>OLGZ01000008.1_pt1 | contig 237085 bp, 238 predicted proteins | sample 1605981 | NCBI WGS metagenome assembly OLGZ01 (sample SAMN03283291) | human gut metagenome | biome: human-associated habitat; material: feces | host: Homo sapiens | place: Peru | collected 2012
GTTGATTCTTGCTCATCTTTCGCTTCGCTCATGCCTCTGCTCGGGACTCGTGAGGGTCGCATCATCGTAAGATGTGACGGTAATGCGATTCTTACGGCACTTCGTGCCTCAGAATGACATGTAAGTGACAGTTTTGGTAAAATTTAACAAATACCTATTAACGTAAAGAACTTATTTACTTATTCACCTATTAACTTAATTACTCATTAGCAGTGTTGAAGCATTAGCTTTCCCCGCCATATTCATGCTATAATCTTGTCATGAAAAAGTTTGATATTTTCAATCAGTTTAGGGATGCGGTTTTAATTGTTAATGACAAGCGGGAGGTTGTTTACCAAAATTATACCTTCAGGCGTTGGTTTCCTGATTTTTCTAATTTGAAAAAGCTTTCGCACAATTCAAATTTTGATATCTGTCCGCTTAATAGCGAAAATATCGAAAACTATTCTCCTATCTACCATGCACTGACTTGCAGAGAAGATTTTTTTGCCTCCGTTTCGTATCAGTTTAACCGTGAAAAAACACTTTATTATGATTTGTCGGTTATTAAAAAAGGCAAATATTCTATTATGTTTTTTTCGGACGTGAGCGCGAATGCAGAATTACATAAGATTCAAAAACAAAACCTTGAATTGAAAAATGAGTGTGCAAAACTTGAGGAAGAAAACGAGGATTTGCAAAAAATTAAACAAATAGCCCAATCGCAAGCTATCCGGATTGCCCTCATAAACAAGGTTTCTAACCTCGTCAGAGAGTCGGTTGATATTTCAAAAATTCTTAATTCGACTTTGACGGAACTTGGGATGATGTTTGGTGCGTTCAAGGCTTATTATGCGGAAAAGTGCGAAAAGAATTTTAAAATTATTGAGATTTACGGCTCGGACAAAACCGAAAACGATATGCTGATAACCTTTGACAGTGAAACTTTTGACACTATTCGCCAAAACAAAATTTCGACCATGCCGTGCATGAGAGAGTTTGTCGGGGCAGAACCTTTTAAACAATCGGTGATGAGGGTGGTTGTCCCTGTTTTTCACCTCCAAAAGTTAATCGGAGTCGTGGTTTTGCTTAGTTATCAAAAGCGTGAATTGTCCGAAGAGTTGGAAATTTTGGAGGCGATTTCGTTTCAGCTCGGCAACGCAATTATTAGGGCGGAACTTTATCAGAAAAACATCAGAACGGTTAAGGAGCTTAAACATACCCTGAAAGAGTTGAAGGAAACGCAGTTGCAACTTATAAATTCCGAAAAAATGGCGTCGCTCGGTCAACTTGTGGCGGGGGTTGCTCACGAGATTAATACCCCTGTTGCGTCGATTAAGTCGAATAACGGCATTTTGGCAAAACTTATTCCGCAAATCAAAGACGAGGAAATCGCAAGCCTGATGCAGGAAATCAACCAAATCGACCGTGAGGCGGTGCAGAGGATTAGTAATATTGTAGTTTCTCTGAAAAAGTTTGTAAGGTTGGATGAAGCAGAGTTGCAAGAGGCTGATATTAATAAAGAATTGGATTTGACGCTTGAGCTCATCAGGCACGAAACCAAAAACCGTATAGAGGTGGTGAAAAACTACGGAAAGTTGCCTCTCATCAAGTGCTACCCGAATATGCTCAATCAGGTTTTCACAAATATTCTTGTGAATGCTTGTCAAGCTATTGAGGGAAACGGAAAGATTACAATTTCGACTTCTTATGAGGCGGAAACCTTGACTGTGAGCATAAAAGACACGGGTAAAGGAATTCCGCAGGACGAAATTTCAAAAATTTTCACGGCAGGCTATACGACGAAAGGTGTCGGAGTGGGCACGGGGCTTGGTTTGGCGATTTCTGCAAAGATTATTGAAAAACATAACGGCAAAATTATCGTAAACAGTGCATTAGGTCAAGGTAGCGAGTTTATTATTACTATCCACGGGTAGTAGGAAATGTGAAAAAATGTTACAAAAATCATGTTGCTAATAGTGAAAGATAGATTTGTTTAAAAAAACAAACAGATGATTTTTTGAATTTTTATAACAAATTACACACAAAAAATAAAAAATATGTTACTATACATGTATAAAGTGTTCGTGTTACCCTTAATCGATTGCAAAAAGGTTTCACCAAAATACCCCGAAACGGTTGCAGTCAGCAGACATCACAAACACTAGGACAATTCCGGTAAAAGATGTATGTTACAAATTTTAATAAAAAGAAGGTAAAAAAGGCAATTATATTTTCACAAATGTTTTTATAAATACGTAGGTGTAAAATATAATGTAGTGTCGGAGGAAAATTAATGACAATTAGTGTAAATGGTAAGAAAAAACAGGTTAAAAAATCATTTGAAGAATTATTGACAGATTTGAAAACAAGTAATTCTGAAAAGGTTAGATATAACGCAGCCCGTGTTCTCGGTGAAATGGGTGACTCTAAAGCTGTTGAACCATTGATTGATGTTTTGAAACACGACAAAAACGGTTCTGTAAGACTTTACGCAGCTCGTGCGTTGGGTGAACTCGGTGATTCAAAAGCAACTACTCACCTTATTGAATCTTTGAGAGAAGACAGAAACGTTGACGTTAGAGTTCGTGCAGCTCGTGCTCTCGGACGTTTGGGCGGTGCAATCGTTGTTGAACCTCTTGTAGAGGCTTTGAATGATGAAAACCCTCAAGTTTGTATCACTGCAACTGACGCTTTGATTGAAATCGGTGATGTTGCAACTGATGCTTTGATTGAATCTCTTGACCACGAAAAAGTTAATGTTCGTTGCGACGCAACGAGAGCTTTGGGTGAAATCGGTAACAAAAAAGCTGTTGATAAAGTTATTAATATGTTGTATGACGAATGGGTAAACGTTAGAATTTATGCGGTTACTTCACTCGGCAAATTGAATGATACAAAAGCTGTTCCTGCGTTGATTGACGTTATGAAAAACCGTAACGAAAATGAACTTGTTAGAGCGGGTGCTGCAGCAGCATTGGGCGTACTTCGTGACCAGCGTGCTTTGCTTCCGTTGAGAGAATTGATTATGGAAGCTGAAGAACTCGGTGAACTTGAAGACACAGCTTTGAAATCATTTAAGAAAATTATGGCAGCTAACTGGCAATCAATCCCTGGTGCTACAGTTCAGAAAAAACCTGCTGCTACATTCTAATTTAAAAGTTAAGCCAAAATGTTATAATTAAAAAGACCGTCACTTAGGCGGTCTTTTTTATGTAATGCTGTGTGTGATTTTAGCGGGGGACAACACCGAGTATCTCCTGCAAAAATGTGCGGGGTGATTATTTTAATAATCCGAATTTCTTTTTGAGTTCAATTATTTTTTCAAAAGAAGTTTCGATATTTGCAAAAAGCTCCCTGTCACTTTGAGCTTTTTGAGCAAGAAATTCAATTATATCAATGGTTTCAGGCAAAGAGTTCCTGTAGATAAACATGTTCAGTCCTGCTCGAATACCCATTTCGCAAGCAGTTTTTGCCCCGAATTTTGCGACACCTTTCATAATCATGTCGTCAGAGATTGCGACTCCGTTAAAGTTCAGCGATTTTCTCAAATAATTTATGGCATTTTTACTTAAGGATGTTGGGATTTCGTCTTTTTCAAAGCAGGTGCAATGCAGGTGTGCCACCATAACTATTTCAATTCCGTCTTTTACGGCGTCGGCGAACGGTTTTATGTGAGTTTGCTCCATTTCTTTCAGCGTAAGATTTATTTGTGGCAAAGTCAAATGGCTGTCTGCATTTGCGTCCCCGTGCCCCGGAAAATGTTTGACGCATGGAATAATTCCGTTGTTGCGATACGTTGTAGAAACAATTTTTTCTCCGATGATGACATCGTCGGGATTGTTGGAAAACGCACGTTCGCCGATAATCGGGTTGTTGGGGTTTGTGTTGACATCAATGCAAGGTGCAAAATTCATATTTATGCCATAACTTTTGAGTTCATTTGCGATTTCGTCTGTCTGGTTTCTCAAAAATTCTTCCCCTTTTTCAAAGGCAAATTTAGCACTCAAATATTTTTTGCTACCGTGAATATTCTCGGTACGTTCCACCCTTCCGCCCTCTTGGTCAATAGAAAGAAATGGTGTGATTTTGCTTTGCGACGTGATTTCGGCACAAAGATTTTTGAATTGTTCGGGTGTTTGGATATCTTTTGTAAAAAAGATTATTCCACCCAAACCTTTTGTCAGAGCCTCTTTGTAGCCGTTCCCGTCAAGTCCGAGAATAAACATCTGATATAATTTTTCTCTTATATCCATTGTTGCTCCTACAAAATCATGTCTTTGAGTTCGTAAAGGTCTGTCAAATCTTCTTTTTCCAAAACTTTTTCGATTTTTTCAATAACTGTTTGAGCATCTGCATCCGACAAAACCTTTAAGCAGTCAGGAAGTTTGATGTCGTCAGTCTTTTTGAGTTTTGTAAACCCTTCGTTTGCTTTCAAAAATTCTTTATAAGCGTTAAGAATGTCGAATTTGTAATCGTCAACCTTGTAATCTTTCCCCGCATAATATTTCATATCTTTTGCAAATTGTTTTGCGTATTCGGTTGTGAAAATTACTTCGTAGAGAGTTTCGTCCTCGTTGTATTCACTACCGCAGCAGAAGTTGTTCAAAATAGTTTTGTCAGGCAAAGTTTTGATAGCGTCTGCCCAAAGCATACAGCCGAGATAAAACGCAATGTAGTTGTTGAGCAATTTTTCAATGTTTGTATAGTGCATTTTGAAAAACTGTTTTTTCTGACCAAAGTTTTTGTATCTGTTGATGTTTCCGTAAATATATTCAATGTTCGGAACGATTGCCGAAATGTGAGCGGCAAACCCCGGATCAAATTGAACACCGTTTCCAAATTCCATAGTTATTCTCCTTTTACAATTTTTTATCTGTTTTTTCTTGCGATTTGTTTTCTTCGTTATAAAAATATTTGTGACCTTCTACGTACGACTTTGCAACAGCTTTTGCAAAAGTTTTTCGTGCTGACCAGTATGAAGTGTGTGCGACAAGAAAAGTTCGCTTGCTCCAAATATCAGAATTGTCAAACACAAAGCCTGTCGGGTTTTCAATTTTGATATTTGCTTTTTTGCTGATTTCGTCGATTGAAAGGTTTTTGGTTGTCGGATATCCCATCGGGTCTTCCTTGAAGTTGACCGTGAGCATAAACATGTCTTTTTCCAGCATGTATTTCAGCATATATCTGTTGTAATAAGTCAATTCGTATTCGGGGTCTGCAATGTCCGAATAAAAGAGTACAAGCGGACTTGCAAAATTTACGATACCCTTAATCGCACCGTCAGGCATGCAGACTTTTTCTGTTGAGCTGTCGAGGTTTTTGTATTTTTCCTTGAAAGTGCTTTGGTCAAAAACGAGGTGTCCCGCACTTGAAACACCGCCGATTTTGGCGTCAGAAAGTGCAGAAATGCAGGTGTTTTTGACAGGATTTTCTTTTACATAAGCTCGAATATCGTCCGTCAAGTTCAACACATTTGTCAATTCTGCAAAATCCAAATACGGAGCTTTGTTGAACAGATATTCGTAAGTAATAAAACTTCCGGCAGAATATCCGAACAAAACAACCTTGTTACCACGGGCGTTTTCGGCTTTAACCTGTTCGTTCAGTTCATCAATAACCGTCAACATGTGGTGGTTTTTCTGAACCCAAATTGCGTCGTGCAAAAACGCTGCCAACATTGAGCGAACTTTGTAAGCGATAGTAGGGCTGAACGCCTTTGACAAATCGAGTTGTTGTTCTACAAAACTTAAATCTCTACGGCTTTTGTCACCCCAAAAGAACATTGACGGCTCGTTATTAATAGTGACTTCCCCATTTTTCAAAAAGTCTGTGTACGCATACTTTTCAAAATTCTTTTTCATAACGGGATGAAGTTTTTTGACCCCTTTTTCAAACCAGTTCTTCATCTTGACGTCGTTGTTGTTAGAGCCGTTAATATAAACAAAGCTGACCTGTTCTGTGGCGAATGCCTGATTACACATCAAAAGTGCAGTGATAATAGTTAAAAATATCTTTTTCATGACAAGATTATAGCATGAAAAGAGGTGAAGGGTGAAGAGTGAAGGGGGGGTAAAAACATGTCATCTTGAGGAGCAAATCAAAAATCTCCCACAAAGGGTGAGCTAATAACCATGCAAAAAGCGGACGACATGAAAAAATCACATTGTCCGCTTTTATGTAATGGACTTATCGCCCTATTGCCTTTACTTTTTTGGAGCTTCTTTTGCTTTTGCTGGTTCAGCTTTTTTCGGTGCTCCGTTCATTTCTGTTTGAATACTTTTTTGAATTTCTGTCGGATCGTATTCTTTGTTTACGTATTGAATATCGGCACTTTTCTTCAAGGATTCAACCAAGTTGTCGATTGAGTCAAGCTGTTTTTGGTTTTCGAGGTAGCCTTTGATGTCGCTCTTAACCTTTTCAAACGGCTGTTGTCCTGCTGCCATTCTGTCTGTTACCATGATGATGTGGTAGCCGAATTGTGTTTTTACAATGCCTGAAACTGTGTTCGGTTTCATTGAGAAGGCAACTTTTGAAAATTCAGGAACCATTTCTTTTGCTGCGAAAAATCCGAGTTCACCGCCTTTTACTGCAGTTGTTGTATCGTCGGAGTTTTCTTTTGCAATTTTAGCAAATTGTGATGGGTCTTTTTTAACCTGTGCCAAAATTTCTTTAGCTTTAGCCTCTTTTGCTGCAACTTCTTCATTTACTTTTGCTTTTACTTGAGCTTCTGTCAAGTCTTTGTTTGCTTTATCTGTTTTGATAATTTCTTCGATTTCCTGCGGATTTACTGCAATCAAGATGTGCGAAGCTCTAACTTTGTCAGGATATTTGAATTTGCTGATGTTTTCGTTGTAGAATTTCTTTGCGTCAGCGTCAGAAACTGTTGTGCTGCCGAGAGATTGAGCCAATTTCTTGAGCTTAACTTCTTGTGTCAAATCTTTTTTGAATTGTGCAGGAGTTACACCATTTTGTTTTAAAATTTGGTCTAATTGTTCTTTTGAACCGACTTTGTCAACGATTTCTTTGATTGCGTTGTTGACGTCTTCGTTTGTAACTTTAATTCCACGTTTTGCAATTTCTTGATCAAGAAGTTTTTGGACAACGAGTTCATTGATAACTTTATTCTTAATCAAACTAGCAAGAAAATTATTTTTGCCGTCGTTAACGTCGATACCAAACTGTGCCATCATACCGCTTTGAGATGCTTCTTTAAATTTTGCATCATATTGACCTTGGGTAATTTTTTGACCGTTTACGGTAATAATTGTTTGAGCTGATTTAATACCGCAGCCTGTGAACAAAAGTGCAGATAGTGCAACGGTTGCAAGTAATTTTTTTCCTTTCATAAACTCTCTCTTTCTTTGGTTAGTTTTTGTATTCATGACTAATTTTATGTATATAATAGAACAAATCTGTCAAAATGTTAAATACTTCATCAAAATTCATATATGAATTGTCCAAGAGCAAAATGGAATTGCCCTCTTGGCAGGACGGAGGGGCTATTGTGAATTTGATTTTTTTCGTTATTTCTCGTGGCAATTCTTTGTAGATGATTTTCCATTCCGGTTGGGTGTATGGAGTGTAAATTCTTATATTGTCGGAAGTTTCGCGGATTGCTGCAATTTTTATATCGCTTGCTGCAAGTCGAATTCTGATTAATTTTATAAGATTTTCGACACTTTCCGGAGGCTTGGCAAATCGGTCTTTCCATTCTTCCGTTATATAATCTAATTCAACATCATTTTTTACATCCGCAAGTCGTTTATATTCAATCATTTTTTGTTCGGCTGAACCTACCCATTCGTCAGGAATGAATGCCGTAACGTTTATATCCACAATAGTTTGAACCTCTTTTTCTACGTGTTCACCTTGGATTTCTTGAACTGCTTCTTCTAACAAGTCGCAATATGTGTCAAAGCCAACGTTAATCATGTGCCCGTGCTGTTTTGTTCCCAAAATATTGCCGACCCCACGAATTTCAACATCTCGCAGTGCAATTTGATAACCGCTGCCGAGGGTTGTGAATTCTTTTATGGCTTTAAGTCTTTGAACCGCTTCTTTGGTCATTTCTTTTTGACGTTTGTAGAAGCAATAGCAATATGCTTGTCTTTGTGAACGTCCGACACGCCCACGGAGTTGATATAATTGTGCAAGCCCGAACCTATCTGCGTCGTGGATTATCATTGTGTTTGCATTAGGAATATCAATACCGTTTTCGATAATTGTAGTTGCTAAAAGTACATCATATTCGTGGTTTGCAAAATCTATAATTACCTGCTCAAGTGCTTTTTCGTCCATTTGTCCGTGTCCGATTGCAATCCTTGCGTTAGGTACGAGCTTTTGGAGTTGGAGTTTGAATTCCTCAATGGTTTCTACACGGTTGTAGAGGTAGAAAACCTGCCCTTCTCGGTCAAGCTCGTGAACAATGGCATTTTTAACCATGTTTTCATTCCATACTCCGACAAAAGTTTTGATTGGAAGTCTGTTTTTCGGCGGGGTGTTGATTACAGACATATCCTTAATCCCCGAAAGCGACATATAAAGTGTTCTCGGTATCGGAGTTGCGGACATTGTTATTATGTCGATGTTTTCTCGAAGTTGTTTAAGTTTTTCTTTGTGGCGAACTCCAAATCGGTGTTCTTCGTCTATTACGAGTAAGCCCAAATCCTTGAATACAATTCCGTCTTGCAAAAGTCTGTGCGTTCCGATTACAACATCACATTTGCCAGTTGCAAGATTTTTTACTGTTTCTTTTTGCTCCTTGTGGGTTCTGAAGCGGGATAGAAGTTCAACCTGAACTCCGAAAGGTTTAAATCTCTCTGACATTGTTTGATAGTGTTGAAGTGCAAGAATTGTCGTAGGTACAACGACTGCAACTTGTTTGCCGGAAGTTACGGCTTTAAAAATTGCTCTCATTGCAACTTCTGTTTTGCCGAAACCGACATCACCGCAAATCAGTCTGTCCATCGGGTTTTCGCTTTCCATATCGGCTTTTACATCAACAATAGCCTTCATCTGGTCAGGGGTTTCTGTGTATTCAAAAGCCTCTTCCATTTCCACCTGCCAAGTCGTATCAGGCAAGAATTGAATACCTTTTTGCATTTTTCGTCTTGCATAAAGTCGCAACAAATCGTAAGCAACTTGTTCAACTTCTTTTTTAACTTTTGCCTTGGTGTTTTCCCAATCTTTTCCGCCCATTCTGGAAAGTTTTGGTTTGATGTTGCCTGAACCTCGATAACGGCACAAAAGGTTGATTTGTTCTGCCGGAATATGTAATCTGTCCTTGCTTGCATACTCAATCGTCAGGTAATCTTTCAACTGTCCGTCGATTTCCTGTTGGCTCAAGCCCTTGTATATCCCGACACCGTGTATGCTGTGGACAACATATTCACCTTCTTTGATATCGTTTATGCTTTCGATAAATTCAGGTTTTTCCTTGTAATACGACCGTTTGGTGGACGTAACCTCTTTTGAACGTTTGTTAAACAGTTCTCGGTCTGTGAGAATTATTGTGTCAAAATCCTCTAAAATTCCGCCGTGACAAGAAATGCTCTCCGTGTATTCAATTTCTGCAAAAACCTCTCGTTCTTTTAGAATTTCCTTGACTCGTTCAGGGTAATCCGTTGCAATAACTATGTTGTAGGAATGAAATGACCCCTCACCCTGCTCTCTCCCGCAAGGGGCGAGGGTATTTGATTGGGCATGTCCAATTCTGTTGTTATGCGTTTTTTCGTTTATAAATTGTGCGATTTCGTCGAGATTTGCCGCAAAATTTTTCACGGGTTGGGTGTTAAATTCCACAATTTCATCGGTTTCGCCGTCAAGAAAATTATTCAAGCCGATTTTCACAAACCCTGCAAGCTGTCGGATAAATTCCTCGTATGTTGTGTGGTTAAGCCCGTCGAGTTCGTAATTTAAGCCCAGTTTCAAGTTCTCTTGAAGTTGTTTTGTAAAATTTTCGTCTATGAATTCGATTTTTGCATAAACTTCAGATGTTTCGTCGAAAATAATTGTGTAATCTTTAAAATAGTCCAAAACACTGACCAATTCACGGTTAAAGTAGTTTTGGTAAACCTCAATTCCCTCAAAATATCCCTCATTTTCAACTTGCTCAACAATTTCTTTCGGTACATCTTTCAGCACTCTGTCTTGTGGCAAAACGAACTTGTACACAGGCAAAATCTCAATTTCTTTAACTTTTTCGATAGATTTTTGGGTTTCGTTGTTAAAATATCGAATATCAACAACCTCATCACCCCAAAGCTCAATTCTGACAGGGTTTTTGTCAAGTGAAAAAACATCTGCAATGTCACCCCTTATGCTGAATTCTGCAATATCCGAAACCATTGTAGAACGCTTGTAGCCGAGATTTACGAGTTTTTGCGAAAAATCTTTTAAGTCAATTTCATCACCAATTTTAATTTTAATAGAATTGTTTTTAAAAAAGGTTTCATTTGGAAATTTTTCAAGAAGAGTTTTGGCGGGAGTGATAACAAATTCAGGTTTTTCGTGTAAAATTTTTATTTGTTCTGCATAATCGTAAACATTAGATGCGACACTTTCGTACATAGAAATGTTTTGAAACGGTAAAAGGCTTGCGTCAACGCCAAAAGCACGCTTAAAATCACTCTGATATTTGAGGGCATTTTGTTCGGTAGAGGTGATAAAAAGAACTTTTTTGCCGGAAATCTCGTGAGTTTTTTGCACTAAAAGCAATCGTAAAATCGTCAAAAGCCCTGTTACTGCAAACGACATCCCAGACTTTACATCTGCTCTGAATTGTTGAAAACTCTCGTTCGTATTTAAACAATCTATGCTAAACATACAAGTATTTTAGCACAGAAAGTGTGAAATAAAATATGGCAAGTTATGCAATTTCTAATTCATATCCGAGTTCATGAAAAATTTTAATTATTGTCGAAAATTTCGGTTCTTTGTCTGCATTGAAAATACTATAAAGGTGAGTTCTTGACATTCCTATTTTTTTTGCAAATTTAGAAATGGAGTCTTTAGCCTTTATTGCAATTTCTAACGCTCTGTAAAACGAATTAAAATCTCCGCCGTCAAGATAATCCTTCAAGTTTGCATTTAGGTACAACTTGATATCTTCGTCAGTTTTCAAATCATTAATTATGAAGTTTTCAAGACTAATGGTGTTTTTTAGTTCTGTCATTGCAAATTTCTCCATTCTTGAAGCATTAATTTTGCTTTTTTAATATCTTTTTGTTGTGTGGATTTGTCACCACCGTTTATCAATAACACAATAATGTTGTCTATTTCTGTGTAATAAATTCGATATCCTGCACCAAATTTCAGACGAAGTTCAGAGATTTCATTATCAATTTTTTTGTAGTCGCCAAAATTATTTTCTAATAATCTGGTTAATCGGCTTTGTACTCTGAATTTGGTGGCTTTATCCAACGAACTCATCCATTCTGTGAGTGGACATTTGCCATTGGCAAGTTGTAAAATTTTTACGGTTCGTTGTTTCATATTGTATATTGTATTCTATAGCAGACATAATGTCAATATGTTTTTTACTTAATTTCTTTTGAAATCAAATCCGTAATATCGTCGCCACCGAAGAAAACAACATTTTTCGGCAATACGAGGTCATAGTTTAAATTACGGGATTTTTCGATTATGACTGCTTTTATGTCAGAATCAATTTTTGTCATTTGTTTGTTGTATTCGGTGTCCATGGCGAGTTTTTGCTCGTTTACTTTGTTTCTGTATTTTTCTTGGAGTGTGGAAATCTTCGCTGGATCTGTTTCTTTAGCGATTTCAGCTTTAGCTTGGTCTAATGTTTTTTGAATTTCACTCATTTTCTTTTCTTGAGCTGATTTAAGATTTTTTACGGCAGAAGAGTTTGAGGCTATTTGTGAGATGTCAATTACTGCAACTTTTGGGGTTGTGTCGGAGATTGCAATATTGTTTACGGAATAGCCGAGTACGAATGCCAATGCTGTTATTACCAGTATGTAAAAATTTTTGTTCATAATGTTCTCCTCAAATTTTATCGGTAAAAATAATTTATTGCTATTTAAAAAAATAATTAAGCCCCACTTGGGTAATACTTGCCATGAGGGTATGTTTATTTTAAGATTTTTTTATAGATATAGCTAAGGAGAAATTATGAACGAGCTTTTGAAAAAATCGGCTGCAGAACAGAGCAAAGCCATTAGAAATAAAGAGGTTTCAGCTGTAGAATTAACTAATGCGGCATTTGATAGAATTTCGGCATTGGATGAAAAGTTGGGTGCTTTTAATTCTTTGACAAAAGATATTGCATTAGATACAGCAAAAAAAGTTGATGAAAAGGTTGCAAATGGGGAAGAATTACCGCTTTTGGCTGGGGTTCCGCTTGCACTAAAAGATAATATGAATATGAAAGGTTCAAAAACCACTGCGTCAAGCAAAATTTTGGAAAACTTTGTATCACCTTTCAACGCAACTGTTACCGAAAAATTGTTGGGAAATCTTGTTCCTATTGTCGGTAAAGCTAATTTAGATGAATTTGCTATGGGTTCTTCAAACGAGAACTCTGCATTTAAAAAAGTTCATAATCCTTGGAATTTGAACAAAGTTCCGGGAGGTTCATCAGGCGGTTCTGCGGCAAGTGTTTCTTCTTGCGAAGCTACCTTGGCATTGGGTTCTGATACGGGCGGATCTATCAGATTGCCTGCTTCATTCTGCGGTATTGTTGGTATGAAACCTACTTACGGAAGAGTTTCAAGATACGGTTTGATTGCATTTGCGTCATCACTCGATCAGATTGGGCCTTTCGCAAGAACGGTTGAAGATGCGGCAAATCTTTTGGAGGTTATTTCGGGTCATGACCCTAAGGATTCTACTTCTTTGAATTTGCCTGTAGAACATTACGCAGCACACTTAAATGACGATATTAAAGGCTTGAAAGTCGGGGTTATTAAAGAACTTATGACTGAAGGGCTTTCGGATGATGTTCAAAAAGCTGTACAAAAAGCGATTGATGATTATAAAAAATTAGGTGCGGAAGTCGTTGAAATTTCTTTGCCGCATTTGAAATATTCAATCGGTATTTATTACATTTTGGCAACAGCAGAATGTTCATCAAACCTTGCAAGATTTGACGGTGTAAGATACGGTTACAGAACTCCTGATGCAAAAAATCTTCTTGAAATGTATACAAAAACAAGAGCAGAAGGTTTTGGTGCAGAAGTTAAACGTCGTATAATGCTCGGTACTTATGCATTGTCGTCCGGTTATTATGATGCATACTACAAAAAAGCTCAACAGATGAGAGCTTTGGTAACACAAGACTTTGCGGAAGCTTTCAAGAAAGTGGACATCTTGATTTCACCTACTTGCCCTAATACGGCATTTGATTTGGGTGCAAAATCAGCAGATCCGTTACAAATGTATTTGACAGATATTGCAACAATTTCTGCAAACCTTGCAGGTATTCCGGGTATGAGTGTTCCTGCCGGATTTGATTCTGACGGAATGCCAATCGGGTTGCAGATTTTAGCACCGCAACTTCAAGAAAGCCGCTTGTTTAATGCCGCTCATAAGTTTGAAAGAGCAAACGATTATTACTTGCAGTTGGCAAAGATATAGAAACAAAAAGGCGAGCTTGATTGCTCGCCTTTTTGGTAAATTTATTGAACTTTCTGCATCGCCTCAAGCTGATTTTAGGTTCTCTCCGTCTTGGATTATTCGGCTATCCTGTTCCTCTCGTTCGCTACGCAAATTCAATTTGCTATCGCTCACTACGGAACTACGGATGTTACGAGTTTTGCTTCGCTTCACTCTACCGAAAATCCGCAGAGGTAGGGAGGAACAAATTTTAACATAAAGATAGTGCTCTGGTGCCTTAGTAGCCTTTTTTCTAAAGGACTTATCGCCTAAACAAGTATAACTTTTCCGCATATTTTCTCACTTCCCCCCCCCCAAAAAAAACAAAAACCACGCTTTGCGTGGTCTGATTTAATCCTTTTCCTAGCTTCCTTTTTTAATGCTTTTTTCCGTTTCCTTTTGCTTTTTCCTATTAATTACGCAACGACTCTTGATACAAAGTTTGCAATATCTTTGAATGAATCTTTTACAAACTCTCTTGCAAGGATTGGGAGCGGTCTGTCTTCAATACAATCAAATACGAAATAAATCGGGTCTTTTGAATTGTTAAAACGCATTCTCTTATCCTTCAATGCAAGGTAGTTGAACTCTTCTACCGAAAATGTAGCTGATTTTTTATTTCTATTCTTTTGAGTTAATGTTCCGAATTGTCCGTTTGCTGATGTTTGTAACATTTATTGGCTCTCTTTCTTCTCTCTTTATATCTTACATATATATAAAGTAAATAATCAAGAAAAAATTGCCTTTTTTGTTTTATGAATGTTACGATTTGTTTACATTACCTTTAGAACCCTTGTCATCAGCTTGTTTTAACTCGATTGCATCTTCTTCCGTAATTATGTTTTTGCCGATAGCTTTTTCAAGTGCGGCTTTTGCGGAATTATACTGATAAAGTGCGTTGTAGTAGCTGAGTTGGGCTTGTTGGTAAAGAATTTGTGAATCCTTCAATTCGGTTGGACTCGCCTCGCCTACACGGTATCTGCCATAAGAAAGTTCGTAGTTTTCCTTAGCCTGCTTAACTTGCAAAAGTGCTACCGGAATTTGATTTTTCTTTTCAGTTAAGAGTAAAAACGCATTTTGAATTTCTAAATATATGGCGTTTTGAGTTGTTGTTGCGTTGGCGATTTCTTTGTCATAAAGATATCTTGCTTCCTTAATTTCGTTTCTGACCAACATACCGTTCACCGTCGGAAAGTTCAAGTAGCCGCCGATGTTATAACCATAGTTGCTGTTCCAACTTTTACCGCCTCGTTGGTATTGTCCTTCAACAGAAAGTGTTGGGAAATACGATTTCTTAACCAGTTTTAGGGTTTGTTTTGCGGATTCTACTTTGATTTCGGCTTGTTTAAGTTCAGGTCTTGCCTCACGTGCTATATCAACACTTTTTTCCAAAGTTATATCGACAGGGATGTAGTCAAGCCTTTCTTGAACGGTGTATTTGTCGATAAACGGTACACCCATGACGTTGTTCAACTTTGCTATAGCAAGGTTAACGGCATTATCAGCCTGAATGAGTTGGAGTTTTGAGTTGCTCAAATTAGCTTCCGCTATCGTGACGTCAACTTTCGGGTTCATACCGATTTTATAAAAAGCTTTTGCCTGATCGTAGAACATTTCAAATTTGTGAACTGTATCTTCTGCAACTCGTTTGCTTTCCATTGCAAAAAGCAGGTTGTAGTATGCGTCTTTTGTCTGATAGATAACGTCATTGATTGTGCTCGTAAGAGCTTGTTTGTAGTTCTCGTAATCCAAACGTTTGATAGTTGCCTGATTTTGAGTTACACCAAAATCGTAGAGCATTTGTTGAAGAGTGACCTGACCCAAGATATAATAATTGAAAGTTAAATTTTTACCCAAGGCGTCGGACAACTGCAACTGCTTAATTTTTGTGTAACCTGTTTGCCAACTGATTTGCGGAAAATAATTTGACCAAACCTGTTTGATACGGGCGTCAGATGCCAAAATATCCTGAAATGCAGCATTAATTTGCGGATTGTTGCCGAGTGCGATTTCAATACAGCGTTCGAGGTTCATCTCAATATTTTTTTCAACAGAACCCTCAATAACAATACTTTCGCCGTTTTGATTCGGCAAAACCGAATTCGCATCAGGATATTCTTTTTCGTTAATATTATTCCCGATACTGTCTGCAAACACAGGGATTTGCACCAAATTTATAAGTAATATTAATGCCAAAAGTTTTTTATACATTATTTTTTAGCCCTTTTTTCTTTTATATATTTTGCTGTGCGGATTTTGAATTCCTCAATCATAACATAGAAAGCAGGAACGAGAAAAGTTCCGACAAACGCAACCGCAATCATACCGCCAAATACTGTCATACCTACGGAGTGACGGCTGGCAGCACCTGCACCTGTTGCAAATACCAACGGTAACAAGCCCAAGATGAAAGCAATATTTGTCATCATTACCGCTCTGAACCTCAATTTTGCGGCTTGCAGAGCGGCGTCTTTAATCGCCATACCTTTTTCGTGTGCGTCTTTTGCAAACTCAATAATCAAAATTGCCTGTTTTGTACTCAACCCGATTAACATAACCAAACCGATTTGAGAATAGATATCAAGCGAGTAGCCCGCAACGTATTGGAAGAAGAGTGCACCGATTAAGGCGACCGGCGAAATAAGCATTACGGCAATCGGTAACATCCAGCTTTCGTACAAGCCTACCAAGAACAAATAAATAAACACAAGCGACATTGCCAAAATAGGGCCGATTTGTCCGCTTGAATTTTGCTCTTGAAGAGAACTTCCTGACCACGCATAGCCCATATCTTTCGGAAGATTTTTATCTGCGATATCAGACATAGCACTCATTGCCTGACCTGAACTGATACCGTTTCTTGCCATACCGTTAATGGTAATCGCAGGATACATATTAAATCTTGTCAAACTGTAAGGCCCGACGATGTTTTTTATTTTTACGACAGCAGAGAGAGGAACCATTCCGCCAAGGTTGTTTTTAACAAAGATTTTATCCAAATCCGCTTGTTTTTCACGATATGGTGCGTCAGCCTGCAAATACACACGATAAACACGTCCGTACTTGTTGAAGTCGTTTACGTAAGATTTACCGAAGTATGCCGCCAAAGCGTTGTAGATTTCTGTGATTTGAACTCCTTGTGCCATTGCCTTCGGTGCGTCAACATCAATCATTAATTGCGGAAGGTTTGCCGTATACGAAGAATAAACCATAGAAAAATGCGGGTCTTTGTTTGCGGTTTGCATAAGTTTTACAGCTTCCTCGTAAAGTTGTTGCGGGGTTCTGTCTCCTTTATCCAAGAGTTGGAACTCGAAACCGCCGAACATACCCAAACCTGAAATTGAAGGCGGAGAGAAAGAAGCGATTGTCGCAGATGGATAATTTGCAAACATTTTTTGAATTTTAGACAAAATTGATGTCATTTGCAAATCTTTTGACTTACGTTTTGACCAATCGTCAAGCTCTGATACGATAAAGGCAGTGTTTTCACCGGAAAAACCTACCATTGTAATGGTGTTTTTAATCCCCGGAATTTTCAAAAGTTGTTCTTCAATTTCGTTTGCAACCAAGTCTGTTCTTGATGCCGAAGACCCGTCAGGGAGCTGAATTTGAGTAAATATTGCACCTTTATCTTCTACAGGCAAAAATCCTGTCGGAACAAGTTTAAATAACCCGATAATAGATACAACAATTACCGCAAACACGGTCATTGTGAGTTTTGGCGAATTGATGAAAACTTTTGCCCCTTCAAGATATTTATCTCTGACGTTGTTAAACCATTCGTCAAAATCTTGAATAAATTTGAAATCACTGTGCTCATCACCCGATTTCAAAATCATTGAACATAACGCAGGAGCGAGCGAAAGTGCTACGACGGTTGACAAACCGATTGATGAAGCAATACAAAGTGCGAATTGTCTGAACATTTGCCCAGTGATACCTGACATAAACGAAACAGGAACAAATACCGCCATTAAAACCAACGAAGTTGCGACAACAGCACCAAAAACTTCATTCATTGTAACTTCTGTTGCTTCTCGAGGGGCTTTGCCTTCTTGAATGTGTCGTTGAGTGTTCTCCAAAACAACGATAGCATCGTCAACAACCAAACCTACCGCAAGTACCAACGCAAACAAAATCAAAAGGTTTATTGAAAATCCGAGCATATTCATAAATATAAATACACCGATTAATGATACAGGGATTGCACAGAACGGAATTAATGCCGCACGAGCACTTCCCAAGAATAAATAAGTTACGATACCTACCAAAATTACCGCAAGTCCGATTGCGTTGATAACTTCTTTGATTGATTCTCGAACAAATTCAGTTTCATCACGTTGAATTTTGTACTCGATACCTTGCGGAAAACCTTTGCTTAATTCAGCCATTTTTTTCTGAATTTTATTAGAAAGGTCGATAGCGTTTGCTTCCGGCAACTGTGCTACAGAAATGATTGCGGATTGCTTTCCGCCGATACGAGAAAAGTATGAGTAACTTTCCGCACCGAGTTCAACTCGTCCGATATCTTTAATCCTGATTTGTGAGCCGTCAGGTTTTGAACGAACGATAATATTTTCAAATTCTTCAGGAGTTTGCAAACGACCTTTTGTTCTCAAGGTCAACTTAATCAACTGCTTGTTGACCATAGGTTCAACACCCAAATCGCCCGCAGGTGCTTGAATGTTTTGTGCCTGAATTGCGGCATTGACTTCGCTTACGGAAACCCCTAAGTTTGCCATTTTTGTCGCATCAAGCCAAACCCTCATTGAATAGTCGGAAGAACCGAATACCGAAACTTTACCTACACCTTTGATACGTGCAAGTTCATCTTTAATATAAATAGATGCGTAGTTTGCGATGTATAAGGAGTCGTAAGTGTTGCTCGGGGAATTTATGGAAATCATTACCAACCCCGGACCACCCGTGGTCTTTTGAACGGTCATACCGTATCTTTTAACCTCTTCCGGCAATCTCGGTTGTACGAGTTGAAGTTTGTTTTGAACGTTTACGACCGCCATATCAGGGTCTGTTCCGATGTTAAAATAAAGGGTCAATTCGTAAGAACCGTTACGGGAAGTTGAGGACATATAAATCATGTCTTCAACACCGTTCAACTGTGCTTCAACAGGTGCAGCGATTGTTGATTCGATTACGTCCGAACTCGCACCGGCATAAGTTGCACTGACTACAACCTGCGGAGGTGTGATTGACGGGTATTCCTCCAATGGTAACGTCGTAATCATTAACATACCAGCAAGCATTATGACAAGCGAAATAACGATTGCGAGTTTTGGTCGTTTGATAAATATATTTCCTGAATTTTCTGACATTTTTAATATCCCTAATTATTGTGTAAAAAGCGAGTTTTCCCTTGATATGTTGCGGGGAAATTTATTATTTTTGAGTGGCAGTAGCAGGAGTTGCGTCTATTGTGGTTTTGATTGTTACAGGCTGCCCCGGAACAACTTTTTGAATACCGTCAATAACAACTCTGTCACCTGCTTTTAAGCCTTCATTAACAATCCAGCTTGTGCCGTTTTGTGCTCCGATTTTGATGTAAGTAAGTTGTGGCAAACCTTTGTCGTCAATTTTGTAAACATATTTGCCTGCTTGATTTTCCTGAACTGCTGTCTGCGGAACTACAGGAGTTTTGACAGGATTGTTAGAATATAATTTAACGGTGACAAATTCGCCGTGTAATAACTGGTTATTCGGGTTTTGGAAAGTGGCTCTCATAGTGACCGTACCCGTTGCCTGATCAATTTTGTTATCGTGAAAATCTTGGACACCGTTCAGCGGGTATTTTTGTCCGTTTGAGAAGTAAATTTCTGTTTTTCTGTTAATATTGTTGCTTCCGTCAGCCATCGAAAGTGCATCAAAATCATCACTATCAAGCGGGAAAGTCACATAAATCGGGTTTGTACTGTTAATTGTGGTCAATGCACCAGATGACGGGGAAACGTAGTTTCCGAGAGTTACGGTAATAATACCTATTCTGCCGTCAACAGGAGCTTTTACGTGTGTGTAACCGAGATTTCTGTTGCTGTCGTTGTATCTTGCTTGAGCGGACGCAAGTTGGGCTCTCAAGGCGTCACGTTGTGCCAAAAGGTTGTCATATTGAGATTTTGCAATGTAATCTTTTGCGACAAGTTCTTTGGCACGAGCAAGTTGTTTTTCTGCGTAAACTAACTGAGCTCTTGTGTTTTCAACATCCGCTTTTGCAACGTTTGATGCGTTTGAAAACTCTTGAGGTTCAATCTGGAAAAGGGTTTGACCCGCTTTTACAAAATCACCTTCCTTGAAGTAACTTTTTTGCAAATATCCTGCGATACGTGCCATTACGTTTACCTGATATTTTGAAACCACACGCCCCGGAGCTTCAAAACTCCTGATGATTTCAGCCTCTTGAATGTCTGCAACCGTAACCTCCGGTGCTTTCTTGTTTCTCATTGCTTTTGTTTGCATTACTCTGTCGTATACGGAAAATCCGTACCTGAAAAGTAATGCTGCTACTACGATTAAGACAAGAATTATAATATTTTTTTTCATTGTTGCTCCCCTGATTGTGGTTTTATAAAAAAAGGCACAAAAAGCCCCTCTGTTGTATTCGCAACACAATTTTATAATAACGAAATTTTGATGTCAACAAATCCCTATAGGTAAGGTGGCTAATAATTTTCGCCTAGCCATTTGAGCACTTTTCGCAAAGCTTTTCCTCTGTGTGAAATCAAATTTTTTTCGTCCTCTGTAAGTTCTGCGATAGTTTTTTCTTGTCCATCTGCAATAAAAATCGGATCATAACCAAACCCGCCGCAACCTGCTTGTTGTTTGGCAATTTTGCCGTGACATTCACCGATTGCAGAAAAAATTTTATCCCCATTTTCATTTACAAGAGTCATCGCACAGACGAATTTTGCTTTACGATTTTCAAACGGCTTAATAGCAGAAAGCAGCTTATCAATACGTTTTTGAGGAGTTTCGGCATACCGAGCGGAATAAATCCCCGGTTCACCGCCTAAAGCCTCAACGCACAATCCTGAATCATCAGCTAATGCAAGACTTTGAGAAACTCTTGCAGCCTCTCTTGCTTTAATTAGAGAATTTTCTTCAAAAGTTTTGCCGTTCTCAACAGGATTAAAACCCTTTGCCGGCAAAACAAACGTAATATCCGTATCCCCTGCGATTTCTTTAATTTCTTTTAATTTATGCGGATTTCCCGTAGCAAAAACTATTTTCATAAACAAACTACTTTCCATAACGTCTTTGCCTATTGTTAAATTCCAAAACAGCCTCAGCGAGTGCATTTTTGTCAAATTCAGGCCAGTATCTTTTGGTAACTAACAGTTCAGAATAAGCAATTTGCCACAAAAGATAATTAGAAATTCTCATCTCGCCACCTGTTCTGATTAACAAATCAGGGTCGGGAATGTCTTTTGTGTAGAGGTTTTCTGCGATTGTATCCTCCGTAATTTCTTCCGTGTCTAGTTCGCCGGACTTAACTTTTTGGGCGATATTTTTTACTGCATGAACAATTTCATCTCGAGAACCGTAGTTGAATGCGATTTGAAGATGAACACCCGAATTATTTTTTGTCACTTCTACCGCATTTGCAAGAATTTTTTGCAACTTGTCGCTCAACTTTGTCAAATCGCCGATAAAGTTAATTACAACGCCGTGTTCGTGCATTTCTTGCAATTCGTTTTTAATCGTTTCCGCAAGAAGGTTCATCAAAAAATCAACTTCTTCTTTTTTTCTGTTCCAGTTTTCGGTAGAAAATGCGTAAACTGTCAAATATTTTATCCCGAAATCGTCGCAGGCATACATAACGGTTTTGAGTGCATCAACACCTTTTTTGTGTCCGAATGCAGACGGAAGATTTTTCTCTTTCGCCCAACGTCTGTTGCCGTCCATAATCACTGCGATATGCTTTAAATCAGTATTTTTTACTATATTAATAATTTCTTGCTCTTTATTTTCGGTCATCATCACTTCTTATCCTTTAAATTCCGTAAGAAAATAATAGCACAAAAACATCTTTTCATAAATTTTTGTTTGTCATATTATAATAATATTATTAAAAAAAGGGAGCTAAAAAATGGGAAAAAACAGAATTGGTATAGATGTTGGCGGTACAAACGTAAAAATCGCACTTGTTGACGAAAAGGGAAAGATTAAATATTCAAATTCTGTTCCGACGCGTGCGGAAATGGGTTACGAATATACTGTAAATAATATTAAACAGGCAATCTACGATTTGCTTAAAGAAACAAAACTTGAACCAAAAAATATTGAAGGTATTGGGTTTGGTTTTCCTGGACAAGTTGACTACAAGTCGGGTATCGTAAGGCTTGCACCGAACATCCCTGGGTGGGTTGATGTTCCGATTGCAAAACTTATTGAAGATGAATTTCATATTCCGACACGAGTTGATAATGACGTAAGATGTGCGGCACTCGGCGAATTGAATTTCGGTGCGGGCAAAGGCTGTGAAAACTTAATTTGTATCACCGTCGGAACAGGTATCGGCTCGGGATTAATTGTAAACGGCAAACTTGTTCGTGGAGCATCAAATGCGGCAGGCGAAATCGGACATATCAAACTTCAAATGAATGACGGCCCGATTTGCGGTTGCGGAGATACCGGATGTTTGGAAGCATTTGCATCGGGGCCATCTATTGTTGCAATGGCAGAAGACTACATTCGAGGCGGAAAATCTACAAAATTCCGTGAAATGGCAAATAGCAACCCGATTACACCGTATATTGTTTGCGAAGCTGCAAAAGCAGGTGACCCTGTAGCGAAAAGAATTTTCACAATTATGGGTGAATACATCGGAATAGGCATGGCAAGTGTCGTAAACCTTCTTAACCCTGAAAAAATCATTGTGGGTGGCGGAGTAGCAGACGCAGGAGAGATTTTGATGACACCGTTAAAAGAAACACTCAAAAAGCGTGCAATGAAAATCGCAGGCGAAGCTGTAGAAGTAGTTCCTGCCCAACTCGGTAACACCGCAGGCGTCATCGGTGCAAGTTTGCTGATTGAAAGCTAGTGAAGGGTTTTTGGCTGGAACGAGCGGGAGGTTTCCATCTTTGAGAAGTGAATAAGTAAATAGGTGAATAAGGTAATAAGTTATTAAGTTCTTATCGTTCGCTACGCTCAAAAGTAGTTTTGGTGCATAGCACCCGATTTGAACTTATTCACGAGCCCGCAGGGCGAATTTACTTATTCACCTATTAACCTGTGTGTTGTGAAGAAAAACGTAGTGCTCTAAATTTGAAAGCCTTACTCTTGCAAATAATCCATGTTTTCGTGCAACATGATGTAGCATGCTCCAGTGTAGTATTTTGTGAAAGTTTGCAAGTGTTTTTCTTGCTTTTTATGCTACAATAAAATTATGAAGAAACTGTTGTTATACTGTTTGATTTTTGCGATGTCAGCAATTCCTGTTGCGGCAAACGAGATGGTGGATGATTATATGGATATCGCCCGAAACTATTGTATTATCGGCGATTACCCGCATGCCATAAATTATTTCAACCGTATTTTATCTATCGACCCGAATAACTCTCAGGTAAAAGACATTATCTCTATGCTTAACAGGTTTAATTCCAATGACCGCAAGGCTTACGCAACTCGTACAAACAGTTCGATTTACAACGCTATGGTTGCAAAATTCAACGGGGACAGCAATTTGACCCTCGAGTATCTCAAAAAAGCCGCTAATTCAAACGGATTTTTATTTTACAACTTTTTGGGCGAATATTATCGTGACCTTAAAAACTACAACATGGCGATTGCTGCGTTCAATTCGGCTCTCGAGTATAACCCTGATTTCGTGCAAGCCTATTTGGCGATAGCACTTTGCAGGTACGATATGGGGGATTATGAAGGTGTAATTCCGCCGATTTCAAAATTTTTGTACTTCAATCAACAAGACGCTTTTGCCTACTATGTCAGAGCGAAAGCCTACTTTATGATGGGTCAAAACAATGACGCTGAAACCGAAATCGTGACAGCTTTAGCACTAAACGATGATGTTATGTACAGATTGTTGCAGGGCATGATTTTGTGCAAAAAAGGTCAGTATGCACAGGCAAAAAATATTCTTGAACCTCTGACAAATTCAATCAGCAACTCTGAAATTTACAAGTACCTTGGAATGGCTTATTTGGGGTTGAAGGATTACAACGAGGCTCTTTTGAACCTCGATAAAGCAGTCATCTTATCTGAGGATGATAAAGAATTAAATGCGAAGTATAATGAAGCAAAAGCGGCTGTAAAAACTATTGTAAGAACCGCACCGCCGGCTGAAAAACCACAGGAAACTCCGCCTGCGACGAGCGAACAGACACAATTAGACAGCACAACAGAAGATGATGAGAATTACTAATTATGAAAAAACGATATAAAAAGAAAAAAGAACCCCTCTGGGCTAGAGTTGCAAACTGGTGCATAACCCTTGCACTTGCGGGCGTTATGATTTACGGATTGCAGTGCTACAGCGATTCGAGCCTGAAATTTGTTCAGCTTAGCGATGTGCATTTTGCCTCAAACGGGCAAAATACCACATTCAAAATGACGGGTGAATCTCCAAAACTTTTGCAGGATGCTGTTAATCAGGTTAACGAAATGAGTGGCGTAAATTTTGTAATGTTCACGGGCGACCAGATTAACACACCGTACGAAAAAGAGTTGGAAGCATTTATGCCTTATGCCGAAAAACTCAATGTGCCTTGGTATATCACAATCGGAAATCATGACCGTTGCGTTGGCGGTTTTTTGAACAAAAAACTTTATCTTGATATCGTAAGAGCACACAACGAAAACTTCAAATTTGAAAAACCTTATTACTCTTTTGTACCGCAAAAGGGCTACAAAGTTATAGTTTTGGACACAATTCCGATGGATAGACTTACTTCTAACGGCGAAATTCCAAAGGAGGAGTTGACGTGGTTGGACGAACAGCTTGAAAAATCTCAAAAAGACACGGTCTTAATTTTTATGCATGTGCCGATTGTTGAGCCGTTCCCGAGCTCAGGTCACAAACTCTTGAATGCCGGTGAAGTTCAGGCAACCATTGAAAAATACAAAAATCCAATCGGCGTTTTTCAGGGTCACTATCATGCCTCAAAAATTACGCAGAGAGGAAATGTTTTGTACGTAAGTTCGCCTGCATTGGTGTCTTACCCGAATGCGTTCCGTGTCGTGACGGTCAGCAATACTTGGCACAAAGTAATTTTTGACGTCAAAACTGTTGAAACCCGAGAAAAAACAGTCCAAAAACTTGCAAAATTGCTTGTATTCGGTTCTAACGTATATTCGGGCAATGCAAAAGACCAAAACGGAGTTTACGAAATTAAGAAATAACAATCGAGGTATCGAAATGGATGAATTTAAAGTAAAATTTAGAGGTGTCAGAGGAAGTTATCCGCTTGCGAAAAAAAATTTTCTGAAATATGGCGGAAACACCTCTTGCGTAGAGGTTTATGTCGGCGGACATTTGATTTTGCTTGACGCAGGTACAGGCATGATTGATGCGGGCGATGAATTAATGGAAAACTACATTACATCTGGGATTACGCCTGCCGAAAGAACTCCGATTAACGCTACGGTTTTGATTTCGCATATTCACCAAGACCACATCTTAGGGTTTACTTTCTTCAAGCCGATACATGTTCCGAGTTCGGTTATAAATGTTTTTGGAAACGTTAATTACAACGAAACTCTTTCGGATGAGCTTGCGACACTTTTGTTCGGCAAATCTTTCCCTGTGGATTTGGGCGATATTGCTGGAAATTTAAACATAAAAGATTTGTCTGAAACCGAAGGAATAATTCTTCGTCACGGCGAACCTCCGATTATCAAAAGAATTGAGAACGAAGAGGATGCAAAGGTAGAAGGGGACGACGTTTTGATTACCTGCTACCGTTCTTATGCACACCCGCAAGAGGGTGTCATAATCTACAAGATTACTTATAAAGGCAAAACTCTTGTTTATGCTACAGATAAAGAAAGTTACAAGGGCGGTGACAGAAGATTGGCTCACTTTGCCAGAGGTTGTAACCTTTTAATCCACGATTCGCAGTACACAACAGAGGATTACCTGAATTCATACGTGCCAAAACAGGGCTACGGACATTCAACTTTTGATATGGCACTTGAGTGTCAGGAGCAAGTCGGGGCAGAAAAATTGGTATTCTTCCACTTTGACCCGTCTTATGATGACGAAAAACTTGACCTCATCAAAGAACAGTACAAGTCGTATTCTGACAAAGCTATTCTTGCGTACGAAGGGTTGGAAATTAATCTTTTATAATTATATAAAAGGTATGTTCACAATTATAGGCGAGCGGTTTTATGAAAAAAATTGTTGTAACAGCTTTAATAATGTGTTCATTGGTGGTATCGGGTTATCGAAAGCCGGAATCGTATACGATAAACGCCCACATGAACGCTACAAACCACAACAACAAAGGACTTATGTATATGCAGGAGGCATGGTGGTATCCTGCAATACAGGAGTTTAAAATGGCAATCAGTCTTAACCCTGATACTCAAGCATCTGCTGTGTTTTATAACAATCTTGGTGAGTGTTATATGAAAATAGGCTATGCGGATATGGCACAGGACTGCTTTGAGCGTGCAGTTAAGCTGTACAGTTTGAATTTGAAATTTTTCCAAAACCTTGCGGATTGCTATGACGCACTTGATATTGTGAGCACAAAAATTAATCAAACTTACGAAAACGATAACCCGTTTAATTATATTATGCGTGGCTTGTTGTTGGAGAAACAGGGCGATTTGCAAGACGCAATTACGATTTTAGATGAATTTGTAGCCAAAGAACCTGACTTGATAATTACTCCTGCTGTAAAAGGCTATATTCAAAAACTGGTTAAAAAAGTTTATTAAAAAGAGGACGGCATATTCACGTTACATTCCTTCATATACCCGCAAAAAATTTGTTGCTGTTTTTTTATAAATAGTGTATCATTAGTTTTGAAATAAAAGGTGTGTGTATGCAGAGTGAATATATTCTCCCGAAAAAAAATGATTTAAACCAACTGAAAGTTACTGATATTGCTTATCCCCTGCCGGATTTGAAGAATATCGACGAGTCAAAAGCTGTCGTTATCGGCAAGTGGATTATGGCATGGATTGAGGACGGCTTAGCAAACGGTCGCTTGAAGGTAAAGGATTTGTTGCCTACAAAAGCTGATTTGGCGTATCATCTCGGTGTCAGCGTCGGAACTATTCAGAGTGCAATCAGGTATGCGGAGGATTTCGGCTATCTTGAATCCAAGCAGTGTATCGGCACGATGATTAAAAATCGTGTGGAGGGAACACAAAATTTTCGCAAACTTACCTCAAAACGAGAAACTGCTATCAATGAGATAAAAAATTATATTCTTAATTCGGGCTTTAAGGTCGGTCAAAATTTGCCGTCATCAAGAACTCTTGCCCTGATAATCGGAAGTTCCGCAAACACGACAAGACTTGCCCTCGAATATCTTTGCGGTGAGGGAATTTTGGAACACAAATTCAAAAATTCGAGAGAATCGGGCTGGAGAATTTGCTCAATGGATTTTGACGCAATGATTTCGGGCGATGTGGAGCAAAAAACTCTAGTGTCAAAGGTTTTGGATGATTTGAAAGTTTTTGTATCAAAAAATTGCAAAATGGGTGACAAAATCCCGCCGCATTCTGAACTTTCAAGAGTTTTGAAGGCGAGCATAAAAACAGTTCACGATGCACTTAATATCTTGATTTCGGACGGAATTTTAATGCCACACCGTGGAAGATACGGCACGACTGTCATGAAGTTGCCGTTTGAAAATTCCGCAAATCAAAAGAGGGAAAACTCAATTTTTGCACCTGCACAAGATGCAGCTTTCTACTTTTACGAAAAAACTCAAAACCGCATAAAAGATATGATTGCAAAAAATTATGAGGTCGGGGACAAATTACCTTCAATTTTGGAATTGTCAAAGGAATTTGAATTGAGCCCGAACACAATCAGAAAAGCTTATCAAAACCTTGCAAAAGAAGGATATCTTGGCTTTTCTCGAGGCCGATACGGCGGAACATTCGTCCTTGATATTCCTGATACAGGCATGGAATCTTTCAAGTGGCTTGCCGTAAACCCTCAGTATGCAGAGGCTTACAAGGATTAGTAGTATTCAAAAGCGGCACAACGCAGTTGTGCCGCCATAAATCCCAAATCTGTAGCCCGTTTTCTCAAGAGTTATTATTCAAGCAGACTTTCTAAAAGGTCTGCGTTTTTAGCAGCGGAGGCTGATTGTCGAACCTGCTGTTTGTAGATGTAGGTTCTTAGTGCTTCTCTAATAAGTTCGCTACGTGAGCGGTTTTCGCCATCGGCTACCTGATCAATCTTGTTCAAAAATTCCTCGGGCATAGAAATCAAAACTCGTGCCATATATTCTCCTTTGTTACTGCTATAAATCTCTTGTATATATATAAAAACAATTTACTTTAAAAAAGTGCTATTTTTTATATTGTTTTTATATACCAAATTTTAAAACCCACTGTTTATGCAGGTTTTAAGAATTTATTTTAGTTTACAAAAGTTAATATAAAACTCGCATTGCATGCTTTACAATCCTGTATATTTAGGATATTATAGTGCGAGAGGTCGTTTATGGATAAAAATTTAAAATATAAGAGAGTATTAATTAAAATTAGTGGCGAGGCTCTTTTGGGTTCGCAAGAGTTCGGTATTGACCAAACTCCGGTTATGATGATTGCTGAAGAAATTAAAAAGGCAAAGGATGCAGGTGCTGAAATTGCGGTTGTTGTCGGTGGCGGAAATATTTTCCGTGGCATGAAGAACAGTGCAAAACTCGGCATGGACAGAGCTTCGGGCGATTATGTCGGAATGCTTGCAACTGTTATGAATGCGATTGCTTTGCAGAGTGCGTTCAACACAATCGGTGTTCCTTGCAGAGTTCAGAGTGCATTGGCGATAAATCAGGTTGCAGAACCTTATATCAGACACCGTGCAATCAGACACCTTGAAAAGGGCAGAGTGGTAATCTTTGCGGCAGGTACGGGCAACCCGTTCTTTACTACTGATACAGCAGCAGCTTTGAGAGCTTCCGAAATTAATGCGGAAGCCATGCTTATGGCGAAAAACGGAGTTGACGGAGTTTATACGGATGACCCGAAAACTAATCCGGAAGCAAAAAAACTTGATAACATAACTTATGATGACATTATTATTAAAGGTTTAAAAGTTATGGATACATCAGCATGCACATTGTGTAAACAAAACAATATTCCGATTGTGGTATTCGATTTTGACGCAAAAGACGGAATTTCAAACATTATGCACGGCGAAAAATTAGGAACATATATAAGTTAGATTATTATAAAGAAAGAGGTTAAAATGGCAGAACAGTCTGAAGCATTAGAAGAATTATACTTGTTCGGTGAAGAAAAAATGGAAAAAGCGATTAACCAGCTTAGAAAAGAATTCGGTAGTATTCGTTCCGGTAGAGCAAATCCGCTTATTTTAGATAAAGTTGTTGTTGATTATTACGGTGCTCCTACTCCGTTAAGACAAATGTCACAGGTTACTGTTCAGGACGGTACAACTCTTGTTATCACCCCTTATGACAAATCAACTTTGAAGGAAATCGAAAAAGCTATTATCAAGGCTGAAATCGGTATTACGCCAAACAGTGACGGTATTTGTATCAGGCTTCCGTTCCCGCCTTTGACAGAAGACAGAAGAAAAGAAATCGCTAAAGAAGTCAAAAAAATCGGCGAAGAGGCTAAAGTTGCAGTAAGAAACATTCGCCGTGACATGACAGACGATTTGAAAAAAATCGAAAAGAACGAAAAATTGCCGGAAGATGCGGTAAAAGATAATCAGGACAAAATCCAAAAAGTTACCGATAAATACACAGGTATTATTGACAAAGCAGTTGCAGAAAAAGAAAAAGAGGTTATGACGGTATAATGACAGCACCTGAGGAAGAACAGACAAACCACGGTTTGAACAAAAACGCAACAAGAATGCTTACGGGCTTTATTATGGGCACGATTGCCATGTCCGCAATAATTTACGGGAAATGGGCAATCCTTTTAATGCTTTTGGTAATCATATTTTTTGCCTCAAAAGAGTATGTGAAAATCCTTGAGCATAAAGGTTTTTACCCGAGTTTGAAGGTCATGTTCCTTTCACAGTTGATTATTGCAAGTATTGCGTACTTCCAAAGGTTTGATTTGGTTGCCGTTGCTTTGACCTTCTGCTCGATTGGTGCTTTTATGTGGGTGCTTTTCAGAGGAAGACAACCTTATATCGCAAACGTTGCAACGACTTTGCTTGGTATTATTTATTGCGGATGGTTTCCGCTTCATTTGATATTTTTAAGACATCTGAGTTCCGAAAGATTTCATGACGGCTTGGGCTTTGTCGTTTTGATGTTTACCGCAATTTTAATGACCGATATCGGTTGTTACTACGCAGGACGTCACCTCGGAAAACATAAGCTTGCTCCGATTGTCAGCCCTAACAAAACTATTGAAGGCTCTATCGGCGGTGCGATTGCGGCAGTAATCGGTGCTTTGATTATCGGTTATTTCCTACAGCTCGAGTGGTATTTCTCGGTAATGCTCGGGTTCTTGTGTACTGTTTTTGCTCAAATCGGCGACTTGTGCGAATCACTTCTCAAACGTGATGCCGGAGTTAAAGATTCCGGTCACTCGCTTCCGGGGCATGGCGGTTTCCTTGACAGAACGGACAGTTTCATTTTGACAATCCCTGTAATGTATTATTTTTGTAAGCATATTGTATTTTCAAACGAATTGCTTGCTGATTTGATAACTTTCTTTAGAGGGTTGTTCTAATGAAGGAAGTGGCTGATATATTTGGAATTTCGACGGAGTGCGGCGACTATTACAGAGCCGCACTTACTCATCCCTCATATACCAAAGAAAATAATCTCGAGTATGGTGAATGCTATGAGAGATTGGAATTTTTAGGCGATGCGGTTTTAAAATTGTTGGTTTCAGATTTGCTTTTTGAAAAATATCCTGACTATACGGAGGGCGATATGTCGAAAATAAGATCTGTTGCCGTTTCTGACAATACGCTTGCCAAAATTGCCAATAAAATGGGGCTTGATGAGTTGATTCTTGTTGGGGAACACGATAGAAAACTCGGGGTTCAAAATCTTGAATCCGTTACGGCGTGTTCTTTTGAGGCGGTTTTGGGTGCTTATTATTTAGACGGAAAACTTGCTGAATTGACCGAGTTTATTAAAAAGGTTTTTCCGCCGTATTTGGTTGAGATTGAAGAAAATTACAGCAAATATAATGCGAAGGCGATTTTGCAGGAATACACCCAAGGCTTGAGCAAAACTATTCCTGTTTATCGACTTGCGAACACTTCAGGGCCTGCTCATAACAGAGTTTTTACGGTTGAGGTTTCTTATAACGATGAGGTTGTGGCATCCGGTTCGGGCAAAACCAAGAAAGAAGCCGAACAACACGCGGCTTATGAAGCTTGCAAAAAGTTGGGGGCAATATGAGCGGGATTATAGTATCTCCGTCGATTCTGTCGGCGGATTTTGCAAACCTTGAGCGAGATATTAAAGCAGTCGAAAACGCAGGTGCGGACTGGATACACGTGGATGTAATGGACGGACATTTTGTCCCTAATATTACGATTGGAGTCCCTGTTGTAAAATCTATCCGAAAGGTTACAAAATTACCGCTGGATGTTCATTTGATGATTGAAAATCCCGAAAAATACGTTGAGCCGTTTGTGAAGGCGGGTGCGGATATTATTACGTTTCATTATGAGGCGGCGGGTGAAAAATCACGTGAAATTTTGAAGATGATAAAATCTTTTGGTGTGAAGGCAGGAATTTCGATAAAGCCGAAAACCTCTCCTGACAAGATTTTTAACCTATTGACGACGGCGGATATGGTGCTTGTTATGACGGTTGAACCGGGGTTTGGCGGACAGAGCTTTATGCCTGATTGTGCCGAAAAAATTCCTTATATAAAGAAAAATTCTCCGCAAAACATGATTATACAGGTAGACGGCGGAATAAATGCCGAAACCGCAAAAGTTTGCACGTCCGTCGGTGCAAATTCGCTTGTGGCAGGGAGTTATGTATACAAATCCGATGATATAAAAACTGCAATCGATAGCTTACGAGGATAGCGGATTATGAAAATTATGCCGATTTCAAGCAGGATAAACCCTTCATTCAAAAGCAATGAGCCGATTGCTTTTGATGACGCCGTTTCTCGGGAAAGACGTAATTTTATAAGAAATCACTATGACAGTTGGCATAATCCTTACTCAGATATTTATGCAAGCGAGCACCGCTTGAGTGAATATTCGCTTAAAAAGATGGTTGATTTTTACTCACAGAAGCCTAAAAAAATAGTTTTGGAAGAAATTCCCATTATTGCAAAACGTATTGACAGTTGTGTAAGAACAAATAATTATCGTGGGCAAACCTTGGCGGGTTCACATCCGATGATATTTGAAGAAATGAAAAAGGCAGGGTTTAAAACGATTATTGATTTGGGCAGTTATGGCGAAGAATACAAGGAGAGTGTTGAAAAATCAGGCATGAAGTTTTTTGATATGCCAATGGAGAATTTCTTTGCACATCCGATTTTTAAGGATATGGCGACCCAGAATGATAAGAACAAATTTGTAAACCGATTTGTGGATTACATAAAGGTTATGCAAGAGGGAAACACTTATATGGCTTGCGATTACGGGACGTACAGGACAGATGATGCGGTTATGCTAAACAGTTTTTTCAACCCGAAGGCAAACAGACATTCTGTTGTGGTTAGGAGAGATTATTTTTCAGATTACATAAAAACTTTGTATAAAAATTTGACATCAAAAGACAAGTTGAAAATGGGCTGGGACGGAAACTGGGAAAAACAGTTCGCTAAAATGTTGAAAAGAGTTGTAGCAGAGCCGTTTCGACTATTCTAAAAATGGTCAAAAGTTTTTGAAAATGGAGTTTGTAACGAAATATTAATTCGACTTTTAATTAGGCTGAAACTCAGATATAATCCCTCATAGGATAGGATAGGATAGGATGGGTTGGGGAAGTAGCAAATTTTTCTTTGTTCATGTTTTATATTTAATATAGGTGTAAAATGAAAATAGAAAGTAGAAAGTAGGGAAAATGTCTTTGTCAGTAAATCCTGTAAACTCAATGAAGCTTCACTCACTCGGAAATACCGAAAATGTAGGTCAAATTCCTGCAAATACCAACTTGTTGAAGGGGGATGCCCCGACCGATACGGTAAATTTTAAAGGTAAGGAAAGAACTGAAGCCGAGTCGAAAGAAATTGTGCGAAAGGCATGTACAACAGCTGCAGGTTGGTCAATTTTCGGGGGTATTTTTAGTACCTTGTATTATGGTTTGAGAAGTGATGACACAGTAGCCGAAAAATACGACCTTGATCCCAAAGCTGATAAAAAGTTAATCAAACAAATTAAAAAAGACCAAACGTTATGCACGTTACCGTCAGCAATTTTCCCTGCACTTCTACCTGGGCTTGTAATGTATTTGTATTGTAATAACATGAACGCCGATAAAATCGATTTGGACTAAGGGCGTAGAATCATACGTTTCCTGCCGTATAAGTGTACATAAGTGAATAGGTAAATAAGTGAATTCGCCCTGCTTGGGCTCGTGAATAAGTTCTTATCGTTCGCTACGCTCAAAACAGCTTTGGTGCAACGCACCCGATTTGAACTTATTAACTTATTCACCTATTTACTTATTCACATAACAAAAAAAAGAGCCTTTAAAGGCTCTGTTGGAATTAAGAATAGCTGGAAGTATGAAAAAGATTTTTAACTTATGCTATTATTAAATTAAAGATAAATTTAATTTTCAATTACCCGATCGGGTACAATTTTACAAAATCCTTTTTATCTTGTATAATCATTCTATGGCTAGAAAATCTCGCAAACACCAAGGTTATCGTAATAAATTTATCGCTTTTGCGTTTTCGTTTTTGTGCATTGTGAGTGGGGTGTTTTATTTTACGCTTAACTATGTTCCGCAAAAATTGTACAAAACTCAAGATATGAGATCAGGCATGAAAGAAGCTTTTTACGTCAGCCAGTGGTGTAGCAGCGATTTTGGAAAACAAGAATTCGTGTTGTGGGACGGAACTCGTGTGGATTGTTTGACAAAGGATTATGCAATCGAGTTTGATTTCGCTAAAAAATGGGCGGAAAGTATTGGGCAATCGCTTTATTACGCAAAAATGACCGGTAAAAAGCCTGCGGTAGTATTGATTTTGGCGAAACTCGAAGATTATAGATATGTAAAACGTGTTGAACGTTTGGACAATGGAATTAAGGTTTTTTTGATTAAAGCATTTTGAGTTTTGACTTTTTGAAATTTCCCGTTATACATAAAGTATGTTCATCTTGGAATTTTTCAAAAAAAATAAAGAATGCAAGCATGAAAAAATCACTCCGGATAAGGATTTTTGCTACTGTCCCGATTGCGGTGAGCTAATCGAAAATTGTTGGTATATTACCAGATGTTCCTGTTGCGGGGTGAAATTGAAGGCTATTATTAAAAATGGAAAAGTCATTCCGGATGAACATTTTTGTCATAATTGCGGGGCAAGCGGTTTTCTGGTTGAAAAGGTTGACAAGATTAATTTTATTGATATAAATTATGCAGTATTGGTTAAAGCTGTCGTAAATCCTGTGTTTGATGAAGTTACCCAAAGCTGGATTGAAAGAACAGTTTCAACGGCTCCAAAACTTTTAAGGGGCTAAGTTTTTATTTTGTTAAAATGTTTACTAATGCCTCTATTTCGCTTATAATAAGAAAAAAGTGAAATAGGGAGAAGATTATGACAATAAAATTCGGAACGGACGGTTGGCGTGCCGTTGTGGGAAAAGATTTTAACAAAGAAAACGTTGAAACGGTTACAAAAGCAATCGGAAAATATGTTTTTGATAATTTTGGGATAGATAAGAAAATCCTTGTTGGATATGACCCGAGAAATATGGCTGCGGAATTTTCAATGCAGTGTGCGGAAATGCTTGCAGGTTACGGCTTTGAGGTTTTGTATAGCAAATCAGTAATCCCGACACCGGTTTTGGCTTATAGTGCAAAACATTTGAATGCGTGTGCGATAATGTTTACCGCATCTCACAATCCGCCGGAATATTTGGGTATTAAATTTATTCCTGATTATGCCGGCCCCGCAACTTCTGATATTACTGATGAATTAGTTTATAATTTGAATGCAAAGTTTAACGGGTTTGGCAAGGGGGAAGTCGTTCAGTATAATTTCAAACCTGATTATTTCGCTCATTTGCAAAAACTTGTGGACTACAAAAAAATTCGTGAATTAAAAGAAAATATCATTTTTGACGGTCTGTATTCCGCAAGTATCGGGTATTTTGACAAAATTTTGCAAAATAATGATATAAAATTTGAAACGCTCCACATGTACCATGACCCGAATTTTGGAGGCGGAATGCCCGAACCAAAACCAAAATATTTGAAGGAATTGATTGAAAAAGTGAAAAGTGAAGCCCCGTCAGTAGGGTTTGCGAATGATGGTGATGCTGACAGGTTTGGGGTGATAAACGAGGACGGTGAGTATGTTTCGCCGAATGAAATTATCGCAATTCTTTTGATGCATTTGAAAAAACATAAAAATTATGAAGGTTCAATCGTAAAAACTGTAGGAGCAAGTCTTTTGCTTGATAAAGTTGCTGAAAAACTCGGGGTTGAGGTTATTGAAACCGCAGTTGGGTTTAAGCACGTAGGCGAGGCTATGCGTAAGTTCAATCCTATTATTGGCGGGGAAGAAAGCGGTGGTTTGAGTATTCAAGGGCATATTCCGGAGAAAGATGGCTTGCTTGCAAATTCATTGATTTTAGAAGCTATGGCTTATGAAGGTAAATCCCTTAAAGAATTGCAAAAAAATTTGTATGATTTTGCAGGCTGTAAATTCTACAATGATAGAATTGATAAAAAACTTGAAAATACAGATGAAATTAAGCCTGTTTTGGAAAAATATAAGTCTATGACCGCTTTCGGGAGTTTTAAGGTGAAAAATATCGACACAAAAGACGGTGTAAAACTCTATTTTGATGATAATAACAGTTGGGTTTTGGTTCGCCCGAGCGGAACAGAACCACTTTTGAGAATTTATTTCGAAAGCGATAGTGTCGAAAATATTGAACTTCTGAAACGATTGATTGCTTAACTTGTTGATGACAATGATATTGAAAAGGGCGGATTTTGCATTGCAAAATCCGCCATATTTAATATTTATACTTTATTTTTATCCTATAATAAGTTTGTCAAAAAGACTTCGCATAAGAGATTTTTTCCTGATCGGTTTGTTTTCAACTGCAGCAAGCTCCATGCCGACTTCATTATAAAGATATTTCATTGTGTCTGCACGTCTGTCGGCTTCGTTTGCGTATTCTGCACGAATTTCCGAAAGTTCGCCGTGGTCTAAAAATTTACCGCCACAGCTGTAGCATTCATCAATTTGAATTTGTTTTTTTATGCTGGAATAATTTTTTACCATTTTTGCACCGCATGCAGGACAATATCTCGGAAGAGAATCGTCTACAGGTGTAAACTCTTTATTTTCAACCGCTTTGATAATTTCGTCGATGTTTTCGTGTTGTTCGTCAAACATTTGAAATTCTCTGTTGTCAAAGAAAATTCCGCCGCAACCCTCTGTGCAAATATCAATATTTACCCCTTCCGACGGGATAAAAATTTTCTGCATTTCCTTCCCGCAAGCAGGACATCTCAATGTTTTGTGTGAATCAGCCATAACAATTCCTCCGTTTATAACCAGCATATCTTAACATATCTTAATGAGATTGTCAATCATAGGTTTTTTTATTGGTTAATTTAAAGTTTTGTAAAATATTTTTTGAATTTGCTAAAGTTTTCTCTAAAATGTGCCGAAAGATATTATGTGAAAGATTAGAAGGAGTATTTTTTATGTACGATTACAACGAATTGAAAGAAAACATTAAAGCACAAAAGGCAGACGAATTTGAAGCTTTAAAAGCTGAAATCAGTGGAATTGAAGCTTTTTGGGAAAGACTTTTCAAAGGTGTTTTGGAAACAACAACTTCAAAATCCGAAAGAGATTTTAATGTATCTTCAATTTAGAATATAAGATTGCAAACGCTGACAGCGGCGATAATTCCGATTAAATCAGCCAATAAACCTACTATAAGTGCGTAGCGGAGTTTTTTTATTCCGACTGCTCCAAAGTAGACTGCAAGTACGTAAAATGTGGTTTCGCTGCTTCCGACCATCACTGCGGCAAGTGTTGTTGCGTAGTTGTCAGGCCCGAGGTTGTGGGCGATGTCCGAAAAAATTCCGATGGCTGCCGAGCCTGAAAGTGAACGGACAAGCATTATCGGGATTGTGTCTGCTGGCACGTTAAAGTGGTTTAGTATTGGTGCAAGAGTATTCCCGCACATTTCGATTATGCCGGATGCTCTTAGCATTGATATTGCAACGATTATGGCGACAAGATACGGGATTATGTTTACAGATACTTTAAAACCGTCTTTTGCCCCTTCCGTAAAGCTTTCGTATAGCGGAACTTTTTTTATAAGTCCCATTGTTAGGATTATCAGCAAAATCAATGGCAGTGCCCAAAGAGAGATGAAGTTCATAATTGAGTTGAACATTATTCAGCCCTCCCTGCTTGTACGACTTCTTTTGCGTGTTCGGTTTGTTTAGCGGTTTTATTTGTGTGCGGGATTTGCGGTTTCCAAACGTGTTGGAAAATTTTTGCTAAAATTATTGCACTCACAAACGCAATCGATGTAACTAAAAGTGTTGGTGCGATTATGTTTGTCGGATTTTTGTAGCCTATCCCGATAAGAATTGCGATTACTGTGGCCGGTACGAGTTGAAAACCTGCGGTGTTCATTGCAAGAAGCATGCACATTGCATTTGAGGCAGAAGCCTTATCTTTGTTGTGACGTTGGAGTTCTTCCATTGCTTTTATTCCGATTGGGGTTGCCGCGTTCGTCAGCCCAAAAGCATTTGCCGAAAAACTCATTGCAATATCGCCGATTGCAGGCGAATTTTCAGGGATTTCATTGAATAATATTTTTGTAATCGGTTTAATAATTTTTGCGATAATTTCAATCAGTCCGCACTCTTTGGCAATTTTCATCATTCCGAGCCAAAATGCCATAATTCCGATTAGCGAAAATGCAACCTTGACGGACAATTCAGCCCCCGACAGTATTGCATTCACGACATCTGCCAACTTGCCGTTTACAGCTCCCGCTATGATTGATATTACAATTAAAAAATAAAAAATGTAATTCATAAATTAATTAAAGCATTAAATGTCACGGCGGTCAATTATTTCGCAACAAAAAACACCCCCGAATTTCGGAGGTGTTTTTGTAATTTGTTAATTATCGGTTGATTAAACCAATTCTTTAACTTCTGCAGCAAATACTTTCGGATCCAATTTAATTCCAGGGCCCATAGTTGTTGCAAGGTAAATTGATTTAACAAATGTACCTTTTGCAGCAGCCGGTTTTGCTCTTAAAATTGCATCAGCAAGTGTTGCATAGTTTTTAATCAAATCGTCAGCAGCGAATTCAACTTTACCGATAGGGCAGTGAATCATGCCTTGTTTGTCAGCTCTGAATTCAACTTTACCGGCTTTAGCATCTTTAACAGCTTTAGCTACATCCATTGTAACAGTACCAGTCTTAGGGTTTGGCATCAAGCCTTTAGGCCCCAATACACGACCTAATTTACCCAACATACCCATACAATCAGGTGTTGCAATCAATGTGTCGAATTCAAACCAACCGCCTGCGATTTTGTCAAGAATTTCTTCAGCTCCAGCAAAGTCTGCACCAGCTTCAGTAGCTTCAGTTGCCTTAGCACCTTTAGCGATAACGCAAACTCTTACAGTTTTACCAAGACCAGCCGGCAAAACTACTGTAGATCTGATTTGTTGATCAGCTTGACGAACATCAATACCTAATCTCATGTGGCATTCCACTGTTTCGTTAAATTTTGATGTTGCTTTTGATATTTCCTGTAATTTTTTCAATGCATCAACTGCTGTAGCAGGTTGTGCAAAGTCTGCAAGCATTTCCTGCACTTTTTGTTGTTTTTTAGTTAATTTACTCATTATTTTGTTTCCTTTCGTGGTAATAGCGGAATTTATCTTTTGTTCTCACCGCAAGGTTTTGGCGAGAAAAGAATTATTCCTTCCATCCTTATTAGTCTTTTACTGTAACACCCATAGCTCTACAAGAACCTGCAATCATTTTAACTGCAGCATCCATTGTTGTTGCATTCAAATCGTTCATTTTGATTTTAGCGATTTCTTCCAACTGTGCTCTAGTAATTTCAGCAACTTTATCCTTGTTAGGAACAGCAGAACCTTTTGAAAGATTCAATGCTTTTTTAATCAATACAGGAGCCGGAGGTGATTTGATTACGAAAGAAAAACTTCTGTCTTCGTAAACATCAATGATAACCGGAATGATGTATCCTGCTTGAGATTCAGTTTTTGCGTTGAATTGTTTACAGAAATCCATGATGTTAACACCATGTTGACCCAATGCAGGACCAACCGGTGGTGACGGATTTGCTTTACCTGCTTCGATTTGAAGCTTGATTTTTCCTACTACTTTTTTAGCCATTTTTTTCTCCTTTTGTGGTACTAGCGGTTTACACCGACTTTAGTGTAAATCCTTCCACGTTATTTGTACTAATTTGTATTACAATTTGTTAATTTGCTTGTATTCCAATTCAACCGGAGTTTCACGACCGAAGATTGAAACGTTTGCACGAAGTTTTGATTTATCAGGATAAACTTCGATAATATCAGCAACAAAGTCTGCGAAAGGCCCTGATGTAATTCTAACTTTGTCACCTGCTTTAACATCAAGTTCAATTTTTTGAGTCGTTGATGTTGATCTGTTAATAATCTTTTTAATTTCGCTGTCTTTTGCAGGAATAGGACGTTTTGCGGAGCCTACAAATTTTGTAACTCCTGAGGTATGTCTTACAACGTACCAGCTGTCCTCATCCATAATCATTTCAACAAGAACATATCCTGGGAAGATTTTTTCTTCACGTTCCTGTTTTTTACCGCCTCTGATTTGAGTAACGGTTTTTTGTGGAACTTCAATACGGAAGATTTTTTCTCCCATATTCATATACTCAATACGTTTTTCAAGGTTCACCTTAACTTTGTTTTCGTAACCTGAGTATGTATGAACTATGTACCAACGTTTTTGATTTTTCTTAGCTTTGCGAGCTTCTTCTCCGGCTTGTTCTTCAGCAGCAGCTTCAGCTTGTTCTGCCTGAATATCTTCATTCAACTGTTCTTTCATTGATTTTTCTTCTTTAGTCATAAGCCACCTTATCTTTTTTGTCCTGCAAATCAGGTCTGAATTTATTTGATTAAGCCAAATAAACCTTTAAATATAATATCCATCAAATATACGGCAAGGGTAAACACAAAAACAATCACGATTACAAAAACTGTCTCCGTGACAACCTGTTTTCTTTCAGGCCAGTTAATCTTACCCCATTCGGTTCTAACGCCTCGGAAGTAATTTTTTATTGAGTTTACCATTGCTTCTAATTTCGGATCCATTTGAATTTCCTTTTATTTTATAAAATCGCGCCCTGAAGGACTCGAACCCTCGACATCCGGTTTTGGAGACCGACGTTCTACCAACTGAACTAAGGACGCTTATTGAATGCACATCCCTCGCACCCGAATTATTCGGCAGTCCGGCTCCTACTTTTCGCTACTGCAAATTTTTAACAAAAATTCGCAATCGCTCAATCGGAGCTTCGGACGTGACGAGTTTCGCTACGCTCCACTCTACCGAAAATTCGGTTATTTAGTCTCTTTATGAGTTGTGTGTTTTTGACATCTTGGGCAATATTTGCTCAATTCAAGTCTTTCTTTAATGTTCTTTTTGTTTTTTGTAGTTGTGTAGTTTCTTTCTTTGCAGTCTTCACATGCCAAAACTACCATTCTGTCGTTTTTTCCTTTGATACCCATTTTTGTATTTCCTTTATAGTTTTATTGATTATTTTCTTGTCAAGAGCCGTTTTTAGGGGAATTTTCTTTCCTTTCTAAAATAGAATGTGGTAGTGATACACATTCTATCTTAATCGGCTTATGTTCCTATGATAAACCAAACAAAATAAAAAGCAAACAAATTGTAAACAAACTATAAGAATTTGCACTAAATTTTTCACACAACAAAACACCGCCCGAAAAAATCTTGCGGTGTTCTGCTAAAATCCTTCAAAACCAATTTTGTTATCTGGTTGCGTAATCTTCTGTGTTTGCAGAATTTTCGTACTTGCTGCCAAAATCTCCGACGGAGGAATTTCTGAGTTGTTCCAAATAAATCTGTCCGTTTTTGATTAGCTGTTGCTGTTGAGCAAGTTTTTGTTCCAAATCTGTAAGAACTTTTTCTGCAAAGAGGTCTGCACCTTCTTTGGTTTTCAAAGCGTCTTGAGCTGCTTGCATTCTGATGTTTTCAGCCTCTTCAAGAGCTTTTCTTTTCAATTCTTCGCATTCTTCTTGAACTTGGTTTCTAATTCTAATGCCTTCACGTTCTACAGCTTTGATGAAATCAGCTTCAGAAAGTTTTCTGTCAGCTTCTGATTGAGCGTCAGCAATAATCTTTTCAGCTTTCTGCTGTGCTTCCATTTGCATTTCATCTCTGCGACGTAAGAATGCTCGTGCCTCTTGAACTTCCACCGGAAGTGATGCATATATTCTGTCAATTAATGTTTCAATTTCTTTTGGATTTACTACCACAAATCTGCCCGGAATTATCGGAAAACTTTCGTCGATATTCAATTCCAGCATTTTTAATAAATCAAATACTCCGTTTTGCTGCATGGTCTTCACATATACCTTTCTAATAACACCATTCTACATAAGCAAAATCTAATTGTCAAATAGTTATCAAATAAAAATATTCTATTTTTAAGATACATTACGGGATTTTAAAAATTCGTATACCGGTTCGGGCACAAACTTTGATATATCGCCTTTATTCAGGTAGATTTCTTTAATTGTGCTTGATGATATGAAGTTATATTTCGGTTTAGTCGTCAAAAATACTGTCTTAATATCGCTGCACAATGCACTGTTAGCTTGCGAAAGTTGAAGCTCGTATTCAAAATCCGAAACAGCTCGGAGTCCTCGTATCAATACTTTCGCCCCTTTTTTCTTGGCGTATTCAATCGTCAAACCTTCAAAGCTGTCAGCCTCAACGTTTTCCAAATCTTTAATACTTTCACGAATGAGTTTTACACGGTCATCAATGCTCAAAAACCCTTTCTTTTCAGAATTTCTGGCAACGGCAATAATAACCTTGTCAAAAATTTCTGCACCGGTTTTCAAAATATCAAGATGTCCTTTGGTAATCGGGTCAAAACTTCCCGGATATATTGCAATTCGCATAGATTTCCTGCTATTTCACTTCCTTAATCTTGTTTTTTTCATCAACAATGACGATGGTTGGTTTGTGGGTCTTGATTTCTTCCGGAGTAAGACTTGCATAAGTTATAATAATAACCTTGTCACCCGGTTGAACTTTTCTTGCTGCTGCACCATTCAAGCAAATACAACCTGAATCCGGTTCACCCTTGATAATGTAAGTCTGAAATCTTTCGCCGTTGTCGACATCAAGAATGTCAACTTTTTGCCACTCACGCATGTTTGCGGCTTTCAACAAAGTTTCGTCAATAGTGATTGAGCCGACGTAGTTAAGGTTTGCGTCTGTAACTGTTGCTCTGTGTATTTTAGAAAATAAAAATTCTTGTAACATAATCTCTTTCCTCACGGGGGTAATCATATATCAAACATGACACAAAAAAAAGACCGCAACATGTACGGTCTTTCTTTTTTTAATATTAGTCAATAGATTGTTGCATAATCTCAAATGGCTTTTCCATGACTTTCATGGTTTCTTCGTTGATTATGCCACGTTTCAATTCTGTAAAAGTTGCCTTTTTAGAATTAAATTTCTTTCTCAAAAATTCGTAAGAAACTTTCGGGTCGCACTTGTCGCCACAAGTGAACAAATCTACGGCAGCATAACCCAATTCAGGCCATGTGTGAATTGCCAAGTGGCTTTCTGAAATAATAACAACGCCGGAAACTCCGTACGGATTAAATACGTGGAAACATTTTTGGACAATAGTTGCACCGCATTCAAGGGCGGCATCCACCATATATTTTTCTACTTTTTCTAAACTGTTTAATGTATTGGGGTCGCAATCAAAAAATTCTGCCAGTACGTGCTGACCAAGATGGATTTCTTTTTTCCCGTTCTCAAATGCTGTAAATGGTGATGTTATTGCCAATTCATGTGCCTCCTTTTATACCATGTATATTTACTTGTAAAATTGCTTTCGATTAACATATTACAATAAAAAACAGAAAATTTGTAAATTTTACACTTTTCCGAAAAAAATATTGTTTTTTATAATTAATAATATTCCCGAAACTATGATTAAATCAATCATACAGTGGTATTATTTTTATTAAGAATTATTAAAATTCAACAAGTTTTCACTTTAAAAATAAGTGTTTTAAATATAAAATTTTTTTATGAGCAAAATATTAGTAATTGATGATGACACGGCTATAAATGAGTTAATAAAGGTTAATTTGGAACTTGCAGGGCATGAGGTTATGCAGGCGTATGACGGAACGACAGGTTTTGCCCTTTGTAAACAGGAAATGCCGGCACTTGTGGTATTAGATGTCATGATGCCGGAGGTTGACGGGTTCACTGTTGCACAGCGAATTCGTAAAAACGAAAACACAAAAGAAATCCCGATTTTGATGTTGACGGCACTTTCGCAAATTAACGACAAAGTCAAAGGTTTTAATATCGGTGTGGATGATTATTTGGTCAAACCTTTTGAAATGGAAGAGTTGCAGGTCAGAGTTCGAGCACTTTTGAAACGCACAAGACAAATCCCTGAATCTGCCTCAATAAGAGAGTTACAAACCATTGGTGAAGTAACTCTTTTGCCGGAAGTGTACAGCGTAAAAATCGGTGAAAAAGTGGTAAAACTTACACCTATTGAATTTGATATATTCAATTTACTTTTCCAAAACCACGGCACAATGATATCTTCGGCAAGATTGTTGAAGGATATTTGGGGTTACGCCCCTGATGATGACATTGAAACAATCAGGGTTCACATCAGGCATTTGAGAAGTAAATTAGACAAAATTTCTAACGGCAAAAAGTACATAGAAACAATTTACGGTGGCGGTTACAAATTAAATATTTAACCAAGTGGCTATATTTGTGAAATCACTTAATGTTTCTTTATAAAAATAATAATTATAATCGAAAAATGATGTATACAAGCTCGTATATACTTGTGTAAAGCTAATTTTTGTAAAACCGCATATAATGTGATTATGAGTATATATGAAGAATTAAAATCAACATTGGCGTATGAGGCAACAACGATGACAAAAGTTGCCAAACTTTTGAAAGAGAACAAAAATCGTAACCTCAGCATGAACAACTTATCCAGAAAATTAAGAACAAAGACAATCAAATACGAAGAAGTAAGAGATATTCTTGATGTTCTCGGATATGATATCAAGTTTGTAAAACGCAACAAGTAAAGGCAACAAGGCTTGTCCATAGGAGATGTCTGCTAATTTAAAAAGTGGCAGACGCTTTTTAGTGCGGATTTGCTGGGGTTGGTGAATTGGGAATGTTGTCAATGAAGTGAATAAGTGAATAGGTAAATAAGTAAATAAGTTCTTATCGTTCGCTACGCTCAAAAGTAGCATTGGTGCAACGCACCCGATTTGAACTTATTCACTTCACTGACAGTTTGTTTGTCTGCGATGAAGCATGGTTCTACTCCTGCTTGTAGCCGAAGTCTTTGAGCACTTTTTCTTTCTTTCGCCAATCTTTTTCAACTTTTACTTCAAGCCCTAAAAATACTTTTTTTTCGACAATTTTTTCGAGTTCAAGTCTAGCTTCCGTGCCGATTTTTTTAAGAAGGTTGCCGCCTTTGCCGATCAAAATTCCTTTTTGACTCTTGGTTTCGCAATATATTGTTGCGTAAATTCGGTCGATGTCGTCGCTTTCTTGGTATTTTTCGATTTTTACGGCGACGGAGTGCGGAATTTCATCAGAGGTGTTCAAAAGAATTTTTTCCCTGATGACTTCCTCTGTCACATCACGCATGGTTTCTTCCGTCACAACATCTTCAGGATAAAGCAGTCCGCCTTCGGGAAGGTTTTTGTAAATGTTTTTGATTAGCGTGTCGATGTTTCTGCCTGTTTTGGCGGAAATTCTGACAATCGGATAATTTTTTTCAAACAAGGTTTTATAGGTGAGAAGATTTTCTTCGATTTTTTCTAATTTTTTAGTCTTGTCAACCTTGTTCATCACGATTATTACAGGAATATTTGTTTGCAAAATATTCTGTGCAATCCACTTGTCGCCCTTGCCTGCGGGTTCTGAACCGTCTACCAAAAACAAAATTAAATCTGCATCGGGAACGGCAACTTTTGCCTCGTCAAGTAAAAATTCACCCAACTTATTTAGTGGTTTGTGAACCCCGGGGGTGTCGATGAAAACGATTTGCCCCTCGTCAGTTGTGTAAATACCTTTAATCCTTTTTCTCGTCGTTTGAGCTTTGTCTGTCGCTATAACGATTTTTTGCCCCAAAATCTTGTTGAGGAGCGTTGATTTGCCCACATTTGGGCGTCCTATTATTGCTGTAAATCCACTTTTCATACATATATCTTAACATAAAATTACAAACTGGCAATTTTTTTTATCTCAATGTATTATATATATATGTAGGGAAATTTAATGGGTTTATAAATGAATTCAAAAAACACTAAAGCCGTACTTGGTTTATTATTAATTCTCGGATTAAGTCAGTTTACGCAAGCAAATGCTGACGTGAATAATCTTACGCAGTTAGATATAAGAAAAACGCAGTCAAATTCCGGAGTTGAAGTTACTCTTTATACAACAAAACCGTATGGTGACAATGTCGCTGTTACGAAAAAAGCTGATAACAAATATGTCATTTTGATGCCGAATTTGTCCGGAAGTTCGGGTGTTGCTCCTGATATTTCGGGCTTGAAGGATGTTGTATCTAATGTTGATGTAAAATCAGTTGCTGACGGTGGTCATGGGTATACAAAAGTTACCTTGACTGCGACAAAGCCGTTGAGTATTAAAACTAAACTCGAAAAAAGTGTTCCGGTAACTGCTGAACAAAAGGCTTACCGTGAGTTAATTGCAAAATCCCGCATGAAAACCTACACACCGAATTACGTTCAAGAGGCTGCACAAAAAACTGTCGCAAAATCTCATCCTTCAGTAGATAAAACAAAAACCGCAGAAGTCAAAAAGACTGCTGATGTGAATGCAAAAGAAGCCGAGAAAAAAGTTTCTGACGTAAAAACAAAAGTTTCCAATAACGATAAAAAATCCGAAAAAATTGCAGAAAAGACTTCGCCGTTGTCAGTGTTCAAGAAAAAAGATACAAAATCTGTTGCAGAAACTCAGCAAAAATCAATCCCTACATCTGCTGTGACAAAAACTGTGACAGACAATGTTAAAAATGCCGAAACCGCAAAGACGGCAACGCAACCTCAAGCACAACCGGTTAAAGATGAAAAACCTGAAAATAATTGGTTCTTGATGCTTGTGATGTTTGCCGTTCCGATTGGCGGCATGTTCTTGTTGTTCAAGCTGATTAGAAGTTCTGTTAAAAATTCCAACAGCTTGAAACGTTCATTTATTGAAAATCTTGCCGAAAAACCGTCAGAACCTGCAGATTTCAACAATATTGCAGACAACGAAACTTTGGATTGGCAACAAAAATTTAAATCTTACGTCGGTGCTAGTGCGAAGAGTTCCGAAGTTGACGAAAAAGCTCTTGTTGCAACCGATACAAACAAAATTACGCTTGTCAGCGACACTGCAGAAAGTATTGCGGATACTGTCAACAAAATCAGACGTCCTGCGAAAAAACTTAATGTCGGCGAAAGCAATGTAGTTTCTATGAAGCCGAAATCCTCCGCAAAACCTGTGGAAATTGTCGAGCCTATGGAAATCGAAATTGTAGAACCGCCGTCAGCAAACCCTTCACCTCGTGCAAGAAAAGAAAAAATTGCAAAAGGTATTAAAAAACAAAGTGTTTCTAAAAAGGTCGTCAATTCAGAAGTTGACAAAAAAGTTAAAAATATCGACAAACAAATCGAAAAATTAGAGGCAGAAAAATCTCAAGCTAAAAAAGTTAAAAGTGTGGCAACAGAGCATATTCAAAATGATTTTGAAAAACATGCCGCTAAGAAAAAACAGGAAAAGAAGGTTATGAAAAACGAAAATCAGCAAAATGATGAATACAGAATTAGTTTGGAGCAACTTCTCCACAACACACCTGATTCTGAGAGGATGAACCTTAACGAAGATGCTGTGTTGCGTGAACTTGAACAGAATTTCCAAGATATCACTATTTCGGAAGATGACGCAATCGCAAACAACATGATTAACAGTGTATCATCTATTTCAAAACCGAAAATGTTCAAAGCATTTGAAGAAAAAATGGCACTTGAAGAAACTTCAAGAACAAAACCTGCACCGAAAAGACGTGCTGATGTCGTAAGCTCCGTTCCGCTTGAAGGTAAGCACGTAAACCTCGGATATTCAAAATTGCACACCTCTTCAAGAGTTTTTGACAGCGGTAATTTGAGTGTTGGCGATTTGATTGCAAAGAGTGGAAAATTCCTCTCAAAACCTGCAGTAAAACCTGTTGAAGTAAAAATCGAAAAACCTGTTTTGAACTCATCTCCTGCGGAATATTCGATGTCAACAATAGAAGAATTTTTGTCGCTTGACGAGCCTGTAAACAAGGTTACAGCTCCTGCATACCTCTCGGACAGAGTTGCCGCAAGCCTTGCAAAAGTAAAATCTTCAATGCCGACATCTGCCCCGATTTCAGCAGGAAGAAATATGTCGAACCCGCTTGCGTCTTCAAAACCAAGCTCAAATGAAAATTCGGTTAACGGTTTAATTGTAAAATCAGGTTTCAATATTGACAATGAAAGAGGTTTTTATCTCGTAAATCACGATGGCGAGAACGCTCTTATCGGACGCATTAAAGATCAAATTTTCGTCCTTAAAAAGTTTGACAAATCGATAGACAAACCAATTCAGGTAAGACAAGACAATCAAAATGTTTATATGGTTAAAGCCGACAATTTCCGCTCGCTTGTTGAGGTTAGCGGGGACAAAATGGGTGTCTTAATAGAATTGTAATAGACAATGGAGAGCTTAAAAATTCTAAAAAATATAACAAAATTCTTATTGGTGACTTGCTGTATTTGCTTGCTTAGCGGATGCAGCAAGTCTGATAATGACGTGGTTTTACAGTATGCAAGTTGGGGTTCAAAGTCGGAGGTCGATATTTTAAAGCCGATACTTTCGGATTTTGAAAAATCCCATGAGGGTGTAAAGGTTGAATTTATGCACATTCCGCAAAATTATTTTCAAAAAATACATCTTTTATTTGCCTCAAATACCGCACCTGATGTGATTTTTATAAACAATCTTAATTTGCCGATTTATGCAAATGCCGGAGTTTTGGAGAATTTGTCCGAATATGATTTTGATACCCAAAATTATTATCCGCAAGCTTTGCAGTCCTTGAGCTGGGGTGGAAAACTTTATGCAATTCCGAGAGATGTTTCAAATTTGGTTGTTTTTTATAACAAGGATTTGTTCGATAGGGCGGGCGTGAAGTACCCAGACAAGGATTGGACTTTTGAAGATTTTTTGAAAATTTCTCAAAAACTGACTAATGCTCCTGAAATATTTGGGATAAGTTTTGAAGATGAGCCGCTTTTTTACTTGCCTTATTTGATGAGCGAGGGCGGCGGAATTTTGTCAGATGACGGCAGACGTGAAATTTTGAGCAATTCCGAAAGTCAAAAAGGGCTTGAGTTTTATTATGGTTTGCGAAAAAAATATCATGTAGCTCCGCAAAAATCCGAAAGTGCGAGTGCGACAATGGCACAAATGTTTTTGCAAGAAAGGCTTGCTATGCAGGTTTCGGGTAGGTGGCTTGTTCCAAAATACAGAGAAGAAGCAAAATTTGATTGGGACATTGTACCATTTCCGAAAGGTTCTGTCGGAAGTGTAGTTCCGTTGGATTCTTCCGGTTGGGCTTTAGCGAAATCTTCTAAGCATAAGTCGGAAGCCATTTCGTTTATAAAATATCTTTCTTCAAGAGAAAATATTGAAAAAATGGTAAAAAGCGGCCTGATAGTTCCGGCAAGGATTGACGCCTCAAAATCAAAATATTTCCTTGACGGTCAAAAACCAAAGAATGCAAAAGTATTTTTAGAAGTAATAAAAACCTCAAAACCAACACCTGTTTCCGTCAACTACAACGAGGTTATCGACAAGGTAAAAGTTAAAAATGAAAAATTGTTGAATTAATATTTCGCAAAAACAGGATTGACAACCATTAGTTTACAGTTTATAATATAGATATGATAAAAAGTTTTAAACATAAAGGGCTTGAACTCTTTTATAATACTGGAAATACTAAGGGTATTCAGGCTGTGCATGCGAAAAAACTTGAATATCTCTTTGTGTTGTTAGACGCAATGTCTTCAACAGAAGATATGAAACTCCCGATGCTAAGGTTTCATCAGCTAAAAGGTGACAAAAAGAACCTGTATTCAATAACGGTACAAGCAAACTGGCGTTTGACGTTTGAATTTAAAAATGAAAATGTGTATATTTTAGATTATACGGATTATCATTAACAGAAAGGACAAAATTATGGAAATGTTCAATCCTCCTCACCCCGGAGAAATTTTAAGAGAATTATATTTACCTGATTACAACTTGTCGGTCACTGCATTTGCATTAAAGCTTGGTGTATCGAGAACAACGGCTTCGGAATTGGTAAATTGCAAAAATGGTATTTCGGCTGATATGGCTTTAAAATTGGCAAAAGCTTTTGGTACAACTCCTAGGTTTTGGCTCAATATGCAGCAGGCGTATGATTTGTGGCAGGCAAAACAGAGGGTTAATCTTGATAATGTCGAGGTTATTGCTCTTTAGAATTTTGTAAATATATTTGTAAAAAGTCCCTGCGTGTTTGCCGTTGGGACTTTTTGTGTTAAAATTTTGTTATGAAGGAATATGATTTTTACGTCGTTCCGACGCCAATCGGAAATCTTGGGGATATTACAAACAGAGCCTTGAAGGTGCTGGGTTCGGTTGATATTATTGCGTGCGAGGATATGAGGGTTACGCAAAAACTTCTCAATCATTTTGATATAAAGACAAAATGTATTTCTTATCACAAGTTTAATGAGCGTGAGAGAGTTGAACAGTTTTTAGAAATTTTGAGCTCGGGCAGAAAGATTGCGTTGGTGTCTGATGCCGGAACTCCGCTGTTTTGTGACCCGGGGGCAGTGATTGTTGAGGAATTGAAAAAACATGGGTTCAGCGTGACAGCTCTTGCAGGAGCTAATGCGGTTGTGACGTTTCTTTCACAAGTCCCGAGAGAGGATGAAAGCTTTTCTTTTGTCGGCTTTTTGCCAAAAACTAAATCGCAGATTTCGGATGTTTTTAAGGTTCACAAATTTGAGGATGTTGTTTTTTACGAGTCGCCAAATAGAATTGTTTCGACTTTGGAGGTTATTAAAGAAATTAACCCTGTTGCAAAAGTCGTTCTCGGACGTGAATTGACAAAGATTTTTGAAGAAGTTTTGATTGACGAGGTTGAAAATCTTCTTGAGCATTTCTCCAAAAATCCGCCGAAGGGTGAATTTGTCGGAATGGTTTATCGTGCTCAACGGGTTGGGGATGATGTTGATGTTGATGAAAAGATTAAATTGTTGAAGTCGAAAAAGTTCGGGGCAAAAGATATTTCCGTAATTTTGTCGACTTTGTACGGAGTCAACAAAAACGAAATTTACAAAAAAGTTGTAGGGTAATATATGTATATAAATATTTATTAAATTATTTTTATTTATGTAATTTATGATATAATATTTTTACATGGAGAATAGTAAGGAACTGTCCGTTTGAAAAGAAATCTTTATAAGTTAATAGTGCCGTTGTTGGTGGTTGCAATGATGCCTTTAAAGGGATTTTGTGCCGATGATTTTTACAAGGATGAATCTGCTGCGGACAAATTGTCGGGGGCCTCTGCTCAAAACGAGCAGGGTGGAAGAATTGTCAAGGATATCGAAATCCACGGGCTTAATGTCGTCAGCCCCGAAACTGTTTTGTCAAAAATGAGCCTCAAGAAAGGTGATAAGTTTGACAGAAGTGCTATTCAAACGGATTTGAGAAACATTTATCAAATGGGTTATTTTACTGAAAAAATGAGAGCTTTGCCTGTAAATAATCCTGACGGAACTATTACTTTAAAACTTATTTTGGAAGAAAATTCTCCTGTTACAGATTTTACGATTGAAGGAAATACTGTTATTTCGACGGAAGAAATTCTTAATACTTTGATTGATATGAAGGGTAAGCCGCAAAATATATCTCGCTTGAATGAGGCTATTGCAAAAATCCAAGAGATTTATAATTCAAAAGGTTATATTTTGGCTAGAATTGAGTCTGTTTCGGATGATCCGGACGGCACCATTAATATCAAGATTAAGGAAGGAACTGTTAATTCTATTGCGATTTCCGGAAACGAAAAGACGAAGGATTACATTATTGCCCGCAATATTATGACGGAACCGGGGAGTATTTATAACGAAAACCAAATTAAAGAAGATTTGGTAAGATTGTATGCAACTCAGGCATTTAAGGATGTTACAAGAGAAATTGAACCTTGTGCGGATGATCCTGACATGTATGATATTACGATTAATGTTCAGGAGCAGAGAACGGCAAGCATTTCTGTTGGCGGTGGTCTTGATTCCGTAACAGGTGTTTTCGGGTCTGTCGGTATTGCCGATAACAACTTTAGAGGTCGCAACCAGAGAGTTTCCTTGAACGGTTTGGTCGGTTCAGGTGTAATCTTGAACGATGCGTCTATTATGAGAAGAATGAATATGCAGGCAGAATTGAGTTTCTTTGAACCTCATTTCTTGAATTCTGATAATTCCTTGATGACAAAACTTTTCTATAGAGATTTCGGTAGTTATCAAGTTCCGTTGGCGATTGAGCGAAGATTTGGCGGCGAGGCTACCGTTGCTCATAGAATTAAGAAAAACCCGCATTTGTCGTCAACATTCTCGCTTGGTGTTGAAAATATAAGTGTTAAGGAAGGCGATTTCAACAAGATTTCTAACTTATATGCAAGATACGGAGTGCCGATTTCAGAACGTGCAAATCAGTTGGAAGGCGGCTTGTTTATGTCGCTCAGCCCTGCGTTGATTTATGATACGAGAGATGGAGCAGGCGGTGTTACTCGAAAAGGTACTGTTGCAAGTCTTAGATTTACTGAAGATTTCGGGCTTATCGACTTTGACAAAACTCACGGAAAGCTTTCCGGTATGATTAAACAATATGTACCTATCGGTAAAAAGTCATCATTATCTTTTACGGCTCGTGGTGGCGGAAAAATTCACGGCGACAATATGCCTGACGTAATGGCATACCGTTTGGGTGGTCCGTACACTATTAGAGGTTTCAAGATGAGTGGTGTTGGTACAGGTGATGCGTTTGTTATGGGTTCTGCCGAATTCGCAACCCCTATCCCGTTCTTGGATAGAACGAAATTGTCCAGAAAGGTTAACTTCCTGAACAATATCAGATTTACTGTTTGGGCTGATGCAGGTAAGATTTTCAACCCGACTATTGCAGACACATTGTATGACCGTCCTGGGTATGCAGTATCAATGGGTATCGGTTTAAAATTGTATATTCCTGGTATGGGACCTGTTTCGGTTGATTATGGTTTCCCTCTCACGAATTCGGGTGACAACGGACCAAAACATGGTTACTTTACTTTTGGTGTAGGCGACTTGGTATACTAATAATTTATGGAGGTATAATTATGAATAAAATTAAAATGACAACATTGGCTTTGTTTGGTGCAGCAGTATTGTCTTTGGGAAGTTCTGCCATTGCAGGCGGTGTAGGTTATATTGATTACCAAAAAGTTCAAGAATCTTATCCTCTTGCACAACAGGCTATCAAGGAAGTTGATTCTAAGGCTACAGAACTTCAACAGTATATGTTGGATAAAGAAAAACAGTACAAAGCTCTTGATACACCTTTGAAAAAACAAAATTTTGAAGATGCAACCGCTCGTGAATTGAACACAAAACAAGAAGCTCTTTACAGATTGAAATCTGATAAAGAAGAATTAGTTTTCAACAAAATTCAAGCTGCTGCAAAACAAGTTTTGGTAGAACAAAAACTCGACGCTGTTCTTGATTTTAGGGTAGTTTTTGTAGGTGGTGTTGATATTACCGACTTGGTTATTCAAAAATTGAAAAGCGGTAGCTTTTAATTAGTAGTGTAAAGTTGGAGTTTTAATATGAAATATTCAGAACATGGTGAACAGTACCACATCGGGTTGTCAAACGGTGATGTGGGCAAATATGTAATTCTTCCGGGCGATCCGAAACGTTGTGAAAAGATTGCAAAATATTTTGACGACGCAAAGCTTGTCGGTGACAGGCGGGAGTACACCTCGTATACAGGTTATTTGAACGGTGAAAAAGTTACCGTAACTTCGACAGGTATCGGCGGACCTTCTGCTGCGATTGCAATGCAGGAACTTGTGAATATCGGGGCGACGACCTTCATTCGTGTCGGAACTTGTGGTGGTATTGAACCTGATGTTAAGGGTGGCGATATCGTAATCGCAACAGGTGCAATCCGTATGGAAGGTACAAGTAAAGAGTATGCACCGATTGAATTTCCGGCTGTTGCAAACCTTGATGTGACAAATGCACTTGTTTCTGCCGCAAAATCTTTAAATTACAACTATCATACGGGTGTTGTTGAGTGTAAGGATTCTTTCTACGGTCAACACAGTCCTGAAATTATGCCTGTAAGTTATGAGCTTCTCAACAAGTGGGAGGCTTGGAAAAGGCTCGGTTGTATGGCGTCAGAAATGGAATCTGCGGCACTTTTCACTGTTGCAAGTTATTTGAGAGTGAAGATGGGTACGGTTCTCTTGACGGTTGCAAATCAGGAAAGAGAAAAACTCGGACTTGAAAACCCTGTTGTTCATGACACTGATATGGCTATTAAAACGGGTGTTGAAGCTCTTAAAATTATGATTGAACAAGACAAACAAAAAGGTTAATGAGATGTTTAAAAATAATAAAATGCAGTATGTTATAAGAACGTGTTCCAGCGAAAACGTTCAGGAATTGCAAAATCTATTAAATGAAATGGCGATGAACGGTTGGGAACTTTACAGTATGAATGAAGTTGAGGCGGAAGACGGTTACAAGTTCAACTGTATTTTTATGTCGGAAGCTAAAAACGAAACGGGCTCTGACGAGGGCGACGTGATTAACATTTCTACCTTCAAAAGTCAGATGGAGAAAATGCTTTCGCCAAAACTCTCACCTTACGAAAGTTGTGTTGATATCCAATCAAAAATCAAACTTCAACAGCAGAAAATCTCAAAGATAAAAAAAGAACTTGAAGGCGAACCTCCTGCGTCAATTAATCGTAAAAAATTGAACGACAAGATTTCGGCCGGACTGAAAGAACTGGATGATTTGAAAGCTGAACTTGCAAAAACAACCTCTCCTGATGTTATGTTTGCAAGATTGCACGAGGAAAAATTGACGATTAGCTTGAGCGAAGAGCTCTTGCCTTATGTGGATTCAGAGAATGACAGCGAGGAAGAAACCCTTCTTGCGGCAACTGTCAAAACTCGTTTGAAATTGACGGATGAGCTCGGTTATGTCATGCCGAAAATCATTTTCAAGGATGATGAGGACTTGAACCCTTATGAATTTTGTATAAAAGTTCGTGGGTTTGAGGTTTGCCGAGGAGTGGTTTATCCTGAACACACGATGTTTTTCGCAGAAAATATTCACTTTGACAAAAAGCCGAAGAATGCAATTTACGATGTCGATGTTGTGACGGGAGAAAAAATTGTTTGGTTGAACGGAAAGGAAACGAAAGACTTTTGGGAACAGGGGCTTTCGGGCTCTGAATATATCGCAAGAGTTTTGGAGCATGCCGCTGTTAAGTATGTTGATGAGTTGATTGATTATTCTGATGTCGAAAAATATATTGATGTTGTTGACGGCGTTAACAGTTTCCTTGTTGACAATATTATCCCTGATATTATTTCGTTGGCGGATTTGAGATACATTTTGACAAGTTTAATCAGAGAAAAAGTTTCTGTAAAAAATATCGTCTACATTTTTGAAAAAATGAATGATTTTGCGGTTGATGCTCCGAAAAACGAGCTGATTAAGCGTATAAGATTGGCTTTGGGCAGACAAATTTGTAAAAGCTATTTGAATTCGGACGGAGTTCTTCAAGTATTTGAATTGAGCGAAAAAACAATGGATGAATTTATTCCTGACGTTGAGGACGAAGAGGATGATATCATACGCATTGATAGTGAATTTGCGGAAAAACTCACTTCAAAATTATTGAAAAAAGCAAAACAGTTTGACGTGAAATCTATCAAACTCGTTGTACCGTTGGAATTCAGACATCTGTTTTTCGTCTTGTTGTCAAATTATTTGAGCGATATTACGGTTCTTGCAAGGGAAGAAATCGGTTGCAATTATCCGATTGAAGTTGTTGCGGAAATCTAGCAAAAAAGTATATTTAGGGATATTAAAATAATATGCAAGTTTCAAAAATATCAAATTCTTATGTAAATCTCGCGTTTCAGCGTAAACTCAGAGATGACGAAAAAATGGAATACAGAAATGACACAATCCGTCAGGCTTACAATTTTCTCGGGATTAAGGATGTGTCGATGATTATGCACGGAACTTCTTTCCCTGTGTCAAAAAACGATATCGGTGTCGGTTCTCCGTTTAATTCACTTTCAAAAGATGTCGTCGAATTGGAGCGTTTGCACGGGTTTACGTCAGAGCAGTTAGGACCTTTGGGTGAGATTACAAAGAAGGATATTTCGCCTTATGCCTCGACAGTCTGGGCAAAGAATAAGTTGTTTATTGATTTTAACGCTTTGACAACTGATAAATATGCAAATATTTTGGACAAAGAAAGCGTTTCTAATTTTTCAGTTCCTTATGATGGAAAAAATAATATTTACGAATATTCAAAGTTTTACGAGGCGTTTGAAAATTCTGATATTTTGTTAAATATTGCCTATGACAATTTTTTGACAAAGCTCGGTTCGGGCAATAAAAACGCAATAGCTTTAAATAATGAATACACGAAATTTAAGCATGAAAATAACAAAAGATTGTTGAAGGAAGCGACTTTCACAGTGCTTAGCAAAATTTACGGAACTGACGATTTTGAAGAGTGGGAAAGCGATTTAGACAGAAATTTGCCTGAACGTTTAGATGTAAGCGACCCTGAAGCAATCAGTCGTTTTAAATACTTGATTGACCGAAACGGTCGTGATTTCAAAATGTACGCTTTTACGCAATTTTTGATTAACAAGCAAATGGCGGAGCACAAAAAATACCGTGAAAATATCGGGTTCAAGTATAATGCCGACGAACTTGTCGGAACTTCTAAAATGGAAGAGTATATTTATAAAGACGCCTTTTTAAAAAATATGAGAATGGGTTGCCAATTCGGTGGACCTTACGGACCTCAACTTTGGGATTTTCCTGTTCCTGACCCGAAAAAATTGTTTAACTCGGACGGCTCACTCGGTGCTGCCGGAAAATTCATCAAGGCAAAACTTGAATCAGCCCTGAATGATTGCGAAAACGTCAGAATTGACCACGTTTTTGGAATTATAAATCCGTACGTATATGACAAAAATTCTGTTGTAATCAAAAACGGACAAATGGATTGCGGAAAGTTCAGGGGCGGATATTTGTCGCAAATGCACGATTTAGATCCGAACGGCGATTATTGGAAAATTCTTGAAAAGATAATTTTACCTACAATGAGGGAGCATGGAGTTGACCCGAATGATGCGGTATGGGAAGACTTGGGTACACGTCCAGAAGGTTTTGACAATCTTTTCTACAATATACTTGATTTACCGGGGATTACGGAACTCGGCTACCAGCGTGCCGAAAATGCGGGCAGAAGAAAAAATTGGTCATATATGGGCTCTCACGATTCTTGGCCGGCTCTTAAACTGGTGAAGGACGGTGGATATTTAGGAAATCAGGCATGGGCTCCAGAATATTTGGCAGGATTTTTGAACTCTGACCCGACCCGTTCTAAAGAACGTATAGAATTTCAGGACAAAATCGTAAAAGACCCGATGGAAAGAATTAAGGCAAAATTTGCAGATTTGTTTATGTGTTCTGACAAAATTCAAATTTCGTTTGCTGATTTCTTCGGTATCGACAAGGTTTACAACTATGGCGGGCAAGATGTCAAGACCAACTGGAAGTTGAGATTAAGCAAGAATTTTGAGGACGCATATTACAAAAACCTTTCATCAGACCACCCGACGGCATTGAATTTGCCGGAAATTTTGAAGATTGCCGTTCGAGCAAAAATTGATAGGGAAGTTGTTCAAAAAATGCAAACAGACCCGAATAATGCGGATACCTTCAGAAAATCAATCAATGCAAGAATGCAACCGTTGCTCGATCGCTTGGATAAATTTGAACACATTTTGAAAGAAAAAGAAGATTAATAGCGGTTTTGAGCAGTAGAGTGGGTATACTTCGTTTTCTCCCCCTTACAGCTTTCACTAACACTGCTAAACGTAAAGGACATTTCACCCTTCACCTTTCACGTAAAGGATTTATCGCCAAAAACTTGCCAATCCCCTATTTTTCTACTGCTGTACCTGTTTCAATCCCTGGGACACATAGGAATAGCGGAACTGTATTTGTTATTGCGGTCGAAATCGGTGATTTGTCCGCCATAAGTGTAATTGCCATGCTTAAATCATCTACGTGCGGTGCAAAATCGGAGGTTCTGACTTTTCTGTCAACTTTTTTGTGATAGATTTTGTCGTTGATAAAGTTGGAAACCTTGTTGCCGATTAATATACCTGCGGCAAGTCCGCCGAGTGTCATTACGATTGACGGTGTGAATTTAAGGAATTTATTCGTGAATTTAACGGCTTTCCCTTTAAATCCGTTCGCACTTGATTTGATTTGTGGAACATGTTTTAAAATTTGTGGTTTGAATTTGTCATAAAGTCTGGAAACCCCGCCAACGCACATGACAGGAACAAGAACATTTCCTAAAAGTTGGTTCAAAACCTCTCTGCCTTTGGCTTTCAGGTTCTTTTTGTCATCTGCTAACGCACCGCCTGCGAAACCGCCGACAACAGAACTGCTTGCAAGTGTTAAAATTTCTTTTTCTTCAAGGCTTATGAGCTTTTTATTCGGGTGTTTTTTGTCATAAAGTCTGAATATTGACCAATCTTTTATCGGAGTTTCATATATTTTTTTCGGACTAAGTGAAAATCCTTGCTTTTTAGCAACCAAGGCATAAGCCGTACCGACTGCGATTGCACTGCCGATTGCTGCCGCTCTCTTTACTAATTTCTCTTTTGATTTGCCCGCCTCTGCTTGTGGTGCGGTCTGTGTGAAATTTGTATTTTGAAAATTTGATATTTTACTTACTAGCATGTTCATAACCTTCTTTTCAATTCTATTAAATGCCGTAAAGAAAAAACCTTGCTATTTTATCTTACAATTTTTACAAAACTTAAATTCAACTGTAACGATTTTTTAATATACTAAAATTATAACGCAAAAAAAAATTTTTAGGGGAATTGTATATTTTGTAAAAAGGTTAGAAATTTTAATTTTATGAATACAATAAAAGTTACTCCAAATCAGACGCTGAAGGATTTCAGCTACGGCAGAAAGTTTGTAAAAGGACTTGCGAGCCGTTCTATTGCCCCTGTTATTTTGTTAGAAGCCTTTGTAGAAGGCGGAAGAACGTATCAAGCGTACAAGAGAGGCGGATTTACCGAGGCTCGAGAACGTCTTACCGAAGAAATGATTGGTGCTGCCTTTTGGTTTAGCGGAGTACCTTTATTTGATAGTTTAATCGACAAGTTTGTCGGCAAAAAGCTCTACAAATTGCCGGAAACCGATTTTGACACGGGAAAAGACGCTTTACGTAACCCGTTTGCAAACTATTTGAAAAAATTTAAAGATAGTTTAAAAGGCAATCTTTCAAACCCTGAAAAAGCTGAAAAAATTATAGCAGGCTACAAATTCGGCAAAGTCATGACAAGTATTATTCTTGCAAACTGTCTTGTCGGGCTTGTTTTGCCAAAAGTTAATCAGGGTATCACAAAATATATAATGCGAAGAAACCACACTGACGGTAAGGCAACTCCTGAAAACTCCAACGCCAAACCTCAGACCTCCCAACAGTACCACATTGACGATTTTGTTAGCGGAAAGCATGACAAAAAAGACGTTTCATTTGGTGCAATTTCTCCGCAAACTTTGATGGCACTTGCGTATAGCTTTGAAAACAATCCAAAATATCAACTTCTTTCTACAGATATGGGTGTTTGGATTGGTAGAGGTTGCTGTGCAAGAAACAGCCACGAAAGAACAGAAGTTCTCTTTAGGGATATTTCGTCAAGTTACTTCTATATGTTCAATATGCCTGTTGTGGCAATGCTTTTGAACAAATTGCAGGACGGTAACTCGAAACGACTTGACCCTGTTGCGGCTAAACAGGTTACTGACCACATGCACGAACTTCTCAAGGCTAACAACGGTTCAATGAAACCTGATGCGTTCAAAGAGTTCGCACTGGGCAACAAAACAACCGCAGCCGAATATATGAAGAATGCAGCACTTGCAAAAGATTTGGCGGACAACAATGGCGTTCTTGAACTTGATAAGTTTTTGAAACACCTCAAAGATATCGTTCCTTCCGAAAGATTTGAAGAACTTTCAAAAACAGCACAGGGCATGTCCGAGTTGCAACCGAAACTGGCAGGAAAATCAGTGATTTCGGCACAACAAATTGAAAATGTATTCAAGGAAGGTGCTGTCAATATGCCTGAATTCTTGAAGAACATATTCAGATGTTCGACATCCGACCAAAACTTGTTCACGGGCAAAATAAAAACACCGATATTTGATCAAGACTTGAGATTTATTTCAAAAGAAACCTTTGTCAAAAAACAAAAAGAAATTGAAGATTACGTCAATACAATTATCAAAAAGGCAAAAGGCAAAGACATCACAGCCGACTTGTTGAACAAAGTTTGCCGTGAAAACTATGCGAAAAATGCCTTTAACTGGGGTGTCGGTTTTGCGATTTCCGCAGCGTTCCTCTCAACTTTTATCCCGAAAATCCAATACTGGATTACGAGAAAGACAACAGGTTCAAACGCTTTTCCGGGAACTGCCGACTACAGCAACGAGAAAAAATAGTTCGATTTTTCCGTATTGGGCATGAAGTAAGACATTTGTGTTTTGCTGTTACTTTTTAATGCGTGCATGACTTGAAATAAATAACAAACTTTGTTATAATATAGACATACATTGTTATAAGTGAGGTAAATTATGAACGTTTCTTTAACACCAACTTTGGAAAAATTTGTACAAGATAAAGTCGCAACCGGTTTTTACAACTCTGCAAGCGAAGTCATTCGTGAAGCTCTTCGCTTTTTTGCTTCAAAAGATACAACAATCCCGCCTGAAAGATTGGCTCAACTTAACAAAGATATCGAAGAAGGCTGGAATGATATGGAAAACGGAAACTACCGTGACGGGCATGAAGTGATGAGAGAGTTGATAAAAAAGTATGAGTAAGTTTAATCTAATCATTGAGCATTCGGCAGAAATTGATATTAATCAAATAGCAGATTATATTGCAGAAGACAATAAAAAAGCTGCATTAAAAACGGTTAAAGAAATCTATAAAGGGTTTAGATTGCTGTGTTCTCATCCCAATGTCGGTTTTGAGCGGGAAGAGTTTACCTATAGAAAAGTTAAATTTTATATTGTTAAAAAACACTATTTAGTTGTGTATACAGTAATAAAAAATTCAATCCATATTCTAAGGGTTTTGACGACCTATCAGGATATTTGTACAAAGTTATAAAAACAAAGGGCGGAACGAAGTTCCGCCCGAATTTTATCCTTTTTGTTTCTATTTGATTTTTTGGAAAATCATAATGTACTCGTGTTTGAAGATGTAGAAACCGCCGGCGAGGGCTCTGTATCTCCAGAGGTTTGCGGTTCTGCCTTTTGCTCTTTCGTTTCCTTGGATATCTTTTACGATAATACCTTTCAGTCGGAAACCGAGTTTCATCATTCTCGCCATACATTCAAACCCGAGTGGTTGAACTTCTGAATTCTTGTAGCTGTCCCCGATTATGAGGGCGGCGAAACGACCCTTTTCCAACAAGTCATAACCGTTTTGGGCTACTTTTTCAAACAGGTCGTAGAATTGTTCTGTTGATTCACAGTTTGAAAGGTCTTCTTTTTTGTCGGAAAATTTAATAATGTCGTCATAAGGCGGGTGGAGGATTAGAAGTTGGGCTTTTTCTTCTCCCATAATATCTAATCTTGCCTGAACTTTTTCTTTAGCAAGTTCGGAGGCTGAATCCGCACAAATTATGTTCACGTCCGTAACAAGCTGTTTCGGGGTGAATTTTTCTGAAACTTTTTCTGCTAATTCGTCTTTGAGCTCAACGCCGATACAGCGTCTACCCATATTTATTGCTTCAATTCCTGATGTGCCGGAGCCGAAGAACAAATCAAGTACGATGTCGTTTTTCTTTGTAAATCTTTCGTACAGTTGTTGTGCGATTTGCGGAATATAATTGCCGTGGTATTCATTGGAGTGTCCGCCTTCTTTTAATCTGGAAGGGAATTCCCAAAGTGTGTCGGTTTTTACGTGTCCGTAATCTTTCCAGTGGTTAAGGTCGATGTCGCTGTATTTTGTGGTTTTGACCGGTTTAACAATCTGTAGGTCAGCTTTTTTTACCGGTTTTAATTTTGTGTTGGCTCTCAATCTTGCCATATCCCCTCCCGTTTAGTCTTTTACAATTTTATCTTACAGAAATGTTTCAAATTTGTAATCAAACATTTAGATGAATTCTTGTTTGATGTAAAGTTAATTTTGAATAGGGAAAATGTAAAACTGAGGCTTAAAAACCTGCGTTTTGAGGGGATATTGAGTTAATGCCAAGAATAAAGCAGTTATCAAAACATTTAATAAATCAAATTGCGGCAGGTGAAGTTATTGAGCGTCCGGCATCTGTTGTGAAAGAGTTGGTTGAAAACTCTGTTGATGCGGGTGCAACTAAGGTTAGTATCGAGATTTCTAACGAGTGTCGTGATATTAGGGTCGCCGATAATGGTTGCGGTATTCATCCCGATGATATTATGCTTGCGTTTTCCAAGCACGCTACGAGCAAGATTGCCTCTGATGAGGATTTGTTTGATATTCATACCCTCGGGTTTAGGGGTGAGGCTCTTGCCAGTATAATTTCTATTTCTAAGTTGACTTGTATTACGAGAACGAAGGATTTTGAAACGGGCACAAAGGTAAAATGCGAAAATTCAGAGGTTCGACAGGTTGAAACAGGTTGTGCAGTTGGTACAATTATGGATATTCGTGACCTGTTTTATAATTTGCCTGCGAGGTTAAAGTTTTTGAGAAATTCCAATACGGAGTTTTCGTATATTCAAGAATTCGTGCAGGCGATTGCCATAATTAATCCGATGGTGTCATTTGAGCTCAAAAAGAATGGTAAAACCGTTCTGAAAACTTCGGGCAATAACGATTTGAAGTACGCTTTGCGAGAACTTTTTTCGACAAATGTTACCGACAAGTTGAAGGAGGTTCTAAAAACTGATGCGATTGCAGGGTTGAAAATTTCGGGATACGTAAGCACGCCTGATTTTACCCGCTCAAGTAAAAAAGATTATCACATCTATATTAATTCAAGAACGGTAAAGTGTCCCGTTTTTCAAAAAGCTATTGACATGGCATACAAAAACATGCTCGCAAGCGGGAAATATCCGTTTGTTTTGTTGAATTTGGAAATTCCGCCCGCTGATGTCGATGTGAATGTTCACCCGACGAAAAAAGAAGTTCGTTACAAAAATACGAATATGATTTTTAATTTTATTATGTCGGCGGTTCAGGCGGGGCTTTCAAATTACGTTGAGCGTGAACCAGTGCAGAGTTTTTACCCGACACCTGCACCTGTATTTGAAAACGGGCATGTGGCGGAAAATGTTGTGAATATTGAGCCTAAGATGCCTGATGTTTTTTATAACAAACAGAGGGATGAGGTTTTTGTAAGTGAGAATGCGTTTAATAAGGCACAAAATGAACTTGCACATCCGACGCCGACCAAAGCCCCTGTTCAACAGCAACAATTTTTTACACAAACTCCGCAAAAAGAACCGGAGCCGGAAGAAAATATTGTCGGGCAGTACAAAAATACCTATATAATTGTCGAAAAAGAAGACGGTATGGAGATTATCGACCAACATGTGGCAGAGGAACGATATATTTATGAAAAATTAAGCTCTGAAAAGAATATCGTGTCGCAGTTGTTGTTCGTGTCTGATGTTTTGACGGTTACGCCGAGCGAGGCTGAATTGATAAAAGAAAATATGGCAAAGTTTGAAAAATTCGGTTATGGAATTGAATTTATGAGTGAAAATGAGTTGATTTTCAGAAAAGTTCCGCAGATGATTGCAAAAGTTAATCCGAAAGAAATTTTGGCGGATATTTTGGAAAATATTAATGGCGACATCGACAATTTAGAAGAAAAAATTCTGATAACAACATCTTGCAAAGCTTCCGTAAAAGCGGGACAAAAGCTTTCGCAATGGCAAATGCAAGAGATTGTGAAGCGTTGGCGAACAACAAAAATGCCTTATACATGCCCGCATGGTCGTCCGATTTGCAAATTTTTCCCGCATAAAGAAATAGCAGGCTTTTTCCAAAGAAGTAAGTAGGGTGAAATTTCCCGTAAGACAAGTGCTGTAACCTCGATTGAGCCGTGAAAGTTAAGATATAAAGACAAACCTGTAGTTTTTTATATAATAAGGTGGTTGGGCAAACTTCGTATCCGGCGGTAATGATAACGGCAAAGGCGAACACGGCTATGTGAAATTCTATCGTTTGTCAAAACGTTTTAGGTCACAATAGAATATAAAAGAGAATAAGTTCATATAGTTTGCTAAGCTCAAAAAAGCGATAAGACTATAAAGCGATAGAGTGATAATGCCGTTACTAGAAAGTGAACAGGTAAATAAATTAATTCAAAATATAGACAACAGCAACAAAGCCATCCGTCAAAACTTAAAATCAACCATTTCAGAAAGTGGAAGGCTGAAAGCTGTAGCTATTTGCAGAAGATTAGTGTAACGAATATCAGTTAAACCACGCTCAATGTCGCTGATTGTACGGATAGAAACATTGGCGAGTTCGGCGAGTTTTTCTTGTGACATAGCACGTTTCATACGTTCTAACCTGATTTTGTTACCCAATTCCAAAAGGTTTTTATTTTTCGCAATTATCATAATAATTTAATTGTAAAGGATTGAAATTTTAATAAAATGTGTTATACTGCATATACATGTGGAATATCACATATATGAGAAGAATAATACTTATTGAACAATCATAAAGGAGTTTTATGAAAAAGATATTAGAAACCTGTCATCCTGAGGCACGTAGTGCTTTTACCCTTGCGGAGGTTCTCATCACCCTCGGCATTATAGGTATCGTCGCAGCAATGACCTTGCCGACACTTAATCAGGCGATTAACAATAAAGTTCGGGCAGAACAAGTTCGAACCGTCAAATACAAATTTACAAAAGCAACAGAAAAAATGAATTCTTTGGGGTTGATTGGGCCTTATGCAAGCACAGACGCATTTGTGGACGAGTTGCAAAAGCATCTAAAAATAATGAAAAGGTGTGACTCAAGCCACCTTCGTGAATGTTGGCCTTATGATGAAATAAATACAACAAATGGAGCAATCGCTGTTTCATCATTGACAAACGGAAGTTCTTTAATGATGAGAACAACTGATGATAAAGATTTTTCAAGCCCGAACGTCGGTATTGTGACTGCCGACGGAGTGCCGATGATTTTAAACTATAACAAAAAATGTAATGCTCTAGACCCTGTAAAACAATACCAGTGGTCAACATCTGACGGCAAACCTGTTTCTAATGCGACAGCAGGATGTGTGGCGGCGATTTTTGAAATTAATGGCGGAGCAAAGCCGAACAAATACAAAGATGATGTAATTGCATTCAATTCAAATGGTTTAAATAACGAATGTGCAGTTGGAATCGGCTTAAACGGAATATGTCTTTCGGCTCCATTTACACCAACACCAATGACAGCACAAGAATGCAATGAACAAAAAGATCAATTAGGCATAAAGTATTGCAGAACAGATGATAGTGATTACTGGGGCGGAGCAGTAAAACAATGCGGAGGAGTATCTAAAATGCCAACAATGGCACAACTAGCAGAACTGGCAAGCCAAATGTATGTAGGTAACCCAAGCATAGGTGCAAAAGAAAATAAAGACAATATCCAATATGACCCTAATTCACCAGTATCCAAAGCTCTAGGACTTACTCCGTACTTCTTCCTTTGGTCGGGTGAGGAGTTCAACCCCAACGGCGCATACAGCAGGAGCTTCGGCACTACGTACTCGTACTGGTACAGCTACCACGGCCGCTTCGGCAGCGGCGATCAGGCGGTTTGTCTAGGTGATTAGGAACATAGGTGAATAAGTAAATAAGTTAATAGGTGAATAGGTTCAAATCGGTTGCGTTGCACCAAAGCTATTTTTGAGCGAAGCGAACGAAAAGAACTTATTCACTTATTTACTTCGTCACTTATTAACTTTGCAAACGGGCAATGTGATTTTTCATGTTGTCCGCTTTTTGTAACTAATCCCCTCTACCTTTCCATGTCATGCGGACATTTAGTCGTCGAATAGCCTCGCCCCTTGCGGGAGAGGCCTATTTTCAGGCTGAAACGAAGTTGAAGGCTAGAAAATAGGGTGAGGGGTCAAGGCTTAATGAGTTCGGCATTTTACCCCTCACCGCATTTGTACGGCTCAATATTTTCGCCTACAACTGCTCCTCTCCCGCAAGGGGCGAGGAATTCCGCGATTAAACATGACAAATAGTCGCTTCGCTCCTCAGGATGACATGGTTTTAAAATTCTCTTCACTTTTCACCCTTCACCAATCTACGTAACGGACTTCCCGGGCTTATATTTCACTTTACTTAAAAATCGTCTGTTCTCTGTCAGGACCGACGCTTACGATTGAAATCGGTATTTCGAGAAGTTCTTCTAATCTTTCTAAATATTTTCTGCAATTTTCAGGAAGTTTTTCGTATTCCCGAATTTCTGTAATATCGGAATTCCAGCCTTTATGGGTTTCGTAAATCGGTTCTAAATATTTGTGAATATAAACATTTGTCGGGTATGATTTGTAAATTTTTCCGTCACGAGTGTCTTTGTATGCCGTGCAAACTTTGATTTCGTCAAAAGTGTCAAATACGTCAATTTTAGTTAATGCGACAGAAGTTAAACCTCCTACTAATACGGCATATTTCATCGTTACGGCATCGAACCAACCGCATCTTCTCGGTCGGCCTGTAGTAACCCCGAATTCGTGTCCGATTTCTCGGATTTTAACTCCTGTTTCGTTGTTTAATTCCGTTACAAACGGGCCTTCTCCGACACGTGTAACATAGGCTTTTGCAACCCCGATAACTTCATCAATCATTTTCGGGCCATAACCGGAACCGGTGCAAGCTCCGCCACCGATTGGGTTAGAGGAAGTTACAAAAGGATATGTCCCGTAATCTATATCCAACATAACACCTTGAGCACCTTCAAAAAGAATTTGTTTGTTTTTGGATTTTTCAAGCATTTCTTGCCAATCGAAACAAACATAAGGTCTGAAAATTTCTGCATATTTTTCGCACAAAGCAAGAACACATTCTTTTGAATATGGTTGCAAACCGTAAACTTTTTCAAGCATTTTATTTTTTATCGGAAGAATTACGTCTAATTTTTCGTTGAGGGCTTCTGCGGAGTACAAATCTTCGATTTTTAAACCTATTCTTGCAATTTTGTCGGTATATGTAGGCCCGATGCCTTTTTTAGTCGTACCTATTTTCCCTTTCTTCGCAGTGTCTTCGCTATAGCCGTCAACCTCTGTGTGGTATGGCATTGTGATAGATGCAAGCGGGCTGACTTTTAACCCTGAAACATCAATTCCCTGCTCAATCAATTCCGAAACTTCTTTTTCAAAATATTCAGGCAAAATAACCGTTCCTGCCCCGATGAAGCAGGTTTTGTCTCCATATAAAATTCCTGACGGAATAAGGTGAAATTTAAAAGTTTTGTTGTGTGCAACAACTGTGTGACCTGCATTGCAACCGCCCTGATATCTGATAATTAATTCTGCATCATGTGCCAAAATGTCGGTAATCTTTGCCTTACCTTCGTCGCCCCATTGAGCTCCAACAACAACTTTGTTCATAACATACCCTTTCTGTTAATTTTGCTAATTACTGATTTATTTTAGCACAAAAAATAAGTTTTGCATGTTACAAATTTATATTTATAGGTTCTTGATTATGTGCAAAACTTTGTGTATAATGTTTGTATAGGTTAGTAAGGAGAGGTAATATGGGATATAAAATTTTATCCAAAAAAGAGATTTGTCCGCATCAGTACGAAATTACGATAGATGCACCGTATGTTGTACGTAATGCAAAAGCAGGTCAATTTATAATTTTTAGAGCTGATGAAAACGGTGAAAGAGTGCCGTTAACGATTGCTGATGTAAACAAAGAAAAAGGGGAACTTACTCTTGTGTTTATGGCTGTAGGATATTCTACAAAAGAATTGGCAGCGTTGGAAGTCGGTGACGAAATTGCGGATATCGTAGGGCCTCTCGGAAAACCTACTACAATAAAAAAATATGGTACGGTTGTTTGTCTTGCGGGCGGTTATGGTGCTGCTCCTTGCTATTTGATTGCGAAGGCTTTCAAAGACGCAGGCAACAAGGTCTATATGATTATGGGTGCAAGAAATAAAGATTTGATTTTCTGGGCAGACAAAATGAAAGACGCTTGTACGGAATTGTTTATTACGACAGATGACGGTTCTATGGGAGAAAAAGGCTTTGTAACACAGGTTATGGAACGATTAATGGCTCAAGAAAAAATTGATTACGCAATAGCCGTCGGGCCAATGCCGATGATGAGAGCGGTTGCAAACCTTACTCGTGACAAGGGTATCTTTACCGAAGCAAGCATGAATCCGATTATGGTAGACGGTACAGGCATGTGCGGAGCATGCAGAGTTACCGTAGGCGGCGAGGTTAAGTTCGCTTGCGTTGACGGACCTGATTTTGATGCTCACAAAATCGATTTCGATGAGGTTATCAACAGAACAAAAATTTATAAAGATCAAGAAAAAAAGAGAGATGAAAATTGTAATCTGTTAAAACAGGCACAATCTAATTAATAAAGGAGAAATTTATGGCGGATATTAAAAGAGAAATCCCTTTTTGCCCCCTAATGAGTGTAGGTCAGGATGTGGACATGGTTTGTACGCAGGAACGTTGTGCTTGGTATATTCCGAACATTAGAAAATGCTCAATGTACATAATGGCTTATAATGCTTTGCTTGAAGCTAATGCAAAACAGGTTACAAAAAAACGTATAGTATAATTTGGTTTAAATAAATGAAAATAGTTGTATGTATAAAGCAAGTTCCTGATACTTCTGATATCAAGTGGACTGAGAATAACACTATTCAGCGTGAGGGTTTGGAAAGTGTCATAAATCCTTATGATGTCTACGCCGTGGAGTTTGCTTTAAAAATCAAAAATTTCTGCAAAGATACTAAAATTACTGCACTTTCAATGGGACCTCAACAGGCGGTTGATATGCTTAAAAAAGTAATAGCACTCGGAGCTGATGAAGGGCTTTTGCTTTCTGATAAAAAGTTTGCTGCAGCAGACACTTATGCTACAGGCAAAACTATCGGAACAGCAATTAAAACAAAGTTGTCGGATTTTGATTTGGTTATTTGCGGACAATTCGCCGTGGACGGCGATACTGCACAAACCGGCCCGAGTATTGCAAATACGCTTGATATCCCACAGGTTACGTATGTGAAGGAAATTATTTCTTGCGAAAACGGTTTTGTGACCTTGAGACGTGAACTTGAGGACGGCGAAGAGATTGTTAAGGTGAAACTTCCGGCATTGATTTGTGTCTTGCAGGATAGTTTTGAACCGACAAGAGCTTTGATTAACGGAGTTATAAAAGCTCAAAATTCAGAAATCAAAACTTACGGGTTTGAAAATTTAGGCTTGAGTGCAGAGGAGGTCGGGCTAAAAGGTTCACCAACTTATGTAAGTCGAGCTTTTCGTCCCGAAAAAAAATGTACGGAGTGCAAATTCTTAGAAAGCGTTGAAGATTTGGCAAAGGTCTTGACCGGAGGACAAAATGAGTAAGAAAATTCTTATTTATGCAGAGGTTACGAGAGAAAATTATATCCATACAGTGTTTTTTGAACTTGCTCATAAAGCTCAAGAACTTGCTCAAAAATTGGATGATGCCGAGGTTTGTGCTTTATTAATTTCAAAAGAAGGGCTTGCTTCGAATTATCTAGAAGCTTTTAAAAATAGTGGAATTGATAAAATTTATGCTCTTGAAGATGAGAGATTTGCGGAATATTACACCGAATTTTTCTCAAAAGCTGCGGTTGATGCGGTGCGAGAAATTCAGCCTGAAATTTTCTTGATAGGTGCGACAAATCAAGGACGCGATTTAGCTCCGAGAATTTCAACGGCTTTGCATACCGGCTTGACCGCAGATTGTACGGGGCTTGATATTAACGAAAAAGGACAGTTGGCGGCGACCCGTCCGACTTTTGGCGGACAGTTAATGGCTACGATTTTGTGCAAAAATCTTCCGCAAATGGCGACAATCAGACCGAAGGTTTTCAAACCTGCTTCCGAAAATATTGTGAAAAAAGCCGAAATTATCACAATGCCTGTGAATTTGGATGGGTTGGAAAAAAGAGTTGAGCTTTTGGAGTTTAAAAAAGCTATCACAAAGGAGCTTAATAATTTGGATAGTGCTGAAATTATTGTTGCGGGTGGCCGTGGTATGAAAAATGCTCAAGGTTTTCTGTTGTTGAAAGAGTTTGCAGATAAGCTTGGTGGAACGGTGGGTGCAACAAGGCTTGCAGTTGAAATGGGCTTGGCAACACACGATATGCAGGTCGGACAGACGGGTAAGACGGTTAGCCCGAAACTTTATATAGCGTGCGGAATTTCCGGTGCGGTTCAGCATACAATCGGAATGGCTGATTCTGAAAAGATTATAGCAATAAATTCGGATGAAAATGCTCCGATATTTGAGATTGCAGACTACGGCTATGTCGGGGATGTCTTTGAGGTAGTTCCGCAGTTGGTGGAATTGTTGAGGCACGAAGGAACTTTTTAAGTTCATGTCGCCTTATAGCCTTATCGCCTTTGCCACAAGAGATTATCGACACCGCCGATATGCACTCTAATCACCTAAACAAACAGCCTGAGTGCTGCTGTCGCCGCGGTAGCGGCTACTGTACCAGTACGTGTACGTAGTGTTGAAGAGCCTGTAGCATACACCATCGGAGCAGCCCCCCTCACCCGACCAAAGAGAGAAGTATGAAGTTTGTCCTAAAGCTTTGAATACTGATGAATTAGTGTCATATTGCATACCGCTTTTACTTTTTTCTGCTCCTATGCTTGGGTTGCCTAAATACATTTGACTTGCCAGTTCTGCTAATTGTGCAGCTGTCGGTAGTTTCTTTCCTTGGTCTTTACATGCTTTTACTGCACCTGCCCAATAATCTTTGTTATTACACCAGTTTGTTGGACAACATTCTTTTATTCCAAGGGCTGATTTTTCTGCTTCGCATTCTGCTAATGTCATTGGCTTTGGTGTGAATGGTGCGGTATAACATGTGCCATTTACTTCAACTGCACAATTATTTCCTAAACCGCTTGCACTACCTAAAGTAATAACATCATCTCCTAATTTATTTGGTCTTGCTCCGCCGTTCCAGTCAAAGACTCCCGACAAGCAAGCTAAAGAATTAGACTTTCCGCTTGACTGGTTATATTGCAAGCCTGCGTTGTTTGGGTCAAAGTTACAGTTTTTATCATAAGATAAAATCATCGGTGTGCCGTCGGCAGTAACAATTCCGACAGTATCTGCCCAGTTATCAGGTTCGCCTATTTTTAATGTTTTTGCAGTCTTTGTTTTAGAAATTTCCCAAGGTTTGTCTTTCCCGACATCTACTTCGGTTGTTCCCCAACATTCTGCTAGATGAGAGTTGTCGCAAACTTTTGCAATACTCATGTGTTTTTTCATTTCCTGTACAAAAGCCATTGTATCAGGATAACCAATCAAACCGCTTTGCACAGCCATTTTATCTGTTACTTTGCTAAGTTTTTGGTTAATATTTTCAACACGTTTTGTTTGTATTCGTCCTTGAACATTGCTTATAAATGCGGGCAGGGTTAAGGCTGCTACTATGCCTATAATCCCCAATGTAATTAATACCTCTGCTAAGGTGAATGCGACCTTATTTGCTTGACTGTATTTTCGCCCTCGCGTTAAACGGCACCGTTCGCAATCACAACGAAAACTCAACGTTTCCGTTGATTCTTGCTCACCTTTCGCTTCGCTCATGCCTCTGCTCGGGCTCGTGAAGGCAACTTTTGACGACGATGCGATCCCTACGTCGCTTCGCTCCTCAGGATGACATGGTGTAGCTGTTCCGTTTTCCAGACCTTCGTTTCTAGGGCTTAGAAAGTTGCCCCCCCCCCGAAATTCGCACTATGACTGGATTTCAGGCACTTTTCGTTCTCGTTCATTAAAATCCTCCGTTGCTTATTATCTACAGGTGAATAAGTGAATAGGTGAATAAGGTAATAAGTTCTTTTCGTTCGCTTCGCTCATTAATAGCTTTGGCACAAAGTGCCTGTTTTGAACTTATTTACTTATTTACTTCGTCACTTATTTACTTTCTTATTATTTATTATTTTTAAAGATTTCTCAATCCTAAATTTGTATGATTTTATTAAAAGTTAATATTTTGTTTAACCCCGCCCCTGAATTTGAACAAACATCCACTACAGGTCACGACAATGCGACCCCTACGTCGCTTCGCTCCTCTGGGTGACATGATTTAATACTCTCTAAAACCAATCTATCAACGGGCGAATTTCACCACATTCCAATTCGTATTTTTCAGCAAGCGAACTTCTTAAACAATTATCTATCTTCAAATCTTGCATTACAGGGTCTGACAAATTCAACTCCTTTGTTTTTGAATTATAGATTTCGCTATAATTTAAGCCCATTTCCGCACAATTCGGAAGCTTTACCTTGCCGTCCTTTTGCAAGCATGCCAGCCCGTAAGTTCTACATATAATCCCCCTTTGAGGGTACAATGCACATTCACTGTTTACCAAAAACGGGCAAGTATATGTAAACCGCTTCTCTTTACTTTTAAGTTTATCTTCTTTCAAAATTATTATATTACGGCGAATGTCGTCTTTCACATCTTTTGGAAGATTTACAAATGCCTGCATTAGATATTCCGCCTCCAACCTTGAAAACGGAAACTCTCCCTTCGTACAGCAATCCGTGCAACCTTTTTTACATTTGATATATTTTTTGTGCAATTCGAAATATTTTGAGAGTGCTCCGTCAAATTCTTTTAAAAAATTTTCGTACCTTTTAAGCATTTTACTCTTTCCCCCTTAACAATACATATTTACGACCTTCCATAACTATTTTATATTTAATATTTTGACCGTATTTATCAAGATATTTTTTTCTGATAGAAATTAAATCGTTTCCACCTTCAAGATATTCTTTCAAATTGTCAGATGTCGTTTGCTCAATATAATTTATATGATATCCGGAATAATAAAGCAACGAATATCTTCTGGTATCACCAAACGAAATAAGTTCGTCACCTTTCTGCTTTGCATAAGCCGCAAACTGCATTAAATCATCTTGCCCGAATTTGTAATCTATTTTGAAAAACTCCTTTGTGCAAAATGCGGAAACTAACATTGTAAAAATCACATAAGTTAAAAATATACCTTTGCGATTGTTTTTCCACAAACAAAGCAAACTTCCCACCCCACAAAATGCCACAAAACCAATACTCATCCATTTTGCAGGCAATATGTCCTGATAAATTTGCTGCGGTAAAAACAGGGGTGTGAACAATGCCACAAATGCAACGATTACGCATAAAATTCCCCAAACCTTAACCGAAATTCCTATTGATTTTTCATAACGAGATTTTTCTATGTAATTTGTCCACGCAAACCCCAAGATAAATGCAAGATGAATATAAATCGGCAAAATATATGTAATTAATTTTGTTCCTGAAGCCGTAAAAAATCCCATAATAAAAATTGCGGCAATCCAATTCAAAAGCAAAAATTTTCGAGAATTATCCAATTCATCAAATTTAAAACTTTTCACAGAATTAATCAATTTTTTCAATTCCCCAAAACTTTTGATATCAGCAAGTTTTGCCAATAATTTTTTATCAAAACCTTTGATTTTTGCAACAATAAGAGCAATAGCCGAAAACGTCCACGGAATTAAGCCCCAAAAAAGATTTGCAAAATAAAACCAGAAAGGTTCTGCACGGTGGATTTCATCCGAGCCGAAAAACCTTGCAAGGTGATGTTTTATGATATATTCCTCGTAAAAAAGCGGGTTATGAATATGCAACATTGCAATATGCCACGGCAAAACTATCAACAAAAACATAACCATTCCAACAAGAAAATATTTTGGCTTAAATGCCGATTTCAATTTGTCCGTAATTAACAAACAAAAGAAAATCACCCCAAACGGAACAATAAACCCCGGCAAACCTTTTGCCATAACTGCAAGTCCGGAAAAAATATAAAACAACCACACAAAAAATTTTTTGTGGTCTTTTCTACAAAAAAATGTAATCATCCCAAACATTACCGAAAAAGCAACGCAAGCCGAAACAACAATATCTAAAATCGCAAATTTCGCAAGAATTACAAACTCAAAGCTTGTTGCAAGAATTAGAGAAGAAACAATTCCATAGGTTCTAGAAAAAACTTTTTTCCCCATAAAATACGTCAAATAGCAAATCAAAGTTCCGCACATTGCAACCGGAAATCTTGCCGTAAATTCATTAACTTTTCCAAACAACCCGAAAGAAAAACATTCCAACCAAAAATAAAGCGGAGGTTTTTCAAAGAAATATTCACCGTTCAAATACAAAGTCATAAAATCTTTCGTATTAAACATATCTCTCGCCATGGAAACGTATCTTGTTTCATCAACATCCATCAAGGCATAGTTGCCGATATTAAAAAAGAATATTAAATAAAAAATTATACCAAGTCCTATAATCGTAAAAATTTCCGAATGTTTTTTGACAAAGTCAAAAACTTTATTAAATACCATAAAATCTCTCCCTAATTTCAACGGTAATTATTCTACCACAAATATAAGAATTAATAAAAAGCGGTCAAAACTTTACACTGACCGCATTCAAAAAATATCTAACCGTATATTGCTTTCAATAATTGCAAGCCCATTTCTATATAAGTTCCGATATTAGAATTTGAGCCTGATTTGTTTCCGCTTGAACTGTTTGCGGAAGAAAGCGATGAGTAAGCCGATTGGTTTGACAATGCCTGATTGCTTATTCCGTTCAAAAAGCTCATGTAATTATATCTTCTCGAAAGTTCATCATTAACCAAATCATTTTCTTTTAATATCAAATCTTGTGCCAAAGTTCCTATCGCCTTTGAACGATTTTTTTCTATGCCGTTTAATTCATTTAAAAAAGATGAATTATCTAAATTTCCAAAACGGGATGCAACATCGGTTTTCAAATTATTAATCATCGGAGTATAGACGCTGTTAATTGTATCAACACCTTTATCTTTGTATGCATTCAGTTGTTTTTGAAATTGTCTTTTTGTATCATCGGAAAACACATTCAAATTCGGTAAATTTTCCGCAAAAGATTTTTGAGCATAGTCATAAGCCTGCTTTTCATAAGGTGACATTACATAATCCGTATAAACTGTTTTGCCACGTTTGTATGTAGAAGATTTTGTCTGACCGTTAAGTCGAACTGTTCCGTTAGTATATGAGGATTTTTTTCCCATAATCGTTCCTTTCAAAATAATCAAGGAACAACATCCGATAAATAAGTGCGTTAATAAATTATACCACATGTTTTTAAATTTTGTCCAGCAAACCCTGTTACAAATTGCACAGTGAAAATTTGCGTGATAAAATCGGGTTATGGAAAACGAAATATTTACCGTAAAAATTGAAAGAATGAAGCAATCCGATATTAACAAGATTGTGGAAATCGAAGAAGAAGCCTACGGCGAACATCACTGGTCACGTGAATCTTTTTTCAACGAACTTTCTAACGAACTTGCCAGATATTATTCTGCTTTTACTATCGACGGCGAGCTTATCGGATATGCCGGAAGTTGGGAAATTCTTGAAGAAACTCATATTACAAATATCGCTGTTGCTAAAAAATTCAGACGTCACCACGTTGGCGAGGCTCTTCTCAAAAGAATTATTGATGAATGCAAAAATAATATGGTAAAATATATTACCCTCGAAGTTCGCGTCGGAAACACTGCTGCGATAAATCTTTACGAAAAATACGGTTTTCATTCTCTCGGCACAAGAAAAGGCTACTATCAGGACAATAATGAAGATGCCTTAATAATGTGGACAGAAAATATTTTTTACGATAAATTTAAAAGTAATTACGAAATCAGACGGGATGAGCTAAAAAAGGTAGTTAATATTTTATGACGGACACAAATGTAGAAAAAAAACTTCGTGTAAAAACCGTAAAGCCGAAAAAGAAGGGGATAAGAGTAGGGATAGGCAGTTTGGTGCTTATACTTTTCTGCTCGTTTTTGCTCATAATTTCTACTTTTCTACAACTGGAAATAACTCACCTTATAATCCCGTCAAAAATTTTTTCGGGTGAAACTTTGACCGTTAAAGATTTTCTTTTCACCTTCAGATATATTCCGCAAATCCCTGCGGTACTCTTTATTGTAGGACTTTTGGGAAGAAAGCTAGGTATTACAAGTATTATCTTATACATAATTTTAGGACTTTTCTTTATGCCTGTATTTGCTCTCGGCGGAGGTTGGAAATATATTTTTGAATACAGTTTCGGATATATTCTTGCATATATTCCAGCTGCATTTTTACTCGGAACAATTCTTAAAAATAAAGGATATACTTATAAAAATACCGCAAAAGCAACAATTTTAGGAGTTTTACTAATCCATTTAATCGGACTTTCTTATATGATGTGCATTGCCGCACTAAAACATACCGGCTGGGATTTTGTAGGAAATTGGTTCTTATCGCAGAGCGGTTTAAAAATCCTTTATGATTTCATTTTCAGCTATATCGCAATTCTCGTTGCAAAATATGCAAGAATTGTTTTGTGGTTGTATTTGTAATTTTTTCGTTCTGTTTTTTGCCTAAGTTTTGTCTTTTTAATGAATACGATTGAGATATTTACATATCGTAACAAATTGAATGCAACGCAAGAATATGCTAAACTTTCAGGATAGAGAGAGTATATAGAAAAGGGAATTTTCGATGAAAAATATTATTGTTTATACAAGCAAGAAGGTATCTGCTTTGGCAGATGTTCTTGCAAAAATTGACGAAACAAATGTCAGAATTGAAGACGCTGAAAAATTGAAGGAATACGAAACACTAAACCCTTCACTCGTTGTTGTGGAAGATGTTCCGAACCTCAAAGATGTTTTGATGACGACAAAATTCAAAGTTCCTGTATTGTTTATCGGCGAACCTTTCAAAGGAACTGTTGTTCGCTCAGTTGCTTTTGATTTAATCAAAACTCCTGTTGACAACACAGAACTTATTATCAGAGTAAAATCTTTGTTAAAAATTCAAGAGTTGAGATTAAAATTGGAAACTGTTTCAACAACCGATGAACTCACGGGACTTCACAACAGGAAGTATCTCCAAGAACGTCTTGAACAAGAAATTTCTCGTGCAAAACGTTACGGCACAAAACTTTCGTGTTTGTTGTTCGATCTTGACTTTTTCAAAGTCGTAAACGATATTTACGGTTACGAATGGGGCGATGTTCTTTTGCGTTCTATCGCAGACAAACTCAAACAGCTTATTAGAAAAGAAGATATTTTAACTCGTTACGGCGATGAAGAATTTTTGTTAATCCTCCCGAACACCTCGGAGGAAAACGCTTTCTTATTCGCAGAACGTTTCAGACGTGATATTGAAAAAATGGAATTTATTCCAGCGGGCGAAGAAGAAAGACATCCGATTACGATTTCGGGCGGAATTTCAACATATCCGTGCCTTGAAAATACGGAAGAAGATGTTAACACAATCATTCGTTACGCAGAACACGCACTATACAACGCTAAAAAACGTGGCAAAAACAAAATTGTTCAGTTCTCACAGCTGAACCTCGGCGATTAGTTTTGTATAGAAAAAACTTCCTTTCTGAACACTTATAGTGTAAAATCTGGTTATTTAGGCGATGGAAACATTGCCTTTTTTCTTTTTATGATAAAATTTAGGTATGGAAAATATGAATTTAACTGAAATTACAAATATGGTTGCGAATAAACAGTTCAAAGAAGCTAAAGAACTCCTTGAAAAATGTGCAACCAATGATGAAAAACACATTGAAGAATTAAAATTACTGGGGCTTTGTAACGTAAATTTAGAAAATTACAAAGAAGGACAAAGCAACTACGAAACTGTCGTAAAATACAGACCTGACGACGCTACAAGCTGGTTTTATCTTGCAAGTTGCTACGATTGCCAAGACGACTTGTTGCACGCAAAAACTGCTTACGAAGAGGTTATTAAACTTAGAGAAAACTATATTGAAGCTTACAAATGCCTTTGCGTAATTTATGTAAAAGAAGAAGAACAAGAAAAAGCTATCGAAATTGCCCTAAAAGCTTTAGAGTTTGAAAAAGAAGATTACACTTTGTACTACATAATCGGTACGGCATACATGTCAATGCGAAAATTCAAGGAAAGTGTTGAATATTTAGAAAAGGCTATTGAACTTAATCCTGATCATTCGCAACTTTATAACAATATAGGAACTTCTTACATAACAATCGGCAATCTTGACAAAGCTTACGAAAACTTTCTAAAAGCAACAGAACTTGACCCGAACAACTCAATTACGTATTTCAATATTGCATCAATTTTGCAGATGAAAAACGACCACCAAAAAGCTTGCGAATACTTCAAAAAAGCTTATGTATTAGAACCGAACGACAGTTATTTAACAGCATTAGCTTTGTCAGAAGTTAAAATGAAAGATTGGGAAAATGCGATAAAGCATTACAAAATGCTTGTTATTCATCATCCGGAAAAACAAAATTATCAATACAATCTGGCATGCTGCTACGAAATGTCGGGGGAATTTGAACACGCAATTAGCATTTTAGCAAAACTTGTTGCCCTTAATCCAAAATCTGTTTCTATGGGCAGAAAACTTGCAAGTCTTTTCTTGAAAGTTAATCAACCGATGCAGGCAAAGAATATTTATGAAAAAATTCTTGTTCAAGGAAATGTTTCCCACGAGGTTTATTACGAATTTGCTCATATCTGCACAATTACGAAAGATATGGACAAAGCAGAAAAAATTCTCAAAAAAGTTGCGGAACTCAAACCGGAATTTGCACCTGCTCACAAGGATTTGGGCGTAATCTATTTGGGCAAACGACTTTTTGATTATGCAAAAGACGAGTTTGAAAAAGCTATTCAATACGCACCGGATGACGAGAATATTTTGTACGAATATGCAAATTATCTTCATGCAACAACCGATTTTAAAAAAGCTGACGAATATTACGAAAAAGCTTTGGAAAAATCTCCTGACAACTCAGAAATACTGGCTTTTTCAGCACTAAATAAACTCCATATAAACGATTTAGAAAAAGCAATGGAACAGATTAAAAAAGCTATTTCAAAATCTGTTCAAAGCGGTTTTTTACTATTTATTGCGGGCAAAATTCAATACCAAATGAAGGATTTTGAAGAAGCAAAAAGATATCTCATAAAATCTTACGAACTTGAGAAAAACAACGATGTAAAAAATCTTCTTGCATTCTGCTACTACGAACTCGGCGACTATATGCAAGCAAACAACATTTTCAAAAGCCTGCTCACAGACAGCCCGATGAACGTAAATTTACTTTTGAATTCCGCAAAATGCTACAAAGAACTAGGCGACAACGAATCAGCCCTTGCCTCTTTGGAAAAAGCTGTTGATATTTTCCCTGAATGCGAAGAAGCACAAGAACTTATAAGAGAATTATCATAATGAACATAGTACAAGAATTTGACACAATAGCAGCTATTGCAACCCCTCTCGGCACAGGCGGTGTCGGAGTTATAAGAATTTCCGGCGACATAAGTTTTGATATTATTAAAAAGATTTATTCAAAACAAAACCTGACCGCAGGAAGAATTTCGCACGGTTGGATTGTAGACAACGGCAAAAAAATCGACGAGGTAATAATTTTGCCGTTCAAAAACCCGAACAGCTACACAGGCGAAGATGTCATTGAAATTCACTGTCACGGCGGGATGAATGTTGTCAGAAATATTCTTGATTTGGTTCTAAAAAATGGTGCAAGAACAGCAGAACGTGGAGAATTCACAAAACGTGCATTTTTAAATAAAAAAATGGATTTGTCACAAGCTGAAGCCGTTGCCGACTTAATTCATGCAAAAACCAGAAATTTTGCAATCCAATCTGCAAAAAATTTATCAGGAGTTCTCGGTGAAAAAATTTCTGAAATAAAAAAACAAATTTTTGAAACTTTATCGAAAATTATTGCAGGAATTGATTTTCCGGAAGATGTTACAGAACCAGAATACTCATATCTGATTTCAAGTTTTGAAAATTCACTAAAAGAAATTGACGAAATTCTTTCTTGTGCAAAAACCTCCGACATACTAAGACAAGGAGTAAAAATTGCGATTGTCGGAAAACCGAATGTCGGTAAATCATCTCTTTTTAACAAATTATTGAACGTCGAAAGAGCTATCGTCACTGATATTGCAGGCACAACTCGTGACGTAATCAAAGAAAATTTAGACTGGGATGTTGCGATAACCTTAATTGACACGGCAGGCATTCGTGAAAGCGACGAAGTTGGCAAAGTTGAGGAAATTGGGATTGAATATTCAAAACAATCAGCAGATGAGGCGGATTTGGTTTTATTTATATATGACGCAAGCCGTGGCATGGACGACGAGGACAAAGCCATTCTCGATTTAATCAAAAATAAAACTCATCTTATTATCGCTAACAAATGTGATTTAATACAAAACAAAATTGAAAATGCTATTAATATTTCGGTCGAAACAGGTTTAGGCATTGAGGATTTGAAAAATAAAATTAAAGAAATTGTTTGTAATTTTTCATCTGACGATACAGAATTTATAACAAACAAACGACAACAGGATTGCTTGGAAAAATGCCGTGAAAGCCTTACAAATGCACTAAATGCCGCAAAAATGAACGAGTTGCAGGATTTAATTTCTATTGATTTAAAATCTGCACTTTTATATTTAGACGAAATAACGGGCGAAGTTATCACAGACGAGATTTTGGAAAATATTTTCTCTCACTTTTGTATCGGCAAGTAGAACAATTAAAAATTTTTCTCATAAAAAAGCTCCTTTTAAAGGAGCTTTTAAAATTCTTTAGTAATTTGCAATAGATTGCTTGTTTGTAACCCTCTGCATTACTTCGATTGCTTTTTTAAGCTGAACATCATCTTTGTTCTTAACATCTTCTTCCGTAAGTTTTACGATGACATCAGGAGTAATACCTTTCTTATTAATATCCGTACCGTTCGGTGTCAAATATTTTTGAATTGTGATATTAATTCCGGCTTCGTAAGGCAATTTGTTGATTTCCTGAACTAAACCTTTACCGAAAGATTGTTCACCCACAAGAATTGCTCTCCCATTATCCTTCATAGCACCTGAAAAAATCTCACTTGCTGATGCCGAACCTTTATTAATCAAAATAACTACAGGTTTATTTGTAACAGTTCCTTTTGTCGCTTTTTGAAATTCCTTGTAGCCGTCACGGTCAACCGTGCTGACGATTACACCTCCGTCTAAAAACATATCGGAAATGTAAATTGCATTACTCAAAAGTCCGCCTGGATTTGAGCGAAGGTCGATAATAAAACCTTTTTTATTATAACCTTGTTCAAGAATTGATCTGAACTCACTTGCAGCATTTCTACTAATAAACGAACTCAATCTTATATATCCGATATCGCTAGGCATTGCAATATTATCAGGAATTTTTTGTGAAATAGATTTTATTTCAATAGTAGCACGAGTAATTGTGTAAAGTTTCGGCTCATTACTGCCTCTTTTAATAAGCAAAGTAACAGTAGTACCTTCTCTACCTCTTATTTGATCGGCAGCTTTGTCAACAGTAATACCCTTAGTGCTTTTGCCGTCAATTTCAAGAATTTCATCATCAGCTTTCAAACCGGCTTTTTCGGCAGGAGTATCTTCGATTGGAGCAATAACAGTCAATTTGCCGTCTTTCACACCGATTTGAATACCGATACCTTTCAAAGAACCTTTAATAGAACTTGTTTCTTCCGCAAATTCTTTCGGGTCTAAAAACTTAGTGTATGGGTCGTTCAAACTTGCAATCATCGTATTTATGGCAACATAAGCATCCTCGTTTGTCATAATTTTATTATCATACTTGTGTCGCCATTTTGACCAGTCTTGCAAATTATTTGTTTGGTCAACAAATTTTGTATTTACTAACCTCCAAACCTGATCGTACAAATCAGTCGGGCCGTATGCCATTACATTATTACGGATTACACATCCGAACAAAAAAATAAATACACCTAAAAAGATTACACTTTTTCTCATAAGATTTCTCATTCTTTTACTTGTTTCCTCCATTAATCCCTAAATCCGAATTTTAGCTCAAGCCTTTTTTATATAGATGTAATTTTGAGAAAAAAGTTTCACAATTTAGGAATTTTTGTTAATCCTATAATAACATAATTATTTTAAAAGTGAACATGTAGCCCTAAAAATTACACCACCTGCGGTAAAAAAACTTTATCATTATGAGAAAGGCGGGAGTAAATCCCCGCCTCAAAGGGTTTTATTGGCTTATACAACTGTTCAAATAATCTATTGTACTGACTTTTTCATCGTAAAGGTATTTAATAAAATTCAAATATGATTGGTCAAAAGAGGTTATGACAAGGTTAATCTCAAACCCGTCGGTGCAGAACGGTTCGTAATCATAAACAACATAGCTGTTATATTTACTTTTCCACTCTTTTTTTTCAACACGGCTGTTATTTTCTTCGACAATTTCTTCCAACCAACCTACGATGTCTTTATTAACGTTCTTCATTTCCAAACGATTGTATTTGTTGCAATCGTGATAGTTATTTCCGGTCAACATAACAATACTCCAAAAAACTTATATGAAAATTGTACGGCTTTTTTGGCGTCAAATAATCCCCTTTAGGTCTAAGAGTTAATAGTAAAATGTGGCAATTTAAAAATTTTATTCTTAATAAATAAAATATTTTTCGATTATATGTATTAATTTTATTTCCGCAATATTTTTATTATGTATAATAAATTTGTAGAAAACTTTTAACAAAAACGCTATGGAAACAGAAAAAACAATCATATTGCAAAACCTGTTGAGGGAAGAACAAAACTACATAGAAATTCTAAAGGGCTACTTGGAAAACAAGCTTGAGCACTCCGACGATTACAACAAAATCTACCCGCTTGTAGAAAAGATTTTCAGGTTGCATAAAGGAGTGGTGGAAAGAACGGAGCATTTTCTTTGTTTCAGGCGATAAGACTATAAGGCGATAGGACGATAAGTTCTTATAGTTCAATACGCTCAATATCTAAAATTTACCTCTAACACTAAGAGAGGAGAAATTTCAACCTGAAACGACGTTGAAGGTTAGAAATTTCGGTGAGGAGTCAAACCAAAATTTGAAGGTAATGCGATCCCTACGTCACTTCGATCCTCAGGATGATATGTTTTTAAAAGTCCATTCACCCTTCACTTTATTATCCCAGATATTCCTTCTTCATGAGCATGGCATCGTCTTCGATGTTTGGGCTTTCGCAAACGATTGCTCCTCGGACGTCGAATGTTTTGAAAGCTTTCATCAAATCTTTATAATTCATGTCTGATTCCGGCAAATTCAAATGTTTTTTCTCACCTTTTGCTCCATATTCAATCCCCGCAAGGTGTCCATGGAAATTTTTCAGAGCATAATCACCTATTTCATTACCGATTTTTTCGAAAATTCCACAAAATTCGTCATAAGTGTTATATTCCCCGCCAAATCTTGCGTGCAAATGCGAAAAATCTACGCACGGCAAAACATTATCAAACTCTTTTGAAAGCCGTATTATTTCATCCAAATCACCCCACTGAGTACCTTTTCCGGTGGTTTCAGGTCTAATCCAAACATTTATATCATTCTTTTTAAAGTAATCAGAAATCTGCTCAATACCTGATTTTACCTGCTTATAAACTACTTCCTTATCTTTTTGCATATAAAACGCTGCATGAAAAGTTATACTAAAAGCTCCCGTGTCCTTTGCCGCAATCCCTGTTTCAATAATTCGTTGAATGCTTGCCTCAATTTTGTCCTCTTCTTTTGAATTAAGGTTTACATAAAACGGTGCATGTGCTGTCAAGATAAGTTTTTTCGCCTCACGTTCTTTTTTCAAAAGATTGCGGGTTTCCTCATTCATCCTGACCCCGTGAACAAATTCCAACTCCATACCATCAAGGTCAAGCTCCTTCAAAACCTCTAAAGCTCTGCCATAACTGCCTTTCCCTGTTCTAATCGGCATGCCTGCCGTTAAAAAATTCAATTTATCAAATACAAAATTTTGCAATGCTCGCTCCTATCATAACCGCTTACTTTCTAAACTTTCACCTTTATTAACTGTTCGAGAAGCTCAACACTATCTCCCACCATTTTTTGGCAATGTTGCTTTTTCTGCATTCCTTCCAACCCTCTTGTCAATGCTCTGCAACAAGTAACCTTATTCCTTTTTACAAAACATTCAACAAGTTCACGAGCTTTTTGTCTTGCAACTACTTCGTTACCTTTTGTATTTTCTTTGCCAAAATTATAACCCAAAACCATTTGTGCAGCAGCAAGAGCACCACAAACACATCCCGAACTCATTCCGCCCGAAAACGAAGTTGCACAAGGCAAAAGTACCTTATCACACAAACCTTCATCCGCAGCTGCCAAAATAACCGCCTCTGCACACGAATTCCCGTTCATAAAATATTCAATCGCTTTCTCTTTCATAACAACTCCTTTTTCTATATTGTAGCATAAAAAGTTGTCGTATAAAACAAAACAGTCGGTTTTTAAGCCGACTGTCAAATGCGTGAGTAAATGTTATTTAATAAGTCTTATGCAAACATTGCTTGCACAAATTTAGAATTATTCAATGTTTCTTGCATTGCCTCAAGATTTGGTGCGTTAACAGGAGCTTTCATGCCTGCCATTGCAAACAAAGCTTGAGTGTCATCTGCCAAAATATCATCGTATGCAAAATCTGCTGTATTTGAAATATTCTCTACTGATTTTTGAGGGGTAGCCGCAACTCGTTTCATTACAGAAGGCCCAACAATATTAGTAATTTGAGCATTCACATCAGCCTTTTTAATATTGCCTAAGGATAAACACATTGAATTGTAGAAAGCTTTTGCGTCTAACAAATCTGTTTTTTCGCCTTGGTATTTGTTATCAACTGCTTCTTTACCTGTCATATCAATGTTTTTAGCAGCTAATTTCTTTTGAGCATCTGCATCAACTTTCTTGCCAAATATTTGAGCGTTATTTAGTTTTCCATAATCACCGTTAAATTCGATTGCCATTTTTCTTTCTCCGTTTTATTTACTCACATTCTCTATAACGTCATTTCTGTACCTAATCTTTAATGATTAGCTCAAAAATTTCAGTTTTTGTTACAAAAATTTACATCTCATATTCGTACTTTATTGTTTCCTATTTTAAAATTTTCTCTGGTACTTATATAAAGTATTTTTGTATTGAAAAATTGCGTCAATGATATATATTTGTTACATATTTATTAACAAAACGTTACAATTCAACTTAAAGAAAGACTTCTCTTGCTTTTCCGTCAAAAAAGGGTGTTGGGTAAATATTTTTGAGTTATAATCTAACTATGGACAGACAGGATTTTATTAAAGCAAAACGTATAGTTTTTAAATTTGGGACAAATATTCTGCGTGGGGATGACGGTTATGTTTCCCTACCGAGAATTTTTTCGTTTATTGAGGACATCGCCCACCTCGTAAAAGCCGGCAAAGAAGTAATTATTATTACCTCCGGTGCTGTAGGTTTGGGCAGAAAACGTCTTGGACTTGAAGGTACAAAAGGAACTGCACTCAAGCAGGCATGTGCGGCGATTGGGCAGAGCAAGTTGATGTCGATTTACGAAAGCGGGTTTGATACCTACAATCTCGTTGCCGCTCAAATTCTTTTGACAGAAGATGATTTTTCGCTCAGGACAAGATATTTGAGCCTTAGAACCACCCTCAACAAGTTATTGGAATTGAGAACCGTTCCGATTATTAACCAAAACGACACGGTAACTAACGTCGAAATTGTTCCACGTTACGAAAACATGCAGGTTTGTTTTTCGGACAACGACAAGCTTTCTGCACTTGTGGCAAGTGAGCTCGATGCAGATTTGTTGGTTATTCTCTCCGACGTCGACGGATTGTTTGATTCCAATCCGAAGGAAAATCCTGACGCCAAGATTATCAGAGAAGTTGACGGAGTTACGGACGAAATTCTTTCGCTCGGTTCTGATGCGTCAGAAGGCGGAAGAGGCGGGATGAAAACAAAACTTGAGGCTGCCAGAATGGTTACACGTTTTGGCGGAAAAGTTCTCATCGCAAACGGCAAAATTCCGTATATTATTAAAAAAGTTTTTAGCGGTGAAGAATACGGTACAATGTTCTTGCCTCAAGAAGAAGGGCTTTCGGACAAAAAACGCTGGATTGGTTACGCAACAAACATTATCGGAAAAATTGTCGTGAACAACGGTGCAAAAAAAGCCCTCGTCGAAAAAGAAAAAAGTCTTTTGCCGATTGGCGTGGTTGATGTTATCAACGAGTTTTCAAAAGGGGATGTAATCTCGATTTTGGACGAAAAAGGAAACGAGTTTGCCAGAGGAATTGTAAACTACGACTCCGAATCCTGCAAAAAGGTTATGGGCAACCACTCCGACGACATTATGAAGATTTTGAACTTCAAAAACTACGACGCAATTATTACACGAGATAATATTACAATTTTGTAAGGAGAATTCATGGACTTCCTAAAAATAGCACAGGCAGCGAAAGTCGCTTCATTAGAAATAGCCAACACAGAAACTAATTTGAGAAACAAAGCTTTGTTAAAGATCGCAGATGAACTGGAGGCTTGCAAAGACGAGATTTTTGAAGCGAACAAGGCAGACTTGAATGCCTCCGCAAAATTTGTCGAATGGGGCGAAATGCCGAAATCGGTTTTCAACCGCCTAAAACTCGACAACAACAAAATGCGTGACATGATTCAGGGAATTCGTGATGTTGCACAGCTTCCGGATCCGATAAATCATAAACTTTTGGTAAGAGAATTGGACAAAGATTTGATTTTGTATAAAATATCTTGTCCGATTGGGGTTTTGGGAATAATTTTTGAGGCAAGACCTGATGTCATCGCTCAAATCTCCGCACTTGCGATAAAATCAGCGAATGCTGTAATTTTGAAAGGCGGGAAAGAGGCTAAAAATACCAACAAAAAGATTTACGAAGTCATTACAAAAGCATTGGCAAAAGTTAAAAAATTCCCGAAAAACGTTATTCAACAGGTTTATACGCGAGAAGATGTCGGTAAAATGCTTGATTGCGACAAGTACATCAACCTCGTAATTCCACGAGGCGGAAACAGTTTGGTAAAATTTATCAAAGAAAACACAAAAATTCCGGTTCTCGGGCATGCTGACGGAATTTGCCACATCTTTGTCGACGAAAGTGCGGATTTGGAAATGGCGGAAAAAATTATCATTGACGCCAAAACTCAATATCCAAGTGCTTGTAATTCAGTCGAAACCCTGCTTATTCACGGTAATTTTCCATACAAAGAAAAATTGCTTGCAGCACTGCAACTTGCTGAAATCAAGCTGAATTTCAAACCCGACAACTGGGCTTTTGAATACGGTGACAAAATTCTTGCGTTCAAATATGTTGACACAATCGAAGAGGCAATACAACACATAAACACTTACGGTTCGGGGCACACAGACTGCATAATCACTCGTGATGCCGCAAACGGTGAAAAATTTATGAACAAAGTTGATTCGGCAGGGGTTTATATGAATGCATCAACTCGTTTTGCGGATGGTTTCAGATACGGTTTTGGGGCGGAAGTCGGAATTTCTACAAACAAAACCCATGCCAGAGGCCCTGTCGGATTGGAAGGATTGACAATTTATAAATACAAATTGATAGGTAGCGGTCAGATTGTTGCGGATTATGTAAACGGAGATAGAAAGTTTACGCATAAAGATTTGAAGCACTAATCAGGAGTTTGGCTTATGAAAATCGGTGTAATCGGGCTTGGCTTAATTGGCGGTTCTATATATAAAGACTTAAAAAAGCACAATTATGATGTGATTGCGGTGTCAAAATCACAAGACGGCGACGGAATTTATAAGGATTATTCTGTGTTAAAATCTTGTGATGTAGTTTTTGTATGTTCTGCAATGAACAAAACACTTGCGATTTTAGATGAATTAGAAACGGTTTTACCACAAAATACAGTAGTGACCGATGTTTGCAGCCTTAAAGGTTTTGTTTCAAAAAAGAAAAGACCATATAGGTTTATACCTTCACATCCAATGGCAGGTACGGAGCATAAGGGGTTTGAAAACTCGTTTGAAGGGTTGTTCCGTGGTGCGAAGTGGGTATTTACGCCGATTACGCAGGACGAGGAAGGCTTGAAAGTCTTAACCGATTTGGCGAAAAAAATGGGAGCAAAGCCTGTAATTACGACACCGACAAAACATGATGAAGCGGTGGCATTAATTTCGCACATGCCAATGGTCGTGGCACAAGCACTGTTTTTGGCTGCGGAGGATAATCCGTTGGCGTTAGAAATTGCGGCAAGCGGGTTTCGAGATATGACACGGCTGGCACTTTCTAATGAAGAAATGGCAGAGGACATGGTCACAATGAACAGCAAAAACATTGAGTACGCAATCCTTAAAGTGTATAAAGCCCTCGGCGACTTGACTTCCGCCGACTATCCCGAAACAATAAAACATATAAAATCCAAACGTGAAAAGATGTTTAGATAAAGTGAAAAGTTAAGGGTGAAGAGTTCTTATCGTTCGCTTCGCTCAATAGTAACTTCGGTGCAACGCACCCGATTTGAACTTATTCACTTCTTTGTAACCGCCCTATCGCCTGAAATGATTGGGAACGCTACGCTTTTCCCCACCCTATGAATTACTCTATCGCTTTAATCTTTTTTATGCTACAATTAGTGTTGCAATAATAATTAGAGGGGATATTTAATGTCAATCGGTTATATCAAATCGCTTATCATGATGATGATTTTAGTCAGTATTCTTATTCTCGTTCACGAAGCCGGTCACTTTTTTGCCGCTAAGTTTTTTAAACTTAATCCTACTCGTTTCGGGTTCGGGTTGCCGTTCGGCCCAACACTATGGGAAAAAGAAATTAATGGTGTTAAATTTTTAATTCATGCCTGCCTTTTTGGCGGTTATGTGAGTTTTGCGGATGATGAAGAGGAAAATTCCGACATTCCCGCAAATTCCGATCAGAGAATTTCTAATCGCCCTGTTTATCAACGTGCAATTATCTATTCTGCCGGAGTTGTCGCAAACTTTTTGTGTGCAATAGTTATGGTGCTTTTGGCGGCCGCAATTTGGGGACAAATGCCTTCCGGCAACTACGATGTCTTTGTAAAAGATATCGCAGCTCCGAAAACCGAAGCTATCTGGCAATCAGGTATTCAAAAAGGTGATAAAATTATCAAAATTAACGGACATGACGTCAAAAACAGCAACATGTTAATCATGATTGCACAGCAAAGCAAGGCTTTTGACAGCAAAGTAGACGAAAACTTCGCAAATCAAAACTTCATCGAATTGAAAAAAATCAACCCTGCTTTTACAAAAGATGAAATCATTCCGAAAGATATTTTGATTAAACTTCCGACTATAGAAACAGAGCCGGCAATTACAATGAGCGACAATGTTTTGAAGGGTTTGGAAAAATATAAAGATTTGCAGGTTTCGCTAACCGATACCCAAAAATCTTTGAGAGAAAAAGTTCAAAACAAAAGTTACATAATTTCTGACGGAACAATCACACTGAATGATGTGGCTTATGCGATTTCTGATAATATTCATCCTGTAAATTTAGAGGTTTTGCGTGACGGGCAAACCGTTGCACTTAAGCCGATTTACCCGAACAAAAACGGTATTATGGGAATTCAAATGGAAATCAAAGAAATCGTAATCCCGACCAAAACCCCAAAAGCCGTAATCAAAACGAGTTTCAATTACGTAAACGAACAAACCTCATTGCTTTTGTGGGGATTATATCAAATGGTAACGGGCAAAGTTTCTTTCAGCGATATTCACGGTGTAATCGCAATTACAAAAGTCGGCGGGGATGTAATCCACAACGGCGGAATGTTCTACGGGTTACTTTTGACCGCAATAATTTCGATAGACTTGTTCATCCTTAACCTTTTGCCAATTCCACCACTTGACGGCGGTCATCTGCTGTTCCTCGGGATTGAAAAGCTTCGTGGCAAACCTGTTGAAAAAGAAGTTATTGAAAAATTGTGGATTGCGTGTTTTGCGATTTTGCTGTTATTTTTTGTGGCAGTTACCGCAAACGATATTTACGCACTTGTAACCCATAAATTATAGCGTTTGACAAAATAATTTCGAAAAAATCTGCGTGCGTTGCGTGCGTAGATTTTTTTATGAAAAATCTCATTTTACCGCATGATGATTTTTTTAGAAGAAGCATTATAATAAAGGTATGAAAAAGTCGGTTTTAGTAATTTTGTCTATATTATTGTTTCAAAGCGGGAGCTATGCTGCTTTTTTCCAACCGCAGGGAAATCCTTATGAAGGCATGGGTTATGTCGGAACTCTGCCTGATTTGACGGGGAAATTTCAGCCTACAGAACCGATTGACGCTAAGCCGGTTTTTGAAAAAACACAAAAATTTAACTCTGAAAAAGAAATAAAACCTATTCCACGTGACAATCCTGCTTTTGTAAACATTATTTTGAAACAGGATAAAACTTCGCCATACATAAATGATTTGACGGAATTTATTGATATGTTGGAAAAAATTTACGATTCCATAGAAGAAAACGAAAATGTTCAAAGGTTTGCGGCACGGGTATACTTTTTTAACCAAAACGCAGAATATTTCAGGCAGAAATATGAGGATAAACCAGAGAGCAACTACATTTCTTATGAAAAGCTTTTGCAGTTGAGCAATCAGGCAAAAACTGTATCACAACTGCGTTCGGAGGCAGAAAAATATAGTCCGTATCTAGCTTATTCGGGTTCCGGACAAATTTATAACTCTAATAATATTGACCAGCAAATCTCTTATCTCAAAGATGAAATCGAAAAGACGATTAATATATTGCGTGAGGCAAGGTAGGGTTTCAGTTAGAAGTGAAGAGTGAAGAAATATTTTAAGGCGATAAGACTATAAGGCGATAGGGCGATAAGTTCGTTACGTTAATAAAATCATGTTTTTCTGAGGCACGAAAGTGTCGTAAGAATCGCATTACAAGCAAGTTTTGTATGTGTTTCAACATATTATATCATTACTCGGGTCGGATTTTTTACAAAACCTAACCCGAGTAAATAGGCATACTAACTTTATAATACTTATTAAAATCCATTCTTAATTCTAAAAGTACCATTTACATTAATCTGTTGAGGCTTTGTCATTGCATCAATAATTTTATCTTCGTTTTGTATTTGTCTATAATTTCCCCAAAATGTTTGCCATTTATCTCTTGTTGAAACAAAATTTTGAGTTCTCACATTCATTTTGTAACGAACTTTTTGGTAACATCTATCCCGTTGTTCATTTACATATTTGTCACAATCTGAAACATATTTTTCAAAAGCTACTTTTAAATTATACCAATCATTGTTGTCAAATTGAGCATTTGTTATAGGTACTTTAACATGCTTCGGATTTTCATATTCCATTGGGCAAAATTCCCACCATTCAGGTCTTTGAACTTGGTAAACATATCGTTCAACAGGAGCTGAATATTCGCTATTGTAACTATAATTACTATTATTGTAATTATTCATAGTTGACTGCTGTATTTGATTTGTATTTACATCGAAATAACCATTTTGTCTTTTTTCATAATTTTGATAATTAGTTTTGGGTTGATTTTGGTTAAATGAAGCCTCATCTATGGTTATTAATTCAACAGCTTTTACCGATTTTTCTTCAAATTTAAATACTAATAAACCAGTTAGCATTAAAAAACTAATAATGATAAATTCTTTTGTTTGCATATTTCGCTCCTACAATTAATTCTTTATTAACCAATTTAACCATTTTGGAAATTTTTCAATTATATGTTTCTTGTAAACTTTTGCTAGTCCTAACTTATACTCATGTAGTTTTCCAAGAGAATCTTCATTTTCGTTTATACAATGTTCTAATTCTTGTTTTCGTAAAGAAATAATAGCTGTTTTAATTTTATTAAGTTGTTCTACAATTTCATCATCCAAGAACAAATTAGCGTCATCTATTGCGTTTGAAATATTTATTATATCTTGATTATCAACTTCAGGATTTTTTTCAAGTTTACATAGTACAGATAAAACAGCTTCATAATTTTTTAAATATAGAGCTCTTGTTGAAGCATCAACTCTGTATTTAAAACCTTTTGCGGTAAACCTGAACATTATTATTGTTATTATGCTTACAAAGATATTTAACACAATTTCTACATTTTTCAACATGATCATAAACCTCCTTTAATTTTACTTGTTTTACTTTAATTAGTTTAATAGGCAATAATTCTTTTGTCATAATACATTTGGTGTATTTTAGGTGTGAAATTACAAGTTTTATATTAAATAGTTACTGGAATTAAATTAAACAATTTAAGATAATAATAGAATGAAAGATAAACAGCTTAAAAAGAATATTGGTGAAAATATTAGGACATATCGTAAGCTAAAAGGGTTGACGCAAGAAGAACTTGCAGAAGAAATCAATTTTAATACAAAATCAATTTCTTTATTGGAAAACGGGCATAATTATATCGCACTGAACAAACTACCAAAACTTTGTTCTTGTCTTGGTATAGAGCCATACCAATTATTTATCTTTGACAAACGAAATTCAAAAACCGATGATGTTCAAAACGATATAATCGAACTTTTAAATACTATGGAATATAAAAAATTAAAATTAGCTTATAACATGCTTACTGAACTTGCAAAATATAAGTTCTAAAAATTTCATCTTTAAGAATTTCTGAACTTGACAAAACTACAATAACATAGATGATTTTATCAAGTCTAATTCGCAAATTTCATTTTTTAGCGTTCCGTTCATACCCGACGACAATGCGATCCCTACGTCGCTTCGCTCCTCTGGATGACATGTCTTTACTATTGTTAGTAAAATTTTACTCAAACAGCTAAACGATAAGAACTTTTCACGAGCCTGAGCAGAACGGATTTACGTACGGACGCTAATCCGGATAGCGAGAACATGGAGCGGACAGGGCGTAAGCCCGACAGCGACACTGTTCGAGCGTGAAGTAAATTCAAGACGGCATGAGCGGAGCGAAAAATGAGCAAACATCACCAGAAACGTTGAGTTTTCGTTGTGATTGCGAACGGTGCCGTTTAATGCGAAGGCGAATTCACCCTTCACAACCTTAAAACGCATCGGTTTTGATTGGGTTTTTGAACTTCGTAATGTTGCCCTGGAAGAGAAGTTTGATTGTATCTAGCCCGCCGTTTCTGTGTTTTGCTATTATGATTTCGGATTCCCCTTTGTTCGCCGCCTTAACCGTTTCTTCCTCTTCACTTTCGGCTTTTTTGTAGTAATCGTCACGGTATATAAACATTACAATATCTGCGTCCTGCTCGATTGAACCTGATTCACGCAAGTCGGACAACATCGGACGTTTGTCTGTTCTGCTTTCTACCGCACGGGACAACTGCGAAAGTGCAATTACCGGAACATCTAATTCTTTTGCAAGAATTTTTAAACCTCTGGAAATCGCCGAAATCTGCTGCATACGGTCTTCTCTACCGCTTCCCTCCATTAACTGCAAGTAGTCAATCAAAATAAGTCCGAGATTTTTTTCTTGCATTTTTAATCTTCGACATTTTGCTCTCAAGTCCGTAATCGTACATCCGCTTGTATCGTCGATATACAGCGGGGCTTGGGCAAACGAATTCATTGCATCCGCAAGTTTTTCCCAGTCTTTGCTCTGCATGTTACCGGTTTTAATTCTCTGCGAATCGATTTCCGCCTCTGAACAAAGCATACGTTGAACCAACTGATCCTTTGACATTTCAAGTGAAAAAATTGCTACCGGAGTTTTGGCTCTGATTGCTACGTTTTGTGCAATGTTCAGTGCAAAAGCTGTTTTACCCATTGCCGGACGTGCCGCAAGAATTATTAAGTCAGATTTTTGGAGTCCGTTCAAAACCGCGTCTAAATCGAAAAATCCCGTAGGAACTCCTAAAAGTTCATCCTTATGGTTGTAGCGGTATTCGATTTTTTCGTACGTGTTTAATACCAAATCCTTTACGTGAACCAAGTCCGTTGTGGATTTTCTGGAAGCAATATCAAAAATTAACTTTTCGGCACTGTCAAGCGAGTCGTCAATGGAATTCATGTCGTAACCGAAGGATACGATTTCAGAACCTGCATTAATCAATGCCCTTTTAATAGCTTTTTCTTGGATAATTTTTACGTAATATTCAACGTTTGAGGTTGTAATTGCGTTAAAACTTAAATCGTTAATAAAAGCACGACCGCCCACAGCTTCCAATTTAGAATTGAAACTTAAAACATCTGACACAGAAATAATATCAATCTTTTCGTTTTGGTTGAAAAGTTGGAGCATTGCATCATAAATGTATCTGTGTGCAGGTTTGTAAAAACTTTCGGGTTTTAGGGTTTCAACAATTTTTGTAATAACTCTCGGGTTTACCAAAATCGCACCGAGAACAGCCTCTTCTGCCTCTATATTTTGGGGCAAAAGGTTCAAATCTTGTTGTTTCATTTTATCTTTTGTTGCTGGCATGCTTTATTTTTCCTTTTTTCACATGATATAACAGAAAATTTTTGAAAAAAACATGATAATAACTATTCTTTACAGTCGCTTAAAAAGCACGATGTAAAAAATGTGACTTAATTCAATTATTTAAAATTTTCTATTTTTTTGCTGATTTGTCGGCAAGTTCGGAATCAACTCTCAAAAATACAGGTTTGATTTCTTCTTTTGAAATAAGTTTTCCGCACTTGATATTATCGCTTGTCAAGTCGTCAAGTTTTGCGTCGAGATTGAAGGATAACTGTCTTGCCATTTCTTTTGCGAAGTTAGGACAATACGGGTAAATCAACGCAGTTACAACGCACATAATCTCAAGAACTGTCGTTAAAACTTGACCGCATTCAGTCATTTTGCCTTCTTTTGCAAGCGTCCAAGGTGCGTTGTCGGTGACAAATTTGTTCGCCATATCGACAATTCCCATAATTTCTTGTGCTGCTTCGGCGATTTCAAAATGGTTGAAGTGGTTTTCGACAACTTTGACAGTTCCGAGTGCATGTTTGATTAATTTTTGAGAGCCTTCGACAAGTTCGTTGTTTGCAGAAATCAAAAATTCTTCTTTAACTTCACCGTCAAAATATTTGACTAGCATAGAAAGAGTTCTGTTTAAAAGGTTGCCCATGCTGTTTGCGAGGTGAGCATTAACTTTTTCTTTGAAATCATCGTCGGAATAGTTGCCGTCACGTCCGCAAGGTGCAGAAGTTGCCATATAATATCTGAACGCATCAGGTTCTTTTAATTCAAAAGTTTCAAGAACTGATGTCGGAGAAATTACGTTACCGAGAGATTTTGACATTTTGGTTTCGTCAATCGTAATCCAACCGTGGGCAAAGATGTGTTTTGGCAACGGCAAATCTAATGCCAACAAGAATGCAGGCCAGTATATGCTGTGGAATTTCAAAATGTCTTTTCCGATAACATGAACATCAACAGGCCAGTATTTTTTGAAATCTTCTGACGGATTCTCGGTATCGTAGCCGATTGCAGTAATATAGTTTGACAAAGCATCAATCCATACATAGATAGATTGTTCAGGATCGTCAAGAACATCAATACCCCATTTTACATTGGATTTTGCTCTGGAAACAGAAATATCTTGGATATCTTCAAGCTGGTTCAAAACTTCGTTTGCTCTGAACGCAGGCACGATAAAATCTGGATTTTCTTTAATATGTTTGATAATTGCGTCTTTGTATTTTGTGAGTTTAAAGAAATAGTTTTCTTCTTTTACGACATCAGGTTTTTTCAAGTGATCAGGACAAAGACCGTCCTCTGTCAAGTCTTTCGGGTTTAAGAAACATTCGCAACCAGAACAGTAAAGCCCTTCATAAGAGTTTTTATAAATATCGCCTTGTTCAACAAGTTTTTTGAAGATTTTTTGAACGGTTTTTTTGTGATAATCGTCGGTTGTTCTGATAAATTTGTTATAATTAATATCGAGTGCTTTCCAGGCATCTTTGAATTTTTGGGAATTTTCGTCGCAAAGTTCTTTTGGTGTAATACCTTTTGCGGCAGCTGTTTTTTGGATTTTAATCCCGTGTTCGTCTGTACCTGTCAAAAAGTACATATCATTTGTTCTTTGCGAATAGTGTCTTGCAATAATATCGGTCAAAATCTTTTCGTAAGCGTGACCTATGTGAGGGGCACCGTTAACATAATCAATAGCCGTTGTAATATAAAATCTGTCCATTTCCGTATCCTTTTTTTAATAAACTCTGTTAAAATTTTATCATAAACAAAAAATCCTACGAACTCATAAACCGTACAAGTTTTATTTTTTTTGTGTTAAGATAGTTGAAAAGTTTACAAATCAGTTTTTGGGAGATTAAAAAATGTTAGAAAATTTAGTATCTTCTCATGGCATGATAATTTCGGGTGCAATTCTTTTGATTGCATACATTTTTATTGCAAGTGAGAAAATTCAAAAATCAGTTGTAGCACTTGTTGGTGCTTCTCTGACAATGGTTTTAGGGCTATTGCCTTGTCACAGTCACATTGATCCGACGACGGGAGCTTATGTAAAAGGGGTGTTTGAATACATTTCTTTTGACGTAATCTTTTTGCTAATCGGTATGATGATTTTGGTACATATTGCAAGCCGTAGCGGAGTTTTTAAATGGATGGCAATCGGACTTTTGAAATTGACAAAAGGTCATCCGAAAATGGTTTTGTTCACGCTTGCTGCTTTTACGGCGGTTGCTTCCGCATTTTTGGATAACGTTACAACGGTTGTTCTTATGATGCCTGTAACTTTTGTTATTGCAAAAGAATTTGATACCGATCCTATTCCGTTTTTGATTACGGAGGTTTTGGCATCTAATATCGGTGGTACGGCAACTCTTATCGGCGACCCGCCAAATATTATTATCGGTGCAAGAGCAGGTTTGAGCTTTATGGACTTTTTGAATGAATTAACGGTAATAGTTGCGTTGATATTCTTGACGGTTGTTTCGGTTTTGATTTTCTTGTTCAGAAAATCATTAAAGTCAACTCCTGAAAAAATGGCTCAAGTAGCAAATCTTGATAATTCAAAAACTATTACCGATAAAGGCTTGATGATTCGTTCTATGATTACTCTTGCCTTGGTAATTCTCGGTTTTGTAACACACGATATTACACATATTGATGCGTACGTTTTTGCGGTTGCAGGTGCGTCTTTCTTGTTACTTTTTGAAAAACCGAAAGAAATTTACAGAGATGTTGAGTGGCTTACGATATTTTTCTTTGTAGGTTTGTTCATTATTATCGGTGGTTTTGAGGCAAACGGCGGTATCGCATTTTTGGCAGACAAACTTATTCAATTTACAAGCGGAAGTCTTGATATGGCAACAATGTTAATCCTTTGGGGTTCAGGCTTGTTGTCAGGTATTATAGACAATATTCCGTATACCGCAACAATGGCTCCGTTGATTGCACAGGTTCAGCACACAATTCCGTATTCGGGAGCAGGTCATCATCCGCTTTGGTGGGCATTGTCATTAGGGGCTTGTCTTGGCGGAAACCTCACAATCATCGGTGCGGCTGCGAACGTTATTGTTAGTGAAACCGCAACGGTTAAGGGGCATCCGATTTCATTTATGAGATTTATGAAGTATGGAGCTCTTGCAACATTTATTTCACTTGCATTAAGTTCAGCTTATCTATACGTGAGATATTTGCACTAACAAAAAACAGGTAAATAAGTGAATAAGTTAATAGGTGAATAAGTGCATATCGTTCGCTTCGCTCAAAAACAACTTTGGTGCGTAGCACCGATTTGAACTTATTCACGAGCCCCAACGGGGCGAATTTACTTATTCACTTTTCTACCACACTTACTGCAACCATACGAACTTTCAAACAACTACTATGTACGAAATTAAAAAACAAATATATCTGAATATGACAAAGAACCAAAAGTCGGCATTGTGCGGCTTTTTGAGAGCTTTGGTGAAAAAATCACCGGAATTGAGTGTTCAAGAAATTCTCGACAAATTTCTCGAGGATGAAAAGTATTATCTCGAAATTAATGCCTCAAGGTTTGAATTCCTCGCCGACGTTATTGACGATGACCAATTTTTGAATGATACCGAACTTTTTTTGAAGGAGTGTCGCAAGTATTACGACTACAAGAAAAAACAAGAACCGATTATTCAAGCACAGAAAGAGTTTGAAAAAAAGAAACGCAAGTTTTTACAAGAAGTTAAAATGAGTAAAGAGCAACCGACTAAAAAACAACTTTATTATTACGAAAAACTCTGCAAAAGATACGGAATTGAGAAAAAAGAACTTGCTTCAAAACTTGAAGCTCGTGATGAAATAGATAAAATTTTATCAGAACATGAGGCTGATAATTCATTTGAATGATGTTAATATAAAATAAAAATTGTAAAATTATGGCATGGAAATAAATTCAATAAATGATTTTAAGAAAAATTTTTACGAAATTTATCACCACGATGTCCTGCCAATGTTGAAAGAACTCGAGAGCGAAAGAGTTAAAAAGTACAACCAAGCAAGGTTTTGGGCTACTTTGGTTTTTCTTGTCGCACTCGGTATCGTAATTTGGATGTACACGTTGAATATTGAAGGGCAATCACTGTTCTTTATCGGGTTTCTTGGAGTTATGATACCGGGGTTGGTTTACACTTGCTTTAGAAAAGATTTTGAAACCAAATTAAAAAAGAGAATTATGCCATCTTTGATGAGTGCTTTCGGTCACATGAATTGGACAGCGAACAGAGTTGTTGACCCGAGCGAGGTTCAGAATTTTAAAATTTTCTCATACTGGGAATATATGTCGACCGACGACAATTTTTACGGTACGTACAAAGGTTTACCGCTAAATATTTCGGAAGCTCGCCTTTATTACGAAACTCGTGATTCAAAAGGCAGAAAATCCACCCACACAATCTTCAAAGGTGCAATTATTACAATCGGTGTTGCAAAGCCGTTTGTTGGTCATACAATCGTCAGAAAACGAGCTTTTCTAGGTAATAACAAATGCTATCAGGAGGTCAAACTCGAAGACCCTGAATTTAGCAAAATGTTCTACGTCGATTCAAACGACCAAGTTGAGGCAAGATACGTTTTGACAACCGCTTTTATGGAAAGGTTTAAGAAAATCAGAAACGCTTTCAGTGCAGAACACGCTGAATGTGCTTTCAAAAATAATAAACTTATGCTTGCACTTTCAACAAATAAAGACTTGTTCGCACTGGGAAATTTCAAAACTCCGCTCACAAATACAAAACCTTTCACAGAATTTTTGACGGAAATAATTTCCATTTACGAAATGATTGATATGCTAAAAGTTACAGAAAAGACCGGATTATAATGCTGATAGAAGATATTGTTAAAATCCTGACAGACGCAGGAATAGAAAAAAACGAAGCTACGATTGAAGTTAAAATGCTAATAGAACATTTTGCGAATTATACTGTTTCTGATTTGATAATGGGGGAAAAATTGGACAGCGAAAAATTGAAAATTGTCGAAGAAAAAGCCCGACAAAGAGCAAAAACTCGTGAACCTATTCAGCACATAATCGGCTTTGCAGATTTTATGGGCGAAAAATTTATTGTTAATCCGTCTGTGCTTATTCCGCGTGATGAAACCGAAATTTTAGTCAGAAAAGCGATTGAAATAATTAATAAAAATGATTTGAAAGCCGCATTAGATGTTGGCACAGGTTCGGGTTGCATTGCGTGTATGATTGCGAAATATACTGATTGCCGTGTAATCGGGTTGGATATTTCGACAGATGCCCTAAATACAGCACTGGACAATGCTTCAAGACTAAATCTTTTTAATAAGGCGATTTTTAGAAAATCTGATATTTTTTCAAACGTCAAACCTGACGAAAGTTTTGATATAATCGTTTCAAATCCGCCATACATCCCGCCGTCAGAAAAAGAAAATATTCAAAAAGAAGTTACTTTTGAGCCGGAAAATGCTCTTTACACAACTGATGAAAAAGGTTTAGAATTTTACGAAAAAATTACCTCAGAAGCTTCGAAAATCCTGAATAAAGGCGGATATCTCTTGTTTGAACTCGGAATAGGGCAATCTCAGGAGGTCAAAAACTTTATGAAAAAAGATTTTGAAAACATTGAAATAATAAAAGATCTTGCGGGCATTGACCGAGTAATTTGCGGAAAATTTCGCGGTTAATTTTGTTTTGCAACAAGAGATTTTTTAGGCTCTGCGTGAATTGAAATCAGGCTGTTGGCAAAAGATTTTCGGATATTGTTTTCGAGTTTGTCACAAATAGCATGGCAATCACGCAAAACCATATCTTCCCGAAAAAGAATTGTGACTTCAATTTTTCTTTCCGCACCTGAACTTGTAGCCCTCAAATCCTTGTAGCCCAAGATTTTTTCGTCAGTAGAATTAATTATATTTTTGATTTTTTCTAATTCGCAATCCGGAATAGAACCGTCAAGCAGGTTATTTAATGTCGTCTTTGAAATAGAAAATCCTGCTTTCAAAATTATGCACGCAACCGCAATAGCGATAATAGGGTCGAGAAGATGTATTCCCGTAATCTTTATTGCAACTAAACCCAACAAAATTCCGAAAGATGTCCAAACATCAGTACTCAAGTGTTTTGCGTCAGCATAAAGCGAAACGGACTCCGTCTTTTTAGCAACATGGAAAAGATATGAACTTACAACAATATTTGCAATAACAGAAATCGCCATAACAAAAATTCCAATCATAGACTCGGTTTCCATAGAAAATCCGAGAAAAATCTTTTTGACAGATTCAAAAATAATATACATAGCAGCTGCAATAATCAGTCCGCCCTCAATAAATCCTGACATATCTTCATATCTTCCATGCCCGAACGGATGATTTTTGTCGGCAGGTTCGGAAGATTTCATAACAGCAAAAAATGTTAAAACAGATGCCAAAAAATCGCTTAAGGAATGAATTGCTTCCGAAATAATACTAATGCTTCCGGAAATTGTTCCAGCAATAAGTTTTAAGATGATTATTATCGAATTGGACGTAATAGAAAGTCCTGCTGCGATTTTTTTTTCTGTAACTGCTTGCATAATAAGAATTATGTCACTTTTCGTCCAAAAAGTAAAGCTATTACGACACAAAAGTATACTATTATTAAAATTCAATTTCACCTTTCTTAACAGACTTCCATTTCTGTAAAATCCGTGATAGTATAGTTGGAGTAATCAGGTATAAAAAAGATACTAACGGAGTAAATATGCTATCAAAAGACTTGCCCAAATGTCCGGTTGAAACAACATTGATGATGTTGAACACTCGTTGGAAATTTTTGATAATAAAGGATTTGCTTACGGGAACAAAAAGGTTTGGTGAATTAAAAAATTCACTCGGTAAAATTACCCAAAAAGTTTTGACTTCAAATTTGAGAGAAATGGAAGATTCAGGACTAGTGGAACGAAAAGTTTGGGCACAAATTCCGCCACGAGTAGACTACACCCTCACTGACATCGGCTACAGCCTCGCTGTAGTATTGGATTCCATGGCAGAATGGGGCAGTGCCTACAAGCAGTTGTTGAAAATTATTGAAAAAAGAAATAAATAACTTAACGAGTTGACAAATTTATAGATTTGTGTTATAACATGTGTGGGGTAAATGTATATTTATAAGTCTTGTCATACGATAAGACTCTTTTTTTGCCCTAAATTTCTCGTTTGCATTGTAGCACTTAGGTTTTACCCAATCGGGTAATTTCTTAAAAACTTTTATTTAACTATAATTTTTTGTAATTAAAGTTCAAATAAAAGGAGAATTGGCATGCCGGAAAACGAGCAAAATTTTTCAAATCCGTTACAAAAATATAATATTTTACCGCATTCAAAATATTTGGAAATGTTGAATAGTGAGGAGGAAATTTCTGAAAAACAGGAGTTTCGTGAAGAAAAAGTTTACCGAAAAAATTCGCACCAACTTCAGTGTATTCATAAATTTTCGCTTAAAACTGGTAAAAAAATTTCGACGACAACGTTTGATTATTTTAATGATAAAAAAATAAAATCAATCGATGAATACGACGAAAAAAGCGGGAAAATAATTCGCACCACAAACTTTACCCTCTTCAAATCTATCACGGAATACAGCAGAACCTCCGGCAAAAAACTCAAAACCACCAACTACAGCATAAAAGATGAAAATCGAATTACCTCTGTCTATGAGTATGATAATCTTTATGAAAAGGTTATGCGAATTTCAATTTACCAACCTGACGGCAAATCAATCAGTATGGTAAAAGAAATTAATCCGATAAGCGAAATAGTTGAAAAATGTATAAATTATAAACGAAATTCCAACTCAATTTGCTCGATTTCTAAATATGAATTTCAAGGGGACAAAACCGTAAAAACTACTTGCTACTACAACGATTGTACGGAAGGTATCAGAGAATTTTTCAGTCCTAAAATTCAAACAAAACAAGAAAAAAATAATGCAAAATTGATAGATAATTTGTTCAAAAATAATTTGAATGTTTCCACGTTGCAACTTTAAATCGGTTAAAAATTCATATATTTGGAGGATTAAAAACAGAGTTTGACCGTTTAAAATAAGAATGGTTGAAGTGTAAATTTTGGGAGGCGAGAGTAATGGGAAATTATTCTCAAGGAGAAACGGTTTATCCACAGACAAACGGTGAGATTTCGACGTCTATCACGCAAAGCTGGACGGAGCAGGCTCTTGAATGCTATTCTATTGGTTGCGATTGTAAGCGTTGTTCTCTGGCAAATGGCGGATATTCTTTCGTTTGTCAAATGCCCAAAATTATCGAAATCCTTATAAATATTACAGGCAAACCCCGAAACATTTTGGCATAGTATACTCCTTTTTCAAAATGACAACAGGTATATTAAAAAATATACCTGTTTTTTTATTTTTTTGTTAAAATCTTGTTGTATGAAAAAACTGTTTTTGATAATAATTACCCTAATCATTACGGCGATACCGTCAAGGGCAAATATAGTAAAGATTTCCGTTAATCAAGCTGTGGATATGGCTTTGGAAAATAATCTTGAATTAAAGGCAAAACGAAAAAATCTTGAGATTGCAAGACAAGAGGTCAGGGCAGCAAATGCGTTAAAAAATCCGCAATTTCAATCAAATTTTTTGTTCGGAAAGGTTACCAGAGGAAATTCCAGTCAGTTTGGTGCGGTTTTGCCGGTTGAAATTGCCAAAAGAGGGGTTAGGAAAAAGGTTGCACTTGCAAATTTGAATGCGGTTTCGAATTCAATAAAAGAATCGGAGCACAACCTCAAACTTGACGTAATGAGGGCATATTTCAAGGTTTTGTATTTGAAATCAGTTCTTGTGATTATGCAAAACAGAGAAAAATTATACAAGGATATGATTGCGTCAGCACAGGCAAAACCGAAAAATTCTCCAAATTACAACATTGAACTTTTGCAATCAGATATTCGTCACAGAAAACAACTTGTTGAGTTGAATAAAGTTCGTGCAAATCTTCTTACGGCACAATTCAATTTTAACAAAGTAATGAACCTTGAAGATACAAACATAATGTACGATGTTGAGGAAACATCTCTTTTTGACACTAAGAACGTTAATATTTTTGATATAGATATTCCGTCTTATGACCAGATTGAAAAAATCGCACTCGTTTGCAGTTATTCTTTGAGAATATCGGATAATTATATAGAAAAATCCGAATATGAATTAAAGGTGGCAAAACATCAGCGAATACCTGATTTGACGGTCGGTGGAGGTTATGCGTATCAGACGGCAAGACAGACGGGCGATGACGCACTTCCTGGGGCATTTGTAAGTGTTGGGTTTGATATTCCGGTGCTTTATACCTACAAGCCTGAAATTAAAAAAGCGGAAACTGTTTTGGAAAAAGCAAAGACGGACAAATTGTCTTACGAAAACAAACTCAAGATAATTTTGAAAATAAATTACAATGATTTTAAATATGCAAAAGAAAATATGGGACATTATCGTGACATTATGAAGGAATCGGATGAGATTTTAAAAATGTCGCAAGACCGCTATAAAAAGGGACAAACTTCATTGATGAATGTAATGTTGAATGAAAACAGCCATAATCAGATTTTATATGAATACATTGATTCTATAGCGGTATATTATGAGGCATATCTTGATTTGATGTATAATATGGGGCATGATTTAATTCTTATGGAAAGTATTTAAAATCTTGCATTTTTCAGGGTGATGTAATAAAATTTTTCAAAAAGAAAGGGGTAAAAATGAGCGAAGATTGCATTTTTTGTAAAATATTAAACGGTGATTTTGGAACGGAATTTGTATACGAAAATGAATATCTTGCGGTGTTTAATGATATTCATCCGAAAGCACCCGTACACATGTTGGTTGTACCGAAGGTGCATGTGGCATCACTCAACGAACTTGAGGACAAACACTTGATGGGCGAACTTTTAGCGGGTGTGAAAGAAGCAGCAAAAAGAGCTGGCTTAAAAGCATATAAAACCCAAATTAATACCGGAAAAGAAGCCGGTCAGGAAGTATTTCATTTGCACATCCATGTTATGGGCAGAAAGTAAATTTTTGTAACAAATTACACAATAACATTCAAGAAAAACCTAAAAACCTCCGATATTCATGATTATAGATAGTATGAACCGGAGGTTTTTTAATGGGTTATTTAGATAATCTTCTAAAACAAATTCAGCAGCTTAATTTGAATGGAGTGAAAGCAGAAGGTGTAAAAAGAAACAACGGCAATGCGGAAAATATTAATATTGGTAACATGTTGAGAGGCAATGGCATAGGCGGTACTGATTATGCAAACAATAAGACGAACAGTATTGCAAGTGAAGCTTTGGAACAATTTACTGCAAAAACTCCGGAAACACGCATAAATCCTGACGGTTCCGGAACAAGAGTTACAACAAAAACTGACAAAAATGGTAATAATATTACGACAGTTGATACTTTAGCCGCAGGCGGAAAAGTTCTTAATCGTTCAACTATTGTTAAAACAAAGAGTGGCGAATTGGTTTCGCAAACAAAAACAGATTTTGAATATGATGAAAATGGCAAACTTAAAAAGAATAAAAGTGTACAAAAGACAAAAAATGAAACGATTACAACCACAAGAAATTTTAACGAAAACGGTAAAGTTGCAAATGCTCACACAGATGTCGAAATGAAAGATAAAGGCAAAACTTATAAACATTATACAGATACAAAATTTGAATACAAAGACGGTAAATTAACAAAAAGATTGGTATCAGGTAAAAATATTGAAGGAAAACCTTTTAGTATTACAGATAATTACGAGGCTGACGGTAAAACCCTGAAAAACCGTACACATGATTATTACAAGCGAGGAGCTCTCTACCACGATGTCTATGACGGTGCAAACCTGACAAACAGAACACAAGGCGGAGTTCCGACAACGAGAATTGAATATGAAGCCGACGGCAAGACCGTAAAACACACGATTAAAAACAAATTCGATGCAGACGGTGTTCTGTTGGGCAGAGAAAAATTCAATAAAAATGGCAACGTTATTGAGAAAAAGGATTTTTCACAGCTTGACGGAAAATTTGATACTGCTTATCAAATTGGCAAGGGGGATTGCTATCTTTTGGCATCAATAAATGCTCTTAGCCAAACCGAGGAAGGGCAAAAACTTTTGCAACAAAACGTTAAGGTTTCGACAAACGATAAAGGCGAAAAAGTTTATACAATCAGTTTTCCTGGGGCTGCAAACGCAAGAGAAGCCCTTATTAGCGGTAAAGGCAATGCTTCAATCGGGCAACTGCCAGAAGATAAAGTTCATATCCAAGGTTCTTATACAATCACTGAAGCCGAACTTAATGATGCTGCAAAACGAGCAGGAAAAGATTATTCCGCGGGTGATAAAGATGTTTTGTTGCTAGAAGTGGCTTATGACAAATATAGAAAAGATGTCGCTCAAACAATTAAAGATAATCATATTGACCCCAAAAAAACCAAATTTGTTGCAGGACTTGGAATTTCAAATGTTAGCGGTGACACTTTAAGTGGCGGAAATGTCGCAGAAGCAACATATATTTTGACCGGCAAAAAATCATTTGTTTATATGAATAAAAGCAATATTCCGACTTGTTACGTTGATTCTAATATGCAAATGCATATTTTGGAAGATGAAAACGGCAATCGTGTTAAAGCAGGTGTTATGGTTGTTGAAAATAATCAAAATGCTAATTTTGATAGTATTTTAGACAATTTGAGAAAAGATTCGGCTGACGGTAAAATTGATAATTTTGCGGCTTCTGTCGGGTTTATTGTATCTTCTCAAGAGGTTAACGGATCGACAATACAAGGCGGGGGGCACGCTCTCACTATCAGAAAAGTAACCGAAAATGAAGTTATTTTATCTAATCCGTGGGATCCTGATACCGATATTGTTATGTCCATAACCGATTTAAAAAAAGCAGCCGGAAGTATTTATTGTATGCAGCTAAACGCAACATCTCAGGCTCCTCAAACTTCTCAACCACAACAACCACCACAATCTCCTCCGACATCTCCAACAGGTAATGGCGGCGGTATAAATCCGAGTTCGCAACCTCAACAAGGAGCAGAAGTTGAAGGTACAAAATATAAGGTACAAGAAGGTGACGGTTATATACGATTGCTTAGAAAAGCATTAAAAGATCAGGGTATAGAACCGACTGCGGAAAATCTCAAAAAAGCAAAAGAACAGTTCAGGGCTGCAAATAAAAAAGGAACTGTCCGAAAATATGAAAAAGGCCCACACAAAGAGTGGTATGGCAACGAATATCTTCTCAGCGGTGCGGAGGTTATTATTCCAAAGTTTAAGATGTAAATAAAGCGGTGGCAACGTAGTTGCCACCGCTTTATAAATATTGTTTATTCGTCTGTATCATCTTCATTTGTTTTAATTTTGTCGACGACCATTTTTGCCATTTCTTTTGCAATAATTCTTTGTGTTGCTTCAGGGCAATTTTGGAGCATGTTCATTGCAGTTCTGACTGTAGAGTCGATGTCGTACCAGCGGCCGCGTCTGTTTTCTTCTACCCCTGAGCCAACGGCATTGATGATGTCCTCAACAGCTTCAAATTTTTCATCTTCAATATTGTGTTCTATAATGATTTTTATTAGGTTTAAAGCAATTCTGATTTGAGTTTCGTCGTCACTATGTTCAAGGGTTTCGATAGCTTGTGACAAAACAGGATCTTTGTCATACCAACGGCGTTGTTTGTTGCTGTACTCTTCCTTCATAATTTTCTCCTTTATTTATTATCCTCGTTTAAAAATTACACCTTTTGTGCCTTTCGGGTATTCCCAATTAATACATTTTTTTTCGCATGCTATTCGGCAAGCACCGCATTCAAGGCAATTTTCGTATTTTACAAGCAGTTTTTTTTCATCTTCCAACCACTCGTACACTCCGGCAGGGCAAATTTTGTTACAAATTTTTGATTTACATGTTTTGCACTGCTCAAAATCAGGATTGAGATGTGAATTTATATCAGGTTCGTATTTAATTGTAGAAAGTTTGTCATCTAATGTCATTTGATTAAAATCCCCCACAATAGTTGTATTACTGCCCATAAATCTTTAAATAATTCTTTTATTCCTCTGTCTTTAAACAGACTTTTTATAAAATTCCAATACAGAGTGCGTTTTGGAACACTATTTACAGAGGTAAACATTTCGAAAAATGAATTGATTTTTTTCAGGTAATATCCGAAAAATGAATTTTTTCGAGAGTGTGCAATATCCATTAAATCTCGATATGTTTTCAAATCTTTTATTACAAAAGTTTTTTCTAATTCTTCTGCGTATCTGTTCAGGCTGTTTTCTGAAAAATCATTTTTTGAAAGTGCCACGACGGCTGTTTCACCTGCAAGCTTTCCGCTCATCATTGCAAGATTAGTGCCTTCCCAGTGGAGATTGTTCACAAGCATTGCCGCATCGCCTGCAATCATTACACCCGCCCCGCAGAGGGTTGGAATTTTGTTAAAGCCGCCTTCCGGAATAAGATGTGCGGAATATTCCAATAGTTCGCCGTCTTTGATTAGAGGTTCAATAAGCGGATGTTTTTTGAGTTTGTCTAAGTACTCATAAGGTTTGGTGTCGTCATTTTCAAATTCGTTTAGGGTTATACCAAGCCCGATACTTACAGAGTCTTTGTTTGTATAAATAAATCCCAAGCCTAATTTGTTGAGCATTGAACCGCCAAAAAGCTCATAAATACAGCCTTCTTCATCATTAAGATGAAATCTGTCGTTAATTTTTTCTTTGCTCAATTTGTAAACTTCTTTGACACTGACCGCCACATCTTTGGTTTCAATGTCACCCCGCAAACCGATTTGTTTTGCGAGTAATGAATTTACTCCGTCTGCAACGACTACGATATTTGCGTAAAAATCTTCGAGTTCTGTACGAACTCCGACAACCGCCTCATTTTCAACTATTAATTCTTTTACAACGGTTTCTTCGACGAGAATGACGCCTTCTTTTTTGGCTTCTTCTGCCATCCAACGGTCAAATTTACCTCTTACAACAGTGTAGCTGACAGGTTCTTTGCTTTTGTTGGTGTATTCGATGACAGTTCCGTCTTTTTCTCCGAGAATTGCGTATTTGTGAGTAACATTTTTTCGTTCTAACGGTGCTGTTTTTTCAAAATCAGGAAAAATTTCTCTTGTCGGTTGGGCATAAATTGCACCGCCAAACATATTTTTCGCACCGGCAAATTTTCCACGTTCAATTAAGACGACTTGATGTCCGGCTCTTACAAGGGTAACAGCACAAGAAATTCCGGCAGGCCCGCCGCCTACAACGATTACTTCTGTTTTGTTTTCGGAATTTAAATTTTCAGCCATATACCTTCTCCGTTACAGTATTATACACTAAATTTTGTTCGTTGTAAAATAGTTACATGAATATAACAGCAGGCAAATTTAAAGGTCAAAAGGTTATCGCACCCGATGAAAATATTACTCGTCCGACGCTTTCAAAAGTTCGCATGAGTGTTTTTAATACTTTGCAGGCACTTATTGATTTTGAGGGACGCAGTTTTCTTGATATGTTCGCAGGTTCCGGAATTATGGGGCTTGAGGCACTTTCAAGAGGGTTTTCAAATGTCGTTTCAATCGAAAAAAATCCGAAAGCCTACGGGGTTATAAAAAGTAATTTTTCAAAATTTCGTCCGACCCCAAAGCTAATTCGTGGTGACAGTCTGAAAATTACCCCAAAATTAGGTGAAAAATTTGACGTAATTTATATTGACCCGCCGTATTTTTCGGGAGTTTACGAAAAAAGTCTTGTTGCTGTTAGAGATATTACAACAAGTGTTGTAATTTTGGAACACGTGATAGAAGTTGATTTTTCAGGCTTTGAGGTTCTCAAACAGAAAAATTACGGCGGGAAAATCATAACTTTTTTAAAAAAGGAGAGTATAAATGAGTAAAAATTTTAATATCCCCGAAAATATTCCGCAAGCTGCGAAAAAAGAGTTGGAAAAACTTTTGAAAGGTAACAGAAATTTTGTAAACGGTACACCGACCGCTAATAATATGACTCTTGAACACCTTAAAAAATATGCGTTTCATCAAGAACCGTACGCAGTTGTCTTGAGTTGTTCAGATTCTCGAGTTGTACCTGAAATCATCTTTGATTGCGGTATTGGCGAACTTTTTGTTGTGAGGGTTGCAGGCATAACCGCAGGGCCGAATGTTATTGAAAGCATTGAATACGCCGTCAAAAAGCTTAAAACACCACTTTTAATTTTGCTCGGACACGACGATTGCGGGGTTATGAAATTTGCAAAAGACCACTATCCCAAAGTTACAGAAGATTTTCAATCTATCGTAAAATGTGTCTACCCTGTTTTGGACAAAAAAGAAGATATAACTTGTCATAATTACTTTGCACAACAGCATACAATTTGGGTGGAAGAAGTATTAACGGAAAAATCAAAAATTATAAAAAATGCTGTTGATAACGGTGAGCTTTATATAGCAAAGTGTCATCTTGACCATTCTACAGGTTTGGTTGAGATGATATAGTAAGGCGATAAGACCTTATCATTTGCTACGCTCAAAAGTTGTTTTTATTAAAGGTGAAAAGATTTATTTTAGGTAGGGTTGACAAAACTTGAAAAATCGTAAATAATAAAGGTGTAGGGCGAGAGCCTTTAGGTTTTAGTCGAGCTAAAGACTCTTCTTCGCACCCTACGGTATTAACAATTTTAATGCTACTATGAGTATATCGATTGCTAATAGTAGCATTATTATTTTGTCTACCATAGTTTTGACCTCCTTTCGCCCAATTTCTTCGATTATTGCGTGTGGCGGAAGTTGGTAATGTGCCAAAACCCTACATAGTAAATCTAACATATATGGAAATATTTTTAATCATATAAAAGTTGTAAATAAAAACTCAACGTAAAAGCCCTACAACCCCAACAACTCTTCTCCACTCAAGCGGAATTCGTCGACTTGTGAGTAATCAGTCGGCAAAATAAAGGTTATTTTGTCAAAATCAGCTTTTTTATCCATTTTCATAATTTTAATCATTTTTTCTATCGGGTAGTCAGGAATTTTTTTGAAATTGAACATTTTTATTACATCATCTGCAAAATATTTGTAATTTATGTCGATTAAATTTTTTTTCACCGCAAGTTTGAAGGCAAATTCTATGCCCTTTACGACAGCTTCACCATGTGTGTATTTTTTGTAATTGGTAATCTTTTCGATTGCGTGTCCGTATGTGTGTCCAAAATTCAAAATTTTTCTGAGTCCGCCTTCTTTTTCGTCTTGTCGAACTACGGAAATTTTTAAATTTATACAAATTTCTATTAATTTTTCTAAGATTTGTTCATTTTTACCTAAGATTTTTTCAGCATTTTCGCTTAAAAAATTTGTGAGATTTAATTCTTCATCACATCTGCAACTTTTTTCGATAAAAGTATATTTAACAACTTCGCCAAGACCGGTCTTAAATTGTCTGTCATCCAAGGTTTTGAGGAAATTCGTATTAATAATAACGGCTTTTGGCTGATAAAACGAACCCAAAAGATTTTTACCGAAAGATGTGTCTATACCTGTTTTTCCTCCAACAGAACTGTCAACACAGGCAAGAAGGGTTGTCGGAATTTGTATAAAATCAATTCCACGCATATATGTAGAAGCTGCAAATCCGGCGATGTCACCAACTACTCCGCCACCAACAGCGATTATTGTATCTTTTCTGGTCAAACCCATTTCAAAGGCTTTTTTCAAGATTTTTTGAAAATTTTTAAAGTTTTTTTCTTGTTCGCCGTCTTTTAAAATAATTTTTTCAGAGTTGCAAAAACCGAGTGTTTTTCCGTAAAGTTTGTCAACTTTTTGTGAAATAACTACGAGAATTTTTGTGCCACGTGTGTAATTATTGATTTTTTCTTTTATTGTCGATATGTCGTTATTATTTATAATTATCGGGTAAGATTTTTCTTTTTCGTCAATATTTACCTGTAAATTAATCATTTTTTACAACCCCTAAACCTAAAATCTCAACAACTATATTGTATGGAGTTTTGCCGTCCGTGTCAATTATGAAGTCAGCATTTTGGTAGTTTTCATCACGTTTTTTCAAGATTTCCGAAATACGTTCGATTGAAAAACTTTTAGACAAAAGCGGACGATGAGTTTCATTTTTTATACGTTTAAAAATCTCTTCCGGAGAAGCTTTCAGGTATATTGTAAAGCAATTTTCAAGGATAATTTTTCGATTTTCTTCATCCTCAAAAGCTCCTCCGCCGAAAGCAATTATTTGATTTTTTTGAGTGCAGAATTTTTTGATTTTTTCACTTTCAAGCATGCGAAAATGAGGTTCGCCAAATTTTAAGAAAATTTCAGAAATTTTTTTACCGGAACTTTTTTCGATTTCTCTATCAATATCAACAAGGGTATAATTAGTTAAAACTTTGCTTAATTCCTGTGATACAGTGGTTTTTCCGCAACCCATCATGCCGGTGAATGCAATATTTTCTTTCATCAGACCTCTTTTCTTTGCCAATTATATTTTATTATAAAAATGTGATTATGAAAAGAAATTGAACTGATTTTGTGCCGTTGAAATTTTCGTATAATTATGAAATAATGTATTTATTCAAAAGAGGAAGTTTATTAACTTAAAGGAGAAATTTTATGAAGAGAGGTATGTTAATAGCAGGAGTTCTGGCATTTTTGTGTGTTCCCTCGTGTTATGCCGCAGAAGAGAGTGTACCTTGTGAAGTTTCAATAATAGAACAGCACGATTATTCTTGCCAACTTATTGAAAAAATAAAATTGCAAAGAAATACTATTTACAATGCTCTTAATCTTTCATCAAAACAAGTTAAAGCAAAAGATGAAATTGAAAAAAAGAGATATCTTGAGCTTGAACCTGAATTGAAAGACCTTTGTATATATTCAAAGCAACTGAAAGACGCAAAGGTTATGGATGATACTGCAAAAATTTGCGATATGGAGAAGAAATTAAAAATAACCCGTAAAAATATTCAAAAGATTTCTGCAAAATATGATGAAGAATTTGAAGATATTTTGAATTCGGAACAGCGTTCAAAATACAGAATGGTGAAAAAGCTAAAACAAAATGATTTAAAAAAAGTTCAAAAGATACAAAAGAACGGTTCAAAACCTTCTGATGTCAAACCTTTCGGCTCAAAAATGACCCAGGCGGAATATTCGGAACAGCTTAAGCAGAAAAAATCATTATTTAAAAAATCAAAAAAGACTGAATGTAAAAAGTAAAAAGGATTTTTATGACAAAAAATTTGGCGAAAATTTTTAAGAAAGTTGGGATTTTATTCTGCACACTGTTTTTGATAACAATGATTACGAGCGGATGCGGAAAGAATGACGATTTGGCAAGAATTGAAAAACGTGGAAGGCTTATTGTAGGTGTGAGAACGGATACAAAACCGTTTGGTTATCGTGACATAAACGGAACTATTCAGGGTTATGATATTGACCTTGCAAAATATATTGCAAAAGCTCTTCTTGGCGATATGTCGGCGGTTGAATTTGTCCCTGTTACGGCAGAAAACCGTGTTGAAAAACTTAATTCACATAAAGTTGATATTCTTATTGCGACGATGTCAGTAACAAATCAAAGACATTTGGTAGTGGATTTTTCAGACCCTTATTATATTGCCGGTCAAGCATTAATGGTGCGGGATATCAAACATATTTATTCACTCCGCCACCTCAACGGGCGACGTGTAATCATTGTTTACGGCTCAACGGGTGAGGACAGTATTAAGCGAAATGTTCCGGAGGCAACTGTTCTCGGATTTAAGAATTACCCGACAGCATTCGATGCTCTTGTGAGAGGGCAAGGTGATGCCTTGATTGCGGATGATATTGTTTTGATAAATTATCAAGGGCAGAGTGATAAAGTAAAATTATTGCCTTACAGGTATTCGAGAGAACCTTATGCAATAGCTTTCAGACGTGGCGAAACTTCAAAAAGACTTCAAAATAGAGTGAATTATACTCTGACAAATCTCAAAAATATGGGAGTATTTAGAGATATGGAACGCAAATGGGGAATTGAACGCAAGATAAAATAATTCAGACAGACAAAAAACCGCCTTTTCGGGCGGTTTTTTGCGAACAAGGAATAAAACTCCTACTGTCTGCTATTCGGAACAGCCGAAAGCAATAGTGATATGTTCTCTTGGGTTTACTGCGGAAATTTTGTATCCTTTAGGGTCAACAAGGTAGGCAAATTCGTCACCTGTTGTTTGGAACAAGCCCATAGTACCTGACAAAGCGGTTCTTGTCACGTCAATCGGAGCTTTAACAGTTTCCCACAATCCGTCACCGAGGTTGCGGGCAGCAGCACCGAATTTACCTTGAAATGCGTGACCTAACATGTAACCTGTGTCGTTTGTAACGTTTTCTGCTGCGTTACCGACGTTAGTCAAGATACCGCCCGCTGTTCTGCCGACAATACCGACAAGTGAGCCTGCAAGTGTAAACGGTGCTTCCACAAGTCTTGCAACAGGGTTGACCTGTTTAGATTTGTTTACTTGAGCTTGCAAAATTTGTTTTGGCAATTTAGCTTTGCAATCACCGTTTTTGATGTCTGTGAAAGCAAGTTTCAAAGCACCTTTATCACAGCCTGAAGGTCTGATAACTTCTACAACTTGACCTGTTACGGTTGAACCGCACGGATAAGTTACGCCGTTAATCGTGATATCTTCAAGAGTATTTGCTCTAAAGTATTGACCGACGTGAGATGATTTTGCGGTTAATTGGTCTATCATCTTAACTTTTAATGTCGGAATTTTTACGATTTCTTCGTTTTCAACAAATGCTTTTTTGTCTACAGGACAAGCAGGACAAATATTGTTTGCTGTTTTCGGGTTTGTGTCGTAACCGAGTGCAACACGAACAGTTTGCATCATTGAGGCAATTTCTGCACGTGTAGCCTGTTTATTCGGCATAATCATATTTGGATTAGGTGAATCTTTTAAAGCACCGTTTTCCAAAGATTTTGCAATCGGAATTCTTGCCCAATTAGGAACAGTGTTTCCGTCTGCGTATCTGCTCAAGATTTCGTCAGCTTTACATTGGTCGATATCGCAAGTCATACCTTTTGCAATAGTAGTCAAGGCTTCGGCTCTTGTTACAGGGTGTTGAGGTTCAAACTTGCCGTTCGGATAGCCGGCGAGCAAATCTTCATCAACAGCTTTTGCGATAGCCGCATTAGCCCAGTTTGCTTTTGGAACATCTTTGAACAAGTTTTCTCTTGGCATGCCGCAATCGTCAAGGTTGAAACCTTTAACCAACATTGTTGCAAATTCTGCACGAGTGATATTTCGGTTAGGTTTGAACATACCGTCAGGATAGCCTACAACAACATCGTTAATGGCGAGTTTGTCGATATCACACGCAGCCCAGTAGTGTTGCGGAACATCAGGGAAGGCACATCCGCCCATTGCAGGGGCAGCACCGCCTAAGGGGCAACCTTCACTTTTTATTTCGTAAGGCACGAGAGTCTTTTTGATAGCTTGTAAAGAGTTTTCTGTCTGCAAATCAACAGGGCAGTTGTTTCCGTCCATAATACGTTCGTTTCTTTCGATAGGAATACCGTTATGACGGGTTGGTGCTTCATTCAAACAAGGAATTTGAGCAGCAGCTCCCGTAACTTGTGCGTCAGAAGCTACTGTTGCCCCGTTAATTGCTGATGACATAACCCCAGGGGCATTCAAAAAACCCGTTTCTGATGAAAGGATTGAACTTGCAGGTTTTCCGACGTAGTTGTTTGTACCGTAAATTGCGTTCGGATAACCGTAAACTTGCTTCATATCGGCTTTATCAGGTTTTCCTGTAGAAGGGCAAACTGTGCATGCCGGTTCTGCCGGTTTTTCGCAGGTTATTTCTTCGTTTTTGCAACCGCAATCACTTTTCTTTTCTTGCTTGCACGGGTCATCGCACGGATTTTGTTTTTTGCAATCGCAATCTTCAAATGTCTTTTTGCATTTATTACATTTCGGTGCAGGGTCGCACGGGCATGCCGGCCCTGTTACTACAGGCATTTGCTCACACGGTGCAGGTGTTGCAGGTTGTGAACACGGACATGCTGCCATTGCAGAATTCAAGGAACACGTTGCTATTCCAACGGCAATCGCAGCTGCCACAGTAAGTTTTTTAATTGTCATTTTTACCTCCTTGTGTTATCGAATTTTTTCTTAAAAATTCGGAAAAAGTTTTTTTAAAAAACAAACTTATACCTGATTATGTACTTTATTTAGTTTGATAAACATTGCCATAAGGGATTAACCAGTTGAGCTATTTCGTGCAAAAAAATAGACCACTCAAAAATTTTGAGTGATCTATTTCTATTTCTATAAGTTTCGATATTAGTCGAAAACGTAAGGAATAATAGCAGCTTCTCTAGCTTTTTTAATTGCTTTAGCAATCATTCTTTGGTGAGCTGCACAGTTACCTGTGATTCTGCGAGGAATAATTTTTCCTGCTTCTGTCAGGTATCTTCTAAGTTTTGCAGCATCTTTGTAGTCGATAGATGTTACTTTATCGCCGCAAAGACTGCAATTCTTACGTTTTTTCTTATCCTGATCTTGTCTTGCCATTTTTAAAATATTACCTTTCTATTGTGTCGGAATTTCCGACTCGACCTTGTTTTTGTAAGTGAAGGGTGAAGCGTGAAGAGTGAAGAGTTATTTCAAACTTCTGTTTTCACCGATTTTTTGTTTAGAACGGGATTTCGTCTTCCCCGATTAATTCGTTTGAAAAATCGTCTGATTCAAATTTAACGATTTCTTCTGTTCCGAATTTTGAATTGCTTGAAGATTGAGTAGATGATGAACTTTCGCCACTGATTTTTTCAATCGAGTTTGCGTCAATTTCATAAATTCTTTTGTCAGAACCGTCGTCCATTTTGACTGTTGCGGTTTGCAACCTGCCTTCTACAAGCACTTTATCGCCTTTTGAAAGTGATGAAACAACTTCATCAAGAGAATTTCTTTTAGAGATAATTCTCAAAAGCATTTCATCTCTTTCGTCGATATTAAGAACAAATGCAGAAACGGCAACGTTATTTTGTGAAAAACGTTTTTCCGGTTGTCTGTAAACTGTTCCTGTAACTACTGATTTAGCTAATGACATTTTATATCCTTTTCTTTATGTCTTTTCTCGGACATCTGTCCGAAACTGTTATACAGAAGCCTTTGCTGCTGTTTCCATAAACATTGTTCTCAAAATGTTGTCGCTCAATCTAAGTTGTCTTTTGAATTCAGCTACTTTTTCAGCAGGAAGTGAAAGAACTAATGTTGCAAAAAATCCATCTCTGAAATTTTGTACGTCATAAGCAAGTTTTTTTCTGCCGATTTTGTCAATAGAATCAACATTTCCGCCGAATTCTACGATTGTATCGTTGATTTTTGCGATTAATTTATCAACTTCTTCAGCGTCAAGATTTGGCTTGAAGATTGTTAAAAGTTCATAAGTTTTCATTTATTTTTTCTCCTTTTTCTAGTTATGCTTTGATAATACCATGAAAACGGTATTTTTTACAACATGTAATCTGCAACAAAACTGTAATTTGCCTCACCTATCAAAAAGATATTTTTGTTCGGATTTTCTGAATTCCCTTGCCACTCAACAAATACAGACCCTCCAAGAAGGTTAACTTTGACTTTTTGTTCTGTTAAGTTATTTAAAACGCATGCCACGACTGACGCACAAGCACCTGTTCCGCACGCAAGTGTGATTCCGCAACCACGTTCAAAAACTCGCATATCAATTTCGTTCTTGGAGATAATTTTTACGAATTCGGTGTTTGTTTTTTCTGGAAAATATTCGTGCTTTTCTATAGTTGCCCCGTATTTTAAAGCCATTTTCATTGGGTCGTTTTCTGTCAAAATTACACAGTGCGGATTTCCCATTGAAACAGGGGTAATTTCAAAAGTTTCATCAAGTGCTTTGAGTTTTCGCTCACCTTTAAACGGAATTTTTTCATCTTCCAAAATCGGAATTCCCATATCAACTCTTACATTGCCGTTATCTAAAAGTAGCGGTTTTATAATACCTGCCCCTGTCATTACGGAAAATTCTTTTTTGTCGACAAGCCCTTTATCGTAAACATATTTTGCAAAACATCTCATTCCGTTTCCGCACATTTGAGCAACGGTTCCATCAGAATTGTAGAAATACCAAGCAATATCAATATTTTTATCTTCCGATTTTTTCGGAATAATCATTCCGTCCGCACCTATCCCGAAATGTCTGTCACAAAGACGTTTTGCAAGTTCTTCCATTGAAAGATTTGCTTTCTGAAATTCATCGTAATCCAAGATTACAAAATCATTTCCGCAGCCTTGCATTTTAGTTATTTTAATCGTGTTTTTCATATTCACCTCAACTTTTTATTAAATAATAACATAAAACGCAAAAAATATTTTTACCGGTTTTGAACAAAGCAAAAAAAACAACAGAATACAGATAGTTTTTAACTAGAAATGATTTTTCTCTTTAATTCCGTCATAAAGCATTTTTAAGCCGGCATATTGCGGGCAGTAACTAAACGGTTTCATGTAATTTTCATAGTCGTTCAGTTCTGCTTTTGCTCCGTCATAATTTTTATTTTGAAGTGCAATGTTTACGTAAAATCCTGAAGCAGATGCTGCGTCCTCAAACAAATCGCAATTATCCATTTTTTTGTAAATGTCTTTTGTTTGGTGACGGCTGCGGAGAAGTTTTTTGCAGCTGTTGAGTCTTTTCTTTGCAAATTTTTCAATAGCATGCGTGTCTTTTTCGTTTTCTAATTCTATCATAGCTGTATCTGAATCTTGGCAAAGATTATTAATCCCCGTATCAGAATATGGGCTGATTACTGAAAAATAAACCATTGTAACGATTACGGCTACGATAAGCAAAATTATTGATCTTTTGTTATTAAAATCGAAACTTTTCATATTTTCTCCTGATTTTTATTTAAGTTTATACAATATTGCAAAGATTGTCAATTTCATTAACGTCATCTTCCAAAAGACTTTTTTGAAAAAGTTCGCATTCTTCCGCCATATTCAAAATTTCTTCGTAAGCTTTATTGTGTAAAATTTTTGACAAATCATCAACATTTTTAAAATCAATCACGTATTCTGTCAAATTTTTCTCTTTTATTTCGATAAATCCGCAATTTTCAAATAATTCTAACAATTTTTCAACAAGCGGAATAGATTTTCCCAGATAGCTTGCACAACGTCTAAGCTCGACATGCCCGCCGTTATTGTGTCCTGCAAACCTCAACATGCCTGAAAAAGTTTTCAAAAATTCTTTTTCGTCAAAATATTTGATGTCATAATTCATCAGATGAATGCTTTGCGGTGAAGTTTCTCTGATAATCATTTCAAAGGTTTCTTTGTCGGCAGGATAGTCAAAAAACATCACAGAATTGCACGGTTGAGGATTTTCTCTTGTAAAAACCTTTTCAAACAAATTTTTGAATGGTCTTAGGGTGTCGAGGATTTGTTTGTTTTCGGCAAAAATCATAATGTTTTGCTTTGCATTTTTTATGTAATCGTTTACTTGCGGTAAAATATCCGTCTTTTTGCGGTGGTCGTATATTTTTAAACGATTAATTTCTTCCGGAGTTTCATCCTTGAGATATTCTGAATGAATATCGTCAACAATTAACTGAACAGAAGTGTTTCCGTTGAATTCGTTAATTTGCGGGTGAAAAGCCACATCCAACGTATCGCCGTTCACAAGTGAAATATCGCCCTGTTGCCACCTGATACAGTTAAATTCGCTGTCGCCTTTTTGAACAGTCAGCCTCAAGTGGTTTTTATTTTCGCCCATAAGTCGTTTTTGCTTGATTTTCAGATTTTTCATTGCAAAAACAGGGCTCGGATTGGACGCTCCAAAAGGTTCCATTTTGGAAATTTCTTCCACCAAGTCAATCGTTATATCATCAGGTGTAAGTTCTAAATCTATATTTATAAACGGTTTTAAATCTTTTCCGGTTGTCACTTCTTTTATGATTTTAATGAGATTTTCTTTCACCTGTTTGAACGGAATTTTTTCAGGCGAAAAAGACAACCCCGCCGCAAGCGAGTGACCGCCAAAACCGTCCAACATATCGCCGATTTGGCTGATTACTTCGTAAAGATGAACTCCTTCAATACTTCTTGCAGAGCATTTTATTTGTTTTGTTTCTTCGGAATAAGTCATTAAAAATGTCGGTTTGTAATATTTTTCGACAAGTTTTGAGGCAACTATCCCGACAATTCCGACATGCCACTTTGAATTAAACAAAATTATTGCAGGGTTGCGGTTGCCTTCTTTTTGAACCATATCATCGGCTTCGGCAAAAATTTCCTGACATAGATTTTGACGAACTTTATTAAATTCTTCCAAATTGTTAATTGCCATTTCGATTTCTTGCGGATTGTCCGAAATCAAGACTTTGACTGCCTCTTCAACAGTATCAAGCCTGCCTGAAGCATTAATCCTAGGAGCAACTCCAAACGCAATGGTTTCAGCCGTCAAGCCCTTTGTTATATCGTAGCCTGCTTTTTCAATAAGTCGTTTTAGTCCGTAATGTTTTCCTTGAGCAATTAAATTTAAGCCTTTTGTCACAATATAACGATTTTCACCGACAAGCGGAACAACATCCGCAACTGTTCCGACCGCCGCATAAGGCAAAATTGATGAGATAAAATCAGTTTTTTCGTAATGTTGCAAAAGTGCCGTCGCAACTTTGAAAGCAACCCCAACACCCGCAAGCGAAGTTAAAGATAAAATATCTTTTGTCGAAAGATTTTCATCCAACGCATTCGGGGCTTTTGGGTTTATGATAGCATACGCCTTCGGCAATTCAGCAGGAGCTTCGTGGTGGTCGGTAATAATAGTATCGATTTTAAAACTATTGATAAAGCTTACCGCCTCAGCGTCTGAAATACCGCAGTCAACAGAAATTATAACTTTTGGCTTTAATGCTGTCATTAATTTGACAAGAGCCTTTGTATCAAAGCCGTGACCTTCCTTTTCTCTATCCGGAATAAAATAATTTATATTTGCACCAAGATAAGAGAAAGTTCTGTATAAAAGTGAAGTAGATGTAACACCGTCGGCATCAAAATCCCCGTAAATAACAATTTTTTCTTGATTATCAATAGCTTTCGCAAGTCTTTCGACAGCCTTTGGCATATCTGTAAAAACATTTGGAGAATACGGTGTAAATTCAAGCGGGTTAAGGAATTCTCTCATTTCTTCTTCGGTCTTTATCCCTCTTGAAATTAAAAGTCTTTTCAAAAAAGACTTTTCGTTTGTATCAACTTTATTAAAAATCCACTCTCTAACTGTCATAACTGAATAATAGCATAAATAAAAAATCGGGGCAGATTTTTTCAAAACCTGCCCCGTACATCTTCCCTTTTTCTGCACAAAGTGCTGACCGAATATGTTACTAGGATTTATTAGACTTGTATCTGTAACTCAACAAGCTGTAAGTGTCGCTTGAGCTGGAGTCACTACCGTAGAACACTGACATATCCGAGGCGAATTTGTTGTTGAATTCGTCCTCTTTTTCCAGTCTTGAGCAATTAACATTGTATGCAGAAATTTCTGCACTTGTAATTCGTCCGTCGTGGTTTGTGTCCATATCGTCGAAGTGTTCAAGAATGTTGTTCATCGTGTCTGTAGAAAGTCCGCTTGCACCCGAGGCATAAAGTTGTGTCAATTCTTCTTTAGTCAAGCCCTGAGTTGACATTTGGTTTGTAAGATTGTTCATTTCATCAGATGTAATTATTCCGTCATTGTTTTTATCAATATTTGTAAAATTACTCTGCAAATACGACGCAAAAGTTGTGTTCAAATATGGATAAGTTTTTGTATCGCCTTGTGCTTTAGTTATACTGTCAAGTGTGACACCGTTTGGATTTTGGGCTGCAAGATATGAATATGTATTTGTTAATCCGGCATAAATACCCGTTAACAGTGAATTCCCGCTTGAATTTGCCATAATATAGCTCCTCTTGTTATTTAACTTCATGAACATGTTAATGATTTTTTCAAATTTGTCAAGAGGAAAAAAGTGAAGAGTGAAGTGTAAATAGACGATTGTAAGCAATAAGACTACAAGGAAAATTTACTATGCCACTTCAACAACACCTGTCGGGATGGATTTGAGATTGTTAATTACCCAAAAGCCTTCTTGTGGTTGGAATTCTTTACCTAAAATATAATATGTTGAACCCGAGCCCGACATTATCGATTTCGGATAACGTCTTTTTATCTCTTGCAATTCGGCGTAATCATCGATTACTGCCCACTCGAGGTCGTTTACAAAATTTTCTCTTCCGACTTTTTCTTTTTCCGCAAACTTTGTATATGCCTCTTTTGCACTAATCCCAAGGTTTTTCGGCTTTATCAACGAAAGCGAAAACTCCTCAAACGGCATACTTTCCAAAATTTCGCCTCTGCCTTTGGTCATTTGTTTTCCGCCTTCCAAGCAGAAATTCAAGTCAGAACCGAGTTTTGCACAGAGTTCGTGCAATTCTTTTTTGTCTAACGGTTCATCAAAAATTTTATTCAAACCATACAAAGTCCCCGCAGCGTCAGTGCTTCCGCCTGCAAGCCCTGCCGCAACAGGAATGTTTTTTTCGATATAGATATTAATCTCGCAATCCGTAGGATTTACTGTATCCAAAAACAATTTTGCAGCTTTATAGACAAGATTTTTTTCGTTGTACGGAATTTCTTCACTTGTCCCCGAAAGAGTTATTTTTGTGGCATTTGCCGGAATTGTCGTAATCGTCAAATAATCATACAAACTTATTGTTTGCATAATACTTTCAATATTATGAAAACCGTCCGCTCTCTTGCCTGTAATTTTTAGGGTCAAATTAATTTTTGCGGGACATTGAATTTTTATTTTATTTTTCATCAGAAAGCAGTGCCTCCGAAAGTTCGCCAAAAGTTTCTATTGAAAGTTTTTCTCCTCGTGTGTTTTCGTCAAGTCCGAGTTTTTGCATTGCTTGTTGAATTTTTTCTTTAGAAAATCCCCCGCTAAGTAAGCAGTTTTTAATATTTTTTCTTCGTTGAGAAAAAGCAGCTTTTACAGTTTTTCTAAAATGAGTGTAATTTGTCAGTTGAAGTTTCGGTTTTTCTCTCACAATGAGTTTAACAAGTGCGGAATTGACTTTTGGGGCAGGGAAAAACGAACGTCTACCAACGAGTTCTTTAATTTCTACATCAGCCCAAAATTGTGATAAAATTGTCAAAAGTCCATATTGTTTAGATGGAGAATTCTCTGTTGCGACCATTCTTCGAGCAACTTCTTCTTGAACCATAAGCAAAATATCGGTGATTTTGTTTCGATTTTTGTTGTTTAAATCGTCGATTTCGCCTAGTAAATGAGCGATAATCGGACTGGTAATATAGTATGGAATATTTGCAACTACCTTTACTTTGCCTTCGCAAAGTTCTGACAAATCGGTTTTTAAAATATCCTTATGAATGATTTTCAAATTTGGAGCGTTAAGTTTTTCGAGTTCACGAATAGCATCTTCGTCAAGCTCAATCGCAATGACTTGTTTGGCATGCTTGATGAGTTGTTCTGTTACAAATCCGACTCCGGGGCCGATTTCTATAACCGTATCTTCCGGTGAAATTTCCGCATAATCAATAATATTGGCGATAACTTCTCCGTTAATCAAGAAATTCTGACCTAGTCTTTTTTTTGTTTTAAAATATTTTGCTCTGCTGTAGTAGTCCATCTTACTAATAATAATACCACAAGCAGGTAAATGTTTCTTAAAATTTTTTTTGATATTTTAAATAGTGTTATAATGAGTTTTGGAGGTTAACGTGAACGCAGTAAAAACACAAGAAAGATTAAATTACCAAGATATTTTAGAAATTTACACATCGGGTTGCAAGGAAAAAACCTCATTTCAAATCGGTGTAGAATACGAAAGGCTTCCAATTTGTGTAAATAGTGGTGTAGCTGTTGATTACGACGGGGAATTCGGGGTTTGTAATTTGTTGAGAAATTTTGCAAAAGCCGAAAACTGGGATTATATCACGGATGATTACAATATCATCGGTCTAAAACAGGGGCATGACACGATTACGCTTGAACCTGGATGTCAGACTGAATTGAGTGTAAAACCTGAAAACTCTATTCAAGAGCTTGAGAAAAAAATTAAAACTCTCGATAAGGCTATGACCCCGATTTTGGACAGAATGGGCATAAAGTTGCTTTCTTACGGGATTTCGCCGATTTCTACCCATAAAAACATTAATTTGATTCCTAAAAAACGTTATGCAGTAATGGCAAAATACTTATGGGGAATTTTGTCTGACGTTATGATGAGAGAAACCGCAGGAATTCAAGGCTGTTTTGATTTTGAGAGCGAAGAAGATGCGATGAAAAAATTCAAAATTGCCAATAAGTTGTCACCGTTTATGACGGCAATGTTTGCTAATTCACCAATCCGAGGCGGAGTAGACACTGGCTACAAGTCTTTCAGAGCATTGAGTTGGCTAAACACAGACAACGAACGTTGCGGATTTTGCAACAAATTGCAGGACGATTTTGCCTTTGATGACTATGTAGACTACGTTATGGACACCCCGATAATATTTATAAATAGAGAAGGTTTGCCTGTAGAGATTAACGGAAAAATGAATTTCAAAGAGTTTATGTTGAGCGGATACGAAGGGTTTGAACCGACAATGGAGGATTATTTGTTGCAGGCAAATTTATGTTTTCCGGAGGTTCGACTCAGAAACTTTATAGAAATCCGAAATCACGACTGCGGAACTCTTGAGGCGGTTTGTGCAATACTTGCGATTTACAAGGGAATTTTCTATTCAAAATCTGCAATGGACGAGATTGAGGAGTTGTTAAGCCCATTTAAATATAATGATTTTGCAGAACTTCGCTATAATGTTCCAAAAAGTGGACTTGACGCAAAAATTGCACGAGTTCCCGTGTTTGAAATTGCAAAGGAGATTTTGTATATAAGTGAAAAGTCGCTAATAGAGCTGAATTGCGGTGACGAAAAATATTTGGATTACATCAAAAACTACACACTTGAAAAGCTCACCCCTGCCGATATCCTAATCCGCAACTGGAACGGAATTTGGAACAAGGACATGAGCAAAATGTTGAAATTTTTAACGAAGTAGATGAGAGTTCATCTACTTTATCTTTTTGCCCAATTCCTTCACCATAGCAATATCTTCAGAAGGTTCTTTGCCGATTGTGGTTAAATAATTACCTATCATTATTCCTTCTACACAAGTTTTGAGTGCTAACCGTTGATTTTCGTCAGAAAGTCGCATTCTTCCACCGCAAAAACGCAAAACTGCATTAGGGTTTGCAATCTTGAACACGGCAAGCGTTCTCAAAATATTTTCTTCATCTATTTTGTCGTGGTATTTTTCAAACGGTGTTTCTGGTATCGGCATTAAAATATTTATCGGAATACTGTCTGGCTCTATTTCAGCAAGCTCCATTGCCATTTCTATTCTCTGCTCAACAGTTTCACCCATACCGAGAATTACTCCGCAACAAAGTTCCATGCCGTATTTTTTGACTAGTTTACAAGTTTTCACTCTCTCGTCAAACGTATGCGTAGAACAAATTTCAGGATAATATGAACGACAGGTATTTATGTTATGGTGGTAACGTTTCAAACCATGTTCTGAAAGTTTTTTCGCCATTTCATCGTCCAAAATTCCGAGAGATGCACAGCTGTTCATTCCTTCCACACTGTTCAAAACATCTATCAAAGACAAAACTTTATGAAAATCTTCTTCGGCAGGATTTTTTCCGGAAGTTACCACCGCAAACCTGTGTGCTCCAAAAGTTTTCGCCTCTTTTTCAGCTTTTTCTACTTCATTTTTGTCCAGAAGCGGATAAGTTTCAATATGGGTTCTGTAGTGCGAACTTTGAGCACAATATTTGCAATCCTGCGAACATTTTCCACTACGTGCATTCACAATAGAGCAAAACTCAACTTCATCCTTCACAAATTTTGAGGACTTTTCCAACAATTCGTCAAGTTCAGAATTGTACAAATTTAAAAGTTCTTTTTTTGATAATTTCAAACTTTCCATTTTTTATCCTCTAAATTATCTTATTTGAACAGGCATAATTAAACAAACAAAATCTTCTTCACTATTTGGTTTCAGAACTGTTGCCGAAAGTCCCGTATTCAATCCGATATTAACTTCTTCACACTCTATATTTTTCAATGCTTCAAGAACATATTTGTAATTGAAAGCAATCAACAAATCTTCTGCGTCATAATTAATTGCGAGTTCTTCTTCCGATTTACCGGAATCAGGAGTATCAGCAGTCAATTTCAAAGTATTTTCGCTGAATTCCATTTTTACGATGCTGGTCTTTTCGTTAACCATAATAGCAACACGTTCTAAAGCAGAAATAAGCTGTGCAACGTTTACTGTTGCAGTTTTCGGGCTTTCTGACGGAATTAATTGGTTATATTTCGGGAATTGACCTTCCAACAATCTTGAAATAGTTGTAGTTTTTTCAGATTTGAAAATAATTTTTGTTTTTTCCGTGTAAATTTTTATACTGTCCTCATCTATAAACGATGTCATTTTTATAAATTCATTTAAAGCACGAGAAGGGATAATCAGCTGTTGGGATTTACCTTCAGGATTTTTAATGGCTTCACGAACTCTCGCAAGTCTGTTGCCGTCGGTTGACGCAATTTCCAAAACCTCGTTTTGAATATCGCAAACAATACCTGAAAGGAGGTTGCTTGTTTCATAGCTTGCAGCCGCAAAACCTGCTTGACGTACAGCTTTCGTCAAAGGTTTGATTTCGATTTCCAAACAATCTTCGTCGTTAGTTTCGACATTGTAAACTTCCGGCGGGAATTCGTTTGCGGAAATACCGATGATATCAAATTTTGAATTTTGGCAAGTTATGTTTACTGAAGTTGTATCAGGTGCCATTTCAAAAGTAATTAATTTGTTACCGAGCTTGGAAACTATCTCGTTGAGGGTTTTTGAAGGCAATGTGATTTTTCCTTCTTCTTCAACTTGAGCATCAACCAACGCAACAACTGTCAAATCCAAATCAGTTGCGACGAGTTTAATTGTGCTTTTGTCGATAGTTTCAATTAATATATTCAAAAGAACAGGTTGCAAAGCTCTGTTGCTGGTAGCTCTTTCGACAATTTTAATCCCGTTATAAAGGTCTTCTTTTTTTATAACAAATTTCATACTTAACTCCTTAAATCTATTGCTATGAGAATATTATAATACAAAATAACCGATTATAACATAACAAACAAAAATAACTACATAACTCTCAACAAAAGAAACACAAAAGCACGTATTCTCAAAGTTTTAGTTTTCTTCTTATCTATATATTAATTAAATAAATATAAAAGAAGAAATAATAATAGTAATAATAAAGAGTAAATATTTGTAGAAAACTCCTGAAAGTAAATCATATCAATGGTTTTACTAAATTTTTGTTTGTAGAAAAGTTTCATGTTTTTTGAACTGTTTTCTACAGAAAATAAAATAATGAATGAAAACAAAAAAACACATGTAGAAAACTTCTGAGTTTTCTACATTTTTCTACATGGTTTTCTACCATATAAAAGTTAATTATTTTTATAATTAAAGCAATAAGTCCGTTACGTGAGAGGTGATGAGTGAAGCGTAAAGGAATTTTAAATTCATGTCATCCTGAGGAGCAAAGCTACCTTTTCGCCCTCGCATTAAACGGCACCATTCGCAATTATATTATTAAACATAATCTTGTATTTTTCAAGTGGTTTACAATAAAATACATTCCGCAGTGGAAAACTCAAATATTTCGTTATTTGGCTTGAATGATAAAACAGTTTCTTATTATGCAAAACAAGATGCAAAATATTTGAAAAAAGATTAAAAAGTGAGAGGTGAAATGTGAAAAGACCTTATAGTTAATATTAACCCTCTCCGTCTTGGATTATTCGGCTATCCTGTTCCTCTCGTTCGCTATACAAATTTTTGTCAAATTTGCTATTGCTCACTACGGAACTACGGATGTTACGAGTTCCGCTTCGCTTCACTCTACCGAAAATCCGCCAGAGGTAGAGGGAAAGTCTGAGTAACATTCCACGACGATGCGATCTTTACGTCGCTTCGCTCCTCAAGATGACATGTTTTAATAAACGTAAAGAACTTAGTGCCCTAGTGCCTTAGTATCCTAGTATCTTTTCCGATACAGACTTATCGCCTTTGCGGTGGGGACGCTCCGCTTTCCAAACAGAAAACCTACTTAAACCTTCTTTTCATCATAGACATGGCCTTGTTGAGGGCGTGTTTGCCCATTTTTCCCCCAAGGTTTGGCATTCCGCCTTTGGAAAACATATCTTTCATGTCGCTCATGCCTTTCATCATCATTCGCATTTGTTGAAATTGTGTAATAAATTGGTTTATTTGCGACATTTCCATTCCGCAACCTTTTGCGATACGTTTTTTGCGACTTGTGTTCAAAAGGTCAGGGTTCGAACGTTCTGCAGGTGTCATACTTTGGATAAAAACTTCCATTTGCTTGAATTGCTTGTCGCTTTCGTGTGAAAGTTTTTGTCTGTCATCTTTGCCTATTTTTATCCCCGGAAGCATTCCAAGTAGCTGGTCTACAGAACCGAACATTTTCATTTGTTTTTGCATTTTTAGAAAATCGTTGAAGGAAAATTCTGATTTTCTCATTTTTTCTTCGAGTTCTTGTGCCTGCTTTTCGTCAAAAACTTCTTGAGCTTTTTCGACAAACGATACAATATCACCCATGCCAAGAATTCTTGTTGCCATTCTTTCCGGATAAAAATCTTCTAATGCGTTGAGTTTTTCGCCAGTACCAGTCAATTTTATAGGTTTTCCTGTGCAGTAAGCTACACTTAGTGCGGCACCGCCACGAGAATCGCCGTCGAGTTTTGTAAGAACCAAACCTGTCAAATTAAGCTGTGCATCAAAGTTCTCGGCAACATTTACCGCTTCTTGACCTGTCATGGAATCTATTACCAAAAGTTTTTCATCAGGGTTGAAAATTCTGTCTATAAGCAAAAGTTCCGCCATCATATCAACGTCAATTTGAAGTCGTCCTGCGGTATCAAGGATTAGAACATTGAACCCTTTTTCTTTTGCATAATCTATGGCACTTTGTACAATTTGTTTTACATCTTTGCAATCAGAAATGGTGAAAACTTCTGTTTCGGTGTCTTTTCCAAGGGTTTGAAGTTGGCTTATTGCCGCAGGTCTGTATACGTCACAGGCAACAAGGAGCGGATTTTTCCCTTCTTTTTTGAGTTTTACCGCAAGTTTTGCAGAAGATGTCGTTTTCCCTGAACCTTGCAGACCGAGCATCATAATTAATGACGGGTGACTGTTAAGGTTTAGCGGGTGTTTTTCTTTTCCTAAAAGTTCAATAAGTTCGTCGTGAACAATTTTTACAAGCTGTTGGGACGGGTCGACGCCTTGAATAACATTTTCCCCTTCCGCTTTGTCTTTTATACTAGAGATGAAAGCTTTTACAACACGAAGGTTGACGTCAGCCTCCAAAAGTGCACGCCTGATTTCTCTTAGAGCCTCTTGCATATTTTCTTGAGTTAACTCTGTAGAGCGGGTTTTGCTTATTATATCTTGTAATCTGTCACTTAAACTGTCAAACATACTGAAATTTTAGCATAAACAAGGGAAAATAGGCAAATGTTTACTGTTTTTACCAATCGTCGTCGTCATCGTCTTCAAAATCATAATAACAATCATCTTCAAAAGGTTGTGATATTTTTGAAGTATTTTTGTTAAATCCAACAGTTCCTTCTGTTGTGATTTCCTCGCTGTTTTCAATTTTTTTGTCATTATTAGAAGGTTTCAGGCTTTCAATTCTATTTGACATATCCAAACCTTCCCACAAAAGCACTGCGGGGAGTTGAAACAAAAGCCAGAGTGTTCTTAGGGTGTTCGGGTCTTTTGCGTTACGAAAGTCTCTGTCGTCATAATCATATCCGTAATCTTCACTAAAACCGAAACTTACGTTCTTGTGTTGAGGTTTTTGGTTGTTATTAATTTTGTTTTTATTAGCGTAACTGTAAGAATTGATTGCATTAATTTTCATTTATATTCCTTCGTTTAATAAATTATAAACCCATAAAAATAAAACTTGCTACTTATGTAATATAAAGGTTTACATATTTTTACAAAGGTATAAAAAAAAGCTATGTACTTTGAGGTGCATAGCTGTTGATTAGGGATATGTGTATCTTAGTCTCTAAGGAGTATGGTCTTATATTAGCAAACGATTTTGAAAATTAAATCATTCATTTTTATGATGTTTTAAAAAGTTTATGCCCTCTTGTGTTTATTGTGCTTTTTTATAATAATGGGATTATGAAATATAAAGAGAATGTACGAAATTTTTGTATAATAGCACACATTGACCACGGAAAATCAACACTTGCCGACAGATTGCTGGAATATACGGGAACGGTTGCACAGCGTGATATGCAGAACCAAATAATGGATTCAATGGATATTGAACGTGAACGCGGAATTACTATCAAATTAAATTCTGCGAGGATGAATTATAAAGCCAAAAACGGCAAAGAGTATATTCTTAATTTGATTGATACTCCGGGGCATGTGGATTTTTCTTATGAGGTTTCACGTTCTCTTGCGGCATGTGAAGGTGCTTTGCTTATAGTGGATTCAACACAAGGTGTTGAGGCTCAAACATTAGCAAATGTTTATCTTGCGGCAGAACAAAATTTGGAAATAATTCCCGTAATCAACAAAATTGACCTTCCTTCTGCGGATGTAGAGAGGGTTAGAGAAGAAATTCAAGAGGTTCTTGGAATTGATGCATCATTGGCAATTCCAGTCAGTGCAAAGGCGGGGATTGGTATTGAGGATGTTTTAGAATCTATAGTTGATTTAATTCCGCCGCCAGTTGATACCTCGGATAAACCATTAAGAGCATTGGTTTTTGACAGTGCTTATGACCAGTACCTTGGGACACTTTGCTTTTTTAAAGTTATTGACGGAAGTATAAATCTTGGCGAAAAAGTTAAATTCATGGCATCAGGTAAAGAGTATGAGGTCGTGGAACTTGGTTATCAAACACCGTCAAGAGTTCAGGTAGATAAGCTGACTTGCGGTGATGTAGGATATTTTGCGGGTTCTATTAAAGAATTGACAAGATTTGTCGGCGACACTCTTACTTCAGTCGAAAATCCGGCAAAAGAACCTCTTCCGGGGTATAAAGAAGCATTGCCAATGGTATTTTCAGGCATGTATCCTGTAGATAACGATGATTATGCGGATTTGAAAGAAGCTTTAGAAAAGTTAAAACTTAACGACAGCAGCATTACTTTTGAGCCTGAAACTTCAAGTGCATTGGGATTTGGGTTTAGGTGCGGATTTTTAGGCATGCTCCACATGGAAATTGCTCAAGAACGTCTGGAACGTGAATATAATTTGGATTTAGTCACAACTGCTCCTTCCGTAGTTTACAGGGTTTACAAAACAAACGGAGAAATGGTTGAAATCGACAATCCTGCAAATCTTCCGCCAGCACAGGTCAGAGATTATATAGAAGAACCTTATGTAAAAGTTCAGATTATTACACCGAACGAGTTTGTAGGGACTTTAATGGAGCTTTCGCAAACAAAACGCGGAATTTTCAAAAACATGACTTATTTGGATAAAGTCAGAGCAAGTTTGGATTACGAAATTCCTTTGAGTGAAGTAATTACAGACTTTTATGACCAGTTAAAATCTCGTTCAAAAGGTTATGCAAGCATGGATTATGAATTTTGTGATTACAAGCGTTCAAACCTTGTAAAGCTTGATGTAATGCTTGCTGGTGAAGTAGTTGACGCTTTGTCTGTAATTTGTCATGAAGATAATGCTTTTTATATCGGACAAAAATTAACAACAAAATTAAAAGAAATTATACCAAGACAGCTTTTTGAAGTTCCTGTTCAGGCAGCTGTCGGGGGTAGGGTTATAGCAAGAACAAATATTAAAGCAATGCGTAAAAACGTGCTCGATAAATGTTATGGCGGTGACATTTCGAGAAAACGAAAACTTTTGGAAAAACAGAAAAAAGGTAAAAAACGTATGAAATCTGTCGGACGAGTAGAAGTCCCGCAGGAAGCATTTATGGCGGTTTTGAGCCTTGAAGAAGATTAAAAATTATTTATTGAAAGGGAAATTATAAATGAATAACGGAATTGAAAACGGATATTATCACGAAATTACACCTGCGGGTTTTGGTATAGCTATTAAAGCCGGAAAAGTTTTATTTTCTGAACAGTCAGATTTTCAGAAAGTAGAAGTTTTTGAAACAGAAAGTGATTTAGGCAGAGTTCTTACACTTGATGATTTAATGATGACGACCGAAGGTGATGAATTCCATTATCACGAAATGATTTCACATATTCCGATGATGCACCACAAAGCACCAAAATCAGTTCTTGTAATAGGAGGCGGTGACGGCGGTACTGTTAGAGAAGTTTTGAAACATAAAACTGTTGAAAGAGTTGTTCTTTGCGAAATCGACGGCATGGTTATTGACGCTTGCAAAAAATATCTTCCGACAATTTCTTGCGGTTTGTCTGACTCAAGAGTAGAAATTCTTGTTCAGGACGCAATCGAATATATCAAAGATAAAAAGAATGAATTTGATATCGTTTTGATTGACTCAACAGACCCTATGGGCCCTGGAGAAGGATTGTTTACAGAAGAATTTTACACAAATGTAAAAAATTCTTTAAAAGAAGGCGGTATTGTTGCAGCACAATCTGAAAGCCCGTTTGTAAATAAAGAAGAAATTAAAAAAATGTATAATTTGTTGAAAAAAGTATTTCCTGTTTGCTCAACATATACATCAAATATTCCGACATACCCTGGTGGATATTGGGCTTGGGCATTCTGTTCAGAAAGTGTAAAACCATTGTCTTACTTTGCGGATGACAGATACGAAGATATCGTAAAAACTTGCAAAATCTATAATAGAGATTACCACAATGCAAGATTTGCACTTCCAAATTATTTGAAAGAACTTTTGTAATATATTCGGAGGTGAAATGTCTGAAGAAAAGTTAAAACTTCTTTATGATGCGAGTTTTGTATCGTTTTTGCTTGATAAGTCGGCAAAAAGAAGTGGTATATTTTTTGTTGCGTACAATCTTTATAGAGAGTTGCTAAAAAAAGACGATATTGAATTAACCATATATTGCAATTATAGAAGGTACTGGTATCTGAAAGATGTTTTGGCTAAATACAAATGGTTGGATAAAAATGGAACTATAAAATTAATTAGTAGTGTAAATCCACTTTTATCATATTGTACTTATTTAAATTTTATAAGCCAAAAAAGACATGATATAAAGGACAATTTTGCCAAAAAAGTTATTCGTTTTATTACGTATAGAATTTGTAAAATCTATGATAATTTTACTATTTGTGACAGACGCTTTGAAACTAAAATAAAAGATTTTGATGTTTGTTTGTCACCATTTGGTGTTTTTCCGATAGAGATAAGAAAAAATAAAAAACTTAAAAGATTTTTGTTTTTGCATGACGTAATTCCGATTATAATGAAAAATCTATATGGTGAAGAAGGTTTTAAGGACTTTAGATGGTTTTTTAAAATTGTGGAAACAATAAATAGTAAAGATTATTATTTTGCAAATTCAATTTCTACAAGGAATGATTTTATAAAATATGTTCCGAGTATAAACCCTGAAAATATTGAGGTTACTTATCTTGGGGCAAATGAGAATTTTTACCATGAAGAAAATATTGAAAAAATAAACAAGGTAAAAGCAAAATACAATATTCCTTTGGATAAAAAATATAATTTCAGTTTGTGTTCATTAGAACCGAGAAAAAATTTGATTTTTGCCATAAAGAATTTTATCGAATTTATTAAAAAGAATAATATTGACGATTTTGTTTTTGTGCTTGGTGGTGGACATTGGGACAAGTTTTTGGCTCTTTTGGAAAAAGAAATCGACGACCTCGATGATTATAAAGACAAAATTCTAAAAATCGGATATGTGGATGATGAGGACTTGGCGGCTTTATTCAGTGGGGCGGAAATGTTCGTTTATCCTTCTGTTTACGAAGGTTTTGGCATGCCTGTGTTGGAGGCAATGCAATGCGGATGTCCTGTTATTACGTCAAATGTTTCATCGCTTCCTGAGGTTATCGGAGATGCCGGAATTCAGATTGACCCTTACAAAAATGAAGAGCTCGTTGAGGCTTACGAAAAAATGTATTTTGATGAAAACTTTAGAAAAGAATGTAGTCAAAAAGGTTTGGAAAGAGCGAAGAATTTTTCTTGGGAAAAGTGCGTTAATAAAGTGCTGGCAGTTATGAAATCAAAAATATAAAATCAATTTTTGGTAAACTTTTTTGATAAACATCTTGAAAAACTCAAAATATTCTTATAAAATAGGTGTGAATTCAAAGGGGTATTATGACAACAAATCAAAAACGTATCTTAATAGTAGATGATGATGACGAAATCAGAGAACTTTTGGAGTTTGACGTGGCTCAAAGCGGGTATTTTGTGGACACTGCAAAAGACGGTTTGGAAGGTTTGAATAAGGCTTTAAACAATAGTTATGACTTGATTTTGCTTGATGTAATGATGCCTAAAATGAACGGTTTTGATGTTGCCAAAAATATTCGTCAGGCAAAACTTGCGATACCAATTCTTATGCTTACTGCAAAAGGTACGATTGATGATAAAACAGAAGGTTTTGATTGCGGTGCGGATGATTATCTCGTCAAACCTTTTGATATTCAAGAGGTTTTGTTGAGAATTAGAGTTTTGCTCAGAAGAAATCAGGTTGAGGATAAAAATTCTATTACTGATGAAATTTTGAATGTCGGTGATATCCAGATTTTTCCTGAAACTCTTGAGTGTGTTGTTGTTAATAAACGAACTAAACTTACACCGACAGAATTTGAAATTTTATATAGTTTAATGCAGCATTTTAATCATCCTGTCACCCTTGCAACTTTGTTGGATGAAGTTTGGGGATATGACAGTAATGAAGATGTTAGAATGTTGAGGGTTCATGTCGGAGGGTTGCGTAATAAGATTGAGCCGGCTCCGAAAACTCCAAAATATCTTCATACCGTTACAAATGTGGGTTACAAATTAACACCGTTTGCGGAAGGTTAATTTTATGGGACATTTTAAATTTAAAAGATTGAAAATTGTTGAACAGATTGCGATTGTTTTCTTTTTTGCAGTCTTAATCCCGATGATTGTCAGCGGTATTATAATCAATAATATAAATCAGCAATCTATGCGTTATCAGCTTCGTGAATCCGCAGTTTTGATAGCAAATATGGTGTCTGATGAGATAGATTTTTTTTCCAATATTATCAACAACAGTCTTGAAATAGTTGCAGTTACCATAAATGAGCTTCCGAATGATTATCAAAAAACTAAATATTTGAATAAGGTTGCTAAAACTTTTGATAACTGCGAAAAATTGGAAATAATTAAGGGAAAAACCCAACTTAAAAAAAAGCATGATAAAAACCTTGAGGATAACAAAGCTACCGTTTCAATACCGTTGGAACAAGATAAATTTTTGGTTGCAACGTATACGTTAGAAGATTTGCAGGATGAATTATTTTCGTCTTTACAGGATGACGCAAGACAAATTTATGTTATGACCGCAGAAGGTAAATTGATTGCGGCTCATAATTATACAGACAGTGTTTTTAAAGAAACGATGTCACTTTTGCCGAAAAATCTTAAAACAGATAAACCTGTGATTTTCGGAGATGTAAAAAATCAACCGCTTGTTTATGTTCACAAGCAAAATCCGAAGATTACAATTATTGTAAATACAACTGAAAGAGTTACAAATAAAGCTATTAACGACAATAGGGCAAAAATTATTTTATCATTCCTTTTTGCAACTCTCGTAATCCTTTCTGTAACTGCATTGTATATTTATTATCTTTATATAAATATAAGACAGTTGTTTAAAGGTATAATAGCTATTTCAAAAGGTAATTATGAACGTCAAATCAGGCTTTTGACGACGGTTTTCACTCCTTACGAAATAATATTTCTTGCTTTTGAGTTTAACAGAATGGCGGGGGAAATTCATAAATCGTATTTGCAATTAATGAAAAATAATATTGAGTTGAAAAAATTAAATGAATTTCGTTCAAACTTGATAGATACGGTCAGCCACGAGTTAAGAACTCCTTTAACAAGCATTCAGGGGTATACGACAAGGCTTATGAGGCAGGATATTCAAATTGATGAGGCTACAAAACAAAAATCTTTGAGAATTATTAAAGAACAATCTGAAAGACTAAAGCATTTGATTGAAGATTTGTTGACAATTCCTGATATAGAAGATATGAGATTGCGGACAAACGTCGAAAGTGTTTGGCTTTACGAGGTTATCGAAAATGCGTTGTTGTTGATAAAAAATAAAGATAATAAAGAAATTGTCGTTAATGTGTCGGAAGATTTTCCGGAAGTTTCTGGCGATAAAGGCAGATTGGAACAAGTTTTTACAAACCTTATCGAGAATGCAGCAAAATATGCCTATCCTGATACGAAAATCTATGTTGATGCAATAGTTGAGGACAATATGGCAAAGATTTTTGTAAAAAATAAATGCGATATAATTCCGAAAGATAAGATAAATACACTTTTTGAAAAATTTATTCGGCTTGATGATAATACTACAAGAACCACTCGCGGTTCGGGTTTGGGATTATTTATCGTTAAAGGTCTTGTTGAAGCGATGAAGGGTTCTATAAAACTTTCGTCTGATGAAGAATGGGGTTTTTGCGTGGAAGTTGATTTGGAACTTGCGACGGATGAGGTTAGTATTTAATGCAACGAGCAATAGAGGCGGCAAAGGCTTGCGGACAAGAAATTGCAATAGGTGCGGTTATAGTAAAAAATGGCGAGGTAATTTCATCGGCTTGCAATAAAAAGGAAGAATTAAAAGATGTGACAGCACATGCCGAAATTCTTGCAATTCGTCAGGCGGAAAAAAAACTCGGGAATTGGCGACTTTCGGATTGTGAATTATATGTGACTTTAGAACCATGCCCGATGTGTGCGTGGGCAATTATTCAATCCGGCATGAAGGCAGTTTATTTCGGTTCGTATGACAGAAATTATGGTGCATTAGGTTCTGTGGTGGATTTGCGAAAGATTGCCAATTCAAAGCTTAAAGTCTACGGCGGAATTAATGAGGATGAGTGTGACAAAATTTTAAAAGAATGTTTTGAAAAAATCCGAAAGTGAACTTTTTTAAACAGACTTTTCTCAAAAGTTGATTTGTGATAAAATTTAGTTATGGAATTTGAAGAGAAAACGCTTGATAGTGAATGCGTATATGACGGAAAAATTATGACAGTCTACAGAGATAGTGTAAAAATTTCTGACGGTCATAAATCTTTTAGAGAAGTAGTTCATCATTCTGGAGGTGTTGTTGTTTTGGCATTGACGGATGATGATAATATTTTGACTGTAAAACAGTTCAGGTATCCTTTAAAGGATACAATTTTGGAGCTTCCGGCGGGCAAATTGGAAAAGGGTGAAAATCCTGATTTTGCGGCAAAACGTGAATTGGAAGAAGAAACGGGTTATCGTGCAAAAACTTGGAAATCACTCGGGTATATTTTTACATCTCCAGGATATAGTGATGAAAAATTGTACCTTTATTTTGCCAAAGATTTGGAATTTGTTGGAGAACATCCTGATGAGGGCGAGATTTTAAAGACATTTGAGGTTTCCAGAAAAGAATTTGTTAAAAAAATACATTCCGGTGAAATCAGCGACGCAAAGAGTGTTTGTGCAGTAATGAGGGCTTTTTATGATTAAAATGGTAGCGACTGATATTGACGGCACTATTATAAAATGGGGCTGTGATTTTTCGGACGGTGTTAAAAAATGTATGAAAAAACTCCATGATAACGGGGTTAAAGTTGTGCTTGTGACAGGAAGAATGCATTGTGCGACAACCCCCGTTGCTGAAAGATTAGGATTGAAAACTCCGATTGTATCTTATCAAGGAGGTTTGGTTAAAAATCAGAACGGCGAAACTCTTTATTGCAAAAATCTTAATGTAGAGGATGCTAAAAAGATTATAAAATGGGCAAGAGAGAATAATGTTCATATAAATCTTTATTTAAACGATGAATTATTTGTAGAAAAAGATAATGATTTTGTAAAAAAATATACAGACGGTAAGTTTATTTCTTATAAAGTTTGTTCGTTTGACGACTTGAATATAGAAAATGTAAATAAAATCCTTGCAATCGATTTTAATGATGAACATAGAGTTACCGGTTGGGTAGACGAGTTGCAAAAAGCTTTCCCTAATTTATATATAGTAAAATCAACTCCTTATTTTTGTGAAATAGGCAGTTGTGATGCAAAAAAATCTGCTGGAGTCGAGTTTTTGGCAAACGAATGGGGCATAAAAAAAGAAGAAATCCTGACTATAGGCGATCAAGATAATGATATAGAACTGTTAAAAGCCGGTGGAGTTCCTGTTGCAATGGGTAATGCCTCCGAAGAGTTGAAAAAATATGCGTGCTACATCACCGACACCGTTGAAAACGACGGGTTTGTAAAAGCCGTTGAGAAGTACGTGTTTGGAGAATAGTGAAGAGCTGTATGGTGGAATAAGCGAAAGCGTTTCCACCGAAAAGGCGATAAGACTATAAGGCGATAGGGCGATAAGTTCGTTACGTTTATTAAGTCATGTCATCTTGAGGAGCGTAGCGACAATTCGCCCTCGCACTAAACGGCACCGTTCGCAATCACAACGAAAACTCAACGTTTCCGTTGATTCTTGCTCACATTTCGCTTCGCTCATGCCTCTGCTCGGGCTCGTAAAGATCGCATCGTCGTTACATGTCACGGTAATGCGATTCTTACGGCACTTCGTGCCTCAGAATGACATGAAGAAAGGGTGAGGGGTCAAACAAAAATATTTACATATTCACCTATTAACTTTGCTAACGTGCAATACAAATGCGGCTCGGGGTCTGACAGACCGATACTTTTGTCGTATAATTAACCCAACAAGTATGCAAAACGAGAGAGAACTGACTTTTGAAAAATTAGTAAGGGCGTATTTTGACTGTAGACGGCGAAAGCGTAACACTTATAATGCGTTGCGATTTGAGTTTCTGTTGGAGCGGAATTTGACGGAGCTTTATGACGAGTTGCTAAGCGGAAACTATGAGATTAGTACGAGTATTTGTTTTATTGTGCTAAACCCTAAGTCTAGAGAAGTGTGGGCGGCGAATTTTCGGGACAGAATTGTTCATCACTTGGTTTATAACGAGATAAGTGAACGGTTTTATCGAAAGTTTATAAAAGATACATATAGTTGTATTCCTGAGCGAGGTTCACTTAATGCTGTAAAGACATTGAGGAAATATATAGAGGTAGTGACAGACGGGCACAAGCGAGATTGCTATTATTTGAAGGCTGATATCAAAAACTTTTTTGTCAGTATTGATAAGGATATACTTTTTGCGGAGTTGGAAAAGGAGGTTGAGGAAGAATGGGTCTTACGACTGTTGAGGCAAATTGTTTATCACGATTGCAGGAGCAAGGTATATGTCAAATCGCCCAAGTGGAAGTTTGATTTGTTGCCTGATTACAAAAGTTTGTGGAATACGGACGGGTCAAAAGGGTTGCCGATAGGGAATTTGACAAGTCAGTTTTTCAGTAATGTTTATTTGAATGTGTTAGATCAGTATGTCAAACAGCATTGGCATTGCAAGTATTATTGCAGATATGTGGATGATTTTGTGATTTTGGACGAAGACCCGCAGAAGCTGAATGAGATACATAAGGACTTGACAAGATTTTTGAAGGAGCGTTTGAAATTGGATTTGCACCAAAATAAAAAGTCTGTTAATAAGGTAGAGCGGGGAATTGATTTTGTCGGGTTTGTAGAAAAGCCGTATCGAAGGGTGCTGCGACAGAAGATTTTGCGAAAGGTGTTTAAACTTGTGCGGGAACAGCGAAAGGATAAGGATTGGTTTACGCACGAAAAGTTGGAGAAGTATAAGGATAGTATAAACAGTTATTTAGGGATGTTGCGAAATACAAATGGTTATAAGTTGCGACGGGAAATATGTTTGCAGTCGATAAATTTGTTCATAACATGCGATGAGGAGTATACAAAATTAAAAATTGTAAAATACACTGAAGAAAGGATAGACAATTCAGAGAAAATAGTATATACTAAAGAAAGTTTGAGATTGGAGGATTGTTGCCTTGAGACAACACAACACAACACAACACAACACAACACAACACAACACAACACAACACAACACAATTATAGACCAAAAGAATATAAAAGTCATAAAGAATTAAGATATATAACAGATAAAGAGCAGCATTTAGAAGAAATAAATGCTGCATTTTTGCTGTCAAGAGAAAGGAGTTTTATGAAAAAGATAACAGCTTTTACCCTTGCCGAAGTTCTTATTACCCTCGGCATTATAGGCATAGTAGCCGCCTTAACCCTACCTGCATTTATTAGCAATGTCCAAGGACGTATACAAGCAAAACGAGTTGAAAATATTAACCAGAAATTAAGCAAAGTAACTGATAAAATGGCAGTGCAGAGCGGTTTAATTGGCTATCCTGATACAATGGCATTTGTACAGGAGATGAAAAAACACATGAGCATCGCAAAAGTTTGCGATAACTCACACCTAGCAGAATGCTGGGGCACAACCGAGGTAGATGTCGGGAAAGACAAACCTTGGGAAATAGCTAAAACAAAAACAGCTAAAACATTAAAAATTAATGAACCTGATAACTGGGCGGATACTGTCGGTATTGTAACCGCAGATGGTACACCGATGATTTTATCTTATGACAAAAACTGTAATTTTGACCCGAATAACACAGGCTTGCAGTACAACCAATCAAGCGGTAAATCAAATTCTTTGGTTTGCTTATCAGGTGTATTTGACTGGAACGGTGGAGCAAGACCGAATAAGCTCGGCGATGATGTTTTGATGTTAGGTAGTGCAAGTGGCTTAGGAAGCAGTTGTGCATTTGAAGTAGGTAGCACATGTTATACAGCACCATTCACCCCAAAACCATTAACAAAAGCAGAATGCGAAGCAGCTGTAGCCGAAGGCAAACTGGGAATAAAAGAATGCTATTATGCAAATGATTATTGGGCAGGAGCAGTAAAACAATGTGGTGGAGTATCAAAAATGCCAACAATGGCACAATTAGGAGAACTGGCAAGCCAATTATATGTAGGTAATCCAAGCATTGGAGCAAAAGAAGACAAAAGTGGTATCCAATTTGATTCCAACTCTTCAACAGCCAAATCTCTAGGACTTACTCCGTCCTTCTATGTTTGGTCAGGTGAAGAGAACAATAGCGTCTACGCATACGGCAGGTACTTCGGCTCGTCGGGCACGGAATGGGACTACGGCGGCCGCGGCCTCAGCGGCAATCAGGCGGTTTGCTTAGGTGAATAAATCCAATTATTTAATCATTCAATCATTCCGGCGGCCAAAATTCAGCTGCGAGTTGAGTAAAGAAGTTTAATAATTTAAACATTTATTAAATTTTAAAAATTATGTTAGAACTTTGAAAATTAAATACCTCCAAAATTAAGATTTTGCCTATGTTTTACACTATTATTATACCTAAAAATCAATAGTAGTGCAAGTTTCAGACCAAAAAATGACATGAAACTTAACAAAACAAAAGGTTTAAAACCATTGGCATATCAATGGTTTTAAACCAAAATTTTGACAAATGAAATGGGTCAGAGCTTGTTTGTGCTATGGCACGGCAGGGAGTACCTTTTTCATCACGTTGGCGGTGGTTGGCACAAGTCAACCAAAGAATGCGTCTGTTTTTCTCCTAAGGAACAGGTGCATGCCTATTTTACTGAAAAGTTGTCGGTACTATGGGTTGTTAATCCGTCAGAAAGCGTCCTTCTATGTTTGGTCAGGTGAAGAGAACAATAGCAACAACGCATACAACAGGAACTTCAACTCGTCGAACACGGAATGGAACAACAACAACCGCAACAACAGCAACAATCAGGCGGTTTGCTTAGGAAATGAAAAATTTGTCAAAACAAATCCAAAAGGTGAACAATTATGTTGTTCACCTTTATTTTTAATTTTTATTATTTTATGTTATAATATCCTTATTACAAGGAGATTATTATGAACCTCAGAAACGAACGTGTCAGAAAAGAATTAATGCGAGATATCTCGGAAATTTTGAGAAAAGAAATCCGAGGACTTGCAGGTGTTGTGTCTATTGTGGACGTGGAAGTAGCTCACGACAACTCTTTTGCCAAGGTCATCTACAGTGTTCTCGGCTCACCTGAACAAATTGAAAAAACAAAAGAGATTATCGAACGCAGTACGCCAAAAGTCAGATTTGAAGTCGGCAAACGCATTCGCCTTCGCCTTACTCCTGAACTCAAATTCGTTTATACAGACTCACTTGAAAAAGGTTCTCGTGTCAGCGAAATTATCGACAAAATTTCCAGAGGTGAGATTTAATTTTTTATGTTCGGGTTTCTGAATATTTACAAACCTAAAGGTATGACGTCACACGATGTTGTGGCGGTTTTGCGTCGTCTTACTAAGATTAAACAAATCGGGCACACAGGTACTCTCGACCCTTTTGCAGAAGGGGTTTTGCCAATCTGTATCGGTAAATCCACCCGTCTGATTGAATATCTCGCTGATGACAAAGAATACCTCGCAACTGTTCAATTCGGCTCAAATACTACAACTTACGACCTCGAAGGCGATATTGTTGAAAATTTTAATAAAAAAATAACCAAAACCGAACTCTTTGCAGAATTAGAAAACTTCAAAGGCGAAATTTCACAACTCCCGCCAATTTATTCCGCAATAAAAGTTAACGGCAAAAAACTCTATGAATACGCAAGAAAAGGGGAAGATGTCGAAATCACACCTCGCCAAGTCATCATCTCAAAGATAGAACTAAAATCGTTTGACGAAAAATCCCAGTCCGCACAAATTTTAATAGCTTGCTCTAAAGGCACTTACATCCGCTCTATTGCGTACGATTTGGGCAAAAACCTTAAATGTGGCGGGTATTTGACAAGTCTTATCAGAACAAAAGCAGGAAACTTCACACTTGATAGCTCCGTCAACCTTGATGACCTAAAAAAAGCTCCCGAAACGATTGCAGACCACCTAATTAATCCGATTGACGTTTTGGATTTGCAAAAAATCGAGATAACAGATGAGGAACACGAAAAAGTTCTGCACGGAATGGCTCTCAACACCACCACAAAGAATTGTGCTGATTTTGTACTTTTGATTTATAATAATCATGTAAGTGCCGTCGGGCAATTTAACGGTAATAAAATTTTAATTAAGAAAGTGTTTGAATAAGATGAAAAAGTTAGCTGTAATTTTTGTGATGTTATTGATGTCGACTGTGGCTGCAAATGCGGATTGTTCCGATTTTCAGTGTCCTGCCGAATATAAAACCTCCAATGGGTTTTCTAAATTTATGGGCTCTGTAACGGGTACAAATTTTGTTGCAAGAAAAACCGCAGAAGCTATCGTTAAAAAATCAATCGAACACAACACTAAAGGCGATTTTGATGTCGAAATCGACTCTTTTTCCGCTGCGGATTTAGCTGCGGGAAAGTTTAAATCTCTGAAAATTACAGGCAAAAATATCGTTTCTGACGATGTCTATTTGAGTTACTTAAATCTCAAAACAATCTGCGATTACAACTATATTATTTATAACAAGAAAAATAAAACAGCCACATTTAAAGAAAATTTCGGCATGACTTTCGGAGCTGTTATGACAGAAGACGACATCAACAACTCAATGAATTCGACTTCATACAAAAGACTTCTCGACGACATCAACGCAATCGGCAAAAATACAATGCTGTACAACATTAAATCGTCAAGGGTTCAGTTTGCAAACAACAAACTGTTGTATGTCTTGAAAGTCGGATTTCCTCTCGTTGGCGGGACAAAAACAATCGTGATTTCGTCGGATGTAAATGTTCATAACGGTAAAATTATTTTGGCGGAAACCGAGGTTATGAATGAAAAATTGAAGGTAGATTTAAGCAAAATAACGTATTTACTTAATAACTTAAATCCGTTAAACTTTTCATTGAAGATTCTTGAAAACAAAGATGCAAACTTGCAGGTTCAAGAAGCTGTTATAAAAGATAACAAAATCAACGTGAATGGTATAATCACGGTAGATAAAGATGTAGTTACCGAATGTAAGGATTAGTGAAATGCATAAAGATCAAAAATTATTTTTAGGATTGGTTGGGGTCGCAATGATTGGTGCGTCCGTATTTTTAGGGCTAAAATTGCTCTCACCCGATAATGTGGACATCGAAAACCCGAGCGTGCAAGCACCCGCAGAAACTCCGGCAGAAACAGAAACTCCTGCCGAAAAACCCGCTCAACCAAAAGCCAAAGAATATGTAAATATTGTATTTATCGGTCAAAATGAAAATCACGAAGAGATTTACAAAATAGTCAAAAGAGAATATTCACCGCAAATTGACGGTTCAAAAATCAAATACGCAATCACTTCACTAATCTTAGGACCAAAACAGGGTGAAAAATCAAGCGGTATTTATTCTGAAATTCCGCAAGGTACTGTGGTTTTGAATGTTCAAGAACGCCCTGACAGAGTAATTCTTGACCTTTCGAGAAAATTTGAAAACGGTGGCGGAACAGACAGCGTCTACAAAAGACTTTACCAAATTATCAAAACAGCAAAACGCAACACCGAAAAACCTGTTTACTTGTACATTGACGGCAAGCAGGCTGATGTAATCGGTGGTGACGGCATAATGATTTCACAACCGTTGTCAGAAAATTCAATCGGTGAATAGTGTAATGGAAAAAAATCTCGACTATTACATGAATTTGCCGTGGACGCTTGTAGAGGGCGAAGATCTTGATTTTGAGGGCAAGCCGTACAAGTACATTATGATTGAAGAAATTCCGAGTTTTTGTTTTTGTGCAAAAACAATCGAAAAAGCTCGAGAAAACTACAAAATACAACTTCGTCTGACGCTTACGGTAATGCTCGAAAGTGGCGAACACATATTAGAACCGGGGGAAGAACTTGATGAACCCGACTGGGAAAACCTGTGCCCGTAAGGTGGCTGAGAAACATGGTGTCAAAATCGACATAAGGCGATAATACTATAAGTCAATAAGTTTTTTTTGTTCGCTTCGCTCAAAAACAGCTTTGGTGCACGCCCCGATTTGAACTTATTCACAAGCCCGAAAGGGCGGTTTAACTTATTTACTAATTTACTTATTTGCTCTAATTTTACAAAAACAAATCACCTTCATAAAAATTTACATTCCGTCACTCGGGTATTGCTTGATTTTGGGCGGATTAATTCTTTTAGGTAGTAGTATTTGTATGCTTAACACGTTATAATACTTGCATAAGATAAATGTTAGGGGTTTGCAAATAATGGTAAAGGAGTGTGCTTATGGAAACAGCTACAAGAACAACCGAAGTCAAAAGAACTAAATCTAAGTTTAACGACGAGTTTGAAAACTATCTCAAAAAACAGTGTTTAAAAACAACTTTTAACGGCATTGAACTGGAAACGTTCACTTGGTACAAAAAGGTACTGGGATTGGCTTAAAAAAGAGGCTTTTGAAAGCCTCTTTTTTTGTGTCAAAATATCACCGAATGTTAAGCCGTTTGTTGAAATCTAACATGTTTATGAGATAATTTTAGTGAAGCTACAAATTTAATAGCAGAAGTACACAATATATAAAAAAGGAAAACAAAATGGCAAGAAAAACTCCATTGGAAAAAATCAGAAACATTGGTATTGCCGCTCACATTGATGCCGGCAAAACCACTACAACTGAACGTATCTTGTTCTATACCGGTAAAACTCACAAAATCGGTGAAGTTCACGACGGTGCTGCCGTTACCGACTTTATGGATCAAGAACGTGAAAGAGGTATTACAATTCAATCAGCAGCAGTTACTGCTGAATGGAAAGGACACCAAATCAACATCATCGACACCCCGGGGCACGTTGACTTTACTATTGAAGTTGAACGTTCTTTGCGTGTATTGGACGGTGTTGTTGCTGTATTCTGTGCAGTAGGCGGTGTTCAATCTCAGTCTGAAACAGTTTGGAGACAGGCTAACAGATACGAAGTTCCTCGTATGGTATTCGTAAACAAAATGGACAGAACGGGTGCAGATTTCTACAGAGTTGTTGACCAAATCAAAACAAGACTTGGTGCTAACGCTGTTCCTATCCAGTTGCCAATCGGTGCAGAAGACAAATTCAACGGTCTAATCGACTTGATGACGATGAAGGCTGAAATCTATACAAACGATTTGGGTACAGACATTAAAGAAGAAGATATTCCTGCAGATATGGCTGAAAAAGCTAAGGAATACAGAGATGCAATGGTTGAAGCTATCGCATCTGAAGATGACGCTTTAATGGAAAAATATTTTGAAGATCCTGACTCAATTACAGTTGACGAATTAAAAGCAGTTTTGAGAAAAGCTGTTTGCGAAAACAAAATCGTTCCTGTAACTTGTGGTACAGCTTTCAAAAACAAAGGTGTTCAGTTGTTATTGAACGCAGTTGTTGACTACATGCCATCACCTGTAGATGTAAAAGCTATCGAAGGTGAACTTGAAGACGGCGAAAAAACAGAAAGACATTCTTCTGACTCTGAGCCGTTCTCTGCATTGGCATTCAAAGTTATGACAGACCCTTACGTAGGTCGTTTGACATTCTTAAGAGTTTACTCAGGTGTTATCACTGCAGGTTCTTACGTTCTTAACGCAACAAACGGCAAAAAAGAACGTATTGCGAGATTGGTTCGTATGTATGCAGACCAAAGACTTGAAGAACAAGAAGTTTACGCAGGCGACATCTGTGCAGCAGTTGGTTTGAAAGACACTACAACAGGTGATACACTTTGTGACGAAAAAGCTCCGATTATCTTGGAAAGAATGACTTTCCCTGAACCGGTTATTTCAGTTGCTATCGAACCGAAAACAAAAGCTGACCAAGACAAAATGGGTATTGCATTGCAGAAGTTGGCAGAAGAAGATCCTTCATTCCGTGTAAAATCTGATACTGAAACAGGTCAGACAATCATTTCAGGTATGGGTGAACTTCACCTTGATATCATCGTTGACCGTATGCTTAGAGAATTCAAAGTTGAAGCAAATATCGGTAAACCGCAAGTTGCTTACCGTGAAACAATCAGAGGCAATGCTGATCAAGATTCTAAATTCATCCGTCAGTCAGGTGGTAAAGGTCAATACGGTCACGTTAAAGTTAGAATTTCCCCTGCTGAAGAAAATGCCGGTTTTGTATTTGAAAACAAAATCGTCGGTGGTGCTATTCCGAAAGAATACATTGAACCTGCAAGAAAAGGTATGGAAGAAGCTCTTGAAGGCGGTATCTTAGCAGGATTCCCTATGATTGACGTTAAAGTTGAACTTTATGACGGCTCTTACCACGAAGTCGACTCTTCAGAAATGGCGTTTAAAATCGCAGGTTCTATGGCAATTAAAGACGGTTGCCGCAAAGCTCAACCTTGCATCCTTGAACCTATGATGAAGGTTGAAATCGAAATCCCTGATGAATTTACAGGTACAATCATCGGTGACATCTCAAGAAGACGTGGACGTGTTGAAGGTCAAGAACCTCAAGGTAACACAGGTAACGTAATCGTTAGAGCATTAGTTCCGTTGGCAAACATGTTCGGTTATGCAACAGACTTGAGATCAAACACACAAGGTCGTGGTACATTCTCAATGGAATTCCACAACTACGAACAAGTTCCTGCAAACATCGAAAAAGAAATTATCGAAAAATCAGGAGCAAGCAAAGCATAGTAACAGGGCTAAGCCCGAAACTATATACCGAAAAAGTCCTCGAGCAATCGAGGGCTTTTTTTATTTAGATGAAAAATTTTTCTATTTTCGTTCATTTGCCGAATTGACTAAAAATATCTTAACATCATGGTTGATTTTTTTCTTTTCATATATTATTATTTGCTATGTAGAGTGCTTACGCCAATAATCACTCACAACATAAAGGAAGAAAAAATGTCAATTAACTTGAAAAACAAACAAGACATCATTAAAGAATATGGTGCAAACGAAAAAGATACCGGTTCTGTTGAAGTTCAGATTGCTATGCTTAGCCAGAAAATCATTGAATTGACCGAACACCTTAAAAGCAATCAAAAAGATTTCGCTACAAAAAGAGGTCTTTTGATGATGGTAGGTAGAAGAAAAAGATTACTTTCATACTTGAAAGACAGAAATCTTGACGGTTACAGAGCTTTGATTAAAAAACTCGGTATCAGAGGTTAATTTTCAATTTCAAAGTATAAAGCACCCGCTTGTCAAAAGAGGGTGCTTTTTATGTACACAGATGAGGAGTTTTATTTTATGAAGACATTGAAGTCATTGCGTTTGCATATCGGAATTTTCGGCAAAACAAATGTCGGCAAATCCGCTTTTTTGAATAGAATTACTAATCAAGATATCTCGATTGTGTCGGAGATTGCGGGTACAACGACGGATGTTGTTGAAAAATCAATGGAGCTTTTGCCTGTCGGGGCTGTGGTTTTTCTTGATACGGCGGGGATTAATGATACGACAGCACTCGGCAAAGAGCGTATAGAAAAGACGATGAAGGTAATTAATCGAACTGATGTTGCCATGATTATTTGTGATTATAAAGGTTTTGATGAGTATGAAATCGGGCTTGTTAAAAAGTTTGAGGAGTTGAAAATTCCTTTTATGGTTGTTGTGAATAAGTCGGATGTTGAAGAGATTTCCGATGTTGCATTAGAAAAAATCAAATCTGTAGTTGGCGAAAATACTCCGATTTTGAAAACCTCTGCAACAAGTGATAAAGAGATAGTTTTTAAATTTAAGGCAAAGCTGGTTAAGATGTTGCCCGAGGATTTTGTAAATTCTCCAAAAATCGTGGGCGACCTTGTTCCGCCGAAAAGCACGGTTATTCTTGTAATTCCGATTGATAAGGAAGCTCCTAAAGGCAGAATTATTCTTCCGCAGGTGCAGACAATCAGGGATTTGTTGGATAGTGATTGCTTGAGTTATTCGGTCAAGGTTTCTGAATTGGCTGAGGCTATCAACAATTTGAAAGAATCGCCTGCACTTGTCGTGACGGATTCACAGGCATTCCGTGAGGTCTCGCAAATCGTTCCGGAGAATATTCCGCTGACCTCTTTTTCAATTCTTTTTGCAAGGTTGAAAGGTGATTTGAAAGCTTTTGCGGAAGGGGCAATGGCTATTGATGAACTCAAGGATGGTGACAAGGTTTTAATCCTTGAAAGTTGCACCCACCACGCAATAGAGGATGATATCGGAAGAGTTAAAATTCCAAACCTGTTGTTGAAAAAGACGGGTAAAAATTTGGTTATAGACAATTATGCTGGGCATGATTTGCCTGATATTTCAAAGTACAATTTGATTATTCATTGCGGTGCGTGTATGACAAACAAGCGAGAGGTTTTGTCACGAATACTTTTGGCTAATGAAAAGGGCATTCCGATTACGAATTACGGGATGACGATTTCTTATTGCCTTGGAATTATGGACAGGGCTATGAAGATTTTTGACAAATAATTGTAAAAAATGTAACAAAATCTTTTTATCAAGCAATTTCTATTTCGCAAAATACTTTATATACATGTAAAGGTAGTGTTGAAAAGGTATATTGTTATGTCTATAACAGCTCCAATTTTAGAAGTATGTGTCCCGAGCGGAATATTCTGTTACAGGAACTTCCAAAAATTTGAGAATGGTGAAAAAGCAAGAGGCACGGTTGCGTTTGCACAGGGTGCAAAGATAGCTCAGGCTGTCGCAAAGTATAATGAAACAACTGCAAAGACCGCTAACAGTGCGACAAAGGCGTTTCAAGAGTTGGCAAAAGAGTGCAAAGTCATAGATTATGCTGGAAAAGCTGCAAAGTGGGCTACAAAAAATGTTAACCCGTTGATTTGTGCATCCAGTGTCATTAAAACAGCAACATCTGATGACAAGGTCGGGACAGGATTTTCGGAAGCTGGCGGATTGGCAGGCATGTTCGCAGGTGAAGGTATGATGAAACTTCATCTGGACAAAGTTTTTAATGAAAAGAATGTTTCAAAAGTCGCTAATGCCGTTAAGGATACAAAAGGTTTAAAAGGGATTGCAAAATTCCTTCTCAAATCCGGAAACAGCTCAAAAGTTGCTGCAATCGCAAAAGGTATAACCTTTGTTTGCGGTTCAATCACTTCGTACAATATGGGTCAAAAACTTGCGGAAGGATATTGTGACAAGTTCAAGGCAGGTTTGGGTTTGCAACCGACACAGAAAAAAATCGACCAAAAGGCTTAATCCCAAATAGACAAAATATGTTATAATAAGCATGTGATGAAGAAGTTTTTATTATACATATTTTTAATAGTAGGACTTTTGAGTGCAAATCCGTGTTATGCGATAAAAATCGGTTTGCAGGTAAATGCAAGCTGGGTCGGCGTTGGCTCGTCGGGTGCAACCTCGCTTATTGACGCAAATACAAATAAGACTGTTACGAAGATTGCAGGCATGAAAGGGTACGAAATCGTGCCTTACAAGAACACGATGGCAATTAAGTTGGACGGAAAATTTTATCAGATTTATTCGGATAATGTTGTCCTGAAACCGCCGACAAACGGGTTTATCAGTGCCAAAAACAAGTGGTATCGCGGGTATTTGATTATTCAAAACAAAAATCAAAAGTTGACCGTTATAAATAATGTCGGTATGGAGGATTACCTGAAAGGGGTCGTTCCCTCTGAAATGCCGTCAAGTTGGGAGTTGGAAGCCCTCAAAGCTCAGGCAATCGCTGCAAGAAGTTACGCTATTGCAAACTTGGGCAAGCGTGGAAGTCTCGGGTTTGACTTGAAAGACACTCCCGAAGATCAGGCGTACGGCGGTGCTACTGCCGAAACTTCAAAAACCAACACCGCAGTTGATGAAACAAGCGGACTTGTTTTGACTTACAACTACAAAGTTGTTTCTGCGTTTTATTCAGCATCCGCGGGCGGTCAGACAGTTACATCAAAACAAGCATGGGGCAATGATTTACCATATTTGCGTTCAGTTCCGTCTTTTGACGGCAATGTCAAAAAGAACGGGCATGGGATAGGAATGTCGCAACACGGTGCAAATAACCTTGCAAAACAGGGCTACAATGCTTATCAAATTTTGCAGTATTTTTATAAAAATGTAAAATTCGCTCGTGCCAACGATTCTTCGGTTTAAAAGGCGTGAAATTCCCTCGAGTAGTGAGTTTGTAGCATCAAATACTACGTTAACCCTTGTGTAACTTTACTTTTGTTGATAAAAAACCTCAAAACCCCTTGTCAAATCCGAATAACATGCTATAATGAGTTTGTCGAAAATATGAGCATGCGGAAAGAAATGGTTTCTATCGCCGTTTGCAAAAGGAAGAAGGAGGTTCGTAATGAACAAAGAAGAATTGGTAAAAGAAGTATCAAAGAAAGCAAAAGTTTCTCAAAAAGCTACTACTGACGTTGTTGCAGCTATTTTGGAAACAATCGAAAAATCAGTTGCTAAAGGTAAAAAAGTTACTTTGGTTGGTTTCGGTACTTTTGAAGCTAGAAAAAGAGCTGCAAGAACAGGTCGTAACCCTCAAACAGGTGCTGAATTGAAAATCGCTGCTAAAACAGTTCCGGCTTTCACAGCAGGTAAAAAATTCAAAGACCTTGTAAAATAATTTTTGATTTTTAAAAAAAAGAGGTTGTACCATTCGGTGCGACCTCTTTTTTAGTGAAAAATTTAATTTTTACGTTTTTGAAAAGTCAGTTTTATATCGTACAAGTCCAACAATTTTAAAACAAAATCCATGTTACTTTCTGTAATTGCAGCTTCAAGAATTTCAATTTCTTTTTCGTTAACTTCTGTTTTTTCGGCAACTTCGGCTATTGTATAGCCTCTTTCAAGCCTAAAGTTTTTTAAAATTTCACCAATGTGTGTGTCCATTACTTTTCTCTCCTAAGTAATATTTTTTAATAAGAATGGTAAATAAGACCATTTTGTGTCGCATACAACACTAATGATATTTTATTCGACCTCCTATGTCAATAACTTTATAATTTTGTTATGGAGAACAAAAAATTTATTCGATCACTTTTAGTTTTGAATAATATGACTATGTCCGAATTAGCAAAACTGATGACAAAAGAACTCGGTAAAAAATACACCCGAGACAGTATCAACGGAAAACTTGCCAGAGAGTCGATTTCACTAAGAGAATGCCAAACTATTGCAAAGATTTTGGGCTATAGAGTTGAGTTTATAAAAAATACATAAAAATAAAATCCGACGAGAAGGTTGTTTCCGTCGGATTTTTGTAGGTGAAAAAGTCTTTTAAAATTATTTGTTAGCTGAAAACGCAACGATTGCATCTTCTCTCATTGTTCTTAGTTCAGCTTTTCTTGCAGCTTTTTCAGCTTTGATTTTGTCTGTGCTGAACATGTCCAAAATTTCTTTTTTAATCATACCTTTGGTTTCATTTGAATACCCAGGAGTATTGTCAAAGATTGAAGGTTGACTAGGTTTTTTGAAGAAACTTCTAAATTTACGAAAAGCGTTACCAATGGTTGTTTTTACTGCGTTGTAACCTTTCTTCAAGTATTCCGGAACTTGTTTAAGTTTTTCAGGGATTTTTTTCATTGTTTCCGGAAGATTTTTTATGTGTTCAGGCAATTTTTTCACAAAATCAAGACCTGCTCCGGCAAAGCTTTTGATATTTTTACGGTACACAACACCTGCGGTTATTGCTCCGGCTGTTGCAACTGCTGCTGCAGTGCCTGCAAGAAAGTTTCTTGTTTTGTGTGATTTATGTTCAGCGTCATGTTTGCAACCTCTGCAACCGAATGCTACTGATGGGTTGATAGATAAATCTGTCATATTTTACCTCTTTCGTTATGCTGTTACTGAATTAATGGTGGTAAAGAAAAATTATTGCCATTTTTGTGAAAATAATTTACAAATGTTTATAAATCTTTTGCGTGCGTGGTTTTTGAGGACGTAATTATTACGAATTGTAATTATCAAAAAGCTTAAAATCTTAATTATATTGCGAAGGTTCGGTAAAAATGTTATAATCAGAGTATAGAATTATCCATAAAAATTGAATAACACTTTGGTTTTACCTACCGCATCACAAATGTGTAAGTTTTTATGTATTTGTATATGTGGTTGTGTTGGCGGTTTTGTCGATAGTTTTATGCACGAGTTATGAAAATAATCATATAGGAGCTGAGGATATGAATTTTATAAAACCGCAGGTATTTGTGAAAAAAGTTTTCCGCAAAATGCGTGGGTTTACGATGGCGGAATTTTTGATTTCACTTGCCATAATTGGTGCATTGGCAATGATTTTGTTGCCGGTTTTGAAGAATATTCGACCTGACGAGTTGGAAGCGTTGCACAAAAAGGGTCAATATACTATGGAACATATCGTTTCGGACTTGGCTTATGATGAGGATATTTACCCGCCGACTAAAATAACGAGCGGTCTTGCAAGCATTTTTGCCGTAAATGTTGCGGGGAAAACCTACGGCTATGGTAAAGTTGATACCTATACAACCGACAAAAATAATATAAAAGCAAAGACAAAATTCTGTGAACTGTTTGCGTCAAGAGTAAATCTTGCATCAGGCAGTACCGTTAATTGTAGCGAAGATGCTAAAACTTTCACGACGGTTGAAGGGATTGATTGGTATTTACCGATTTCAAACTTCGATGGGGCAAGACCTTATGAAATTATAAGATTTGATGTAAACGGTGATAAAGAGCCGAACTGTACTTATGACAAAAATACCTGTCCGAAACCTGATACTTTTAAGTATTATTTGACTTCGGACGGGAAAATTTATCAGGATTCACCCGACAGTGAAACAAAATATTTTGACATAGTTGTAAGCGTTGACGGAAATGCAACGGTGACTTGTGACGGTGGTTCTTGTCTTGGCAAAACTGTTGGTGATCATAGTATAAAAGTTACTCCTGCCGTAGGCTGGCAGTGTGAATGGAAAGAAAAATCCGTGTACTTAAGTAATGCCAATTACCTCGACAAAGTAGTTTGCAAAGAATATACCGGTAGCTCAAAAAAAAAGGGTAAAATAAGAGTTACTAAAACAATGAACAAATACTTGAATTCTGCTGATGGTGATATTTATTTGAGGGATCAGTTGGTAAATTTTACGAATTGTTCGGGTAACGCTTGGCAAAGAACTTGTACTGCCGAAGTTGAGGCAGATGTTGGTGTTCTCTATAATGTTCTTGCTACCCCGAAAAAAAATTGTAAACTTGATAAAATAAGCAAAACGTCCGTAAAATTGTCTGATGAAGGCGAAGTGCAGGATGTTTCCGTTACTTTTTCTTGGGATGTTTTCCCTAGCAGTAAGCACAACGTAACCTTTACTTTGTATAAAGATGCGGGTTGTGAAGGTAGTTCGCTTATCGGTTCTTGTTCTAACAAAGTGAATGTAGAAGAGGGCACGAGCTATGGTTCTTGTTACATAAAAGCTGTTGGCGATGGTTGTGTCGGGTCTTGGACTGTAGCTCAGAATGGTGCGAATTATGACAACTCCGCAATTATGCCTTTGGTGTATGGGACTGTTAAACAAACAGATGTAAACCTTGTCGGTAATGTTACTAAAGTTTCGTCTACGGATGAAGAAAATAAATTGCCTGAATACACCGTAAAAGTTAATATCGTTTGTGCCGACGGGGCTACAAAATGCGGTGGCGTTACCGGTAACGGAACTTATACAAAAGGTTCTGAAGTTAAAGTCAGTGTAGAGCCGATGAGTGGTTACAGAACTATTGATGGCAAGGATTTTTGGTCAAAAGAGTTTAATATAAGCAGTAACTATACAGATACGGTAACACTTTATGCAAACACTTATTGTGTAAACCTTACAAAAAGCGGTAACGGTAATATTTATGACCATAACGGCAATATGATTACCGGTAAAACATGCGGGTTCGCTCCGGGTACGTATGCCTTTAAAGCCGTTGGCGGTGCGGGTTATAAGTCAGATTGGACCGATGATACTATGACTGTTGTCATAAGAAATAAGGATGTTAGCATAAATTGTAACTTCACAAAAGAAGAAGACAAAACCTATTGTTTGTCCGTAAGTTTTCTCGGTGAAGACGGCAAAGTTTGCAAAAACTGTGGTACGGCATTGTTGAGTGGTAATGCTATCGCACAACAAAAGTCATTCTCGGCTGATATCACTTCACAGTGTTCTTTACCGAATGGTACGTATACATTGAGGGCAATGCCTTATCAGGAATATCTTGCAGAACCTGAAACTTCGGAAATTCTGATTGACAACGATAATGCCGAAGCAACTCTACAATTCTACAGACCGATATCAATTTCATATAATATTGATACGAGTAACGACGGTGTTATTTATGCGGACGGAAGAGAAACCAACAATTACGTCAAAAAAGTAAAACCAAATTCTGCGGTTGCTTTTCCTAAAGTAATTCCTGTAAGAGGTCGTGAACTCAAAAGTTGGCGTTGTAAACGTCAGAACACTACATATAGTGACAGTTACGACCCTGGTGCTACGCCAAGTTTTAGTTCTGATATGACCTGTACTGCGAATGTAGGCTATGCTTCACGTTCGTTGTGGTTATATAACGATTACACTAATAGCACTTTGGATGCTTGGACTGATATGGCAGGATATTGGGAAACTGCATCAGACAGATATATCAAAGTTTCAAGAAATGGTGACAGTATCTTAAATCTATCACGTTCAGATACTTCAAAAAGTTGGAGTGAATATCCGTATTCTGTACCTTTGGGTTTGGATATTGACTGGTCATATTCATATAACATCAGTGGTAATAAGGGTTACTGGAGGATGTTTTACAGCTCTAAAAACGGCTCCTCCGTAAGTTTTATGGATTTTTCAAGAACAGATTATGTAGGACTGAACAAGGGCTCTTCAATGAACCCTGTTATGCATGACAATCCTTATGATACAAGCGGATTTTATTTTCGAAACAGAAGACCTTCTGCGGGTACTGTTTATATCTATGCGTGCTTCCAATATGAGCTTGACGGAACTACGCAGATAAAATATACATCAAAAGATTTGGGCGAAAATCCGTCGCTTGCAGACAACGTCTTTTGTACAATGTATACAATAAATCACAATTAACGAAATATGGCTGTAACTATTGTTACAGCCATATTTTTGTCTGTTTTTGTATAATTTTATTAACAAATTTGTTCAGGGTTTTTAAATGCGGCATGTTTCATATATAATATTCTTGAGGTACCCAAATTGAAACATTCTAAACTTACAGCCTTAATATTTATAGCGTTGGTTTTAGGTGTCGTTGTAGGACACTTTGCCCCTGATTTTGCGGTTAAAATGCGACCTTTTGCGACAATTTTTTTACGTATGGTAAAAATGATTATTGCACCGTTGCTTTTTGCAACTTTAGTTGTCGGAATTTCAGGGCATGACGATGCCAAGAGCTTAGGTAAAATCGGGCTTAAAACAATAGTATATTTTGAAATAGTTACTACATTAGCATTGATAATCGGTTTGACAATGGCGAATTTCTTCAAACCGGGGGTTGGTTTTGTTAACGGTTCTTCTGTTCATGCTCTTCACATGCAGGAAGTCGGACTTTTGGCCGCATCGCATGCACATACTTCGGTTAGTCAAATGGTTACGGATATTTTCCCGACAAGTATTGTTGACGCAATGGCTCAGGGTAATTTGTTGCAAATCGTTGTATTTTCAATATTTTTTGCTCTGGCGATTTGTGCTGTCGGTAAAAAAGCCCAACCTGTTTTGGATTTGTTAAATTCCGTTTCTCAAATTATGTTTAAGTTTACCGAATATGTAATGTATTTTGCTCCGTTAGGGATTTTTGGGGCAATCGCAGCTACTGTCGGTGCAAATGGCTTAACCGTATTGAAAAGTTATTTCAAAGTAATCGGAGCTTTGTATGCGGCACTTGCTGTGTTTGTGTTGCTTGTATTAATTATCGCTTGCAAAATCGTAAAAATTTCATTCAGGAATTTGTTGAGAGCATTGCAGGAACCTGCACTTTTGGCATTTACTACGGCAAGTTCAGAAGCGGCTTTCCCAAAAGCTATGGAAATCATGGAGCGTTTTGGGGTTCCGAAAAAGATTGTCGGGTTTGTAATGCCGACAGGATATACGTTTAACCTTGACGGTAGCACTCTTTATTTGGCAATGGGGGTAATCTTTTCATCTCAAATCGTTGGGATTAATTTGGATTTAAATCAGCAGCTTATCATAATGCTTGCCCTAATGCTTACCAGTAAAGGGATTGCTGGTGTGCCAAGAGTTTCCTTGATTGTTCTTGCCGGTACTCTTGCAAGTTTCAATATCCCTATTTTGGGTGTTGCAATTTTGCTCGGAATTGATCAAATTCTTGATATGGGAAGAACTACCGTAAACCTTATCGGGAACTGCGTTGCGACTGTAGTTATCGCTCGTTGGGAAAAATGTTTTGATTATGACAAGATGAAAGAATTTGTCCGTCAGTCAAAAGAGGAAAGTATTGGTGCGGATATAGAAAATTTTAAACACGAATTAAGTAATAAAAAATCATTAGAAATAAAAGAAGGATAAACAAAGATGAGTAACGAAACAAGTACAAAAGTTGAATTTAAAGAAACTCTAAACTTGCCGCAAACAAGTCTTGCTATGAGAGCAAATGCGGCTGTCCGTGAGCTTGATATCCAAAAGTTTTGGGAAGAAAATAAAATTTATGACAAAATAATTTCTCAAAGAGACAAAGCTAATAAATTTATTTTACATGACGGGCCTCCATATTTGAGTTCCGAAAAAATTCACGTCGGTACTGCTTTGAACAAAATCTTGAAGGATATTCTTTTGAAATATAAATCGCAAGCAGGTTTTTATGCTCCTTACGTTCCGGGATATGACGGTCACGGCTTGCCTATCGAAAATAAGGTTGTAAAAAATATTAAAGGTGGCAGAAGTGCTTTGACACCGTACGAATTGCGTCAAAAATGCCGTGAATACGCTCATAACAGTTTGAGAGGTCAGGAAAGCGAATTTAAACGTCTTGGGGTTCTAGGTGATTGGGAAAATCCTTATTTGACGATAAAACCTGAATATGAAGCAGAACAGGTTCGAGTTTTTGGCGACATGTACAAAAAAGGTTACATCGAAAAAGGATTGAAGCCTGTATACTGGTGTGCTTCTTGCGAAACAGCTCTTGCAGAAGCTGAAGTTGAATATGCAGATGTTGTTTCTGCGTCAATTTATGTCAGATTTAAATTTGATGACGAAAGCACTGAAAAACTTCGTAATAAGTTCGATTTTTTGAAGTCGTCCCCGCTTGATTTGTACTCTGTAATTTGGACAACAACTCCTTGGACAATTCCTTCAAACATGGCAATAAGTATGCATCCGAAATTTGAATACACATTCTTTGAATATAAAGGTGATATTTATGTTGCGGCACAAGGTTTGTTGGGTTCATTCCTTGCTGATGTCGGTTGGGAAGAAAGTGATATTAAGGTTCTCGGTTCTTGCGTCGGTGCTGATTTGGAACTTTTGACAACAAAACATCCGCTTGTGGATAGAAAATCTCCGATAATTCTTGGTGAACATGTTACATTGGAAGCCGGTACCGGTTCTGTCCATACGGCTCCGGGACATGGTCTTGAGGACTATGAAGTCGGATGTAAGTACGGAATAGAAGTGTTTTCACCGTTGGATAGCCGTGGAGTTTGGACGGAAGCCGTTAAGGATAAGGATTTAGAAGGTGTTCCTTACTATAAAGGAAATGCTATGGTTATAGAAAAACTTCAAAATTGCGGTGCATTGCTTGCTCAACAAGATATTAATCACAGTTATCCGCATTGTTGGAGATGTAAGCATCCTGTAATTTATAGAGCTACACCTCAATGGTTTGTAAAAGTTGATAAATTCAGAGATGAAACGTTGGAAGCAATTAAAGATGTAAAATGGATTCCGGCAAGCGGTGAGGCTCGTATTTCAAACATGGTTGCCGGTAGAACTGATTGGTGTATCTCTCGTCAACGAGCTTGGGGTGTGCCGATTCCTGTATTCTACTGCGAAGATTGTGGCGAGGTTATCGTAACAGATGAAACAGTTGAAAATGTTGCAAAAATCTTTGAAAAAGAAAGTTCTGATGCTTGGGTAAAATATTCCGCAGAAGAATTGTTGCCGAAAGGCTTTGTATGTCCAAAATGCGGAAAAACTCATTTTAAAAAAGAAAATGATATTATGGATGTTTGGTTTGATTCCGGTATTTCTTGGAGAGCCGTTGTTGAAAAACGTTCTGACGTCTTGGGTCACACCCCTGTGGAAATGTATTTAGAAGGTTCTGACCAGCACAGAGGTTGGTTCCAGTCGTCTCTTTTGACATCAATCGCAACTCAAGGCAAAGCTCCTTACAAATCAGTTTTGACTCATGGTTTTGTTTTTGGCGAGGATGGCAGAAAAATGTCAAAATCTCTCGGTAACTTTATCAGACCTGATGAAATTATCAAGACTTATGGTGCTGATATTTTAAGACTTTGGGCAGCGTCTGTTGATTACAGAAACGATACAAAAATCGGTAATAATATAATTAAACAGCTTGCAGAAATCTTCAAGAAAACAAGAAATACTTCAAGATTTTTGCTTGGAAACTTGTTTGATTTTGATCCGGCAAAAGATTATGTCGAATACAAAGACTTGAAAGAGCTCGACAAATTCGCACTTCATAAACTTAATCAGTTGATTGTTTCTGTTACGGAAGCTTTTGATAATTATGAATTTTATAAATATTTTCAACAGTTGCAAAATTTTGCGGCAGTTGATTTAAGTTCATTCTATCTTGATATTGTAAAAGACAGATTGTATACAGCAGGCAAAAAATCGGTTTCAAGACGTGCTTGTCAGACAGTTTTGTATGAAATCTTACAAACTTTAGTTAGAATGCTTGTTCCTGTAATGCCACATCAGGCAGAAGATATCTGGATGAGTGTTCCTGAATGCCAAAAGGGCGGTTTGATTAGTATTTTGCTTTCAGATTGGCCGAAGGCAAACGAGGAATGGAACAATCCTTCATTAGAAGAAGATTTTGCAAAAATCTTGAAGGCAAGAGAAGTTGTCAGCCGTGCAATCGAACCGTTGAGAGCCGAAAAGAAAGTCGGAAGTTCACTGGAAGTGGCTGTTTATGTTAGTGTAAAAGATAATGAAGTTTTAAAACGTGATGAGAATGAACTTTGTAATATCTTTATCACTTCGCAGGCTTATGTTACTGACGAAAAGCCGTCAGGAGTTTTGAGTGAATATAAAGAGGACGACTTCACGGTTTGGGTAACGAAAGCGGAAGGCGAAAAATGTGCTCGTTGCTGGAAATACAGAAAACTAAACGCCGACGGTATTTGTGACGAATGCCAAGAGGCAATATAGAATTAAAGGGGGCGAAAGCCCCCTTTCCATTTTCCTCGCCACTTGCTGGAGAGGGTTAGGATGTGGGGTTAAGTAGTTTGGGTAGAAAATTAAAAATTAAGGAGTTTGTATGAAAAAAATAGTGTTTTTAATTGTTGCTATAGTAGTAACTTTTGCTCCGGTTTTTGCTAGAAATTGGGTAGAAGTTGCAAACAAAGTCTATATAGATGCAGATAGTGTTGAACCTTATATCGACGAATTCAATAGGCAAAAACCGTCTGAATATATATATTGGTCAAAAAATTTAAATAATGGAAGTCCAAGTTATAAAGATTGGGAAAAGAATTACAATAAAAAAGTATGGTATACATTAAATCGTGAAATTGTTTCATGTTCTCAAAAAACGCTAACGCTAAAAGTTATGGTTATTTATGATTTAAAAAACAATCCAATAGATAGTATTGAAGTTCCTAGTTACGCTATGCAACCTTCAAGTGTTGTCCCGGACTCTATTGGGGAATTAATACTTAATAGTATTTGTGGAGGTTAATTTAAAATCGACTTCTTGGTGGGGACACTTCGTTTTCCCCACCATACCCTTTTAATTTTAACGTAACGGTCTTATCGCCTTTAGTTGTTTTATCAACCCTCTGCCCTAGTCCCTTTTTACGGAAAGAAGCATTTCGTTCGGGATGAATACGTCGCTTATGCCGAATTTGGCAGTTACAAACATCAGTTCCAAGGTTTCACCATGCCCGATATCCAAAATTTTGAATGGAATTTTTACGTCTAAAACTTTGTCGTATACCGCAAAAATGTCTTTGGAATTTTGTATTCCCCACAAGCTGTGCGGCATAGATTTTATTACCCTGATGAATTTTAATTCTGCGTCAGAAACGGTCAGTTGAATTTCATTGTGGAATTTTTCTTTTACGACAGGCAGAATGTTTTCTGTCTTGTTGATAAGCCTTATTGCCGACAAACTGTGCTTTTTGTTAGCATTTCGGGTGTACAAGTACATCTGGTGCGGACGGTTGTACACCTCAGGGTTATCTCTCAAATAATTGTTTACGTAAAATCTCAAGTACAAATTGTCCTTGTCGTAGCCAAAACAAATTCTGTTGAAAAATTTACTTTCTTTCAAAACAGGGCCGTCAGGAATTTCGATACAGCCTGCATTTAGCCAAGAGGTGTCATCTTTGTTGTCTTGTCCGTTGAGTTCAGGTTGAATTTCACATTTCGGATATCTGGACGGTTTTGTGATTGCCGAAAGTAGCGGAATGTCTAAGTATTCAGGCGGTTCTTGTCCCAAGTAGATGTAGATGTTTTTCAAATGTTCTCTGAAAAGATAGTCAAAGATGTTGTCACGTCCCGAATCGTTCGGTTCGCCATACCACCAAAACCAGTCACTGCCTTCGCAAATAAATAATTCACGCTTTGCCAATTTTATGTTAGGGTTGTGCGGGTTCTCTTGTACATATTTGGAAAAATCGTCACGAACATTTTTCAAATACTTCCACGCAAGGTTTTTAATCGGTTCATCAATCCATAATTTGAAATTACGGTTAATCCACGAGCCTGCGGCGATTTTCGGAAGCGGTTTGTGGTATTTTTCGTGTTCAATGTAATCGCTGATTAAGACGGTTTCTAGCGAATCGTCCTCATCAATCAGTCCGTACAATTTTTTGAGGAAGGTTATGCCGTCTTGTTGGTAGTTTTCCCAACAGTTTTCCCCGTCCATTGCGATTGTCAAAATGTGGTTGTCGTCAGGGGACGAAAGCAATTTACTTTGCAAAACCTTTATTCTGTCGTACAAATCCGTTGCGGCAAGCTCGGCGTCAAAGTTCGGATATTCAAAGCCGATAAGGTTTGAGATGATTGAATCTCTGAAAATCATCTTTAATCCGTTTTTGTATTCGTAAGATTTTACGAGGTGGTAAGGCTCTTCGACATAGCCTTTGAAGTTTCTGACAAATTCAAAGTTGATTGAATTTGCAAGAATTCCCTCGTCCGAAATTGTCCATTCAAAGCCCAATTCTTTAAACAAATCCAACTCTTTTTCGTTTACGCAATGTTCGGAAGGCCAAATTCCCTTAGGTTTAACCCCGATAAGGTTTTCAATTCGCTGAATTGCAGAAGTGATTTGCGTTTTTGCGTCGTCTGCCATTTTAAGGTCGGTCGGAAGATTTTCCTTGTTGCCGACTTTTATGCTGTTGATGTCGAGCATAATCGGCACTATCGGGTGATAGTAAGGGCTTGTGGTGACTTCAATCTTCTTTTCTTCGACATATTTTCTGTATGTCGGGATAATTTTTCTGATTATATCTCGCTGAATTTCGATGATTTTTTCTCTGTCTTCAAGGGTGTAACCCTTTTTCTTTTTGAATAATTTGCGGAGTTCAATGTATTCGTTTTTGTATACAGGGTCAAACCAAACGAGGTTGAAAAGTGCCATAAGATCGGAATATTCTTCGTCCGTAAATGCGTCAGTGTCAGTTTCCGAGAGTGTCTGACGCTTTTGGTAAAGTCTGTCGTATTCCTCGTAAGGCAAAATCATCGTCTGATAGTTTGCGTCAAAAAAATTGTTTAAAATGAATTCTTTGTCGTCGTCGCTAAGATTTTCAACAGGCGTAACTGTTAACCTTGAATGCAAATCGTGTAAGCCTTTTTCACCATAATCGATAAACGCATCCAACAAAACAGGAACGAGGTTTATGTTGAGTTTGATTGATTTAAAATTATCAACCATAGTAATCATATCAAGGTAATCCTTGACGGCGTGCAGTCTTACCCAAGGCATAAGATAGTCACCTTCCGGTGAAAGCTGGTACACAGGTTGATGCATGTGCCAGTAGAAAGCGATTGATAATTTTTTATTCTGACTCATCATAAGGAAATCTTAACTCCGTTCTTGACTTTAGTATAACATCGACATGACAAAATTGCTACGGTTTGAGTTTTGACAAGCCATAAAAAAAGACCCCTTCACACGTAGGGTCTTTATTTGTTAAAATCAAGGAATCATATAAAAACTTATTTTAATTTCGGGTTGAAAACCGAAACTTTCTTTAATTCGTCGGCATTAAAATTTGTCTGAATTAAATTGTCGAAAAGGTTCGGCTCAGGAGATTTAACCTTCTGTGCCTGCCAATAATCTTTGTCAAGCTGTGGAAGTCCACTATGTTCAGGTATGTTTGGATTAAAATCAACCATAGAATTTTCCTTTTCCTTACTCTTTCTATAACGACCATGATTTCAAAAACTTTAATATTTTGCATAAAGTTTTACAAAACTTTACAGTAAACATTTCGGAGGAGGCGAAAAGCCCTAATAAAGGTGACTTTTCGCCAATGAAGAATTATTTTCCTGTTGAGCCGAAACCGCCTTCGCCTCTAGCTGTTTCTGTGAGTTCTGTTACAACTTCGATTTTTGCTTGTTCAGCTTTTGCGATAACCATTTGTGCAACTCTTTCATCAGGTTGAATTGTGTAGGCTTCATTAGATAAATTTACAAGCGGAATACAAACTTCACCACGATAATCCTCGTCGATTGTCCCGACACAGTTGATTAACGTAATTCCATGCTTAATTGACAAACCCGAGCGAGGTCTGACTTGTGCTTCATAACCGTGTTCCAATTCGATTTTTAAACCTGTCGGAATTAAGGCTCTTTCAAGCGGTTTGAGAGTTATCGGTTCTTTTATTGCCGCACACAAATCCATTCCGGCAGCTCCTTCTGTTTTGTATTCAGGCACAAATTTATTATGTTCCAATCTCTCTATTTTCAATACTGTCATAATTTCTCCTTTTTTATTTACTAATTACTATTAACTCCGTAACCAAACATCGCAAAATCATATTTTACAGGATCTTGCGGGTCAAAATGTTTTAAATTTTCTGTCAATTCTACAACAGCCTTAAAATCATTAGAATTTCTACTCAAAAGCCCCATTTCTCTCGAAATTCTTGCCACATGGACATCAAGCGGGATGTACAAATCCGATGCCGGCATGAAATTCCAAATTCCAAAATCAACGGGAGGTTTGCGAACCATCCAACGCAAAAACATGCTCATTCGCTTCATTGCTCCACCTTTTGAAGGGTTTGGAATCATAAAGTAAAACCCTTGCCCGACTTTGTTTTTTACCCTCGAATAAAAATAATCGCAAACTGTTTGAAAAATTTTCCCTTCCTGATAGCCATGCTTAAAAAGTTCCTCCAACCCACCGTCTTTTGCATAAAGATTTTTCATAATATTGAAAATCTCAGCAAAATCTTCACTTTTGCCAAATCTGTAATTAAAATCCCCAAGAATTTTCGACTCAAAGTTTAAAATAAAATTCAACGGTTCATTTTGAGCGAGTTCAAAAAGCGAATTAAGCTTTTTTATAAACAATTCTCGTTTGCCATAAGCCACAAGCGACGAAATAAATCCGGCAATTTCAATATCTTCTTTTTTAGAAAATCTATGCGGAAATTGAATAGGATCATTCCAAATGAAATCCTCATTCTCAAACTTTTCAGCTAAACAATCAATATTTTCTTTCGTAATCATAATTTAATTATATTAGTATTGAAAATATCTGTCAAAGTCAACATCATCAAAACTGCACAAAAGTTTGTAAACCTCGTTATCCTCATCCATTCTTTGAAAAGTATAATTGTCAAATTTCCAATATTTAGGGTTAATCCCAATTACCCTGACAATCCCCTCTTCCTTTAATATATTAAGTTTTTTCTTAACAATTTCAAGCGGAAGTGCGACAAGTTTTGCTAGCTCAACAGCAGTAACACCCTTATCACTGGAGCATTTTTCGGGAGTCATAAACATCAGTTCCAGCCCGACTTTTTTCAAATCTTTATCTTCGGTTTCCAACTCATAATCGTACATACAGGCATTCTATCTCAAAATTTTTTATTAATCTATCGTATTGTTGGAGTAATTTAAAAAAAACTATTGACAAATTAAGGTGTATGTGCTACACTTGTAGCAGATATGAAAATGTTAATGCTTTTTTATGAAAACAAAATTAGTTCATTTTTTGTCAAAGAGGTGAATTGCTCTATGTCCAAAGGCAATTCCGTCGTTGACAGTGTTGTGAATTTGTAATTTTATTTTTGTTTTTATAGGCAAATGTAGGGAAATTTAGAGGAGGCATATCATGAGAATAAGTGCTATTAACAATTTTAAGGGTAACTTTTACACTAATTTACGACAATCAAACAAAGATTTTTCAAACAAATCAAATAGCGGTATGTCTTCAAGTTGTGTGTCAAACTCTTCAATGTTAGTCGATAAAAATTATGGCAGTTTGCTTGCTAAAAAGAATAATGTTTCGTTTGCAGGTGTAGCTCCGGACAAAGCTCTTTCTATTGCGAAACAAATTCCGCTTGCTGACAGAATTGCGACAATGTTTGACTTTTTTGAACATGGTGATTTGATTTTGGTTAGTAAAAATCTTCAAGAAGGTCAAAAAGCCCTAAAATCTGCATACAAATCTGCAGGACAACTTTTTAAGAAAATTTTATTTATCCCTGATGATAATATTAGTGAGCCGTTAGCATTTGTTAAACATCAACAAGGCGATAAAGAAATTTGGAATATAAGTAACAAAAATATTTATATTAATAACAAAGATTTTTTAAAACCAAAAGAAAGTTGCTATTTCCTTGACGGTGACAAAATTAAAATCGGTGATTTTGAAATGACAATGAAGGAAAAAGCAAAAACGGATTTGAATGCTTTTAAAAAAATATTTGCCAAATCTATAGATTTAAATCAACAAATAGCCCCTGTTATCAACAAACAAAACTTAAAATCAATTTTATCTATTGCACAAGAAGTTAAAAAAGGGACAGAACCTATCAGGTTTAAAGATGTTGGTGGTCAGGACAAAGCAATCGATATGTTAAAAAAACAAATCTTATATCCGATAAAATATCCGGAAGCTTTCAAAGATACAATGCTTAGCCACGGGGCATTAATGTATGGCCCTCCGGGAACAGGTAAAACCCGTCTTGCCGCAGCATTAGCAAATGAAGCTGATATAAACTTTATCAAAATGAACGGGCTTGAAATGGAATCGAAATGGGTCGGAGAATCGGAAGAAAACTGGAGAAAACTTTTCGAAGCAGCAAAAGAAGAACAACCTTCAATAATTTTCTTAGACGAATTTGACGCTGTAGCAAAAGAACGTGGTGGACAAGATGTTTATGGCGACAAAGTTGTAAATCAACTTCTTACACTGATGAGTGATTTGGAAAAAGACGGTGACGACGTATATGTAATTGCTGCTACAAACAAAAAAGACAATATTGATAAAGCGATATTGCGTTCGGGTCGTTTTGGGGTTCATATTCCGGTAGAACTTCCTGACGAAAAGGGTGTAAGACAAATTTTAGACATCCACTTAAAAGGAAAAGATATTGATGCAGATATCGACAAACTTTCAAAAAAACTTTTTGAAAGAAAAGCTTCGGGTTCTGATATTGCCGCAGTTGTAACTTCAGCAAAAACAAATTCTTATGACCGAAACGGAATTTACCAAAAAATGGAAAATGGTACATTTTCACCAAAAGATTTGGAAGGTGTAAAAATAAACCAACAAGATTTTATCAAAGCTTTAGAAAACGTATTCAGTATGACTAAAAAAAGAAATCCTATAGGTTTTAACAATATATAATACCAAATATGTAACAATCCAAAACATGTATAGCTCTTTCACCTCCGAAAGAGCTTTTTATTTTCAGTATTACTGAAAAAGCACTATGGCTTATATTGTTAATAATCATAGTGCTTAAACCAACAAAATAAGGGGCTTTCAAAGTGCAGACTGCAATCTGCACGCCCTTATTTATATTATAGCGTATTTTGAAAATTTTCCAACCCCCGAGATTAGATAGTAAAATTCTTATACAAAAATAAAAAACGGAGTTATTTTTTATGCTATAATGGTTTCGTAGGGCAATCCTTGATAGTGAAATCCTTATCTTATGCACGACAAACTTCCATTGTGCAAAGGTGTAGAGAAAGGAGGAAGCTATGACAAAACAAGAAATGCTTGCAATAGTAAAAAATGTCCTACTCGCCATAGGACATCTTTTAATTGCTATTGCATGTTTCCTGTAGGGATTGTGCAAGAGGTCGAAAGACCTCTCCCTACATTTATATTATAACGTATTTTAGCCAAATTTCAAGTCCTAGTGTGCAATTTATATTAAGAATTTGCAATAATATTTCTTGTGAAACCGATAATTGCGGAAATATTTTTTATGTTATAATAACATCGTAGGGCAATCCTTGATAGTGAAATCCTTATCTTATGCACGACAATCATCTGTTGGACTAAGGTGTAGAGAAAGGAGGCAGCTATGACAAAACAAGAAGTGCTTGCAATAGTAAAAAATGTCCTAGTGATATTAGGACATTTAATACTTACTTTAGCAAGTCTAATGTAAGGGTTGGACTAGAGGTCGAAAGACCTCTCCCTACTTTTTTATTATAACCGATTTTTGCCAAATTTCAAGTCCCATTGCGTATTTTTTATTAAGAAACTGAAACATTATTTTCGTTATTTTTGTGTATAATGAAAATACAATGAAAGAGGTATGCGATGATTAAAAAATGGTTGGGCAAATTATCTGTGGTTATGTTATTAATATTCGGGTTGGTAATGTTTTTCTACCCAATGTTGATAAATTCCTCCAATATGTTTGGGGATTTGGGGGATACAAGATTTGTGACATACGTTTTGGAACATTTTTATAAATGGATTACACATCAAGGGTTACATACTTCTTTTTGGAATATGCCGATGTTTTATCCTTACGAGAATACGCTGGCGTTTTCGGATGTGATGTTGGGCGGAATTCCTTTGTATGTGCCGTTTAGATTGCTTGGAGTTTCTCCGTTTGGGGCAATGCAGGCATGTGGCATGCTTGCTCAAACTTTGAACTTTGTGGCATTCTATTTTTTGATGAGAAAAGCTTTTAAATTTGAATATTGGATTTCCGGAGCAGCAGCATTTTTGTTTGCATTTGGTTTGCCAAGACACCACCAACTCTGTCACGCACAATTAATGTTCCAATTCTTTATGATTTTTGCAATTTTAGCATTTTCAAAAATCAATATACACAATTCCAACCTTAAAAATCACTTATTGTTTTTAACAACGAGTTTAATGTTTGCTCTGCAAATTTATACAAGTTTTTATTACGGCTGGTTTATGGTTTTTGGCGGAACTCTCGCTTTATTAATCGGGTTGTGCTTTAAAAATTCAAGAACAGCAATCATTGAATTTGTTAAAATTTTTAAAAAGGAAATTTTGTTATATGCGGTTGTAACTTTTGTGTTGCTTTTGCCGTTGGGATATCATTATTTGATTGTTGGCGAAAGATTCGGTTGGTGTAATGATTTTATGCTCAAACCGTTCAGCTTTTTGGCTTCACAAAGTTTGTTTGATTCAAAATTATGGAATTTCCAATTTAAATATAATATGGAAGCTTGGACAGGTATCGGAGCTTTGACTACTGTTTTAATTTTTATCGGAATGTGGAAAAGCCGTTGCAGATGGCAGTTGTTGTTGTTTACGTTGTTTGTGGTGTTGTTCTTTTTCAATATTCCAATGAACAGATTTATTCATTACAATTTCCCCGGAGGAACTGCGATTAGAGCCGGCGGAAGATGTATTTTCTTACTTTTGCCTGTGTTTGCGTACGGAGTGGCTGTTTTCTTAAAGAAAACAAGCAATCAGTTGATTGCTATAATCTTCTTTATGCTAATTTTTGCAGAGCAAATTCCGTATGAGTCAGGATTTAGCTGGACAAAACAGGAACACTACCAACGAATTTCACAGTATCATATTCCGCAGGAATGCCATGTGTTTTACTACCGCACAAGAAAATACATGCAAGATTACGATTGCATTTATGATATTGATTTGATGTGGAAAGCTGATGAGGAACACAAATTCACGGCAAACGGATATTCAGGATTTATGCCGTTTTATATCGAGGGTTCAGTCCCTGAAAACTGTGTTTTTGAAATTGAGAATAAATAAAAATTTTGTCATATAATAAGAAGGTTAGAAGAATTTTGAAGGAGGTTTCCTATGAGAGAGGAATTACTCGGAATAATTGAAAAAAATAGTCGCATAGATATCAAGGAACTTGCAGTTTTGCTCGGACGAGAGGAAATTGAAGTTGCGAATGAGCTTGCAAAACTTGAGAATGAAGGAATTATTTGCGGGTATCACACGTTGATTGACTGGGAAAAGACTTCTATTGAAAAGGTAACGGCACTGATTGAGGTGAAGGTTACACCGCAGAGAGGGCAAGGGTTTGACCATATTGCCGAGAGAATTTATAACTACCCAGAGGTTAAGGCGGTTTATTTAATTTCCGGCGGTTATGATTTGCTTGTAACTTTGGAAGAAAAAACTTTGAGAGAAATCTCCAACTTTGTATCGGATAAATTGTCGACACTCGATAGTGTTTTGAGCACGGCGACACACTTTATTTTAAAAAAATACAAAGATCACGGCACAATTTTGGACAAAAAGCCTGAAGACGGTAGAGAGGTCGTTACTCCGTGAAAAAATTTCTTTCTGATAAAATTCAAACCATAAAGCCTTCGGGGATAAGAAAATTTTTTGATATCGTAAGCGAGATGAAGGACGCAATTTCACTCGGTGTTGGCGAACCTGATTTTGAAACTCCGTGGCATATTCGTGATGAAGGGATTTATGCACTTGAAAAGGGCAGAACTTTTTACACCTCTAATGCGGGACTGAAGGATTTGAGGGCTGAAATCGGCAATTATCTTTCAAGAACGCAGGGGATAAACTATGACCCGCAAAGTGAAATTTTGGTGACGGTTGGTGGTTCAGAAGCTATTGATATCGGGTTGAGAGCGATAATAAATGCGGGTGATGAGGTTATAATTCCGCAACCTTCGTATGTTTCCTATGAACCTTGTGCGGTTCTTGCGGGGGCAACACCTGTTATAATTAATTTGAAAGCCGAAAACGAATTTCGCTTGAGCGCAGAAGAGTTGGAAGAAGCTATTACGGACAAGACAAAGATTTTAATTCTTCCGTATCCGAACAATCCGACGGGTGCGATTATGGGGCGTGAGGACTTGGAAAAAATTGCAAAAGTCGTGATTGAAAAAGATATTTTGGTAATGTCAGATGAAATTTACAGTGCACTGACTTATAAGGGGGAACATGTTTCCATTGCAGGCATTGAGGGGATGAAGGAACGTACGATTTTGATAAACGGATTTTCAAAAGCGTATGCGATGACGGGCTGGAGGCTCGGTTATGCCTGCGGACCAAAAGAAATCATCAAACAGATGACAAAAATTCACCAATTTGCAATAATGTGTGCTCCGACTGTGAGCCAATATGCGGCGGTAGAGGCTTTAAAACATGGTGATGAAGATGTTAAAAAAATGCGTCAGGCGTACAATCAGCGACGCAGATTTTTGATGAACGCTTTTCGTGAGATGAATTTGAAATGCTTTGAGCCTTATGGTGCGTTTTATGTTTTTCCGTGCATAAAAGAGTTTGGTATGACGAGCGAAGAATTCGCAACAAGATTTTTAGAGGAAGAACATGTTGCAGCCGTTCCGGGAACGGCATTTGGCGAAAGCGGAGAAGGGTTTTTGAGAATATCTTACGCATATTCTCTGCCGACATTGAAAACTGCTATGGAAAGATTAAATCATTTCGTCAATCGACTTCGTGGTGCTTGAGGATTTATTCCAAATAAAGTGGTTTGAGCCTTGTTTTTCTCTTACAAAGCCGTTTTTTTCATAAAATCCGTCAGCGATGGAATTGCATTTTATGGAGGAAAATTTTTCCTGTAGTATTTTTATAAGTTCCGTGCCAACATTTTTATATGGAGGTTTGTCGATTGCATAAGCTATTAGCGGGTGTGCTTGAATATGTTCTAAATACGCTCCGTTGTCTTCTTTTGCTACAACATCTGCCATAACCAGAACTTTGTCGGCATCAAGTTTTTCAAAGTTATCTTTTTGTGTCGTCAAGGCGTAAATTTGCATATTTTCTTTGTTTTTGCCCTTACGAAAAATTTTTTTTGCATTAAGAAAAATATCATCGATAAAACTTATTCCATAAAACGCATCTTGAGTTTCGTTAATAGCCTTGACATCAGCATTGTTTAATGGGTCAAGCTCGACACAAGACACATTTTTTGTAATGTATGATTTTGAATTTTCTACCAGTTTTTTGACGGTCACTTCTTTTATAAAACTCGCACCAAAACTGATATTTGGATTTATATTCATTTCGCAATCCTTTTGATATTGTTTTAAAATCCCTGAAAAAATATTTTTGCGTTTTTTATGATAATATGTAAATATCAAGTTGGAGGTCAATATGTACACCATAAAAGAAGTCGCAGAAAAAATGGCGGTTTCGGAACACACTCTCAGATTTTGGGCAAAGAGCGGATTTTTTCCGTTTGTAAAGAGAAACGAAAACAACATTCGCCAATTCTCCGAAAATGATTTAAATTGGGTTAGGATAGTTAAATGTTTGCGTTCTGTCGGGACGGAAACTAAGGCTATTAAACGATATATTGACCTTTGTATAATTGGTGACTCTACAATTCAAGAGCGTTACGAGATTATTAAGAATACCAAGAAAAAGGCCCTGCAACAAATGGAGGATTTGAAAAAACAGTTGGAGTTGTTGGATTATAAGGAAGCCTTTTACAAAAACCTTATCAAAAACAACCTGAAAGACAGTTGGAATCCAATGAACTCGATGAAGCCGGAAGAGGCTGCTGTTTAGGGTTTTTTTGTAGTTTTTCTTGTAACAATTAAAAACACTCCGAAAAGTATCAGAAAAACTCCGATACAAATTCTTACCGTCAAATGTTCATGGAAGAGTAACACCCCGAAAAATATTGCGGTGAGTGGTTCTAATGCCCCTAAAATCGCAATTGTTGTTGAGCCGACGAGTTTGATTGCGACATTGATTGTTTCCAAAGAAATTATTGTCGGCAAAAGTGCGAGTGCGATTGCGTAAACCCACAAAATCGGTCTGTCTAAAATTTGTAGTTGAGTGCAAAATTTGAGGTTGTAAATATAAATTATAAGCCCGAAAAACATCACGTAAAAGCTCATTTTTTCACGCTTGAGGTGCTGAACAGCTTTGATTTTTTTGACCCCGACAATATAAAGTGCATAAAGCAGGGCGGACAAAAATACAATTCCTACCCCGAGCGGATTTAGGGTTGCATCTGGCTTGCCGTGGTATAGAAGTCCTATCCCGATAGAGGTTAAAACTATTGCAGATAGCACAGTTCCCGTCAATTTCTCCTTAAAAAACATTGCCATAATTATTGCAACCAACACAGGGTAAACAAACAAAATTGTGCAGGCAATTCCAGCCTCAATGTAGCCGAAGGCGATAAACAAAGTCAGTGACGAGGACGAGAACAGAAGTGCCAAAATCAAGAGTGGTAAAAATTCCTCTTTTTTAATCTTTAACGAAATCTTTTTTACAAAAGTAAGCCATAGTGCATAAATAACCACGGCAAAAGCATATCTGTAAAACAAAACTGAATTTACGCCAATTCCCGCCGCATACAGTGGCAGGGCAAATAAGGGGTTTGTTCCATAGCTTGACGATGCAATCGCACCGTTAACAAGCCCTATTACTCTTCTGTTCACTCGGATTTCCTCAGACAACAATTTATAGTAAAGATGATTTAAAATCAATATTTTTTATCAAAAATTTTCCCACAATTTTTTGAAAAATTCTATGTTCATGCAATAATTATATTATTGACACGTTAATAATATGAGGTAAAAAATAATGGCAATGAATTCACCAAGACAGACATCTCACTTGAAAAAAGAGATTTTGGTTAGAATTATCAAATCTTATTTGAGTGACAATTTTGAAGAAAATACACGTCTAATTCCTTACGATATGCGACCAAAAGGTCACGACGTCCCTTACAGATGTTGTATTTACAAGGAAAGAGCAATCCTTCGTGACAGAACTGTTGCAGGGTTGGGGCTTTCTATTGAAGAAACTGATGATAGCATTCTTCTTTCCTCTTTAGCTAAAAAGGCTGAAGAAAGAGAAGTTCCGGAAGAACACCCGCTCACGGTTTTGACGACAGCTTGTAAAGGTTGCGTTCCTTCTAGAATTTATGTCACAGACCTTTGCCAAGGTTGCGTTGCAAGACCTTGCGAAAGCACTTGTCGTTTTGGTGCAATCAGTGTTCATGACGGTAAATCACACATTGACCATGAAAAATGTAAAAATTGCGGTATGTGTGCTCAGGTTTGTCCTTACCAAGCAATCCAAAAAATTATCGTTCCTTGCGAAAACGCTTGTCCGGTAGGTGCTATCGCTAAAGGCGAAGACGGGCATGCAAAGATTGATTTTGACAAATGTATTTCTTGCGGAAAATGTGCAGCAGCTTGTCCGTTCGGTGCAGTTCACGAAAAAAGTCAAATTATCGATGTTTTGAAAAACATCAAAGCAGGCAAAAAGGTTATCGCAATGGTTGCCCCTGCTATGTTCGGTCAACTTCCTTGTACTCCGACACAGCTCAAAGAAGCAATCCTTAAACTCGGTTTTTCTGATGTTTATGAAGTTGCTCAAGGTGCTGACGTTACAACAAAAAATGAAGCTGCCGAACTTGTTGAAAGACTTGAAAAGGGTGCAAACTTCATGACAACTTCTTGCTGTGCAGGTTACAACGAACTTGTCGAAAAACACGTTCCTGAACTCAAGCCGTTCCGTTCGGATACGAAAACTCCGATGTACTACACGGCAGAGATTGTTAAAAAAGAAAATCCTGACGCAATTACGGTATTCTTTAGCCCTTGCGTTGCAAAAAGACGTGAAGCTCTTGGCAATCCGAACGTAAACTACGTTCTCAACTACGAAGAAGTCGGTGCTTGGTTTACCGCAGCTGAAATCAAAGTTGAAGAATGCAGCGATAGCAACTTCAAGGTGGAATCCTCAGCAGAAGCAAGAAATTACTGCGTAACGGGCGGTGTTGCTCACGCTGTGGAAACTCTTATTCCTGAAGGCGTTGAAGCTAAACCTGTTGTAATCGACGGTTTGAACAAGCAATCAATCAGAGATTTGAAAAAATACGCTAAAAACGGCACTTGCGACCTCGGTAACCTAATCGAAGTTATGGCATGTACAGGCGGTTGCCTCGGCGGTAACGCTACGGTCAACGCTTATAAGCCTGCCCTCAAACAGGTTACAAGTTACGTTAATTCAAGCGAATCTTTGAAAGGTTCTGAAAAAATAGAAAAATAAATATTTTTTGAGAATATAAAAAGCGGGCGGAAAACCGAAGGTTTTCCGCCCGCTTTGTTAAAAAAATTTATTAATGAATTTGGAAAACGCATTTAGTACAGTGAGCCTTCGGCTGCACAACCAAATTGTCCTCCAAATCGTACATTTGAGAAATTTTTGTCACAAGCGGAGCTCCGCATTTCGGGCACTTCAAGCCGCCCGCACCCTTCAAAATTAGTTCTTTCAAACTTTCTATAATTTGCGGTGAAACCAAATCGTTACTGAAATCTTTTTCCAACTTTTTAATTTCTTCCGGACTGCATTTCAAGCCTTTTGCAAGGTTTTGTCTGATTGTGACCGGCAAAAACAATTCCTTGCCCGCCTCAATATCTTCTATCAAACTCAAATCAATATTGCATTTTGCGGCAAGCCCCTTGGGTGACATGCCCAAATCATCTCTTCTTTTTTGTATAAATTGTGCTAATGTTTTCATAGCCAAAATTATACCATAATAAAAAGTCCTCACGCAAGATTTACGCAAGGACTTTTTTCGGATGTATAAATTATTGGTTATAAGTTATTTTTTGTCCTCATAAGGAACATCTTTCGGTGTAACCGAGTTTACTTCGATTGAAGAATATCTTCTGACTGCATCGTATTTGTTTGTGAAAATAATTGATTTTTCAAGATCGCCTTTTTCAAACTTGCCGTCGTATTCAGCGTTTCCGTCTTCGTCAATCGTGTAACGGTTGCCTGTAGATACGTCGTACATTGCTGTTGAAACAGGTTTGTAATTCAACTCGTTGTTTTTGTCCAAATTAGGGTTTCTCAACTTCAACAATTTTACAACCAACTGGTTTTTGCCGTCTGGTGTTGAATATCCCAACTGGTAGAAGTTTTCGTTTTTGCCTTCAACGTATTTGCCTTCATCATCATCAAAATCTGTAGTTGTTACGTTGTACCACATCTCATTTTTAGAAGACTTGTCTTCGTTGAACAATGATTTTACATAAGGATGTTTGTATTCATCCAAATAAACCATTCTAACAGGGATTTTGCCGTCGCCTGTATCGATGCTGTCGTTTTCAAAGAATTTTTTGATTACAGGAGCTACAGGTGAGTCGTATCCGGGTTTAATTTTGACTGTGTCAACTCTATCGCATCCTGGGATAGGGTAATAGTGAACTTCTTTTACTGTATCGACAGGGATTTCAACAGGATAAATGTGTGTTTCATCAAAATTCATCTTGTCGCAACTTGTCAAACCTGCTGTGCCCATTGACAACATCATTGCCAATGCCAAAGCCTTTGTCGCATTTGTAATTGCGTTGTTTGAAACATTATTTCTATCTTCCCCTTTAAAAGCTACCTTTGTTTCAGGAGCGTTGCAACCGCTGCACTGAACTTTTGGGGAAATACCTACTTTTGCACTTATTGCATTTACTTGCATGAAAAAACCTCCGGTTTTAATTATATTTCGTCCTACTAACTTAAAAAAGGAACACAAAATTTCTTGCTACAAATCATGCAAAAATATGTGAACCTTTTTTTTAAATCTTATTATTACTGGGTTTTGGTGGCATAATTGTCTTTTACAAAACTTAATAAAGCTATTGTTCAGCCAATTTTTCTCTTACCAAAGTTTCAACTTCGTTCAAAATATCAGGATTTTCAGTCAAGAAATCTCTTGCCTTGTCGCGTCCCTGACCGAGTTTTTCTTCTTTAAAGCTGAACCAAGAACCGGCTTTTTTAACGATATCGAGATTAACTGCGACATCGAGGATGTTTCCGACTTTGCAAATACCTTTACCGAAGATTATGTCAAATTCGGCAGTTCTAAACGGTGGAGCAACTTTGTTTTTCAACACACGAACTCTAACGTGGTTTCCGACGTCGCCGTCCTCACCTTTAACACCTTCTGTGCGTTTGATTTCCATACGAACAGAGGCATAATATTTAAGAGCGTTACCACCTGTTGTAACTTCAGGGTTTCCGTACATAACACCGATTTTCATACGCAACTGGTTGATGAAAATAACTGTTGTGTTGGTTTTGCCGATAATACCTGTCAATTTTCTCAAGGCTTTGCTCATCAAACGAGCTTGTAAACCCATTTGCTGATCTTCCATAGAGCCTTCGATTTCGGCTTTCGGAACGAGAGCTGCAACCGAGTCGACAACTACAACATCCACCGCTCCAGAGCGAACCAATTCTTCCGTAATGTCGAGAGCTTGTTCACCTGTATCAGGCTGTGAAATCAACAAGTCATCCACCTTAACACCCAAATTTCTTGCATATTCAGGATCAAGAGCGTGTTCTGCATCGACGAAAGCCGCAATCCCGCCACGTTTTTGACATTCTGCAACGATATGTTGAGCGAGTGTTGTTTTACCGGAACTTTCAGGGCCATAGATTTCGATGATACGACCACGAGGAATTCCGCCGATACCAAGGGCTACGTCAAGAGCAAGTGAACCCGTTGGAATAGCATCAACATTAACTGTTGCTTTATCCCCGAGTTTCATGATAGAACCTTTACCAAAATCTTTTTCGATTTTTTCGATTGCTAATTTTAATGCTTTGCTTCTTGCCTCATTTTGTGACAAAACCTCTGCATTATCTTTTTCCTTGCTTGCCATAACCTTTAATTTCCTTTATTAATTATTCCCAAACGTGTTTGTTTTGTTTTACGTACAAACCCATACCGATAGATTTGTAGCTGTTCACGTCGTTTTTAAGCTGATAAATTTCTTTATTCAAATCAATGATTTTTTGTCTAAGGGTTTCGTTGTCGGTTTTGCATCTGATTAGTTCGACAACAACTTCATCCATACCTTCGAGTTTTTCGTCGATAACTTTTGCAATTCTGTCACTCAAATTGTTTTCCATTTCTTTAAGAGAAACGAGAAGATTTTTCATAACAGGGGATTGCATTTGAGCTGAAGTAATCATAGGGTTTGTAATCCCTTTTTGTGCTTGTACTTTTCTAAGATTTTTAACTTCATCATAAGAAAAGTAAGTATGACCTTTGCTATTTTTTCTTGGCATAATTGAAGCACGCTTACAAAGTTCTACAATTTCTTTGTTATCAGTATTCAATATAGCTCTAACTTCTTGTGGAGATAAGATTTTCTCCTTCAATGCTTCTTTTAACATATTTTATTGTTCCCTCAAAACTTTCCCAATTATATTTTATTTTACTCGTGAAAAAAAAACAAATATTTTACGCATGTTGTAACACTACTTAATAAAAAAAGTAAATAAGTGAATAGGTGAATAAGTAAATAAGTTCAAATCGGGTGCGTTGCACCAAAGCTGATATTGAGCGAAGCGACGTAAAGATCGCATCGTCGTGAAACATTGCTCAGATACCTTTTCACCCCTTACACCTCTAACGCAAATATTTCATGTCACTGTGTAGTAAAATATATGCAGTTGATCCTGTACCTTGGCGATTGCTTACGGTTTTTTGGTAATTATCCAGTTTATTAGGAGCGATTGAGTTTTTTAAGATTAAGAAAAAGAATACATCTTTTCCTATTGTATTTGGTTCTTTTGCTCCGTTTGTATCGTATAAAATGTATCCGCAAGTGTTTTCATATCCGCCATCACGCATATTGCAAGCGGTTCCTTGAGCTTTTATTACTAAATGACTGCCGTCATTTAAAATCATTTTATAGAAAAATTCATCTCTGTAATTTGTATAAGTGCTCCACTTTGAGCCGTTCAAAAATTTGTAATCCACGACAAGCATACAGTTTGGCTGAAAACCGCAATCCTTGCTAACTTTGAGGTAAGGAACAATCCTTTTGCCTATAAGTTCAGAATTTTTCTTTGAACTAACCCAACCTCCAACATCTTCATAACCCCAAGTATTAACATTTCCGTGTTCGGTAACGGCTCTTAAGAATGCATTATTAATTGTTGAATAAAATTTTTTAACTTTGTTTACCGTAACAACTTCTTGATATTTGTTAAGAAGTGTTGGTAGTGTCATTGCGGCGACTACACCGATTATGCCAAGTGTAATTAAAACCTCTGCCAATGTAAATGCTCTTTTATTCATAAATTTCTCCATATTAATGTCAGTACCACTGATTTTATTTAATGTCAGTATAGCTGATAATTAAAAAATGGACAAGGACTTTTTACGAAAATTTGCAAAAAATCTGAAACGTATCAGAAAAGAAAAACACATAAAACAGGATGATTTTTTAGGTGTAGACGGGATTTCACGCTCAACTATCGCAATGGTGGAAACCGCCAAAACTGATATAACTTTGTCCAAGTTAAAGATTATTGCAGATGTACTAAAAGTTAATCCAAAAGATTTGTTGGATTTTAAGGAATAAAAAATAAAGCAGTCCGTAAGCCGTGTTCTGTTTTAGATAATTATCTGTCTGGTATTGCAGTTGCCTGCAATCTCTAGCGATTTCTTAGAAGTTGGCGGACAGCCTTTATAACCTTCAATTCAATCTTGCATTCTATCGGGGGTTACCTGACCAGTGCCTCTCAACACCGTCGGTGAGCTTTTACCTCGCCGTTGCACCTGTGCCTGTGACTTTCGCCCATCGGCTGTATATTTTCTGTGGCCCTATCCACCGGCTTGCGCCGTCCGGAGTTTCTCCGGCGATCTGTCCTTGAATGCACGGACTTTCCTCATCCTTTGGCTTTCACCAAAGTCCGCAATTATCCGACTGCTTTATTTGGGTATATTGTAACACAAATAAAGTAAGTAAGTTAATAAGTAAATAAGTGAATAAGGTAATAGGTTCTTATCGTTCGCTACGCTCAAAAGCAGCTTTGGTGCAACGCACCTGATTTGAACTTATTCACGAGCCCGTTAGGGCGAATTCACTTATTCACTTATTCACCTATTTATATAGTGGAAAACACTGCGTTTTCCAAACTCTACACCTTCATTGCACGGAGGATGTCGTCGAGGTCGGCGGAGGTCTTTTTGACTTCGTCGTTTGAATATTTGATTGCGTTATCAGGATCTTTCAAACCGTTTCCGGTCAAGATACAAACAATCTTTGAACCTGCTTTTACTTGATCTTTAACTTTTATTAAACCTGCGACAGAAGCTGCACTTGCCGGTTCAGCAAAAACACCTTCTGTTGATGCGATTAATTTATAAGCTTTAACAATTTCTTCATCAGTTACAAAGTTAATCATGCCGTGGCTTTCATCACGTGCTGCTTCAGCTTTTTGCCAACTTGCAGGATTACCGATACGAATTGCCGTAGCGAGAGTTTCAGGTTTATAAATTCTTTCACCACGAACGATTGCTGCCGCACCTTCAGCTTCAAATCCCATCATTTTCGGCAATTCTTTTATCTTACCGAGTTTATGCCATTCTGTATAACCTTTCCAGTATGCGGTGATGTTACCGGCATTTCCGACTGGGATGAAGTGGTAGTCAGGAGCTTGTCCGAGTGCGTTAATAATTTCAAAAGCACCTGTTTTTTGACCCTCAATTCTATACGGATTAACCGAGTTTACAAGCGTAATCGGATATTTTTCCGCAATCGCACGAACTGCATCAAGAGCTTGGTCAAAATTACCTTGAATTGCGATGATTTCAGCACCATACATCATGGCTTGCGAAAGTTTCCCTAATGCAACATAACCGTCAGGAATTAGGACGAAGGTTTTCATACCTGCCTTTGCCCCATACGCAGCGGCAGAAGCAGAAGTATTACCTGTAGAAGCACAAATAATCGCGTCTGAACCGGCTTCTTTAGCCTTTGACACAGCCATTGTCATACCACGATCTTTAAAACTTCCGGTCGGATTGCAACCTTCAAATTTCAGATAAATTTCCGCATCCAACCCGATTTTTTTTGCCAAATTGTCAGCCTTAATAAGCGGAGTATTTCCTTCATTAAGCGTAATGACCGGAGTTTTTTCCGAAACCGGCAAGTATTCTCTAAATGTGTTAATTAATCCATGATAATACATAAATCTTCCCTCTTTTGCTTGTATACCCCGATAATAACACAAACAGCAAATTTTACCTAAAATTTAAAAAGAAAAGTCAAAAAGTTCTTTCAATTCAACATCAAGAGCATCTGCCAAAACCCGCATTGTTCTGATTGTGACATTTGCTTCACCACGTTCAATTTGTCCTATATAGTTAAAATTCATATCAACGAGTTCCGCAAGCTTTATTTGCGAAAATTTCCTGGACTTTCTCACATAAGCAAGCTTTGCCCCAAATCGTTTTTCGATGTCAAAATTCTTTTCCATAACATATATTATAAATTTTGTGATAATAAATTTCTAACTGTTATTACTATAGATATGCTTGCTAATAACTATTAATTTTTGTAACAATCTAACTGATTTACATCAATTATTCAACCTAAAAATACTTTATTAACATGTAATAACTAGTTATTGAGTATAAAATACAAGCTATTAGAAAGAGGTATTAAGATGACAATTAACGGCATTAATGGAACAAACGGAGCAAACGAACCGCAAAGAACTGCTGCAAAGGCTGACCCTAATGCAAAAGCAGAGGCAGAAAACAAAAAGATTTCTCAAGAGTTGAGTGAAGGTCTTTCAGGTGCAACAAGAAAAAATGCGATTACAGAGAACGACAAAAAGGATTTGATTAAACATTACCGAGAAATGGGCTATTCAAGATCTCAAGCAGAGGCGTTGTTTGACTCAAAAGCCGAAAAATTAGAAAAAATGTCCAGAAAAGACGCTAAAGCGTGGGTCAAGGACTATATGGAAAAGAACGGATGTTCTAAAAAAGAGGCAAAAGCCGCATTTAAACAAGAACACGGTTACAGCGTACCGTTGTCTTTGGGTCAAAAAATGTTAAGAGGCGTGGCTGTTGCTGTTACCGGCCCTATCGGATATGTGGCAACGCTAGCTGATGGAATTACCGGAGGTAAATTAGGCGTTCAAAAATTTATGAAAGGTCAGGGCAATAACGATGCAAAATATGTCGCTAAGCAAGATCCTAGTGAAGTTTACCACAACGGTATTATATAATATGAAATAGCCGGCTTAAAAGCCGGCTGTTTTTCTATATCTGTACTCGTATCATACTGTTAACTTTATTAATCATATCATCCGCCTCGAAGGCTTTTATCGTCTTTTGCATATCTTTTTCGCGACAAAGTTCTGTGATTACCGTGATATCTGCCGTATTATCCTCAGATACTCCACGCTGTACGATACTTGCAAGGCTTATTTCGTTTTCAGCACAAATTGTACCGATTTTACCGATAACGCCCTTATTATTCTTCGCATTAATCGAAAGATAATATTTGTTTTCAGTATCCGCAATATCAATCATTTCCGCAGCTGAACTATGATTACATCTCATCATAGGCAACAAATAATTCGTTGTATTAAGTTCCGCAGCTATCGCCAAAATATCGCCGACTACAGAACTTGCCGTCGGAAACTCACCTGCCCCCGGCCCTGAAAGCGTAATTCCGCCAACAGGATGTCCCTCAAGACTTACGGCATTTGTTACGTAGTTGATATGTGCAAGAGTTGATTTTTGCGAAACCAACATCGGATGAACCCTTACATCAGCCTTGCCGTCCTTTGACAAATACGCAGATGCAATAAGTTTAATCTTATAACCTAAATCGTGAGCGGCTTCCATATCTTTTGCTCTGATTTTCGTAATCCCTTCACGATAAACCTTATCAATTTTGATACGTTTTTTAAAAGCAAGAGTTGCAAGAGTCGTAATTTTATAAGCAGCATCAAAACCTTCAACATCTCCTGTCGGATCAGCTTCCGCATAACCAAGCTCTTGAGCCTCTTTTAAAACATCTTCATAAGACGCACCCTGAACATCCATTTTAGTTAAAATGTAATTTGTTGTACCATTCAAGATAGCCTCAATTCTCGTAATTGCATTCCCCGCAAGGATTGTTTTGATTGGCATAATAATCGGAATTCCGCCGGCGATTGCAGCTTCGTACAAAATAACCCTGTTGTTTTCTTCCGCAAATTTGAATAATTCTTCGCCACGCTTTGCAAGAAGTTCTTTATTTGCGGTTACGATGTGTTTGCCATTTTTGATTGCAGTTTTAATAAGTTGAAAAGCCGGTTCTAACCCGCCGATAAGCTCAACAACGATATCGATATTCGGGTCATTAACAACCGAAAAAGCATCATCAGTAACGATTGAGCTGTCCAAACCTTCAATATTACGAGGTTTGTTGATGTTGCGAACTGCAATCTTTACAACTTCTACATTACCAAAAGATTTAAGAGTTTTAAAAACCCCTGAACCTACGGTTCCAAGACCGATTAAACCGATTTTAATTTTTTTGTCCTCTTTTCGAATCGGCATCGAAAAATCATTAACTTTATTCTCCATAGAACAATCGTAACATAAACAAAAATTAAAAAAAGAACTACTGACTGCGTTTATGCTTATTTTAAAACCTTGTGGAGAAGTTTATTTTTGCGTGAACAAACTTTGGATTGAATGAATTATTTCTGCGAAGATTTTTGCGATAGAAAAGCCTTCGTATTCGGGCATGTTGTCGAGTTTTGAATAGCCGAAGGTATCAACCTCTTCTTTTTTGCAGAAGATACTTTCATCCTGAAGATGTTTCTTTTCTTCTTTTTTCTTTTCGCCTTGAGCCATGTAACCGAGGTTGCCTGCTCCGCCGTCGTTGTTCATGCTGGCAGCTTCTCTGATTATCGGTTTTGTGCTCAAAACATTTACATCGAAACTACTCATTTTTGTGTTTCCTTATATTTTTCCCTATATATATAAAGTAAAAATTTCATGAAGAAATGTTACAATATGGGGTGTTTTTTACAAATATTTACAAAAAGCTTACCCTACGAATTTTACTACGCTTTGAACTTTGAACCCGATTTCTAAGAGGTCACGTTTGCGAATTGCTGCGGTGATGTCTGGTTTAACATATTTTGTTTCCGGAGTTAGTTGAATTTCTATAATCTCATTTTTCTTGTCGTAGTCTATTGAAATTTTTTTTATAAGTGCTCGGTGTGCACTGTCTAATCCGTCTGCAAAACGTAAAATTCCGCCAAGTTTTTTTATAATTTTACGTTCTTTTTTCTCAAAACTTCCGTACAAGTCATGTTTTTCCTTATTCGGCAAGCTTCCTCTATGATATCTCGCAATACACGCAATCATTTTTGTTTCTTCTACACTAAAACCGTCCAAGCCGTACTCTAATATCATAGTTTGAGAATGCTTGTTATGAGATTTCGCTTCTTCAAAATAACCAATATCATGCAACAATGCTGCGGATTCTAAAATAACTTTTTGTTCCTGCGGCATTTCACATACTTTTTTGCCTAACTCCTCAAAAAGCATTAATGACAACCTTTTCACCTCTTGCGGATGACTTATATCATTAGAAAACTTTTTTAAAATTTCGTCCGTACTCAATTTCATAACGTGTAAATTTTAACAAAAAAATAGTCTTGCTGCAATTTTTTTGATATAATTTTTTATGAACAAAGGGAGAATTATGACTGCTGAAAATGACAATTCGAGTGAACTAAACCGTTCTGTCGGGTTTGACATGCCACCGGAAGTTCTGGACGAAATCCGTTTAAATATTGAAGAAATTATTGCCACATTTCCGGTTCCGGAGGACAACAAACTTGACGTTATAAAAAAGATTAATTTTATGTATTCGCACTCCAGATACTTGTCACTAACTGATGCTCTTACGGGACTTTACAACCGCAGACATCTTGATACCATGCTTGAGAGAGAATTTTTACGTGCCAAAAGATACGGAAGCGATTTGAGTGTTGCTATTATTGATATTGACTTTTTCAAAAAAGTTAACGACACTCACGGACACATTTGCGGAGATTACATACTCAAAGAAGTTGCATATCTAATCCTCGAAAATTTCAGAAAAACAGATATTATTTTTCGCTATGGCGGGGAAGAATTTGTTGCACTACTAACCGAAACTACACTTGAAAAAGCCAAAATTCCGCTTGAAAGACTTCGCAAATCAGTTGAAGAATATCCGTTTAATTTTAAAGGCACCGATATCAAAATTACAATAAGCGGCGGAGCTACTGAAATTGGGGACGTCGAAAATGCAAGCGAATTTCTCGACAATGCCGACAAAGCCTTGTATATGGCGAAAGAGAACGGTAGAAATCAAATAGTATTTTTGTAAACTTTTATTAATATTGTAGCAAAATAATTTATTTAGATGATTTAAAATATCATTGAATTAGTTATACTCTGTTAAACACGTGTAGAAGTAGAAAAATGCAAGATTGTGTTTTTCCAAACAAAAATTTAGAGGATATAAAGATATGGTCGATAACAGGTCAGCAGGATTTTTCGGGATTGGAGGCTCTTTTAATTTCAAGAGCGGGGACATATCAGGCACTGCTGCCAAAATGCAGGATGATAAAATGGGGCAGGGCGGAGAATATTTTGCCCAACAAAAAAAAGAAGAAGAAGAGCAGGCTGAAGGTCATGAAAAATATATGGACAGAAGTGCCGTCCTGCGTGCTACCTTGAATTCGCTAGCCATGATGAATGTTGCAAATGTTATCAATGCCAAGAAAATCGCACTTCAAAATGACTCCAAAAAGAAAAAAGCCGACGAAAAATCCTTGAAACGTAACGAAAATCCGTTTAAATCAGATGAAAACGAGCATATTGATGATGTTGTAGATTAACCAAAGATTGATGTATCTTCAGTGTTGTTTTCTTTTTGTTTACCGGTCATCATCAACAATTCACCGTGGTAAGAAGGGCTTGAACCGTTTTTGTCTTTTGAAGTTCCCATGCTGATTAAACTATTGAATTTTGGAGTTGATGCAGGTTGTTCCTGTTGCGGAACTGTTTCATTTACCGCAATAGTCAATTTACCTTCAATATTTTTTTGTACATTTTGAGCAGCTTGTGTATTAAGGGCTTTTATTGAATCCATTGCCTGTTGACTTAGCTGGATTTGCAACCCTGAATTATTCATTGCGATTTGTTTTGCTAAATTAGTATCAACATTGCCTTTATAAAGGTCAACACCAAGATCACGTGCTTGAAAGAAGTTTTCGTTGCCGGCTGTTTGGTATTGGCTGTTTTTTTCGGTAGCACGCTTAAGTATTTCTTGAGAAACCTGTTTCAAGGTTGCTCTGTCAATTCCTAAATTAAGATTTTGTGAAACACTTAATGCCATTAGCTTTTATCCCTTTAAAATTTTCCTTACATATATACAGTCGGCACATGTCCCTCAAAACTTTAGGGTTTTATGTTATAGCTGTAACAATACTTAATATTTACAAAAAAACAGGCAATTTTTCGACAAGAATATACTTTATTTATATATCAAGTATATAATCAGAGAGAATACACATGGATTGGGTAAATTTAAATTACAAATTAAGTTCAATTAACAATGCATTAGAATGCTTTAATTCAGCACTTGACGGTGCCTCCAAAAAGCAAAAAGCCTCCGACATTTTAATTGATTTCGGCTCAAATTTAATTAACGGTCAGGCACGAAACGAAATTGCTTATGACATCAAACGCACCACCGGAAGCGATTTAGGAATAGCTGTAAATGACAATGCAGGCTACGGTTCTGCCGAAAAAAACCAAAAAGGTATGCAAGATTTAATGCAAGCTTCGGTATTTAGCGGAATGTATGGTTTTGGCTGTGGTTGCGGTGGAATGGGCATTTTCGGAGGATACCCGACAATGGGGTGCATGGGTGGCATGAACTACTCAAATCCAGGAATTCTCGGTGGTGTTTTGAATGGTTATCAAATGCCGTCAATGCGAGTTTCGACACCACTTTGGGGCACGAGTGCCTTCAATATGAACAGATTTTTTACGCAAGCATAATATCCTCTAATATCGCAAAAAAGAACCTTCCGAAACGGGAGGTTCTTCCTTTTTGAAAATTGTTAAACAAAAAACTTACGCTTTTTGAACTTTGCCTGCTCTCAAGCAAGAAGTACAAACCTTAACTTTTTTAGAAACGCCGTTTACAACAGCTTTAACTGTTTGCAAGTTAGGTTCTTGCGTATGTACAATTTGTTTATGCGAAAATGTCAATTTCGCTGCTTTAATCGGTTTTTTACCGCAAATTTCACATTGTTTAGACATAATAATTCATCCTTTTCTAGCTAGTTGCGTAACTTTATCATATCTGAAAAATCATAAAAATCAAGTGACATGTTAAATTTCGTTAATTTACCTTTGCTTTTGTCCGTCTGATTTTTTCAGAGCTTTTGAACGCAAGTCACGGTGATAAGTTATCGCAAACCTGTGAGCCTCGTCACGAATTCTCTGGAATAAAAACAATGCCCCCGAATCTCTCGGCAGAATTACAGATTCGGACTGATGCGGAAGAAAAACTTCTTCGTTGCGTTTTGCCAAACTCACAACATCAATATCCTTGACGCCAAGCCCTTCGATAATTTCCATAACGCTCGACAGTTGACCTTTTCCGCCGTCGATAATCATCAAATCAGGTTTTGCCCATTTAGGTTCGCCTAAATGTGACATTCTGCGGGTCAAAACCTCTTTCATTGATTGAAAATCGTCGGGTTTTCCTTCTGTGGTACGGATTTTGAATTTTCGGTATTCGGTCTTTTTCGGCAATCCGTTTATGAAAACTACCATTGACGCAACGGTGTTTGTGCCCTGAATATGCGAAATATCGTAACATTCCATTCTGTGCGGAAAATTTCTGAGTTGTAGTTTTTCTGCCAAATACGAGCCGATTTCGTTAAAATCTTCGTTAATCTTGACCATTTTTTTGATTTTGGCATTGTCGAGTACAACTCGGGCATTTTTATCCGCAAGCATTTGTAATTCGTGACCCTGTGCGGATTTTCCATAACTGATTTTAACCTTTTTGCCGGAAATAACTTCCAACCATTCTTCGTAAAGTGCCTTTTCGCCAACATTCTCCAATTCATTGGAAACAATTTTGTCAGGAAATTCCAACTGCAAGGTGTTGTAGTATTCCTTGAAAAAGGTTGCAAAAAACTCGGTTTTGTCCTCTTCTTCAACCTCATAGACAAAATCTTTTTTATCAATCAAGCGACCTTCTCTAATCATAAGGATTACAATCGCAAAAATGCCGTCCTCATTGAGCATTGAGATTATATCCTCATTAAGTCGGGTGTTTTCATAAACCACCTTTTGCTTTTCAAGGGTTTTATGAAGATCGTTGTAGCTGTCACGAAGTTTTGCAGCTTTTTCAAACTGTTCTGACTCTGCATATTTTTGCATTTGTTCTTTAATTTGAGCCATTAATTCGGACTGTTTCCCCACAAGAAACAGTTCCGCCTGCTTAACGAGATTTTTATATTCATCACTCGTCACCATATTTTGGCACGGTGCCATACAACGCCCGATTTGATAGTACAAACAAGGTCTGTCTTTAAATTTTGGGGTTTTACATTGTTTTAGCGGAAAAATTTTCTTTAAAAAGTCCAAAGTGGAATACATCGCCCTAATATCTGTATAAGGCCCGTAGTATCTACCTTTTTCGGGGTTTAGATTTTTTTTGCGAACAACAAGAATTCTCGGGAAATCTTCGTCCGTAATCAAAAAATAAGGGTACTTTTTGTCGTCTTTGAGCAGAATGTTGTACTTGGGCTTGTGCTTTTTAATAAGGTGGCTTTCAAGAATAAGTGCCTCAACCTCAGTATTAGTGATAATATATTCCAGGCGTTCAATCTGAGATACAAGCACCTGAACTTTTACGCTATCATAGTGTTTTTTATTAAAATAACTCATTACCCGACGTTTTAAAATCTTCGCCTTGCCGACATAAATAATCTCCCCGTCCTTGTTGTAATAAATATAACACCCCGGAAGCGACGGCAAAAGTTTTAACGTTTGTTTCAAGTTATCGTTCATAACCGCAGTATAACACAGTTTGACTATCCGAAACAAGCAATTTTGCATTTAGCCGATAATCTGATTGCATTTGTTTTTTGTCTTGAATATAATATTTTTGTAAATTTACCAAAAAGAAGGAGAATAAAATATGTCAAGAAAACCTATTATTGCAGGTAACTGGAAAATGAACTTGCTCAAATCTGAAGCAAAATCAGTATTTGAAGGTGTTAAAAACTTTGTAAAAGATTATACAGCACAAGAATTGCCAACTGTAGTTATCGCACCTGTATTCACATCAATTTCAGCTGTAGAAGCTGTTAAATGTGATTGCGGTTGCGGTGGAAACAAAATTTCTATCGCAGGTCAAAACTGCCACTGGGAAAAATCAGGTGCTTTCACAGGTGAAATTTCTGTTGAAATGTTAAAAGATGCAGGCTGTGACTACGTTATTATCGGTCACTCTGAAAGAAGACAATACTTCTCAGAAACAGATGAAATGATTAACAAAAAAGCAAAAGCTATCTTGGCAGGCGGTTTGTTGCCAATCATCTGCTGTGGTGAAACTCTTGAACAAAGAGAATCAGGTGTAACAGATTCTTGGATTGCAGGTCAAATCAAAGCTGCTTTGGAAGGTATTTCTTCTGGAGATGTTGCAAAATCAGTTATCGCTTACGAACCAATCTGGGCTATCGGCACAGGCAAAACTTGCGATTCAGACGAAGCAAACAGAGTTATTGCTATGATTAGAAACGTTGTTAAAGAAGTTGCAGGAGCTGAAGCTGCTGATTCTATTAGAATTCTTTACGGCGGTTCTGTAAAACCTAACACAATCGCTGAACAAATGTCTAAATCAGACATCGACGGTGCTTTGGTTGGCGGAGCTTCTCTAAAAGCAGAAAGCTTCAACGAAATTATTGCTAACACAATGAAAGTTGCTTGTCACGCATAATTTACAGACAAACGATTTTAATAAAAAGGCAAACATTATATGAACTAAACCCTAAAGCCGAACAAAATAAAAAAGTCGGTTTTAGGGTTTTAGTTTACATTATAGCCGCTTTTTTTATTAAAAATTTTTCAAATTTCTTGTGCAGTTTTCTGAAACCACTTGCAAAATCTTTTCTCCCACGGAGTTTTCAAATGTTTCTGAAACCTCTTTGACAATGTCGGGTAAAATTTCGCATTGATTTTTTAGAATTTTCTTGATTTGGGTGTAGCTTATCCCGATGTCTTTTGCCATTCTTTCAAAATGTCTCGGGTAAATCTTGTCGCTTTCGTAGTAGCCCCCGATTTTCATTGCCATTTTCTGTGATAATTCAGGGTAAACGCTTGTGCACAAAATATCGTAAGCTGGTGCAAATGCCGTTGTGTCGTCGTCGTAATGTAAAATTGAGAAATTTTTGCCGTGAGCGTCGTTGTTGCCGATTAGGTAGTTGAATATCATCATTTCTACAAATTGCTTAATCGCAACCGCAGGTTTTGTCGTGCTTTTTAGAATTTCTATACATCTTTTAAAATCTACTCCGCCTTCGGATTGGTATTTGTAAGCACTCGGAATATTTGAGGCTTGGCAAAAATCCTCCTGATGTATTCGTCTGATTTTGCCGTCTTTTATTTCTCGGTCATACCGCTCAATCAAAAAATATTTTGTATTATTTGCCTTGCCTATCTCTATTTTTGGAATACTAATCCCTATTTTTTCAGCGGATTTCAAACAAATATACTCGTTTTCAATCGTTTCGCCAAACCCCTGTATTGCTGGTTTTAGAATATTCGTTGACGGAATTGTGTCGTCAGGAATTGCGATTTTGTTCTTAATCATAACGACTGCGGTTTTGTCTTGTGCACCGGCTAAAGACAACCGCTTGTCAGAACCAACTGCTAACGGTTTTTTAGGCAATTCATTTATGTATTTTTCAAGTTCTGTTTCTGATAAAATTTTTCCTTTTATCCTGTGAAATTCTTTTAAATTTTTAGGTTTATCTTTAAAAAATGCGACAGCTCCTGCACAGTCGTAGCCGATAGCTTGAAGTAGTGAAAAATCATTTTTCGGGTTAATTCCGTATCTTTTCCCGATAAAAACTCTGACCTGTTCGCTTTCGGGCAACAATCCGTTAAAAAAGCCTTTGCAATCTTTGTTTGGGTAAATATTTTCTCTAAGCGGCAAACTCAAGGAGAGGGAACGCTTTGCTTTTTTGTCGTATTGAAAGCAAATTCCACCGTTGGAGTCTTTTGACAAAACCCCGATGAAATCCTTGTTTAAATAAACATTTAATAAATCACTCATAATTTACCCTTTTTGCTTAACCCTTGAGCTCAAGCTTCAGTCCCAGCATTTGGCAAACCTTTAGAACTTTGCCTATTTGGGCGGTTTCTTTGCCGTATTCCAAGTCGACAATAAATCGCACTCCGACATCTGCCGAAATTGCTAAATCAGCTTGAGTCAACCCCTGTGATTTCCTTGCGTCCTTTACGATTTCGCCTAATTCAGCAACATTTTCAATAATCATAAAATTTTACCTTTCGGTAAAATTATAACAATTTCCCAATAAAAGTCAAGTAAATTTTACCGCTCGGTAAAATTTAGGTCAAAATTAGGTTATTTTGGGTCAAAATTTACCGAACGGTAAAATTTTTTTTAAACAAATAAAAATGGAATTTCCCCGTCCTGCAAGTGTTTTGCCTAATTCTAAAATAAACGAATTAAGTTTTGAAAATCCAAAATTTTACCTTAACCTATGTGGCTGTTCTTTTCGCTGTCAGCAAGAATTTTCCCTTTGAGGGCAAGGCATCCGCTGTATAAAAGTGTCATTGCCGCAACTCCGATTGCAGCCCAGCCCGTGCGAGAAATTCCTCTTTTAGGTTTTGGTTGAAAGAATAAATTGTCGGCGTTTTTGTAAAAGATTTTTTCAATGAGTTCTTCTGATTTTTCGCCAAAGTTTTTGCGGATTGCCTCTTTTGTGTCGTGGACAACCCTAGCGTAAAGTCCGTCTTCTCTTGAGTATTCGGCAATCGGAGCGTCCGTTCCGAAAAGTAATCTGTCGGTTTTGTCGCCCTTTGAGGTGTTCATAAGTCGCTTGATTGCCGCAACAAGGTTAGGTTTTTCAGGGTTTCTGAAATCTACCCACGAAATGTCGGCATAAAGGTTTGCGTCCCCTCTCTCGATTGATTTTAGCATTACATCAACGGCTTTTGAGTGAGATTCGCCCCAGCCTGCTCCCATGTGTCCCAAAATTACTGGAGTTTTCGGAGCTTTTTTAGCAGATTTGTAAATCAATTCAGGGTCAGACGGGTTAAGGTTGTCTTTAAGGCAAGCACCCGTATTGTTGTCGACATTCACTTGAGAGTGGAACAGGCATGGAAGTCCGTTTTTCTGTGCAAATTTCAAATACGGAACGTATCTTTCGTCCGATGCCGCAAGTCCGCTTGAGAGCGGGTGAAATTTCAATCCGACAAAAGCATTCGGATTTTCTTTAAAAAGTTTTTTGATGTTTTTTACATCGCCTGTTTTGGGTTGGCAGACTGCCAACGGAGCTGTTTTACCGTTTGTTTGACATTGTTCCAAAAGAATCTTGTTACCGGAAATTTCGTCCAAAATCGGTTTGCCGTTTTCTTCTTTTATGCAGTCCAAATTTGAAACTATAACCTTGGAAATTTCGTCACCGCCCTCTTTTACACGGTTAGCTTTTTCAAAAATGTCACCGATTGTATATGGTTCAGCCCCGTCGGCTTTGCCGTAAGCTGGCTTATCCCAGTGTCCCGTGTGGGTGTGTACATCAATAATTTTTCCTGTAAAAGATACGTTTGTAATTTTATTCAACATGTAAAAAATCTCCTAAGTACGGATCGTTGTCCGCTCTTCTTTCAATAATTTCCTGTCCTACGCTGCAAGGGGATGACAATATGCCTGATGCCCAGTTACAAGCAAACCTCGAGTAGTCCTCTCCTCGAGCTTCGCAGTTATCGGCAAGTTTTTTATACAATCTTGATGCTTCGTGCACCATGTCATTAATTTTCACATAAACTCTGTAAGGTTCGGCACTTTCAGGTTTTTGAGGCTCTGTTGTAAATATTTTCTGAACATAATTCATATTGTCATAGTCTTGTTTTTTGTTGATGTATTCAATATTTTTTTGTTGAAGGTTTTCAAAAATGAATTTATTTTTGTCGCATTCGGCGATTGAATGTTGAACCCCATTGATTTTCAATTTCTCCAACATATTGGAAGAAAGTTCATTTAAAGCTGAATTGTAGCACTGTTCAGCTTTTTTGAGATCGCCTTTTTTTGTGTACAAGTCGCCGAGAGCCTCAAGCGGTTTGTAACCGTGCAAGCCCGCAACTCTTTCTAAATCAACTGCATATTGCAAAACGTGTTCTGCGTCGTTGGTTTTGCCACTTTTGATTAATTCTTGGCTTTCCTTTAGAAGTTCTTTAATTTCTTTCGGGTGTTTTGAATAAAGCGTTTCCTCGTCGAAATAGCCTCGTTCCATATATCTTTCGTGGGTTTCGACATCTTTTTTAATGGCGTTGAAAATTGAGAAACAACTGCCCCACATTGAAAGCACGCTTGGTCTTCCGCTACCTTCACAGTCGCAATTCGGATAAATTACTTCGCCGTTCTCGTTTTCTCTGAAATAAAGTTGAAGGTTGGAGTCTATGTAATCGCCCTTCAAATCCATCTTGTTGTAATCTCGTTCATTTTGCGGGAAGATGTCCGATACTTTGAAAAGTTTGTCCCTGAACGGTTCTCTGCTTTGATTGTTCCAAATCGCATCTTTAAAGTTTTGGGTGGTTTCTTCGTCTGCAAGAACTTCTTTGAGCGGTCTGCCGACAAATCTTGCGATGTCTTGGACTTCGTCATTTGCAGGAAATTCTTCAAACGGATAGTCTACAGTTTTTGTGTCGTGGTAGCCGTAGCCTTTGAGGTTTCCGTTTTCATCCCTGATTGGTGAAAAGTTGTAAACGCCACGTTCGCCGCTTTTTATGCTTGAGTCGTAAGCCGAATAAATATAATCTTCTTCCCCTGTTTTATCCTTGAGGTTGACGACATTTGCGTCAGAGAGGTTCAAGAGGTTGAAATCGTACCAGCCGTTGCCCTCAATTTCTTTTCTCAAGTTGTTGATTACGTTGTTTTTGTCTTCACCTGTTGAAATATAGTTGTACAATTCAGGTTTGAGATTTCTTTGTTCCGTAAGCCATTTTATAGAGGCATATTCAGGGTGTCCTGCCGCAATGTAGACTTTTGTATTCGGCTTTTTCATTAATTCGTTAATCTGATAAATTACGCCGTAAGTTTTTTCTAAACCTTGTCCGTTCGGATCCATGTAGTTTATAAATTCCCTGTATTGGTTCGGATTTTCGTAAATTCTTTTCAAAAACTCAATAACTTCGTTCTTTTTAGTTCTGATATTTTGTTGGTTAAGGATAGTGTGTGTTCCCATAACCGCATTCATTTGAGCTTCAAGGTTTTGGAACGGAACACTTGCAAGTATTGGAATTGCGACATAAGTTCCTTTGTGGTAGTTGTCTTCTATAAGTCCGTTTGGTGAATTAAGTTCTTTCAGTTTCCATTCAAGGCTTTCCATTTGCTTGAGGTTTGGGTTTTTGTAATTAGTATCAACATATTTGTTGTGAATGTCCCATTTGTTGTCGCTTACGGATTTTGCAAAATGGTTCATGTTGTCCGAGTGAACTCCGCCGTCAACTACATAAACGCTGTAACCCATAAAGGACAATGGTTTGGTACTCGTTGCGGGTGATGTTAGAATAGGGCTGCTATTCCTTACAAAAGTGTCAGGCATGCTACCATAATTTATATGTGTCGAATTTTGTGATTGCTTGTTTTGTATATTGTTGATACTGTTTAAGAAACTTACACTTTGAACTTTCACTTTAAACTCCTTGTGTGTCTATCTTGTGTGTATGGTATTTTATAACCTGAAAACGAAAAAACTTGCTACATGTTTAATAAATATTAAGCAATATTAAAACATTGTAGGTATCATTGGGAACTGCATAAGACCGTTTTGTGCATCATCCAGAGATTTTGGGAAGGAATAGTAGTCCGTTGTTGCAGGTTTGCCCGTAGAGTTTGTTTTGTTGGCGGTTTGAGTAGATGGGTCGCCGATTTTTTTGATAACTTTCTTTTCGGTATTGACAGGTTTTGGTCTTCTGAACCCGTTGCTGTCAAATTCTCTATCAATAAAACTTTCAAAGGTCTCTTTTTCCGTCGGATCTGCCGGTTTAAGTTTTTGTTGAGCCTTCACAGCCTGATTGTGCCCGAAATCACTCGGGGTGAAATCCATAAACGAAGATGTGTCCCCTTCGTAATCATCGCATGCCAAAACAGTCGGTGCTAAAAGCGATAACGCAAATATTAATAACAAAACTTTTTTCATCTGCAACCCCTATTTTTCCAACAATCTAGCATAAAAATTTTGTTTATACAAGTAGTTTTATATTTGCATTGGAGCGGATTTTTTAATAAAATTTCTGTATGCTGATTTTTGGGAACAAATTATTTAAAAAACCGTTACGTATTTTAAAAGCATTCAATAATGAGGAATTTTTAACGGCTTTTCGTGAGATAGAAGAACTTTCAAAAAAATATTACCTTGCAGGTTACATAAGATATGAGGCAAAAGAGGTTTTTCTCGGGGAAAAAATAACTTCAGAATTTCCGCTTTTGTATTTTGAAGTTTTTGAAGATTTCAAAGAGTTTTCGCCGCATGTTGCGGATTTGTGCCGACTGAAATCCTCATCTGCAATAACGTTTGAGCAATACAAATCAGATTTGGAGAAGATAAAAGAAGAAATTGCAAACGGCAATACCTACGAGGTAAACTACACCTACGACAGGCATGTAGACTGCGAGGCGGACGAGTTTGAGCTGTTTAATTTCCTTTTAAAAAAGCAGGCGACGCCATATAATGCGTTTATAAAAAATGACATTGAAACAATTTTTTCATTTTCTCCCGAACTGTTTTTTGAACTGAAGAACGGGCATATTCTCACAAAACCGATGAAAGGTACTGTTCCGAGGGGAATAGACGAAGTTCAGGACAAGAAAAATGTTGATTTTTTGAAAAACGACATAAAAAACCGTGCCGAGAATGTGATGATTGTAGACCTTTTGCGGAACGATTTGGGGCGAATTGCGAAAACAGGTTCGGTCAAGGTTTCAAAACTTTTTGAAATCGAAACTCACAAAACTCTTCATCAAATGACCTCTCAAATCGAGGCGGATTTGCTTGACGGGACAACCCTTTTTGAGGTCTTTAAAGCAATTTTTCCTTGCGGTTCAATCACAGGTGCTCCAAAAATCAGTACGATGAAAATTATTGACCGTTTGGAAAAAGGTTCAAGAGAGGTGTATTGCGGGGCTATCGGGCTAATTTCACCGAAAAAAACTGTTTTTAGTGTTCCGATAAGAATTTTGCAGAAAAAATCAGACGAAAAAACTTATCGCTACAGGGTTGGAGGGGCAATAGTTTGGAATTCCGACATCAAAGAAGAATGGAAGGAAACTCTTACAAAATCAAAAATTTTAGAAGAGGATTTCAAGTTGATTGAAACCATCAAGGTTGAGTGTGGCAAGCCGTTTTTGTGGGCAGAACATCTGGGTCGCCTCAAAAACTCCGCAAAGCATTTCGGATTCAATTTTAATCCTGAATTGGAAACTCTGAAACCTACGCAGGACGGAATGTTACGGATTTTGTTATCAAAAGACGGCAGCTATTCGCTTGAGTACAAAAAACTCGTGCGGTCAGAGGTTTGCAAGGTCGAAATTTCGCCCAAAAAAGTTGATAGCAGAAAATCTTTTTTGTACCACAAAACCACGTATAGACCGTATTATGAAGAGAGTTTTAAGAAAATTGTCGACGGAAAGATTTATGATGAACTGTTTTTTAATGAAAAAGGTGAATTGACTGAGGGTGCAAGAAGCAATGTTTTGTTGACAATTAACGGAAAATTATACACTCCGCCTGTCAAATGCGGGCTTTTGAACGGGGTTTTGCGGCAAAATCTTTTGGATAGAGGTATTTGCACCGAAAAAATATTGTACAAAGAGGATTTGTTGCATGCAGAAAATGTTTATTGCATAAATTCCGTCCGTGGCATAAGGAGGGTAGAATTGTGATTTTGATTGATAATTACGACTCTTTCACCTTTAATATTGTGCAATATCTGCAAGAACTCGGGGTAACTCCGACAGTTTTTGAGAACGATAAAATTACGATTGAAGAATTAAAAAATATGGATTTTGGCGAAATAATACTTTCTCCGGGGGCAGGAAATCCCAATACGGCTGGTGTTTCTATGGAGGTTATAAAAGAATTTTACAAGACTAAAAAAATTCTCGGAATTTGTTTGGGACACCAGTGTATAGCACAATTTTTCGGGGCAAAAATCGTGAAGGCAAAAGAGCCGTATCACGGTAAAACATCAAAAATTATTCACACAAATTCAAAATTGTTTAGCGGTATTCCGATGGAATTTGAGGTAATGCGATACCATTCGCTTGTGGCGGAAAATCTCCCGCCGTGCCTGAAAGTAACTGCAAAAACCGAGGACGGAATAATTATGGCATTGGAGCACGAAAAATATCCTATTTACGGTGTTCAATTTCATCCCGAATCTATCCTCACCACCTACGGGCATGAGGTTTTAGAAAATTTTCTCAAGTCCGCTGAATAGAATTTGATTTTTCAGCGGTAGTGAAAAGCCGAGAGTGTTTTCGTTTGTCGGTTTGCTTTCAAAGATGATTTTGCCTCTGTGGGCGGTTATGACTTGAGTGCAGTAGTTTAGTTTTATCCCAAAACCGATTTTTGTGTAGCTTGAAATTTGTCCGACGTATTTGTCCATAAGACTGTGGAGTGTTTCCTCCGGAATATATGGGCTTTTGGTGATAATTTCAAAAGTTATGTCGTTTTCGGTTTGGTGAGTAGAAATTTCAATAAATGAATTTGGGAAGGAATACGAAATGCTGTGTTTCAACAAGAAAAGCACGGTCGGTTTAAGGTAATTTATGTCCGCATTGATAATGTTTTCGTCCTCCTTGAAGTTCGTGACGAATTTGATGTTTTTCTCTGCTGCCTCTTGCTCCATAAGTTTGCAACATCCTTGGACAAGTTTTTGAAAATCAAGCTTTTGGTGGTCAAGTTTAATTTCTTTATTTTCAAATTTGTAGGAGGAAAGAACAGTCCTAATCATGTCGTAGATTTCGTTACAGGAACTCGCTGTCAATTCCAAAATCTCTTTTTGATCAGGGTTAATTTTCCCGAAGTCTTCGTTCAAAAGCATGCTAAGTGAGCGAATTTGTGCGATTATTGGCGTTTTTAGGTCGTGGTTGAGGGTTGCGATGAATCTTTTTTGCTGATTGATAAGCTCGTATTTTTGCGTAACGTCTACCAAATATACAATTACTCCGCAAACTTTTTTCTCTATGTTTAAAATCGGTGACTTTGTAACGTTGAAAATTCTTGTGGAATTGTTGTCAAATCTGTAGGAAAGTTCTTTGTTTACGGTCTGTTGCTTTTCTACAATGATTTTCAGGTCGTTGTTTTGAGTATCGGAGTGTATTTCGTCGAAAATTTCTGTCGAAAAAGTAGTGCCCCCGTGAAAATTTGTAAGTTTTTTCAAGTGTTTGTTTCCGCACAAATATCGACCGTGGATGTCCATAACGTAAGCCGGCACTGGAATTGTTTCTATAGAATAGATTATGTCCGATTCCAAAACCGATTTTTTTTTGTTTTCTTGCGATTTGGGGTTTGAAGATTTTATCACAAGGCAAACAAGTGCTGTCAAAATTGTTAAAAAAGCAAGGTTAATAATCCCAAATCGATTGCTTATGCAAACTGTTTGGTATGTCAGTAAGCCCGCAAATACTAAGGTTGTTAAGCCTGTTAAAATTTTAATTTTTTTATTCTTCATAACTCATTCGCCTCTGATATTAAAGAGTAATACAGATTTAATATAATTTGCATTTCACTGCTTTTACAGCCGCTTGAACCCTGTCTGAAACATTCAGCTTTTCAAAAATTCTGACGAGGTGAGCTTTTGCGGTGTTAAGACTGATATTTATGTCGTCGGCAATCTCGAGATTTGACTTGCCTTGAACAACGAGTTTCAAAACTTCTTTTTCACGCATGCTCAAACCGAAATCGTTATCGGGTTTTTGATAAAGATTTTCAAAATCGCTTGCGTCGTGCGGTTTTGGAAAAATATTAAGCACCATTTTGGCAATTTTCGGGTCAATCCAAACTCCGCCTTTCTCCACACATTCAATAGTTTTAACCAATTCCGTCAGCGGAATTTCTTTAAGTGCATACGCATTAGCTCCTGATGCAAGTGAGGCGTAAACTTCTTCCTCCTTGTCGTGGGAGGTGAGTATGATAACTTTTGTATCAGGAAAATTGTCATGGATATATTGGGTGGCTTGAATACCGTTCATATTTGGCAAACCCAAGTCCATTAAAATGACGTCAGCCTTTTGGGTTTCCATGGCGTCAATACAATCCTCAGCAGTTTCAAAATCTCCGAGGACTTCAAGATTCTCAACCGAGGCAAAGAAGTGTTTGTACGTGGCTCTAATAAGCCGATAGTCTTCTACAATATAAATTTTTATTTTTTTCATAATTCCTACTCTCATTCACCTGAATATAATATACGCAATTTGTATAAATTTCTATTACCCGATTGGGTAGTTGAAATTTAAAAATCAGTGTAGAAAGCTGGCATGGCGGGGGTTAGGCAAACCTGACTTCAATCTCTGCTCCAAGACCCCTTAGAATTTTAATTGTTGTGTCAAAACTTGGTTTAACTTTGCCCTTTAATATATTTGACAGGTTGGAGCGGTTCATGTCTAAATCTTTGGCGAATTGGCTGACTGTTGTGCGAACCTTAACAACCCTTTCAAGGGATTTGAAAAACAATGTGTAGTCTCCGGTTCTTGCATACTCTTCAATGTTGAGACGCAGATATTCTTTTTGATAGTTCTCATCGTTGAGAACTTCTTGCATGTGTTTTTCGTGGGTAATACATCTGTCTAATATTTCAGGTTTTATTTTCATTATTTCATTCCTTAATTTTGTTGATAATATCTTTTGCCTTTTGGATGTTTTTTGATTGTGTTGATTTGTCGCCTGCACAAAGTATAAGAATTATTATATCATCTTGTTCTGTAAAATAAATTCTGTAACCTGAGCCAAATTTACATCTTAGTTCGTATAAATCTTGAGAAATACATTTATAATCGCCATATTGTCCTTCTTCAAGTTTGTCAATTCTCATATCTATTCGTTTTTTAATGCTATTGTCTAAAGAATGATACCAATCCAGATAAGGACACTTATTGCTGGAAGTTGTGTAATAAAGTATTTGCTTCATAATACTATTGTATGGTATAGCATACAAATTGTCAAGAGATGAACTTATTCAGGAGCCCGATAGGGCGAATTCACCCTTCACCCTTCACTCTGTCAAATTACGACATTTCCCTGTAAAAGCCCATATATTACGAAATGTAAATATCTCTTTTAAATAGGCTGAAACCCGATTATAATGCCCTGTATAGTATGGTATGGTGTGGCGAGACGAGGGCAAATTTTTTCTTTTAGAATACTTTATATATGTACGTAGGTGAAAATAATTTAGAAAGGTAGAAAATGGTAGACTCAATTCAAGGAAATTTACCTCAATTTACGACAATCAAGTATGTAACAAAAGACGGCGAAAACTGTCAAGCAACAAAAAATAACGGTGTTGTAACAGTTGTAGGCGATAAAAACGGAGTCCGACAATTACCGCAAGATGAATTTATGAAAGAATTCATCCAAACATTGCCTAAGGTTAATTTAGAAAAAACTCCAAAAGCTGATACCGTAGCTTTTTCTGGACAAGGTGAAGAAATTGCGGAGGAGGACAACAAAAAAGGAACTTCAAAAGGAATGCTTGCAACAGTTGCAGTACTTGGAACCGCTCTGATTGGTGCCGGCATTTGGCTTTTAAGCAAAGGAAAAACCGGTGCAAAAATCGGCGAAGCTGTTGGACAGGCTGCTGATGCAATTAAACCTGCGGCAGAAAAAGCTGAAACTGTTGCAAGAGAAACAGCGGAAGCTGTGGGCAACTCTGTAAAAGAAGTCACTACAAAAGCTCAAGAAACGATTAAACCTGCGGTAGAAAAAGCCGAAGCCGTCGTAAAAGAAACTGCGGAAAAAGCAAAACAAGTTGTTGAAACCGCTAAAGAAAAAGCCGGTAAAAAGACCTCTGCACCAAAATCAGAGGCAAAACCGAAAGGGGACAAAAAGCCTTCAACCCCAAAAACAGAAGTAAAACCTGAAGTTAAGGTTGAAATGCCAAAAGCAGATAAAAAACCTTACCAAAAACCTGAAATAAAAGTTGAAACCAAGCCTACAGAGGTTAAACCTGCTGAAATAGAACCTGCCCAAACAAATGTTGCGGACGATATTGCCAAGACTTTAGATGATGCAACAACGGCAGCAATCATAATGGAAGGTGCTCCACATGGTGCGAAAGCTGCTGGCAAGGTTGCCGAAGATGCTAGTCAACTTAGCGATGACATTGCAAAAGCTGCGGAAGAATTGTTCAGCGGAAATTCGGGCAAAGCAACAACATTTGTAGATAAGTTGGAAGCTCCTGTTGATGAGGTAGTTGGCGAAGTTTCCCGTAAACCGACAACATTTGTGGATAAGTTGGAAAATCCGGTAGATGACGTTGCAACACTCCATAAACCGACAACTTTTGTAGACGACTTGAACGCTCCTGTTGATGATTTGGCAACACTCCATACTCCGACATTTACGGACGGTTTAAACAATCCTGTGGATGATATCTTAACAAACAGTACTATTGACGATATCGGCTCGACACTGGATAGCGGATTAGGACATATTGATGATTTAGTGGACGGTGTCGGCGATTTCTTTGACGGAATTCTTTAGAAAGCATTTGGGGGTGGAAAAGCGAAGTATTTCCCACTGTTTCAGGCGATAAGAGTATTACAGAAAACGGATATTATGATTATTTCATGGTGTCCGCTTTTTGTATTGTTCGACTCCTCAGGATAACAAGAATTTAATTGTTTTACATAAAATCCCTACTAACCTACTTACTTTACGAAAAGAACTTATTCACGAACCCGAGCGAGGGCGAATTCTCTTATTCACTTATTTACCTCAATATTAAACTTTCCCAAATTTTACTATTGTTTTTTAAATTTTTTTTATGATACAATTTTCGCAAGAGTTAATGAATTAGTGTTTTAATCGTATAAAAGGAGATTATTATGACAGAGAAACGTGTATGGTTATTCAGAGAAGGTAACGCAGATATGCGGAATCTTTTGGGTGGTAAAGGTGCAAACCTTGCGGAAATGACAAACTTGGGATTACCTGTTCCACCGGGGCTGACTATTACAACCGAAACTTGTATGGACTACATCAACAACGGAAATAAAATGCCTGAAGGTTTGATGGACGAAGTAAAAAAAGCATTGCATGATGTTGAAAAACAAAAAGGACAAAAGTTTGGTGACAAAGTAAATCCGCTTTTGGTATCAGTTCGCTCGGGTGCCAGAGTTTCAATGCCGGGGATGATGGAAACTATCTTAAACCTCGGTTTAAACGACGAAACCGTTGAAGCGATGATAAAATTAACCAACAATCCACGTTTCTGCTACGACTCATATAGAAGATTTTTGACAATGTTCGGCTCTGTTGCTTGGGAAATGGACAGACAAAAATATTTTGAATCAGAACTTGAAAAAGTTAAGGAAAAAGAAGGGGTTAAGCAAGACACCGAAATTTCGGCAGAAGGGCTAAAATCACTCATTCCGGTATATAAAAGGCTTATCAAAGAGGCAACGGGAAAAGAATTTCCACAAGATCCTTATATTCAACTTCAAGAAGCTATCGAGGCAGTTTTCCGCTCTTGGAACATTCCTCGTGCAGTTGCTTACAGAAATATGAACAAAATTGACCACAATTTCGGTACTGCAGTAAACGTTCAGTCAATGGTTTTCGGGAATATGGGCGATGACTGTGCAACCGGTGTTTCCTTCACAAGAAACCCTGCAACGGGAGAAAACAAATTCTATGGCGAATATTTGACAAACGCACAGGGCGAAGATGTTGTTGCGGGTATCAGAACACCTAAACCGATTGCGGAATTAGAACACGAAATGCCTGATTTATATAAACAATACGTTGACATTGCCAAAAAGCTTGAATTCGGCTACAAAGATATTCAAGATATGGAATTCACAATCGAAAAAGGTAAATTATATATTTTGCAAACAAGAAACGGCAAAAGAACCGGTACTGCCGCAATAAAAATTGCCGTTGATATGCACGAAGAAGGCATTATTACAAAAGAACGTGCAATTCAACTTGTTGACCCGTACACGGTTAACCAAATTCTTTTACCTTGCTTTGACGCAAAAGCTCTAGAAGAAGCTCACAAAATTTGCCACGGGGTAAACGCTTCCCCTGGGGCGGCTGTCGGCAAAATTGTATTTGACACGGAAGAAGCTGCAACTCGTGGATCAAACGGTGAAAATGTAATCCTTGTCCGTGTGGAAACTTGCCCTGACGATATCCACGGAATGGCAGTATCACAAGGTGTCTTAACACTCCGCGGCGGTGCAACTTCTCACGCAGCAGTTGTTGCCAAAGGGATGGGCAAACCTTGCGTTTCCGGTTGTGAAGATATGAAAATTAATTTAGATAACGAAACTCTCATCGGTGCTGACGGAACTGTATACCACAAAGACGACGTTATTTCTCTTGACGGTGGCAAAGGTATCGTTATGGAAGGGGCAGTAAAACTTGTTGCTGCAAAAATTGATGACAACTGGAACAAATTCTTTACTTGGGTAAATGAAATTAAAAAATTAAAAGTTGAAGCAAACGCAGATACTCCAAAAGATATCGAAAATGCTCTTAAATTCGGGGCTGAAGGGGTAGGGCTTTGCCGTACGGAACACATGTTTATGGATCCTGACAGATTACCATGGGTTCAAAAAATGATTATTGCGGGAACTCCTGAAGCTAGAAAAGAAGCTTTGGACAAACTTCTTCCTATGCAGTATGCCGATTTCTATGCAATGTTTAAGGCTTTGGGCGACAAACCGCTTACCGTAAGACTTCTTGATCCGCCTTTGCACGAATTTTTACCGGACAAAGAAGCTCTTATCGCAGAAGTCGCTACACTAAAAGCTCTCGACAAAGATTACAAGGACAAAGAATCTCTCTTGCAAGTTGTAGAAAGTCTTTCTGAATCAAATCCGATGATGGGCTTGCGTGGTTGCCGTTTGGGCTTAACATATCCGGAAATCAACGAAATGCAAGTACGTGCAATCTTTGAAGCTTGTTGCGACTTGAAAAAAGAAGGTTATCCGGTTCAACCGTGGATTATGATTCCGCTAATCGGACACGTAAATGAATTAAAAGTCGCAAAAGAAATCCTTGTCAATGTTGCAGAACTTGTTATGGCTGAAAAAGAAATTAAGGTTGATTACAAATTTGGAACAATGATTGAAATTCCTCGTGCGGCAATAACTGCCGACGAAATCGCAGAACATGCGGAATTCTTCTCATTCGGCACAAATGACTTGACACAGATGACTTTCGGATTTTCAAGAGATGATGCTGAAGGAAAATTCCTCAACAAATACATTGATAAAAAGATTTTAACATTCAATCCGTTTGAAACTCTTGATACAAAAGGCGTTGGTCAGCTTATGGAGATGTCAATGGAAAAAGGCAAAAAAGTTAATCCGAAACTTGTTGGTGGGGTTTGCGGTGAACATGGTGGTGATCCTGATTCTGTGAAATTCTCTCACAAAATCGGCTTAGATTACGTTTCTTGCTCTCCGTTCAGAATTCCACAAGCTCGTCTTGCTGCAGCTCAAGCTGTTGTTGAAGGAAAATAATTTATTTGGATAAGGCGGCGGGGCAATTTTTAAATTGCCCCGCCGCCTTTTTCTTGTCAAAATCCCCAAAAAGTTGTATTATTGTTTCATAGGAAAAGATTGAGCTAGAGGAAGAATTATGCCGTTTGAATTTGAAAGGCAAAAGATTAAAGATGTAATTTTAATAAAACCGAAGGTTTTCGGAGATAATCGCGGTTTTTTTATGGAAACCTATAAAAGATCGGATTTTGTCGCAAACGGAATTGTAGAAGAGTTTAATCAGGATAACCACTCAAAATCCGGAGCGAAAGTCTTGCGTGGTTTGCATTATCAGGCAAAACCTTACGGACAGGCAAAGATTGTACGATGCATTCGGGGCAGAATTTATGATGTTGCAGTGGATATTCGCCCAAAATCAGAAACCTTTGCTCAATATGTTAAAGTTGAACTTTCTGAAAATAACAAACACATGCTCTATATTCCGGAAGGCTTTGCACACGGCTTTGTGGTACTTTCCGAAGAAGCAGAATTATGTTACAAGGCAAGTGGGGAATACAGCCCAGAGGCTGATAGAGGAATTCTATGGTCAGATAATCAGATAAATATTGACTGGGGTATTGATTTTGAACCGATACTTTCGGAAAAAGACAGCACGCAACCATTATTAAAAGAGATTTAACACCATAAAAGGAGAATTGAGAAATGACAACAATACTTGTTACGGGCGGTGCAGGATTTATCGGAAACTGCTTTATCAGACACATGTTACAAAAATATTCCAATTACAAGATTATTAACCTTGATGCCCTGACTTATGCCGGCAATCTCGAAAATCTTTATGATGTCAAAGATAATCCGAATTATGAGTTTGTGAACGGCGATATTTGCGACAAGGATTTGGTTACTCAAATCGTATCAGGTGTTGATATGATTGTAAATTTTGCGGCAGAAACCCACGTTGATCGTTCGATTACTGGGCCTGAAATTTTTATTGAAACAAATATAAAAGGAACGATGACGCTTTTGCAAGCTGCGAAGGAATTTAATATCGAACGCTACTTGCAGGTGTCGACTGATGAGGTTTACGGAACACTCGGGGATACAGGATATTTCACGGAAACTACTCCGATTGCACCAAACAGTCCTTATTCTGCCTCAAAAGCGGGGGCGGATATGCTTGTCAGAGCTTATTATGAAACTTACAAAGTTCCGACGTTGATTACGAGATGTTCCAACAACTATGGACCATACCAATATCCAGAAAAACTCATCCCATTCTTTATTTCAAGGCTTTTGAGGGGTGAAAAAGTGCCTGTATACGGCGACGGGCTTAATGTTCGTGACTGGTTGTATGTATATGATCACTGTGCTGCTATTGATGCGGTTTTACACAAAGGTCGTGTTGGCGAAGTTTACAATATCGGCGGACACAACGAAAAAACAAACCTTGAAATTACACATCTTATTCTTGATGCGATGAATAAGGACGAAAGCTCGATTGAGTATGTTCAAGACAGGCTCGGTCATGACAGACGTTACGCAATTAGTAATGACAAAATCACATCCGAACTCGGTTGGAAGCCTTCCGTAACTTTCGAGGAAGGAATTTTGCTGACTATTGATTGGTATTTAAACAACAAATCGTGGATGGAATCGATTGAGCAAAGGAAAGGGCAAAGATTTTAATGAAGGTTCTTGTAACAGGTGCAAACGGAATGTTAGGGCAAGATTTGTGTCCGATTTTGGAAGATGAAGGCTACGAGGTTGTCGAAACCGATATTGAGTCGATGGATTTGACCAAGGCAGATGACGTTGAGGCAAAATTCTCCGAAGTTAAGCCCGATTTGGTAATTCATTGTGCGGCCTATACTGCTGTTGACAAAGCAGAAGAAGAACCCAAAAAGGCTGAGCTAATCAATGTTTGCGGAACTGAAAATCTTGCAAAAGTTTGTGGCAAGGCAGATGTTTTGATTGTGTATATTTCGACGGATTATGTTTTTGACGGGACGAAAACCACACCATACACTCCGGACGATGTGCCGAATCCGCAGACTGTTTACGGTAAAACGAAACTGGGTGGTGAAAAGGCGGTTAAAAAATACTGCAAAAAGTATTATATTGCTCGCACAAGTTGGCTTTACGGACACCACGGCAAAAATTTCGTAGAAACAATGTTGTCGCTTGCTGACAAGCCCGAATTGAAAGTTGTGGACGATCAGGTCGGTTGCCCGACATGGACTGTCGAATTAGCAAACGGAATTTTAAAACTCTTAAAACTGCCTTATGGCACATATCACGTGTGCGGTTCGGGTGCAATAAGTTGGTACGGGTTTGCAAAAGAAATTTTTGAACAGGCTGAAAAAATTTACGAAAAACCTTTTGGTGCGAGTTTGAAACCTTGCTCTACTGAGGATTTTCCTCGACCGGCAAAACGTCCGAAATACAGCGTTATGGAGAATGGAAAACTTTGTCGCAAATGGCAATCCGCCCTGCATGATTATTTGGAGTTAAGAGAAGAATAATATTTGAGCCGTACAAATGCGGGTGAGGGGTTAATTCAAAATCCGATTGTTATGCGATTCTTACGGCACTCTGTGACTCAGAATGACATGTTTTTATAAAAGATAAGGATTTCTCTATCGCCTTATAGGCTTATCGCCTCTCAACGTTCCTACATATCCAGTTTCAAATACTTCTTTTTTGTAAAATAACTGATTTTGGATTGAAGTCTTAGAAGTTTAAAGTTTAACATTTTTGCGTATTTGTCCGTGATTAATCCGAGCCCGTAGTAGATTTTGTAGGCTCTTAACCCTGATTTGTCCCAGTATTTGTAATACTCAACAACAAAATCGTTTGAAAAGGCCTTGTTCATGTACCACGGCTTGACCGGCCCGATGTAGTGAAGAACTCCGCCATCGTTGAGTTCGGTCATATATGTGCCTAGGATGTTTTGGTTGTTCCACTTTTGCGGTAGTGTTTTTAAATCGTCAATCAGTACAATATTAATCAAATCTTGATCAGGGTACAAAAATGAACCTTCATTGTCACCCTTGTAAATAAACAGTTCGAAGTTCTTTTTGATAAATCCGAGCATTTTGTCGGTTACGTGGTCTTTTCTACATTTATCCAAATCCATTAAAATTACGCCCGAATTCAAATATGGCGAGTATGTTTTAAAATCCACAACATCGCTGTAATTGATAATGTTTGGCGACATCCCGAAAGCCTTTCCCTTTAGGTCTTCGTCAAAAAGTTTTTTTAAATCCTCAATTACCAAAGTGTCGCCGTCCATATAGATTACACGGTGAACATCGTTTGGCAGAATTTGCGGCAACATAATCCTTGCCATTCCGATTGGGGTAATTCTGTTGGAAAATCTGAAAAACCACTTGCCGTCGTCAATAACCTTTGTGTCGATGTTGTAAAATTCGATTTCTTGGTGTCGAGTTTCGACATATTTTCTCATCTTGGCTTTGTTTTTGTCTGTTAGGTTGTTTTCGACAATAAAAAATTTATAATCGGAATTTGAGGTGTTGTTTTGCAAAATCGAATTAATTGCCAACATCGTAAAAATTGGGTAGTTGTTGTCGATAGTGAAGGCAATATTTATCTTTTCCGCAAAGGCGGTTGAGGTTGTCACAAGCAGACAAATTAGTGTAATTATGAGTTTTTTCATGCTTTTTCTCCGGTTTGGGTAATTTTAAATACTATGTAAAGTCCGAATATTACGAACACTGCAAGGGTGATTTCAAAAAACTGTATGAGGCCCATTTTGTCCAAAAATAATCGTGACGTGATGAGTGTTATTGCTGCAAATGTTCTTGATATAAAGTTGTTAACGGCAAGAAGGTTGCCTCTTTCGTTAATTGTGACGAACTTGTGCAGTCTGCTGACGTGCAAAATCGTGAACATAAGCTGTATGCCGATGATAATGCAAATTAAAACAAGCAATGAAATTGTGGCAACTGTGCTTTTGCAGGTAAAGGTTTTGAAAATTATCCCAAATCCCAGTATGTACAGGGCAAAGAGCGGAACAACGAGTTTTTGAATGTCGAAGTTTCTAAGCCATTTGCCTGCAAAAATTCCTGCAAGAGCCCTTGTCCCGTGGTTGCAGAAGGCGACGAGCCCGAACATCGCAACAGGAACGAGTGCATTCTGCATAAGCGGTTGAAAACTCAACGCAAAAAGTATTGATAGTGCCGTCAAAAGTCCCGAATACAGAATGTGGTATTTGAGATTTTTGTTTTTTGAAATAGAAATTGTTGTGCGTGCAAATTCTACGATTTGCTTTTTAAACTGCTGAAATTTTTCGGTGTGTGGCTTGAAATTTGGAACAAAGCTCATCAATATATAGCTTGTCAGAATTATGAAGGTTTCTGCGATAAGAACGGTTTTTGAACCGAATTTTGTGTACAAAAACGTACCGATTAGGGCTGCGACGGTAGTTCCGAGTGCCAGAAAAAAGTTCAAATAGCCGTAGAATTTGACCATATAGTCTTTTTTGTTTTTTGATGACAGGTAATCGTACAGATAGCCCGACATTGCATTATCCATCATAACTTTTGAGAGTCCGAAGAGGATTTCACCGAGAAGGATTATGAAATACCCGTGCCCGACAAGCCACATCAGGTTTATGCCGATATAGATTGCCAACGAAATAAGCAAAACTTTTTTACGAGAAATAATATCCGAAATGTAGCCGACGGGAAATTCCGCAAGAATAGAAGTTAGATAAAAAATCCCCTGGAAAAAGAACAATTCCTTGACTGAAAGCCCGTTTTCTTGATAGAAAAGCAACATGACCGGCGAAAGCAGTATAATTGCTCTCAAAAACAATGCTAAATTAAATTCACAAATATGTAGGTCAAGTTTTTTGTTCATTTTCTATCCGGCATAAAAGTACAGTTGGCAAATATATCCGAGGATGATCAAAAGCGTAGCAATGCTCGTGTAGCGAGTATCTTGACGTTTTATTGTTATCATCGTGATTGCGATTGAAGCACAAAAAATCAGATAATTAACGGCAAGATTGATGTAGTCGTTGCTATTGAAGTAGTCCGAAACTCGAAAGAGAGTTTCTACATTAACAAAAACAATACCGCAAATGAGTAGCATAAATAGTATTGCTGAAAGTTTAGAAAATTTTTGAAAATTCCGAGAGATGACGGAATACCCCGCCAATCCAACCAGTGCCACAAGTGCAAACGGCATCAGTATTGACGGCAAATCAAAAATAAATAGTAACGGTATTGAGATTAAAGTTAAAAATATATTCAAAAGCTACTCCTTAATAGTCCATTTTTTCGGGATGTAAGCAGGCTCGGAAGGTGTTGTTGTTCCAATTATTGTAAAGGACTTTTCACCACTCACCTTTCACTTTTCACTTTATTTATATGCACGTCCAGTTTATCGGGGTGACACCGTGGGCTTGCAAAAAGTCGTTGCATTTGCGGAAGTGGTCACATTCTATGAATTTTTCGTCTCCTTTATTAAAGCTGAAGCTCGACGGGTGCGATGCCGTGAGTACCAATATTTTATCGCTGTTTGTTCCGTCAAATATCGGTTTTGACTTCTGAGCTTTTTCGCCCCAAAGCATTACCACAAGCGGTTTGTCCCTCGATATTATACCCTCAAACACCCGATTTACAAACTCTTCCCAAATTCTGTTTCTGACGGTCAAACTTGAATTTTTGTCAAAAGTCAAAGACCTGTTCAAAAGCAAAACCCCTTGTTTTGCCCACTCTGTCAGGTTGTTGGTTTGGAAATCGTGATTTTTGTCAATAACTTCAAAAATATGTTTCAATGAAGGCGGACGCCTTTTGTAATTGCTGGAAAAAGAAAGTCCGTGAGCGGCATTCGGGTCTGGGTAAGGGTCTTGACCCAATATTAAAACTTTCACGCCTTCAAACGGTGTATATTTGAAAGCGTTAAAAATATTCTCTCTTGCCGGTGTGAAAAATTCTCTGCCCTCAAGAGCCTTGTCTAAAGCCTCCTTTGCACAAGCAATTCCATCGGCACCAAAAGCCTCATCCCAACTTTTATCGATAAAATATGAACCTTCCATAGCCAATATCTCCCATTGACTATATTATACCGCAAAAATGCAAATTAGGCATTAGCGAGTGTTTTTTGCGGAGCGTCTTGAGCTATTGCGGTTGGAGCTTGAGTGTTCGGGGTTTGTTTGTTCTTTTTGTCGTTTTTGAAAATCAAATCCATTACAGGGTGAAGGATGATTTGTGACAAAATCGGAGCACACAACGCAAGGATAAATACCGTTGAGCCGATTGAGCTCAATTCTCTAACCCCTTTACCAAAGTGCAAATCCTTGTTGGTTTGCAACAAGTGGTTGAAGTTCTTTTGCAAGCCTTTGCGTTGTTCTTTCGGTGCGTTCTTGATTTTATTTTGCTCTGCGTCAAACAAATCAATCTTGCGTTTGTTTTCAGGATCTTTTGCGGCAAGCCTTTTGCTAAATCCTTTGTATACCGCATTTTTTACAGGGTTGATAAAACTCAAATACAAACCTAAACAAAATGACTGGTAAAGCAATTCTTTTGTTGCTGCGTATTTTTTAGAACGTCCGTTTGCGTTTTTGTCGTAATAAATAAATGTCGGACGACCTAACGCTTTCAATGTTGTTTCGACTGCGATTGCACAGACCGTATTTTGTGCAAATGCCGCAGCTTTGTGGTTTGAGGTAATATTTCTGATGCCCATTAGGGTTTTTTGTACAGGAGTAATTTTCATAATCTATACTCGCATTCCCGAATGAAAATATGTTGAACCAAACCCTTGCATTGTCGGGTAAGTGTTCAATGGCTTTCCATTCAATGATTTCTTAGCTATTGGTGTTGTCGTTGTCTGTCGCATCGGTTTTTGCGGCGTGTCGTTTCCGTCCGCATTCGGATCGTAATTCGGCATCAACTTCTTCATAACAGGTGGCATGCCTAAGTTACAAAACTTAGGAACAAAATAACCGGCTGCCATACAAATTCCGAGCAGTGACATTACCGATTTAACATTTTTATACTTTGGAGAATTCTTCTTAACTATCAAGCCTGTAAGACTTTCAGCAAGAACACCGAATGCCAGTGTCGTAGGAACTCCGATAAATTCGGTCATCAATTCTCTGAGTGCTGCATATTTTCTTGCGTCAGGCTTTTCCTTTTTATCGGTAATACTCAAAATCGGTCTTACTGTTCCCTTACCGCAAGCTATTGCCATAACTGTGTAAATCGGTTTGTTGTTTTCACCAAGTTTGTTACATAATTTTTGGATAAATGTTTGATTTTTCTGAACTATTGTCATCTTTTTCACACTATCTGCACTTCATTAATTAGTGTTCTTTTTACACTAAAATTTTAACTCTTTTAAATGTGATTTCAAGTGATGTTATATACAATGTTAAGAAATGTTACCAAAACTTAATCTTTTTTTTCTAAAGTTATTTAAGTCTTTGTAAATTTTTATAAATAATAAGTTTAAAAAAGGCAAAAAAAATATTTTTTTGTTTTATTTAATATAAGACCGTAGGGAAAAATTATATGATTGTAAATTCAGTAAGGGGCTTAAATCCAAAAATTCAATTCGGAAGCAAATACGAGGTAGATGCCTCAACGGCGACTAACAGAAATCAAATTTTTACTCTCGGAATGCTTATGAATAACTTTTGGGTCAGAAATGCCAAAGATTCTTTTGACGACTTAAAATACAAAAGCGTCTATGGTACAACTCAAATAGAAGTCAACGAAGACAAGGCTAAAATTGTTGAAACAATTTTGAAAAAGAATAACATAAAATTCAAAAAGCTTGACGAAACAATTTGAATAAATGCCTTAGAAAAATCGTTAAAATTATAGGGGAAAATGGAAATGTTTAAAAAATTATTGATTATGTTAGGTTTGGCAATGTTTGCAACTCTTCCGACTTCGGCAGTATCTGTCAACGGAATTGAAACGCCGTCACCTCATTCCTTTTCATCACGTTCGGTAAACGGTATTGTTACGTCTTCTCCGCACGCAATTACCCGCTCGACTAACGGGATTGAAAAACCTTCCCCGCACGCAATTTCAACCACAACGAGAATTTCCGATACAAGAAACGGAATTGCAAGAACTTACGTTCATTCAGACACCGTAAACGGAATGTCTACAAACGGCAAAAATCACGTCATCCCTGTAACCTCGCCTCATTACAACGGTTGTTACAACGGCAGATGTACAAACAACACATATATTTATCCGCAGAAAATTAACCCTGCAACAAACAAACTCAGAACCAGAAAGATGATAGTTTACACTCCGAGTACATCAAAAAACAAAACCTCCAGCTACGGTGGAACTCTTGTTATGTACTAGTTTTCGGTTCTTGCAAAGGTATGTTTGTCCAAAAGTACCATCAACACCGAGATGTCGGCAGGCTTAACCCCGCCTATTCTTGAGGCTTGAGCAAGCGTTTTCGGTCTGATTTTGTTCAATTTTTCTTTTGTTTCGGACGAAATATGGTCGATGTGCATATAGTCAATATTGTCAGGAATTTTGAATTTTTCGAGTTTTCCTGCCTGATTTACCTGTAATTCTTGACGTTTCAAGTAGCCTTCGTATTTTGTCAAAATTTCTACCTGCTCATATACATCTCGTCTGATGTTCAAATCTTTTGTTTCAGGGTCGATTTCCTGCAAAACTTTGTAGGAAATATTCGGACGTTTCAAAAGTTCTGCAAGTTTGCAACCACGCTCAAGATGTTCGCCGTATTTTGAAAGAATTTCGTTGACTTCTTGCGAAGGCGAAAGTTTTGTTTCCAAAAGTCTTTGATGTTCACGAGCGATTGCGTCCTGTTTGTCTAAAAATCTCTGATACTGTGTGTCGTCAACAAGTCCGACTTTGTGACCCGTCGGGGTTAATCTTGCATCCGCATTATCCTGTCTTAACAAAAGTCTGTATTCGGAGCGAGATGTAAGCATTCTGTATGGGTCGTCGATATCTTTTGTCACCAAATCGTCAATCAATGTGCCGATGTAGGACGAACTTCTTGAAAGCTCCAACATTTCGGAATGATTAATATAATTTACGGCATTGATACCGGCAATGAGCCCTTGTGCCGCTGCTTCCTCATAACCGCTTGTCCCGTTGATTTGACCGCCAAAGAACAAACCCTGAACATTTTTCGACATCAGGGAGTGTGTTGTCTGAACGGCAGGAACGTAGTCGTATTCGACGGCATAAGCAGGTTTTATAATATGTGCTTTTTCAAGTCCCGGAAGTGTGTGGAGCATTTGCACCTGAACATCCGCAGGAAGTGAACTTGAAAATCCTTGAATGTAGACTTCATAAGTTCCGAGCCCTTCCGGTTCAATAAAAATGTGGTGGGACGGGTTTTCGCTAAAACGAACGACTTTATCCTCGATTGACGGACAATAACGAGGTCCGACGCCGTGAATTAAACCACGATACATCGGTGACTTGTCAAGATTTGCCTTAATTATTTTATGAGTTTCTTCATTTGTTCTTGTTAAATAACAAGGGTACTGCTTTCTGATTGGTCTGTCAGGTTTGAAGGAATAGAAATTCAAAACTTCATCCCCCGGTTGAATTTTCATTTGAGAATAGTCGATGGTTCTCTTGTCAACACGAGGCGGAGTACCTGTTTTGAGCTTTTTAATGTTTATTCCGAGTTTCATTAAGGACTCTGACAACCCGATGGCGGCAGCTTCACCCAATCTGCCTGCACTGTATGATTTCAGCCCGACAAAAATTCGACCGTTCAGAGATGTTCCTGTAGTCAGGACAACGGCTTGAGCCGAATATTCAATCCCGAATTCGTCGATTGCACCCGTGATACGACCGTCTTTTGCAATTAGGTCTGTAATGCAGGCTTGGCGAAGAAAAATATTTTCGTTGGACTCGATTAAGTGATGCATGTAGTTGGAGTATTCTTTTTTGTCGGATTGTGCACGGAGTGCTTGAACGGCAGGTCCTTTTGAGGAGTTTAGCATTTTCATCTGCAAATAAGTTGCGTCGGCAGCCTCTCCCATAACTCCGCCTAGAGCGTCAATTTCTCTAACGAGAGTAGATTTCGCAGGCCCTCCGATTGCAGGGTTGCACGGTTGAAGAGCGATATTGTCAATGTTAAGCGTCGAGAGCAAAACCTTTGCACCCATTCTTGCACAGGCAATAGCGGCTTCACATCCTGCGTGTCCCGCTCCAACAACAATTACATCATATTTATTTTTTAAGTAGTCCATATTTTCATTATAGTACAAAAAAATATGTCCGTATTATTTTTTCACAATCGAAAGTACATAGTTAGAATTGAAATATTTGTTGGCAACCTCAATGATGTCGCCTTCTGTGACGTTGTTTATCAACTGTTCGTATTCTTTTGAAAATTCAAAACCTCGTCCGCTTGTTTCAAACCAACCGATAGTTGTCGCCTTGTCGAGGTTTGTTTCCTGTGAAATTACGAACTGTCCGAGAAGTTTTTCTTTTGCCTCTTTCAATTCTTTTGTGCCGACAAATTCTTTTTTCAATTTGTCGATTTCTGCAAAAAGCATTTCCTTCGATTTGTCTATTGTTGCAGGGTTTGTACCGACAAAGACTAAGAATGCCCCTTTAAGTTTGTTTGCCGAATAGCTTGATCCGAGCTGGTATGCAAGCCCTTCTTGTTCTCTCAAATCTTTAAAAAGTCTTGAGCTCATTCCCGTTCCGAGCAAAGAATCTATTACCTGCAAAGTCGCAAAATCCTTCTTGTTGTCAGAACCTGCTACCTGCCAACCCAAGAAAATCCAATCAGTGTTGGTTTCAGGGTTTGTTTTTACTCTTGTCTTTGCTCCTGTTGGCGATGTTATTTCTGATTTGTGAGCTTGTGCGTTGAATTTTGTGTTGTCTGTCGAGTTGAACATTTCTGAAAACTCGTCTACGGTAAAATCCTTGTCAACATTGCCGTTTATAGAAATCGTGATGTTTTTCGGGTTGAAAATTTTTCCGTAATATTTCACGATGTCTGCTTTTTTGATTTGCGGAATATTTTTTTCCAACAAGTGTGTAGAATTTGTATAAGGTGTGCCCTCAAAAATCATGTGCTTGTATTCTTCTATCGCAACTTGGAGCGGAATGTCGCGATTTTTTTTGATTGCGTTGAGTTTTTCTTCTTTTATTTTTTCAATTTCGTAATCGTCAAAAGTTGCATTATTTATAATTTCGTTCAAAATTTCCAGAGTTTTTTTGTATTCTGGTTTTGTTGTCAAAACCGTTATAGAGAAGGCATCAGAGCGAACAGATGGTGCAATTTTTATTCCGTTATCTTCCAATAGCTGTGCGAGTTCGGTTTTTGAATATTTTTCGGTGCCTTTCATCATTGCGTCTGCCATAAGTGAAGATGTTCCGTATTTTTCTTGTAAAAAGTTGCCGCCGTTTGCGAAAATGCTGATTGCAACGATTTCGTTAGAGGTGTTTGGCGTCAAAAGAAGAGTTGAACCGTTTGAAAGTTCGTATTTTTGCGTAAATTGGTTTTCGCTGATGAGTTTTGGCGGTTGGATTTCTGTTGGTGTTGTAACGTGTGAAACTTTAACTTCTTTGGCGTTTTCCGGCAAAACAATCGACACTGCGGATTTATTTTTGCCCAAATATTTGTTGGCAACTCGTTTTACGTCAGCCGGTGTAACTTTTTTGATGTTAGCAACGTAGTTGTCGTAAATTCCGATGTCGTTTGTGGTGGTCATTACATAACCGATTTCTTGTGCGATGTTTGAGATTGATTCTCTTTCATAGTAGGTGTCACGCTCGATTAAGTTTTTGGCAAGGCTTACTTGAGCTTGAGTTACACCGTCTTTTTTGATTTTGTCAATTTCTTGGAAGATGTTTTCTTCAAGTTTTGGCAATTTTTCAGGTGAAAAGTTCGCGGAGATGTAGAAAATTCCGTCCTCTTTCATCCCTGAATTTGCAGCCCCGATTGAGTATGCAAGTTGCAATTTGTCTTTAATTCCTTGATAAAAGACTGATGAGCGACCTTCCCCGAGAATTGTTGCAAGCACATCGAGTGCGTAGCTGTCTTTGTCTGCAAGGGTTGCACCTCTGAACCCGATTAGCAGATATCCTGATTGTGCGGGGAGATATGCGACTTTTCTCGCTTGAGAAGTAAGCTGCTTTTCTTTCGGGTAGTTGGTTTTCGGGGCTTTAGCTTCACTGCCCGTAAAGTTGTGTTTGATAGTGTCGAGAGCTTTTTGGGCATCCACATCCCCTGCAATAACCGTTACCATATTAGACGGAGTGTACCACGTGTTGTAGAAATTCATGATTTCATCACGGTGAATTGTTTCGATAATATTTTTTGTCCCGATAACTTTTCTTTTGTACGGGTGTGAGGAGTACAAAAGCCCGACTAAGTTGTCATAAACCACATGGTTTGGCGAATTCTCGTCCTTAGAAATTTCTTCCAAAACGACTTTGCGTTCTTTTTCAAGTTCTTTTCTCGGTACGAGCGGGTTAAGCAACATATCGGCGTGAAGTTCAAGAGCTTCATCAAAATATTTTGATGGAATAGTTATATAATAGTGGGTGTAATCCTTGCTGGTTGCGGCGTTTGTAATTCCACCCTTTGACTCGAGCATTTTGTCAAATTCGCCCGGAGCGTGATTTTTTGAGCCCTTAAAAAACAAGTGTTCCAAAAAGTGAGCGACGCCGTTGTTGGTGTCGTTTTCGTTGATTGAGCCTGTTTTAATCCATGTGTCCATAGTGACAATCGGGTTTGAGCGAACCTCTTTTATTACGATGGTTTGTCCGTTGTCGAGAGTGTAAACGCATTCAGCGGCGAGTGCAAAGTTCCCGCAGAGTATAAGTGCCAAAATAATTATAACTTTTCTCATCATATCCCCTTTTAAATAATAATCTGTATTTATATAATACTATAAAGGAAAATTTTGAAAATAGTATATATGGACAATAGGTTATAAATTTTTTTACAAAAAAGAGGGCTGATTTATTAATTTAATCAGTCCTCTTTCTAATTTTGCGGGTTATTGACTAACCTTTAACTTGGCTCATAACTTCTTCTGCGAAGTTGTCTTGACGTTTTTCAAGACCTTCACCAAGAACAAATCTTGAGAATTTTTCGATTGTCAATTTACCTTCAATCAACTGACCAACAGTTACGTCAGGGTTTTTAACAAACGGTTGTTCAAGAAGAACACGGCTTGCGATAATCTTGTTAACTCTGCCTTCAACGATTTTTGGTCTGATTGCTTCAGGTTTTTTCAAGATATCTTCTTTACCCATTTCGATTTCTGTTTCATGGTCGATTACAGATTGAGGAATCTCGTTTCTTGAAATGAATTCAGGAGCGTTTGATGCGATGTGCAAGCAAATGTCGTTCATCAATTCATCGTCTTTTTTGTCAGTCTTAATCAAAACACCGATTTTGCCGTTGTGGATGTAAGTTGCAGTGTTGCCTTCATAACGAACAAATCTTCTAAAAGTGATTTTTTCGCCGATTGAAGCGATTTTTTCTTTGATAACTTCAGAGATTGCTTTACCGCATTTAGGGCAAGTTGAAGCCAAAAGTGCGTCGTTATCGGCAGGGTTAGTTTCAGCAACCATTTGTGCCAAACCTGAAGTCAATTCTTTGAATTCATCGTTTTTAGCAACGAAGTCAGTTTCGCAGTTAACTTCAACCATAGCACCGCAGCTATCGCTTACGAAAGATGCGATTAAGCCTTCAGCTGCAATTCTACCCATTTTTTTATCGGCAGAAGCCATACCTTTTTGGCGAAGAACTTCCATTGCTTTTTCCATATCACCGTCAGTTTCAACTAATGCTTTTTTTGCATCCATCATGCCTGCACCGGTCTTGTCACGGAGTTCTTTTACCATTTGAGCTGTAATGTTCATTTAATTCTCTCCTTTATATTGAGCGAAAGGTGAAAGGGAAGTTTGCCTTTATATTAAAGGACTTTTCACCCTTCACTTTTCACCTTTTACAAATAGTGTCTATTCAGCAGTTACTTCTGCTTTTTCTTCAACGTTAACGCCGGCATCTTCAGCTTTAATTTCCTCAATTTTAGCTTTTTGGTTAGCGTTATTTTCTTTTAATTGTTTGCCTTCCATAACAGCGTCAGCAAGTTTAGAAGTGATTAACTTGATTGAACGGATAGCATCATCGTTACCTGGGATGATGTAGTCAATTCCGTCTGGGTTAGCGTTTGTATCAGCAAGGCAGATTACAGGAATGTTAAGTTTGTTAGCTTCCTGAATAGCGATTAATTCTTTACCTTGGTCAATGATGAAGATTAAATCAGGCAATCCTCTCATATCCTTGATACCGCCTAATGTTTTGCTTAATTTGCCGAGTTGTCTGTTCAACTGAGCGATTTCTTTTTTAGGTAATTTTTCAGCATGTCCTGAAGAAATGAATTCTTCCATTTCTTTCAATTTATTAACACGACCTCTGATAGTTTCAAAGTTAGTAAGCATACCACCTAACCATCTTCTGTTGATGTAGTATGCACCTGATCTTTTAGCTTCTTCTGCTACAACTTCGGCAGCTTGTTTTTTTGTACCTACGAAAAGAATGTTTTTACCTTTAGCAGCGTATTCTCTAACAACTGCGTAAGCTGCATCCAACAAGTCAGATGTTTTACGCAAGTCGATAACATAAATACCGTTTCTTGCACCGTAAATATACGGTTTCATTTTTGGGTTCCATCTTTGTGTTTGGTGTCCGAAGTGAACGCCTGCTTCTAAAAGTTCAATCATAGATGCTGTTGGCATCGGTTTTCTCCTTATGTTAATGTATTGTACTACGGGCTGTAAAGTTTCATCCGTCTTGGGGTTTGTTTGGTTTGTCCTGCTCTGGTTTGTGACCTGCTTGTGATTGTGACACGCTTGGGGATTGCACTCTGCTTGGGTTTCAGCTCATCGCCTGCCGCCCTTTTTCTTGGTCGCCCCTTTTCTGCCACCTCTGCTTGGGTTTCAGCTCATCGCCTGCTGCCCTTTTTCTTGGTCGCCACATTTACTGCCACCCTGCCTGACCTTCCGCCCAACCCGCCCAATCGGACTAGGGCTGAACCTATCAAACATAAACAGCCAATAATATAATAATATAAAAACGGTTGATTGCAAATAATTGTTGCCGGATGTAAAGGAATTTTGCATTGTCGGGGTTGGGGGTTAACATTGTTATTGCCTAATGAAATTTTTCGTATTAAAATATGGAGCGGAGGTTTTGAGAGTGAAGAGAAATTTGTTCAAACTTTTTATTTCTAAAGTAATTGATTACCCGCTTTGGGTGAAACAGGCTATTTTTCGTAAATTGTACAGCGATATGGAAGAAAACGACAGTGCCGATGAGGTTATCAATTCTCCTGATAAAATTTATGCACTTTTTGAGCCTGTGATAACTTTTCAGGGCGAGAGTGAGTTGAGAGATAAAAAGAATTGGTTAGATAATAATATTTATAACTTTTTGAGGCTGTGTCGTGACAATTACAGCCTTTTGGAAATTTCTCTGAATACTTTTTTGTCTCTTGAGGAAACCTCAAAACTATTTATGTTTTGTATTGAACAAGGTTATATAGAAAAACCATTGAACAAAATGGCTTATGCCGTTGGCGGTTTTATTTCGGGTAAGTTCAGGACAGGCGAATATTTTCTTGAAAAAGGCTCGATTACAAAATCTCAACTTGAGGATGTTTTAGAAATTTCCAAATATCAAAACCGTTCTACAGGTGAAGTTTTGGTCGAAGAAAATCTTGTTTCAAAAGACGAAATCCGCAGATTGTTTATTTTTAAAGATGATGCGAAAAAGAGATTTATTTTAAACTCAAACGTTTATCCGACAAAAACCGAAATGCAGATTTCAGAAAAAGAAAAATTTGAAAACGAGATTAAAAAACTGAAATCCGAAAATGAGGTTTTGAAGAACAGAATGGGACAGTTATTAAAGTTAGTGAGCGTGAAAAATGATTAGAACCCCTGAATTATTGGTGGAATATAAACGTGACGGGCTTGTCGAACAAGAACATTACGGATATATAATGCTCTGTGATAGAGAAAGAATTATTGAGTCGAGCGGTGAAAGTGCAAATTATCCGTTTTTCTTGCGTTCGTGTGCAAAACCTCTACAGGCAAGTTTGATGATTGATTACGGCATGGACAAGGAATTCGATTTAACCGAGGAGGAAATCGCTTTTTGTTGTGCATCTCATGCGGGCGAAAAAGTTCATACACGTGTTGCTGACGGTCTGATTGAAAAATTTTGCATAAAAGAAAGTGATTTGAAATGCGGAATTCACGAACCGCTTTCCAAAACAGAGAGAAAATCAATGCTTTTGTCCGGTGACAAGGTTCGATTGGTGCACAATAATTGCTCGGGAAAACACCTTTTTATGCTGGGTTTGTGCAGGATGAACGGTTGGAACTTAAAAACTTATGACGAGCTCAAGCATCCGTTGCAACAAGAAATTAAAAAGAAAATATATTCACTTTGCGAACTTAAAAAAGAATACCCGATTACAAAAGACGGGTGCGGAGTTCCGATACATTCGATGCCGCTTTTCAATATGGTAAAAGGGTATTTGAACCTGTTTCTTGACCCGAAATACGAAAAAATCAAGCAGGCATTTTTGAACCAACCGTACTTGATTGGCGGAGAAGACAGAACCGACACAAAATTGATTTACAATTCGGAAGGATTGGTTGCAAAAGTCGGTGCAGGCGGGCTTTGTATCGTTGTGAATACAAAAACCGAAGAAGGTTTAATTGTAAAAATTTGTGATTGCGATATGAAGGCTCGAGAACTCGTTGTAATTGACAGTTTGAACAATCTTCACTGGGCTGAAATCAACGCAGATCACACAATAAAAACTCTTCACGGGGATATTGTGGGCGAGATAGTTACCCATTTGTAAATCGCTATTTTATATCAACAACACTGACGCCGTCGCCACCTTCGGAGTCTTCACCTACTCTGAATTTTGCAACATAAGGCGAGGATGAAAGAAAATCTCGAACGGCAGCTTTAAGTGCACCTGTTCCGTGACCATGAATAATTGTGACCGGAGAGAGGTTTGCGAGGCTCGCCTGATCAAGGTACAGTTCCAGTTCGTCCAATGCGTCCTCAACTCTGTAGCCTCTGATATCAAGTCGGTTTGAAAGATTTATTTTTTTGAACTCAAAGGTTTCAAATTTTGATGGGGTGTAGCCGTAATTTTTCTTTTCAAAAGTTTTGTCGTAAGGTGCAAGTTTGTTTTTCTTGATTTTAGTTTTTATGTTACCCATTTGTACGAGCAAATTGCCGTGTTTGTCAGGCAATGAAAGAACTTGAACCACGTTGTTAATGTCTTTTACAACGAGTTTGTCGTTAATTTTTACATTAGCCCAATCAATTTGAGCATACTGTTCTTTATCCTCGTGTTCGGAAACTTTTCCGTGAAAATCCTGCTCGAGTTTCGCAAGTCTTGCATAAGAACGGCGAGCAATTTTTTCGGATTTTTCTTTTCTCAGTTCGTCAAGAATATCTTTGATTTCCGCCTTAACCTCAAGCATTTCTCGGCTGAATTTGTCCTTGATATTTTTTATCGCTTTTTTCTTGTCTTTTTTTACGGCAGAAAGATTTTCTTCATATTCCTTTTTGATTAATTCCGAATCTTCTTTAAGTTCTTCGGCTTCTTTGAGGTTTTCGGTCAATTTTTGTTGTGTTTCCTGCAATTTTTCAACAACTACAATCGAATTGTCTTTTTCGGAGGTCAAAATTTGTTTTGCCTTGTCAGTAATTTCTTTTGGCAAGCCGAGAGTTGCAGAAATCGAAATTGCGTTACTAAGCCCCGGAATACCCAAAAGCAATTTGTAAGTGGGTTTGAGTGATTGGGTGTCAAATTCGACGGATGCATTTTTAAAATACGGGTTAGAAAATTCCAACGCTTTGAGTTCGCCATAGTGGGTGGTAACGGTCGAAGAAACACCTTTTTGTGCAAGGTTTTCCAAAATTACTTGAGCAAGTACGGCCCCTTCTTGCGGGTCAGTTCCCGCACAAATTTCATCCAAAAGTACAAAAGTATCAGCGTTGCTTTTGTTTATAATCTCAATGATATTTGTCATGTGGGAAGAAAACGTCGACAAGCTCTGCTGAATGCTCTGGGCGTCCCCGATGTCTGCAAAAATCTGTTTGAACGGATAAATTTTCGCCATAGTGCACGGCAAAAACATTCCGGATTTTGCCATAAGCAAAAATAGTCCGATAGTCTTTAGGGTAACGGTTTTTCCGCCCGTGTTCGAGCCCGTAATAATTATGGATTTGTAATCTTTCCCGATTTCAAAATTGTTAGAAACTATGTGCTCGACATTCCCGATTAAAAGCGGGTGTCGCATATTTTCTAAACTTATTTCCTTTTCGTTAATAATCTCTGGTTCTGTCCCCTGAATTTTTATCGCATATCTCGCTTTTGCAAAATGAAAATCAATTTTTGCGAGCAAATCTTCGCTGTGTTTAATAGATTTTATTTGAAGTTTTACAGTCTGCGTAAGTTCCGCTAAAATCCGCACGAATTCCGCATGAATTTGCGATTGAAGTTCCCTGATTTTGTTGTTTATCGGGACGATACATTCAGGTTCTATGTAAAAAGTTTTGTTTGTTGCGGAAACATCGTGCACAATACCCTTAACCTTGTTTTTTGACGGTGCTTTCACCTGAAAAACAATTCTGTCATCACGGGTTGTGTAAATCATTTCTTGCAAATGTTTTGTGAAGTCTGCGGAATTTAACAAATCGTTGACTTTGGATTTTAAAGCTTTTTCGGTTTCTCTAAGTGATGCAAATAATCCTTTTAACTCAGGAGTTGCATCTTTTTTAATTTGCAAATCAGAATCAAAAGTGTTAAAAATTCTGTCCTCTAATTCTTTTTCAGAGATAAGCCCTTCCGAAAGTCCACGAAGTTTGCTTCCCTCTTCAAGATTTTCTCCTAAAAATTTGCGAACAATTCTTGAGGTTCTCATCGTGTTTGCAACGTCAACGAGTTCTTGCTCCGTGAGGTAACTCGTAAGTGCATTCTTTTGAATAGCCTCGATGTTCCCGACAAAATCTATCGGAATATCGGACGGCATATCCAGTATGAATTTTGCCTCTCGTGTAAAAAGTATCTCCGAGGTGATTTTTTCAACAGTGTCAAACGGTAGCAGGCTTAGGCAAAGTTCACGACTTTGAGCGGTTTTGGCAAATTTTGCCAACTCTTCCAGAACTTTGTCATATTCCAGTGATTTTAAACTTTTTGCTTGAATTTCCATATCCGCATATTAACATAAAAATTTTTAGAGTGCTTAAAAACTCGGTTTTTTGAAGGAACAATCAATTTTGAAAACATGTTATAATTTCGCAAAAGGAGATTTTTATGAACAAGTTATTAATAATAACAGTCGGTACATTTATTGTTATAGGTTTGATTTTGTTTTCGGCAGCCGTAATTCCTGCAAACAAATCGAAAGACGGCACCGGTTCATCGGGAAAATTTACAAGTATTGCTGACCCTGCAAGCCGTCAGGATTTTGCAAATATTCAACAAACTGTTATAAGACTGCAAAATGACTTGGCTAATCTTACAACAAGAGTTGGGAATGTTGAACAACTTCAACGTCAATTTGCGGACAGAGATAGGGGTACAACTCCGAGCCAACCGCAAACTCAATCGCAAGGTACAACTAAAGATGTCGGTTGCAATATTCAAAACTATTTGGATGAAAACGGTAGAGTAATTCCTGAAAATGAACTTGACTACTCGACCCTCAGTCGTGATTTGGCTTCGGGCAAGAAAAAAATGACTCTTGTCTGCACTTTTAATCAATAAAAATACAGGCATGAAAACAGCATGAAAAAAGAGCTTGAAAATTAATCCAAGCTCTTTTTCTAATTAATTAATAATTAATTTAACTATTCAACTTCAATAGCACTTACTGGGCAAGCTTCAGCTGCTTCTTTAACACTGTCCATGTTATCTGCAACATTAGCTTCATCAACTTGTGCAGTACCGTCTACTGAAAATACAGCGTCACAAATAGATTCGCAAGCACCGCATCCAATACAAGAATCGTTAACTTTAACTGTCATTTTAATTTCTCCTTATTGTTTATCTCAATACGCAAAATTTCCTTTGCAACATGATTATATAACAAAAAATTTAAAATATCCACTCTTTTACAATTTTTGAAATGTAATCAAATCCGTCGATTTTTCCGAGAGCTTTTCCTTGAGTTTTTTTGTTAAAGAACAAAACAGGAACAGTTTCTCTGGTGTGATCAGTGCCTTCAACACAAGGGTCGCACCCGTGGTCTGCCGTGATAATTAATAAATCATCTTCACTTAATGCAGGAATAATTTCGGACAAATATCTGTCGATTTCTTCTATCGCATTTCCGTAGCCTTTTGCGTCATTTCTGTGACCGTAAAGCATATCGGTATCAACAAGGTTTGTGAAAATCAAAGTTGGCTTGCCGTCAGTTTTTTTGTAATCAGCATAAGCAATTTTGTCCAAATCCAACTCGTTTTTAACAGCTTTCAGTGTCAATTCTAAACCTTCTTTGTTAGAACCTGTGTGGATGGCATGAGTTATGCCTGATTTTGAAAAAATATCTTCAATTTTGCCGATTGCAACAACTTTTCCGCCACATTCTTTAATTTCGTTGAGCATAGTCCTTGTCGGAACCATTGAATAATCACGTCTGTCCTTAGAAATTCTGGTCGGTTTGCCGTCTATGATTTTGTAAGGTCTTGCGATTACTCTTGAAACATTATAATGTCCTTCGTCAAGAATTTTTCTTGCGATTTCGCACCATTTGTAAAGTGTTTCCAACGGGATTAAGTCAGTATCCAAAGCAATCTGGAAAACGCTGTCGGCAGAAGTGTAAACAATCGGGAATTCTGTTTTGTGGTGTTTGTCGTTCAATTCCGCAATAATTGCAGTCCCGCTTGCCGGTCTGTTTGCAAGAATTCCGCCACAACCGGTTTCTTCTACAAATTTGTCAACAAGTTCTTTTGGAAAACCGTTCGGAAAAGTTGCGAAAGGCTTTTCTGAAACAAGTCCTGCGATTTCCCAGTGACCTGTTGTCGTGTCTTTCCCTTTAGATTTTTCAAACATTTGTCCGTATTGTGCCGTAGGTGTTTCGGTTTTTGCAATCCCTTTAAAATCTTGAAGGTTGCCAATCCCCATAGCCTCAAGGTTTGGAACTTTCAACCCGTTGTTAAATTCGCAAACATGTTTTAGTGTATTGCAATCAGGTGTGTCGTTGAAATCACGACAATCAGGCATTGCACCGATACCCATAGAATCAATTACCATAATTATTGCTCGTTTCATATTCCCTCCTATTTTTTTTTAATTTTACCACAAAGAATAAAAAATATAGTAATGGCATATATGTTATTGCTTATGAAAGGATTATAATTATAGCACCAAGTATGATTATGACCGAGCCGGTGAGCTTTTTCAGAAGATGTTTTTCTTTGAAAATTCCCCAGCCTAAAAACACATTTACCAAAACCGACAACTGAAAAAGTGACAGTGCATATCCGACCTGAATTCGTTTGAAAACTGTTGCTGTCGTGTATGTCATAAGCCCAAAACAAATTGCGGTTAAGAGGTAATATTTGAAATTTCCCTTTTGCGGAATTTTAAATTCCACACGATTGAGTTTTATAATCGCAAACGAAAATACTGCACCGAGAATTGAGCTTGCAATAAAGGAAACGCCGACAGACGAAAGCAGGATAACTTTTTTTATAAAAATAGCCTCAATCGCAGCAAAAAACAGGGCAAGAAACCGAAATTGAATATCTTTTTTCTTAAAAATTTCAATAAGGTTAATCGTCTCAAAAATGAAAAAACTCCCCGTAAAAATCAGCAGGACACCGCCAAGTGCCCGCATATCAGGGATTTCTCCGAGCAAAATCATCCCAAAAATCAATCCGACGATTGCCTTGTAAGAATTAATCGGGCCTAAAACCGAAAGTTCACCAAACTTTAGAGCCTCCACCATAAAATAATTGCACAATGCTCCGCAAATTCCGCCAAGCAGTGCAAATGTCCAAAAACCGCTCAAGAGTTCGGTGTTTTTCGTCAGTAAAATCAACGGGAGGGAAAATATTGCCAAAATTAAATAGTTTATAAAATTGACGCACATCGGGATTTCGCCCTTTGAGGTAAGTTTTTTCTGAAAAACATTGCTCAAGGAGTTTGAAAAAATTCTTATGATAACAAAAATTCCCGTGAGTATAGCGTTCATATTTTTATTATACATAAAAGCGAAATGCATATTTGATTAATGAGAAAATATTTAAAATAAGTGTTATGAATTGTAAATATTTTTTAGCGAATTTAAGCCGATTTTAGGGCATTTTGACAACTTTTTTAAGTAACGTATACCCAGTTATAGTCAAGGTTTGCAGTATTTTTTGAGAATAATTCTTAATAAATCCATGGATCTATTGCCATGTTCAGGGTAGTTGAGTTAAAATATAAATAGAAAAGAAAGAAGCAGGATGATAAAATCCTTGCAGTGAGTAGGGTTAATGGCATGATTAGACAAAAGCATGCACTCACATAACTAAAAAGCATGGAAATCAGATAGCTTTAAAAAGTAGTTGTCCGAATTGGGAGTCGGATGTTCCTCTCGTGGAGAGGAGATTGGAGAAAAGAGACATTATGCAGAATAACATTATCGACAAAAGCAAAGTTGTAAGTCTTGCTGCAGTGAACACGCAGAAAACTTCCGGTACTACGGTTCCGTTCTATTCTTTTTTGAGAAAGACCGAGCCCGCAAGCATCGCAAACGCAATTTCAAATAAGATTTATATTGTCAAAAAAGACGGAACAAGAGAAAGCTATAATTTCCAAAAAATAGTTAATGCAGTGAAAAAATCTGCGGGTCGAGTTATGGTGGAACTTTCTGATGATGATTTCAAATTTCTCTCTAATTGCGTAAGAAAAGAAATCAGAAATTTCAAAGATAAAGAAATTGATATCTCTAAAATGCACAATATCGTTGAAAGTGCATTGGAAGATTTGAATCCAAAAATTGCAAAAAGTTACAGAGACTACCGCAATTATAAAAAAGATTTCGTTCACATGTTGGATAAAGTTTATCAGGAAAGCCAAAAAATTATGTATATTGGCGATAAGGAAAACTCCAATTCTGATTCTGCCCTTGTTTCAACAAAACGTTCTTTGATTTTCAATCAGTTAAATAAAGAATTATACAAAAAGTTTTTCTTAAATGTTGAAGAAATTCAGGCAATCAATGACGGATACATTTATATTCACGATATGTCAGCAAGACGTGACACTATGAACTGCTGTTTGTTTGATGTCGGTTCAGTGTTGAGAGGCGGTTTTGAAATGGGCAACCTTTGGTATAACGAGCCGAAATCTCTTGATGTTGCGTTTGACGTAATCGGTGATATTACAATGGCTGCTGCAAGCCAACAGTATGGCGGTTTTACTATTCCTGAAGTCGATAAGATTTTAGCACCTTATGCTGAAAAATCTTATAAAGCAGCTTATGACAAATACATTGATATGGGTGTTTCTCCTGAGAAAGCTGATATTCAGGCAACAAAAGATGTTGAAAAGAACTTCCACGACGGATTTCAGGGTTGGGAATACAAATTCAACACAGTTGCATCAAGCAGAGGTGATTATCCGTTCATTACGGTTACAACAGGCTTAGGACAATCTAAGTTTGAAAAAATGGCTTCAATCATAATGCTTGATGTTAGAAAAGGCGGACAGGGTAAAAAATCTTGCAAAAAACCTGTATTGTTCCCTAAAATAGTATTTTTGTTCGATGAAAATCTTCACGGCGAAGGAAAACCGCTTGAAGATGTTTACGAAGCAGGTATTGAATGTTCTAAAAAGGCAATGTATCCTGACTGGTTGTCATTGACAGGCGAAGGTTATGTTGCATCGGTTTATAAAAAATACGGAAAAGTCGTATCTCCGATGGGTTGCAGAGCTTTTCTTTCCCCTTGGTTTGAAAGAGGCGGCATGGAACCTGCGGATGAAAACGATGAACCGATTTTTGTCGGCAGATTTAACATCGGTGCAATCAGCTTGCACTTGCCGATGATTTACGCAAAAGCTCAAAAAGAAAGCAAAGATTTTTATGAAGTTCTTGATTACTATATGGAATTAATCAGAAAAATCCACATCAGAACTTATGATTATCTTGGAGAAATGAAAGCTTCAACAAATCCTCTTGCATATTGTGAAGGCGGTTTTTATGGCGGACATTTGGGAATTCATGATAAGATTAAACCGATATTAAAGGCAGCAACTGCATCTTTCGGTATCACCGCATTGAATGAGTTGCAAGAACTTTACAACGGAAAATCTCTTGCAGAAGACGGCGAATTCGCACTTGAAGTAATGAAATATATCAATGATAAAGTAAATTACTACAAGCACGAGGACGGATATCTTTATGCAATTTACGGAACTCCGGCTGAAAATCTTTGCGGTTTACAGGTTAAACAGTTCAGAAAAAAATACGGTATCGTAAAAAATGTTTCTGACAGAGGATATGTTTCAAACAGTTTCCATTGCCATGTAACAGAAAAACTTTCACCTGTTCAAAAACAAGACTTGGAAAAACGTTTCTGGGATTTGTTGAACGGCGGAAAAATCCAATACGTAAAATATCCTGTTTCTTACAACACTGAGGCTATTAAAACTTTGGTCAACCGTGCAATGGATATGGGATTTTATGAAGGTGTTAACCTTTCACTTTCATACTGTGACGATTGCGGACACCAAGAATTGAATATGGACGTTTGCCCGAAATGCGGAAGTAAAAATTTGACAAAGATTGATAGAATGAACGGTTATCTTTCATATTCAAGGGTTAAGGGTGATACTCGTTTGAACACTGCAAAAATGGAAGAAATTAAAGATAGAGTGAGCATGTAATGAGATACCATAACATAACAAAAGACGATATGCTTAACGGTGACGGATTAAGAGTTGTGCTATGGGTCGCAGGATGCGAACATCATTGCAAAAATTGTCACAATCCGATTACTTGGGATATAAACGGCGGAATTCCGTTTGATGAAGCTGCCAAAAAAGAACTTTTTGAAGCTTTGGATAAGCCGTATGTTTCAGGGATTACGTTTAGCGGAGGTGATCCTATGCATCCGCTAAATCGTGACGGTGTTTTTGAACTTGCAAAAGAAATCAGAGAAAAATTTCCTACAAAGACAATTTGGTCTTATACGGGATATTTGTTTGATGAATTGAAGGATAATCCGAACTTAAAATATTTGGATGTGCTTGTGGACGGCGAGTTTGTGGAAGATTTGAAAAACGTAAATTTGCCGTGGGTTGGAAGTTCTAATCAAAGAGTAATTGATGTTGCGAAAACACTTTCTGACGGTGAGATTGTTTTGCATAAAGTAGGTTAATATTTGAAAAAATAGATTATAAAAGTTCCCGTAAATTTATATTCGGGAACTTTTTTTATTCAGAAGTTGGTGGAGTGGAAGTTTTTTGTGATATAATGGTAGAAATTAAAATCAGAGGGAAATTATGTCAAATATTATAAATGTTGCAAGAGGCTTGGAGAAAGCTGATTTAGTTATAAAAAATGCAAGTGTTGTAAATGTTTTATCCGAAGAAATTTACAAGGCTGATATTGCTGTTGCGAACGGATTGATTGCAGGTATCGGTAAAGATTACTGCGGAGAAAAAGAAATAGATGTAAACGGTGCATTTGTTTGTCCTTCGTTTATTGATGGTCACGTCCACATTGAGAGCACAATGATGTTGCCGGATGAATTCGCAAAGGTTGTATTACCGGCCGGAACTACGACGGTTGTAACTGATCCGCATGAAATTTCTAATGTTTTCGGGTTACACGGGATTAGCTTTATGCACGAGGCTGCAAAAGATTTGCCGCTTTCTTTTTATACGATGTTGCCGTCTTGCGTTCCTGCAACACCGTTTGAAACCTCGGGTTTTGACTTGAATGCGTACGATTTGGCATTATTGATTGACAAACCGTGGGTTCTCGGGCTTGCGGAGATGATGAATTTTACGGGAGTTCTAAATCAGGACAAAAACGTAATGGCAAAATTGGAACTGGCAAAGTCTAAGAATAAGCAAATTGACGGTCACGCTCCGTATTTGAAGGGCAAGGATTTGTGTGCTTATGTTTCAAGCGGGGTAAAATCAGACCACGAATGCACAAACCCTGAAGAAGCTGTAGAAAAACTTCGTGCGGGTATGTATATTATGATTAGAGAAGGTACGGCGGCGAAGGATTTGGATGCCCTAATTCCTGTATTAAAAACATATAACACCCGTAAATGTATATTTGTAACCGATGACAGACATCCGTCGGATTTGAAAGAGCATATTAACGGAATGGTAAGACGTGCTGTAGAGGCGGGGCTTGACCCGATTAAAGCTATTCAGATAGCAAGTTTGAATACGGCGGAATATTTTGGCTTGAGAAATCTCGGTGCGGTTGCTCCGGGGTATCGTGCGGATTTGTTGGTGTTGCCTGATTTGAAAACTTTTAAGCCTGATGTCGTATTGAAAGACGGAAAAATCGTTGCCCGAAACGGTAAGGCTGAAATTCCGACAAGAAAGGATGATTTCTTGTCTATGATGAGAGGTTCTGTAAATGTAAAATGGATTACTCCCGAGGACTTTAAAATTGAGGCAAAATCTTCAAAGGTGAGAGCATTGGAAGTTATTCCGCACCAACTTATTACAAAATCTATTGTTTCAGAAATCTCGATTGAGGACGGAAACGCTGTTAGTAACGTTGGTACGGATACTTTGAAAATTTGTGTAATTGAACGTCATAGAGCCAGCGGAAATATCGGAAAAGGCTTTGTGAAAGGCTTTAACCTGAAATCCGGTGCGATAGCTTCGACTGTTGCACACGATTCTCACAATATGATTGTTATCGGAACAAACGATTTTGATATGTATACAGCTGCGGTTGCATTGATTAAGGCTCAAGGCGGCAAAGTTGTCGTAAAAGACGGCAAGATATTGTCCGAATTTCAACTTCCGATTGCAGGTCTGATGTCTGATAAAGATTTCGATTTTGTTCTAAACAAGTGCGAAGAACTTAATGCTGCGGCTCATTCTATCGGATGTTCGATTGATGACCCGTTTATGACTATGGGATTTTTGTCACTGCCAGTAATTCCGGAATTGAAGATTACTGATAAAGGGATTTTTGACACTCAAAAGTTTGATTTTGTTGATATTTTTGATGTAGAAGCAAGTCCGGTTGAAGTGAGGTAAGTTTTGAGAAAAGCTGATTTACACATACATAGTGATTATTCGGACGGAAGCGATACTGTTCAAGAGTTAGTTAAAAACATTGTGACGGAAGGGTTGTCGACATTTGCACTGACGGATCACGATACGATAAGCGGTTGTGTGGAAATTCAAAAATATTTACCTCAAAATGTGAATTTTATTTCAGGTTGCGAGCTTACGAGTATTTGTGATACTGTGAAATGTCATATTCTCGGTTATTATTGCGATCCGTTTGAGGAAACTTTGACAAAATTGATTGAAAAAGGGCGAAAACTTCGCCGTGCAAAATTGGAAAAGCGAATTCAGTTTTTGAAAGATGTTTGGAATATCGAGCTTACAAAAGCCGAGTTGGACTGGTTGTACTCAAGAAACAGTGTTGTAAAAATTCACCTTGGAAATATCTTGGTAGAACGTGGGCTTGCGAAAGACAATATTGAGGCTATGAAAAAATATCTTGATGGTTGCAAGACAGGAAAATCGAGATTTGACGGGGATGAGTCTGTTGCCGCAATCGTTGCTTCCGGCGGAATTCCTGTCTGGGCTCATCCGCTTGGAGGTGAGGGCGAAATTCATTTGGAAAAAGAGGAATTTTTCAAGCGATTTGAAATTATGAAAAGTTTTGGCATAAGAGGTTTGGAGTGCTATTATTCCCGCTACAACGAAGATGAAATCGAATTCTTGGTTGATGTCGCAAAACAAAATGACCTTTTGATTTCAGGTGGAAGTGACTACCATGGAGCTAATAAAACCGTTAAATTAGCACAGTTAAATGTCGATAATGAGCCTATTTGTGAAGAAAATTTGTCGATTATAAAGAACTCCAGTATTCTTTTAAAATAATATCTCTAGCCCAAAGAGCCTCTTCTTTTGTTGTGGGAGGAGTTCCTTTGAGCGGGTAAGAAATTCCGAGAGCTTCATATTTAGGAATTGCCATATCGTGGTACGGTAGGACATCGAGGGCTTTGACATTTTTTAGGGTTGCCATAAATTTCCCGAGTTCTTTCAGGTATTTTTCATTAAGGGTGATGTCTTTTACAATTACGTGCCTTATCCACATCGGAATATTTTTGTCGGAAAGATATTTTGCAAACGTGAGTATATTATTGTTTGACGCCCCTGTGAGCTTTTTATGTTCCTCGTCGTCAATGTGCTTGATATCCAAAAGAACCAAATTCGTATATTTTAAAAGTTCGTCGATTTTAGAGGTGTCGTTCGGGTTGAACAAAATCCCCGAGGTGTCGAGTGCGGTGTGGATTTTACGTTCTTTAGCAGTTTTAAAAAGTTCGGTTACAAAATCAATTTGTAAAAGAGGTTCTCCGCCGGTTACGGTAATTCCTCCGGAGTGAACAAATTCTTTTACTCCGTCATATTTTTTCATAATTTCGTCGACGGTCATTTGTTGATTATTTTCGGTAGACCAAGTGTCGGGGTTGTGGCAATATTTGCATCGTAATGGGCAACCTTGCATAAATACAACGAAACGTATGCCGGGCCCGTCAACAGTTCCGCAACTTTCTATTGAGTGGATGTTTGCTTTTTGTGTGGTTTGCATTGGTGGGTTTCCTTAATTGAGGTGAATAAGTGAATAGGTGAATTCGCCCTGTCGGGCTCGTGAATAAGTTCAAATCGGGTGCTACGCACCAAAGCTGATATTGAGCGAAGCGAACGAAAAGAACTTATTACCTTATTCACCTATTAACTTATTTACTTATGTTGGTGGGGACATTAACATTTTCCCCACCCACCTTTCTACATTGCCTTGTGGAAGGTTCTTGAGATAACGTCGTCTTGTTGCTCTTTTGTGAGCTTGATGAAGTTTACGGCATAACCCGATACCCTTACTGTCAGTTGAGGGTATTTTTCCGGATGAGCTTGTGCATCAAGTAATGTTTCTCTGTTGAAAACATTTACGTTAAGGTGGTGTCCGCCTTTTTCGACATATCCGTCAATTAAGTTTATTAAATTTTCTTCCTGCATTGTTGTAGGCATGATAATTTCCCTTTCTTAGTTTTTGTTGGTGGTCGAGCACATAATAAGTGTGCCCGACCGATACATTTTTAGTTGCAATTTCCTTCGGAACATCCGCAATCAAAGCTTACACTCAAATCTCCCATAAAAATTTCGTCTTTGCCGAGAGCATTCGGAATGATTGAGAATGTGTTGGAAATCCCGTCTTGTGCGTCATTAAATGGAAGTTTTGCTACAGAAGCAAGTGATGCTGCGGCACCGTTTTCATCACGTCCGTGCATAGGGTTAGCTCCCGGTGCAAGCGGAACACCGGCTTTTCTTCCGTCAGGAGTGTTTCCGGTTTTCTTTCCGTAAACAACGTTTGATGTGATTGTTAAAATCGACATTGTTGGAATAGAGTTTCTGTAAGTGTAATGTTTTCTGATTTTTGCCATAAAGTTTTTGACTAAATCTACTGCAATTTGGTCTACTCTGTCATCGTTGTTGCCGTATTTAGGGTAATTGCCTTCCACTTCATAATCTACAACAATTCCGTTTTCATCACGAATAGCCTTGACTTTTGCATATTTTATTGCAGAAAGTGAATCCGCAACGACAGATAATCCGGCAATTCCGGTTGCAAAATAACGTTTTACATCACGGTCGTGAAGTGCCATTTGAGCTTTTTCATAGCAATATTTGTCGTGCATATAGTGAATTACGTTCAAGGTGTTTACGTATAAGCCTGCCAACCATTCCATCATATCGTTGTATTTGTCCATGACCTCGTCGTAGTCAAGATATTCAGATGTAATTGGTCTGTATTTCGGACCTACCTGAATTTTTAATCTTTCGTCGATACCGCCGTTGATTGCGTAAAGCAAACATTTTGCAAGGTTTGCACGAGCTCCGAAGAATTGCATTTCCTTACCGACAACCATTGAGGAAACACAACAAGCGATTGCGTAATCATCTCCGTGTGTTACTCTCATTAAATCATCGTTTTCGTATTGAATTGATGATGTTGTGATTGAGATATGTGCACAATATTGCTTGAAGTTGTGCGGTAATCTTTTTGACCAAAGTACGGTCAAGTTCGGTTCAGGTGCTGTCCCGAGGTTTTCGAGTGTGTGAAGATATCTGAACGAGTTCTTTGTTACTAACGGTCTGCCGTCAATACCGACACCGCCGATAGATTCTGTAACCCATGTCGGATCGCCCGAGAAAAGTTCGTTGTATTCAGGCGTTCTTGCAAATTTTACAAGTCGCAACTTCATAATAAAGTGGTCGATAAGCTCTTGAGCTTCTGCCTCTATCAAAATTCCTTCTTTTAAATCTCTTTCGATGTAGATATCGAGGAATGTTGAAGTTCTGCCGATACTCATTGCTGCTCCGTTTTGTTCTTTGATTGCTGCTAGATAGCCGAAATACAACCATTGAACCGCTTCTTTTGCGTTACGAGCAGGTTTTGAGATGTCAAACCCGTAGATTTTTCCGAGTTCAATCATTTCCTTGAGTGCATTGATTTGCTCTGTAATTTCTTCCCTAAGTTGAATTCTGTCAGGTGTCATTTCCCCTTCGAGAGATTTGAACTGCTCTTGTTTGTCTTCAATCAATCTGTCGATACCGTAGAGTGCAACACGTCTGTAATCCCCGATAATTCTGCCTCTTCCGTATGCGTCAGGCAAGCCTGTAATAATTGCGGCATGCCTTGCAGCTTTCATTTCAGGTGTATAAACATCAAATACCCCTTGGTTGTGGGTTTTGCGGTATTTTCTGAAAATTTCGGAGATTTCAGGGTCAACTTTATAGCCGTAAGAGGAGCATGAGGTTTCAGCCATTCTAATTCCGCCAAACGGTTGCATAGAACGTTTTAGCGGTGCATCTGTCTGTAAACCTACGATTGTTTCAAGGCTTTTGTCGATGTAGCCCGCACCGTGCGAAGTGATTGTTGAAACGACGTGAGTGTCCATATCAAGGACGCCACCGTTGTCATGCTCTTTTTTCAGCAAGTCACAACATTCTTGCCACAATTTTTTTGTAGCCTCTGTCGGGTCTGCCAAAAAACTTGAATCGCCTTCATAAAGCGTGTAGTTTTTCTGAATGAAATCTCTAACATTGATTTCTTGTTGCCATTTTCCCGAAACAAATTCTGTCGTCGGATAGATTTTTTTGTCCGTAGTCAGTTCCATATATATTTCTCCTATAATTGATAATAATTCCTAAATTTGTATGCGAATAACCACTATCACTATACTACAAATATAACAAATTTTCCAATTTTTAATAAAAAACTTTTTATTTCTTTACGAAAAACACTCTTGACTGATAGTTACTCTAAGGATGTATTATTGTTTTATAATAGAACTTGAGAAAGGAAAATTTAATGGAAATTATAAATGTACATACCCCGAGAGGACTTGTTTTGAAAGGTGCAATGTGGGGCGACAACACTATGAACACCGTAGTTATAATGATGAGCGGAATTTGCAGTAACGTTTTTCAAAACGAACTTTTGCCAGCGACGGGAAAATTGCTTAGTGAAAATGAGATTGCGTTTATTGCAGGGCAAGCAATGGATGCGTTTTCTTTTATAAGTTATTCAAATACAGTGACGAAAACCCAGACAACGACAGGTGTTGTGAACGATGATTTCAGTCAGGTTTATGAAGATGTGGACTCTTACGTAAAATATGCAAAAGAATTAGGGTTCAAAAAAATAATTCTTGCGGGGCATTCACTCGGCTCAAATAAAATTATCAACTACTTGGCAAATACTCCTGACGATTTTGTTGACAGCTATATAGTGACCGCACCGATTGATTTGGCACACTTTTTTGACTGTATAAAAGATAAAAAAATGTATCTTGAAACGGCACAAAAATTTGTAGAGGAAGGGCGTGGAAGTTCGATTTTACCGTTTTTGTTTATGGGATTTTCGCCAATGTGTGCAAAAACTTTATTGGATTTTTACAATGCCGAGAACCTCAAAAATTGCCCTGTCGTGTCGAGTGTTGGCGAAACAAAATCTTTGAAGAAAATCAGAATAAATGGCTCATTTGTAATCGGCTCTAGAGATAGCATGACAAACCACGATGCAGAAGGGTTTATCAGAAAAATAAACTCTTATACCAAAAATCCTGACGCCAACCGAGTTGAGATAATCGACGGAGCGTCCCACATCTTCTACGGCATGCACGAAGAGTATGCAAAAGTAGTGCTGGGAATTGTTAAAAGCTCTGTATAACTTACAATTAAGTCTTGATTGTGAAATCGCAATACCAACTTTACTTTTCCAATTGGCTCTTGACATCGGTTTATGTCTTTAATACTATTAAAGAACAGGTTGAGGCGACATGGCCAAGTGGTAAGGCAGAAGCCTGCAAAGCTTTTATCCCCCAGTTCGAATCTGGGTGTCGCCTTTTTTACTCTTTTGGTTTTGGCTTTTTATATTGCCCAAACTTTTTTAAAACAAAATATCTTGGGCGATTGGCGCAGTTGGTAGCGCACTTGAACGACATTCAAGGGGTCACTGGTTCGAGCCCAGTATCGCCCAGATTTTGGTGTGCATTTGACGAAATATGTAATGATTGTTGGCTCTCACATTAAGTTTTTCTGTTGGAAAAACTTAAAAGGTTCTACCCTGCGGGTATCCTGATATGTACGGCTCGTGTTGCTCGCCTACATCTCAAGCGAGCCCAGTATCGCCCAGATTTTGGTGTGCATTTGACGAAATATGTAATGATTG
>OLGZ01000012.1_pt1 | contig 190838 bp, 184 predicted proteins | sample 1605981 | NCBI WGS metagenome assembly OLGZ01 (sample SAMN03283291) | human gut metagenome | biome: human-associated habitat; material: feces | host: Homo sapiens | place: Peru | collected 2012
ACTTTTCAATCTTGCTCATTAATTCCTCCGTTCTTCTCTACGTTAGTAAGTTAGTTCGCCCTGCTCGGGCTCGTTAGTAAGTTAGTATGAGGTTTCGTTCGCTTCGCTCATTAACAACTTTGGTGCAACGCACCTGTTTTGAACTTATTCACTTATTAACTTATTAACTTATTTACTTTCTTATTATGTATTATTTTTCAAGATTTCTCAATCCTAAATTTGAAGGATTTTATTAAAAGTTAATATTTTTGTTCGACCTTCGCCACCTACTTCACAACCTCAAGGTTGCAGTATCTTGTGTCGCTGTTAATTTTGTCGACATAAGAATTTTTCACGGCGATTTTGCTTTTCAAAAACTTCAACTGTTCGTCCGCATATTTTGCATTTATATGCATAGGCAGTTTACAAACCATTACGACTTCAGGATTTATTTCTTCCTGAAAAACGCATTTCCCATCCTGTTTTCCGACAATTTTGCTTGTGTTTTTGTAGCCCATCATCAGTGCATCATACGTAAATACAGACGGTGTACAGCTTTTCAGGTTTTTGTAATACATCTCTTGCCCGTCCACAAAAGAAGGTTCTGCACAAACCCCGACAGCCCATACTAATGCAAAAGCAGCAATACAAAACGTAAATAATCTGGCTCTCATAAATCTCTCCTTATTAGAGCGGCGGCTGTACTAGACAGCCGCACCGTTCAATTCTTCATTTAAAGCCTCAACAACACTATCAAGTGACGCTTTATCAAATACATTATAAACCTTTGCAGCAGGAGCAATTTTCTTATTCAATCCTGCAAGAACTTTCCCCGGCCCGATTTCTACAAAGATTTCAACACCGTCTTCAACCATTTTTTGAATAGTTTGAGTCCAATGAACAGAGGAGTAAATTTGTTTTGGCATTTTAACTCTAAAATCCTCTGCGTTTGTGGTCGCAGTTGCATCAACATTTGTAAATACCGGAACTTCTGCATTATTCAAATCCAAATCAGCAACAAACTTTTCAAACTCAAGTCCCGCATTTTCCATAAATTTTGAATGAAAAGCACCTGAAACAGCGAGCGGAACAACTCTTCTTGCACCTTTTGCCAAAAGTAATTCGCCTGCTTTTGCAACAGCTTTTTCATCACCTGTGATAACAACCTGAGCAGGTGAGTTGTAGTTTGCGACATCGACGTAACCTACTTCTGACGCTTCTTTCAAGCTTTCTTTAAGAGCCTCTTCCGTAGAGTTCAAAACCGCAGCCATTGCACCACCTTTAGTTTGCCCCATTAAGTCAGCACGTTTTTGAATAGCTTTAAGTGCGGTTTCCAAAGACATTACACCTGATGCGTACATTGCACAATATTCACCCAAGCTGTGACCTGCGGTGTAGTTTGGAGTAATACCACAAGCGGATTTTAAAGCCTCCAAAGCTGCAATAGACATTGTCACGATACAAGGTTGAGTGTTAACGGTCTGTTTAAGAGCGTCTTCCGGCCCTTCAAAGCACAAATCAGTAATACTTTTGCCAAGAACCACATTAGCGGTATCAAAAACTTTTTTAGCACTTTCACAATTTTCATATAAATCTTTTCCCATGCCAACAGCCTGAGCTCCTTGTCCAGGAAAAAGAAACGCAATTTTTTTTGTCATAAAATATCCCTCTCTAAAATCAATACATACCTGACAGAATTATACAACAAATCCGCCAAAATGTGAAGAGATTGAGAATTTTAGTAAGTTGTTATATTACAAATCTAATTCATCGATATTATTAAAGAATTCTTTAAATGTTTTTCTTGGTACAGCGATAGTTTTTGAAGTATCCCAAGGATTGATTATATAGACATTATTTTTATCAGAACCCTTAACGGTATATGCATGGTTGGTGTGTAATGTGACCTTTTTGCCATTTGCAGGAGATGAAAATGTTAACGACTTACCGTTATGCTTACTAACAACTGCTATGTGATTTGGTTTATTAAAATTGTTTATTTGACTATCTGAAAACCAAGCCTGAGGAATTCTGCCATAAGTGTCGCTAAAGAAATTTCTTCCACCCTTTCCCGTGAGCAATTTAAATGCTACATGGGCTCTGTTTCCATTCAAATCGTTTCTAAGATGTACACCACGTTTCTCTTTAAAATATCTATCCATAGCAATCTCAATAGCTCTGACATCACCGTCACCTGTCGAGAAGTTAGTTGCTCCGTTAAGTTCTTGCGGGGTGATTTTGTATGTTTTATTTGCACCTTTAAGGGTTACATAAGTATTTCCAGCAGCATCAACCCTCAAGCAATTATTCAATAACTGTCTTCCTTTAGGTGTTTGTGCAACAGCTTTTATGGAAGATAATAACCAACAATCACCTGTATTACCTTGCCCAAAACTTTTATCAATCTTACCGTTTGGACGAGTAATTTTAGTATCTCTTGTATACTTAGCTTCAATTCTGTCATTCAGTTTCTTTTCAAAAGAATTTAAAAATGTAGCATTTGCAAGTCCGAACTTCTTCATTTGATAATCAATTTCTTTGTTAAAATCTTTTGCCAAATCATCAACATAAATACCTTGTGATTTTGCAGCAGCAAGACGTGCATTTGAAATATGTTTCATATATTTTGTACGTTCTTCCGGAGGTAAACCTCGTTCTGACATAACTGCGACCATTAAAGATTCACCATTTTGTTGCTTATATTGTCTGCAAACTTCATCTACATTGTTTTTATTAATTTGAGAAATATGTTTACCAATATTTTTACCGGTTGTCGGCAAACCCCACTTAGTTTTTGCATAAATATCATCGTGCAAAGATTTTACCAACTGTTTTGTGGAAACAGGCTTGCTTGTCGGAACTGTGGTTGTTGTGTGGTTTGTCGGTTTTGTAGTTTTATTTGTAGGTTTAGAAGTTTTATTCGGTTTGACAGTATTGTTTGTCACGTGAGAATTGTCACTACCATGTCCATTCTCTGGCTGTTTCCAGTTACTATTAGTAGTATGAGTATTGTTTGAAGGCAAAAGCCCCATTGCATCTTGCAAACGTTTTATTTCACTTTCAGAAAATTCAATTTTTTGCCCAGCTTGAACCTCGTAATTGTTACCGAATATACTATCCTTATTGGCATTGATTCTTTCTGCCTGAATTTGATCCAAGACCTTGATGGTTTTTGCCCACTCTTGTTTTGAAATACTGCCACCAGAGAATGCAAACCCCCGATTTTGAGCATACTTTTTCAATGCCTGTGTGATACCTTGACCTTGTTGGATAGTAATTTGTGTAAATTTGACGTTCATTATACTCCTTGTCAATCAAAAAATATGAATACTTTCTGATTTCATATACTCTATATATATAAAGTATTTAAAGAAGTATTTATTGCTTTGTCATAGCACCGCCCTGTCCAACCATACCAAACCATGCCGGGTATTATAACTAGGTTTGAGGCATATTAAAGCTTGTTTTTACATTTCTTAATAAATGTGCATTTTTGGTTTACAACTTATATAAATCTTTAAAAATTATATTTTTAAAATCATCTTTAATTGAATTCAAATCAATAACATCGACATTATACGGAAAAGTTGAATTTTCAAACGCAGTTTTAATATCCAAAAGTCGCAAAAACGGGATTGCACTCTTTGATTTAAGAGCAATATCTACATCGGAATACTTTTTAGCCTTCCCCTGAACCCTTGAACCATAAACATAAATCTCAACATCAGGCAAAATCTCACGAACAGTCTTTTTTATAAATTCAACATGTTTTTCTGTCAAATCCAATTCAGCCATTAATTTTTGACCTCAACTGTTTTAACAAATATCCGACTTCCTCACAAAAATCAGGAACAACCGCAACAACCTTACGAGCGACTTCCTCATCATAAGTATGCGAAGTTAAATTACGCATTTGTCGAAATTCAGTCCATTTGTCAAGTTCAAAATGCAACAAATCAAGCTGATTTGCTACACGAATAACCTGATTAAAAGTCATTTGTTGAACATCTTCCATAACAAATGCCACACCTTCAAAATATTTTTTCAAGGTTTTCAATGCAATAGAATAAGTAAATTCAAAACGCTGGATGACAGAATCTCTAACAATGTCATCGTTTTCATTTTCTACAAATATTTTTAACACATCGCCAAGTCGCTTGTGAGCATTTTCCAAAGCTGATATACTAAATGTTCCTTCTTGCATTCTTCACCTACTTTTTATTAGTGGGAACTCTTCGCTTTCTCCACCCTACGGCTATTGAGCGTAGCAAACGATACGAACTTATTTACCTATAACTTATTCACTTTTAATTAGCAAATGCCTTCACGAAGTCGGACGATTGCACCGCCCCATGTCATGCCTGCTCCAAATCCGCAAAGTACAGCCGTTGTGCCAAGTTTTACGTTACCCTTTTCGACACTCTCTGCCAAAGCAATCGGAATTGATGCAGCTGACGTATTGCCGTAATATTTGATATTTGCAACGACTTTTTCGTCAGGATATCCAAGACGTTCTTGAACCGCTTGTATAATTCTGATATTTGCTTGATGCGGAATTAAATAATCAATATCTTCCGCTTTCAAACCTGCATTTGTGATAAGGTTTTCAACATAATGCGGCAAGATTTTTGCAACAAATGTATAAACCCCTCTACCATTCATTCTGATACCTTTCGGTTTTTCTTCATACTGTTCAACAAGCGGACAATTTTTACCGTCGAATGAAAGTTCAATCAAGTTACCGTAATTTCCGTCAGCTTTCGTGTCGATTGCAATAATATCGTCAACTCCGTCCTCTGCCTCAGTTACAACCATAGCACCTGCACCGTCACCGAACAAAATCGAAGTTCCTCTATCTGTCCAATCCACAAGTCTTGAATTATTATCAGTAGCCACGATAAGAATATTTTTATACATGCCAGAACCGATATAAGCTTTTGCAAGGCTCAAGGCATAAATTAAACCTGTACACGCTGCCGTAATATCGAATGCAGGAATAGGATTTTTGATACCCAATCTCTGGTGAAGGTGGCATGCGATTGCCGGATACAAATCAGGCGGAGCAGATGATGCAGCAATGATTAACTCAATATCATCAGGAGCCATTTTAGCTTTTTCAAGAGCTTTTTGAGCAGCCTCAAACCCAAGGTCGATAGCGTTTTGTTCACCTGAAACGACACGACGTTCCTTAATCCCTGTTCTTGTATAAATCCACTCATCAGAGGTTTCATACAATTTAGTCAAGTCATCGTTTGTGATAACCGTTTCGGGTAAACTATATCCTACGCCCGCAATTCTAAGCGGAATTGTTTTATTTGTCATGTTTTTTATTCCTCATTAAATCTGGAAATCTTTTCGTTAACACCTGTTTCGACTGCCTCTTTAGCAACACGAACAGCATTTTTGATTGCATAAGCCTTACTTCTGCCGTGGGAAATTACCGTAATACCCTTAACACCTAAAAGTAATGCTCCGCCAAATTCTTCATAATTGATTTTCTTGCCGATTCTTTTCATAAACGGTTTTGCAAGAAGTCCGATAATTTTGCCTGCCAAGTCAGACTTAAATTCAGACTTAATCATTCTAAACAACATTGAAGAAGTACCTTCTGTGATTTTCAACGCAACGTTTCCGACGAAACCGTCACAAACAACAACATCGCACACACTCAAGAAAATTTCTTTACCTTCAATATTACCCACAAAGTTAATTTTTTCGTGGTGTTCATCGAGCAATTTATAAGTAGCCTGAGCAAGTTCGTTACCTTTACCTGCTTCTTCGCCGATATTCAAAACCCCGACACGAGGATTTTCAATACCCAAAACGTTTTTCGAGAATGTAACACCCATAACCGCAAATTGGAAAAGCATTTCAGGGGTACAATTACTGTTAGCACCGCCGTCAATCAAGACAATCGGTCTTTTCATCGTTGGGAGAGTAACTGCAATAGCCGGTCTGTCAATACCTGTCAATCTTCCGAGCCCGAACAAACTTGATGCCATAGCCGCACCTGTAGAACCTGCTGCAACAACTGCGTCAGAACTACCTTTTGCAACTGCGTCAACCGCCAAAACGATTGAAGATTTTTTCTTTTTACGAATAGCTTGTCCCGGAGCTTCGCCCATTTCGATAACTTCTGAAGCATGGGTAATTTTAATATCAAGTTTGTTTAAATCAATCTTGATACGTTTAGGCTTGCCGCCGGTTCCGCAATCGGAATAGATACCTTCTTGAGCGATTTTATCAAGTTCCTGCTCAATTCTGTCCTGTTTACCGACCAATTCTATAGCTACACCGTATTCTTGAGCACCCCAAACAGCACCTGCTACGATTTCGTGTGGAGCATGATCACCGCCCATTGCGTCTATTGCTATTCTCGTCATTTTATCCCTCTCCAATAAATTATAAGATACTTCGTTACTAAGACCCTAAGGCACTAAGCCTTACAGATGTACAAATTTAGTGCCTTGTATTCTTAGTAAATTTAGTGCCTATTCTTCAGTCTTTTCTTCTTTTGTTTCTTCAACAACTTCAGCTTTAACTTCTTCAGCCTTTTCAGCTTTCTTAGCTTTTTTAGCCGGTTTTACTTCTTCAGCAGTTGCAGCCTTGTCTTTCAAACTTACAGGTTGACCTTTGTAAGTTCCACAAGCTGTACATACTGTGTGAGTTAATACTGTTGCACCGCAGTTAGGGCATTTTGTAGTTTCCGGTTTTGTTGCTTTCCAGTTGCTTCTTCTGTGTCCTTGTGCGGAATGTCCTGTTCTTTTCTTTGGTACTGCCATTTTCTTTTTCCTTTATGTTTTTCTACTACTTATATTTCTTTCATAGAGGCAAAATCCTTCCACAACGGTTATTTTGCCTTGTCCTCAAACTTTATGTTCTTAAAAACTTCCATTCGAGGGTCGGTTTGGTCTTCCTGTTTCAGAAATTCCTTCCCATTACAATTTATACCACAAACTTTTTTATTTGGTAAATTTAATATTACAGATTGATACAATAAGTCATAAATATCAATATTTTCTGCACCGTTCAAATCTGTTATAAAGTCGCCGTCTTTTATCTCTGTTTCTTGTGCGTAACTCTCTGATAATGCACGTTTTGCGTACATTTCATCTATGTCAAAATCTATTTTGTACTCAAAATCTTCAAGACAAACATCACACTGCAAAATCAAAGTTCCCTTAACCTTTCCGGAAACTTCAATAAATTCACCGAGATTTGTGAGTTTTAAAAACGCCTCAATCGGTTCTTTTGAGTTAACCTCTTTTATTTCGTCAAAAAACTTATATTCCAAAACTCCGTTTTTGGCATTTTCTATTGATTCTATCGAAACAAGATGATTATGCGACATACTGTTCTTCCTGCATTGCTACTGCAGCAATCTGATTTGCTGCAAAACAAACTTTTTTCAACGGTCCTTGAGTTTCTTTTTCGACATAAACAGGTGTCGGAGATTTCATCAATTTTGTTAATTCAAAATATACGTCCTGCGGGTTGTCGAGATACAACACCAACGGTGCTGTAGAACCTTTCAAAAACACAAGAACAGACATTCTTTTCTTGATGTTTTGAGCATTAATATTTTGCGGATTAAATTGTTGTGCCATTTCAGCTCCTTATAATTTAATTAAACAGTGTTACCATTATAAAATAAAAAACTATTTTGTGCAAATCCGTAAAAAAGTGACACAGTCATGCAACTTGTCAGCTTTTAAAACTTTCGCTAAAAATTTTTATTGAAAATAATATTCCACATCGGCAGACAAATCTAATTTTGCGGCATTTGGTTTAAAAATCTTAGATTTCAGCCCCATTTTAGCAAGCCTGTATAACAAGCTCACCCCAAGAACCCCAAACCCGTATTTGCAAGAACGTGCAAAATTAATTGATGATGCCTCTTTGAAATACTTCGTCGGGCATGAAAGTTCACCGATTTTGTAGTTGTTGTAAAACAACAAGGCAATCATTTCGTTGTCAAAAATAAAATCGTCGTCACAATCCGCCAGCGGCAAATTTTCCAAAACTTTTCTTGTAAACCCTCTAAAACCGGTATGATATTCAGACAATTTTTCACCGGTCAAAAGATTTTCAAACCCCGTCAAAAATTTATTGGCAACAAATTTGTAAAACGGCATGCCCCCTTTAAGAGCAGAATTTCCAAGCATGCGTGAAGCCAAAACTGCATCATACTGTTCAAAAGCCATCATACAAACAATAGCGGGGATTAATTTTGGCGTATATTGATAATCCGGATGCAGCATCACAACGATGTCTGCTCCGGATTTCAACGCAGCTTTATAACAAGATTTCTGATTACCGCCGTAGCCCTTATTTTCCTTGTGTACAATCGTTTTGATGTTAAGTTCTTTTGAAACTAACTTTGTATTATCCTGCGAATTATCGTCAACAAGGATAACTTCATCAACAAAATCTTTATAGATTTCGTCATAAGTTTGTTTAAGGGTTTTTTCCGCATTGTAAGCGGGCATTATTACGACGACTTTCTTGTTATTAATCATTTTTACTCTTCTGTTTCTTTGGCAGGTTCTTCTTTTTCCAATCTGATAGAAGTTTTGTCAGAACCCAATGTTTTGTCTTTAAATTTCAAAACCTGTCTTGCGAGTTTGTCAGCCAACAAGTCAATGCTTTCGTACATTGAATCTGCAGCTTCTTCACAACGAACAACACCTGTATTCATTTTGCAGGTAACTTCTGCAACATGCTTGCCTGATGCTGACGGGTTTTTGATAACTGACAAGACCACTTCAATACCTTGAATTTGGTCATAAAGGTTTGCTACTTTGCCTACTTTTTCCTTAACATAAGCCTTAATAGCATCAGTAATTTCAATGTTTCTTCCGTTTACGTAAATGTGCATTTTGCCCTCCATATAATATACTGCCTATATATTATACCATAAGCAACGGAATTTTTAAAGTCTTAATTTATTCTTCGATAATAAATTGTTGTAATTCAACATTAGGTGTACCGATAACCCTAACCAATTCCAAGACTGACGCCTTCATTTGGCACTTTTGAGAAGAACCGCTGAAGAAATCTCTATAAAAACAACCTTCACAATTACAACCACGTTTATAACATTCAAGAGCTGTCGGAGTCCATCTTCTAACCGCTACTGCTCTGCCCATATCCCTACTTCTAAACAATTTTATATATCTCCAAATTCAACTATCTACGTCAAAAAGTTAGCAAAAATAACGGGCAAATCATGCCTGTATCTCCACCCCTTAGTGGCTCATCGCCTGTCCTTACTAATATTATAAAAAATCAGGAGAAATTTTCAATAGCGGAACATGAGAATGTGAACATTTGTAACAAAGCCCTGAATACAAGCGATTACGGGGCTTTTGCGAAGTCAATCATGCCAAAAATCCCGCCATGACATGGTTTATGGAATTTTAACCATGAAATCATGCTCCCCGCATGGGTTTCCATGATTTTTAGGCATGTAAAGTTTTGTAAAAATATGTGTAATAGTGAAAAGTGAAAAGACCTTATCATTAATATTAGCCCTCGCACTCAGGAGAGGAGAAACTTATTTAACGTAAAGAACTTAATGCCCTAGTATCTTAGCATCTCAACGTAACGGTCTTTTCACTTTTCACACTTCACTTTTCACGTAAAAGACCTATCGCCTTATAGTCTTATCCCCACAAAAAAGGGGCAATGTGAATTCACATTGCCCGTTCTATCTTCCACTTTCAACAAACTATTTTTGAGTTCTGAGTTCGTCGATTTTGTTTCTTGCAGCGTCTTCGTTGTCATAAGCCGGTACGTTTGGAATACGTTTGCCTTGACAATCTGTTACGTAATACTTGTTGCCTGCTTTTACAACTTTGTTAAGGTTCTTTGCATGAAGTCCGTTGTTTACAACTCTTCCTGCCTTAACTTTGTCTTTATTTGCAGGGTCTGCTTTGTAAGTCTTATCACCGATTTGGACATCAGGAAGGGTGAATTGTTGACCCACTCTGAGGTTTGTATTGCGTTCGTAACCGCTGGCTTTGTATACTTCGTTTCTGATTTTTGCGTATTCTCTTGTGCCTTGTCTTACACCGTACATACCGGAGATAATTGCTGACGGATAGTCACCATATCTTACTGTGAAGGTTGTTGGCTCTTTGCCTTTTTCTTCTTCAACATCATAACATGCTGACGGTGCTGTTGGTGCAGCCGGTTGTGTAGTTTCTGTCGGTTGCGGAGTTGTGGTTGGTTGAGGTTGAGGAGCTTCAGTTGGTTTTGTTGCCTCAGTCGGCTTAGTTGCTTCAGTTGGTTTTGGCTCTTCAGCAGGTTTGTTGTCATTCAACTCTTTTGCGGCTTGGTATGCTGCTACCAATTCGCTCTTATTAACTGTTTTGCCTGTGTTTTTACCATAAGCATATTCCAAAGTTGCGATTTTTTCGTTTTCTGTCAAGTTTGGTAATGCCATAATTGAACGAACCAATGTGCGACATCCGTCTTTTTCTGTTACGTTTTTGATACCGTCAGGATCTTTGACAATTCTTTCGGCAGTAGAGTTTTGGAACACGTCCGGAGCACCGTTGTCTTTTGCTTTTGCCGCGTTGTAAATTGCAAGAGGCAATGCACCGAGTGCTGCTGAAAGTGCACCAATTCCTGCACCTGTAGCTTTTGCGTTGCGTGATGAATGTTGTTCACCGAGAATTTCGTGCTGACCGTTTTGGTGTTTTCCGTCAACATAACTATTAAAGTTTGCTTTGCCTGTAACCGCATAGCCTGTCACAGCACCGATACCCGCTGCTCCGGCTTCAGTTCCCACGAATGCACCTAGCTTTTTAAGCCAAGTTGTGTCTTTTTCAACATCAATACCTGCGTATTGTGCGGCTTTTTTAGCTTCTTTTTTGGTCATTCTGTCGCCACCTGCCGAAAGTGCTGATTTTTCATCAAGGTTCATTTTGTAATCTGTACCAACCCATTTTGCCATTTCAGCTTTGTATTTTTCGCTTGAAAATTTGCCGTTTTCATAAAATTTTTGAGGGTTATTTCTTACCCATTGTTGAACATTTTCGTTCTGAATGTATGTAAGTTCTTTACCTTTGTATGCCTTGCCTGCTTTTTGTTGAGCAACTGCACTGTCATATTCTGATTTAGACAAGAAAGTTTCAGTGTTTAAATATTTTTGATATCTCTGTTCGTTGTGAAGTTGAGCTTTCGCGAACCTACCGGCTTGTCTGTTTGTCAATCTTGCAATAAGCGTGTCACCTGAATTTTGTTCTTTGTATTCTGCTCTGATTGAGGCATATTCATTTTTCAAATCCTGTTGTCTTGCTTTTCTGTCAGCTTTGTTGCTGTAATCTACATTTTCAGGAAGTTTGTAAGTAAATACGTTTTCAATTTTCTCTTCCTTCTTAGCTTGTTGTGCTTCTTGAGGTTTTACATTGTAACCCATAGCAGCCAAAATTTGTTCAACTCTTGTCATTTTTCCCCTTTCTGTTTCCCCGTGAAAGAAATCTTTTTCTTAATTATCCCTATGCCTTTATAAAAAATTTTTGAGTCCGAAAATTGCATGCCGGCATGGGTTTCGACCGATTTTAATTTTCAAAAACCCGCATAATTTGTGGGTTTTAAGGGGAAAAAATCTATTTTAACAAATCTTAACAATAGTAGAATAAACAAACTAAAAGCTTCATTTCAGTGCATTTTTCGTGTTACGGGGTTATTATTTACAGAGCTCGGATGATTGATTTGATGTTTTCGTCACTAACTTTCAAGAGGGCGACTGTTTTGGTTGATTCATCTAAATTATTTAATTTTTTTAGTATTTCTGCGGTTTTTAAAATAATTGTTTGGTTGTTACATTTTAAAAGTTCTCTAATCGCAAATACGTCATCCGTAAAATCTAATGCCGTGTATACAAACGGACTTTCCGGATTTAATTCTTCAAGAATAAGTGGTTTTAAGTGTTTTTTGCTCATATTTGATAGAAGTTTTTTGATATCGTGAATTTCGGTTTTGGTGTTTTTATCTTCATCAAAAAGGTATTCGTCATTTTCCGTCAGTGTATTGAATTTTTCTTCCGCATTTAAAAGAACGACAGCGGTTTTGCTGTTGTTGCAATTTTTAATTAAGTAGGAAAAAACGTCATATAATTCGTAGTCAAAAACACTTGAAAGCCCTAAAATTTCGCCAAGTCCGTTAATAATATTGTTTAGCACTAAAAGTCCGTCGGGCAAATTCTGTGTTAAAATATCGTAAACAGGCTCAAGATATGGAATTTCACCTGCGATATTTTCTGCCATAGTAGAATTTTTCATTGCCGTAATCAATTCAGGCACTACTTTTTTGTCCCCAAAAATTACTAAAAATTTAACCGCCGAAAGACACTCAAACTCATCTTGAGAATGAAGTTTTTCAATAGCATCGTTGTATGAGGTATCATCGTTGAACGCACCGAGAGTCGCAGCACAATTCGCATTCAAAGCTTCGTTATCGGTGTAGCAATTCGCTCTTAAAAGGTCAAGTGCAAGCGGGTCTTGAATGTATGAGAAAAATTTTGCACAATATGTTTTTTGAGGAATTGTACCGTTTTCAAACATTTCGAGAATTTCATCTGTCAAATCTTCATCGGCATATTTTGCTAAAGTTGTGACAATAAATTCGTCGTAAAACGGCGAATAGTAGTCAAAAAATTTCAAAAGGTTTTGATAATTTTGTTCATTGCAGGCATTTTTGAGTCGTTGAGCTACATTTTGTTTGACAAAATCAAACAAAAAATCGTCATTTTCGACAAGTTCCTTAAAAAGTTCGACATCAGCTGTGTCAATCATCATCTTTGCAACTTGTTCGTAGTCGTTTTTATTTTTACCTGTAAGTTTTTTAAGGTTTTCTGACATAAAAATCCTTTTAAAATTAATAAATTGTCCAATTCGCCCTCGCATTAAACGGCACCGTTCGCAATAACAACGAAAACTCAACGTTTCCGTTGGTTTTTGCTCAACTTTCGCTTCGCTCATGCCTCTGCTCGGGCTTGTGAATAAGTAAATAAGTAAATTCGCCCTGTTGGGGCTCGTGAATAAGTTCTTATCGGATGCTTTGCACCAAAGCTACTTTTGAGCGTAGCGAATTATACGAACTTATTTACTTATTAACCTATTCACTTCTACAACCTTAGTCAAGATAGAACACAGTAATAACTTTGTGCCCTTCTTCTGCGTATTGAACTGCGTTATGCAATGTTTTGCTGGTGTGAGAAAGGAAACAAATCAACTGGTTGCAGTCGTCAATAATTTCTCTGTTACAAATTCTTGATGCGTCAGCAAGAGTCATCATTGCACGGTCTGAATGTTCAATAATATTAGGAACTCCGATAAGTTGGTTTTGAACGTCAGAAGGCTGTTGTCCGATAGTTTGCGGAAGAATAACTTTCAATTTGTCAGGATTTGCCTTCATTGCACCACGGATTGCAGCAGCATTTGTGCCTGACGAACCGCCTGATGTAATGATTGTGTTGCCTTGCATAACAAGTGCTGTTGAAAGGGTTTCAATCATTTGTTGGTGCGTAATCGGAAGATTACGACTTCCGATAATGGCAATTTTCTTTGCGGATTGTCTGATTGTCGCAAGCTCCTGTGCTAATTCATCCACTGCGTGCGGGGAATCTGCTTTTACTGTGTCTAAATCGTCTACAGGAACCGTAATTGACGGTTGTTCATTCTTTTTGTCGTTATCAGAACTCATTAAAATCTCATTTTCAAAATTTGCCATTTTTCCTACTTTCTGAATAAATCTAATAATTGAAATAAATTTTTTTTTCGATTATGCTGATTATAACATAAAATATTGATTTTGGGAATAGGGATATGGAAAATATATTAGAAAACCTCAATAAAGAGCAAAGAGAAGCTGTTCAAACCGTGGCAGGCCCGTTGTTAATACTTGCCGGAGCTGGCAGCGGTAAGACAAAAGTTTTGACGACAAGAATTGCATATATGATAAAAAATGGGATTAAACCTAAAAATATTCTTGCCGTAACATTTACCAATAAGGCGGCAAAAGAGATGAAAGCACGTCTTGGCAGCATGATTGGTGAAAGTATCGTTAAATACATGTGGGTTGGAACTTTTCACGGGATTTGCGGAAGAATTTTGAGAGAAAATATAGACCGTTACAGTTTTCCGTCCGGTAAAAAGTTAGACAAAAATTTTACGATTTATGATGATAATGATACAAGTGCTGTTTTGAAGCAGGCTATTAAAAAATTAAATTTGGATGATAAAATTTATCAACCGAAACTTGTAAAATCAGTAATTTCTAACGCAAAAAACAAAATGCAGGATGCTTATGCGTTTGCGACTTTTGCAAGAGATTTCAAATCGCAGAATATTGCCAAAATTTATGAAGAATATGAAAATATTCTTAATAATAACAATGCGATTGATTTTGATGATATGTTGATGTTGACGGTTAAATTGCTTGATCATAATACTGAAGTCAGAACAGAATATTATGACAGATTTAAGCATATTATGGTTGATGAATATCAGGATACCAACCTTGCTCAGTATAACTTGGTTAACATGCTCTACACGAATAAACTCGCAGAAATTCCGCCTGAACGTTCACTTTGTGTTGTAGGGGATGTCGATCAGTCGATTTATAGTTGGCGTGGTGCAGATTACACGATTATTATGAATTTCCAAAAAGATTTCAAAAATACGAAACTTATTAAATTGGAACAAAATTATCGTTCGACTGCTAATATTTTGAATGTGGCAAACGCAATTATCGAAAACAATACCGAGCGTGTAGACAAAGTTTTATATTCAAATAAAGGCGAAGGTGAACTTATTGATTACTTTGAGGCTCAAGATGAGGCGGATGAGGCAAACTTTATTGTAAGTAAAATTAAACAAGATAGCGGAGGAAATTATAACCAATACGCAATTCTTTATCGTACAAATTCCCAATCTCGTTCTTTAGAAGAAGCTTGCATGGCGGCGGGTGTTCCGTACAGAATTTACGGGGGCTTGAAATTCTATGACCGTAAAGAAATTAAAGATATTGTCGCTTATTTGAAATTGATTTACAACACGGATGATTCGCAAAGTTTTCGCAGAATTGTAAATGTTCCAAAACGTGCAATCGGTGACACAACCGTAAAACGTTTGCAGGAATTCGCTGACAGAGAAGATATTTCACTCTTTGCGGCAGCTCAAAGAATTGAGGAAGATGTTGAAATTCCGCAAAGAACCCGTTCAAAAATTACGGATTTCGTAAATTTGATTACAAAATTTCGTGCGGCAAAAGATAACTACAGTTTGAGAGAATTCGTTACTCTTGTAATTGAAAAATCGGGTTATCTTGCTGAACTTCAACTCCAAAATACTCCTGAAAGTCAAGCAGATATTGAAAACTTGCAAGAATTTGTAAACGTGGCGGAAGAATTTGTTCCGGAAGAAAACGACAATGTTTTGGGTGAATTTTTGGCACAGGTTGCATTGGTTTCCGATATTGATAATATGGATGCAATCGCAAACAATGTAACTCTTATGACACTTCACGCAGCAAAAGGTTTGGAATTTCCTGTTGTATTTATGGCAGGCATGGATGAGGGGGTTTTTCCGCACCAGAGAACTTTTACTAATCCTTCTGAACTTGAAGAAGAACGTCGACTTATGTATGTCGGGGTTACACGTGCAGAAGAAAAATTATACCTGACATCGGCAAAACGTCGTCAAATGTGGGGTGAATTTAAGTATTATAATCCGTCAAGATTTATCGAAGAAATTCCGCCACAGCTTATGAACAGGACTTCTTTTGAAGGCAGTACAAGTGAAACTTCAACCTTTAGAAATGCCGTTTCAAAAGCAAAAACAGGAAAATCGGATTATTCATATTCTTCCGCACAAAGTGACAGTTTCGGTTATATCAAGCCGTCATCGGGGTTTGGAAAAGGCTTTGTCGCTCCGACAAAAGGGCTTTCTAAAAATACTTCACCAAAGAAACCTTCTTATGGTTATGAACAGCCGAAACGTACTCCGCAAAGAACTATTCTTATAAAATCTAAAGTTAATAAAGAACGTGACGATCAAAAAGTCCAAGAATTTTTTAAAGATAACGCAATAAAACGTATGTTGGAAGAAAAACGCAAAAAAGATTACGAAACTTCTATAAAAGAGCGTGAACGTGAAGAGGCAATTCAAGGCTCATCAACGGTTGAATACGTTTTTAATGTTGGAGAAAGAGTATTCCATGACAAACTCGGTATCGGTCATATTACAGACGTAATCTCGGTTGGTGACAGTATGATGTATACAATCGATTTTGGCAAACAGGGCAAAAAAGCTATGGATGCCGCTTATGCAAAGTTGAAAAAATTCTAAACTTTGACTAATCCTTTAGTCTAATGAAAAAATAAAAAATCTCATATATTCTCAAAGAAAAGGAGGATATATGAGAAAAATATTAACGTTGATTATAATGTTTGTGAGTATTGTTTTTTCAGGAAATATGGCATTCGCTGATGACCAACAGGAAGCTTTGAAATTTTTTAAAACCTATGTAAATGCGGCAAACAGTTATAGTACCAGTGTAGAAAATATGTATGCACCGGATGCAAAAATAATAAGACAAGTGGTAAAGCCTGACGGTGAACTTGTGGACGTTGAAACCGATACAAACACATATATAAAACAAATGAAGCTTGGGCGAACCGGAGCGAGGTTAAAAAATTACAAAAATCACTATAGTGATATAAGCGTAGTAAAAGTTGCGGACGGGTATAAAATAAATGCATTAAGGCAGCCTTCCGGTGAAAAATATAAATTAAAAACGTATATGATATTACAAAAACAACCTTCCGGAAACTGGTTAATAGTAGAGGAAATGATGCAGACAAAAGTTCAGACATTTTTAAAATATGCCAAAAATTAGTTTTCAATTTTGACAAAATATGTTAAGATGGATTCAAAGATGAGATTTTTATAGTGGAAATCGAAAAATTACAGGTGATATTATGGCGAAATCTTTGAATGAATTGTCAAATGAGTTAAAAGAATTTATGATACGGATTCAATCTGATGTAAGGGATAAGCAGAATGCATTCAGACCGGAACGATATAACAATTTAAAAATAGACATGAACGTAGCACGAGATATAACGCCACAGGTAAGAATATCAATGGGCATGTCGGAGGTATCTTATGATTTGCGAACGGGGGATAAAACCGGAGGCAGCTTGGGTGTTGATGAGCGATATGTCCAAAGATGGCTGGAGAAGTCCGGAACAATGGAAACTTTAATGGCATGTTGGGACGTTCGAGTAAAAAACAGAGGAAAAATCACGGAAGTAGATTAAAAAGATAGGAAACGGAGAAAATTTAAAAAAAAGGGGTTTACAAAAAAAAATCAGCATGTATAATAAATATTGTGGTCAGAGATCACAAACCCGAATGTGGGGGTTTAGCTCAGCTGGTAGAGCACCTGCTTTGCACGCAGGGGGTCAGGAGTTCGAATCTCCTAACCTCCAAAAATAGAGGTAAGATTTTTCTTTACCTCTATTTTTTGTGTAGAGAGATGAGAACTTCCCAAAATGCGTTTAGTGTTTTTTAGGAGTTGTGCGAGTGAGTTGGAGTGAATTTGCGGGTGGGGGAAATTTAACATTCGCTAAGCTTATCGGGTACATTATGTCATCAGGGGAAATGCTGTATTTGTGCGTATTTGTGGTGACGGATACTAATAGAATTTGTATTTATAACTTATTTTGTCTATAATGTTACTGTAATGAAAAAATGCAAAGGAAGATTGAGCAAAAGAAAATTGTTGTTCTATTCAACGATTTTATCGTTAATGTTGGGTAGTAATAGTTTTGCTTTCGCAAAAGATGTTACCGTATCTGACGGTGAAACGTTGCAAAAGGAAATTCAGTATGCAAAAGAGGCTACTAATATAAAATTTGAAAAGGATATAAATATTACGAGTTTGAATGTTATCAAACTTAATGATAAACCGATAGAAATTGACGGAGAAAATAATAAATTAATAAATAAAAAAGATTCAAGATTTACATTTGTCGATAATTCAAGTTTAACTCTTAAAAATATGAATTATGTGGGGGAAAACGCAAGTATATATGTAAATAAAGCAAATAATGTGACGATATCGTTGGAAAATGTGGATATTAGTGGTAGAACTACATTTTCTATGGGTCAAGGCCCTGTATTATATTTAGATAATTGTAATACAATTTTGAATAATGTTAGTGTTTCTTCAAGCAGTGTTGAATTTGATAAAAAGATTTTGGGTGGAGTTATATATATTAATTCCGCTAATTCTAAAGGGATTATAACAGATTTAATTAATAATAAAATCAAATCAAAAGAGATTATTCAGGGTGGATTGATTTACAATAGAAGAACTAAAACTCCTGTTGGTGAATTGAATTTAAGCGGTAAAGTAAATGGAAATGAAATTTTTGCGAATGTTAATGTTTCCGGTGGAATTTTGAATAATGAGAAAAGTAGTATTCAATCTATAAATTGGAAGGAAGTAAACTCGAATACTATAAAAGCTACGACAAGTTCGGTTACGGGCGGATTTATTCAAAACAAACAAGGAAATATAGATAATTTGCATATTGATTCTTTTTCTCACAACAAAATTGAATCTAATTCAAAAGTTGATGGTGGATTGATATATAATGAGAGTGGGACGGTTAATGACACACTCTATATCGGACAGATAGTTGATAATACTATAAACGCAACTACTGAGATAAATGGATTGATTACAAATATTGACGGATCAATAAATTCAATTCATATAGATTCAATTTTGGATAATAATTTTTCGACGTATTTCCTGCGTGGTGGGATAATAAATATTCAAGGTGCAAATGTTAATGATGTAACTATTGGCAAAATTAATAATAATAAAATTACGGGAAATGGAAAGGCTACTTCTACCGGTTTCGTGTTGTATTTTAAAGAGTCACCAAACGATTCAAAGATTCCTTTTAAAATGGGAAATCTTAAAGTAGGTCAAGTTAGCGGGAATGAAATTAGGACGACAAATATTACTTCTTTATTATTGCGTTCCGCATTAGTTCCTGTGAAAGATGAAACGGTTATTTCAAAAAACGGGAATGTAGTTGTTGATGAAATAAGTAATAATACATTAATTGCTACTGATTGTGATGATAATGCTCGTGGCGGGATTATCTATAATTTTCTTCATAGTGGTGTGGCGACTGTAAATACAACGGTTAGTCTTGGGGACATCGATTTAAAACAAGTTATTAATAATCATTTGGAAAGTGTGGTTTCTGATTCGGGGGCGGAAATTTCCGATGTGTCCAGAGCTTTGAGCGGCAGGCATGCTTCAGGAGCAATTATTGCAAATTCAATCCAAGCCGGTCAGGGAACTGCTATTATAAAAAGTATTAATGGTGAATATGTAGGCAATTCACTTGTTTCAAAATCAAAAATAATGGATGCAAGCGGTGGTGTAATTTCTAATTCTGTTGATGGAAAGGGAAACGCTTTTGTTGGAATCGGTTATACTCTTGATGAAAATAATACAATAGTTTCAGGCGGAGATGCGATTTTGGGGACTTATAACAACAACTATGTTAAATCAACAGAGCTTTCTGCAAATGGCGGTGTTATAGCGAATTATATTGAAAAAAGCCTTGAGAAAAATGACAAAGCTCAAATAGGGAATATAAACGCTTCTTTTGACGGAAATTATGTTATATCAAATAAAGATAGTGCTTATGGTGGAGCAATATCAAATTTTTATGTAAAAGGAATTCCAGACGAGAATTATAAAAATGCAATTATTGAATCAATAAATAGTACATTTGAAAACAACTATGCAATAACAGAATCAACAGAATCATCAAAAGGTGCGTATGGCGGGGCTATTAGTAATATTGGAATAATTAAAGTTATAAATAATTCGATTTTTAGAAATAATTATGCAATGTCTGCCGGCGGAAGCAAGGCTTTTGGTGGTGCGATATATACCAGACAAAATTTGGCTATTAATGCAAATAATAGTGGTTTGACCGAATTTACCGGTAATTATGTATCAGTAGATGGCGGAGCGACAAAAAATTACGAAGCAATATATGTTAATGGTGCAAATAAAACCCTTACACTAAATGCTGAAACAAAGGGTACAATATTAATGAATGATTATGTAAATGGGGTTGCAGGCTATAATGTGTCATTAACAGGTGATTCTACAGGAACAATTAAACTTTTTGATAAAGCAGATATTAAAGGCGGTGCAAATGTAACTGTTGGTGAAAATGTAATTATTGATACCGCAGATGGAGCAATTCAGAAATTTTCCGAATTTAAGTCCTTAAATTCGTCTGCAAGTGCGAAGTATAATATTGATGTAAATTTGTCAGGGGTAAGCGGTGATAAGTCAGATTATGTTGTTGGTGAAATTGCGGACGGATTTACTACGAAAGATTCATTAAGCGGTTTTGTGACATTAAACAGTTTAAATTTTGTGGCGGACTCAATAGGCGATCTTGAAGGCAAAAACTTAAAAATTCAAATATTGCAGAATAATGACAATAAAAACAATTTGCAGTTGGCATTGAGTGACAATTTGGCTTCTTATACGTCGACAGCGAAGTATTTAACTTCGGTTAAAACTGAAGAATCGAAGGATTTGACATCGACCGTAAATTATAAAGATTCGTTTGGTACTATTACGACGATAAAAAATGTTTATGGAACGTTGGGGCTTGATAAAACGAATACAACAAATGATAGTTTAAAGGTGCAAATTACTAAAATTGATACAGTTACAACGTCTACGATATCTGATGCGTTGGTAGCATTGACTAATTGTGAAGTAAAAGATTCAAGCGGTAATGTTTTAGATAAAACGTTTAATCTTTTTGATGAAGATTCTCTCGGTAATAAAACACCTGCAAATTATAAGGTTACAGACACGCTTGGTACGAATTATAATAAATTAAGTATTGTCGGTGCTGCAAAAACGGAATCTTCAGGAAATCTTATTTTGTCGGGATTGGATTTGGATAAGAAAACATCTTTTGTAGTAAAAGAGGGTTCGACATTAAATATTTCTAATATAAATTTAAAAGGAAATGAAACTGTTATTACGAATAATGGCGGTATTTTGAATTTTTCGAATAATAATTTAATAGACGGAAAAATTACCGGAACAACGGCATCGAATACAGGGGTTTTGGGAATTACTGCCGATAATTTGGATGTTACGTTAATTAATGACGGTACTTTGAATTTAGGTAGCGGTGTAGTTGCAAAAAAAATTACGGGAAGCGGAACCACAAATATTGAAGGAGCCGTAACTAATAATGCAGCAATTTCTCAGGGGGTAAAAGTTTTATCTTCCGGCAATTTGGTTGTTGGTGCAAATATCGGGGATTTAACAAATAACGGTAATGTTGTTGCAAACGCAAGTAATTTAACGGGTACGGTAAATAATTCTGGAACATTGAATTTATCAGGAATTTTGGACAAAACGATTGGTGGAAGTGGGATAACTAAAATTTCGGGAGATAGTTTGATATTAGCAAATGGTGCTTCTGTTAAAGGGACTTTGGATGTAAATAATCAAACTTTGAATGTAGTTGCGACAGATACTGACAGTTTGTTTAATAATGTGAATATAAATTCAGGAACATTAAACCTGATTAATAATAATATTAATAATTTGTCTGCGGCTTCTTTTAAAATAAGCGGGAATGTAAATTTGTTGTTAGATGCGGATTTGAAGAATGCAACAATGGACAGACTTCCGTCAACAACAGTTGCGACAGGAATGATTAATGTTAAAGGGATAAATTTGTTATCCGATTCAAAAACCGAAAACGTTTATATTCCGTTTGCTTATGACAGTTTCAAGGATAAGGTTCAAACTAGTGTAAATGCTGTAGGAAAAAATGTCGAGAACAGTTATCAAACAACGACTTTCGCTCCGATATTTAAATATAATGTAAGTTACAATCCTAATAACGGATATTTCTTATTTTCTCGTGGCGGGGGAAAAAGTTCTTCGGATTTTAACCCTGCGGTATTGTCGGGAGCTGTAAATTCGCAAGTTGGTGCGTATTCTGCCGTAAATGAAACATTCAATTATGCATTCAGACATGCTGATTATTCGTTTATGCCGTTGCCGAAGAGGATTAGATTAATGGCTAATAAATACGCAATAACAGAAGCTCAATCCATGCGATATGAAAATGATTATTCAAAAACGGGCGGTATGTGGTATCAGCCGTATGCAAATTTTGAAAATGTCGGTTTGTCAAACGGCCCGAGGGTAGATGTTCAATCATACGGGACATTGATAGGTGGAGATAGTGAATATCAACAACTTAAGAAGGGTTGGGGAACAGTAATTACCCCTTATATCGGATATAATGGCACATCTCAGAGTTATTCCGGAGTTTCGACTGTTACAAACGGCGGGGTGTTAGGTATTACGCAAACGTTTTATCGTGGAGATTTCTTTACGGCGTTGACTGTAAATGCAGGTGCCGCTACCGGCGAAACCAATACTATGTACGGACGGGATAATTATACTTCGTTAATGGCAGGTGTCGGAAGTAAGACAGGTTATAATTTTGAGTTTAATAACGGTAAATTTATTATTCAGCCGTCGATGTTAATGGCATATACTTTTGTAAATACTTTTAATTATACAAATGCTGCCGGAGTAAAAATTTCTTCGGATCCGTTACATTCAATACAGTTGCATCCGAGTGTGAAGTTTATGGGTAATGTCGGAAAAGGTTGGCAACCTTATGCAAGTGTCGGTATGGTTTGGAATATTTTAAACGAAACAAAATTTATGGCTAATGATGTTCGCTTGCCGGAGATGAGTATAAAGCCTTATGTTGAGTATGGTGTAGGTTTGCAAAAATGTTGGCAGGATAAATTCACGGGATTTCTTCAAGCAATGATAAGAAACGGCGGGAGAAACGGTGTTGCTTTGACGTTTGGTTTTAAATGGGCTTTCGGTAATGAGGGCAAACCGATTGAAAAAGTTCAAAATAAATCTGAGAATGTTGTCAAAGTTTCTGTAGTAAAACCGCAAAGGGTTGAAAATTCGTTAAAAAATGTTATAAAATTTTCGACTACGTCTGATCAAAAAGTTAATAATGTACCTCAAAATTCAGTTCAGATGAATAACAATGTTAAATCTTTAAGTAGCAGGTTGAATATTTCAACACCGCAACAGTTGGCACAACGAGCAAATATGTTTGGTTCGACGTCAAATTCAAAAATGGTCACGGCAAAGTTTTAAAAAAATGTGTTTAATAAAAAATTGCCCGCAAAATTTTTGCAGGCAATGCTTTTAAAATTATGATTTAATATCTATTTAATCGCTTTTCTGATAGTGTTTGCGAGTTTTAGAGTTTGAAGTGTTAAACCGTATATGAAGTTCCATAAAAGAGAAAATGCAATAAGCCTCTTCTTTTTTTGTGGGTCAGAGAGATGAGAAGCTTCGATTTGGAGTTCGAGCGACATGCGAGCAAATTGAGCATACTGTGGCAACACCACAAATGCGAAACGCTGTGAGCATTTTTCTTAACTTTTGCCCTTCTTCTGTTAATTTTTGTAACAACCTTCCTTAAAACATTAAAGTTTTCATAAAAACCTTCCGATATACATTTTGTTATTAGTCAACATAAGGAGTGTGTAATGAAAAATAAAAAAGTTATGGATATGGAAGACTTGATGGTTGATTATGCAGAAATGACAAGTTTCGACTTTGACTCTCTGGACTATCAGCAGGTTAGAGATTTGCACAAGGTTACAGGCGACAGCGAATACGACGCAATCCCCGTTCCCGCAAAATATGGAAAATTCGATCTCATCGATTTGTTCCATTCGTTTATTACTCAAAAAGATTAGTCCACGGAGGATGTGTGTATGATTGATATGAACGAAATTTTTGAAAACAACTGTTTTTCTATGGGTTGGACAGAAGCCGACACCTCAAACGTTGAGCAACAAGCTTTTCTCCCACAACGAAAAGACCTTCAAACTCTTCTTGCAGAACTCGAAGACATCAAAAACACTATCGAGGACGCAAAAGCTAAAAAATGGTATTTGGAAAAACTTTCTAAATACTACGAAGAAGGTTTCGCCCGCCAATAGTCAGGGTTTACACAAGCCGAAAAATAGCATTGAATTATTGACAAGCCATGTGGTAGACAAAAGTCAACATATCGTAAATAATGAAAATATAGAGAGCCTGAGAATAGCAGGCACATTATTCTCAGACCTCCGTTCTCTATGACGCAGGTAAAGAACTTAAAAGTAGTAGCAGTAGTATTGCTACTATTTTTTATTGCATTCCTTCTACCTCTGGTAGAGGAAAAATTTGCTTGTAAACCCCAGCCACTACTTTCTTCTACGGCTTTTTACTTTTCACAAAATTCACGACTTTTGAAAATCCGCTTTTGACTGTGTCTTTTACAGATGTTCCGAAGTTGCCGAGTTTGTTGAGAAGGGTTTTTCCGCCATTTTTGATTGCTTTCCCGACACCGGCAAACGGGTTTGAGAGCCCGCTAATCAAATTTTTTAAATTCTTCCCTTTTAAGAATTTTACACCGCCGAGCAAAAGCCCTGCTGCGATTACACCAAAGAGAACTTTTTTCCAAAGCGGATTTTTGGAAACTTCGCCCTGCCTGATTGAGTCGGAAGAAATCAGCTCATCCACGGTCGGCTGTTGGAGATTTTTGGTATCGACATCGGACATGTCAGGCATGGGCTGTTGTGCCCAAGAGGGATTGCCAACATATCGAGCTTTTGTTCCTGTAACAAACGAGGTTGCATCAAAATCAATGATACCTTCTCGTGCAAGATTGTCCAAATTGTTTGTTAAACCCGGTGAAAACATAGTCTAAACTCCAGCCTTTTACACATGTATATAAAGTTATTTTTTCGACAATAATTGCTTTTTTGCCGTGTGTTTGTTAAATTTTATTAAAAGAGAAGAGGGGATTATGAGAGAATTTTATATAAAAAACAAACCGTTAATTATTCTTTGGCTGCTTTGTATTGCAGCTTTAATCGGGTTTATGGGACACTATTCAAACATTTTGTTGGATGTCGGAAGAGAGGTCTACTACCCGCAAAGAATACTTGAGGGAAAGGTGCTTTATAAAGATTTGTTCAATATCTACGGGCCTTTTTCATATTTGTGGAACGCTTTTTTGTATAAAATTTTCGGCATAAATTTGAGAGCCTTATACATTTCTGGAGCGATTTGCTCACTTGCGATTGTGAGCGGAATTTATCTCATTGCAAGAAGATTTTTGAACACTTCTCTAAGTTTTGCAATAGGGTTGTTTACGATTGTGACCGGTGTTTGTGCAAACCATTTGTTTAACTACACTTTCCCGTACAGTTGGGCAATGCTTTATGGCACGGTCGGTTTTTTATATTCGGTTTATTTTTTGGTTAAATACAAAGACAGCGAAAACCCGAACTTCTTGTATTTGTCAGGACTTTTAGCAGGTTTTGCGATTGTAAATAAATATGATTTCTTTATTTACGGAGCGTTTTTATTTTTAATTTCACTTTTTACAAAAAACAAAAAAAATATTTTGAACTTTATAACTTCTTTTATGGTTTTTCCAATTTTGAGCTTTGGAATTTTGTTTTTGCAAGGCTTGCGAATTGACGATTTAATCAGTGCTATGGGTGAAGTCCATAAAATGATGAATGCAAAAACTCTTGAATATTTTTACACAAATCAAGGTGTAATTTTCACACCGACGGTAATTCCTGTATGGTTCAAAAACTTTTTGACGACAGGTATTCCTCTAGGATTAATGATGTTAAGCTACAGATTTTATGAAAAAATTAAAATTGTCTCAATCGCCCTGATTACCATCTTTGCACTTGTAGGTTACAAACTTCTAAGCCCTGCTTTATTCGCATTTTTAACCCCGTTGTTGTTCTTGGTATCAATTTTAGGATACAAAAAAATCAAAAAAAATCTTCCGCTAATGCTTGTAATTATATCGGCGATTGGAGCAAGTTTCAAAACCTTCTGGGGATTGACCCCGATGAGCTACGGATGTTATTACACCCCGATTGTTTTGATTGCATTTTTCGGCGTTCTCTTCGCTTTTATTAATGAAAAATACCAAAAAATTGCAGCAATATTTTTGACCGTAACGTCAGTCAGTTTTTTGAGCGTTTACACCTACAAAAGAACACTCACGACAGGCAAAATCTCTTCACCGCACGGGACAATTTACACTTACGAGCAACAAGCCGATAATATCAACAATGTTTTGTCAATTCTAAACAATGACGAAAACACCAATTCGACAGCTCTCGTTTATCCTGAAGGGATGATTATAAACTTTTTGTCAAAAAATAACGTGAAATCCGACGACTACTACAATTCGTTAATTCCGCTATATTTCGAATCGATGGGGGAAGATAATTTTATAAAAGTTCTTAATGAAAAGAAACCAAAATTCGTAATCCTAAACAGCCAAAGTATGAGCGATTACTATTTTGAACACATTTGCACGAACTATGCCTTCAATTTCTGCGAACAAATAAATCAAGATTACACGGAGGAGGCAGATTTTAACGGGGTTGTTTCCTACAAGGTTTACCGCAGAAATCAGCCCTAAATCCTCAAAGCCCGAGCCTTATCCTTCAAATCTTTCCCGATTTTTATGGATTCCGTAATTTTTTGAATAGATTTGTTGAAAACCCAAGGGCTGACTTTTGTGCGTTTTAAAAACTCAAAAGTTTTGTCGGGATAATTTATGTAGCAAATCGAAACCGCCCATGCCACCGCCATTTTTGCATAATAAGCTTCATGTATAAATTCATCCAAAAGCTTCAATGTTTCATCAATATATTCATCATTCACGTAATAATTCAAAAGCATTACTGCCGCAAACCTTACCTCAAATTCTTTTTCAGATTTTATATACGGTTTTATAAATTCTAAAACTTCTTTTTCATTACCTTTTACAAATTTCAATCCGCTGCAAAAACTATCACAAACAGACCAATTTTGAATTTTTGGGATAAAACTTTTTATCAGTTCAAACTGCTGTGTGATATCGGTTTTCACCAACCCGATAACCATACCTTGAAGCATTGTTTCTTCAAAATACTCGCAATTTTTCTCCCTCAAAAATTCCTCGGCACAAGTCTTTGCGATATCTTTTGCAAATTTTCGCAAAAACGGAATACGAACCCCGAGAAGATTATCAGTTTTCGGAAGAAGGCTCGACGAAAATTTTCGGTATTTTTCGTCCGAATTTTCAAGCAGAATTTTTCTGATTTTTTCTAAAGAGTACGACACGACTAAACCTTTTCCAAAAGCACGACAGCGTTTGCCTCAATGGCAAGCTCTTGCCCGACAGCGTCCAAATTTTCTTTTGTTTTGGCTTTTATCGAAAGTCTGTCGATTTCAAGGTTGAGAATTTGGCAGAGAACCTCTTTCATTTTCGGGATATACGGCATCATTTTCGGTTTTTGGGCGATAATGTTGCTGTCGAGGTTGACGATTTGCCAACCCATTTTTGTAATTTTTTCAAAAACATGTTTCAAAAGTATCGTGCTGTCGGCATCTTTGTACTTCATATCCGTGTCAGGGAAAAGCGTCCCGATGTCAGCAAGAGCCAATGCCCCGAGCATTGCGTCGATAATCGCATGGATAAGAACATCCGCATCAGAATGCCCGAGCAGACCTTTTTCGTGAGTAATCTTTACTCCGCCGATAATCAAATCCCTACCGAGCGTGAGTTTGTGTATATCGTAACCAATTCCAATTCTTTGCATGGCTATATTATATGGGGAATTTTTTATAAAGTAAAGGGGGTAAGCTCCTCCAAATAACGCATTCAAAAAACTTTTAAAAGTTTTATAATAATAATACTATGGATACACAGGAACTTTCGGAATATATTGAATTTTTGGACGTCGAAAAAGGGCTTGCACAAAATACGTTGGAAGCTTATAAGCGTGACTTGAGCGAGTTTGAGGATTTTTGTATTTCTCGAGAAATACAATCGCTTAATGATGTGACCAGAAGTGATTTGAACGGATTTATTCTTTGGTTGCACGATGAAAAGCTTTCTCCCTCTTCGGTTATCAGAAAAATTGCTTCTCTTAGGGGTTTTTTCAAATGGCTTTGTGCAAACGAATATATAAAAACGAATCCTGCCCTGACTATTGAGCAGCCAAAAATTCCTAAAAGATTGCCGAAAGTCGTTTCTGTTCATGAAATTGAAGAAATCTTAAATCAGGATTTGTCAAAAATTCAGTCTGTAATTTTAGAGCTTTTGTACGGTTGCGGGCTTCGGGTATCTGAGCTGGTTAATTTGAAGGTTACGGATATTAATATAAAGGCAAAGTATCTTGAATGCACCGGCAAGGGTTCTAAAGAAAGGATTGTTCCTATCGGTAAAAAAGCGATTGCAGCTTTGAAAAAATACTTGCCAAAACGAACTTTCACAGTCAATAAATTTCATATTGAAACCGCTCGCCTGCTTATTGACGAGGACGGCAGAGAGCTTACCCGTCAAGACATTTATAATTTTATAAGCGAACAGGGTAAAAAAATCCACAAGCATATTTCGCCCCATACATTGCGTCACAGTTTTGCGACTCATTTGATTGAAAACGGAGCGGATTTGAGGGTTGTGCAGGAGCTTCTCGGGCATAGCGATGTTTCTACAACCCAGTTATACACCCACATAAGCAAAAAAAGACTCAAAGAAGTCTATTTTGCAATAAATAATTGACATGGTAGGATGACTCTATGCTTGGACTTTTTTTGACAGGAATAAGACCAAAATCAGGCAAAACATTTGTTACGGCAGGACTTGCCGCAACAATGCAAAGTCTTGGGTATTCTACATGCGTCTACAAACCGGTTGTGACGGGGGCTTTGGAAAAAGACGGCTATGTTCTTGCCCCTGATTTGGTTTATGTCAAAAATGCGGATAAAAATATTACAACTTATTGCAGTTATTTGTTGAAAAGCTCAAATTTGCCGTGTTTTGCGGCTCAAGAAGAAAATAAAATTATTGAAAAGGATGTCATTTTTCAAGATTATTATAGCGTTGTCGACGAGTTTGAGTGTTTTTTGGTAAACGGTGTGGATGGGCTTGCAATCCCTTATGGCAAAGATTTTTACGAAGAAAATATCGTTCAAACACTTAATCTTCCGCTTTTGTTGGTTGCATCGCCAATAAAATCTTCGCTAAGTGATATTATTATGACTATAAATCAAGCACAGTCGAAAAATATTCACATTCGTGGGGTAATTCTGAACGATTGCCCGTTCCATACAAACGACATTAATATAAAAAGTCTGCCAAACCTGATTGAACAACATACGGATGCAAGAGTTCTCGGGCTATTGCCACATATTCCGACAATATCAAAAATTAAGCCCGAAGATATGATAGGCTACATTCTCGGCGGAGTAGACATTGAGTCGGTTTTTGACGTTAGAATTGCTAAATTAAGATAATTTTATTTTTTGAATAAATCTTTTACCGAAAACTTTTTAGAGTTTTCAAGGTGGAATTTCATAAGTTTACGGGCGATAGGGTTTGTCTGATGAACTTGTTTTTCAGGTTTTTCAATCGGTTCATCAACATTTGTTCGCTCGATTACTTGTAATTTTCTTAATTTTTTCTCGTCCATAAGAGCATTATACCTCTCTATTTATATAAAAAAAATATTGACAAAAAAATTGTCTTTTCTAATATATAAAGCTTATATAACGTTACAAAAGTTAATAAATTATGCCCTCGGATGAGCCTCATTGTAAACTTCTTTTAAGTGTTGTGAAGAAATGTGGGTATAGATTTGGGTGTTAGAAATGCTGGCATGTCCGAGAAGTTCTTGCACAACCCTTAAATCCGCTCCATTTTCTATCAGGTGGGTTGCAAAACTGTGACGAAAAACGTGCGGAGTTACGTGTTTCGGAAGTTGGATTTTGTCGACGACTTCGTTAATGGCTTTTCTGATTGATTGGGTTTGCAAGCGGAATCCAGTGCTGTTAATAAACACCGGTGAATCTTCGTTTTCGCTGACTGTATAGCCTTTTGCGATAATCGGTCTTGCTGTTTTGATGTATCTTTCTAAAAAGGATTTAGCCCTGTCGGTGACAAGAATAATTCGTTCTTTTGCTCCTTTACCAAAGACTCGGATTTCGTTTTCTTCAAGGTTCAAATCCTCAAAATTCAACCCGCTAAGTTCTGAAACACGCATTCCGGTCGCCCAAAGAAGTTCTAAAATCGCTTTGTTGCGAAAACCCGCAGGTGTCTCAATGTTAATATTGTTAAGAATTTGTTCCACCTCAAAAGGGGTCAAAAATTTTGGCAAAGATTTGGCTCTTTTCGGGGCATTGAGGCTCATTGCAGGGTTCGAGTCAGAGCGTTTTTCACGATACAAAAATTTATAAAAAGTTCTCAAGGACGCAATTTTTCTCGCAATTGTGTTTTTTTTATAATTAAATTTCTGTATAAAGTGCAAGTATTCTCGCACTTTTGCCAGAGTGACCTCGCCAACGTCTGTGTCGCCAATCCAAAGTAAAAAGTCTAAAATGTCCGAACAATATGCTTTTGCGGTGTGTTTCGAAAAATTTTTTTCCACCAAAATGTATGTTCGAAAATTCTCTAAATCATGTTTTGAACTTGATTTTAAACCCATCATTTACCTTATTGATTTTTTGACACATGTATTATACAATACTTTTAGTAGAATTAAAATAGAAAAATTATAAGTAACCTAGGAGATACCATGAATTACAAGAAATTATTAATAGCTTCATTGATTTTCGCAAACATCCTATGTGTTCCTAATGCGTTTTCGGCAGAATTTCAGGCTAAAGTTGCGAAAGGCAACACAGTTTACAAGAAGTATGCCTCTATTGATAAATTGATTGAATATAACAATTATAATGAAGCAGATGCAGCCCTTAAAGAAGTTTTAAACACCTCTCCTAACGATTTGGAAGCAAGAACTTTGAGAGTTATTTGGATGGCTAAGCAACAAAAACTTGCTCCTGCTCAATCAGAATTAGATAAATTATTAAAACAATATCCTAATTATGCACCTTTGCACTACGCACAAGGTCTTGTTTATATGAAGAGAAGAACATCTTCTGATGTTACATATATTCGCGGTTCAAAGGATTTATTGGATGAAGCAATCAAAGAATTTGTAAAAGCTGTAAACCTTGACAGCAATTATTATCAAGCTTATAACGCTATGGGTGTTGCAACTTTGCAACTCGGTAACAGAAATGACGCAAAAGATTTGTTCCAAACCGCAATCAGAATTAACCCGCAATTTGCAACAGCTTATGACAACTTGGGTAACTTAGAGTTAATCAACGGAAACCTTTCAGCTGCTGAAACTCAGTTGATGAATTCATTGAAATATAATTCTCACAACCCGACTGCGATGTACCATTTAGGACAAGTTGCTGTCAGACAAAAAGATTACAACAAGGCCTTGACGTGGTTGAACCACTCATTGCATATCAATCCGAATTCATCTCCGGCATTGACATTGCAGGGTGAATGTTATTTAATTCAAGGCAACCAAGCTGCGGCTATTAACTCTTTTAAAAAAGCAGTTACGGTAAAACCTGAAAACTCTCGTCCGTACATCAACCTTGCTAATATCTACGAAAAACGTTCTGACGCAGAGTTTGCAATGGAACAGTTGAAAACCGTTCTTGCTATCAACCCTCGTTACACAGACGCTATTATGAGAGTTGCAGATTTGTCTTTGGAAACAAGAAAATATTATCAAGCTCTTGATTACTATTCAAAACTCGTTGACGATGCTCAATATGGAAACGATGCAATCATCGGGCTTGCAAACACATATTACGAAATGTCTAAAGACCGTGGCGACAGCGGTGATATGACAACTAACAAAGAGTTGTATCTCGCTTACGACTACATCAACAAGGCTATCGAAAGAGTTCCTGACAGACTTGATTTGCACTTGGCAAAAATCAAGTTGGCAAAATTAACTCACCAATTACCGATGACAAAAGATAGTTTGAATTACATTGTTCAATCAGCTTCAAACAATTTAATGGATAATGTAATTAAAGGTGAAGCATATTTGGCACTTGGCAGAGAACAAGATGCGGTTTATACTTTTGAAAACGCAGTTAATTTTGCAAATAATGTTGAGGATGAATTGTACTTGGCAGAAATTCTTGTTCATAATAAACAGTTCAGAACAGCAAGAACTGCTTTGAAGAAAGCTCTTATGCAAGAACCTGACAATGTAATCGCTAAAAACGGTATTGCATACATCGACCTTTGTGAAACTAAGTCAAACGAATTTTTCGATATTGCACAAAGACAATACGATGAAAAGAATTACGCATCAGCAATCGAGTATTGCAACCGTGCAATCGATTTCTATCACAACAGCCCTTCAATTACGAAACTTAAAGCAATGTCTTTTGAAAAAGAATTCAACTATCAGGGTGCAGTAAAATATTATACACAATATTTGGCAATGAACCCGAATGCTGCTGATAAGGCTGAAGTTATGCGTAGAATTGAATTGTATAAGAAAAAAATCTAGTTACAGTTAGTCAGTATGAAAAATGAAAAACTTTGATATAAGAAAAACATTTGAGATTTTTTGGAAAGAACCGCTCAGCATATTGAAGGTAGGACTTTTTCAGATTGTTAATATTGAATCGAACATTTTTAATAAAAAGCCGTCGGTAAATATTGACTTTATGGACAACAAGACGCAAATTACAGTTGTTGATAGTGACAAGATGTATAACTTATTTCAAACAGTTTTGTTTAAGCAAAAATTGAAAGAACAACAGCAAAAGGCTTTATCTGCAAAATGAAAGGCAAAAAATTCTTAAATGGAAAATTTATCATAAGTGCGGAGAAACTTAGTCAGTGTCCGAATTTTGACTTGCCCGAATATCCGCTTTTGGGACGTTCAAATGTTGGCAAATCTTCGTTTATCAATGCTTTAGCAAATCATAAAAAACTGGCCAAGACTTCAAACACTCCGGGGAAAACAAGGTTGATAAACTTCTTTGATTTTTCGGAAAAATTTACGATTGCGGATTTGCCGGGGTACGGATATGCGAAGGTTTCAAAAGAAGCTCAAAACAAGTGGCAAAAGTATCTTGAAGAATATCTTTTGAAACGAGAGCAGATAGATTGTCTTATACAGCTTGTGGACGGCAGGCATGAAATTCAGAAGAATGATTTTCAGATGAGGGAATGGGTGCTTGCGTATAAGTTGCCGATAATTACTGTTGTGACCAAAATGGATTACGTGCCAAAGAGTAAGACTTTGAATGTTTTGAAGGCTGTAGAAAAAGAATTTGGCGGACTTGTTCTGCCTTTTAGTGCTGTAGACAACAGATACAACGAAAAGATTTTAGAATTCCTTACTCGCCACGAAGAAGATTAGCGGGAAAATTTCACCCATGACATTTGACAATTTGAGGCTGAAAAGCTATAATGGCTTTATGGCTAAGATAATTAACGTTATTAAAGGAACTAAAGACATTTTACCTCAGGATGTGGAATGCTGGCACAGGCTCGAAGAAAAAGCCTTGGAAGTTTTCACGAAATACGGGTATAAAGAAATCAGAACACCGATTTTTGAAGCTACTGAGCTTTTTGCACGTGGCGTCGGGGATACAACAGATATCGTAAACAAAGAGATGTACACTTTTGAAAAAAGTGACCGCTCTTTGACCTTGCGTCCGGAAAATACGGCAGGCGTGGTTCGCTCGTTTATTGAAAATGGTATGGCTCGACTTTCCGCTCCGGTTAAACTCTGGTACAAAGGTCCGATGTTCCGTTATGAACGTCCGCAAGCAGGTCGCCAACGTCAATTTCATCAAGTTGGGGTTGAGATGTTTGGGATTAAACAACCGACTGCGGATGCCGAAGTTATTCTTCTTGCCGTGAATTATTTGAAGTCACTCGGTTTGGATGATTTGGAGGTTGAGATTAATTCGCTCGGTTGTCCTACTTGCCGTGAAGCTTATAAACAAAGAATAAAAGAAGTGTTGAAGCCTGAATTCGATAACCTTTGCGAGGATTGCCAAAACCGTTATGAAAAAAATCCGCTAAGACTTTTGGATTGCAAAGTTGAAACTTGTCAGGAAATTTTTGCAAAACCTGAAATTAAAGACGTCATTATGTCTGATTTTATTTGCGAAGATTGTGCTCAACATTTTAAAGAATTAAAATTATATTTGGACAGATTGAATATAAAATATGTCGAAAATAAGCTGTTAGTAAGAGGTTTGGACTATTATAACAGAACAGTGTTTGAGATTAAATCAAATAACCTCGGTTCGCAAAATGCAGTTTGTGGCGGTGGTCGTTATGATAGTTTGGTGAGAAATCTTGGTGGCGAAGATACCCCTGCCGTTGGTTGGGCTATGGGTATGGAAAGATTAAATTCGCTTTTGCCGCATATTGATGCAAAACCTCTTGACGGATATATTGTTTCTAATTCGCCTGCTGATGCTTTTGAGCTTGCCGAAGAGTTAAGAAATAAAGGCAAAAATGTTGAATTCGATTTGGCTAATAAAAAATTCACAAAACAACTTGAGAAAGCCTCAAAAGTTTCAAAATATGCGATTATATTGGGTGAAGATGAGATTAAGAACGGCACTGTTTCCGTAAAAAATCTTGAAACGTCCAACCAGATTACTGTCGCAAGAGATGAAATCCTGAATGAATTGAAATAATAGGAATTATAAAGGGGTAAATATGGCAAGTCAGGTTAATGATGTAATAAAGCGGTTGTCTATCGCTTTTAAAAGAAATTTTGAGGACTACAAAGGTCTTTATCTTTTCGGTATTTTCCTTGACGGAAAAGAACACGAGGATGAAGATATCGAAATTGTGGCACTTTTTGATAGTGAGGATAAATCTAAACGTGAACAAATTTGGCCTATTGTCGGCAAGATTGAAACGGCTCTCGGGGTATGTATTGATTTGTACCCTTACACAAAAGAGCAGTTTGAAAAAGATGAAGAATTGTACAGAGAGGTAATGAAAGACGGTTTGTTTTTTAACCCGCTCGGCATTATGGAAGACAGATAGAACAGTTATTATATAGAAAGAAAGGAAAAAAGAATGGACAAAGTAACTATTCGTTCAGACAGAGATACTGACTACAAATTTATGTACAAAGGGGAAGAGGTTGTTCTCGGTGCAGGCAAAATTATCAGCATTGCGGACGGTCTTGAACACGTTGTTCTTCCGACATGTGCTATGAAGATTATGAATAATTTGATTGTCATTAAAGACGATGTAAAAAAATAAGATTTTGCAAAAATTTTGTCGGTCAGGCGAATTTGTCTGACCGATTTTTTAATGGAAATTTTTTAGTGATATAATAATCCTTATAAAAAGATAGGGATTTTAGTTTATGTTTTCGGAAAAAATAAATTTGTTAAAAGCATTTGCGATAATGCTCGTCGTGTCGGGGCATTTGGAATTTTCAATTCTCGGAATGTTTCCGCCTTATTCGTTTCAGTTGGCGTTATTTTTCTTTATTTCGGGAATGCTTTTTAAGGAAAAATACCTCAATAACGTAACGACTTTTGTTCAGAGAAGATTAAAAAGTCTTTTGCTACCGTATTTTTTGTATGAAATTTTTTATTTTGGCGTAACTTATGTCGTTTTCAAGTTAACGGGAAAATGGTGGGGCATGCCTATCAGTTTAAAAAACATTTTTATAACTCCGTTTTTGAACGGTCATCAACTGGATTTGTGCTGTCCGCTTTGGTTTGTGCCACAGTTGTTTGTTACGATGATAACTTTTTTATTTGTGTTGAGAAGTCTTTTCAAGATGACGACAAATAAATTTGTTCACCTTGGAGTTTTTATGCTGTTCGGATTTTTATCAATCCCCGTGCTTAAACATATTCCTTTTACACCGACGACTTTGTTGGCATTCAGAACCGTTTTTTCAATGTTTTTTGTCTATTTGGGTTATTTTTATATGCACCATATCAAGGACAAACACGACATTTTTACACCAAAATGGCTCGGTGCAATCCTTGTTTTGCAAGCGATTTTGTGGCTTTACAACAGGGATTTTGACCCGCAACACGGGATTGGCTTGAGCTACATTTTGGTTTGGGGAAGATTTGACCAACAGATTATTGTACCTGTTTTAACATCTCTCACAGGGATTTGGGCAAGTTTGTTCACCATAAACCTCACCTATCCGTATTTCAAAAACATAAACTTTTTAAAATATATTGGCGAAACGACCTACCACATTATGGCAAATCACTTGCTCGTAATGTTCGTGATTACGGCAGGATTTATGAAGCTTTTCGGAGTTCCGATTGCGGAACGTGCAGAACACGATATTTATTGGATTTATAACCCCGTACAATACACATATTTCTATTTTGTAATCACGATGATTGTAACAACTTACGTTGGAATGTTGCAGAAAAAAACTTGGGCAAAGTTGAAGGATTTCGTATTTTGTACGAATTCAAAAGAGGGTTAGCGACCTTGTTATTTATTTTTTTTTCAAGTAAAATACTGGTAAATTGAAAAGGGGATAGTATGAAAATCGAGGCAAAAAATCTGATAAAAATATACGGTGACAGAAGCGTTGTAAACGATGTGTCATTCTATGTAAACAAAGGCGAAGTAGTTTGTCTTTTAGGCCCGAACGGTGCAGGTAAAACAACGACTTTCTATATGGTTGTCGGATTGGTAAAACCGAACAAAGGTCACATTTTTCTAAATGACCAAGATATTTCATCTATGCCGATGAATGAGCGTGCCAAACTCGGTATAGGATATCTTCCGCAGGAGGCATCCATTTTTAGAAAACTTTCGGTTGAAGATAACATCAAACTTGTTCTCGAGATGAACGACAAGTTGACAGTTGATGAGAAAAAACGCAAACTTGAAGAACTCTTGAGTGAATTCGGTATTCTCAGACTTCGTTCTTATGCAGCTGTTTCACTGTCAGGTGGTGAAAGAAGAAGGGTTGAAATTGCAAGAGCACTCGCCGCAAGCCCTGACTTTATGCTTTTGGACGAACCTTTTGCCGGTATTGACCCGATTGCAATCGGTGAAATTAAAGACAACATCAGAAAGATTTCGGAAGAAAAAGGTTTGGGAGTGTTGATTACAGACCACAACCCGAAAGCTACCCTTTCAATTACCGACAGAGCTTACGTAATCTTTGACGGAAAAATCAAAATTCAGGGTAAGAGCGTTGAAGTTGCAAACGATCCTGTCGCAAAACAATTCTATTTAGGAAAGGATTTTGCTCTATAATGAAACTTTTTCCTAAGATAACAATTTACGACAAATATATATTTACGCAGGTTTTGATAACAACCTTCGTTGCAATCTTGCTGTTTACGGTTGTATGGATTGCTCCGGAAATGTTGTTGAACACTATTAAAAAAACTCTTGAGGGCGATTACACAGTAAAAACCGCAATCCTTGTGCTGTTTTACGAATTGCCAAAAATCCTCGGAAAAGCCTTCCCTGTAGGTTTGCTTTTGGGAACTCTTTTCACTTTTGATAAATTGAGTAAAGACTCAGAACTCACGATTTTTCGTGCGGTTGGGCTTTCGTTTTGGCGAATTTTAGCTCCGGTCTTTGCTTTTAGTTTGATTGTTACGTGGTTGTGCTTTTTCACTTGCGACAAGTTAATTCCGATTTCTGCAAATAAATTGAACGCAATTAAAGACCACTATCCATCAACACAATATATTTACACCCAAAAAGATGAGGACGGAACACCGAAACTCGCCGTTATTATCTCGAGATTTAGAATGGATAAAATGAGCAATATTATTGTGCTCGATTTTTCAAAAAAATACTACTCTGACGTCCACCAGCTTTCGGATATTTATTATGCAGAAAATGGTAAATATATGAAAAATAAGTGGGCTTTATCAGATATTACGCACTATAAAATTTCTAACGACGGGATTTTCACGGACATTGACAAGATGAAGAATATGGATATTTTGCAAGGGGTTGACGCAAAGAACGCCTTCACACTTATGACATATTCAACCAAAAAAGAGCGTGAAATCACAAACCGTGATCTTGGAAATTATATAAAACTTTTGAAAAAAGAAGGTTTGGATGAAGAATACAGATATATGCTAAACAAGTATTTGCAGAGATTTTTCCACCCGTTTGTATGCATTTTACTTGCGGTAATGGGTACTTTGCTCGGCTTTAGCAAACCGAGAGAACAAAAGCTCATCGGGTTCACGATTGCAATCGGATGTATTTTTATTTATTACATTACGTTGCCGTTCTTTGATTTGTTAGCTGAAAAAGGCGTTTTGCCACCGCTTGTGACGGCATTATTCCCGCCTGTTGCCTTCTTCCTTGCGATTGTCGGATTTTACAAGTCAAAGGATTTATAATAAATGAAAAAACTTTTCACACTTTTATTGGGTTTGCTAATCTCTGTGAATGTCGCTTGTGCTATGAATGACAACATCGACATCGACTATTCTGACGGGATTTATCACATCACTCTTAAGGGTGAAAAGATTAAAAAACGCATAAAAGCTCACGCAGTAAACAGTTTGCAAACAAATAAAGAGGTTCACAAGGCGTCGGGAGCGACATTGACGATAAATGCGGGCTACTTTGACCCAAAAAACGAAAAAACAATTTCTTATGTTGTCATAAACCGCCAAACTTATGAAGACCCGATTATGAACGAAAACCTTCTCTCAAACCCGTTTTTAAGAAGAAATTTAGCTGCGATTTTGAACAGAACAGAATTTAGAATTGTAGACTGCGACAACAAATACAAGTACGAAATGGTTCCGCACAACACTCCTGTAGATTTCGGTTGCGGAATAGTTCAGGCAATTCAGGGAGGACCTTTGATTTTGCCTGATTTGAGGTTGGAGGAAGAACTTTTTGTGGTAAAAGACGGTGATAAAATTGTGAGAGAATCTTGTTCTGTTTTGCACAAAACCGCAAGAACTATTTTGGGGTTAAAGGACGGCGAATTGCACATTTTGATTATTACGGACGAAAACCCTATGGATATGTATGAGGTTCAAGCCTTTTGTAAAAAATTAGGTTTTGACAGAGCAATGGCATTTGACGGCGGAAGCTCAACCTCAATGAATTACAAAAATAAATATGATGTAATTTCAATTAAAGGTGACGGTGCAGGACGTAAGTTGAAATCGTTCCTGCTTGTTTATTAACCCAAATAATCAATTACGGCATTTTCAATATTTTTATTCATAAGCTCGGCGACCTTTTTTTCTTGAGGATTTTCAGCCTGCTCGCCTGCTTTTTTGATTGTTTTTGCCAAGAACGAGAACATCGGCAAAACTCCGTCATTATCTAACCTCAAAGCCTGACCGTTTAAAATAAAAGTTCTAATAGGGTTGAGTTCGTTTTCACCTTTACCAATTCTGACTTTTGACATATCTAAAGTCACGACGTCATCAGGAAAATATTTGCCAATAAACTTGTCACCGTCAAGATTTGATTTGTTCATAGCTGTGTAAAAAGCCTCCAAATCTTTACCTTTGTCATCGTCAGACAACGTAGTACAAAAGCGAAAAGCCGATATTTTCACAACATCATTAGGACTTGAACCTGCTGCTACAGCGAAATAATTATCGTTTAAACCTTTAAAACTAATATTTGTATTCATATTCATATCAGTTATAAAACACGTAAAAATAAAATTTGCTACTAAATATTGTGCATATTATCAATAATTTCTTTTCTTTGAACCCAGATTTCCATGCCGAGTTTTTTGCCTTCATTAAGAAGGGCATCTTTTATTTCAGAAAAGGAATATTGTGATTTCTCAATATTGCCGAGCAAGAACATTACAAAATGTCCTTGCATAAGAGTTTGTTTGATATCTTCGATATTCACTTGATATTGGGCAAGAACAGCCGTAACTTTTGCGACAATACCGACTTTATCTATGCCTGAAACAGTAACAATTATTTGATATTCTGACATGTGTCCTCCGAAACTTCTTCAACTTCTACAGGAACAGGAGCTGCCTGTGCAAGCCAATCTCTGTTGATAACTTTGCCAAGTTTGTATTTTTGGCAATATGCTTTTAAATCTTTTTTGATTTCCGGAGCTAAAATATACATTGCAATAATGTTTGGAATAGACATTGCAATCATCATTGCGTCCGTAATGTTAATAACTGATGTAACGTTCAAAACGGAACCGATTAAAATGAAAGAGCAATATAAGAATTGGAAAGTGAGAGTTCTTTTTTTGCCTTCTCCAAACAAGAAGTTCCAAGATTTTTGACCGTAATAAGCCCAACTGATAATAGTTGATAATGCGTATAAAAGGACGATACCTGCCAATAATTTCGGGAAGAACGGCATAACTGATGCAATCGCATCGGAAGTCATTTCGATTCCTGAAGTATGACCGGCATGAGTTTTGTAAACTCCGGTAATAACGATTACAAATGCTGTTAAGGTACACATAAATCCTGTCAAGAACGGGTCAAGCAATGCCACAAACCCTTGAGAAAGCGGTTCGTCTGTTTTTACGGTTGCGTAAACAATCGGAGCAGAACCGGTGCCGGCTTCGTTTGATTGAACCGATCTTCTTAAGCCCATAATCATTGCTACAAACATACCACCATAAATAGCTTCAGGTTGGAATGCTTCTTTTACAATAATCCAGGCTGCGTGTGGAACAAGTTTTAAGTTACAGAGAATAACTGCGGCTGCCGCAATTAAATAAATAAATATTTTTAAAGGAACGATTTTTTCAGTAACTTTAACGATATTTTTAATACCACCGATAACAATCAACCCGACAACGATAGCCATGCCAAGACCAATTACCCAGTGCAAATTGTGTAACGGGCCATTTTCACCGCCTGCTACGTTAACAAATTGGTTAGCAGCCTGATTTATTTGAATCATGTTACCGCCCGTAATACCTCCGCAAATACAAAGAATTGCGAACATTACAGAAAGCGGTTGTCCGAGCCATCTGAGTTTTTTTCTTGTCAAGCCGTGAGCCATATAGTGCATAGGCCCCCCTGAAATTGAACCGTCAAGGTTAAATCTTCTATATTTAACGGCAAGAGAAGCTTCGACAAATTTTAATGACATACCGAGAATTGCACCAACAATAATCCAAAAAGCTGCCCCTGGGCCGCCCATAGAAATTGCAATCGCAACGCCCGCAATACTTCCGAGCCCGATTGTACCCGACAAAGCTGTCATAAGAGCCTGAAACGGTGAAGTTTCACCCGTGCCGTCGTCTTTGTGTTTTTTAGGTCTGATTACGTTTTCACAAGCGTGAACAAAGCCCCAGACGGCAATTCCACGAAGGTAAAACGTGAAAAATATACCCGCAAATAAAATCCAGAAAATAATTATCGGAACGTCTGCTCCAAAAATATGTATCGGCAAGAAAATTATACTTGCGATTTTGTCGGAAATCGGTGCAATATTTTTGTCCATAAATGCATCTATGCTAAAGGCATTTGCTTGCTGAATTCCGGCTAACAGTGTAAATAATAAAGTTAAAAATTTCTTCATTAATCTCTTCCTTTCGAGTGATTTCTGGCACTTTATCCAAAGGGTAAATTAACCAACTTATTAATATTACCAAAAAAACGCACTACAGGTGTAAAATCTTTGTCAAATCTTTACATTACCTTAAAGATTTGTTGCAAATAATCTTGGGCACATTTGTCTGCCGTGTACTGTCTTATAGTCTGAAAACCGTTTTGTATCAATAGTTTTCGTTCGTTTTGCGTCATGTTTTTAATGTGGTTGAGAACATTTTTGATTTCTGTCACATTTGGCACAACCGTAAAACCGTTTTCACCGTTCTTAATAATTCCGTCGATTCCGTCGTGTTCCGAACAGATTGTAATACAGCCTGATGCCATAGCTTCTAAGTATACCATACCAAAGGTTTCACCTTTGCTCGGCAAAATAAAAACATCACTCTGCCTCATCAAGTCCAAAACTTTTTCTTTAGGCTGATAACCAAGAAATTTTGCGTGCGGATTGAGGTTTTTAAGTTTTTGAGTGTCCGTCCCTTTTCCGATAATCGTTAGTTCTATTCCCTCAATGGCTTTTGCTGCCGTTAAAACAAGTTCAATATTTTTATATTTTTTGTAATTTGCACAGGTGACAATTTTTATTTTAGGAGTAGAAAATTTTTCAATATTTTCTTTAATAAGGTTTTCATCAATTCCCGAAGGTGCGACGAAAGTTTTTTCTTCAAATTCCGGATAAATTTTGAGCAATTTTTCTTTTAAGGCAAATGAGCGACAAGCAATCGCTTTTGCATTTTTCAGGGCATTCTCCATTCGTTTTTTGAAATGAAATCTGTATAATGGGTTTGTCAAAATTGTTAAATCAGAATTGTGAACACCCGCAACAAACGGCACGCCGAGTCTGTCTGCAAATAAAATTCCGCACGGCATGTGAGCAATTACGAGGTCATAATTTTTAGGGGAAAAATTCGTTATGCCCGTACGAATTTTTCTGCTTATATCAAACCAAAAAGGAGTTTGATAGTTCAAATTTAATACTCCGTCATAAATTCCGTTTTTATAAAAAGGTTTTCGACGAATAAAAGAATTTAGAAGAAAATTCGGTTTTATAATCTCAATTTCATGCCCGAAATTTTTCCAACTTTTTACAAAATTAAAAAGGGTTCTCGGTGTCGTTTTTTCTTCCGATTTAATCGGGTATAAATCTGTTATAAATAGGATTTTCATACCTTAGATTATATCACGAACGAGTTTAATTTCGTCATTTTTTGTGAGTGTTGGGGTTTCAATTTTTTTCTCTAAAATATAATCAAAAATTTCACCGAATTTTTTTGACGGTTTTAACCCCATTTTTACCAAATCGTTTCCGTTAATTTCAATTTTTATTTTGGAAAGTTTATCGAGATATTTTTGTGCAATTTTTTTATCTTTCAAAATCCAATAGAGTAAAATCGTTTCCACAGACATTTTTTCAAAATTTTTATAAATTTCAAAATCACTTTTAAATTCCGGAATTGAACTAAAATCGTTGAGAATTTTTTGTTCATTTTTTGTAAGCGGAAGTTTTGACAAATCGCCGAGAACACCGACATAAACAAGCCAAATATTTTGTGGATTTTTGCCCGAGGAAATTATATATTTTTTGACAAGATTTTCAATATTTTCATTCGGTAATTCAACATTTTTTTCACAAACAAGTTTATAAATTTTTTCATTAATAAATTTTTCAAAAGCTGCTTGCGAATTGAGGTTGAAAGTTTCAATCAATTCTTTTTTCACACGCTTGTAGCACATATCATGGTTGATATTTTTCAGATATTTTTCTTGTAATTTTTTTGTATTTTCCTCAAGTTCAAACCCGAACCGCACAGAGAACTTCAGCCCACGTAAAATTCTTGTGGGGTCGTCAATAAAACTTTTGTCGTGCAATATTCTTAATTTTTTGTTTTTTAAATCTTCAACACCGCCGACATAATCGACAATTTCGCCTGTTGCAATGGATTTTGCAAGAGCATTCACCGTAAAATCACGACGTAAAACATCCTCCTTTAGTGAACATCCGATTTTTGTGACAGTCGGCAAATGCCCTTTTTTCTCATAAATTTCCGAACGTGTGGAGGCAATGTCGACCTCTTGACCGTCAAACAAAATTCTAACAGTGCCAAAAGGTTCATTTATTTGTAAAATTTCAAATTGTCCGTCGTTAAAGTCGTTGTTTTTTACAAAATCAATGGCATTTCCGACATAAGTTATGTCGACATCAAGACTTTCTATCCCGAGGAGTTCATCACGTACAACTCCGCCGACATAATACAATTTGTTTGAAGTATCGTTTATTTTGAGGATGTTCATATTGCTAATTTTAGCATAAAATACTATAATAGAATATATTGGAGAGAGCATGTTACAAGAAGCGACAAAAGCGATAAATTCCGCGTTTAACAACAGTTTTATAAAAAAATTAAGTCAATACCTTCATGATTGTGTTCGTGAAGAGGTTAAGAGTTCGACTTTTAGAAATCTAAAAGGGGACAAGGATAATAAATGGATTTTTATCAAGGGCGAAGAAGAACTTTTCACCAAGTGGGAAGAATATTTGCGTCTTGACGGAAGCGACAGCAAATTAACCGAGCTTATGGTTCAATCTGAAATGAGCCAAAAGGATAAATATCTTATTTACGGTTATTTGTTTATTGTCGGTAAAAGTTCAAAATCAAAACGACAAAACGAATTTTTGACACCGCTTTTGTATATGCCTTGCAGGCTTGAGAGAAACGGAGTGAACATTAATTGTATTCCGCAAGACGAAGTTCTTTCGGTCAATACCGGAGCTCTCACGGCATTGATGAAAAAAAGTGACGACGATGACGAAGTTGAGCAACTTTTGGAAGGTTTGCTTGAGGTTGTTCCTTCTCTTCCGCTGACTGACGAGAGTTTGAATATTTTTCTCACAACTTTGAAATCACTAATTCCGGAAATCGACATTTCTTTTGATAAGAAAAACGATGTTGATGAGGATAATATTTCGGCTGATGTTGCAAAAGATTTTTATAACGAAAAAATTAATGCCGATAACGTTGATGAAATTATTGAAGCTGAAGAAACAAAACAAAAACAGATTAAAAAATTGGAAAAAATTTCGCTCACCAAACAAGCGGCAATAATTTTGACCAAAAGACCGTCCGTCACTGCTGGAGTTCTTCACGAACTTACTCAAATTGCGGAACAGCCGAGTGGAATTTATCGTGAAACGGCATTGAATATTATTAACGAAGAATACAATCTTTCAAAAGACAAATCTGTTCCAATCAAAGATATGAAAGAGGTTAAGGATTTTTATCCGATAACTCCGCTTTCTTTGAGTGATTCTCAGGAAAAAGTTATTAAAAATATTGATAACAACAAATTTATTGCTGTCCAAGGGCCTCCTGGAACAGGTAAATCTCAAACAATCGTAAACCTTGTGGCTCACCTTATTGCAAACGGCAAAACCGTTCTTGTGGCTTCTCGTATGGATAAGGCTGTCGATGTCGTTGCTGAGCGTTTGAATGAGCTTGGAGCTCCGTATTTGGCTCTAAGAGCGGGACGTTTGAATTACCAAAAACAACTCAGCTACCAACTTCAAGATTTGCTTTCGGGCAAAGTTGATTTGGATTCGGAATTTGAAGATAGCCTTTTTGCGGATATTGATGATATGAAAAATCATATTAATATGCTGAAAGGTGCTGAAAATAAATGTGAGCAGATTATCAAGCTCGAAAATGAATGGCGAAATGTTTCTAAAGAAACACAGATGCAAGAAAATTCTGTCGGAGAACCTCAATTTATAAAAGCTCCGCTTAAAAAATTTGAAATTGAGTCAATCGCAGTTATTATAAAAACTCTCGAAAATAATGTCGAAAAAACGGGATTTTTTGCAAATATCGCAAACTTTGGCGGAGTAAATCAGCTTAAAAAAATTCTGAAATTGAAAAATTTTGACGTTAATTATGAAAACTTAAATCGTTTGAAATCAGAACTGGAAACAGCAGAACTTGTTTATAAATTGCGTAAAATTGAATCAGATATTCAAAAAACAGGGAATCTTCATGTTTTGTCGGAGCAGATAAAACAGATGAAAAAGAAACAAAAACCTCTTGCCGTGAATATTTTAAAAAATCGCAGAAGAGAATCCCTTAAAGGGCTTTTGCGTGATCAGATAAAACGCCAAAGGTTGATTGTTCACGCAAAATCGTTGGTTGAAAAACGACAAAATTTGCAAAGTCGAATTCTTGAAACAGAAGATTTTAAACCGCTTTTGGAGGCTTTTCCGTGCTGGTGTGTAACAACTTATGCCGTATCAGGCTCACTACCGCTAAAGCCGGGGATGTTTGACGTTGCAATTATTGATGAGGCTTCGCAATGTGATATTGCAAGTTGTTTCCCGATACTTTACCGTGCAAAAAAAGCCGTAATTGTCGGCGACGATAAACAACTTCCGCATTTGTCTTTCTTGGAAAAAGCAAAAGAGCAATCCTTCCTGTCACAATACGGAATTCCTGATAAGTATCAGTTGATGTGGCGTTTTAGAACAAATTCGATGTTTGACCTTGCGGATTATTATTCAATGAATTCGGTAATGTTGGATGAGCATTTTAGAAGCCTTCCGCCGATTATTGAGTTTTCAAACCGTGAATTTTACGGTGGCAGAATGCGTATTATGAAAAAAGATACCGGCATGGATAAGGTTATTGAAATAGTTCAGGTTCCTGACGGAAAAGTCGATATGGACGCAACCAGAAATCTTCCTGAAATCGAGGCTTTGGTAAAATATCTCTACGATATAATTGTGGAAGATGAACGCAAGAATCCCGATAACCCTGTTTCTATCGGTGTAATTTCACCGTTTAGAGCTCAAGTTGAACAGTTGAAGGTTTCGATTTCAAAAGTTATTTCAGAACACATGATACGAAAACATCAGATTGAAGTCGGTACTGCACATACGTTTCAGGGTGATGAACGTGATGTAATCCTTATGTCATGGGCTTATGCTGACAATAGTTTCCCGCAAAGTCTTGTGTTCTTGCAAAAACCGAATTTATTTAATGTTGCGGTTACTCGTGCAAGAAATAAAGTTATTAATTTTATTTCAAAAGACGTAAAAGAACTGCCGGATGGGCTTTTTAGACATTATACGGCTTATGTTGAAGAATATCAAAACAAATTGGAAGCCCTCAAAAATTGCAATTTTGATGAAAATATTTACAAAAATTCTCTTGAAAAAGAAATTGCAGAAGCTATCAGAAATCTTGATCACGAAGTCAAAGCAGGGGTTGAGATTGCAGGATTGAGTGCGGATTTGCTTGTTGATAATAAGTATATTATCGAAGTTGACGGAGTTGAGGATAATAAAAAATCTTCGGTTTCCAATATGAAAAAGCAAGCAATTCTTGAACGTTGCGGATTTAACGTAAAACGTGTAACTTATCGAGAATGGCAATATTCTCAAAACGCTTGCCTTGACAGGCTTTTGGCTGATTAAAATTTTAACGTAACATTTTTGTTACTTTTAACCCAAAACCAAAATTTAAGTCCTATAATAGAAATTGTAAAGATTACAATAATTATTTAGAGTTATTTAAACTTGGTGATGGGAGAAATAATGGAAGGGTATAGTTTTGAGTTAATTACAGGGCCTATGAGCTGCGGCAAAACCGAGGAGCTTTTGAGAAGGGTTCGCAGATGTATTATTGCAAAGAAAAAAGTCAAGGTAATTTCGCCAGATGTGGATACGAGAGCAAAAGGAGATTACATCGAATCCCGCAACGGTTTGTGGCTTGATGCAATAAAGGTTAAACACTCAATACAAATTCTTTCTTTTGTAAAACCTGATGATGAAGTTATTGCGATTGATGAATTACAATTTTTTGACGGAAACATAACAAAAGTTATCACAAAATTGATGAATGAAGGCAAAAAAGTTATCGGAACAGGTTTGGAATTGGACTTCAAGGCTGAACCTTTCGGTCACATGCCGGAACTTATGTGCATTGCAACAAGAGTAGACAAGCTTCATGCCGTTTGTATGAAATGCGGTTGCGAACATGCTACAAGAACTCAAAGACTTATTGACGGAAAACCTGCCGATAAAAATTCACCGCTTATAATGATTGGTGGGGATGAAACTTATGAAGCAAGATGTATCAAGTGTTACGAGCTTCCTGACAAGCATCCTGAAAAAGCAAAACATGGCATGAAAGTTTTGCCGTTTGTGAAATAAAAATTTTTTCATTTATAATATACTAAAAACCGCACCTCCGATAGGAAATGCGGTTTTAGTTTGTTGATTTGAAGATTATTTAATTGTTTTTTCGATATCTTCGACGATTAATTCCGGAGTCAGGTGATAGCTTTTGTAAAGATCTTCAAGCGGAGTTCTGTCCGTGAATTCTTTTTTGCCGCCAAAATTTAAAACCTTCATAGCGGAAGAACCGTAGAAAGATGAAATTTTTTGTCCGAAACCGCCTTCAACAATTCCGTCCTCAAGAGTTATAACAAGTTTGTGGTCTGATTTTAGGGAATTTAGTAATTCTTCATCAATTCCCGACAAGAAATGCGGATTAATTAAAGTTGCGTTAATTCCGAGTTTTTCGCTCAAAAGAGCTTTGACTTTTTTACCGAGTTCAAAGAAATTGCCTGCCCCGATGATTGCGACATCAGCCCCTTTTTCTTCGATTTTGTATTTGTTAATTTGTGAATAATCCGTATTATCTTCTGTACCCGATGAAATTACGTTGCCAAAAGGAACTCTTATTGCCACCGGATAATCTTTTTGTTCTACAGACCAGTCAAGCATTTTGAGATATTCTTCTTTGTTGACGGGTGAAAGATAGATTAAATTCGGAATATTGCTAATGAGCGAAATATCAAATGAGCAAAGGTGGGTTGCATCTGCTTCGGATATTGCTCCCCAGAACACCAAGAGAGTTGCAGGGGTACTGTTCAAAGCCAAATCTTGAGATAATTGATCGTAAGTTCTTTGGATGAAAGAACTCATAACCCCTAAAATCGGTTTGCCGCCGTTCTTTGCAATACCTGATGAAAATGCAATAGCGTGTTCTTCTGCAATCCCCACATCAACGTAGTGCTTTCCTGCTTTTGCTCTGAAATCACGAGTAAATCCCGTAACCCCTGGAGTTGCAGGTGAAATTGCAACAACTGTCGGGTCTTTTTCATATTTTTTAGTAATATAATCTGCCGTTATGCTGTCATAAGTTTCAAATGCGGGCTGTGGCTTGTTATCTAATGCGTTTGGCAAAATCCAATGATAAAATTCTCTTCGCTCATCGGCATCCGCAAGCCCTTTTCCTTTAATTGTGTGAATATGGATAATTGTCGGGTGATTGGTATTTTTAACTTTTTCAAACGTTTCAACGAGTTTTTTGATATTATGTCCGTCTGCAACATAATGATATTCAAATCCGAGAGCCTTGAAGAAGTTGTTTTCAGCCTTTCCGTCGGTATCTCTCAAAAGTTTAAGGTTTGCATACAAACCTCCTTGGTTTTCTGCAATAGACATATCGTTGTCGTTAACGATGATAATAATGTTACTGTTCAAAACCGCAGCATTGTTCAAACCCTCGTAAGCTTCACCGCCACTTAAAGAGCCGTCACCGATTAGGGCAATGATATTCTCATTCCCTCCTTTTAAATCTCTGCCTTTTGCAAGTCCTGTTGCAAGACTGACGGAGGTTGAGGTGTGTCCAACTTTAAATAAATCGTGCGGACTTTCTTCCGGTGCTGTGTAACCCGTATATTTTAAATATTTGTCAGTGTCGGTAAATCCTTCTTTTCTGCCTGTTAAGATTTTGTGCGGATAGCATTGGTGAGAAACATCAAAAACAAATTTGTCTACAGGTGAATTGAAAACGTAATGCAAGGCAACAGTAGCTTCAATAATCCCGAGGTTCGGACCAAGGTGACCGCCTGTTGTGTTAACTTTTTTTATAATAAGTTTTCTCATTTCATCTGAAAGTTCATTCATTTCTTCAAAAGATAGCTGTTTTAAATCTTTTGGGGAATTAACTTTGTCTAAAATTTTTGTATCTATATCGACTTTACTCATAAAATCTCCTTTCATAAAACTGCATTCTCAATCTATAATAAGATTTTACAACTTGATAGCTACTATCAGTCAAGCCCTTTTTAAAAAATTTTTAACAATCCATTTCTTTTTTCCATTCGGTGTAAAAATAAACAGCAAGAATGAAATAAACACTCCACATTATGAGGGTGGCATAAGCCCGCTCGCCTTTGCAAACTAAATCCAGCCACATAATGAAGGATAATCCGTTTACAATCATCCACACAATCCATTGTTCTATTGCTCGTTTTACGGTCAAATACATGCCAGCGATTGAAAAAACTGCCGTTATTGCATCTATAATAGGGTTTTTGTCGTTAAAATAATTTAAAATAAATGCTGTAATTATGGAAAACAAAATGCAAAAGAAAATTAAAACTTTTTTTTCGTGCGGTTCAAGTTTTGTTTTGTAAATTTCTTGCGTGTCGGTATTCAGGTGTTTTTTCCATTTGAAAATCCCTAAAAGTTGCATGGGGATATAGTAGAACAAATACAAAATCAGATTTCCCCATATAGCATTGTTAAAAGCCAGCAGGCTATAGCACCCTGACCCGCAAAGTCCGAAAAAGTAACAGGAAATCTTGCCCTTGCCCGCAATTATGGTGTACAAAATTCCGCAAATCGCAGACACAACTGCAACAGGTTTGTCCTTTAGCAAAAACGAACTTACCAAAATAAAAACAATTACGCAAAATAAGCCGACAGTTTCTGCCCTTTTCCAACCTTTAAGCTCATTCTTTATAAATTCTGTGATTTTCATTATGAGCATTGTATAATGAATTACGATGAAAGTACAGAGCATTTACACAAATAAATTATTAAAAAAAGGGCTGGAGTTTGCTGCAAGCAACGGTTCGCTTTTTGCGGCGGGAACTTCGCTTGTATTATCATCGGTTGCAAGACCCGCAGTAATTCTTGCAACACCTCATACTGATAACGAAAATAAAAAATATGCTTGTGCAAAATCACTTTCTTCTAGCGGTGTTGGGTATTTAATAATGGCACTTGCCTCCATGCCGGTTGCGAAAGCCGTAAAAAATATTGATAAAAATCCGCAAAAATACCTTAAAAAAGCGACAATCGAAACCCTCAAAAACGGGAGCGAAAGCCTTGCAAAATCTAAGCAGTATAAATTTGCGACACAACTTTTCAAGTTAGGAGTCGGGCTTCTTGTTGCAGTGCCAAAATCTGCTATGACTTGTGCTTTAATTCCGCCGATTATGAAAGTTTTATTTAATAAAAAAGAAAATTCTCTAAAAATTAATAAAGAGAAAAATGTTTCGTTTACAGGGATTGCAGAAAGAGGTTCAAATCAGTTGTCAAAAGGTATCGGAAAAATTCTTGATACAAAATTTATTCAAAAAATATCAGAAAAATTACATAATACAAATTTTGAACAGCATATAATTTCGATGACTGATGTGATTTTGACCGGAGCATTTATTGAACAAACAAAACGCAATAAAAAAATTGAAGAAAATCGAAAAAAAACACTTATTTATAATTCAGCAATTTCAACAGGTTTATGTATTACGGGCGGTTACGCATTGAGTAAAGTTCTTGAAAAACCTACGGAAAAATTTGTTGAAAATTTTACAAAAGCAAATAAAAATTCGCCAAAGTTAGATAAATATCTTGAGGGTATTAGAGTTGCGAAGCCTGTCATGATATTAGGCGGGATTTATTATTTAATAATCCCGCTAATCTCAACATTTTTGGCTGATAGAGTCGGTAAAAAATCAACACCGACTGCCTAAATTAAATTATTTTGTAAATCAAATAGTAAATCACAGATGAAATAATCATACATGCCGGAATTGTCAAAACCCACGCAATAACGATGTTTCCAACTATTCTCCATTTAACGGCATGTGCGTGGAAAGTTGAACCGACTCCCATAATCGCCGTAGAAATTACGTGGGTAGTGCTTAACGGAATACCGAAATGCGATGCTGTCAAAATCAAGCCTGCCGCAGAAGTTTCCGCTGCAAATCCGTGTATCGGTTTGAGTTTAATAATTTTATGCCCCATGGTCTTGATAATTTTCCAACCGCCGTTCATAGTACCTGCCGCCATAGTCAAGGCACAGGCAACAATTACGAAAAGCGGAATTTCAAAATCACCCGTCGGGCTTTTGTGCAAAACACCGCCTGCCAAAAGTGCTAATGTAATAATACCCATAGTTTTTTGGGCATCATTAGAACCGTGGCTTAATGCCATCATGCCCGCAGACAAAAGTTGCAATTTTCTAAATCTTTTATTAACCGTTCCGGGGTGAGCTTTTAAAATAATCAAAATCCATGCAATCAAAAGCATAAGGGTAAAGCCGACGCAAAATCCCAACATAGGAGAGGTAAACATCGGAATAATAACCTTATCCATTAACGTGTGAACATGAACAACGCTTACACCGGCTTTAACTATTGCCGCACCCAGCAAACCGCCAATTAGAGCATGAGAAGAACTGGACGGTAATCCCAAAAGCCACGTCAGCAAGTTCCAAATAACCGCTGAAAGCAAGGCACAGAAGATAACTGTCAACGTAATCATGTCGGCATTAACAATTCCCGAACCGATTGTTTTTGCAACGTGTGTTCCTGTCAAAGCTCCGATAAATTCGAGGCTTGCCCCAAAAAGAACCGCTTGTTTGGGCGACAAAACCTTTGTAGATACAACGGTTGCGATTGCGTTGGCACAATCGTGAAACCCGTTTATAAATTCAAATACAAGTGCAATTAATACTACTGCAGCTAAAATTAATAGAGTAATCATATTATCCTTTACGATTGTTTTAACACAACATTAAGTATAGTATCCGTAACGTAGAAGCAAGCATCGAAAGCGTTTTCGATTTCTTTATACATATCTCTCAATTTGATAACCTCGAGAGCATCAAATTTGCCCGAAAACAATTCCATCATAGCTTTACGGTGGATTTCATCTCCGTGAGATTCAATTTCTTTCATTTCAATGTTTAATTTAGTAATCTTTTCCAAATCAGAAACTTTTTTAAATTCCTTGATAATCTCACCGAGTTTTTGAGTTGCATTAACCAAATTTAAAGCCTGTTCTTTCATTTCAGGAGTATAATTGTTAATTCTGTATACTTCCAAATTTAAACAGGCTTTGATAATTTTTTTGTTGATTTTATTTAATTGTACCGCAATAGTTTGAATGTCTTCTCTTTCTATCGGGGTAATAAAACTCTTATTTAATTGTTTAAGGATAGCTTTATATGAAAGTTTACCTTTCTTTTTGTATTTAAGAGCTTTTTCTTTGTATTCATCAGTTAATTGGTTGTGCATAATTGCATCGTACAATCTTGCTGATTTCTGACAAATTTCTGCACCGTCCTGAAAATAAATGAAGAACATTTTATCTTCCGGAGGCATTATATAGGACATTAAATTAAATTTAGGCATGATATTTCTCCCTTTTTCACACATGTTTAGCATACTCAAAACATGGCAAGTATTAAAGTAGATATTTACAAAAAGTTAAAAAGGATAAAGTAAAATAAGTGAATAAGTAAATTCGCCCTAACGGGCTCGTGAATAAGTTCAAATCGGGTGCTATGCACCAAAGCTACTTTTGAGCGTAGCGAACGATAAGAACTTATTACCTTATTCACCTATTAACTTATTAACTTATTTACTTAATCACCTATGTTCCTATTCCCCTACGCAAATCGCCTGAGTAGAGCTGTGGCTGCGGATATTGGTGCTCCAGTACGAGTGCGTAGGAAAGAACATCCTGGCGTATGCACTGTGGGAGGCGTACTCCTCACCCGACCAAAAGCCGTGGTACGGAGTGAGTCCGAGAGCTTTGGATACTGATGAATTAGTGTCCAATTTGTCGTCTATGTACAACTGGCTTGATAATTCTTCCAGTTGTGCTAATGTCGGTAGTTTCTTTCTTTGGTCTTTACATGCTTTTGCTGCTCCTGCCAAATAATCTTTGTTATTACAATCGCCTACTGGACAACAAAATTTTATCCCAAGTGCAGATTTTTGAGCTTCGCATTCTGCAAAGGTTAATGGTTTTGGCTCAAATGGGGCGGTAAAGCATAAACTACCTATTTCTACAGCACAACTACTGCCTAAGCCACCCGCATTAAAGCTTTGAACATCATCGCCGTATCTGTTCGGTTTTGCTCCGCCATTAATTTCAAATACCGCTGCAACACATCCTGCTGTCGCATTAGAAACAGGTTTGCCGTCTGATGTTGACCAAGTGTATTGTTTTACGGGGTCTAGGGCTTCGCATTTCTTGTTGTAACTCAAAATCATCGGGGTGCCGTCAGCGGTCACGATACCAACGTTATTGCTTGAATAATCCGTGCTATCACTATCTTCCATTTTTAATTGTTTACCGGTTTTTGTTTTTGAAATATCCCAAGTTTTACCGTCGCCGAGGTCAACCTCATCATAAGGCCAACATTCACGGAGGTGGCTTGCGTCACATCGTTTCATGATTTTCAAATGTTTTTGGAGTTCGTCCACAAATGCATCTGTACTGGCATAAGGCCCAATTAACCCCAAAGAATTCATTTTTTCTGTTGCTTTTGTAAATTTATATTTAATTGTTCGAACCTGTTCTGCCCGAACCTTATTATTAATCGCCTGATTAAGTGTCGGCAAAGTCATTGCTGCGACAACACCGATAATGCCGAGGGTTATTAAAACTTCGGCGAGAGTAAACGCAACTTTCGCTCTGCTCGGACTCGTAAACGCAACTTTTTGTTGATTATTCCTCGCCCCTTGCGGGAGAGGATGTCCGTAGGACAGGTGAGGGGTCAAATCAATATTTGACGACGATGCGATCCTCACGTCGCTTCGCTCCTCTGGATGACATGGTTTAGCCTTTTTGTATTCTAAACCTTCACTAAGAGAGTCTAAAAGGGTTCCCCCCCCCCCCTCATGGGAAATCAAGCCCTGAGCGGCTTTGAGGGTGTCGTTAAATCTTTCCATAATACCTCCTGTTTTTCATTAATACATATTAATACATTTTCCATTATAACGTATTTCCCACCCCTCCGTAATCCTAAATTCAGATGATTTAAGAAATGTTAACAAAAAAAACGGACTCTTTTACAAGATGTCCGCTATTTCATTTCTGAAACAAAAAGGATTTACATTAACTTAAAGTCTTTTTGTTTTGAACATCCCCGAAATCGGTTCTGTTCTGTTTTTACAACTATCTGTTTTCTCCATCACCATCTTGTGTTAAATCGGAGGTTTTAACTAACCCCGCCTCCCAAGATTTTTGTATCCCCATCATAGAATAAAAGAAATTAAAAAACACAATAAAAGCCTTATCCATGCCAATCTTTTTACATTTATTTTTTATTAATTTTGAAATACCTTGTTTTCACTGTAATACAGCCAGATTTTAAAAGTTTACTAAACTTTTGTAAAGTTCCTATTGTAATCTCGGCTGTAGCGTGAATTCCCCTGATAAAAGGGGGCATGGTCAACCCGACTTTTTGAAGGCAAAATATTAAATCATGTTAAGATTATTCAAAAAATTGATTATTTATCTAAAAATAGAGTCATAATAGTAATAGAGGTCGATAATTCTGCAGAAATTTTACGAGGTATGTAAAGATATGTTACAAAATGCAGGCATGATACGCAATTCTTATATACAAAAAACGTTTATATATATAAGAAGTATATAAGAGAGAGAAACAGAAATGTGCAGTCTTGAATTAAACAAATTACAATCGCAAACGAGAGCCGGATTTGGTGCAAAACCGAATAATCCGACCTTCAACAAAAAATCTTCATCTGTCTCGTTGAATAACAATAATGACAGAGGTGTTTTTGCGACTTCAACATCCTCTCTTAAATCAACAGCAAGTCAAAATGTTACAACTACAAGATTAAATAATGCCTTTTCATCGGGCTTGGCTTCAAGCTCAAGCATTTACAGCCAGCGTGGTGCAAACTTCGTTTCAGGATATCGATTTAACAATTCGGCAAATTACGTACACGACAGAAACGGAACTGCAACAGGCATAAACACTACCTCAATCGGTTACGCAAACGGCGGGTTCAGAAGCGGTAAAAACGACTTGACCCTTATGACAGGTTTGACCCAACCAATGGAACGCAGATTGATGCAACGTGCAGGCATGGTGGATTTGAGTGCATTACAACAATCCGGCAATTCAGGTAAATCTTCCTTCTGGAATAAATTGGCAGCAGGTATCGGTATCGCGGCCGGTGTCGGGGTTCTTGGGGCTGGTGTAGCTTCAATTATCAAAAACAACAAATCTTCAAAATCAAAAGATACCTCATCGGATATTGCTAAATTGAATGCTCAACAACAGGCTAAGAGTGCAAAACCTTCTGAAAAAGGTGGCAAAACAAATTCTGTACAGAGCGAAGTTCCGTCCTTCACCGTAGGTTCGGCATCTCAACAAAAAGTTCAATCGGCCAAGACTTCTGCTGAATGCAAAGAAATCAGTGCAGATTTGGATAACAAGCAACAAACAATTAACGATTCAATCGCAACAAACACGGAATTGTTGGCAACGGCACAACAAGGCAAAGAAACAGCAACTGCAAGTATCAACACCGCAAATCAAAATATTCTAAAACAAGGGGGTATGATTACGAAATTGAGTTCACAGTTGGCTCAATTAAGAGCAAATCCAAATAATAACGGAGATTCTCTGGCAAGTATTCAACAGCAAATTAAAGAAGCAGAAGAATCTAAGGCAAATTCTGAAGCAACTTTGAAAAGTGCAAAAGCTGATCTTGCAAAATGTGAGCAAGAAATCAGCGACATTAATTCTGATTTGAAATCATTGAACGCAGAAAAAGCTGATGTCGCAAGCGGTAAGACTGCGGCAGACAAAAAAGCTGCTGAACTTGAAAAGAAAGAAACTGCAAAAGCCTAATGTAAAAAACTTTACAATAGGCTTTACTTTTATAATTACTTAATTTATAATATTGCCAGTGACAGTATTGTCAATGCAAAAAAGAACGGGCTACCCCGTTCTTTTTTCACTAATAGAAGAAAGGCGGTATTATGAAACTGGAAATTAACAGGCATGAAGTTTTGGAAAAAATAACCCCGTTGATTGAAAATACTGCTATGCGGTTTGGTTATATTCCTATTGAGATTGAATTTGTAAAGGAAAATCATCGATGGTTTTTACGAATTTTTCTTTATTCAAAGGAAAAGGATGTAACCCTTGATGATTGCGAAAAAGTTACGAGAAGTTTGTCGGATTTTTTAGATGAACTTATCCCCGTAAAATATAATCTTGAAGTGTCCTCTCCGGGGCTTGAGCGAAAATTCAAGTCTGACAAGGAGTTTGTAATCTTCAAGGGCAGACGAGTAAGCATAAAGCTCAAGAACCCGTTGGAAGGCGAAACCGAAAAAATCTTCAAGGGTGAGATTCTCGACTTCAACGAAACAGAAGGGTTAAAATTCTTCCGTTTTGACGATGCTCAGGAGCTTCAAATCCCTCGTGACAACATCCAGTCAGCGAAATTGTACATAGATTAGAGGAAGGAAAGGTTAATGCTGGAGCATAGGTGAATAAGTAAATAGGTTAATAAGTAAATAGGTTAATAAGTGAATAAGTTCGTATAGGTGCTTCGCACAGAAAGGTTTTATATGCATCATAAAGATATGGAAGTTTGGAAACAGGCAATGGAGCTGGTTTATCAAGTTTATAAAATTGTTGAAACTTTTCCGAAAGAAGAACTTTATGGATTAACATCACAGATAAAACGTTGTGTAATCTCTATTCCGTCAAATATTGCAGAAGGATGTGGAAGATTCTCAAATAAGGAAACGAGTAGATTTATCACAATTTCTTTAGGGTCATTGGCTGAACTTGATACACAACTTTTAATAGCACAACATCTACATTTTGTTGATGATATAACAGAGGTTTCAAAACAAGTTGATAAAGTAAATGCGTTACTTGTAGGTTTGAAAAAATATTTAGAAAAAGATAGTTAAAATTTGCCAAAACTACTTAACGTAAAGAACTTATTACCTTATTCACTTATTCACCTATTAACTTTCGATGAAAATTTACACAACATAAAAAAGGAGATACAAATGATTAAAATCGGATCGGCACTGTTTGAAGCGTGCGAAGAGTTGGAAAGAGAAAGAGGAATTTCTAAGGACATCTTGATTTCTTCTTTGTGTGATGCAATGGTTGCAGCGTACAAAAAACACATGAGAGTAAAAGAAGCGGCTAATATTGAGGCTATTCTCGATGAGCAAGCAGGCGAAATCGGTGTTTTTAGCACTAAGACCGTTGTTGAATCTGTCGAAGAAGGCGAAGAAGATACTCAAATTTCAATCGGCGAAGCTAAAGATATCGACGAAGATGTTGAAGTCGGCGACGAAGTTAAGATTGAAGTTACTCCTGATCAGTTCGGCAGAATTGCCGCTCAAGCTGCAAAACAGGTTATTACTCAAAGAATTCGTGAAGCTGAAAGAAACCTTGTTTTGAATGAGTTCTTGGAGAAGAAAGGCACTTTGACAACTGGTATTATTCAACGTGTTGAAAACCGCAACGTTATTGTTAATATCGGTAAAACTGATGCTATTATGCCTCAAAAAGAACAAATCCCCGGTGAATATTACAAACCGGGTAACAGAATTAGAGTTTTCGTTTTGAACGTTAAAGAAACTACAAGATTGCCTCAGGTTATCGTTTCTCACGCTCACGCTGAAATCGTCAGAGAATTGTTTGAATTGGAAGTTCCTGAAATTGAAGACGGTATTGTTGAAATTAAGTCTATTGCCCGTGAAGCAGGCTATAGAACTAAGATTGCCGTTTGGTCTAATGACCCTGAAGTTGATTCTGTCGGGGCTTGTATCGGACCTAGAGGGTCTAGAATTCAGACGATTGTTTCTGAATTGAAAAACGAAAAAATCGATATCGTAAGATATTCTGAAGATCCTGTTGAATATATCGTTAACGCTCTTTCACCTGCAAGAGTTGTGTCTGTTGATATCTTGGCAGATGACGAGTTTGCTCACGAAGCTATGGTCGTTGTTCCTGATGATCAACTTTCACTTGCAATCGGTAGAGAAGGTCAAAACGTAAGACTTGCTCATAAATTGACAGGTTGGAAGATTGATATCAAGAGCGTTTCTCAAATGGAAAAGGCAGAAGCCGCTAACTTCCAAAACTATGAAGAAGCTCCTCAAGAAGAAGAAGTTGAAGACGGTCAAGAGGATGAACTTCAACAGGAAATCGAAGAAGAAATGAACCAACAAGCTCTTGATGAAGAAGATTTGCAGGAAGAAACTTCTTCTAACGAAGAAATCGAAGAATAGTTTTTTGAACTGTTTATAAACGATGAAAGAACCTCGAAATTCGGGGTTCTTTTCGTATGATAAGTTTTTTTACGTTTTGAAGAAACAATGCGACATGCCTTGTTGACAAAAAACTTTGAGCATATATCATTATGATAGTATGGCTTAAATACCAAATTAGTATTGTAGTATAATTAGAAAAAAAGGAGATTAATCTCATGGCAAGAGAAAAGTACGAACGTACCAAACCGCATGTTAACATCGGTACTATCGGCCACGTTGACCACGGTAAAACAACATTGACAGCAGCTATCACAGCTGTATTGGCTGCTGCAGGTCAAGCTGCATTGAAAAAATTTGATGAAATCGATGCTGCTCCTGAAGAAAAAGCAAGAGGTATCACCATCTCTACTGCTCACGTAGAATACGAAACAGCTAGCAGACACTATGCACACGTTGACTGCCCAGGGCACGCTGACTATGTTAAAAACATGATTACAGGTGCTGCTCAGATGGATGGTGCAATCCTCGTTGTTGCAGCTACTGACGGTGCTATGCCTCAGACTCGTGAACACATCTTGTTGGCTCGTCAGGTTGGCGTTCCTAACTTGGTTGTATTCTTGAACAAATGTGATATGGTTGATGACCCTGAATTGTTGGAATTGGTTGAAATGGAAGTTAGAGAATTGTTGACTTCTTACGAATTCGACGGTGACAACATTCCGTTCATCCACGGTTCTGCTTTGAAAGCTCTTGAAGCTGCTCAAGCTAACCCTGCTATCAAACGTGGTGAAGACAAATGGGTTGACAAAATTTGGGAATTGATGGACGCTATCGACACTTACTTCCCAACTCCTGAACGTGACTTGGACAAACCGTTCTTGATGCCGGTTGAAGACGTATTCTCTATCACAGGTCGTGGTACAGTTGCTACTGGTAGAGTTGAACGTGGTGTTGTTAAAGTTGGTGACGAAGTTGAATTGGTTGGTCTTGGCGAAACTAAGAAAACAACCGTTACCGGTGTTGAAATGTTCAGAAAATCTCTTGACCAAGGTCAAGCAGGTGACAACATTGGTGCTTTGCTCCGTGGTGTTGACAAAACTGATATCCAACGTGGTCAAGTTTTGGCTAAACCGGGTACAATTCACCCACACACTAAATTCACAGCAAACGTATACGTATTGACTAAAGAAGAAGGTGGACGTCACACTCCATTCTTCCCTGGATACCGTCCTCAGTTCTACATCAGAACAACTGACGTAACCGGTTCTATCAAATTTGACGGTCAAATGGTAATGCCTGGTGATAACGTAGTTATGGAAGTTGAACTTATCGCTCCTGTAGCTATTGAAGAAGGTATGAGATTTGCAATCCGTGAAGGCGGCCACACAGTTGGTGCTGGTGTTGTAGATAAAATTATTGAGTAATAATTTTATTCATAACCTATAAGATTAAAGAGTCGACACTCTAGTGTGTCGACTCTTTTTTGTTATGATTTATGTTAAGAATAGTTAAGAAAATTATAATTTTTATATACAGAATAGGCAATTTTTCATCACGAAAATTTTTAATATAAATGTAAGGGATTTAAAATCAGGGAACAAAAAAAGGAGTTATTTATGGCAAGAGTTTTAATTTCAATGCCTGAAAGATTTTTAGACGAAATTGACAACGTAGCAAATTCAGAAAATCGTACAAGATCAGAATTAATCAGGGAAGCACTTCGTACATATATGTACAGAAATCAAGTTAGAAATTCTAAAAAGGCAATGCAAAACGCAGAGATTTTAGAGTCACTACTTGGCTAAATTGAAAAAGTAAGCTATAATGATAGCAGCAAAGGATAGGGGAAAATGAAGAATTTGGAAAATAGGGAAAATGGTTACATAATGTCATCGATTGACGAATACTTTGATATTTTGGATAAAGAATCTCAAAAACGTTCGCAGATGGTCGCAAAATCGCTGACAAAATACTTGAAAAGAATTCATACACATACAAAATTTGATGAATTAAAATTGTCAGCTGTCAACTAGGTAAAAATTTAATAGGGGAAATTTTAAGGCGGTGCTTGATTTCAAGCACCGCTCTTTGATTTTATAATTAGTCTTTTAGCAGTAATTCCGCAAGCGGAGATTCGGTTCTGCCGTTGAGATACTTGCTGACTTTTTGAAGTTTTTGTGCAATGAGCTCCATGTTGTCTGTCCAGACGAAGTTGTTCAAAACGTATTTTTCAGCCTTGTCAAAATCGCCGTCGATTTGAATTCGGATAATTTCTGAAAGCATTTCTTTTGCAATCGGAACTACTTTGTCTATGTTGACGTGAATTTTTCCGTCAATGATTACATATGCTCCACGGTCTGCAAAATATTTATTCTGCATAACCGTACGAACTCTGTGTGCCTGACTTAGTGTCGGTTTTGATTTCAAGAAATTGTCAGCAACCGTGGTCACAATAATTTGTTTACGCTGTTCTTCCGTGTACATGCCAAGCTCGGTTAGCAAATCGACAAATGCCAAAGAGCCCATGTCAGCTTTGTTTTCCTCAATTATGTTTCTGTATTTGCCAAGAGTTTCGCAGGCTTTTTTAGGCCCGAGAGAGTGAGCGTTTTCGTGCCCAATTGTGAACCAGTGGTCAGCCTCATCGAGATAGTATTTGTGCTGTTCTTTGTCTAAGATTTCGTCCAGACGTTCTTGTAATTTCGCAACATTGCTGATGAAACGAATTTGCCTATGGTAAACGTTACGTCTGCCACCACCGATTTTTAGAGATAATTTGTCGTCGTTCGGCAAATTTTCGGCAAGAGTAATTCCGCCTCTGTAAGCCCCGACATCTCCAGCAACGGCAACTAAGTCAACGTCAACCATTGTTTGTTTTGTATCGCCGGTTGTTGAAATATTTTGTTCATATTCATCTGCAAACGGCATATTTTTTGCAAGTTCAGGTAAATATTTTTTTATTGCCATAAGTGCTTCCGTACCTTTTTTGTTGACAATTCCGACTCTGCCACCGAGAAAATCCTTTGGTGTCGGGGTAATTTCGTGAGCGTTTAAAAGCTCTGAAAGCTCTTTGTTTTCAGCAATAGTGCCCGTCATTTCATCTTCGTAGTTTTCTCGAGTAATTGTGAATTCCAAAGGTGTGTCTTGTAAAGTTGCCCATTTTTTGTCGGCATAAGCGTCAAGCATCGGGTCAGCCTCTCTCAAGGCTTTTGCCTGCAATTCAAGATATTCGTTGAAATCGGCGTTGGTAGAAGTTTCTCTTGCCAAGTTGAGTTCATCTGCCATTTTCGCAAAATCTTCTTTGAATTTGTCGATATAGTCAATTCCGATGAGCTTGTCCCCATTGCGTTCTACTACAGATCGTTGAGTGAGAATTTTTTTAACGTCGTCGATTTTACCTTCGTTAATCATTTTGGTTAAAATTGCGTGAAATTCTTCTTTTGAAAGATCTTCTGGATAAACCCCTTTGCCGAGGTGCTCGGTCAAACCTTTTGCAAGATTGATTTTGTTCGACATCGTGTCGATTGCATTGATACCTTTTTGGGCATCAAATAGAATTTTGGTTAACTTTGCATCTTCGTTGCCGTTTTTGATTTCTTTTTCTAAAAAGGCTTTAAAATCAAGGTTGTGCGGATTATCAATTTGCATATTGATTTTTTCTAAAATATAAGCTGCTCTAACCAAGTGTTTTAGTGCATTTTTGTCGCCATCTGCAAGTTCTGTGTACTCCGGAGCGTCAGGCGTAAGCATTTTTTTTGTATTCAAATAATCTTTATTTGTGCGTTTTTCCAATTCTTCTCTCGAAAGATTTAGTGTAAAATCTTGCATAAACTCTCCTTCTTGTTTCATTACAAGTCGATTATACAGTTTTTTCCGAACTTTTGCAACAAAATTTTTTGAGAAGTGACCTGAAACCAACGCTACAATCCGAATTCTGCCATTGCCTACCACTATTTGTGATAGGTTTCACCCTTGATAATTTTAAAAGCCCGATAAATTTGCTCGACGAGTAAAAGTCTTGCAAATTGGTGCAAAAACGTCATTTTAGACATACTCATTTTTAAATTTGAGCGTGCAGAAACTTTTTTTGAAAGTCCGCAAGAAGAACCGATTACAAAGACGATTTCGCTTTGACCTTCGTTTGTCAGGCTATTAATCTTTTTTGCAAACTCTTCCGACGAGAACTGTTTACCGAGAATTTCCATTGTAATCACGAATGATTGCGGCTTGATGTGCGAAAGAATTTTGTCTCCCTCCTCATCAAGAACCCGTTCCGTCAGGTGCTCATCTTTTATTTCGATTGGAGAAAGTTCTATAATTTCAACACTGGCATAAGGTGTCAAACGTTTTAAAAATTCGTCGATACCTTCTTTCAAAAATTTTTCTTTAATTTTCCCGAGTGCAATGATTTTAATTTTCATTTTTTGATAAATAGATTGATTGTGACGGGAAGGCGAAATCAAGCCCTTCTTCCCTGTATTTATTGATTATTTCAAAAAGAATTTCTTCTTTCATTTTTCTGAATTTGTTGATGTCTTTTGTTTTCAAGTAGGCATTTGCCGTGATGTTAATTGAACTGTCGGCAAGTTTGTCCAAAAATACGATATAATCGGCGTGGACATTCGGGTTTGAGTGAAAAATTTCTTCAATAATTTGAACAGCACGCTTGAGCTTTTCGTCTGAGGTGTCGTAGGTGACGCCGAAGGTTTCGTAAAATCTTCTGCGGTGGATTTTTGAGATGTTGACGATATTTCCTCCGGCGATAGTTCCGTTAGGTATAATTGTAACCGCATTATCGAGAGTTCGGAGTTTAGTGGATCTCATGTTTATATCTTCAACCGTTCCTTCGAGTCCGCTGATTTGAATGTAATCCCCGATTTTATATGATTTGTCGGAAATTATGGCAAGTGTTCCGAAAATGTTGGCAATAGTTGTATTTGCAGCAAACCCGACTGCCAAACCGGTAATTCCGAAACCTGCAATTAATGACGACACAGAATATCCGTGGTTTTGTAAAAATGCGGCAAGCATTATAAAGAAAACGACAGATTTAATAATTCTTGAGAAAATCGGTAAGATTTTTACCATTTGATCGTTTTTGTTTTTTTGAATTCTAGCTTTGATTTTGCTCTCAAAGACATCCGTCAATTTAAACAGAATGCCCAAAACGATGATATTTGTAATGACTTCTACGATTAGCCCGAAGTGGATTGATTCCAAGACTTTTTTTATATCGTCGAGATAGTCCGTAATTCCGAGAATTATTTCTTTTAAGTGCATATAATTTTCCTTATAATACTGTCCTTTTGATATTAACAAAACGGTGTTATTTTTTCAATAAACCGACTTGGAATTTGTTTTTCTTTTGTTACAAATTTGAAAATTTTGGAAAGAAAATATATTATATAATAGGTAACAGGATTAGGTTTTTTATGAAGAAGATATTTAAATATTTACTGATTTTTTTGTTTTTAATATTTACATTTACTCTGAAAGCTAATGCGGAAGAGATTTTTAGAATTACCTCAGCAAACTTTGATACCTCCAATGCGATGATTATGTTAAGTGCAAAGGAAGGAAATGCGGGAACTATAATGGAGTCCGTCAAATTGGTGACGTTGGAAAATCCGAAGAGAGCTTATTTTGATATAGATTCTGCGGTGTTGTCTATTCCGAAACAGGATTGGACTTTTAATTCGCAGGGAATTAAACATGTTAAAATCAGTCAGTTTTCGACCAATCCGAATAAAGTTCGTGTCGTGATGTATTATGACGAAGGTTATGATATTTCGCAGGTCAAATTCTTGAGGTTGAAGAATAACATTATTTTGAAACTCAAAAACAACGGCTATAGCGATACCTATTTTCAAAACACATATCGTGATGAACATGCTTCTTCGAGCGATTTTTATGAATATTTGACGGTTACGACTCCTGTTACAAAAAAGGATGCTGCGGACGATATTGTTGACCAACTTCAAAGAGCCTTCAATACGACAATTCCGAAACTCACAACACCTGAGCAGTCAGAGAAATTGCAATTAAGACTTAATACAAAATATTATATCGAAAATGTTACCGCAAAGCCTAATGCTGTTTTGATAAACGGGTTCGGTGCGTTGACGATTGAAAAACCGTTGATTTTGACAAATCCGTCAAGAATTGTGTTTGACCTCTCAAATACTCTTGTTGCTCAAAATTTGCGAAACAAAACCTTCAAGCTTAATGATACGGATTATTTTAAAATCGGTCAATTTTCTGTAAATAAGGCGAGAGTTGTAATTACAACAAATGCCGTAGAAGATTATATCCCGATTTTCTCGAGCGATAATCAGTCCTTGTTGATCGCAAATTACAAAACAGTAAAAGCGTCGACACTTTATTCGAATACGAACAATATGATTGCGTTCAGCAACAAAAAAATTGACGCTCAAACCAGTGCGATGACTTTATCTTTTAACGCTCCGGTGGTTCATGGTATCGACAGAACCAATACGGAAGCGATGATTTATTTGTATAATACGAATAATTATAACGAAACAACCTTCAAAAATACCTTTGCAAATACTGCGTTTGCCAAAGCAAAAGTTGAGCTTATTCCGCAAATCGGGTTGAAGGTTTCTGTGCCTATTCAACAAAACAGTTTGATTAATACCTATCTGGGTGCGGACGGAAAAACGATAAAGTTACAGGTTAAAGCTCCAAAGGCAGCTACTACTGTAGCGACAACAAAGCCTGCAACCACGACTACTGTCACAACACATGCAGTAACGACTAAAGTTCCGAAAGGTACAAGAAAAGTCGTAATCGACGCAGGTCACGGTGGTTCTGACTATGGTGCTATCAGAAACGGTATTAATGAAAAAGATATTACGCTTGATGTTGCAAAAAGAGTAGAAGCACTCTTGAAAAAAGAAGGTTATGCTGTTAAAATGACACGTACGAGCGATGTTTATGTTTCGTTGCAAGGCAGATGTGATATCAGCAACGCTTACGACCCTGATATTTTTGTAAGTATTCACGTAAATTCGAGTGTCCGCCCTGAAATTACCGGTATTGAAACTCACTACTATCATCAGGAAAGCATGAGCCTTGCACAAACACTTCATTCATCATTGGCAAGTAATATTAATTCCAAAAACAGAGGTTTGTTTAAATCGAAGTTTTATGTAATTAACCACACTACAGCTCCTTCAATTTTGATGGAAATCGGATTTATTTCAAACGATGGCGAAAGAGCTCAGTTGGTAAGTGAAAAGAGAAAACAGGATACTGCAAAAGCGATTGCAGAAGGAGTAAAAAATTATTTCAAGCAAAATAAATAACAACCCCATAGGATTTTTTGATTCAGGTGTCGGCGGATTGACGGTGTTGAAGAAGTTCAGAGAAGTCTTGCCGAATGAGGATTGCCTGTATTTTGGCGATACTGCTAACATGCCTTATGGCGAAAAATCCAAGGCTGAATTGATAAAATTTTCAAATAAGATTTTTAAATTTTTTGAGGAACGCAACGTGAAGGCGGTCGTAATGGCATGCAATACGACATCTTCCAATGTTTACGACACCTTGAAAAATAACTATAATTTCAAAATTTATCCGATCATCCAATCTGTTACGGGGCTTTTGGCAAACCTTCAGATTGAACGCCTTGGTGTTTTTGCAACCCATGCAACTATTAATTCGCACGCTTACGCAAACGGGGTTCACAAAAATAATAAAAAAATGGAAGTTTTCGAAATTGCTTGCCCAGACTGGGTTAAGATTGTCGAAAGCAAAACTGAAAACAAACCCGCAAGCTTGGAATTGATAAAAGCAAAGGTTGGTGAGATGATGAAATTTCGGCCTGAAAAAATTGTGCTCGGATGCACGCATTACCCATATTTGACCGAACAACTCGGCAAATATGCTCCTGCGGAATTATTTATCAATCCTGCCGAAAGTTTTGTAAATTACATCAAAAAAGATTTGGAAAAATTAAACCTTTTGACTGACAAAACAACCGAAGGGTTTGAAAAAATCTACGTAAGTGCAAACCCTGAACAGTTTATGGCTGCCGGTTCAATGTTTTATGAAGTCAAAGAGTTGCCGGAACTCGTAAAATAGAGTGACTTAGTAGTTCGTTTCTTCAACAAACTTTTGGCAAGCTTCAAAAGTTTCAAAAACCTTCACTTTGTCCGAAATATTTAGCTTTTCTGCTGTAATGTCGATTGCGGTTGTGTTTTCTTTGATTGCGTAAATCGGAATGTTTTTTTTAATCGCCTCAAAAACAGGAATACAACCTAAAGCGTCGTAAGGTGTTATTAAAAAATCAACATCATTTATGGAAATTCCGCCGTTTGTGGTGAATTTCGGAGCGTTTGAAAGCCCGAGCAAGACGCATGGCAAAAATGTTGGCGTGATGTATTCGGAGGCTGATTTTGGGTTTACTAAGTCTGAATAAATTGTGTAATCCTCAAACGCGGGGGAGTGTGCCGTCGGAATTTTCAAGTTTTTTGAAATATAGTGCGAAATTATTGCCTCAATTCCGCCTACAGGGTCGGTTCCTTCGCCTGAGGCGTAGTCTTCGTTCATATCCTCGGGGTCGTCAAACATGCAAACGATTGCGATGGCGTCCGCACCTTGTGCCAACAGTTTTTTTGACGACTCAAGTACGGTTTGCATATTTTTTACACTGCCTGCCGAAATTCCGTTTTCGTCCAGAGAAAATTCAACTCCGACTTCTTCCTCGGTAATTTCGTATCTCATAATATCAACGCCGTAGACGGTTTTGACTGCGTTGAAGGTGTTTATGTGAACATTTAAAACATCTTTTGGAATAGCTTTGTCGAAAACAATCCCGACTTTGTTGTCAGAAGACGGCAAAAGGTTGATTTCGCCTTTGCAAAAACTGTCTAATGAATAGCCTTCCACGTAGAACATTTTGTCGTTAATTGCAGAAAATCCGCCTGCGTTTACAACATTCGGGTTTACTATGAGTTTTGCGGTTTTTGTGAAGTTTCTTACATAACATCCGGCATCACCTGCGTAACCACCGATAGCAGCACCAATTCCGGTTGGGATAATACAAATTCCGAGTTTTTCTTTGTCGTTAATCATACCTTTAATTATACAACGAAAAAAGCGGCATAGTTGCCGCTTTCCAAAATCTCGAAATATTAAATTGTTCTCTACTGTTGTGCACCTCCGTATGTAAAATCTGTCTTAACATTAGTTTGCAATAACTTAGTCCATGTGGATTCAAACGTAGTGACTTCATTAAGTCTGGTTTCATAATTGTTTTTGTCCAATTCAAGTTCTGTTTCCCAGGAATTTAAGTTAGCAAGCTCATACTCACGTTCTTTCTCCATTTGTTCGGTAATATTTTGATATTCCGTCTGGTCAATGGTATCATTTTCGTATTGATAGTAATAATTTTGAAGTTTCGTATTGTATTTTGATTGGATGTTAGATGAATCCTTTGATGCGTTGAGCATATCAAACATAATGTCTGACAATTTTTCATTAATCATAGATTTTTGTTTGGTATACATCAATAAAGTTTCTTGAATGTTAGAAATAGCCATAACTCTCGCCTTTCTTATTTTATTCTCTCTCGTACTTATATAAAAACATTTGAAATCTTCGGATTTCACAAAAGGTTATTTCTGTTACAAAAGTTAATAATGTCTGAAACTGTAGTAGGCGTGGGGGCTTTCGGAAAGTGAATAGGTGAATAAGTAAATAGGTGAATAGGTTCAAATCGGGTGCGTTGCACCAAAGCTACTTATGAGCGAAGCGAACGATAAGAACTTATTACCTTATTCACCTATTAACCTATTCACATCTACTAAAATTAAGCATTCTTAATAAATAGCGATAATCTCGTATGTTTGGGGTATAATTGTGGCACAGACTTAGTTTTTAAGGAAAGAGGTTTATTATGGCAATTAGATTTGATGCCGGCGAAATTATTACGGCTATGGTCACACCGTTTGATGCCAAAAGGGAGATTGATTATAACAAGGTTGAAGAACTTACAAAATATTTGATTACGCACGGTAGCGATACGGTTCTCGTTGCAGGTACAACAGGCGAAGGTCCAACTCTTACACATGAAGAAGAAATTGAACTTTTGAGTACTACAAAAAGAGCAGTTGCAACAAGTAAGGCTAAAGTTATTATGAATGCAGGTTCAAATTGTACCGAAACGGCTTGCAGAACTGCTAAACTTGCTCAAAAAGAGGATGTCGACGCTATTTTGTCCGTTGTTCCTTATTACAACAAACCTAATCAAAAGGGCATGATTGAACACTTTTCTGCGATCGCAAAAAGTACTGATTTGCCTGTTATTATTTATAATATTCCGTCACGTACAGGTGTAAATATGTTGCCTGAAACAGTTGCAAAACTCGCTAAAGAGTTTGACAATATTGTCGGTATCAAACAAAGTTGCCCTAATATGGACGCAATCACAGAGATGAAATTGCTTTGTCCTGAAGATTTTTCGATTTATTCGGGCGATGATAGTTTGACTTTGCCTATGCTTTCTTTAGGGGCTAGAGGGGTTATCTCTGTTGCTTCTCATATCTTTGGAGCTCAAATGAAGTCGATGATTAGAAATTATAAAACGGGTGATTTTATTCCTGCTTTAAATATGCACAAAAAATTATATCCGGCTTTTAAAAAGCTGTTCTTTGCTCCTAACCCTATTCCGGTAAAGGCTGCTTTAGCTCATAAAGGTATAATTGAAGAATTTGTAAGACGACCTTTGGTTGAGCTTACGAGTGAAGAAAAAGCAGAACTTTTCAAGGTTCTTGATTCTGTAGAAGAAGATTAGCCCGCTCAGGCTATCTTTTTCTGTTTAAAGTTTTAGTAAAATTAATAAAAAGTACAAATAGATGAGGATAAAAAAGTGAAAAACAAAATCATTATGTTTTGGGCGATTGTACTTATTGTAATAGCTTCAATAATTACAATCTTCGTAAAACCAACAAAACTGGGGCTTGATTTGGTCGGCGGTTCCAGACTTGTGCTTGAGGCACAAACAACAAAATCTGTTGCCGAAATTACTCCGGAAGTTATGGAGCGTTTGCAGTTCGCTATCGAAAATCGTGTCAACAAACTTGGTGTTGCTGAAACTGTAGTTCAACAAATCGGCGACAAAAGATTGTTAGTAGAAATCCCTAACGTTACGGATTTGAAGGAAGCAAAAGCTTTTTTGGGTGAAACTGCTCAATTAGAATTTAAAAAAGAAGCTGTAAGAAAAGACGGTACAACAGAATGGGTTGAAACAGGTTTGACAGGTCAAGACCTTGCAAAATCTATGTTGACAACAGACTCTGTCGGACACTGGGTTGTTTCTCTTGAATTCAAGGCTGAAGGATCAAGAAAATTCGCAGAATTGACAAAAGAATTGGTTAACAAACCTATGGCAATCTTCTTCAACGGAGATTTGGTTTCTGCTCCGAACGTTAATGAACCGATTTATGGCGGAAAAGCTCAAATTTCAGGCGGTGACAGCGGTTTTGCTTATGATGAAGCAGAAAGAATGGTTAATCTCTTGAACGCAGGGGCTTTGCCTGTTCCGGCTAAGGTCGTTGAAGAAAACACCGTCGGGCCTACTCTCGGGGCTGACAGTATTCAAAAATCAAAAGTTGCGGGTATTATCGGCTTGGGATTTGTAATGTTGTTTATGTTGGCATATTACAGATTACCGGGGTTGATTGCTGACGTTGCTTTGATTATTTACAGCTTGATGTTGTTTGCCTTGTTCAAGGCTATTCCTGTAACCTTAACACTTGCAGGTATTGCAGGTTTTATCTTGAGTATCGGTATGGCTGTTGATGCGAACATCCTTATTTTTGAAAGAACTAAAGAAGAATTGAGAGCCGGCAGAAACTTGTTTACCGCAATCAATTCTGGCTTTGACAGAGCATTTACAAGTATTTTCGACTCAAATATGACAACAATTATTACCTGTACGATTTTGTATCTCTTGGGTACAAGCATTGTTAAAGGTTTTGCTTTGACTTTGGCAATAGGTGTAGTTGTTTCTATGTTCAGTGCGATTACAATTACTAAAAACTTCATGCATTTAATCTTCGGTACAGGAGAATTGAAATATCCTGCATTGTTCGGTTTGCGTAGTGAAGAAATCGGCAAGGGCTTTGAAGTTACTGAAACTAAACGTGAAAATGCACGTTTCGGAATTTTAGATTAAGAAATTAGAGGTAAATAAGATGACAGATAATACAATAACATCAAGACACATTATTGATATTGTGAAATACAGATTTGTATGGCTCTGTATTTCCGCTATCCTTCTTTTACCGGGAACTGTTTCATTGATTTATTCGGCAATTCATAACGAAAACCATGTTCCTTTAAAAGTTGGGATTGATTACACCGGCGGTACGATTTTGCAGTATGGTGTAAATAAAAATATTACAAATGACGATATTACAAAAACTAGAGAAAGCCTTGAAGATGTCGGAATTGAAAATCCGTATATCCAGGTTTTGAAAGCTAACAACGAAGGCAAAAACGGTTTGACAAACATCGTTTCAATCCGTACAAAATTCGTTGGTCAAGACGAAGATACTGTTGACAAAATTACTGAAACTTTGTCAAAAGATTATGACAGCCCTGAATTGATTTCAGTAAGTTCTGTTGGCCCGACTTTGGGTAAAGAATTGTTTAAAAATTCCTTAATTGCAATAAGTTTGGCATTTTTAGGAATTATCGCCTATTTGTCATTCAGATTTAAGTTTGATTACGCATTGGCGGCAATTCTCGGTATCGCTCACGACGTTTTGTTTGTAGTCGGGGTATTTTCACTCTTGGGTATTTTCTACAACGTGCAGATTGACGGATTGTTTATTACCGCAATTTTGACGGTTGTTGGCTTCTCTGTTCACGATACAATCGTTGTATTCGATAGAATTAGAGAAAATTTGAGATACTATTCAAAGAAAATGTCTTTTGGAGAAATCGTAAATGCTTCCGTAAATCAAACTCTTGCAAGAAGTATCAACACTTCTTTGACAACTTTGATTACATTGGGGGCGTTGTACTTCTTCGGTGGCGTTACAACAAAAGACTTTGTACTTGCAATGATTTTAGGTATCGCAATCGGTACTTACTCAAGTATTTTCTTCTGCTCAGTGCTTGTAGATATTTGGGAAGACAAAAAGAACAACAAAACTCCTGCGACAAAATCTCCGGCAGCAGTTTAGTTAAGACTTTAAAAGATAACAAAAGCAGTACCTTTCGGGTGCTGCTTTTTTATTAAGAAAAATCGTTTTTATTCGTACCTGAGAGCGTCGATCGGGTTAAGAAGAGAAGCTTTGTAGGCAGGATAGTAACCGAAAAGAACCCCGATTGCTCCCGAAAATCCCAGAGATAAGGCGATTGAAAAGCCAGAAATTGCAATGTTCATGCCGGCAAAGATGTGAATAGATTCTGCACCTAAAATCCCTACGATTACTCCGATAATTCCACCGATTACAGAGAGGAGGAAGGATTCTATCAAAAATTGAATGCGGATATCGCTTGCTTTTGCTCCTATTGCCATTCTGATACCGATTTCTTTTGTTCTTTCTGTGACTGATACGAGCATAATATTCATAATACCGATACCGCCGACAAGCAGTGATACTGAGGCGATTGCTCCAAGAAGAATGGACATTGTTTTTGCGGAAGATTTGATTGTTTCCTGCATTTCTGCAAGATTGCGGATTTCAAAATCTTTGTCTTGAGTTTTGCCGAGGTGGTGTCGATTTGTGAGAATTTCGTCAATATCGGATTGTGTTGTGTCAAGAATTTCTGAGTCTGTAGCTTTTACATTAATCATTTTGACAGATCCCGGAAATTCTGTTCCGAAAACCTTCTTTTGAGCTGTTGTGATAGGGATAAAAACCAAATCATCCTGATCCATACCCATTCCGCTTTGACCTTTAGTTTTCAAAATCCCGATGATCTTGAACGGAACATTTCCAATTCTCATTGTTCTGTTAATCGGGTCTAAGTCGCCAAAAAGTTCTGTTGCAACAGTGTTCCCTATAATCGCAACTTTTGTGTTGTTTTTTATGTCTTCCGGAATAAAATTTCTGCCTGTTGCGACTTCATAATTTCTTATAAAAAGGTAGGAAGCTGTAGTGCCTCCAACGGTTGTAGACCAGTTTTGGTTGCCATAGGTTAGTTGAGATGTGCCCGATGAATACGGTGCGACGGCAAGAATTCCACGAGCATTGCGTTCGATTGCGTCTGCATCTTTTAGAGTAAGTGAAGGTTTTGTTCCGAACCCCATTCTGACACCGCCGGAATTTGCAGAGGCTGAGCGTATCATAAGCAGGTTGCTGCCCATAGATTCCATATCTGCCGCAATCCTTTTGCTTGCACCGGAGCCTACCGCAAGCATTATTATAACCGCACTTACCCCGATAATTATCCCGAGGCTTGTCAGCATTGATCTCATTTTGTTGATTTTAAGTGAGCGAATTGCCATAATAAGTGTGGATTTGAAATCTATCACAGGGTGTAATCCTCCATTTTTGTGTTGACGGGGTGCGGGTGTTTGTTGATTTCGTCAGAAATAATGTTGCCGTCTTTAAAACGAACAACTCGTTTGCAATATTCTGCGATGTCGGGTTCGTGAGTTACAAGCACGATAGTTTTACCCATTTTTGCATTAAGGTTTACAAAAAATTCCATAACTTCAATACTCGTTCTTGTGTCGAGGTTCCCTGTCGGCTCGTCCGCAAGAATTAGCGGAGGATCGTTTACAATCGCCCTTGCAATCGCAACCCTCTGTTGTTGACCGCCTGACATTTGATTTGGCATGTGGTCTTCCCGTTTTTCCAGCCCGACAATTTTTAGTGCGTTTTTTGCACGTCTAATTCTTTCTTCTTCCGGAAGTCCTTTGTAAATCATTGGAAGTTCGACATTCTCAAGTGCTGTAGTCCTCGATATAAGGTTAAATCCCTGAAAAACGAATCCCATTTTTAGATTACGAACTTCTGCAAGTTCATTTGGGTTGAGCGAAAACATATCAATTCCGTCGAGGTGATAACTGCCAGAATTCGGCTTGTCCAAAGTTCCGAGCATGTTCATAAAGGTGGATTTTCCAGAGCCTGAAGTCCCCATAATTGCAACGAATTCTCCTTTTTCAATATTCAATGAAACGCAGTTGAGGGCATTAAAACTGTCCTCTCCTGTTTGATAGGTTTTTATAGCATTTTTAACTTCTATAAGACTCAAAATTATTTTTCCTTATCTTCTGTGAATTTTTATGATTGAGTTTAGAACATTCCGGGAGGTCTGCCTCTTCTGTCGCTTTTTTTATCATTTTTCTTAACATTTGATGCACCCGTGATAATTTTGTCACCTTCGTGAAGCTCTTTTGATTTAATTTCAATATTTGTGTCGTCACTAGCTCCGGTTTCAATATTCACCCGTTTCTGCTTTTTGTCTGACAAAATCCAAATTCCTTGGTTTTTGTAACGAGTACCGTCTGTATTTGGGTTGTATTTAAGGGCAATACTAGGGGCACAGAGGACATTTTCGCTTTTGTGAGTAATAATGGAAACATTCGCCGTCATCCCCGGAATAAGTTTTAAATCTTCGTTGTCGACTTCAACAATAACCGTGTAGGTTACGACGTTTGAAACTGTCGTCGGTGAAATTCTAACTTGTGTAACTTTCCCTTTAAAAATGCTGTCTTGATAGCCGTCGAGGGTGTATGTAACTTCTTGTCCTACTGCAACTTTTCCGATGTCTGCTTCCGAAACGCTTACCTCAATCTGCATTTTAGTCAAATCCTGTGCGATTGTAAAAAGTTCAGGAGCTTGGAAACTTGCGGCAACTGATTGCCCGATGTCGATTTTTCTTGCAATAATCGTGCCGTCAACAGGGGCGATGATTTTTGTGTAACCGAGGTTTGTTTTTGCGGTTGCAAGATTTGCTCGTGCTTGAGAAATTTGAGCTGCCGCTGATGCAATTTGAGCTTTGTTTGATAAATAATCACTTTCTGCTTGATCAAGTTCGCTTTTTGCAATGAAATTCTTTTTGTATAGGTTTTTGTATCGGACATAAGTTTTTCTTGACATCTCAGTAACCGCCTGAATTTTTGCCATATTAGCTTCTGCGTTTTGGACTTGGGCTGTATTTTGTTCTACAGATGCCTGAAAATTTCTCGGATCAATTTGAGCTAAGAGTTGTCCTTTTTTTACCTGAGAATTATAATCCACATAAATGCTTTCAATAAGCCCTGATACGACAGAGCCTACAGATACCGTGTTTACAGGATTAATCGTTCCTGAAGCTTCAACAACTTGGGTTATCGTGCATCGTTCCAGCGGTGTTGTTTCATACGTAATTCTGTTTTTTATCAAATTGTGTGCGATTCCGATGCCGGAAAGTCCGATAACTGCTATAATAGCTATAAAATATCTTTTTTTTATCTTCATTTTTTCTTATCCTCAACCGTTACTGTAATTTCTTGCGGAAGTGCTATCAGTTTTTCTAAATCTGATCTTGAAACATTGTAATTATAAACAGCTTGCACGTAAGAATGTTGTGCGTTGTTGTAATTAACTTTTGCGTCTTGCAACTGGATGTAATCGCCCAATCCTACGGCATATCTTCCGTCAGCAAGTTCAAAATTTTCTCTCGTTTGTTTAACTTTTACTGCAAGCAGCGGAATTTCTTTTTCATATTGAATCATATTGACATACGCATTTTGGATGTCAAAATACATATTTTGTTTTGCCATTTCAAGTGTATTTTCTGCCAAATCTATTTGAAGTTTGCCGCTGTCTATTTCGTATTTTTTGCCCATAATATTTACGGAACTCTTAATCCCGATACCGATATTTAAAGAGTTTGTATTGCTGGTATCTCTGTAACCATATCCGACAGAACCCGTAATTGACGGATAATATTCTCGTTTGATGTAAAGCAAGGATTGTTTCATCGCTTCTATCGTTGCCGAATATGCTTTTAAGTCAGGTCTGTTTTTGTCTGCTTCTTTTACGCATTCTTCAAACGTATAAGGAAACGGTTTGAATTTATAATTTTCAATTACGTCAAGTTTTTCAACCCCAGTAATCAATGTCGCATCTGCAACGGCATCAGGAGCTTTGCTCAAATCCGTTTTGTCTGAAATTGTTTGTAAATTGACAGGAATTTCTCTTGTTTTAAAATTAAAAGTTTCCGTGCTTTCTATTTCATACTCGGGAGTATATGCAACATACATTGCGTTATTTAATTTAACTAATGCGTTTTGGTACGTTTTTTCCGCTTGCACAAGTGTAACCTTTGAATCACTCAGGTTAACTTCCGCATTAACCAAATCTATTTTTGATTTAATTCCTTCGTTAAAGTAAGCCTTTGTCCTTTGATAATTCCGTTCGTTAATTTGAACATTTGCCTTGTTGATTTCGACGGTAGCTTTTGCGGCAAGCACTGCATAATAATAATTTTTAACTCCGTAAATCGTTTGCAAAACTACGTTGTCAAAATTATATAATGCGGCAATTTTATTAAATTTTTGCATTTTAATTCTTGCATTTGTTCTGCCAAAATTCCAAATAAGTTGATTTAATGAGGCTTCTGCACTGTAATAATCCATATTGCTTGAAAATCTGTCATTTTTGTTTGCATTATAGTTGTATCCCGCACCAACCCCGAGAGTAGGGAAAAATCCCGATTTCGCCAGTCCGACATCTGCTTTTGAAATTTTATAATTATAATGAGCTTGTTTGACGAGCGGACTGTTTTTTAGTGCAATTTTTACACAATCCGAAATGTTTAATTTTGCTCCCTTTTCGATTACAGCATATTTTTCTGCAGCAAATGCAAAATTTGTTCCCGTAAATACCGCAATTATTAATAGATAAATTTTTAATTTATTTTGAAATTTCAACAAAAAACCTCAATAAATCGTATAACATTTATGTAACGATTGAAACATATTTTTTGTTCATTTTAATCATCTGCATAATGGAAATCTATTTATCTTTAAAATTCCAGAAATCAGGTTCAAGCATTACGAAAAACGGAATTAATTCTAGTCTACCGACAAGCATTCCGATTATCATAATAATTTTTGATAACAAATGAAGGTTTGCAAAACTTCCGAGAGGTCCGATAGTATCTCCAAATCCGGGACCAATGTTTCCGATTGCAGTTATTGAACTACATATTCCGATGGTTGTGTTTTTCTCAAGTAATGTTAGGAGTACCGCAAAAAGTCCGAATATCATAAAATAATAAAATACATAAATTATGACTTGTCGAATAACTTCTGTTGGAATTGTGTTATTATCAATTTTTATATTTAATACGGCATTAGGGTGCAAAATTCTGACCAATTCGGCTTTCAAAGATTTAAAAACTAAAATCCATCTTGTCATTTTAATACCGCCGCCTGCAGAACTTGAGCAAGAACCCATAAACATTACCATAAACAACAAGACTCTCGACATCAAATCCCAACTAACGTAGTCTATACTTGTACTACCAGTTGATGTTGAAATACTAATAACTTGGTAGAAAGAATGCGTAATCCCTGAAAAAATCGAATAATGATTATTAAAAACAAGGGATGTCGCAATTAATCCGCCCATTATAAGAACTGCAAAAAGGTAAAATTTGAATTCTTCACTCTTAAAAAAGATAAGCGGATTGTGCATTGTAATAACTTTGTATTGTAAGTTAAAACTTGTACCTGCAAAAAACATAAATATTAAAATAATCCAAGTTATAACATTAGAGTTGTAACCCATAATGCTTTGCGGATTAGGAGAAAATCCTCCTGCGGCAAGAGTTGACAGTGCATTACAAACTGCATCAAATACCGGCATGCCCGCAATCATTAACAACGCAATCAAAACCAATGTTAAAAACGTATAAATTTTCCACAAAGAAGATGCTGTGTTACGAATTCTTGGTGTAAATTTATCTTCAGTCGGACCGGGAGCTTCTGCAAAAAACATCTGACGTCCTGCAACCGCAAACTGTGGTAAAATCGCAATAAATAACACGATTATTCCTAAGCCGCCTAACCATTGGGTTAAAGATCTCCAAAAGAAAAAGGCATGCGGATAATTGAATGATGTGATTATTGTCGCACCGGTTGTGGTAATTCCGGAAACAGCTTCAAACAAAGCGTTTAGCGGGCTTAGTCCGTAAAATAAATATGGAATAGCAGAAATTAACCCGAACATCATCCAAGATGTTGCAACTATAAAAAGGGCTTCTGCCTTCTTGATATCATTTAAATTTTCAAGTTCTTTAACTCCCTTAACGCAATATTTTAAAATTAAGCTCAATATTTTTGCGATTAAGCTTGCCACAACAAAAGGGATTATCGATTTGAAATCACGGCAAATTAAGGCTACAACTACCGGGGAAAGAATTACAATATTCAAATAACTGAGTATAATACTGAGAGCATTTGCAATATATGTTATTCTCATTTGCTACACTCCACCTTTAAAAAAATCTTTTATGGATTGGGCATCTTCGGCTTTTGTAAATATAATCAAAGTGTCATTATATTTGAGTTCCGTTAAGCCGTTCGGGATAATGACTTTCCCTCTGCGTTGAATTGTTCCGACAATAGCCGGAGTCGGGAATTTTAAATCCATAATTTTTTTACCGTCGAATTCCGGCAAAATCCCGATTTCTAAAACTTCACCTTGTCCCTGCTCAACGGTTGCTAGGATATCAACATTGTTTTCAGCAAGGTCATTTTTAACTTCATTTATTGCGGAAGTTTTTGGGGAAATCGCAACGTCAATGCCGACTTTTTCAAACAACGGAACATTCAGAACTTTGGCAACTCTTGCAATAACTTTTTTAACGCCCAACTGCTTTGCCAAAAGTGAGCATAAAAGGTTGCGTTCGTCGTTGTTCGTAACACTTATAACAACATCCGCCGAGCCGATTTCTTCTTCATCCAAAAGTTTTAAATTTGTACCGTCACCGTTTAAAACCAGTGTGTTTTTTAGGTTTTGCGTTAAATATTCGCATCGGGCATAGTTTTTTTCTATAATTTTTGTCTTGATTTTTAACGCTTCAAGGTTTTGGGCAAGCATTAAACCAACAGTTCCGCCTCCGATAATCGCTGCGTTTTTAACGATTGCTTTTTCGTGAAAAAACGTTCCTGCTAAAATGTCTAACGAATGAGAAGTTCCCATAAATATTAATTTGTCGTCCGCTTGCAAAACTGTATCGCCGTTCGGTATAAAAAGTTGGCTATCTCGTGTGATTCCAACAATTAATGTGCCGTTTGTGAAGTTACAATCTTTTACTTTTTTATCAACGATGCTTAGGTTCGGCTTAACCTTGTATTCTAAAAGTCTTGCTTTTCCTTCCGCAAAGTTTTCAACATCCAAAGCCTCCGCGACTGTCACTATTCTAAAAATATCTTGTGTCAAAAGCTCTTCAGGCCATATTATATAGTCAATAAAGAAATCTCCGCAACTTAAGCTGTTTTTTTGAAAACATAACGTATTTTTATATTCTTCTTTACTTACAAAGCAAATAGTCCTAATTCCGACCGTTTTTTTAGCGGTCAGACACGCAACAATATTTGCTTCATCAACAGGTGTGCAAGCGATAAAGATATCCGCATTTTGGATATCGGCTTTTTTCAAAACTCCGATATCGCAAACTTTCCCTTCAACAAAACTTATATCTAATTTGTTAAATTCGTCTGTGCGGTTTTCTTCTTTATCAATAATTGTTATATCGTGATCTTCAAAAAACTCTGTTGCCAAAAGGCATCCAATTTCAGTTGCACCAAAAATTATAATTCTCATAATATAAATTCTTGTATTTAAGACCCTTTCCTATACTTAAATAGCACCAAGTACACCGTTAATCAAGCCCTGAATTATTTGCAAAGCAATTAAGGCAATCACGGGCGACCAGTCCAAGCCTCCGATTGGGGGAATTATTCTTCTGAATATTCCCAAATACGCATCGGCAAGGACAATTATCGTGTACCAAGGCTGTTTTTCCGTATCAAGTTTCGGAATCCAGCTTATTAAAATTCTCACGAGAATTATTACATAAAATAATGCAAAGACGTTATTTACGCCGTTTAATATTCCTCTATACATTTGTTTTTATCCTTATAATTGAGATTTTGATTTTGTCAATGCACATTCGCAGTGATTTCTTTCTGCCGGAATATTTTCAATCATCTTGAAGAGAAGATTTTTTAAGTTTGCAAGGTTTGAATTGAACACTTCAATAACTTCGTGGTGAGAAACAGGCGGAACATCACCGACAAGTCCTGCATCATAGTCTGTAATCAGTGAAATGTTCAACGGACACATATCAGCTTCCTTAACAAGATAAGCTTCTGGAAATGCTGTCATATTGATAACTTCCCAACCTTGATTTGTAAAGAATTTTGATTCTGCTTTTGTTGAAAACCTTGGGCCGTTGATTACTACAACAGTACCGGTTTCGTGAATTGTAATACCCAAATCTTTACCTGTTTTAATCGCTAATTCTCTAAGTTCCGGACAATAAGTTTCAGCCGCGGACGGGTGAGTAACAACAGGGCCTTCAAAGAAGGTAGATTTTCTACCGTCAGTCCAATCTACAAACTGGTCACATACTACGAAATCTCCCGGTTTTACGTGTTTTTGTAAGCTGCCCGCAGCACAAGGTGAAATAACTCTTTCAACCCCGACGGATTTCATTGCCCAAACATTTGCACGATAATTGATTAAATGAGGAAGAATTGTGTGATTTCTGCCATGTCTTGGCATAAAAGCAACTTTGTGTTCTCCGATTTGTCCGATAAACAAGTTGTCACTCGGCATTCCGTATGGAGTTTCAACTTTTACTTCTTCAATATTATCCAAAAATTTGTAAAATCCTGAACCGCCAAATACGCCGATTGTTGCTAATTTTTTTTCACACATAAATTTATTCCCTTTCAATATTCAATAATTTTGTTAACTAATATGTATAATAATATCAAAAAAATTTAAGAATACAAACCCCAAAATTTCGGCGAAATATTGTTAAAAATACACTAAATTTTAAAAATTTACAATTAGCCAAAAGACTTACTGTAAGCGGGTTATGGCGGTTGCAAAATTGCTATAATTTCATCAAGGGGTTGAAATTCCAAATTTTTGATATAACATAGAAGTATAATTTTTATATTCTTAAAGGTTAAAACTTGACACAAAAGAGATAGCGAACTTGCCTTTTAAGGATTTCAATTTACAACCAGAGGATTACATTTTGAAGAAATTATTACTATTCACTATTACGTTAGTGTTAATGTCTTGCGTGCAAGCTCAGGCCGCCGATGTTAATACCGTAAAGGCGACAATAGTAAAACATGCTATTGAAATGGGAGTTGATCCCGCAATCGCCTTGAGTATTGCAAAAACCGAATCAGGTTACAGACATGCAGCACGAAGCAGTCATGGTGCGGTAGGAGTTTTTCAGCTAATGCCATCAACTGCAAGAAGGATGGGCTTAAACCCTTATTCAATGAATGACAACATCAAGGGCGGCATTATGTACTACAAGATGATGTACAAGATGTTTGGTTCTATGGAACTTGCACTAGCCGCTTACAACGCAGGACCGGGAAATGTCAAAAAGTACAAATCCGTTCCGCCGTATGGGGAAACAAAAAGATTTGTCAGCAAGATTATGACTGATTATCATCACTTGAAAGCAAATCCTGATCCGGCTATAAGAGCCGCAGCACAGAAGAAACCTGTTGCAAAAGTTTCTTCAGTACCTTCGACCCACACGGTACACAAAGCCCCTATAGTGGCAGCTCCTGTACCTAAGGCAGTTAAAGAAAATGAGGTTAAAGCAAAGCCGAAGGTAGAACGTGTTGATGAAACACCTATTGAACTCGAACTGGAAGCTACAGCGTTAGCAATTTAATTCGGGTTAAACCAAAGATAAAACCGTCCTTCCAAATGAAGAAGGGCGGTTTTTAGTGCAAATTTGTTATATCAGGTTGCCGTTTTCGATTTTGTAGATTTTAACATCCTTCAAAAATTCTTCTTCAAACAAAATTGTATCAACTGAGGTGATGACTGTTTGAGTTTTGTCGTTAATTGACTTTAAAAGATAGTTTTGTCTGATGTCGTCGAGTTCTGCCAAAACATCATCCAGCAATAATATCGGCTCATCACCTGTTTTTTCGGTAATAATGTCGAGTTCTGAAAGTTTCAAGGCTAGTACAATCGTTCTTTGCTGACCCTGGGAGGCAAATTTCGTCGCTTCATTGTTGTTTATAAAGAATTGAATATCGTCCCTGTGCGGTCCGACACATGCCTGACATCGTCTTATTTCTTCGATTTTTCTTTCTTCAAGTGAGGCTTTGAATTTTGAAAGAATTTCTTCCAACTCAACTTCATCCGATAAAAAGGAACAGTCGTAATCAATTCTCAAGTCTTCTGTTTCGCTGATTATGCGGTGTTTTTCTTTTGCAATACGTTCAATTTCTTTCAAAAACTTTTTGCGAAGGTAGATTATATTGCTCCCCGTAATAGCCAACTGCTCGTTATAAACTTCCAAAAGAGTTTCGTCTAATTGAATGCCTTTTACGAGTTCCTTTAAAAAATTGTTTTTTTGAATACGGATTTTGTCGTATTTTGAAAGTCTGTCGTCATAGGCTGGATAAACCTGTGAAATAGCTCTATCCAGCCAATCACGCCTGTCGGAAGGATTTCCTCTCAACAAAAGTAGGTCGGAGGTCGAAAACAAAACTGTTTTCAGAACTGATTTAAAATCCTTCGGGCGGCTTTTTACCCCGTTGATTTTGAGTTCTCGTGTCTTTTCCTTTGTGTATGTATATTGTAAACTTATATCGGTATCGGATTTTATCACATCTGATTCTATTGAAAACTTTTCGGCATCAAATTCTATCAATTCAATATTGTTAGAGGTTCTGGGACTTTTCAAAGTTGAGAGAAAATAAATACTCTCAAGGATGTTTGTCTTTCCTTGAGCGTTTTTACCGATTATCAAAATCTTGTTTGAATTAAAATCAAGTTCAAGATTTTTGCAGTTTCTGTAATCCGTAAGTTTTAAATTTAGGAGTTTCATAAGAAAATTATACTTCAAATATATGATTTTTAAATTTGCTATTGCCGAAATTAGTGTATATACGTTATAATTACTAATATAATAATAAGCGAAAGGTGTGTTTTATGTTGCCTATAATTACCGAAGAGGTTTCGGCAGAGATTTTTTCAGAGATTTTTAAAGATATGCCGGCATGGCGTAAACAAATGATACATTACATAAAAGAAGAAAATCCCGAGATTAATACGGCGATAATTGAGGCGGCAAACAACACTGAACTCGACCCGAAGGCAGTGGCGTTGGGGGCTTATATGACGTACAGCTTGCTGGAAACAGCAATGAAAGAAACAGATTCAATGATGAACTTTTCAGAATAACAAAATATAAAGGAGCTTTAGCAGATGGATATTTCCGAATTATTAGAAAAATTAGTTAAAGAAGGCGGTTCCGACTTGCACATTTCAAGCAACCTTCCGCCTGCAATTCGTATTGACGGTAAGTTAAAGAGAATGGATTATCCGCCTCTTGCTCCGGACGATGTTGAAAACTTGCTTTTCCAGATGTTGTCGAACGAACAGAGAAGACGTCTTGAGCAAGAATGGGAACTCGACTTTTCTTACGGTATTGAAGGTTTGAGCCGTTTCAGGGTTAACTTCTACAAAGACAAAGGTAACTATGCGGCAGCTTTCCGTACGATTACCTCAAAAGTTCCGACATTTGACCAACTCGGCTTGCCGGAAATCGTCCGAACAACAGCAGAAAAACCGAGAGGTTTGATTTTGGTAACAGGGCCTACTGGTTCAGGTAAATCAACAACATTGGCTGCAATGATTGACTACATCAACTCAACCCGTGCAGAACACATTCTGACAATCGAAGACCCTATCGAATTTGTTCACACATCAAAAACAAGTATTGTTCACCAGCGTGAGTTGGGCATGGATACAAGATCTTTTGCAAACGCTCTTAAATCCGCACTTCGTGAAGACCCTGATATTATTCTGGTAGGTGAAATGCGTGACCACGAAACTATCGCTTTGGCACTGACTGCCGCTGAAACAGGTCACTTGGTATTCGGTACTTTGCACACCTCATCAGCTTCGCAGACTGTTGACCGTATTATCGACGTATTTCCGGAAGGTCAGCAACAACAGATTAGGGTTCAGCTTGCAAACTCTCTTCAAGCAGTATTTGCACAAACCCTGTTGCCGAAGATTCAACCTGACGGAACTAAAAAAGGTCGTGTAATGGCTCAGGAAATCATGCTTGTAACTCCTGCTATTGCAAACCTTGTCAGAGAATCGAAAGCGGCACAGATTTATTCGACAATTCAGATGAACCAAGGTATGGGTATGCAAACCCTTGAAATGGCTCTCGCAAACTTGTACAAGCAAAAACTTGTAACGCTTGAAGATGCACTTTCAAAAACTTCTCGTCCTGAAGAATTAAAACGTATGATTAATACGTAGAAGTTAATAAGTGAATAGGTTACTGAGATAATAAGTTCGAAATCTTCGTTTCGTTCCAAATAGCGATGGTGTGCGAGCATAAGTTTAAACTTAATAGCTTTAATAACCGAAAATCAAAATGAATACTTATTTTAAGATACAAACACAAGGAGAATTTTATGGCTGTTAGACTTATTTTTCTTATTTTGATTGTGATGCTCTTCTCTTGGGGCTACCAAAACCTCAAGCCGGATGATTTTACAAAGGAGAATATTACGGAACAGATTAAGAAAGAAAAAACGATTAATGCTGTTCAAACAGCTCGTGAAAAACGATATCAGGAAGCTGAAAGGGCTATGCAGGATTAGTAGACGTAAGCGTCTTCTCTCAATTTGATTTCGTACATTGTTCCTGCAGGAATTGTGATATGTCCGCCTTTTGCACCGATTGCTAAAAGTGGTGAACCTACAAGGTTTACCGCATACACGATTATGCCCCCGATTGTCGGGAACGGTGAAACAAACACGCCTATAGGATTGTTGGAAAGTTTGGTCGAAGTCTTGCGAGATTTTTGGTAAATATGTTCCCCTTTATCAATTTGTGCATTAACATTTTTCCAGTATTTTCTTTCACCTTTTATGTTGTTGAAAAATATCTTTTTAGAATTGGCTTTGGTGATTTTTGCGTCAATGTTGTAAGTTTTGCCTTTGTATTGAATACTTGTAGCTTTCAGCACCAAAAGCCCACCGTTACCTGAGGCTTGCGGTTGATGAGATTCTACAACTATGCCCCTAAAAACTGTTCCTGCGGGAAGAGTTATGTAGCGTTGGGTCACAAGATTTGTCGAAACAAACGTCATGCCTGCCCCTGCACTGTTCCAATCTGAAACCTTCGTTTGAGATTTCACGGTGAATTTTGTGCCTTTTTTAATCTTTATCGCTGTCAAATCGTTTTTTGCAGAGGTGTTAGGAAGGTAGTTTTTAACCTTGCCGGTATTTTGTGAATAATTAATCACAGGCATTGTTTTGGGAGGTTGAACGGGTTGCGTCGATGTCGTTGTTTGAGCCGGCGGAATTGTTACGATGTTGCTTGTCTTTGATGTCGTAGTTGTTGTGGTTTTCGGCAATGCCGGAAGTGTCGTTTGCTGAATATGCTCTGTTTCAGGAATTGACGGCAACTGCTCCAGTTCAAGTTTTGACGGGTTGTAATTCTTTCGGATTTCCTCATCAACCGACATGTCAAGCTCAAGTGCAAACGCAGAGCCTGCACAAAGCTGAAACGCAACTATTAACAACAATAATTTCTTAAATTGCAATTAACCGTTCCCCACAAACTATTTTAATAACTCATTAATTGCTTTTGCAGCTTTCTTGCCCGCACCCATAGCGTTGATTGCGTTGGATTCGCCGACAGGAGCAACGTCACCGCCAGCATAAACCGTCGGAATATTTGTACATCTTGTTTCGCCGTCTACAGTGATATAACCACGCTTGTCAACCGCAATTTCAATACCTTCTGCGTCTGCTGATTTTTGAATAATCGGGTTTGGACCTGTACCGAGTGCAACGATTACGGTATCAAGTTCCATTGTTTCTGTTTTGCCAGTAGAAACAGGTCTGCGTCTACCGCTTTCATCAGGTTCGCCGAGTTCCATAACCTCAAGTTCTACAGCTCTAACGTAGCCGTCCTGCCCCAAAATCTCTTTTGGTGAATATAAGAATTTGAAAGTAATTCCTTCTTCTTTTGCGTGACGAATTTCCTCCAATCTTGCAGGGAGTTCTTTTTCCGTACGTCTGTAAATAATATAAACCTCTTTAAAACCTACACGGACAGCTGTTCTTGCTGCATCCATCGCAACGTTTCCGCCTCCAAAGATTGCGGCACGTTTCCCGACTCTTAAAGGTGTCGGGCTGTCAGGCTGACCTGCGTGCATAAGGTTTACACGGGTCAAAAATTCGTTTGCAGAGAAAACGCCGTTGAGGTTTTCCCCTTTGATGTGGAGCATTTTCGGCAATCCTGCACCCGAGCAAATAAAGATTGCGTCAAAACCGTCTTCTTTCAACTGTTTCAAAGTAATGGATTTTCCGACAACAACATTTTTATGGAAAACGACCCCCATAGCTTTGAGGTTTTCAATTTCTCTGTCCAAAACTGTTCTCGGAAGTCTGAACGGAGGAATGCCGTATCTCAAAACCCCGCCGAGCTTGTGAAGAGCCTCAAAAACAACCACTTCGTGACCGGCTTTTCTCAAATCTGCAGCGGCTGTAATTCCCGCACAACCGGAACCTACAATGGCAACTTTTTTGCCTGACGGTTTAATTTCAGGCATTGCGGCTTTTGTGTTGTCCCCGACATAACGTTCAAGAGCTCCGATAGCTACAGCCTCTCCTTTAATTCCGAGAATACAGTTACCTTCACACTGTCTTTCTTGCGGACAAACACGGCCGCAAACGGATGGTAACATACTCGTTTGGCGGATAATTTCGCCTGCTTTGTCGAGGTTATCTTCTTTTATTGCCTGAATAAAATCAGGGATATGAATGTTTACCGGACAACCTTGAACACATCTCGGATTTTTACAATGAAGACATCTTGAAGCCTCCAATTTTACCTGTTCAGGTGTAAGGTTGCTTTCTACAGGGTCAAAATTGTGTCTTCTTTGTTCTTTATCCTGTTCTTTTACGTGTTGTCTTTCAATAGCCATCTCGTATCCCCCTTTAATTCTAAAAATCTTCTTATATCAGATATTTTACTCTAAAATAACATTTTAGCAAGTAGGGAAGAGTGCGAATTCGCCGTTTACTTTTCACTTTTATTTTCTCTTTGTTCCCGTTATAATAAACCCGATGAAACAAATAATTCTATTTCTGATATCAATTTATCAAAAAATCTCAAAATATACCCCTGCGGTTTGCAGGTTCTACCCGACGTGTTCGGAATACACTCGACAAGCCATTGAAAAATACGGAGTGATGAAAGGCGGTTGGCTCGGGATTAAGAGAATTTGCAGATGTCACCCGAAACACAAAGGCGGTTACGACCCTGTTCCATAAGTTTATTTAACCCATTTGAAGCTCTTAACGTAATTGATACCGTTGATGTTGCCGTCAATATCTACCGCAAAAATTCTAAACAAATTGTTGTTGACGGTGTAGTTCGGAATTTTTCTGATTTCTGCCTCAAGTTCAGGCGACAACTCGTTTTTGTTCAATAATGGAATTGTGTTTAACAAGGTGTTGAGCGAGGCATTTTTCAAACGTCCGAAAACATTCGTGATGTTGTTGGAAAGAGTTCCGTAAACCTTCATGTTAGCAATCGAATTTACTATGTTGTAAGAACCCGTCAAATAAAGGTTCAAATCCTTTCCTTTTGAATAAATGTTGATGTCACGGGCAATTCCCTCGTCTACAACGTAACTTCCGCTAATGCTTTCAAATTCACCCGTTTTCAAAGGTGTAATCAAATCAATAATACCGTTAATCGAAAGTCCAGTAATTCCGCCTTTTGCAAGGTTTGCAGCTTTCAAAAGGTACTCAAGAGAACCTAGTTTTGGCATTCTGCCGTGTGAAACTTCAAAATCCCCGTTGCCGGAAAGTGTACTCATACAAGAAATTTGGCTCTTTCCGTTACAAATGAATGCCATATTTCCGCTTACTTTTCCGTAAAGTTGACCTTTCAAGTCAAACAGTGATTCTGAAATAGTCTGGGCACTGGAGTTTTTAATTTGCGAATTAAGAACGAGTTTTTTGTTGAGCAAATTGTATTTCAAATCCCCGCTAACGTTGCCGCCCGCAAGGTCAAACGCATAGTTATCGACATCAAAAAGCATATTGTTTGTAAGTATCGCATTTGCCTTAAAATTCGTTGCTTCAATCGCTTTGAGCTTAATCGTGTTTGCCGTAATTTCGCCGTTTTTAATTATGATATTCGACGGGTCAAAGTCTTTAGTCTGACCATCCGCTGCAATTTTTTGTTTATAAATATCAGCATCATAATCCTGAAGTGCCTGTGTAATTTTATTCAAATCGAGACTGTCAAAATGAAGTTTTACGTCCTTGATTTTTATCGGTAATTCGAGATTGTTGAGCATTTGAGCATTGAGCGTAATTTTATTCGTCATAATATTTGCATTTGATTTTATGTCGACAATATTACGTTTAAAATCAAAGTGCATGTCATTAACCGTTGCCTCAAAAAACGGAACATCGATACTTGTAACATCAAGTTGTCCGAGAATTTTCGGAGAAAGTGTCGTTCCGTTTATCAACAGGTCAGAGGTGAAAACGCCCTGTTTCATCAACGGTTTTTTAAAGATTACGTTGAAGATTTTTGCATCCGTAGGGTTGAGAGTTTTTATGCGGAAGTTGTTGAATTTGAGATTATTTTTGTCTAAGAATTCAAGATTTCCGCTTGCCACAACTTGAGTATTCGCAAAATCTCTGTTGTTCTGTGAGGTAATAATTTTGTCGTATTTAAAATGGTTTACCTTCAAATATGTTGGGGTCAAAACGCTGTCGAGATAAATTTTTACAGGATTTTCGCTGTCTCCAATGAATGCTCCCATATAATAAAGTGTCGAGTCCTCATCGAGTTTTAATTCTGTCTTGGTGTAAAGATTGTCAAGCGGTCCATGGATTTTTGAAGTGCAGTTCACATCCCCCTTCAACTTAATCGGATAAACCGATTTGTTGTTGAAAAGCTGATCAAAAAATTCCTGATTAGGTTTTGCATTCACATACAAATCCGTATACGGAGCTTTTTGTAAGTTGAGAATTTTACCGCTCAAATACAACGGCATTCTGCCCACAAAAGAATTGATATTGCCTAAATACAGCGTGTCGTTGTTCAAAAGAATGTGACCGTTTTGAATTTTAATGCGAGTACGTTTTGGTTTATACAAAACGCTTGTGCCGTTCAGTTGGGTGAACAAGCGGATTTTGTTGTCGTTGATTTTACTTGCGATGTTGATTTTTCCGTTGAATTGGGCAAAATCCTTGAGAGTGTTTTTGTATTGCGGATAAATTTCGCCGAGTTCAGGAAAATTGTTCAATGCGGCAATGTCAAACCCTCTGAAATTGATGTTTCCGCTAAAAATTTCCTTTCCGCTGAACATATTTTTGACTTCTACTTTTTCAGCAGAAAACGGATTGTTTTTGAAAGTTCCACGAATTGGCGAAACCGTCAGGTGAAGATTTTTCAGGTTGAAGGTCGAATTGTTGTTCAAAATAATTGATTGTTTTGAACCTCGGTTGTTGTATATTTTGCCGTTCATTTCCAGCCCGTCAAAGTGGATTATGCCGTCGGCTTTGCCTTTGTAGTGCGACGTAAATGCCGTATTTATTGATTTTAAATCCTTTATGTATGGAATTCTTTGGTCTAATTTTGAAGCGATTTCAATCCCGTCACCTGCATTAAATTTGTGCGAATAGGTGTTTGCGTTGATGACTTTGTTTTTAATCGTCCCTGACGAGTAGATTTTTGAATTGCCGATTACCGTTGACACGTCAAAGTCGCCGTCGTTGTTTTCAAAATTAATTCTTCCCGAAACATCCTTGAACACCGCAGGAAAATCGTGAATTGTTATTGTTGCGGAATGCGGATCAACATGCCCTTTAGAGAAAAGGTTTTCGTTGAAAACGATTTCATCGCCACTTTTGATGTTGCCAGTCATATTCAGGTACAAATCCATTTTCCCGAAGGCCGTGTTAATTGGTTTAACGACTTCTTGCAATTCCGCAAGCATCGGTGAATCGTGGATAACCTTTAAAAAGTCCCTTACGTCCTGATTGTTTGCAATCGCCGTAACATCCATACCGCCCGCAAGTGAGCATTTGCCGAAGACCTTCACAGGCAAATTATTCAAGGTTGCGTTGTTCGTCTGAAATTTTACATCTCTGTCGTTGAAAACAATTCCGCCTTCAATATTCTTTACCAAAACATGATGAATGTCGTTAAATTCTGCTTGAGCTCTGTGAAAATTCATCGTGCCCCAAGCATGCGGTTCTGTTTTTGTACCTGCAGCTCTAAGGTTTATGTTTCCAAATCCGCCTATCGTCATCATTTCGGCAGGACCTATTTCAAATTTCAAAATATTGTGGAGTGGAAGAATAACCTCTTGAGCTTTTGCTAAGTTGATGTTTTTTGTGCTCGTAATTCGTAAATCCGAGCGTCTGTCCACAAAAAGTTTGAATGTTCCGTTGACGTCAACCTCTTCTTTCGGGTCAGTTGCGATATTTGCATGTAAAGTCATAGTCCGCTTATTCAGTGACAATTCGACCTTTGCACCCTCTTTTGTATTAGGAATTCTTTTTATTAAATACCCGTCTGTAATCAGGAATTTACCGAACAGTTCAGGTGAATTTGCAACACCTTTGATTTCGATATTTCCCATTGCATTTGCATAAAATATGTGCTTTTTCAAAAGATAAAAGTTGAATTCCGGCAATAATTTTTCATATCCCGGAAGCAAGGTGATAATGTTTTCGGCACGGGAAGGGTTCAATGCCACCTTCAAATTCAGGTGGGGCATTTTTGAGTTGAGCTTTGTAACGTCCCCGTTTGCTGCGATATCAATATTTTTTGCGTTAATCGTTAATTTGTCAAAATGCACCCCGTTTCGCAAGGTTTTTATGGTGCTTTGGATTTCTAAAAGCCCGTCACAATAGGTAGATTGAGCAATATCAGAGTTCATAAGCCCGAAATCGTTCAACTTCAAATCCATATCAATTTTTTTGTGCTTATCTTTTTGAACGGTTGTGGATGCCGTAAGGTTAAGAATTCCCTTAGTATTTTGATATTTGCCTTTTGAAAGTGCCTTGATATACGTGCTGAACGGTGCTAAATCAAGGTCTTTGATGTTTGCGTCCAGATAAATTTTATCCTCGTCAAGACGGTTCAGCGGTAATTGCAGTGCCGTTTCAAGATTGAGTTCGGAGCTTTTGCCGTTTGTGACAATATTTGAGAGCAGTTTTGCCTGAATTTCTTTATCTTTTTTGTAATCCTTTACGTGCAAGAGTTTGCCGTCGATAACGGCATCTTTGTTTTGGTTGTTGTCGTGGAAATAAATTTTGTAATCCTGCAACTTGATTTTTGCTTCCGTGAGTGGAAGTTTCGGGTTAGAATTCATCACGATAGGATAATCGCCGAGTTTGAGCATAGAATTCTTTTCCAAAGTCAAATAGGCAAAGGAATTTTTTGCACTAAAATTAGCGAGGTGCAATTTCTTCACAAGCAACGGCAAAAGTGAAATTTTTACCGCAGGCGTTTCAAGGTATAGAGCTTTTGAGCCGTTTTTGTTAAATACCGAAACCTCATCAGCATTCACCCAAATTGCGGGCAAAAGCCCCATTTTAAACTTAGGATTTTTAATCTCAGTTTTAAACGGGGATGTCGAGCTGATTTTCTGTTGAGCAAAATCTACAAAGTTCGCACTATTCAGTACAGTCGGAATTCCCCAATAGTAAATTCCGTACAAAACGGCAAGTGAAGCTATAATAATTATCGGTGTTTTTCTGCTCATACTCTTGTTTTTATTATAAACCTAAGGCATGCTTTTGCCAATACGTAATTTTAAATCTTATCAATTTGTTACCCGAAAATTTTGCGGGCGACCGTCCCCCTAGTCCATAGAAATTTTAGAAGACATTTCAGCGACAATTCTTGCGATATCAAATCCGCCGATAGCAACCTCCAAAATTAACTGGCAATTAATAAGCACGGTTTCGCTGTATTCCATTGTATCTACATTTATAACGTTGAATTCTACAAAATCATCTCCGGCATAAACCAGTTTGCCGTATTCACTACCTGTTGCCCAATGGATAAACATATATTGGTTTTCAAAATCTTTAAGTTTTTCTACTAAACGCATAATCCCTCATCCTATATATAATATATTTTAGTCATTTTTTTAGAGAAGTCAATAGCGGGCGTTATTTTCAAACGGGCGAAATAAGCAAAGCTTATTTCGCCCGACAACAATTCGTTATTACATCTGTTTGTAGAGTTCGATTTGTTTTTCGGTCAAATTTTTCGGGATTATAATTTTTACTTTTGCGTTCAAGTTTCCGAAACCGCCGTCTTTTTTAGGCAAGCCTAAATTTTTCAACCTTAGCATTTGTCCGGAAGAAGTTCTTGGCGGAATTTTTATCCCGATATTTCCGTGTAATGTAGAGATTTCTTTTTTTACCCCTAAAACTGCTTCAGGTGGCGTGATCTCAACTTCTTTTGTCAAATCAACCCCGTCGACTTGGTATTCCTTGTCCGCAAAATGGATTATCAAATACAAATCGCCTGTCTGACCGTAACTGTCCGTTTTTCCTTCGCCTTTAAGTCTTACCTTCTGACCTTCTTTAACTTCAGGTGGAAGTTTTACCTTAATAGATTTATTTACCGTAGTATAACCGGTTCCGCCGCAAGCAGAGCAATATCCGCCACCTGACGGGCATTGAGTGCATTTGCTTATTTCGGAAAAGTTTACACTAATCGGTTTCTTGTTAAAGACGTCTTTTGCGGTAATATTCAGGGTTTTGGTAATATCAAGGGCTTCGGTTTTTGGGGCTGATTGCGTTTTGCGAGTTCTTCTGCCTTGAGAAGCTTGTTGTGCGGCTCCGCCAAAGTCAAATCCGCCGAAATTCATACCCTGAGAGTGAGCACCTCTACCGCCACCTTGACCCATCATCATGTCGCCGAAAAGTGAACTAAAGAAGTCCGAAAAACCGCCCATATCTTGTCCGCCAAAGTTAAAGCTTTGATACGCCCCGCCTTGACCTCCGCCAAAATTGAATTGTTCAAATCCAGGAGGTGGTGTGTAACTTTGACCGCCTTGCCAATTCGAGCCGAGGCTGTCATATCTCTGACGTTTGGTTTTATCCCCCAAAACCTCGTAAGCTTCATTGATATCTTTGAACTTACTTTCAGCCTCTTTTGTTTTGTTAACATCGGGGTGATATTTTCTTGCTAATTTTCTGTATGCCGATTTAATTTCGGCTTCCGTGGCATCACGTTTGACACCTAATATATCATAATAATCTTTGTATTCCATGTTTCGTATCTCCTATTATAATGATAATATAAAATTACAAAAACCTCGGAATACTTAATTATTTTTTAATTATAGCAATCAGGAATTAAGAAAAGTGAATGCTTAAACGAATTGTAATCAGCACCGTTTACACGTATATTTTCTATTTTCGCATAAAAATAATTTTTGCTATAAAAAACTCCCATCTTTAAAAAGATGAGAGTTTTTAAGCTTGTTTTTGATACAAAAACTAGTCTTTAGCGTGTCCTGCAGTACCCAAAACGTCACGCATTTTGTGCATAACCATTTCTTTAACAGCAGTTCTGCCAGGTCCCATGTATTCACGTGGGTCGAATTTTTCAGGGTGTTCAATAAAGAACTCTCTGATTGTAGATGTCATAGCCAATCTCAAGTCAGTATCAATGTTGATTTTTGCAACACCGTGTTTAGAAGCGTAGTTAAGCATATCTTCCGGAACACCTTGTGCATCAGGCAAGTTACCACCGAATTTGTTACATTTAGCAACAAATTCTTTCGGAACTGATGATGAACCGTGCAATACCAACGGATAATCATAACCAACTGCTTCGTTAACAGCTTTTTTAATTTCAGCAAGTCTTTCAAAGTCAAGTTTAGCTTCGCCTTTGAATTTGTAAGCACCGTGTGATGTACCGATAGCTACAGCCAAAGAATCACAACCTGTTTCTTTAACAAATCTTGCAGCTTCTTCAGGATCTGTGTAAGTTGAATCTTTAGCGTGAACTTTAACGTCATCTTCAACACCTGCCAATTTACCGAGTTCAGCTTCAACTGAAACTCCACGCGGGTGAGCATAGTCAACAACTTGTTTTGTTAACTTGATGTTTTCTTCCAACGGGAATCTTGAACCGTCGATCATAACAGATGAGAAACCACCATCGATACAAGCTTTACAAATTTCAAAATCAGCACCGTGATCCAAGTGCAAAGCGATAGGAACTGTAGTTGTAGCCAATGCAGCTTCAACCAATTTAATCAAATATGTTTGGTTAGCATATTTTCTTGCACCTGCAGATACCTGCAAGATGATAGGTGATTGAGTTTCTTCTGCTGCTTCAGCAATACCTTGCAAAATTTCCATGTTGTTTACGTTGTAAGCACCGATTGCATAACCGCCAGCGAGTGCTTTTTTGAACATTTCGCCTGTTCCAACTAATTTTCTTTCACTCATTTGAGTTCTCCTTCTTTTTGTAAAATATTTTACACATGTGTAAAATATAACAAAAAAAGTTTTTATTCAAGCGATAAAGCGACAGATTGTTCAAAAATGGTTAAGAAAGGTTAAAATCGTATATAATACTTTACAAATTGCGGAAACACTGCTATAATCTGCACAAATGGGTAAATGAATACGGGTTATATGAAGAACGGTAGCAAAAAATATTTTGCTCGGGTTTTTGTATAACAAATTATTTAATGCGACTAAGAAAAAGTAAAGGGGTTAAATTATTATGGCAATAGCACCTGTAATGAATGTAAATTTCAAAGGAAATGCTTACAACGCAAGTTTTAAAGGCAAAGAAGTCGATGAAGACAATTTTGCAACACCGTCACCGTCACAAAGTGCTGGATTTATGAAATCTGTTCCTGTTATCGTGATGATGGCAATGAGTCCGCTAAATGCAGTTAACGTAGATGCAGGCGAAAAAATGGGTACACCTGTTACAACAGAAATGGCTGAAATGGCAAAAGCTCCGGGCGTTCCGGCTATCGGTAATCTTTTCGACAATATTGAAATTGCAGCTGCAATAGAGCCAAACTTCAAACGTATCAAACCCGGGAAATATGTCATTGAGCCTCACACTACAGATGCAAACGAAGATGACGTAGAACAAATTTATTTGAGCTATGTAAAACCGAATGGAACAGCATACAGGATGAGAGTTCGTTACTTGATTGACTGTGGAGATGAGGGGCGTGGTGATGCTCGCAGATTTATTGTTGTCGGAAATGAAATAAAGAAAGATGGGACAGAGTCTGCTACCAGTGTAAGAAATCCTAGCGTTACAACACATCAAAAATTGAGCGGAATACAAACCCCGGGGGGTGTGATTAAGACTTTTTTGAATACTGCTCAAAACAATACAAAAATTAAATACATTCAATTAAGAGCCGGTGACGGTTCAGATAGTCAGTGGCTCCATGATGAAGATATATTGGGTGCTCCTGACAGTTTGTTGAAAGAATTAGGCTATAGTTCGGCAAAAATAAGAGAATACAGAGAGGCTGATAAAAAAGGTCGTATTGCCAGTGGCAGATTTTTTTAAAATATAAATTTTTGTAACGATGTAAAAACATGTTGAAATTGAAGATTTCGGCATGTTTTTACATGTGTAGAGTACAAGTGAAAGTATAAAGATGTCTAATTTAAACGTTAATGGTAATTATGAAAGCAAAATAGCACAAACGGGCTCTACGGTGTCATCTACCCAAACGCAACAGACTAAAGATCCGAGTTCTTTGTTTGGTAAAAAGGAACGTTGGGTTGAGCTTGGGTTAACAAAAGAGCAATATAAAGACCTTTGTGCCCAAGATCCTGCTTTTGCAACAAAATCATTAGACGAACAGAAAAAAGTTCTTGCCGGGCTGGATGTTGAAGTTGCGGCTCCACCGGAAGAGGCTCAACAACCTGCTCATACATCGGAAGCTACTGGAACGGTTCAAGCAAACACAACAACAGAAACTGCGAAAGCTGCGACCGCTCAACCTACGGAAACTCAATCTGTAGAAAATAAGCTTGCGACAACCGCAGAAATCACTCAAGCAGAAACCGTTGAGGAGGAATCGCAGCCTGCACAAAAAATACTCACCAAAGCAGAGATTGATGAGCGAAAAGCTTTCAATAAAATGGGTACTGAAGAAAAATTGAGTATAATTATTGAAGACTATGCCCAAAATAGCTACATGTTTGGTGATGCTTATAATCGTCACAAGGAGGAAGACTGGAACGCTTTATCTTCTGAAGCAAAACAGGCAGAAGTTGAGAAATCAAAACAACATTTAAATGAAATTATTCAAAAGTACGATTCGCAAACTTCTGAAAAAGGAAAAGTAACAGATACTGAAACATTACTGAAAGATCTTTTGCAATCAAATGATAAAAATGGTGATACCAACAAATTTGTAAACGATCTATTAGACTCTCTTCACACGGATCTTGAAATCGCAAAACAAAATGAATATTCAATAAAAGATTTCGTAACAGAAGAACCTGAAATGAAAGATTATTTGACCTATAGGTATATAGACAGCATATACAAAAATAGTCCGAGCGATGCAGATGAGGCTCTTTCTGCAAGCGACAAACATTATTTTTCTCAAAAGACTATTACATTAGAAGCATTTAAGTCATATTTAATAAAAGAAAGAGGTGCAGACCAAAATTATCAACCGTGTTTTGATGAAATAACTCCTTCTGAGTTAAAAAAGAATGGTATTAGTGATAAGGATTTTTTCAAGATTACGACAACATACTATGAAGAAAAAACTGCCGAATACAACAAAATGTCAGGCGCCCAAAAAGCAAGCCTTACGGACGCTGAAAAACTGTCCTATGAATACATGGAACGAGAATTGGCTGCAAGAAACAAACTTGCAAGCACAAACATCGGCAAAATGTTTTTATATGGAAATGAAGAATTCAAAGAACCAGTTCCAGAGTCTCTGTTGCATAAAATGTTGAAAGAAAAAGAAGCCGGTTTTGAGAAGTTCCAAACCCGTACGCAAATTCGCGTGCTTTCTGCTGCACTTGAAAAATCATCTAAAAACGAAGAAGAATACGCAAAGAATTTGTCTGCATGTATTCAGACGGCAATGGCAGAAGGAAAAGTTGAGCTTGTTGATAACTTATTTAAACTCGGGATGAAAAAGTGTCCGAATAAACTTGAGAGTTTATTATCAAGTAAGGCAGCGTTCGTAGTCGGTGTCGCACATAAAAATGAGATGACCGCACCGCAAGTCACAATCTTAGCTGAAAGAGGCGAGGAATTTGAGAGTCCGGAAGATAGAACTACTGCGGCAAGTGCCATACGAACCAATGCCCCAAAGGCTCATAGAGTGACTTTAGCTAGCGTTTATATCAATGCAAAAGACCAAGAAACCCGTGACGGTGTTGTTAACTTACGTAACGACGCCAAAGACGCAAAAACTCAAGCAGAAGTCGATAAAATTATTACCGAAAAAGGTAACATCAAAACTAATGCTCTTGCTATTGACACAACCCAATTATTATTCCAAGAAAATCAGATTGATTCTTTGGCGCGTCATACGAAAGATGCAAATCCGGAACTTTTGAAAATTGCAACGAAAGTTCCGTCGAGATTGAAACAATCAGCAGATGCAGGTAAAATTGTATTTGATGCAACACAAAAAGTTAAAGATAAAAAAGTCCGAGTAGAAATTCAAAACTCTTTGGCTGATGATGTCATAAAATACAAAAATGCAGCAGATCAGATTGCAATGCACCAAACCTTGATGACTTCTAAAGATGAAGCCGTTTTGACCCATGCTGCAAACAACATTTACAAATATCAAGAAGCGGCACAAGCCAAAGCCCTCGATGCGACAAAAGCCACAGGCAACACAAAAGCTATCGATGAGGCGATGAAAAACTACGACAAATACTCAAAATCTGTTCAGCAAGAACCTAAATATAAGGAAATGCAACGAGAAACAGAGGTTCGTAAAACTCGAGAAATTGCAGAACAAGTCGCAGATTTCCACGCTCAATATGAAAAACTTACGGGACAAAAACTTGATGTTTCCTCAAAAGCTAGTGACACTGAAATTAAAATGGCGTATGTCAAGGAATTTTTGAATGCCTCACCTCAAGAGCAGTTCAAAATGATTAGCAAAATTCCTGCAAGTTGGCAAACTACAGTATTTTCAAGAATGGCCCAATATTGTCCGCAAATGCTCACAGGACTTGTAAAACAAGGTTACGGTAAATCAATTTTAAATACTCCGGGACTTTCTCTTGATGTTATTTCTGCGGTGATTAATGCAATGTTAGTTCAACAGAATTCTGATAAAAAATCTGCAATAAAATATGTAAAAGCTCACAAATCCATGTTTAGTGATGCAACTTTAGAAAAAGTTGAAGAACTCACCGCACAAGACAAACCTAAAAAGGCTCAACACTCCATGGCTCCTGCTTTCGGTACGGTAAAAGGTGCACTTCGTCCGGTGAAGAGTGCGATTTATCCTGACACGGATCAGCTTGACGTTTATAATGCTTAATTACAAGACCGGCATGGTGATTTGAAATTCAGTCTTTTTACTTGTTGATTGGACAAGTTTTAAGTCTGCACCTTGAGCGGAAAGATTGTTTTTGCAAATGTACAAACCCAAACCGCTACCCGTTTTTTTAGTAGTAAAGCCTTCCGAAAAAATTTCTTTTTGAGCGGATTGTGAAATCGGTTTGCCGTTATTTGACACGGAAATTGTGGCAATTTTATCTTTGACATTAGCTGTCAAAATTATTTCGCCTTTAATATCAATCGCCTCAATGGCATTTTTGATTAAGTTAATAAGGCAAGCCAAAAATTTGTTTTTATCGACTTTTACAAGTCCGTCGGATTTTACGAGAGTGTTGATTTTAATCTCTTTCTCGTGGGTATAAACGCAACCCAAAGAGGCACTTTCAAGCAAAAGAGCACTGATTTCGCAATTTTGCGGGGAATAATTGTTGACGGATTTTAAATCAATCAGAGAATTGCTAATCATTTTGACTGAAGTTTGAATACATTCGATTGCTCGAGAAATCGAGTCGTTTTCAATCCCGTCTTTTATCAAATGTTTTTTGATAATTTCGCAATACACATCGCAAATTGATACCTGATTACGAATTTCGTGAGCAATACATCTTGTTTGTTCTTGGAGTAATTCCGCCGATAGTGTCATTTTTGCCTTTCTTAGGGTTTTTTATAAATAAAAGGTTCAGCCCTAAAATCCCTAAAGCTGAACCTTTGTAATCGTTTGATAATAATTAAGCTGAAATTTTTGCACGAACTTTGTTAGCAAAACCGTTGTTCAATGCGTAAAGAACAGCTTGAGTTCTGTCGTTTACCTGCAACTTTTGGAAAATATTGTTTACGTGTGTCTTGACAGTAGTTTCGGATATAAATAATTTTTTTGCAATACACTTGTAGTTATTACCCTGTGTGAGTAAATCCAAGACATCTTCTTCTCTTGAAGTCAGATATGTCAAGAGATTTTCTTCGTTTGAAGATTTAACTTCATCTTTGAAGGATTGTTGGAAATATTCAAAAAATCTTGAAGAAAGAGCTGACGGCAAGTAGATTTTACCGTTCAAAACTTCGTCGATTGCATAAATCAACTGAGCAGAAGCCATAGTTTTTAACACATATCCCTTAGCACCTATTTTCATAGCTCTGAAGATCAAATCTGCATCATCATATCCGCTCAATGCAATAATTTTTGTACCGAGTTCAAGCTTGCCTATTTCTTGAATAGCTTGCAAACCGTCTTTTTCTGGCATATTGATATCCATCAAAACCAAGTCCGGACGATATTTTTTAATCAAGTTGATTGCGATATTGGCACTGGTTGTAGTCCCAACAACGTCATAACTCGTTTCGAGCGTAATAAGCTCTTTTACCCCTCTCAAATGGTCTGCATTGTCGTCTACCAACAAAATTCTGGCTTTTCTCTTAAACTCTCTCATCTTATTCCCCTCATTAGTTTACTAAGTTATCGTTTTCTACACTTTATATACTACTATTTTTGGAGGGTATTCTTCATCCATGCGTTGATTGATATCAGGGGGTGTAAAGCATGATTTATTGATGTAATACTTTAGATTGAGGAACCCCTCAACCATGCTCTACACCATGATTTGGGGCATGATTGATATTTTGGATTGAAAATTTTTACTTAGTACGATTAGTGTAGACTTTATGGTGGAAATCTTCTATAATATGAGTATGGAAATTTCTATTATTTTATTTGTAATCGGTTTTATTTTGGGTGGAATTGCCGTTTATATTCCGCAAATGCTTACCAAAAAGCAACTTACTGAGCAGATGAATTTGCATTTTGAAAACACTGCAAACAGAGTTTTTAGAGAAAGTGCGAGCAGTTTGACGGAATTGAACCGAGAAAACCTTGAGGATTTTTACAAAAAGTTTAAAGAAAAGATTGAAGACCTTCAAAAAGCTGAAAGTGAACATTTCACGGGCTTTGACAGAAATATAAAGAACTTTTTGGAGGCCGGAAATAGGATTTCGCAAGATGCGGCAGCTCTTGTTAATGTTATGAAGTCCGACAACCGCACACAGGGACATTGGGGCGAAATCGTTCTTGAAAAAGTTTTGGAAAGTTCGGGCTTGCGAAAAGGTGAAGAGTATACCGTGCAAGAAGGAACATCAGAGGGCAGACCCGACGCAACCGTGTATTTGCCCGATAACAGATGTGTTTTTATTGACGCAAAGACTTCTTTTGCATCGTGGGACGGTTATGTGAACGCTACGGACGAAAACGAAAAAGAAACATATCTTGCGGAATTTATTAATTCCACCAAGAACCATATCAAGGGGCTTGCGGGCAGAAAATATTCAAATGACGAAAAATCCTCGGAGATTGTTTTGATGTTTATCCCGATTGAAGGGTGTTATTCTTTAATGTTTTGCGAAAACTGCAATTTGTGGGATTATGCGTGGAAAAATAACATCATGCCGGTATCGCCGTCTACTTTACTTGCGGCGTTAAAAATCATCAATGCGTTTTATGTTACTGACAAAAAGAATAAAAATGCCGAGGAAATGGCGAGATTGTGTATCGGTATTCACGATAAATTCGCGTCACTTCTGGAGGAACTCTTGAAAATCCGCACGATTTTGGACACCTCAATCAAAAAACTTGACGGAAAAGGCAATATTTTAGGGCAAATCAAAAAACTAGAACCCCTTTGCGGAAACACGACAAAAGAACTTGTCCAAATTACGCAATTCTCAGACGATGGCGAAAACTAAGCGTTGAGAATTTCTTTTTCTTTTAATGCAGTTGCAATTTCATCAATAATCAGGTTGATTGCCCCAATTCGATTTTCAGCAGTTGTAACAGGTCTGCCTATAACAAGATAATCAACACCCGCCAAAATCGCATCACGAGGAGTATCTACACGCACCTGATCGTTTACGGACGCCCAAGTCGGACGGGTAGCAGGACATACAACGATAAAATCTTTGTCAGGAATTTGTTCTCTGATACGTTTTGTATCCTCGGCACTTGCAAGAACTCCGTCCAAGCCCGAGTCATAAGCGACTTTTGCCAACTGCAAAACGTAATCCTCCAAACTTCTTTCAACACACAATTCGGTCGTCAAAGTTCTTTGACCAAAACTCGACAATAGAGTAACCCCGAGAATAACAGGAGGCTTTTTCTCCAATCGTTTACAACAGGCTCTTACTGCTTTTACCGTACCGGTAATCATTTTTGAACCGCCTTGAATGTGAACGTTAAAGAAATGAATATTATTTTTTACAAGGTTGATACTTGCTTTTTGAACGGTATTCGGAATATCGTGGAACTTGCTGTCGTAGTAGCATCTTCCGCCCAACTCTTCAATAAGTCTTACTGCCTCAAAACCGTATGAAACAATCAATGGCAAACTTATTTTGAAATAGCCGACGTAATCCTTCAATTCAAGCACCAATTCTCGAACTTCGTCCAAAGTGTCAACATCAAGTGCCAAAATAATTCTATCTTTTGCCGATTCAGGTTTTATCATTTCTTAACTCCACAAAAACATGTATCTGCCCTATTTTAGCATTTTAAAAATTTATTGCAAGTCATTCGTGCTTTTTGAACCTCCTATAAAGTTATGTAAACATTTCTTCAAAATCCTAAAGTTTTTGAAAAAATATTCCGACATATATTCTGTAAAGGTTAGAATACTATGTTTGATAATTACTATACAAAATACGAAGATGCTAAAAACTTTATAAATTTGCTTAATGCAAAAGAGATTGTGACAGAGTTTGAAAAGAAGGGTAAGCTTACTGCAGAGGAGTACGCCTACCTTTCAAAGGCTTATATCTATACAAACGAAACCCCAAAAGCAATTAATGCTGCAAAAAAATCGGTTAAACTCGACAAAAATTACCCTTACGGCTATATAAGACTTGCCTTTGCTTTGGGCAAAAACGGTGAAAAGTTAAAAGCAAAACAAGCCGTAGAACAAGCAGAAAAAGTTGCGGAAGAGAACTGGTTTTTTGATTCCTTCTTTGCAGCACTTTTCGGTTGGTTAAAAGAAGAAGACAAAAAAGATTTTTATTTGGCAAGACTTATGAATTGCAATTCTACCACCCCTGCATATTATTATGCTGTCGGATTTGCCCTCAGCAGACCGGAAATCGACGAGTGTGACAAGGCTGTTGAATATTTTTTGAAGGCAAAAGATTACAAAAACCAATACGAACTATTTTATAAGTTGATGTTGACTTATGCAGACCTTGAGGACTGCGAGAATTCAATAAAGTATTGTGACAAATTGTTGGAACTTGGTGAAACCCCTGACCTTCTCTACAGAAAAGCAAAACTCTTGATGTACGAAGAAGAGTACGAAAAAGCTGTTCCGTTTTTAAGAAAATATTACAAAACAGGCGAAAACAAAGCTGTCGCCCTCAAAAATCTTGCTGCAATCTTTGCACTGCTTGAGGATGATGAAAGTGACAAACCGCTGAAATATTTGAAATTTGCAGAAAGAACACTCCCGCCGAGTGAAGATATTTACTCTCTGCTTGCGAAAACTTACGAAAACAGAAAAGAATATGAGAAGGCAATCGCCTACAGCAAAAGAGTTTTAAAACTCGACAACACCGATACTGACGCCTTGAGCAGAATTTCCTACTGTTATTCTCGAATGAAAGAACCTGAACTCGCTGCACTTTACGCTGACAAAGCTCTATTGCTTGAGCCGAACGAGGCATACGGCTATTACAGAAGAGGCAATATTTATGCGGATATGAACGATTTTCAAGGTGCTGTCGAATGCTATGAAAAAGCAGTTGAGCTTGAGCCGACGGATTCAGACTATTATGCAAATGTTTCTTACGCTTATTCAAAACTCAACAAGCACGAATTGTCCCTTGAATTTGCAAACCGTGGACTTTTGGTAAATAAACAGGACGGTTATTTGAACTTTAGAAAGGCATGGGCACTTCAAGAACTCGGTAAATTTGATGAAGCAATCAAATATTACCAAAGATGTATTGAGGCAAACGAAAACTACGTAGACGGCTACGCAAACATTTCATACTGCTACTCAAAAATGAAAGAGTGGAAAAAATCAATTCTTTATGCAAATCAAGCCATCTTGGTGAACAAAGATTACGCATACGCACACTATAGAAAAGCGTGGGGCTTGCATTTTACGGAACATTTTGAAGAAGCTAAAGAATCTTATGAATACGCACTAAAGCTCGATCCGTCAGACACATTCAGCTATGTAGGTTTGGCTGCAACATGCCTGAACCTCGACGATGCAAAAGATGCTCTTTCGGCGGCAAATAGTGCAATTCTGATTAATAGAGATTATGGCGAAGCCTACTACTTTAAAGGTGTTGCTCTCAGTACTCTCGGTAAATCCAAAGAAGCCGAAAAATCCTTTATAAAAGCCAAAGAGCTAGGATATGTAAAATAGAGGTGAAGGGTGAAGTGGTCTGTCGGCATTCAAAGGGTGGCTACTTTTTCTGTTCTTCGACCGAATTCTTTATATCGAGTGAATATTTGTGCTTTTGTCTGTCGTAGGTGTAAACCGAATAACTGTCGCCATCTGAGGTGATTTTTATTGAATTGTTCATATCCGTTCTGTAAATTCTTGTGTTTCTCAATACATCCAGTGTCCCTCGTCTTGGGTGTCCGAAAGGGTTTCTGCCAGTTGAAATAATTGAGATTTCAGGAGTAATCGACTCCAGCATTTTTCTGTCGACAACCCCTTTTGCACCGTGGTGTCCCACCTTCAAAACTTCAATCTTTTGCGGAATATCTTTTTGAACCTGTCTGAACGCTTCAACGCCCGCATCGCCCATAAAAAGCATTTCAAAATCTTTGTATTTTGCAAACGTAATTATTGAATTTTCGTTGTCGCTTTTGCTGTTTGCTTTGAAATTAGTGAGGCTAAAATCGCCTTCCGAATAAAAGTTTTCATTGTTTTGTGCAAGATGTGCAGGGATTTTCTTTTCACGAATAGTTTTATAAATATTGTATGAGGTGTAGGATTTGTTGTGCCAAGTGTTGATGTAAACCTTCTTAATCCTCAAATCGTTCATCAAATCAACAGCACCGCCCGAGTGGTCGTTGTCAAAGTGGGTTATCACAAGTCCCTCAATATCTTTTATTCCACGGTCTTTCAGGTATTTTGAAATAATGACTTTTGCTTGAGAAGATCCGCCTTTGTAGGCAGCTTTGCCGGTATCAATTATAAAATATTTATTTTGCGGTGATTTCAAAAGAAACGCATCGGCATTTTGAACATCAAATGCGATTACCTCAAAATCCTTTGATGGCGGATTAATCATCAACAAAATCAACACAAATGCCAAAAGTGAAGTCGTACCCAAAGTCTTTTTAGAAAATCCTGATTTTATAGAATAAGTCAAAATCAAAATTATTGCATAATAAATCAAAATTTGCAAAATGCTCGGGTGAGTTGTTGTTAAAAGTGATAACGGTAATGTAGAAAAGAAATTTGAAATAAAAACTAAAATATCTAAGAAAAATTTAAGGAAGAAGTCAAAAATTTGGCATATAAAATTCGCAATCGGCTGAAATATCGCAAGAACAGAGCTAACAAAACCGCCAAAACTTATCACACTCAAAAACGGCATAATCGAAATGTTTGCAAATACCGAATAGAGGGAAAAAGTATTAAAATAAAACATCTGAATAGGAGCAACCCAGATTTGAGCAATAATCGGAATTAACACCGCCCCGCTCAACCACTCGGGAATTTTTGTGTCCTTCAATCTTGCAAACACGACATTTGCAGTTGTCAAAAGTCCGAATGTTACAAGAAAAGAGAGCTGAAATCCGACGTCATTAATATATGCCGGATTGTAAATCAACATTAATGTCGCGACTAATGCTAAAAGTGCGACACTGTGTGCGTCACGGTCAATGAGTTTTCCGACAAGAATAAATAAAAGCATTAATGCTGCTCTGATAACAGAAGGGCCGAGTCCTGTCATAAGAGTGTATAAAATTATGACAGCCATTCCGCTTATGACTGTTAGTTTGTACGGAACTTTTAACCTTCGCAGTATAAAATACCAAAATCCGTAAATAAAGGCGACATTCATGCCGGAAGCCGCTAATATATGCAATAATCCGGAATTTACAAAAGACGATTTAATATAATCGGGCGGGGCAACTGCATCATCTCCAAATACAATTCCTCCAAGGATTTCCAGATTAGGGCTTTTTAGAAATTGAGAATGGGTTTTTATAATTCTGTTGCGAACATTATTTAATTCTTGCAGGAATTTCCATTTAGGTGAAAGTTTTGTATTAATCTCGACGCAATCAGTTTTGTCTGCGTAAAATACCGTGTAAGTTTTAAAATTCCTCAAATATTTTCCGTAATCAAATTGGGACGGATTACTTGCCCTGAAAGGAGTTCTGAGTTTACCTTTAATTTTGTACGTGTCGCCGATGTTGAAGTTTTCAAAATTTTTCTCTGCTTCATCCGTTAAAGTTACTAAGGTTTTTCCGCTCACGCTATCGTTTCCCAATTTTGTGACATCAAAGAAAAATTTAATTTTTTCAGGAGAATTTCCTGTTGGTATTGTTACTATTTGACCTGTAATTACTGTATCTTGCGGAGTCTTTTCCAAAAGTATATCTGAGTTTTTTATTCTGCAATACGAATTGAAAAATCCGAAATAAAAAACGAATATCCAAAAAAGGATGTATTTGTAAGATATATACCGCTTTAGCAGAACAAAAATCGTCGCAAGAGTGATGATTGCAGCACAAATAATTCCGCAGTCGTTAAAATATGACATTATCCCCAGCATGAACACAAGAGCGGTTATAAACATTATTGCGTTTTTATTTTGCAAATAGTTTATTATATTTTCTCTCATGCAAAAATTTTACCACGAAATTATACTTACTTGAATATCAAAGAGTTCTTCTTATTTTTGTCAGATGGTACAAGAAGCGGTTGAGTTGCTTGAGGTTGTGGTTGATTATATAGCTTTGGCTGAGTTGAGCTTATGTTTTGTGAAGATTTGAAAGCTCGTGTCGCAATGGCTGTAATATATTTGTCATCAAGGTGTGCAAAGTCAAAAAGAATTACTCCGTTGATGTCAAGCTTTCTGGTTTCGTGAATTTCTCTTATTAAATCTTCTTCACTACCGCCCATAAAGGTTACAAACAAACCTGCAAAAAGGTCTGTGTCAGCTGCCTTGTGCGACATAACCTCTGTCAACATAGAATTCAAGGTATTTGAGTTACAAGTCAAAAACAGAGGTGTAAAACCTTTTATATAATTGTTTTCAGACCATGCTTGCCAATCTTGTTGCTTGAGCGAAAGTGCAGCCTGTCTGTCAGGGAAAATTACTGCACTCAAGTAAACATTTTTGGATGAACATAATTTGCTGATTTTTGCAACAAAATCAGTAACCTTTTGACGTTTGTACAAATTCCACTGATACCAAAGAGGGTCGTTTGTCTTTATCTGTGCAGGGTCTTTGCCATACTTGTTGTAAAAATCATTTCTTGCGAATTCCGTAAATCCCCAACTGCTTGAGAAGGAGGTCGAAATTGCATGCGGATATCTGATGTAATCAAGATTTATACCGTCAGGTTTGTAGGTGGTGATAATTTCAGACAACAAATCATACAAAAAGTCTTGTACATCAGGGTTTGCAGGATCTATAAAGTATCCGTTATGTTCTGATGCAGACGGTGTAGGGTTTGCAGATTCAAACTTCCCGCCGGTTTTGTTGCCCCATTCCGGTTTTACTGCCAAAATATTTTCAGGGTTTGAATTAGGGCTCTGATTGCCAACGTAGAAGGTTTCAAACCAAATGTGAACTTTTATATTGTTTTTGTGTGCCTCTCTTATCCAAACGGCAAGCGGGTCAAAGCCTGCAAATTTTTCGTTTTGAGAAATAAATCCGTATTTTTCCATTGTTTTGCTCGGAAAAATCGTACGTCCGTGGAAGTAGGTTTCAATAAAGACGTTATCAATGCCGGATTTTTTGAGTTTAATAATTGAGTTTATAATAGCTTGTTCGCTGGTTTCTGTAGGTCTTAACCAAACCCCTTTGAATTCACTCTTTTTATAAGGTAAAACGCTTTTCAACGCAGTGTTTGCGGATTGAATTGCCATTTGTGAATATTTTTGAGCCTCTTCGGGGTGTCTGTCTACTCGTTTGAGGTAGTTTTCGGCAGTTTGAATATATCCGAGCGGAGTTTCCCAATCGTAGGTGGGGTTTCTGTAGCGGTAGTAGCTAATCATGTTTTTAGCCTCGTCAATTTTACTGCGAGCCTCAAAAACAAGACTGTCCGAGGTGGTATAAGTTGTCACAACACCGCTTGTTTCATCATAATAAATCTTTGTCCCGACCGTAATATTTGAGGTAATCCACTGCTTGCCGAGCCCATGCCCGCTGATAACAGCACCGTTTTCCGGAATAAAAGAATCCGCCCCGCTCAAATCGGTAACAGTATTGCCGACAATAATTGCCTCTGTTCCGAATTCGTTTGTATGAGTGCGTTCTCCGTAATCTCTTGTATAAATTACCAGTTGGTTAGCTCCTCTTGCTCCCGGGAAATAACTTCCCGCTTTGTTTGAGGCAGGTGTCGGGTTTACTGCGTCAACAACTCTTTTTGATTGACCAAAAAGAATTTCGCCACGCTTTAGCATATACGGTTCGAGCATATTGTCCGCATTATAAGCACATGCCTTCAACTGTCCCGAAATCATTATCAAAAAGGCAAATATTGCCACAAATATATTTTTAATTTTCATTTATCTACTCCCTAATATCTTTATAATACTCCGAACTTTCGTAATTTGCATTATCAATATTTTTTATTTTTGTATATAAAGCTCTTTTTTGCGGATTAATTTTAACGGCTTTTTGGTAAAAAATCTTTGCATTCTTCAAATCCGCCAATTTTTCATAAGTCATGCCAAGTCTGCAAACAGTGTTAAAATCGTTTGAATTCCCGTTTTTATAAGAAATCAGGTAATGTTTCAATGCCTTTTGAAGTTTGCCCCTCTTGAAATAATATTCTCCGTAAAAATAATTTGCTCGAGCGTTGTTCGGCTCAATATTTGTGGCATGAATAAAATAATTGCTCGCAAGTTTGTCTTGCCCGAGCATGTCATAAACCCTTGCAATCTGAACCATTGCAAACATATTGCGAGGTTCAGTTTTCAACATTAGGGAATACTCTCCGATAGCACTATTAAAAGCCTGTTCTCTCTCAAACTTACGCCTTGCGTTGATTCCCTGATTGAAATAATTGTTGCCCGAGGTCTTTAGTTTGTTCAAATCCAATGAAGAATAGTTAAAACGATTTGCCTCGTAGTCCAAACCGCCCCTTCCTTCAATAGAAAAAGACGGATTTAAAAAAGAGGTGAAAATTAATATTAAAACAGTTAAGAAAACCGTTAATTTTATACGATTACAAATCACTAAAACCAGGTTGTTGAGGCATATCTCTTACAAAGAACTTGTTGTCATCCCAACCCGGATCAACGTATTTGAACACGGTGTCAACAACTTCGCCGGCTTTTGTAGTTTTTTGTTTCTTTTGATGCACTGGAACGCCGTTTGCATAAGCCTTGTTAAGTTGGATTAGCCTGTTTGCTTCTTCAGAATAGTGTTGATTTCTGATATAGTAAGGTTCGGTTGTAGTTTTGACATCAACCCCTGCGAGTACAGGTGCCGCCGCCATTACAATCACGCCAAATAAAAATAAACTTTTTTTCATATTTTCACCTCGTTTATACATTATTATAATACTTTTTTTACATGGTTTCAATAGTATTATAAATTCTTTACACAAAATGAAAATGGATTATTTGTATGATTTTCTTATAATTTCTTCCAACTTTTGTAGCAATTCGCTTTCCGGAACTTTTGCGACGATTTCACCTTTTTTGAAGATTAAGCCTTCGTTTACACCGCCTGCAATACCAAAATCGGCATGCTTTGCTTCTCCGGGGCCGTTTACGGCACAGCCCATTGTTGCGATTGTAATCGGATAAGGTAAATCTTTAAATCTTTCTTCTACCCGTTTTGCGAGTGAAATCAAGTCAATTTGAGTTCTGCCGCAAGTGGGGCATGAAACGAAGTTTACTCCACGTTCTCTCAACCCCAAACATTTTAAAATATCATAACCTGCCGTAACTTCTTCTGTCGGATTTTCAGTCAAAGAAACTCTTATCGTATCGCCGATACCTTCTGCAAGAAGAGTTCCGAGCCCTGCTGCGGACTTAATCAATCCGCCACGCAAAGTTCCAGCTTCTGTTACACCGAGGTGGAGCGGGTACGGAATTTTTTCTGCAATAGAACGATAAGCCTCAATCGTTGTCATTACATCCGACGATTTCAGCGAAACTTTTATTAAATCAAAATCCAAATCTTCTAAAATTTTAATATGACCTAGAGCACTTTTTACCATTTTTTCTGAAAGCGGAATGTTTTCATTTTGCAAATCTTTCTCCAAAGAACCTGCGTTTACGCCTATTCTAATCGGAATTTGCTGTTGTTTTGCAAGTTTTACGACAGCCTCAACATTTTCTCTTTTGCCGATATTACCGGGGTTTAGACGAAGTGCGTCAATCCCGTTATTTATACATTTAATGGCAAGTTTGTAGTCAAAATGAATATCAGCAACGAGCGGAACTGTCGATTTTTTCACAATTTCTTTAATCGCATCGGCAGCCTCGTTGTTCAAAACCGCAAGTCTTACGATTTCACAACCCTTTGCCTCAAGTTCTTTGATTTGGCGGCAAGTTGCCTCAATATCTCTTGTATCAGTGTTACACATTGACTGAACACTGACAGGGTTTCCGTTTCCTATTTTTACATCACCTATTGTGATTTCTTTTGAAATTCTTCTTTTTATCATATAATCATGGTATCACAAATAAAAAAAAGGAGAGCAAAAAGATGAAAGTTGCTGTTATATCGGATATTCACGGAAATTACCAAGCACTTGAGAGCGTTTTGGAGGATATTGAAAAAGAAAAATGCGAAAAAATATTATGCCTCGGCGACTTGGCAATGGCAGGACCTCAACCTGATGTCGTCGTAAGTTATATTATGGATTACACATTCGACAAATGGGAAATTATTCAGGGCAACACCGATAAAATGATCGGAACATGTACGACAGAAATGTACGATGCACTTTCTAAAAAATTTCCTGTTATGGCAAATGCTCTCATTGATGACAGAGATATTTTGACCCCTGAACAGAGATATTATTTGAGAACTTTGCCACCACGAAAAGAATTGTTTTTGGGCGGAGTTTCAATTCTTATGGTTCACGGGTCGCCAAGACGCCAGAACGAGGATATTTTGCCGAATATGAAATTGTCCGAAGTTCAGGAAATGTGTGAAGGCGAAATCTCAGATTTGATTTTGTGCGGTCACACCCATATTCCTTGCGGATATCAGCTTTTGACAAAACAAACCGTTGTAAATGTAGGCAGTGTCGGCAGACCGATGACGGGCGTTCCTAAAGCTAACTATGCGGTATTTGATTTTAACGACGGTGCGTTTACGGTTGAGCACAAAGCCGTAGACTACGACTATGAAACAGCCGCAATGCTTATGCAAAACCGTGGGTTTGAAGGGTGCGAAACGATTGCAAACCAACTTATCCACCCGACTGTCCGCCATTTTTAAAAAGTTTTGATTTTCAAAATGTTTGTGATAATGTAATTGAGAACCGGATTTATAATTATGGATATTAATAAAGAAAAATTAGTTTCTTATATAAAAAGATTAGTAGAGCCGAAAATTCTTGTGGTCGGCGATTTGGCTATGGATGAAATGATTTACGGAGATGCTGAAAGAATTTCAAGAGAAGCTCCCGTCCTCATCCTACAGCATACTTATACAAAATTAATCTTGGGTGGTGCGTCTAACGCTGCTCACAACGTTTCTACACTAAACGGGCAACAAGTTGGTGTTATCGGGGTTATGGGAGAGGATTATCAGGCTGGACAACTTATTGAAACTTTTAAATTGGCAGGAATTGATACCAGATATGTGGTCAGGGATAAATCTCGTAAGACTACTACAAAAACTCGTATTTCAGGCTCTATTTCAACATCGATTACGCAGCAGATAGTCAGAATTGACAGGCAAACAAATGCTCCGATTTCTGAAAAAACGGAAGAAAAAGTTTTGAGAAATATCGAAAAGGCAATGCCTCATTACGATGCGGTTATTCTTTCGGATTATCATATCGGAACTTTGACTCCAAAAATTATAAAAACTACAACTGAATTGGCAAATAAATTGGGAAAAGTAATAGTAGTTGACGCACAAAAAAATCTTTCGGATTACAAAAATGTCACATCAATGACCCCGAATTTGCCTGACACTCAAAAGTCTGTAGGATTTGATGTTGTAGATGAAAAAACTTTGCAAAGAGCCGGTGACAAGTTGTTATTTGACACCGATGCAAAATTTATTTTGATTACTTGCGGTTCTGATGGCATGTTCGTTGCAGAACCAAACAAAAAATATACAAAAATCCCTGTATTCAACAAATCTGAAGTGTTTGATGTTACAGGTGCCGGAGATACCGTTACTGCGGTTTATACCCTAGCTTTGGCAGCGGGTGCGGATGCTGTTTATGCGGCTATCATCGGTAATGTTGCGGCAAGTCTTGTCGTCAGACAATACGGCTGTGCTACAACCACTATTGATGAGCTTCTTTCCGCTGTGGAAAAGCTCTAAGATAAGGAGATGTTATGAGTATTTTTAAAAATTTAAAATCTGTTGATTTGATTATTACTTTAGGTATTGTGATTGCTTTGATTGTCGGATTTGTCACTTTTAAAAATTTCCGTCAAACTGCGGATAAACAAATTGAGGCAACTTCGCAGATTTCTTTTGATGTTTATATCAGAGGGATTACATATACCGGAAGTAAATTACCTATGGCAAATGGTGACAAAACTTTTATCAGTATAAGAAATGTCCCGTATTCCGACTTGGACATCACAAGCGTAAAATCGGACAGAAGAAAAATCGCCTTGCCGAGAATTGGTACAGGTGTTGACGCAAAAAAAAGTTTTATTCTTGTTGACGACCCAGCCTCAAACAACCTTTACGATATTACGGTAACTCTTAAGGATACCGCAAAAATCACTAAAGACGGTGCCGTTGTCGGTGGAAACAAGGTAAAAATCGGTTTGCCGATTACTCTTGAAGGTAAAGATTACAAATTCAACGGAACTGTTTCAAACATACAACTTGCACATGAAGCAGAAAATCAAATGGGAGCTGACATAAACACTACTGATGATATTCAATAATATAATTGGTTTTACCCAAAACAAATTGAACTTTATTTACAAAAACAGTACATTTTTGCAAAAAATTGATACTCTGATTTTTCTATCAATTCTCGGAGTGTTCTTGTCCTCGACGTTTTTGTCATCGGACGGAATAGGGTTTATTGCACTTATTGCACTGTTTTTGACTATTGTAAAAGTCATATTTAAAAAAGGTGAAAAGTTTGAGCCTAATTTGTTTGAAATTTTTCTCCTTATATATTTTATGATTGTAATAATAAGCCTTGCAGGCTCGACCCTTTTCGCACTGAGCTTTAAGGGATTTATGAAAACCGTAACATATCTCGGGTTTTACGTTTCAGTTGTTCATTTTTTGAAGGACAACAAGGACAAAATCCCTTATATTTTGGCGGTAATCGGGCTTTGTGTCGGCTTTGAGGGGATTGTCGGGTTTTTGCAAAACTTTGCACAAGTTGAAGAAATTTCCACTTGGCAGGATGTTTCAAACCTGAACCCTGAAGAAGTCATGACAAGAGTTTACGGAACATTGAAACCGCTTAATCCGAACCTTCTCGGAGGTTATTTTGTCGCGGGAATTCCGTCACTTTTCGGGCTTTCGGCATTGTATATGTATTTAAAGAAAATACCGGCGGCGATTGTGTCCGGCATTGTTCTTTTAATCTCGGTTGCAGCACTGTTTTTGACCGGTTGCAGAGGCTCATACATAGGTTGTATGGTAATTTTTGCAGGAGTATTCTTGATTTCCGCAAAGTTTTTCTGGAACACTTACAAAAAAATCTACCTTTCCTTTATTGGCGGAGTTGTTGCTTTGGCATCGGCTGCAATGCTTGCAATGAGTTCTTTGAGAGCAAGGGTCTTTTCAATATTTGCAATGCGACAAGATTCTTCAAACTCTTTCAGATTTAATGTTTACCAATCTTCCTTGCAGATGTTCAAGGACAACTGGTTGCTCGGTATTGGCGTAGGAAATAAAAACTTTAGAGAAATCTATGGTTTGTATATGAGAACAGGGTTTGACGCTTTGAGTGCTTACAACATCTTTCTTGAAACAGCGGTTGAGAGCGGAATTTTCGCACTTATCGCCTTCTTGATTTTCCTTGTAATCCTCGTAAAAGACGCTGTTAAGTACATTTTTACCTCAAGCGATACAAAGAATATTATCTATGTTTCTGCTGCCGTAATTTCAATTATTGCGACAATGGTTCATGGGCTTGTTGATACGGTATTTTTCAGACCGCAAATCCAGTTTCTCTTCTGGACGATGGTTGCAATAATCTCGGCAACATTGAAAAATAAGCCGATTTTGAAAAGAGTAAAATAAGAGTTTTTGATTTAAGTCGGGGCAATTCGTACGAATTGCCCCGACTTCATTGTAACGAAATATTACAATTATGTAAATTAATTATTACAATTATAGTAAATTACTTGAAAAAATTTTGATTATTAAGTATAATAATTACACTTATTGCGTTTTTAGAGTTTGTAAAAAAACTTAAAGAAAAGCCCCAAAAAAGGCAATAAGTACCGACGTATGGTTTTATATTAAATATATGTGTAGATAGTTATAAACAGTTAAAGTAGGGATATGGTAGTAAAATCAATCAGTACAGCGGAAATTAGTAATGCCCGCACAAGACAACAGAACAGCAAAAACAACAACAAACCGACAATACAACCTTCATTTCAGGGCGGTTTTAATCCTGTCGTGACTCTTATGGATGCAATCGACAGAGGCGGTTTTGCTGCGTCATTTATTGCCCAAGACGGTATCGGTATGGTCTACCCTCGTATTAAAGAAGGGTTGAACCGTGGCAGAGAAATTGATGAAAACGGCAAAAAGCATGGATCTTTGAACTGGGAATTTGCAAGAAAAGAAGGTATCCGTGAAATTTTAAGCGGCCCGAGTGCTTTTATTATTCCGTTTTTTATAATGCAAGGTATAAAAAAATATTCCGGTACTGCGAATAACGTGTCTATTGATATGATTAAGGGGTTAGGTAAAAACTTTGAAGAATTTGCTCAAACCTCTCCTGATGCAATCAAAAATACCGCAGAAGCTAAAAAACTTTTCTATAATCAGGTGTTTGAAAATGTTTTGAGAACCTCTACTCAAGAAATTCAGCCTGACAAAACCGTTAAAAATACACTTTCTGATGCAAAAATCAAAGAATTGGCAAGTTCTTTCACTGAAAAAACAATCGAAATCGAAAATGCCAAATCAAAAGGTTTTGTAAGAAATCTTATCGGTAAAACGGTTTCCGGTTCAAAAGAAGATTTGACGCAGGCTTTGACGGATGAATTTATGTTGCTTAGAAAACAAAATCTTTCACCGTCAGTAAACGAAATGTCAGCATCATTGAAGGTTCCGGGAAGGGAAAATCCAATAGGTGAATCCTTCAAGAAAATGCTCGGTTCAATCAAAGATTTTTCTGACGATGCAATTTCTTCAACTCAGAAAAAACTTGCAAAAGCTCCTGATACAAATATTTCTGAATTTATCCAAAAATTTGTTTCAAGACGTTCAGGTTCGAGATTTGTTTCTAACATGTCAATGTTCTTGGCAGTTGTCGGGTTCTACACTTTAATTCCGAAACTTTATAATATGGGATTAAAGGAAAACCCTGCGTTGAAACAGCAAAATCAAGGGGTACAGGCCGCTCCTGCAGCTCAAGGTACAACGGAAAAAGCCACAGATACTCCTGCTAACGGCAAAAAAGATGTAGCCTTCCAAGGTGCAGGACTTCAAAAAGCACTTTCAAAGACGGGTGATGCCATTTCGAATTCAAGCTGGTTGAAAAAATTATCAGACAATTTTGAATTTAACGGTCCTTCAATGCCAGTTCCGGCAATGCTTACTTTGCTTTTCGGTTTTTGCTTGCCGCCGAGATACATTCAAGCTCAAGACAGCTATGACAGACGGGAAATCTTAGTTCGTGACGTTTCAAGTTTTACAGCAATATTGTTTGCGGCAGAAGCTCTAAAACGTGGTTGCTCTAACGTATTTTCAAAAGTTACCGGGCTTGCACTTAACACAAAACCGCAGGATCACGATAAGTCTGTTCTTCACAAATTCAAAAACTACTTCACTCCTGGGGAAGGTATCAACGTATTGAAATCAGAAGCTATTGTTTCTAAATATTCAGATATCGAAAGCTACAAGGGCGGAATTAACGGGTTCTTTGATTTTATCGAAAACAATGGCGGTAATATCAAAAAAGTTCTCAGACTTGATAAAACTGTTAAGGCAAACGCTGAGGCTATCGTCGGCAAACCTTTGAAACAGGCTACTGCTGATGAAATCAAAAATGCCTTCAAAAATGTTAAAAACCAAGACGCTTTGAAGAATATCTACAATGCATTCAAAAACAAAGACAATAAATATATCAAAATTGCAAAAACTGCAAACAGTTCATTTGGTTTTGTGTCAACATTAGTTCTTGTACCGTTGTTTATGATGCATTTGGCAAGATTCTGTGACAGAATGACCAAAAAGAGTATTGCAAAAGCAGAGGCAGAAAAGTCCGCACAAAATTCTTCAACTGCCGAAGCTACTCCGACAACAGGACAAAACCTGAACTACATCTCTTCTCAAAAACCGACAATGGCAGGTTTTTTGAATAAATAAAACTCAATAAGGCAAAAGCTTCAGCAAAGACCTCTTTCCAAGACCTATTGCAATCGTTCTTCTCAAAGAAATATGGTGATATCGAAGGAGATTTAAAAGTTGAAATTTTGGGAGCTATGACACGACTTGCCAAAGACGGAATACAACTTCAAAGTAAGCTTCATACTTCGCAAGCTATGCAAGAATCTAAAAACTTGTTCCAAATGTCAATAGGGGAAGCTGTGAACTTCTTGAGAAATCCGAATATGAATAAAACAAACAGTACGGAATATTTGACATATAGATTAAAACAAAACATGCCGTTAGCAAATGATGAAAATGTTTTGTCGCAGATTCTTGAAAAATAATTAAAAACAAAGAAAAGGGACGTCTAAACTCTGATGAGTTTAGACGTCCCTTTAATAATGTATTTATCGTAAATTAACCTTCAAGATTTTCGATTAATTCGTTGATGTCAGCAACCATAGCTTCCGGATCAAAGCCGTGAACTCGAGCTCCGGCTTCAAGGTTTTCAAATCTTGCCGCAGCACAGCCGATACATCCCAAGCCGTATTTTTGAAAAATTTCGATAGATTGCGGATAAGCTTGCACGATATCCATAATGTTCATTTCTTTTGTAACTTTTCCTGACATAATTTTCTCCTTTTGTTGACTTTTACATAAATTTCATTAATTAGATTATACAATAAAAAAGAAGGATGTGTATATGGAATTGTTGAGAAAATTATTTAAAGATGATGAAAGAGTTGTCGGTCTTTGTGCATTTAAGAAAGAAGAAAAACGTAACAGTTATTATAATTTTACGTTTAGCGGACAAAAATTAACGTTTTATACCAACACAAAAAACAATTTTTTGCTTGGAACATAAAACAAAAACTGCCATGATACCACGGCAGTTTTCATATATTTCGAGATTGCATGTAATTCTATATTAAGCAATTAAGTCTAATTTTTTTGCAAGAGTTTCCGAACCTGAAACTTTCGGATGTTCAAGATGATATGGTGAATTTGATGCACTGAAAGCTTGTGACATAAACGGATTTGTTTGTGTCTGAACTTGCGGTTGTGCGAATTGTGCATGTTGAGCTTCACGGAAGTTAATCGGTTGCGTTCTAAACATATTTACAGCTTGTATTGGTAATAATCCCATAATTTAGTCCCCAATCTAATTTATCCCTATACTATAATAAAGTATAGGGCTTGTCAAAAATTGCTTAAATTTACCGATTTATTAAGAAATATTAAGCTCGTAAGTCTAAAGATTTGCCAAGAATCGGACTACCTTCAACTTTTGGGTATTCCAAATTGTATTTCCCTGACATAAAAAAGTTGTCATTAAGTGCGGCATTTTGCGGTTTTCTACCGTTAGATCCGTCTTGCAGACTGACGGGCTGAACTTTATACAGTTGTTGTGCCTGTATCGCTTTAATTGAATTTAACATAATAGCCTCTTTGATTCTCTCTCTTACATATATAAAGTTTTTTGAAAAGAGCGAAATTCAGAGGTTTGTGAATTTGTTACAAAGTTAACAAAATTATTGATCGCTTTCGTGGTGATCGTTATCCTTCATCAATTTTGCAAAATCAGACGGTTTGATACTTTGAACAAACTTTTTAAATTCTTGAGCTTCTTCTTCGTCTTTTGCGGAATCAGTTGAAACTGAACCGTTCGAGATGACATTTGCCGTCACGAAAATCGGAGCATCTACTCTAATAGCAAGAGCAATAGCGTCAGACGGGCGGGAATCTATTTCTAATTCTTCATCATTATCATTTTTAAGGTATAAAGTTGCGTAGTAAGTATCTTTTTCAACGTCATTAATCAGGACTTTATCTAAATTATACCCTAGTTTTTCAATAATATTAATAATCAGATCGTGTGTCATAGGACGAGCTACTGTAAGATTTTCGATTTTTCTTATAATAGCACTAGCTTCAGCAGAACCAATCCAGATAGGGAGAGCTTTTCTGTTGTCTTTGTCGTGTAGAACTACGATTGGAGAACCTGTTCTTGTATCGAGGGCAATGCCCATAACTTTCATTTCAATCATTATAAAAACCTCTTCTGTTAAGAACATCTTAAACCAAGCCAGTCAGCTGGTCAAGTATGGGTTGAGAAAGGGTTGAAGGGGTATGGTGTGAGAGGAGGAAATTTTTATAGAAAGTATTTACGAAAAAATATATTTGTGATATAGTGGAAATACGGGCTGATAAAATCAGCATGACAACCTAATAAATGGAGTAGTGGCCGAGTGGCTGAAGGCGGCACCCTGCTAAGGTGTTATGTGGGTATAACCTGCATCCAGGGTTCAAATCCCTGCTGCTCCGTTTCTTAGTCAAAACTTAGAGAATAAGTGAAGATAGAATTTACAAAAACCGCCTCAATAGGGCGGTTTTTAGTTTGTGGTTTTATTTAGAGAATTTTTTTCCCCAAATTTTTGCTTCTTTTTTATCGAATATTCTCCAAAATTCTCTTTTTCAAATTTTCAAGGTGCAGATTATTTATACAAAGAAAAATTTATAAATAATAAGTCCCAATATTTGCATATTTATAATTGATATTATAATTAACCATAATCCAATTGTATCTTTTCTGGATAAAACATTTTTGATTATTTCTAGCTGACCTTCTCTGAAAGTCAAAGATTTAAAATCTAAAGTTTCATCTGTTTGTAAAAATAAGTTCCAAAGAAGATATTTAAGAATTTTATTCTTTGTATATTTTGTTTTTTATCATTAAAGTCATATTTAATAAGATTGCAACTCTTAATTATTTGTTGAATAGTTGTGTAGATATTAAAACAGCTAAGCCTGCAGAGGGAAAGTTAAGAAATATCCAGTATTTTAGACCAAGTTGATACAATATGCAAAAGGCATAATTTATGTTACTGGTTAGATGCAGGGACTCTTTTAGGAAGTATCAGGCATAAAGGCTTTATTTCTTGGGATGATGACATTGATATATGTATGCCAAGAAAAGATTACAATAAAATGCTTAGTATATTAAAAAGTAGTAATTTGAACTGTCAGATTAGGTTGAAAGCACCACTCGAAAATAATTCTCAAATATGAATAATTGCACAAAACAATCTAGCAGCTTTAGATATTTTTCCCGTTGATAATTATATTACTACAAATTTGGGTAATACTCAAAAAGCGCAAATTACAAAATTAATAAAAAAGGCTAGAAATATTTTTGATAAAAAATTCCCTTCACAAAAATTTAAACCGAACAAACTTAAAGAGTTGAAGGAAAAACTATTTAGTATACAAAATAAAATAGTATTGCAAAATCAAGAAAATTCAATTGAAAATCCAACATTATGGAAACTGTAAAAATGCTGATTGAAAAACAAAATCCAAACGAGGAAGAATTTACCCCGGAAGAACGAAGGCTGTTGTTGCAAGATTTGCATCAACGGTTGTTTGAATTAACAAAAGACAATCCATAAATCTAACGAGAAGCCGTCACTGTTTTAAACTGTGGCGGCTTTTACACTAATTACTTCTGTCATAATTAGTTTTTAAACAAATTATATGCTATACTTAACAATATGGAAAATGAAATTATTATTTATCAAACGCAAGATGGTCAGACAAAAATTGATAAATAAAGTCTTTTATTGACAAATTTATGTATAAGATAAATTCTAAAGGAGTGTAAAAAATGGAAGAACAGACTTGGATTGGTTTTGCGGGTGCTATCATAGGTGCAATTTTAGGAGGATTGGTAACATTTTTATCAACACATCAAGCATACAAAAATAATATTAATCTTGAAAAACAGAAAGAAAAACTGATCGAGCGCTCTGTTGTACTGTCTATTTCAGAAGAATTACAATCATTAATATGTTCATATCAGGAAGAAATGGATAAGTTATATCAAAATCTTCCAGATAATGAATTTTTAGATTCTTCATACTCCATTACTCAAGATTTTATGACAATATATCAAAATAATGCTAATAAAATTGGGCTTATTGAAGACGATGAGCTCAGAGCTTTAATTATAAAATCTTACACTTATTTCAAAAGATATATCGAATATCTTTTGAACTACGCACAGATGTTAGAAGAATTTAATAAAAAACGAATGATATTTATCGGTAATATATATCCAAAATTTATAAATATAGAATGTTCTACAATTAATACAACATTAGACATAAGCCAAATAAAAGAACTAGCACAACAACATAAATGGGAAAATTTGACATCAGGGTATTTAACCCCAGTACAAATTAAAACTTTTATTGATAGTGATAACAGGGCTATAGAAGAATTGGTATATTTTTCCCAAGATTTAAAAGTAAAATATTTTGAGTTAAAAACTCTCTTTAATAAAACTATTCAAAAAATTTTGTTAATATATTCTAAAAAATAATTTTTAATTATAAAAATTTAATAAAATGCAACAAAGGCTATGTTTTTTGCACAATTTTTGTTATCCTAAATCTCATAACAAGGAGCAAAAATGGGTTTTAGGTTTCGGAAAAGTATAAATTTAGGTGGTGGAGTTCGTATAAATTTAAGCAAATCCGGCATTGGTTACAGTTTTGGTGTACCAGGTCTAAGGTATACAAAATCTGCCAATGGCAGAACTCGAAAAACTTATTCTATTCCGGGAACAGGGTTGTCTTATGTTGATGAAGGTAGTTCTAAATCTAAAAAAACGCAAAGATCTCCTCAAGTAGAAGATATTCAAGATGAAGAACATTCAAATATTGAAACAAATGAAGTTAGTTCGATTGATATTAAACCTGTTTCTTGTAGCCAGCTAATTGATAAAATTAATAATTTTAAGAAAAAAGACTCAATTATAAAAAATACAATTACTGTTTTAAGTATTTTAATGATGTTTATGTCAGGGAAATTCGCATTTATTTTATTCGGTGGAATTCTTTTATTTGCATATAAAGTTTATAGAAATAGAACTCAATTAATAAAATTACAGTACCAATTTAATAGTGAAGAACAAGCATATTTTGATAGCTTTAATAAATTCTTTTGCGTAATTGCAGCATGTAATAAATTGTGGTTAATTAAATCAAAATACACAAATGTTGATACCAAAAGAAATGCCGGAGTTAATTCTGCTATCGAAAGAATACCAGTTGACTTTTCTCAAAAAACTCCATATTATTTGTCGACAAATGTAAATTGTAATTGCCTAACAGTTGGTGATAATGAATTTTATTTTTTGCCGGATATGGTGTTAATAGAGAATAAAAAACAAACCAGTATTTCTTGTTTAGAAGATTTTAATTTTTCTTTTGACGATACAATTTTTGTTGAGCAGGAAGCTACTCCTAATGATTGTGAAATTGTAGGTTATACTTGGCAATATGTGAATAAAAATGGTGAACTGGATAAGAGGTTTAAAGATAATCCTCAGTATCCAAAATGCAAATATTCATTAATAAAAATTGAAAATGAAATCGGTATTAATCTTTCAATTATGGCATCAAGTTGCGAAAAAATTAATGTAGCAAAAGAAATCTATAACAATATAAAAACAGACAATCTATTTAAGTATTGCAAAAGTTGCAATGCTAAGATTTCAAAAGAAGCAAATTTTTGTAAATTCTGTGGAACCAAACAAGATTAAAAAAGGAAATAAAAATGAAGTGTTTTAACTGTCAAAAAGAAATAAGTGATGATTCAAAATTTTGTGAATATTGTGGTGCAAATGTCTGTCAATCAGGTGAAGTCGTAAAACCTCAAATTCATGATGTAGAGAGTAGTTTTGGAGAAATTCCTCAAAAAACAGAAACAGACATAAAACAAGAAAAAAATCTTGATAAAAGGATTTATAAATGGAAAGAAAAATTAATTGATTTATCCAAAAGAAATCGTTTGTTAAGTTTCAAATTCTCAAAATATTCAACACTTCGTATTATAGATGAACAACCTCCTGAAGTTTATCGTTCTCTTGTTCAAAACTCTCAAGTTATGGAATTTTTGCCTGTAAAAGTCAACGATGAAAATATTGCAGAGGAAGATAAAAAATCTCTTGAAGAATTAAATGAAGGAATTGAATTTAAAGCCCAAGAATTTAAGGAATATGAAATTGATGATTTAGAGAAAAAACATCTTGATAAGTTTTTGCAAACAAAACTTTCTGAAACGGATTTGAATAAAGCATTAAACAAAATAAGCACAACCGCAAAATCAACAAATGATGACTTGGGTTATAACGTTCTGTTCTTAGCTTTGGGAAGCATAATTTGGTATGAATCCGAAAACTCTGATGAAAAATTAGAAGCTCCAGTTTTATTAATTCCTGTTGAAATAAAACGAAAAAGTGTTGGACAACCTTATACGATAAAATATAATGAGGATTCTGTTATTTTAAACCCTGCGCTGATGCTTAAATTAAAACGTGATTTTGGAATAAATTTAGAGGATATAAACTTTGATGAAGATGAGTTAAATCCGATTGAAATTTTTGCCCAAGTTCAAGACAAAATACAAAAACAACCAAGATGGAAATTGTTAAATAATATTTATATTGGGTTATTTTCTTTTGCGAAATTTGTAATGTATAAAGACATTGATTCAAATCAAGATTTAATTAAAAACAGTGATTTAGTAAAAACAATTTGCGGTTTAAGTGAAGAAAAACAAATTTCAACGAACGAAATTTGTCCATTAAATGAACTTGACATAAAAGTTAAACCACAAGAAACATATCAAATTCTTGATGCAGATTCTTCTCAACAACAAGCTATACAAGTTGTAAAACAAGGTCATAATTTAGTTATAGAAGGGCCTCCCGGAACAGGAAAAAGTCAAACAATTGCAAATATAATTGCAGAATTGTTATCCCAAAATAAAAAAGTTTTGTTTGTCAGCCAAAAAATTGCGGCATTAGATGTTGTAAAAAATCGTCTTGATAAAAACGGATTAGCGCCATTTTGTCTGGAGCTTCATAGCAACAAAACAAACAGAAAACGTGTTATTGATGAACTCGTTAATACTCTTGAATTTAGTTATAATGGGAATTATAGTGAAGCAGCATTAAGTAAACTCGCTTCTGACATAAAAACATTAAGAAAATGTACTGATGATCTTCACACTCCTATTGGAAATTTAAGCTACAAACCATTTAATGCAATAGGTTTTGTGTTAGACAATCCTTCTATTCCTGATTTTGAATATTTGTTTGAAAATTATGAAAATTGGACTCAGGAAAAATTGAATAATAATGTAAATTTATTCAAACAAATGCAAGATATTTTACAACGATTAGGAGAACCCAAAAACTTCCCATTATATGGTTGTGAAGTCAGAGAAATTGATTTAGAAATTTTGTTAAAATTAAAGAATGAATTGAAAAATTTTCTTAAAAATTTCAATGATTTTTGTTTAAATATTAATGATTTAAAAACATATCTTCTGACAAAAAATATTGTAAAAATTTCGCAAGTTGACTCATTAATTAATGTTGCAAAAATTGTTGAAAATATACCCAATTCTGCGATAGATAACATTGCTCAAAACACTCGCCAAATGGCAGAAGACATTAAAATGATTTGTAATAATATTAAACAATTTAATGTCTATAATAATAGAATTAAAAACAAATTAAATTTAGGAATTTTAAATGAAGATATTGAGTTTTTAATACAAAAATTTTCGATTTATCGTGATAAATTTTTCTCAAGAATTTCTCTAAAATTTTATAAAGATTGTAAGTTTATTCGAACATTTTTTGTTAATAATTATCGACCAAATTTAGATGAATTAGTTAATGATTTAAACAACACGAAAGAATTAAAAAATTGGATAGAAAAACTGGAAGAATGTGATTCTATTGCAACCGATTTATTTGATAAAATTTGGGATAAAAACTGTCCAAACGAGGAAGGAATTCAGAAAAGAAGCAAATGTTTGTTGAAATTTAAAGAACTGGTAAATTCCGGTAAAATATTTGATGGAAACATTTTAGAAAAATTCGAAAAAGAAGGAATAAATTATGAAAAAATTCTAAAATTATCACAAAATATTTTGAATTTAAAAGAGCAAATTTTTAATAATTATAATGAAATTTGTGAATTGTTAAAATTAAATTGTGAAAAGGCTTTTGGAGAACAGTTTGAACAGATTGAATTTGCAAAAATTGATAATAAATTTTCATCAATTTTAAATCAATGTGACGACCTTACTTTGTGGTTTAAATATTTAGAAATTTTAGATAAAATTGATGAAGCAAATTTATCAGAATTTTATAAAAAATGTTTTGAATATAAAATTCCTCTTTCTGATTTTGCCAATGCTTTGAAAGTTCAATTTTTGCGAATTTGGTTAAACGGTTTTGTGTTTAAAAATGTTCCAAGTTTAAAGCAATTTAATTCATTAGATCAAGATAATCTTGTAAAAGAATTTAAAACATTAGATAAAAATCAAATTCTCAGTGCTAAGACAAGATTAGTTACCAAGCTGGCAAATAATATCAACAATGCGAAAAATGAATACTTTAAGGAAGTAAATATATTAAAAAAATATGGAAAATTACAAAGATTTAGAAAAGCTTTAAGACGAATGATTAAAGATATTCCTCATTTATTCTTGGCATTGAAACCTTGTCTAATGATGAGTCCGTCAACGGTTGCTCAACTTCTTGATTCTGAAACATTTAAATTCGATGTTATTATTTTTGATGAAGCCAGTCAGTTGACAACGGAAGATTGTATTGGGTCAATAATCAGAGGAGATAAATTGATTGTTGCCGGTGATACAAAGCAATTGCCACCAACATCTTTCTTCCAAACAGTTGTTGCAACTGATGACGATAGCGAAGAAGAAGATGATGATGATAATTCTGTTGATGTGGGAAGAGTGGATTTAGATAGCATTCTTGATGAAAGTACAACATCAGGTTTCCCTCAATGTATGTTAAAATGGCATTACAGAAGCAAACATGAATATCTAATTGCATTTTCAAATAAGCATCTTTATCAGGAATTATATACTTTCCCTAGTTGTATTGAAGACAGTGAAACGCTAGGTATAAAATTCTTTTATCACGAACCATCTGATACAACAAAAGACAATAAACGATTGGAAGAAGCTCAACTTGTAGCTAAAGCAGTCATGCAACATGCAAAGAAACATCCTAATTTGTCGTTAGGTGTTGCAACTTTAAATATTAAGCAAAAAGGTTTAATTGAAGCTGAACTTGAAAAATTGAGAGAAGAGGATTCAAGTTGTGAGGACTTCTTTAGTGATAACAATTCAGAATATTTCTTTATCAAAAATCTTGAATCTATTCAAGGTGATGAGAGAGATGTGATAATGATAAGTATTGGTTATTTCAAAAATCAAAACGGCACATTGCCAATGAATTTTGGACCAATAAATAAAGATGGCGGTGAAAGACGTTTAAATGTTCTTATTACTCGTGCAAGATATATGGTTGAAGTATTTAGCGGCATAAAAGCAGCCGATTTTAATATGGATAAAACTAATAAAAGAGGAGTACAACTTTTACAATGGTATCTTGATTTTGCTGAACGAGGAGAAATTGCTCTAAAGCAAAGTACAACAGCACCTATTGACGACTCATTTGATTCACCATTTGAAGAATCTGTTTGTAATGCACTAAGAGCCAAAGGTTATTCTGTTAAATCACAAGTCGGTTGTTCCGGATATAAAATTGATTTAGCAATTAGAGATAAGGATAATCCGGGACATTTTTTACTTGGAATTGAATGTGATGGTGCACGATATCATTCAAGTGCTACTGCTCGTGATAGAGACAGGTTAAGACAAGAAGTTTTGGAGCAATTAGGCTGGAAAATTTATCGGATTTGGTCAACTGATTGGTTTAAAAACCCTCAAAAACAACTTGAAAAACTTGTAAATTATATTGATAGTTTAGAAGCAGGAGAAGATATTGTATCTGCAACAACAGAGGTAATCAAATAACAATGAAACAACAAATTCGTAATTTTTTAGCAAATAAATATGTCGATAACTTTTTAATTGGGTTGATTTTGCTGAATTTTATTGTTTTTATTTTTCAAACAGATGTAAACTTTTATAATTCTTACAAAATTTATATCGCAAAATTTGAACTTATTTCTATTATAATTTTTACGATTGAATACATTTTGCGAATAATTTCTCTTGAAAAACTAAAAGATATATTCAAACCGATGATGATTGTGGATTTTCTTGCGGTTTTTCCGTATTACATGTCTTTTGTAACAGTAAATACCATTTTCTTGCGAGCATTAAGACTATTTAGACTACTCAGGATTGCTAAATTAGCAAGATATACAACAGCTTTAGAACGAATGAAAAAAGCGTTTTTGAAACACAAAGATGAAATCGTTGTTACAGCTATGTTGTTTTTGATAGGTTTAACTATTGCGTCTATTTTAATTTATTTTGCAGAAAACCAAACAGGCAACAAAGCTTTTTCAAGTATTCCAAGTGCGTTTTGGTGGGCGGTTGTAACCTTTACCAGTGTTGGTTATGGAGATACATATCCCGTAACAACAGTTGGGAAATTTATTGGAGCATTCACTGCAATAATGGGAGTTGGGTTGCATGCACTTTTAATTGGTGTTGTCGGAGCTGCATTTATTGACGCAACAAAGAAAAATTAATTGTTGCCATAAACTCTCACAACTTTGTACAAAATTTGATTTTTTACTAAAAATTCTCCCCATTTGATTTGTTCTGTACTAAGTTTTTCAGATTTTCGTTTTACTTCAACAAAAATCATTTTTTTACTGTTCCAAATAATATAATCAGGAGTTCCCACAGGGTTATATTTTAAATCAAGTTTTAATTGAGATTATACTTTGATATTCATGTTAAAATTAACATAAAGGAAGTATGCAAGATGTGTAGCGCGTTTTATAGTGATAATATTAAAAATTTTTTAAATCAGAATGAAGATGAAATATTTGGCATTATAGCCAAAAATGATGAATATGATTCCGTATGCAAGCAAAAAGATGCATGGATTGCACAAATAAGATTGCTTAAAAATGCACTTAGTAAATATGATGATGGTAGTGTTATATTTGAATATACAATCCCTCGTGTTGGAGGCAGAATAGATAATGTTGTTTTATTAAATGACACGATATTTGTTTTGGAATTTAAGGTTGGTAATGAGGTATATTTAGGCTCTGCCGCAACACAAGCAAGAACATATGCAATTGATTTAGCAAATTTTCATGAAGAAAGTCATAATAATACAATAGTTCCAATACTTATTGCAACAGATGCACCCAACTACGAGCTTGAATTTAAAAGATATAAAAGCAATGTTTATGATGTTATTTATACAAATGGGTATAATTTAACTCAAGTATTTGATAAATTCAAGAAATTATTTAGTAAAGAGATCCAGCTTGAGAAATGGTTAAATTCAAGATATGTCCCAACTCCTACTATAATTGAGGCTGCAGAGGTTCTATATAATAATCACTCTGTTCAGGATATTTCGCAAAATGAAGCTGCAGAAAATTTAACTAAAACATCTGTAGCAGTACAAAAAATAATTGAATATTCGAAACAAAATCACCAAAAATCTATTTGTTTTATTACTGGAGTGCCAGGTGCAGGTAAGACATTAGCTGGCTTAAATATTGCAATAGAAAACCAAAAAACAACAGGCAAGAATTACTCTTGTTTTTTAACAGGGAATCAACCTTTGGTTTCTGTATTAAGAGAAGCACTAGCTAGAGACGACAATAAAAGAACTGGCATTCCTCTTGGCGAAGCAAGAGATAATGTTAAATCTTTTATTCAAATAATTCATCATTTTAGGGATGAGTCGCTAAAGAATTTAGATATTCCGCCTGTTGATAATGTTATTATATTTGATGAGGCACAAAGAGCTTGGCAACAAGTTCAATTGTCTAGTTTTATGAAAGATAAGAAAACTGTAATATTAAACCAATTACCAAATGAAAAACGGCATAAAATTCTATCAATGAGCGAACCAGAATTGCTTATAGAATATATGAACCGACATCAAGATTGGGCGGTTATTGTTTGTCTTGTGGGTGGCGGTCAAGATATAAATACTGGTGAAGCTGGTATTCAAGAGTGGTTTGACGCTTTGCGTCGTTCATATCCAGACTGGAAAGTTTATGTCTCAAATAAAATTACAGAAGAAGAATATATTGGTAACAGCTCTTTTGAGGAATTAATAAAAGGATTAGAGTGTAAAATTATTGAGAAACTACATTTATCCATATCGCTAAGATCTTTTAGAAGTGAAAAAGTTGCAAATTTTGTTCATTATTTACTTAACAATGAACAAGAAGAGGCTGCAAAGATATATAATGAGATTAAAAAGGTTTATCCTATATGTATGACAAGAGACTTTAATACAGCAAAAAAATGGATAAAAATGCAAACAGAAGGTAAAAATTGCAGATATGGTTTGATTGCAAGTTCGCAAGCAAAACGTCTCCGAGCAGAAGGGATTTGGGTCGAATGTAAATGTAAACCAGAAAAATGGTTTTTGGAAGGCAAAGACAATATTAAATCTTCATATTTTATGGAAGAAGTTGCAACAGAATTTGACATTCAAGGTTTAGAAATAGATTATGCTCTTGTTGGTTGGGATGCAGATTATCGTTATGAAAATGGACATTTTGAATGTTATAAACCTAGCGGTTCAAAATGGCAAACTATAAACAAAGAAGATAATAGACGTTATCTAAAGAATGCGTACCGAGTTTTGCTAACTCGCGCGCGTGAAGGTTTTATAATATTTATTCCAAAAGGTGATAATTCTGATAATACAAGATTATGCAAGTATTATGATGAATTATGGAAATATCTCGATATTATAGGTATAGAAATTGTTTAAAAAGGAATGATAATAGTAGCGAAACAAATTATTTCAACCTTGGAACAAATGATTTAAATACGGTTAAAAAAGTTTTTTAGCTTATGAAAAAGTTACAGAAAAAACGATTCCGGTTGAAATCAAACCTCGCAGAGCAGGTGACCCTGCAAGTCTTGTTGCCGATAATAACAAAGCAAAAGAGATTTTGAAATGGTTACCGGAACATTTACTTGAAGAAAGTATAAAAACGGCATATCAATGGGAGAAAAATAAAAACAATTTATTTTAATTTATTAAATCTTAAAAATTTCTAAGTAAAACATTTCTGCAAATTTTTGATTAACATAATTAAATGCGGCTTTAGTTGTTGTATCATCTGGTACTGACTTACAGAGGGTTTGATTTTCAATAACTACTGTTTTATCAACAAATTGTTGCAAATTTTCTATTCCATTTTCTGCTTGAATGGTTCTTTTTTGACCTTCCCACTTAAATGGTTTTGTAATTATCGCAATTGTTTTTATCCCTGCAATTTTTAATTTTTCTGCAATTACAGGTGTAGCTCCAGTTCCACAACCTCCGCCAAAGCAGGAAATAAGAAAGATAATATCTGAATTTTGGGTAAGTTTCAAAATTTGGTTTATATGAATTAAGGCATTTTGCTTCCCGATTTTAGGATTCCCTCCGCACCCTGTGGATTCATTTTCGTTACTATAATTTCCTTCGGATAATAGGTATTTATTACTTGTTTTGGCTTCTTTTAAAATTCTTTCGTCTGAATTGATTACAATAAAATCAATATTTTTACACTTATTATTTAAATATAAATAATCGACAGCATCTTGTCCGCCGCTACCAATTCCGATAACTTTAATTTTTAAATCTTTCATATTTAATTCCTTTCTTTTTTATTTTATGTTCTATATATGTCAAGTTTAGTGATAAAAATTTTTACTTGATAAAATAACTTTTTTGATAAACAATGTAACGTGACCGAATTTGACATATATATAATTTACAATAATTACAAGGTAAGCGTTTCGCTTTATACCACGATTATTAATGACGGTTAGATCGTGACTTCGTCACGAACCTTCATTATCAAGATACCGACCATTTAGGGCGGTATTTTGATTTTTATGCACTTTATATCCCCTACACTAACGCTATGTTTTATCAATAATTTTATCGTATACTTTTGCAACCGCTCATAATATTCCCTATCCACATGTTTAATATAAGAAATATACCCCTCTAACTGTTTTTCTTTTGCATAATCCCAAACACGATGCCTCAAATCTTTATACGTAGTTTCACTTTTACTTACCACATAGCTATGCAGCATAGCTCTGATTTCACGTTTTTTGGTATTATCAATCCTCACCTTTCCGCCGTTTACAACTAACCCAAGTACGTTTTGCTGTTTATTATCGCTTACATATTTCAACTTCTTTGTGTTTAGCGTATATCCGTTTAAGAAAAGCACCTCTTTCATCCTTTTTTCAACATTTTTTAAAACAGCTTTGCTATCAGATGAAAATGTCAAGTCGTCCATATATCTGCTATACTGAACCCCTAATATTCCACAGTAACTTTTGATATACAAATCAATTTCTTTGAAACAATTATTCGCAATATGTGCCGATGTCGGTGCTCCTGTTGGAAGTTTGCAATTAAGAGTCGTTAGCTCAAGATAATGATTAACATTTGCATTAGGGATTTTCTTACAAACAAGATTTACAAAATCTACGATATCACAATATGGTACCGATTCATAAAAATGCTTGATATCCATTTTTAATACCCACTTTTTCCCTGCGTGAGGTTTTGCACAAGATAATGTATCAATCTTCAAGGGGAAATGCCAACGCATAGCATTCAAAAAATAAACTTGTTGATGCTTCAACTCATCGCACGGAGTGTATATCAAACGTTTCTTCAGGCGATAGACCGTGTAATACATATCAGAATTTATGTATATTTTATTACCTTTAGAACGCACCATACCTAACTCCACAACTTGTAATCATAACAAGTACCCAGCTTTGGAACTTCTCTTTTGAAGTCTAATATTACAGTACCAACTTGTCCTGCGTTGTTTTTAGGAATAATTATTTTTGCTCGATTGGTTTGAAGATAATCGTTTTCATAGCAATGATAATAGTCATCTCTATAAATAAACATAACCACATCAGAAAGTTCTTCCAATGAGCTTGAACCACGCAGATCTGATAAATACGGCCGTTTATCAACTCTGGATTCAGGTGCTCTCGACAACTGTGAGGCAATAAACACATAACACTCATTTTTGTTTGCGATGCTTTTTATCTGACTTAACAGATTTTTTATCTCGGTTTGTATATCTTTTTTCGGGTTAAGTTCTAAAAGTTGAAAATAGTCGATAAACACATAATCAGGATTATAATTTTCAATCTTTTGCTCCATCTCATCAATAGAAATTGATGACCAATCGCAGATAATTTCGAAATCAAAGTTTTTAAGACCATCACAAGCTACTTTGAGCTTAGCTTTTTCAGGCTCATTAATTTTGCCTGATTTGACCATTACATGATTAAGTTCTGCATATTGGATTAAAAATCGTTCTATGAACAATTTTTCGCTCATATTCAAAGAAAAATAGATACATTTCTTATTTTTCTTTAGTGCATTTTCAAAAATAGACATCAACAAAGTTGTTTTGCCCATAGCAGGACGCCCACCGACAGTGATGAGTGAACCCGGCTCTAACCCCACCATTGCCAAATCTAAATCTTCAAACCCTGTAATAAACTGTTCTTTTTCAGGGTTTAACAATCTGTCTAACGTATTTTCTAATAATTTTTCTTTTCCCATAATAACTATCCTTTTTTTATTTTTTTATACCTTTCCTTTAACACTATCTATATTCTTTAACCTGCGACACACATCGTAAGAATCATATTCTTGGTAATAATGTTTAGTTATTACATTTTTATTTAAAGTTATCCATTTCTGCAACAACTGCATTTCTTCTTTAGAAAATATAATTTCCTTGTTCTCATAATTATCCAAGGTGCCGTCTAGATACATCTTCACCCAGTTTAAATTAGGTTTTGTTTCTCTATCATTCTGAAACCTCAAAAATGGTGGCTCACCTTTATTTTCAAGACACCTTAAATTTACACACATCGCAAGTCCGGTTTCTTCCTGACGAAGTGGAGTCAAAAAAATCCCTCTGCCTCCTCTACTGTTTCGTCGACTGAAACATATTTATTTTCATAGTACATACTCCTTTTTTTCGTTTCTTATAGTTTAATTCATAAATACGTCTATTTCGGGGATATTTATTTGCGTTTTTATAAATATGAATATAGTTTATCTATTGTTAAATCATGTGCCTGCTCACCATTAAAAATTGATTCTATGATTTCTTTTGGCAAAAATCTTAATTTCATCAGTCTATAAATGTGTGTGTTAGCTTTTTGTTCTGAGGTTAATTTATTTTCAAACATTAGCTTGTGATAATAAAAACTTTTTACAATCGCTTCTAGTAAGAATTTATTAACTTCTCTTTTATTTACATCGCCGATTATTACTTTACTTCCATTTTTAGTAGTAGAACTTATTCGGATTTTATACTCATAATCTATTTCGGAAGTTTTATCATAATTTTGTTCAACAGGGAGGTTGGATTTAAAAATCAAATATTTAATAGCTTCGGATAGCAGAGTTTTCGATGTAGTTATTAAAATATTTTCTTTGGATATTATTACTTTAATAATTACGTGTCTTATAAAAGTTGTATCAATAAGTTTTTCTGAATTTTGTTCATAAATTATCTTTTGTTGATCTATTGGATAATCTGCAAATAACTTCTGCAAAAGTTTTTTATCAAGAACAATTTCTTTAATTTTGCTTATTACAAAATTTTCAATCTCGCCTGCTGAAATTTTAGTTATAGAACCTAGGTCTTGTAATCTATTTTGAATTTGAGCTTGACTTATATAATATCGATAGCGTTTTCCCTTTTTTGTACTATGTGTTGGAGACATATAATTATTTTTATCATCAAAAAGTTTACCTTTTAATAAAGAACCACTTTGAGCATTTGTAGCATTTTTTCGATTTAATGCATTTTGAGCCAAAAGATTTTGTGTTTTTTCGAAAATATCCAAATCAATTATCGGTTTTTGAAGTCCTTCATAAATATTATTTTTATGAACAATTTTCCCGATATAAGCTTTATTTTGAAGTATTCGATATAAATGACCTTTGTAAAAATTTTTACCACTTCTTGTATTAATATTATTTTCTTTCAGATATTTAACTAAATCTGGAACGTTACCTATTTCTAAATATTTATAAAAAATGAGCTTAACTATTTTAGCTTCTGATTGTTTAATTTCTAGTTTCCCATCTTTTTTTACATATCCCATTGGTGGCATTCCATTTATCCACATTCCTTTTTTCTTTGAAGCCGCAAATTTATCTCTAATCCTTTCTCCGGTAACTTCTCTTTCAAATTGGGCAAATGATAATAATATATTTAAAGTTAATCGTCCCATTGAAGTTGTTGTATTAAATTGTTGAGTTATGGATACAAAAGACGTTTCATGTTTATCAAAAACATCTACAATTTTTGAAAAATCCATTAATGATCTTGTTAGTCTATCAACTTTATAAACTACTACTATATCCACTTTCCCATTTTCAACATCTTGGAGCAAATCTTGGAATGCTGGGCGATTCATCGTTCCTCCAGAGAAGCCTCCATCATTGTATTGTTTTTCTATCAATTCCCAACCTTCATGTTTTTGAGATTTAATATAAGCTTCGCAGGCTTCTCGTTGAGCATCAAGAGAGTTGAAATCTTGTTCAAGTCCTTCTTCTGAAGATTTTCTAGTATAAATCGCACATTTAAAAATTCTTGTCATACCACATTCATCGCTCTTTGTGTAAGTTTTATCAAGTCGAAAGACATAAATTTTATCATTAAAAGACATCTTTATCATTTGGGAAAATGTATTTGTAAAATGAGTTATTGTTTTCGATAACTTCAACGCACGCAATCCCCTCAAAAAATTCCTCGCTTGATGAACCGTATTTTAATGGGATTACAAAATTATTATTTTTATCTATAAATCCACATTTCCCGTCTTTTTCTACAAGGCAAATTCCGTATTTAAACCCGAATAATCCCACTCTGTCGTATTCTAGCGGAATAATTATCTCGTTTTGGGGATTTACGAAACCAGATTTGCCGTTTTTTCGAACTTCGGCAAGTTCATATTCCAGAAACCAGCCACAAAAATCATATTCAAAAGGGATTATAATTTCTTTTGACGGAACTTGAATAATTCCCTCCTTTCCGTTTTTTCTATCCGGAATACAGTCTGGAACAGAAGTAATATTTCTTTGAACAAAAGATGCTGTTGGGGAATTAGTTTTTACGATTGTACAAACATTATCTTTTTCTAGAGTGTAACCGTACGGTCGCTGATAAATATCATCGTATTTGCATGGAATAACAATTTTGCCACGGTTATCCATAACTCCGCAAAGGGATTCATTGTTGTAAATAATTATTTGATCAAATTCATTAAAATGTCCAAATGTATGAAATTGTGTTTTAAAAAGGATTTCTCCATTTTTATTTATGCAAAAATTTTCATCGCAGCCAAAAGGTTTGACAATCGCTTTGCCTCGACTAAAATCTGTTGCTGATATAAATTTATTTTTTAATCTTTTCATTTTGTTATTCCAAAAAATTTCTTTCCATTCCACCTTGTACCTGTGATTTCATTTGCAATTGCAGAAAGACTTTTATAAACATTATCATTGAATTGATACCCATTATCGAGTTTTATAACTTCATATTTCCTTCCCTTAAATTCTCGGATAAATTTGGTTCCGGTTTTAATTTCTAAAGAAAGAGATGGGGTAAATGTTGAGATTCCTTTTGCATATTTATCGACAAGTTTGTCGATTTGTTTTTGTAGGGATAGTTCTAGTTGGTTATTTTCTTTTTGCCATTTTAAATATTTAATTGCGTATGCTTTATGAATATGTTTAGGCAAATCTGTTTTAAAAATCTTTTTCCACTCTTGTTCGATTTGTGTTCTGTCGGATTTCATGATAATCACCTCATACATAGGATTGCTCTTGTATCTGGGTATTTCAAGTAGTTAGAAACAAATCTTATCTAATGTTTGATTATATAATTTATCTTGTTCTTCAAATAATTTATTTATTGAAATTGGTTTTTTACAATTATGATAATTTAATTTAGGCACTTTTATAACTTCGCACAAGTTTTCAATATATGAGATACATTCAACAGCTTTATGTAACCTCAATCCGCCCTCAAAATCAAAAGGTATACTTGTTACAAGTTTACTATTTTTATTGTTATCAAGTACAAGTTCTATAAGTTTTTTAGTCGCTCCGCAAGAAGTTCCGCCACCGAGTGGAGCTATCGTAATAATGTTTTCATAGTCTTTAAGTAATTTCAAAATCTCATTTTTACATTCTCTAACAGAAAGTTCTCCTAAATACACATCTCCTCCTGCAGCGAATTTCCCACAAATTTTTTCACCGATACGCATACCTGAATATTTTTCAATTACATCTATATCTGTATCAAGAAAAATTTTAGGTAGGTTTGTTTTGTAATTAGATAAAATTTTGCAACCTCCGTTACCTATTCCGATTAAGCAAGTTTTTTCAGTCATTTTGACCTCCTTTTGTCGTCTTACATTAATCATATTAACAGGTAACTATGTCAAGTTCGGGTACACAAAAAGTATCAATTTAAAGTTTTTTTCTAATTTCATCAATATAATTTTTGTATTCTTTTTTTAACTTTTGTGGAGCTAAAATTTCAACAGCATAACCCCATTTAAACAAATTCCACATTATATGTTTACCGCCACTTGCATTGAAGGTTACAATAACACTACCGTCAGATTGTTGTTTTACTTTTTGAGTTGGGTGAAAGTTGTAATTCAAAACATCTTCAGCTGCTTCCGGAATAAATTTTAATTTAACATTATAGATTTCTCCAAAATAAACTCCAAATGATTTTTTTGAAAACTCTTGTAAATCAAAATTCTTTGCATCAAATTTCTCATTTGTTAATTGTATATTTTTCAATTTGTGCAAAACATAGTTAAATTCACCGACACCTTTGGCAGATTCTCTTGCAATTAAATGAACTTTTTCTCCATAAATTAAGCCTAATGGTTCTAAAGTTCTTTCTTTATCGTGGTAAATTGCTTTAATTTTTCTATTTTCTTTTATTGCTTGGCGAATAATAGAAATAGTTTCTAAATTTACTTTATAACATTGTGATTGACGAATTGCATAACCTTCTGATTGAAGCAATAATTCAACTTGATTGTTACCCATTTTGTTATGTTTATATTTTAAGGCTTTAATTTTGGTTAAAATTTCATCAAGTTCTGTTTGGGATAATTTATCACAAGTTGGTTTTAATTTTTCCAGAAACGCAATATCTTCATTTGAAAAAGAAATAAGTTCATTCAATGAATAATTGGTAAACCCCCATCGCTTACAACGTTCTTCTGTTTCTATTTCATCTACTTGCGGTAAAATTGCAAGTACACTATCACGCATTCTTTCTGCAGTTCTGCGAGAAACATTAAACCTTTCTTGAATGTCATTTAATGATACTCCATTCAATTTTGAAAGCATAAAAATTATTAAATCAATTATATCTGAAACTCTTGAATATCTTGGTTTTTCTTCCATATATAACCCCCTTTTTGCTTATTGTATCATAAAAATACGTCAAATATGGGCGTTGATTTATTCTTTTGCTTTAAAGTTATACAATGGTTTCAAATGGTCTATAATTTCAGCAGTTGGAGTAATCGCTTGAATTATCTCATTACTGTTTTTATAAGCACTTGGGGATTCATCTAGTGTTGCAGTAGAAATACAACTTGAAAAAATATCTTTCATTTGATTTTTATATTCTTGCATTGTCAATTGGTCTTTTGCTTGTGTTCTAGATAAGGCTCTGCCTGCCCCATGCGGAGCTGAATTATTCCAATCGGAATTTCCTTTTCCGATGCAAATTAAAGAACCATCAGCCATATTGAGTGGAATTAAAACTTTTTCATTTTTATTACAAGAAATTGCCCCTTTTCTAATAATTCCATCTTGCCCAATATAGTTATGGATTGTTTCAAATTCCTCATCCAGTTTCCAACGCATTCCGACCATAATATCGTGTGCCATAATTTTTCGATTTAAGTTTGCATATTCTCTGCAATATTCTGCACAAGTTAAATAGTCTTGAGCATCTTTACCCGTTAAATATGATAATTGTTTTAGTTCTCCGGAGCCATAGCAATTTTTCTTAATTGCCAAATCTTGAAAATAGATTGCCAGTTTTAATCCGATATTTCTTGAACCACTGTGAATTATCAAGTATGTTCCTGTTGTCCCTTTTTCTAAAGAGATAAAATGATTTCCTCCACCTAGAGAACCAATTTTATTGACGTGATTAACAAAATTATCTTTCAGAATATCTTTGCAAATCTTTTTAGTTTTTTCAATAAATTCTTCCGGAACTAATTCGCTAAATCTTTTTCTTCCATCCCTACCAAATGGAATGTTACGGCGAATAACTTTATCAAGTTTTTCATAATCATTCGTAATATCCTTGTCATCCAGTTTTATAACATGCATTCCGCAAAATTGGTCAACTCCGATAATGTTTGGAATAATTTCTCCATTTTTAGGCATTTCAGCAGTAAAACCGATTGTACAGCCTTTCCCTTTATGGCAATCGGGCATTATTCTAACTTCGCAATCTTTAAAAATTGGGTGATTACAGATTGCCAATGTCTGTTCTGTAACATCAATATCTTCAACTGATGTAAAAATTTTTGCTGATGTATATTTACCATTTACTTCGTACATATTATTTCCTTAATTTTAATTTTCTTGCTAGTTGCGCTGACATTTTTTCTGTTATATGTAATCTTTGAGCGGTTGCTTTTATTGAAAAATGTTCTTCGCCAAAAATCTTTTTAAAATCAGATATTGAAATAGCAGTTCCTTCGCATCTACAACTTGGCGGAATTTTATCCAAAATTTTATAGTCCATTGCTTCAATAAATGTTTTGAATTTGCCTAAATCTATAAAATTACCATTTTTATCTGTCCATAATTTTGATTCTGATTTATAAAAATCTGAAATGTATTTCATTATCATTTGCATATTTCCGCTAAATACTACTTTGTTTGCTCGTATTAAATATTTCATTTTCAATAATCCTTTTCCTTTTTTTACATCATAAAATGTAAGTATGTCTTATTCGGGCGTACTTAATTGATGCTCTTTTTGAAGAGTTTTTCAAGTCATTGAAAAGAATTGTGTCTAAGTTATTTGTTGTATATATAAACCACTAAAATTCTCTATATATCCGCAAGTTAAAAATGTCCCTAATCAACAAGAGCTTTTGCTATTTTATAAAAATCTTTCATTCTCTCAGGGTTATTATTCAAAATTTGTTCAATTTCAGCTTGTAAGTTTTTATTATCATTATGATGTTCAAAATTAAAAACTTCTGAAAAATCTACCTCAAGCACTTGTAATAGTTTTTCTAGTGTTGACATTAATGGATAATTTCGTCCTGTAACGATGTTGCTTAATGCTGTTGGTTCTATTCCAATTAACTCTGCTAATTTTTCTTGGCTAATATTTTTCTTTTTAATAAGTTCTTTAATCCTACGTCCTAAAAGCTTTTTCTTATCCATATAATCACCTTACTTACAATTTGATTTTATATAATCGTACAAATAAAGTTTCAAAATCGACATAGAAAGATACTGAACTTAAATGAGTTAATTCAGTATGAAATGTATTAGGATTTGATTATTCTGTACTTCTGAGCAAAACTTCAGTACAAAGGAGATTAACACCCATTTCTGACATAGTTTGAAGTTAGAATAGGTAAAAGAAAGGATTTTAATATGTATTCAAAACAAAAAGAAAAAATCGAAAATCTGTTTAGTATGTTCAAAATTTCATTTGCCGACCCGATTGATTTAAAAAATGGAACAGGGTTTCTTGTATATTCTGATGAAACTATTGATAATACTTCAAATAGTGAGTTAAAACATAAATATGAGAATGAATGTAAAGAGATAAAAAATAAAACAGAAAGAAATATTTATCGTTATTACTATTATGAAAATTTTAAAAACAAAAAACAGCTACATGCAACAATAGTTATGATGAATCCAGCTTTTGCGGATTCGGTAGAATCTGATAATACAATTAAAAATATCGAAAAATATTTGAATAACGAAAAAGATGCTATATTAAAACATTTACCGAATATTTACAATGAATTTGGTTCATTTGATATTATAAATCTTTATCCTGTTAGAATGCCAAAATCTGAAAAACTCAATGAATTTTTAGAGCTAACAAAAATTGAAACAGAAAAGTATCAGAAATTTGTAAAAGAATATTTAAGCAAAATCGACAAAAATCACATTGTTATTGCAGCCTGGGGTGATGATAAAAAAGATAATGAACTTGCTAGAAAATTATTTGCAGACTTGGATATAAAATTCTATTGTTATGGATTAACTAAAAATGGTTATCCAAAACATTTTAGTTCATTAGCATATAACAATTTTAATAAGTTCAGATGCCCATTACCTTATATAAAAATTAATAATTGGATTAAGGAGCCTAGTTTATCCGATTATGACAAAGAAAGGCTTGCTGACGTAAGAAATTTAAAACAGTGGCTTACAAGCTCTCCATCAATAAGCCAATACTACGTTGATTATATGAATGGTCTGCTAAAAGATGTTTTTAAGCAAGTTGAGTAGTTAATTTTTGTGTCTAAGTACTTGAATTTATTTTAAACAAGAGCGATGAATGGAACTAGTACGCCCGAATTGGTCGTTAAAATAATCAATAAGTTAAAGAAATTGCAAAAGACGATAATGAAGAAAACTTGAATTTCATTAAAGCCTTTTTAGGTAATCGCAGAGGTTCAGATATTGTTGTCGCTTGGGGCTATGGTAAAGAAAAGGAATACAAAGCTCAAGTTGAAGCCGTAGAAAAATTACTAGAGGATTTTAATAAGTATAAAATCATAGTAAAAGAAGAGGTAATTAAAGAAATTCAAAATTTTGATAGGCACCCAGCACCAACATCTTGGGCGGTTTTTAAGGGCTTTGAACATTCAGCAGAATTAGCAAAATATTAATATTTATTCACGCCACGTCTATTTCAGACGTGGCGTAAATGCTATTTATATAGTATTTTTAATTAAACTTGCAAAATTCGGAGAAAATGTGGTATAATATTCGGAGAAAACATGAAATATATCTATCAAAACGCAGACTGGCACAGCTTTAGATGGTGCGGAGAAAAAATTCAAAATTTATTATTAGAAATCAAAAATAATTAAAATCCCACAGCGTTTTGTAGATCTTTAGACCTTTTGACTTTAACTTCGGCTTCAAGCATTTTGGAAAGTTCGCCTAAATCTGTTATCCTCAAAAAATCAGCTTTCTTTTTCACTGTGGCGAAATCTCCTGCTGTTAGCCCTTTTATATAAATATTTGGATTTTTTATGCCAAAGAAATGGTTAAATGCTGAATTTACTTGTTCTTTAGATAAAAAGTCAAATTTAATTTTGAATGTAAATCGTCTTAAACTGGCTTCATCAAGTGTATTCATTAAATTTGTTGTGCAAATAAATGGGTATTCGTTGACTTCCATCCAAGTCAACATTTCGTTAACTTGTGAGATTTCCCATCTTCGAGTTGCATTGTTTCTATTTTGCAAAAATGTATCAGCTTCATCAAAAATTAACATCGCCTTTTTAGATTTTGCTTCTGAAAAAGCTTCTGCTATATTTTGCTCTGTTTCTCCAACGTATGGTGAAATCAAATCACTTGCCCGTTTAATTATTACTTCAAGTCCTAATTCTTTTGCTAAATATCTTGCATATAAACTTTTTCCTGTTCCAGGTTCACCATAAAGACAAAGTGAAAAATTTAGTTTCCTGCAAGTTTTTATTTTATCTGTCAAGTCTTTTATATCTAAATCTGAATTGACAAGATTATCATTGTATTCTTGCATTTCAAATCCTTTTTTATTCTTTACATTTTTCTTTTTAGATACTACTTTCGCAAGGTTTTCAACGAATTCTTCAAAATCATCTTGATTCCCATCAACTAATTTTGTTGTTTTTACTGCATTTGTAATCAATGCAGGGGAAATATCATAATTTTTGTTTAGTTCTATCAGTTTGTCTTTGTCTATTTCAAATTTATTTTTTCGAATTACTCTTTTCCAGATGTTCAAACGAATATCATCTGTTAATTTTTCAAATTCGATTGTATAAGTCATTCTTCGTAAAAATGCCGGATCAACATTGTATATATTATTGGTTGTCCAGAAAATTGGAATTGGAGTTTCTTCAATAAGGTTATTCAAATATGCTTTTGAAGCACTGCCAAATTCAGTAAAACCTCTATTCATAACATCTTCTGCTTCGTCAAAGAGTATGCAAGATTTCCCAACTTTAGATAAGATTGCTTGTTTTGAGGCTAAATCGCTTAACCTATCTTTTCTTGTAGCTTCTTTGTCCATGAATTGTGCTGAGGTTGAGTACATATCGATTTTTGCTTTGTTAGCTATAAGCTTGGCAAATTGAGTTTTCCCTGTTCCAACTGAACCATAGAGCAAAATATTTACACCTTTTGTATTGTTTTCAATTGCAGATGTTAGAATATTTTTTGTTATATCTCGTTCTTTGGTTATATGTTTAAAATCGTTCCATTTAAGTTCCGATTTTTGATTTTTACCCAGTAATATGTTTTTTATTTGAGTTTTGGTTTTAATATCAGTGTCAGAAAAAATTTGTAAAATTTTACTGTTTAGTGCTAATTTAGCATCGTTAAATCCATGTTTTGTAAAAATACCTTTTTTAATCATTTGGTTTTTAATTTTTGCAACATTCCATTTTTTTAGTTTTAATACATATATTCCAAATGTTTCAAAATCTTCAAACTGCTTTAAACTAAATGTTCCAATTAGTTGTATTAGTGGGTTAATTTCTTTTAGTATATAATAGAGAAGGAAATTGTACTCGGGTTTATTCAAATTATACAAATCTGCTATCAAATTCATTTTAGTTTTAATTGTAGAATTAGGAATCTTGACCTCTTGAAGATATGAAATTAATTCTTTTTTAATTTTATTTTTTGTGAGAGAAATTTCTCTTTGTGAGAGGTTATCGGGTCTTTTTACTGTTATTTTAGTTTTAAATTTAAAAACGAAGTTTAAATCTTCAAAAAAATTCTTGAAGTTATACTCATTTATATCTATACCTTCCATTAAATTTAATAAATAATTGCATAACATATATTTTTCAAAAGAAGATATATCTTTTAATTCGTCATATTTATTTTTTTTAGGGTTCCTGTTTAGTGTCCAGTCTAAATAATATTCGCTCATTTGTAAATCCTTTCTTACATACATTATAAGCAAGAACTATGTCATTTACGGACAGATAAATCAAGCAAATGACACAAGTGTAAACAATAAAGGTATTTGATATATTATAGATAATATAATATCTAACATTTGACATTTATCTAAATATAGTATAATATATTAACTATGAACAATTTTTCATTTAATCAAAAAACACCAAAAGAAATAGCACAAAATTTGGTTGATAGAATCCAACACCGCAGAAAAAAACTTAAAATCTCGCAAATACAACTTTCCCAAAAATCAGGTGTAAGTCTTGGTTCTATTAAGCGATTTGAATCAAAAGCAGAAATATCTCTTGCTTCGCTTATTAAAATTGCAATTGCACTTGATTTAGATAAAGATTTTGATAGTTTATTTATTCAAACTACATACAATTCTATTGACGAAATAATAAATGGAGGCTAATGAAGTGGAAAATTATAGATATTTGAATGTTTTATATAATGATATTTTAGTTGGGAAATTAGCTAAAACCAATGATAATTTGATTGCATTTGAATATGATGATAATTGGCTAAATAACGGATTTAGCATCTCTCCATATAGTTTGCCATTAGTAAAAAAAGTGTTTATGCCAAAGCAAGAGCCATTTGGCGGACTGTTTGGAGTTTTCAATGATAGTTTGCCTGATGGTTGGGGTAGGTTATTGGTTGACAGATTATTTTTGAGTCATAAAATAAATCCACTTGAAATTGATAACCTTAATCGACTTGCTGTTGTTCAGGAAAGTGGTATGGGGGCTCTAACTTATAAGCCGGAACACCGATTTAAAATCGTAGGACAAAATTTAGATTTAGATTCATTAGCGAAAGAATGTTCAAAAATTTTAGAAACAAACAATTCTAATGAATTAGATGAATTGTTTATGCTAGGAGGTTCTTCTGGAGGAGCCAGACCAAAAATTCTTACACAAGTTAATGGTGAAGATTGGATTATCAAATTCCCTTCTTCACAAGATCCTAAAAATATTGGAGAACAAGAATATCAATATTCTTTATGTGCTAAAAAGTGTGGGATAAACATGTCTGAAACAAAATTGTTTCCTTCAAAAATATGTTCAGGATATTTTGGAATTAAAAGATTTGACAGAAATAATAATAGAAAAATTCACATGGTTTCAGTAAGCGGATTGCTAGAAACAAGTCATAGATTGCCAAATCTTGATTACAATATCCTTATGAAATTAACTTTAGAATTAACAAAAAATTACCAAGATATAGAGCAACTTTATAGGCTTATGTGTTTCAATGTTTTTGCACATAATAGAGATGATCATTCAAAGAATTTTTCTTATATTTATAATGAAGCAAAAAAAGAGTGGCACTTGTCACCAGCTTATGATTTAACTTACAGTTCGTCTTTTAATGGTGAACATGCGACAACAATTGATGGAGAAGGCAAAAATCCAAATTTAGATAATATTTTGTCGGTTGCTAAAAATATAGGTTTAAAAGAAAAATTGGCAAAAGATATTGCGTCTGAAATTAAAAATAAGTGTACGAGTTTGCCAAAATATAAAAAATAAATTATCTTTAATAATCTCCATTTCGTTGTTTTTGCAAATTCCAAAAACAATTTGTATAATGGTATTTGTCTCCGCTAATTACTCGAACAATATCTTTTTTAAAGTCATACCTTTCGTTAGATTTAAATAGTTTTGTATAAACTTGAAATCGTCCTTTGGTGTCTTTTGTTATAACTAGCAAATCCTCTATATTTGTATTTAGAAGTTTTTCTTTTACTTTTTCATCAAGACGATTTATCATGTTTATTTCTACTAATTTTTTGTATTGGTCAACATTTTGTTCTTTCGCAATTTTGGTAAATTCTTCAAGGTTGTATTTAGTATTTTTCCTGCTACCTTCATTTTTTAATTCAAAAAGTTGTAAGAGTGCTTTGAAAACTAAATATTCTTCTTTGTTGTAACAAGTTTTTCTTGAGTTTTCTCCATAGATGCTATGGCAGTTCAAACAACGAAATCTTCCTTTGTCATGTTTTACTGCTGCTATTTCTCCACACTTTTGACATTTATATCTTCTTTTTCTACGTGTTTGTTTAATCTGTTTAGGCATGTTTTTTAATCCTTTTATATATTTTCACCTTTTTATATAAAAGGTGAAATAAATAATTTTGTCAAGATATTATCTATAATTGACTTCAAGGCTAATTTTTGCGATTTTTTACGCTTTAGAAAGTGCTTCTTTATATTTATTTAGAAACACGAAGTGCGTGTTCATAAATTAGAGGAGGTTCACATGAACAACTCAAAAATTTTAAAATTGAATAGTGTAGCTAAAAATGTACTTAAAAATTACATTGAAGCTTCTAAAAGTAGTGAAATGGGTGTTGCTCGAGTTGAAATTATTCCAATACAAGAAATTCAACTTGTTGAAAACAATCCTAATAAGCATTCAGAAGAACACTTAGACGATTTAGCCAGCAGTATAAACAAATATGGATTAATGGTTCCTGTACTGAAAAACAGCAAAAATCAACTCATTACTGGGGAAGGTCGGTATCGAAGTCTTTTAAAGTTAGGAAGTAGTCATATAGCATGTCTTACTATCGAAGATTTGGCTCCTGAAATTTTGAGAGCATACCGTATTGCAGACAACCAATTAACTAGAAGTTCCGAATTTGATTTTTCAAAACTTCAAACAGAATTTAAATTCTTATATGATTTTAAAATTTTTGGAACGGATGTAGGTTTTACTTCTTTGCAGGTCGACAAAATTTACAACTATAAAATTGAAGAACCTAAAACTTCAAAGAAAAGTTCTCCTAAAGAAGAATCTTGTGATTGGATAGCAGATAAAATTCCTCAAAAAGTAAATAAAGGTGATCTGTGGCGTCTTGGAGATAACTTCCTGTATTGTGGAAACTCGTTAGAAGAAACCTCTTACAAAATCCTTATGCAGGGTGAATTAGCAAATATTGTAGTTACGGATCCTCCTTACAATGTCAAAATTTCAGGACACGTATGCGGACTTGGGAGAACCAAACACCCGGAATTTGATATGGCATCAGGAGAAATGACAGATGAAGAATTTGAAAAGAATTTTGTAACCCCATATATGCAAAATTGTATTAAAAATTCGATTGATGGCTCTCTTCATTACCATTTCATTGATTGGCGGCATTTGAAAACTTTTTTAAATGTTGGACAAAGCCTTTATAACGAGTTAAAAAATATTTGTGTATGGGTAAAGTCAAATGGCGGTGGAATGGGAAGCCTTTACAGAAGTTCACATGAAATGGTCTGTTTATTTAAACATGGTACTCAGCCTCATATAAATAACATTGAGTTAGGTAAACATGGGCGAAATAGATGCAATGTTTGGTCATATCCAGGGGTAAGGGCAAATACGCCTGATACATTGGAGTTGTTAAAACTTCATCCGACAGTAAAACCTGTATCACTTTTGTACGATATTTTGCTTGACACGTCTAATGTTAATGATATTGTCCTAGACTGTTTTGGTGGAAGTGGTTCAACTCTTATTGCCGCAACTAGGTGCAAACGGAGAGCAAGAATTATTGAAATAAGTCCTCATTACTGCGACATAATTTTGTGGAGATGGGAGCAAGAAACAGGTAAAAAAGCTACACTAGTAAAAAATATGGAGGAGCAAGTAAATGGCTAATGAGAATAAAATTGGAAAATTAAAACAAGTAATGTCAAAAAATTACGAAGTTGGATATTGTAAACCACCTGAATCTACGAGATTTCAAAAAGGACAATCTGGAAATCCAAAAGGACGTAAAAAGAAAACGATTCCAAAATCTATAAATGAAGCCCTAACTCTAGAACTGACAAATAAACATATAATTACAAATGAGCATGGGAAACAAGAAAATGTATATTTGTTTCAAGTTCTAGCTAAACAACTAATACAGGATGCATTGAAAAGTGATAAACATTCAAGAAAGTTGCTAATGGAACTTTTAAATCAAAAAGATTTGTTATTATCCAGAAAACAATTAGAAGAAAGAGAGCCAGAAGTTGACTCTGAACATGAAAGAGAAATTAGAAATCGGTTTTTGAATGATTTAAATGAAATGTACCGAGAACTAGATAAAGAGGAAGCAAAAAAATCATAATTATCTCTTGATAAACCAACTAATTGATAATAAATTCCCTGCATTTTTAAATGCAGGGAATTTTGGTCAGAGCATTGAATAGACTGAAACTTAGGTTTGCAAAAATCCAATATTACATAGATTTTCCCAGAAAAATTAAAATAACAGGGAATTTGTAGTAGAGCCTTTTGCTCTCTGGACTAAAATATCCGTTTTTTAGTCGGAACTTAGAGAATAAGTGAAGATAGAATTTACAAAAACCGCCTCAATAGGGCGGTTTTTAGCATGTGATTTTATTTAGAGAATTTTTATTGCTAAATTTTGGTTCATTTTTATCAAATATTCTTCAAAATTCTCTTTTTCAAATTTTTAAGGTGCAGATTGGATAGTATTTACAATATATTGCAAAAACATATTACAGATTAAAATTAATTTAAAGGAGTTTTTGTGAAAAAATTATTTATTACACCATGGTCAACTACAACCCATTTCCAATTCGGGTGAGGACGCTCGGGTAGTTCATCATAAAAATCAAAAAAAACGAACTTAATCGTTACCTATTGAACATTAAGAAATTCTGTGTTAGTATTAGGATATCCTCAGGTATATATAAGTGATTAGGAAAGTGTATGAAAATTCAACCGATCTCAAATTATGGATTTACGGCATCCGAAAAAAGCAAAAAAGGAAGTTTTCTTGACAGAATTCACGAAAACACAAAAAATTCAGCAGACATGACGGATTCTATCGTTGTTCCGAGAACGATATTTAAGGGATATCTCGGGATTATGACGGGAACGACTCTCGTAACATTAGGAGGACTAATCAACCGAGAAAAACACCCTAAACTAAACAAAGGCACAATGCTTGCTGGATTATTGACCTCTCTTTACGGAACTTGGGCATTTGTAAGACCATTTATTCTAAAAGACGCTAAAGGTGTCGAAAAAGCAAAATCATAAAAGTTCCACGTAGCCTGAAGTAGTTTAGACACTGATTTGTCAAAATGTGAAAGGTTAAGGGTGAAAAAACTTTACATTTAAATTAATCTTACACCCCACTTAACCCCTTCCCGTTGGAAGAGGTGAACTACCACTCAAGCTCTTACAAAACAGCTTTTGAGCGTAGCAAAAGTAACGAACTTATTTATTCAAACGCCAACGAAAATCTAAAAACTCCACATTGTTACGAAATGTAAAGATGAGTTTGAAAATAGCTGAAACCCCGTTATAATGCCCTGTATGGTATGGTATGGTATGGTGTGGCGGGGCGAGGGCAATCCTTTTGAGGAAAAATACTTTATATATACATAAGTAAAAAAGGATTTTTGGTTATGGCAATTACTGTTGGACTTATTTACGATACTTTTCCGCAAATCAAACCCGAAGATATTCAAAGATTGGTCGGGACGAGTAATTATAATTCAAAAACTGTAATTTCGCTTGATAATATCGCAAAATACAGCGGTCAATATGCTTCTGACATTTCGGTGTTTACGGCAAAACGAGAGGGCGGAGCTTATGCCAAACTTCTGCCTGATGAAAAATTTAAAAAAGTAAAATCAGTTCTTAATAATTCTGCAATTCAGGAACATAACAAAGAACAAAATGTTAACCAACCTCAACAAGGTGCAATTCCACTAGACAAAAGTGTTTTTGATATTGCAAACAAAAAACAAAAAACATTGGGATAACAAATTCGGCAAATGCATAGCGAAAGATAATCGAGGAGTATAAAGATGACAAAAATTAATAATATCATGGGTGGTAATTACCAAAATTCCGCACAATCCAAAGCAAAAAACGAAAACAAAACTACAAATGAAAGTCTTTTTACAAAATTAGACATAAATAAAGACGGTAAAATCACGAAGCAAGAACTTGCCCAAGCCGGCTATACCGGCAAAAATCTTAATGCACTGTCGGAAGCAATATTTTTTGCAGAACGAAACGTAAACAAGTGGTTTTCATACGATAAAGATATGAATTCAAAAATTGATGCCGCAGAAGATGAAATGTGGAGAATTCACAACACTGATGACTTCCACAATATAGGTGATATGACACCGGAAAAATTTGCAAAGAAATTCAACATCGAACAAAATGATGGCAAAGCCGGAGCGGATTTTGAGGCTTGGTGCATGGATTGGATTGAAAATACAGACCCAATGATTGGAATTAAAGCTAAAATAAAACAAGATTTCGGAAAAGACATGAGTGACGAAGAAACTCAACTTTTATATGACGCAATGAAAAACCAAGTTAATCGTTGGTTGTTCAAAGAACCTGCTTTGTATGGCAGATTAAATTCAGCAGCATATACCAGATTGGCAACAGATGATGAATTGATATCATGTTGTGGTGGAGATATTTCAAAACCGCCAATGGGAGAACAACCCAAGCTCAATCCTGACGGAACTCTAGCCGAGGCTGCTTCATGTACTCCTATTTTTAGCTCATTAAAAGACGAAGAAGCATATAACACTTCGAAAGAAATGAAAAATAAAGTGGCTTGGGCTGCGTTTAAAACTGTTCCGGCGACACAGGCAGCAAAAATGTCAAAAGCTGAATATGCCGCATATCAGCAGGATTGGCAAGAATTAAGAAATATGAAAGCAGAAGATTTCAGAGCATTGTTGCAACCTGAAAACAAAGCAAAGTTAGAAAAATTTGAAGAAAATTCCAATATGACTGTTAAGCAGATTGTTGATTATATAGATATTGTCGAAAAAACAACGGGAAAGCCTTACGACAGTGACGATTGGACGATATCAAACAAAGATTTTCACGACAAAATCATGCCGGAATTAAACGGAACTGCGGGTGACGACAAAATTCTTGAAGGCAAAACCCGAGCAGACATCCCTGCCGACAAGCAAGAATTGCTGAATTACCTCGAAAGCCACGGACTTTTACTCGACCAGTTTAAGTAATAATAAACTAAAGGCAAAACAGAACAATGATTATCCTTGCACCGAAACGCAGGCAGCAATGGCATCCATTAATCTCTTTACCTTCACGATTTCTATTTTTCTTAAATCCGCAGGTACGTCGTTCGCATACGGAATAATAGCCTTTTTAAATCCGGCAGCTGCGGCTTCATTCAGCCGTCGCTCTATATTATTTACGGGGTGAATTTCGCCGGAAAGTCCGATTTCGCCGATAATTACAGTTTGACTGTCCACAACAACATCCCTTGCACAAGTCGCTACCGCCAATGCAATTCCTAAATCTGCACTCGGCTCATCAACATCTATTCCTCCCATAACATTTACATAAACATCCTGCTTAGAAAGATTCAGTCCGACTCGCTTTTCCAAAACCGCCAAAATCTGGTGCAACCTGCTTAAATCAACACCGTTTGTAACTCTTCTCGGAGAAGGATAAGATGTCGTTCCGACTAAAGCTTGAATTTCAACCATTAAAGGCCTTGTGCCTTCATTTGTAACAACAATAGCACTTCCGGGGGCTGCAACTTGCGAACGTTCATTCAAGAAAAGTTCGTTCGGATTTGAAACACACCTCAACCCTGTCGCAATCATTTCAAAAATCCCGACCTCCGAAGTGTTTCCAAACCGATTTTTCATAGAACGCAACATTCGATAAGATTTATATTTGTCACCTTCAAAATAAATAACGGTATCAACCATGTGTTCCAAAACCTTTGGGCCTGCAATATTTCCGTCTTTTGTAACATGCCCGATTACAACCGTTGTAATATTCTTGCTTTTCGCAATGTGCATAAGGATATTACAACATTCCCTGATTTGCGAAACAGAACCCGCTGAACTCGGTACGTTGTTTGAATATATTGCCTGAATACTGTCCACTACAACAAAATCAGGAACGACTTCTTCAATCTGAATCTTGATATTTTCCATATTGGTTTGCGGATAAATATAAAGATTGTCGGAATTTATTCCGAGTCTGTCTGCACGCAGTTTAAGCTGGCTTGCACTTTCTTCCGCCGAAATATATAAAACTTTTTTACCGCTTTTGCAAAGTTCCCCGCAAGTTTGGAGGGTTATGGTGGATTTCCCTATTCCTGGATCGCCTGCAAGCAAAACAAGCGAGCCTTGAACAAACCCGCCGCCCAAAATTCTGTCAAATTCCGAAATATTTGTGCTGACACGAACACCCTCTCCGACTGTTATATCTTTTAAAAGTGTCGGTTTTTCGGTATTTACAAACTCATTTGCGGCTGCATTAGGCAATTTTTCCGAGAATTGAACTTCCTCCTCCAAAGTTCCCCAAGAACCGCATTCCGGACATTTTCCGAGATATCCGGCAGTTTCATATCCACATTCCGTACAAACCCATTTTGATTTTGTTTTAGCCATAAGTTGATTATAAGATAATAAAAAAAAATGTCAAAATCTAACAATAAAAAAGTCCCGACGTGATATCGGGGCTTTTTTAAATTTTGTTTTTATAAAACTTATTTTTTTGCTGTTTTGTTAAGTGCTGCAACGTCTGCAACTCTCATTGCAAAATACGGAACATTTTTATCAGATTCTTGTAAGAACATTACAAATGTATCTGTAAAATACAATTTTCTCGGAGTTGTCGGTTCAGGTCTTAGAGCCGTCATTTTTGTCATAATAGCAGCTTCACTCTTCAATTTTACACCTTCGTTATCAATTTTGAATTTGACAGTTTCAACTGCTGTTCCGATTACCAAATTGGTTCCTTTTATTTTTTTGTTTTCAAGTTCTTTGAATGCTTGCATTTTATACAAATCAATATTCGGAACTTTTAATTCGTCTTTTGAAGTAAATTCACTTTCATCCGTATAACCTTCATGTTTTTTCATCATATCAGCATACAATTTATCAAAAGTTTTGTTATCATTTGTTCTATACAAATAAACAACATCTTTACCTTCAGTCTTGATAGCTGCTGCAAAATCGTTAGGATTGTTATAGAACAAAACATTTACCATGCTGCCTAAATCAGTATCGCTTTCCTTATTAATACCAAAATACGCAACCTTTGTTCTATTTTTGCCAAAAGATTCTTTTTTCAACTTTGCAAAAGCTTTTGTGAATTTAAAATCTTTTTTCAACATTGCATAAGCTGTATATTTGCCACGGCCTTTTGACCAATCAAGAGAATCCAATATATCGCTTTTTTCATCAAACTTAGCTTTTATTGCTTTTTCGATTTCTTTTTTTAATTCAGGAGATGTTTTATCGAATTTTGCATAATAAGCATTTTCAGAAATATCCGCAGCTTTAAAGGATTGTGCATTTAATTCATCCACAACCGGAGATTTGTATTTTGAAAATTCTACAGGCCCTTTTGCAAAATTATCCATCAACTCATTCCATGCTAACTGAAATGTACCGACCCAAATTCTGTTTTGAGCAGAAGTTTCTGCATTCATCGTCGGAACAAGAGCTAAAGTATCAGCAGATTTTTTACCGAAAGCATTAGCCGAAAGCCCGCCAAAAAGAAGTAGTGTCGCAAAAATTGCTACTAAAAATTTTTTCATTTCTAAGAACTCCTTAATTTTACTGTAATTCACTTTGTATAATCTCCAGTTTATCATTATCAAGATTTTTAATCAATATTGTTTTTTCTTTTGAGGTTTCGCCACGAACTATCTCTATAGAACTTTTCGGGATTTTATATTTTTTTGAAATAAATTCAACCAGACATTTATTAGCTTTTCCGTCTATCGGTTGTGCCGTAATTTTAATTTTTATCCCGTCTGACGATCTTATAATTTCGTTTTTTGACGCATTGGGCGAAATCTTTAACCTGATAATCAGACCTTCATCTTTTTTCATTCGTAATCCTTATGTATGAAATTTGTTGTTTACACTTGAAAATTGTCTTAAAAATTTGTATTATCATTATACCATGTCTGAAAAATTATTTGAAGAAGTTAAACAAACTCTAAAATCTCAAAATCGAGATGAAGCGGATATCGAACAAATCCATAAGGCATTTCTATTCGCTCAACGCTTGCACGACGGACAATACAGGGTTTCGGAAGAACCTTATATTATTCACCCTGTTGAAGTTGCAAAAATTCTTATTAATTTGAAACTCGATACGCATACAATATGTGCGGCGTTTTTGCACGATATTCTTGAAGACACGGATACCAAACCCGAAGAAATCGAAAACCTTTTCGGAAAAGATGTCCTAACTCTTGTTCAAGGGGTTACAAAATTAGGGAAATTGCAATTCAAGTCAAAAGAAGAACGTCAGGCTGAAAACTTCCGCCGATTGTTTATTGCAATGGCAAACGATATCAGGGTTATTTTCCTGAAACTTGCAGACAGATTGCACAATATGCGTACTCTAAACTTTATGGCTGCACCTAAGCAGATAAAAATTGCACGTGAAACTTTGGATATTTTTGCACCGCTCGCAAACCGTTTAGGTATCTACAAAATGAAGGCGGAGCTTGAAGATTTGTCCTTGAGATATTTAGAGCCTGACAAGTATTTTGAAATTGCACAACTCGTTTCTCAAACAAAAGCAGAACGTGAAATGACGGTTCAACTCCTTATTGACAAGATTTCAAAAGATGTTAAAAAAAGCGGAATCAATGCTCAAATTACGGGACGTGCAAAACATTATTACAGTATTTACGCCAAAATGAAACGTTTGAATTTGGCATTTCATGAGCTTTATGATATTACGGCAGTTCGAGTAATCGTAGATACGGAAAAAGAATGTTACGAAGTTCTCGGGCTTATTCACTCCCAGTTTAAACCGATTCCGGGCAGATTTAAGGATTACATTGCAATGCCGAAGGGTAACATGTATCAGTCCTTGCACACGTCTGTTATCGGACCTCGCTCAAAACCTCTGGAGGTTCAAATCAGAACTTGGGAAATGCATGAGGTCGCAGAATATGGTATCGCCGCACACTGGCGGTACAAGGAAAAGGGTTCTCAAAAAGCAGACAACCCGACAGATATTCAATTCTCGTGGATGAGAAAAATGGTTGAATACGACAAAGATATTACTTCTCCGGAAGATTACGTCAATTCTGTCAAATTGGACTTGTTCTCGGATCAGGTTTTTGCGTTTACTCCAAACGGTGATGTTTTTGACCTTCCTGTCAATGCAACCCCTGTCGATTTTGCATACAGAATTCACTCGGAGGTCGGCAACAAAACTGTCGGAGCTTTGATTAACGGACGAATTGCTCAATTAGACACAAAGCTCAACAACGGTGATATTGTCGAAATTTTAACATCCAAAACTCCGGCTCCTCGCTTAGACTGGTTAAACTTTGTCGTAACAAAACAGGCAGCCTCAAAAATTAAGCAGTGGTTCAAGAAAAATAACCGTGAAAGCCATATTGAAATGGGCAAAACAAACCTTGAACACGAACTTACAAAAGCAGTTTTTGATGATTACATGAAACAGGGTGAATTTGAAAAAATCGCCAAAGTGATGAATTATCAAAGTGCTGAAGACCTTTTTGCAGCAATAGGTTACGGAGAAACAACCGCAAACAAAGTCTTGAACAAAATTAAAAAACCGCAAGAAGAAAAACTTGAAGGAACTTTCCACACCTCAAGAAGTAAAAAGTCCGAAAAAGATATTATCGGCTTGGAAGGTTTGCTTTATTCTTTTGCGAAGTGCTGTTCGCCAATCCCCGGTGAACCTATCGTGGGTGTTGTAACCCGCTCAAAAGGAGTAACTGTTCACAGGCTGGATTGCAAAACGCTCGAAAATGTTCCGCCTGAACGTATGCTTGATATTCACTGGTCGGGTATAAACGTCAACAAAACTTACTCGACTACCATTAGAGTTGAAACGGGCGAAAAACTCGGGCTTTTGAAAGATATTATAGCAGCCGTTTCCGATAACAATATTAACATTAATTATGCTAATGTTAAGTCGAAAAGTAACAAAATCGGGGTTATTGAACTCGGTATTGAGCTTGATAATGTTGAAACTTTGAAAAAAGTTATAAATTGCATTCAGGCAATTCCGGATGTATACAGTGTAAAAAGAATTCAAACATCACACTCAAATGCTCCGAATTCCCCTCAACGTAACGGGAAAAATCCGCACAGGGGTAAAAACGGTCAAAAACGTAAACCGAAACCCACTGATAAAAGTAAATAAACAGTAAAAAGCTCTTGATTTTCGTCAAGAGCTTTTATTTGGTATTTATTAATGTGTATTTTTTTTATAAATTAGCCGAAAAAGTCGATGTGTTCACCTTTAAAAGTTTCGTTAGCTTTTGGTGTAACAGGAACTGTGATACCTTGGTGAGAAGCTACATAAGATTTGATACCTTCTGCAACGTTCGGTTTTGTATCTGCAAATTTTGCACTTTCCAAAAGAGCTTTTGCGTTTGCAATCTCAGCTTTTGTATACATTTTACCTGCACCAACATATTCGTATGCGGTACTAGCGACTTTTTGTCCTACTCTTTGTGAAATCATGTTATTTTCTCCTTTTAGTTTTAACAATCCATAAATCAGTGATGCAATATTTTAAATTTGCATACTCACTAATATGTTATAACGCATAAAAATATTTTTTGCTATTTTTGTAAAGAAATGTATACTAATTTGACAATTAATAGGTAATTTTACCTAGGACAACTCGGCTATCAGCTCCCGTACATTCGGGTAGGTTGTTCGGAATTCCGTAGTAAGTGCAATAGCCCAAAAGTGCGAATGCCATGACTTCTTTAAAGTTGTTTGAAATTCCGTAGGCATCGTGGGTTTTTAAATCAATGTGTTTTGGCAAATAATGTCTTAAAAACTTCATCAAGGCCGGGTTGTAAGCTCCGCCGCCACCGACAACAACCTCTTGGATGTCGATATCAGGGTAGATAAATCTTTCGTAAGATTTTGCGATGGTTTTTGCAGTCAGTGCAGTAACCGTTGCGATGATGTCTTCCGGTTCTTTTGGCCCGAATTTTAGGGCGTTTTCAATATATTGTGTTGAAAAATATTCTCTTCCCGTTGATTTTGGCGGATTTTTAAAATAATAATCATCCTGCATAAGACAATCAAGCCAGCTTTCTTGAATTTTGCCGGAATTCGCGATTTTTCCGTCCTCATCAAACGGTTTTTTGTAAAATTTATTCATGCAGTAGTCAATCATAATATTTCCGAGCCCCGTGTCAAATCCGAAGGTTGGTTTGTCTTGAGAAACTACTGTCACGTTTGAAATTCCGCCGATGTTTTGGATTGCGAAATTTCTGCCGAGATGTTTGAACCATTTTTCATCCGCAAAACAAACGAGCGGAGCACCTTCTCCACCTGCTGCGATGTCTGCTTCTCTGAAGTTTGAAATAACCTCGCAGCCTGTTTTTCGGGCAATGACAGTGCTTTCGCCGATTTGTAAAGTGCTTTTCAAAGAAATATTGTCGAGTTTGTCGTTGAGCGGATAGTGATAAATTGTTTGACCGTGACTTGCGATAAAATCAGGTTTACCGTGTTCTGAAATCAGGATGTTACAGGCTTCTGCAAAGCATTCCCCTATTGCAAAATTCATTTGGCAGGCATCTTTGATTGTCGCATCACCCGAAAATAGATGAAAAATCTTTTCTCTGATATGTGGCGGATACTTGTAATTTATCCCTGAAACGAGTTCGCAGGACAAATCCGGATGTACCACACAAAGTCCTGCATCTATGCTGTCACAGGAGGTTCCGGACATAAGTCCGATAATTTTTTTGCTTTCTAATTCGCCGTTCATATAGCCCCTCGGTATAAATCCGCATGCTATCCTTCGCACGCTATACCTTTTAATATTACAACTAAAACCCCAAATCTCTCAACAATTTTAATAAAACTTTTCAAATAACTCTTTTTCCTAAATAAAAAAAATATCCCTAATCTTTTTCTGCTGATAGCAGCCTCAAAATTTTTAAACTTATATCTAAACCTTTTATCTTTTTCTAATCCTTAATTTATTTTCTTTAAATCTTTTTCAGGACTTTTGTTGCCATCACCTCGTTTTCCTACTGTCCTATTCTATAAACCTGTATCTCCTCACAAATCAGATAGCCGTTTTAAAATTACCTGATTGGGGAATTTCTTTTTTGCGTTCCCCGTACTATTAAATGTAAAACTAAGTAAATTTGTTGACAAGCAAATTTTTTGAAAAAATTTTTAATAGACAAGCATGCCCCGCATTATCATTAGAAAAAATTCGTGTTTTAAAATCTTAATGAAGAAATATGAATGAAAATAAGTAACGATTTTAAAAAAAATTTGTTGACATTTTACCATGTTTACTTCGAGCATGCCCGTTTACAAAAATAAGGTTTTGTGCCCAACTTTGTTACAAAATAGCCATTTGGGGAATTTTATAATAGAATATACTTGAAGGAGAGTTAGTATGAAAGAGTTTATGAAAACAAAGACCGTTACCTATAACCTTATGTCCTTTACGGGATTTAAGGCTTTGTACTTTTTCTCTCTTCTTCTGGAAGCTCCTCGTTCTTATGAAGAAATTAACGAGGCATTCATGCAGCATGAGTTTATCAAGGAATCTATCTCTATCGATACTTTCAGGGTGTATTTGACCTCCCTCAAGCGTGCAGGATGTGAAATTGTTAAGACAAGAAGAGTTGAGGGCGGAAAATATAAAATGCTTTCGCACCCGTTTCAGTTGAAAATTACGGATGATCAGGTAAAAAGTCTTGTCAAAATTTACAAAATGATTTCAAAAAATATTGAAGTTGATGAACTGGTTATTCTTGATAATTTTCTCCAAAAACTTACGACAATGCTTGATAACGAAAAGCTTGTCGAGGCTTATGAAACGACGACTGCTTTCAAGGGTGTTGACAAATCTTTGACAATGGAACTTTACAAACATTGCCGAAAAAAATCCCAAATTACGATTTTGTACAATTCGCCGAGGAACGGGCAAAAAGAATTCCAAGTTATTACGGATAAAGTCGAGTTTTCAAACGGCAAACTTTACCTCTATGGCACGGGCTTGGATTACAAACAGTATACTTATTTCCCTGTTGGGAGAATTTTGAAGGTCTTGAGCGTGTCTTTGAAAAAATCTGAAGTAGAAGATATCAAGACTTACAAGGTCGGATATGAACTCAGTTCTAATTCAGCCTCCGCAAGACTTTGCGATGAGGAAACCATTAAAGAAATTAAAGATGACAACACTGTTATTGTTGAGTATGTTTCATCAAATTTATTTATGATAAAGCAGAAAATCTTATCTTACGGAAGTTCTTGCAAGGTTCTGTATCCTGAATTTGTTAAGGATGAAATTTTGCAAACACTAAATTCAATGAAGGCGGGGTATTTGAATGGCAAGGCTTAGTGAAAAATATAATGATTCCGTTATAAAAATGTTTAAACTTCTGACTTTGCTTTTGCATGGTGAGGCGGATTTTAAAGATGTTATCGAAATTTTTGCGGACGAAAATGACGGTGTTATCCAAAATTCGCACGTAATTTTGAATAAATATTTGAATACGCTAAAGATTTTCGGTATAAAGATTACAAAACAAAAGAATAAGTATTATCTTTTGAACATGCCGTTTAATGTGGATTTTACGGAGGACGACGTAAGAGCCGTCGAGATTTTGAAAGCCTCCGCTCCGCTTATGCCTGCCGGTAAAGTTCGCAAAAATCTTTTGAACTTTATAAAAGATATAGAAATTCGTTACGATGAAAAGGCGAGAGTTGCCTCAAATGAGTTTGCGGGTAAATCATATATTGACTTGTCGTTTTATTTTGCAAAATGTCGTGACCAGATTTTGGAGTGCGAAAAGTTTTGTGCAGACAAGCAAAAGCTTGAAATAATCTACCTTTCAAACGGGGAGGAAACCTCGATTATTGCCTCACCGAAAGAGGTAAAATATTTTAACCGCAGAATTTGTTTCAGTGTGTATTCGCAGTTTAACGATCAACTTACGGAAATTCCGATTGATAATATCAAAAGTATTAAACAACTTCCGATTGTTACAAAAAATTCATCGCATACAACCTCTGTTGTTTTTGCCTTGAAGAACAGACTTGCAAAGTCTTACAAACTCAAGGACGGCGAATATTCCAACGGGTTTGATAAAGACGGAAATCTGATTGTTGCAAATGATGCCGAAGATTTGGATATGTTGATTGCAAGATTGATGAGATATGGCGAAAATTGTACAATTCTTTCACCAAAATTCCTCCGTGACAGAATGCTTGATGTGATTTCAAAATGTATTGAAAACTACGATTAATTGCAGGTTTTACTAATCCTTAATTATTTCTTAATTATTCGTGGTGGCTAAACCTATTGATTAGTTTTTTTGTTGATGATATAAAAGTCATGTTATAGATTTACAAAATAAGAAGGAGTAAAAACTTATGGTAAATGTAGCAATTAACGGATTCGGAAGAATCGGTAGAAACACACTTAGAGCCGCTATTAAAGAAGGCATTTTTGACAAAATTAACTATGTAGCTATCAACGACCCGGGACTTAAACCTGAAGATGCTGCAAGAATTTTCAAATATGACTCTGTTATGGGCAAATTCGACGGTACTGTAGAAGCTTACGATGAAGGTATCATCGTTAACGGCAAAAAAATCAAATTCTTTGCTGAAAAAGATCCTGCTCAGTTGCCTTGGAAAGATTTGGGTGTAGAAGTTGTTGTTGAATCAACAGGTTTCTTCACAGATGCAGAAAAAGCAAAAGCTCACATCGCAGCCGGTGCTAAAAAAGTTATCATCTCAGCTCCTGCTAAAAACGAAGACAAAACAATCGTTTTGGGTGTTAACGAAAAAGAATACGATCCTGCAAAACATAACGTTATTTCAATGGCATCTTGTACAACAAACTGCTTAGCTCCTGTAGCTAAAGTTATCAAAGAAAAATTCGGTATCGTTAAAGGTTTGATGACAACTGTTCACTCTTACACAGGCGACCAAAGAATTTTGGATGCAGGTCACAAAGACCCACGTCGTGCTAGAGCTGGTGCTTTGAACATCGTTCCTACAAAAACAGGTGCTGCTAAAGCTGTTGCTCTTGTTATCCCTGAATTGAAGGGTAAATTGGACGGTTTCGCAATGAGAGTTCCTACTCCGGATGTATCATTGGTTGATGTTGTATTTGAAACTGAAAAGAAAGTTACTGTTGAAGAAGTTAACGCTGCTTTGAAAGAAGCTGCTGACGGTCACGTACTTTGCTATTCAGATGAACCATTGGTTTCAACTGACTACATCGGTTCTCACCAATCTTCAACTGTTGACTCATTGTTGACAAGAGTTATGGGCGACAACATGGTTAAAGTTATTTCTTGGTACGATAACGAATGTGGTTATTCAACAAGATTGGCTGAAACTACTTTGATGGTTGCTGAAAAATTATAGTTTTCACTATGATAAAGAAAAAGACCGCTCTTGATTGAGTGGTCTTTTTTTATCGTTTTTTGCAAAAAAAAACTCTATCTGAAAGATAGAGCCTTGGAATCTTTTTATAATTCCTCGTGTGTAGAAGGTTAGTGTGTAGTAGGTAGTGTAGTAAGTGTATGTTATAGTTCTCGTGTTTATTTAATTCAGATTGCTTACATTTATATAAAGTATTTTTGAAGTATATAATTGCTATATATGAAAGGTTTTGTTACAAAAGTTAACAAAACTGCATGAATAAGGTAATAGGTTTCAAATCGAGTAATATGCACCATCGCTACAAATGAGCGAAGCAAACCCTACCCTACTAACTTATTCTCTAACCTGTAGGGGCGAATTTAATTATTCACAATAAAGCTATTCCCACCAAATCGGGTAGACTTCGGCAATTCTGCTTTCTGCTTCTTTCGGAGAGAAAAATCCTATTGCAAATTCTGCTGTGTTTTCACAGAGTTGTTGAGCCTCGGGAACAGGTATTGGCGGGCCTGCCGGTGTTGTACGGGCAGGGTTTTTCGGGTTTGAAATTACCCCTATTGACCTCAATATCGTCACCCCGAGAGTGTTTTGAAAAACTTCATACTCGGTCAACCCTTTCGTTATAACCCCAAAACCTTCTACCCCAACATATCGTTGCATTGGTGCAAAATTCGTCTTTGCCTCCAAGCCTCTCGACTTTGGCAAATTTTTCCTCAAGTCATAGTTCGGATCAAATTCTCGCTCTATAATAGTGTTTAAATCTTCCGAAAAAGTTTTTGTCACCGGATTTTTTAAAACGAATTTTACTTGCCACAATTTATTTTTCAATCGGTTGTCCCATTTTATTTTAAAATTAAGCAAGTTCTCAGTTTTGAAGAACTTCACATCAAAAAATTCCGTAAAAATAGTATCGCCCTTAATATCAAAAACTTTTGCAATTTCTCCATAATCATCTGCTTTTGGGGCAAAATTGTAGGTGTCGCCCAAGTCGTCACATCTTGTAAAATCAATTCGTACCTCATTTGCAAAAAGCTGACCGTTTTCGACCCTCAAGTCAATATCCGCAAGACTTTTTGGAGCTTTTCGTTGTGTGTCAATTGCGGTGAAATCCTCCGTAATCGGAATTCTTTGAGTATCATAAAGAATTTTGTCGTCAAACCCGCCGTGAGTTTCCTCAACCTCGTAGCCCTCAAGGATTTCAGGCATATTCATAATCGGTGTTTTAAAACCGTGTTTCAGCCTCAATTCCTCGATAATTGTGTTTGAAATCTGCAAAATCTTTTTATATCGGGTGATGTTTTCAGAATGAACATCATCCGTCGAGCATCCGCAAATTCCGTCGTGTGCCTGATTTTTAAGCAAAAGTTTGTAGGTGTATTCTATCAGGTTTGCATATTCGTTTCCGTAGCTCTGTTGCAATTTGTTGGCGAAATCCAGCATATACGAGCTTTTTGTGTTGTATTGCTTGATTTTTGTGCGTGCCGAATAGCTTCCGGGGAGGATGAAAGTTTTTGAATTGTCCCTCAATTCGTCGTTCCACTCGTAATTTTTGAAATTATCTTTTACCAATTCAAAGTATTCAAACAACGAACCCAGTTTTATTTCATAATCCTCAAGTAAATCGTTGACTTTTGCGATTTGTTCTGCGATGTCGGGCTCAACTCCCAAGTGATCAGCCCCAATCGGCAAAAGCAATACATTTCCTGATTTTTCAGCAATTTTATCAAGATTACCCTTTAGCCAATCCGCCTTCTGCTCAATCGTCATCGGTGCTGAAAATATATCCATAAAATACCCGCGAACAAGGTTTACTGTGTCAACCCCCATAAACCGAAATTCAGCAGGAAAATCCCCACAACCTCGCCAAACAACGCATTTATCAATACCATGCTTTTTGAAAAGTTGCGGAATATTTTTACTATGTCCGAAAGTATCCGCCAAATACCCTACAAAATCAGTACATCCGAAATCTCTCGAAATTTTCATCCCGATTTCAAGATTTTTTTCAAAGACTGTTCTGTCTGTCAAAAACTCATCCACCAATGTATAACACGGCCCGATAAAAAGCTTTTTCTGCGAAATAAGCTCTCTTATAATCCCTTCTTTTTCCGGTCGAATTTCCAAGTAGTCCAAGAGTGCAGAAACCTGTCCGTCAAAATAAAACGACGGAATTTTACCTTCTTTGAGCATATCCAAAACATTATCAAAAACTCTCAAAAGCCTCATTCTAAAGACTTCAAATTCTCTATACCATTCTCTATCCCAATGTGTATGAAGATATGCAATAACTGTTTTTTTCATATCCCTATTATAATATATCTTTCACAAGAGTGTTTTACTTTTACAATACTTAATCAAGCATGAAAAAAAGACTGCACATTTCTGCACAGTCTTTTTTGATTATTGGCAAATTTATTAACAGCTAAGAGCCATAAGAGCTTTAACTGATCTTGCATTATCTCTGACATCTTCGTCAGAGCTCATTTCGACAGTATTTTCCAAGATTTGGATTGCTTCTGTTTTGTCTTCCAAAGCCAAAAGTTCGTTGATTGTGCTCATTGCAACAAGAGTGCTCAAATCGTTGATACCTTTGCCCTTGTTAGAAATCACAACGTCCAAAGAGTCGTGAACATTTTTCTTAACCAAAGCACGTGAAGTCATTTCTCTAACTTCGTCGATAGCCGAATTTGTGCCGACTTCGTTCAAAACTCTGATAGAGTCAGGGTCTTGGTGACGAGAAAGTGCTTCAATTATATTTTTTACGTTTCTTTTATCTCTCATTTTTTAACTCCTCTTACGCTGCAATATCCATGCTCAATTCAGATATAAGCATTGATTCCAAACTTTCTTTACCTTCAGATTTACCGACAGGCATTGACATATATTTTTGAATAGTATGCTCATCTTGCATAGCATCCCATCTTGATTTAATTGATTTTCCTGCACTTGCAAAATCTAAAGAAATTTCGATATCGTTCATTTTGTTCCAGAAACCTACAACGCCATCCTTCATTCTTCCGCAGAAAGATGTAATTGATTCGATACCTTGGTGAATTCTTTGACCAAAGTTAGAAATAGAGCCAACCAAAGCACTGTACATCAATTTGCTTTTTGAGCTGACTTTTTCTGACATAGACGGTTTTGCAGTTTCAAAAACATCAGCGGTCAAAACATTACCTTTGAAAGATGATGCTGCAAAAGGATTTGATGATCTGGCAACGGTTTGTTCATGCTTAGTAGCATTGAAAATTCGTTGACCCAATTTTTGGATTGATAAATTTGCCATTATATAAACCTCTCTTCTATAATATCTCTACACATTATAAAATATCATATCCTTTAAAATATTAATCAACCTTTTGATGTATTCTTGATAAAAAAACTCATACTTAAGTTGCAGAAAGTTTACATAAACTTCAAAAAAAGTGTATTTCATGATATATTCAAGCCATGGGATATATGGAAGAATTTAAGGAACTGGTTGAGGTTATCGCCAGATTAAGGGCAAAAGACGGCTGTCAGTGGGATAGAGAACAAACTCACTCAACCCTCAGACCTAATATGATTGAAGAAGCTTATGAGGCCGTCGATGCTATCGACGACAATGATTTAAAACATTTACAAGAAGAATTGGGTGATGTACTTTTACAAGTGCTTCTGCACTCTCAAATCGCCTCCGAAGAAGGTGCTTTTTCTATAGAAGATGTTTCTCGAGAATTAAAAGAAAAACTTATCCACAGGCACCCGCATGTCTTTGGAAACGTAAAAGTCAATTCAACAGATGATATCCTTAACAACTGGGATAAGTTAAAAGCGGAAGAAAAAACTCACCGCAAATCTGCAATGGACGGAATTTCAAAAGCTCAATCTGCCCTTATGTCTGCTCAAAAAATCAGCAAACGTGCCGTCAAAACAGGCTTTGAATGGCCGAATGAAAAATGTTTATATGAATGTATTTATTCTGAATTTGAAGAATTTAAAGAAGCTGAAAAAGAAGGCAATAGAGATCACATGGAGGAGGAATACGGAGATATCCTATTTGCAACGGTAAATCTTGCACGCTGGAATAAAATCGACGCAGAACAGGCTCTTTTGAAGGCGAACAAAAAGTTTATGAAACGTTTCCGCAAAATGGAAGAGTTGGCAACAAAACCGCTGAGCGATTACTCTTTTGAAGAATACGACGCTTTATGGAAACAATCTAAAAAGCAGGTTGGTTAAGCCTTTTGTCGCTTTTGTGAACAAATGTTACGAAGCATGTTTCAAAAAAGGCAATTTTTGGGCAAAAAAATCCTTTATTAAAGTATAGAGAATTGAGGATTAGGCAAATGAAAGAACAAGAATTAAACACACTTATGTCAGTAGTTTCAGACCCGATTAAAAACGTATATAAAATCGAATCAAGAAAAGATTTGGAAGAAATTCAAAGAATAATTCGTATATTCAATATATCTGAAGAGCAGCACAACAAACACGCAATGTTTTCTATCAAGAACTTGGCTACTTTCAGACTTGTATTGAGTAACAACTAATATGTCGTTGGAAAATAAGGAAAATATGAATAAAGAAACATAAACGCTCCGCACGTCGGAGCTTTTTTATTAGAAAAATTTAGTCCAAATTGCGGGAAGAAATATCAAACACCCGATTACGACCGCAATTATCGTCACAAACATTACAGCTCCTGCTGAAATATCCTTTGCCATTCCGACGAGTTTTGAATATCTGTTATGAAAAACCGCATCCAATGAAAACTCTATTGCAGAATTAATCATTTCCATAGAAACCACCATTGCGACCGTCAGCAACAAAATACAAATTTTCACGGAATCAAGCCCTAAAAACACTCCTAACAACATAACAAACAATGCTGTTGCCAAGTGAACTCTTATATTTTTCTCGCTTCTTATTGCAAGTCGCATGCCTTTTCTTGCGTTTTTGAAGGTGTTTTTAAAACCTTGTGATTTATATTTACTCATTTATTTTCAAACTTTCCAGTGCTTTATTTTGGTGTGTTATAACAAAATTATACTCGTCCATTGTTTGGTGGTCAAATCCCAAAAGATGTAAAATCCCGTGACTTATCAAAAAAGAAAGCTCATAGTCAAAACTAACGCCCTTTTTGTCGGCTTCCTCCTGAACCTTGTCCAGTGCAATCATGACTTCGCCGAGATTGATGTCGCCGTCAAAAATAAATCTTTCCTCGCTCGGGGTGTCCGCAAAAATTGCAAACGTAATGATATCTGCGGGATAATCTTTTTGCCGGTATTCACGATTGATTTCGTGAGTCTTTACACTGTCGCAGTAGACGAAATCAAAAGTTATTGAAGTAAAATCCAAACCTTTTAGACAGCACCCTTCTTGGATTTCCGTTTGTTTCAGATAAAAACGGAGAATTTTTCTTGCGAGTTGAATAAATCTTTTTTCATCGATTTCTCTTTTTTCGTAAATGTTTTCGCTAAAAATATTTATTCTCATTTATTTTTGACCTTCATCGTTTTTCTTGTCAGAGGTTTCAGGGTGCGTTTTGTCCTCAAGTTGTTGGATTTTGCTTTCCAAATCCGCATCAAGAAGTTTTGACGGCATATTTATTTTATTTTTCCTCAATTCTTCTTCTATATTTTCCTGATACTTAATTCTGTTATGCTGCATTCCACGAAGAATTCTGCTGAAAGTCGCCGCAATAACCTTGATATCGTGCAAAGTCAGAGGACTATCCGCAAGTTGACCGTCGTTCAATCTTTCAACAATAATTTTGTCGATAATCTGCTCGATTTCTTCCGATGTAGGATTTTTTAAAGAGCGAACAGCGGATTCTACCGCATCTGCAATCATCAATATTGCAGTTTCTTTCATATTAGGTTTCGGGCCCGTGTAACGGAATTGTTCTTCTTTAACGTTTTCCGCACCTTCTTCTTTTATAGCCTGATTGTAGAAGTAGCTTGCAAGCCCTTCGCCATGATGTTGAAGAATAAAGTTTGAAATAACCGCAGGAAGTCCGTATTCTTTTGCAAGCTCAACGCCGTCTTTCGGGTGAGCTGTAATAACCATTTTACTGACTCTCGGGCTCAATTTTGTGTGCGGATTTTCAATTCCGAAATAAGACTGGTTTTCTACAAAGAAGAGCGGACGTTTTAATTTCCCGATATCGTGGTAAAAGGCTCCGACACGAGCTAAAATAGGGTTTGCTCCGATAGCTTCCGCAGCAGCTTCGCAAAGGTTTGAAACCATCAAGCTGTGGTGATAAGTCCCTGGTGCTTCAAACTGCAAACGTTTCAAAAGCGGTTGGTTGTGGTCAGCGAGTTCTGCCAGTCCGTATGGAGTTATTATCTTAAATAAACTTTCAAATAACGGCAATGTTCCTAATGCAATCATTGAGCTAACAATACCGTTTAATATAACAAAAATACTGTTTTTGAATATCAAACCGTTGCTAACATCAATCAAACATCTTTCCAATAAATAAATAGCAAGAACGATTACAACACCCGTAAGCGAAATCAAAAAACCTGCTTTTATTAAATCAAAACGTCTTGAATAACGAATTTGTGACACCGTAACCATTGTCGCCAAACTCAAAAGCACAAATGCAACTATAAATTGTGCAGGATACTGCATGCCTGTCGTCAAAACCGTCAACAATACTGCGATTGAGACAAAAGCTACCCTCGGATTTGTGAAAATAGCAAGCAACAACACATACGCAGGTATCGGCAAAACATACGGTGAAAAGCCCGTCGGGATTACAACCGCAATTCCTGCCAAAAGCAAAGACAAAACAGCCATTAACGACAAATATTTTGCCTCAAAGAACTGCTTTTCAAAAAATCTCATGTAGTTTATAAAAATCAAAGTTGCAAGCGAAACCAAGACATAGATTGCTAACAACCCTTGCCAATTCAGTTCGTAAACATTGTAACCCGCTTGTCTTAGGGCATCACGTTTCAATCTCGTAACCGGTTCGCCCTCAAACAAAATTTTGTCACCTTTTTGGAAAGTTATTTCGTAAGGTTTTACCGAACTTTCTGCGTTTTTTCTTGCAATTTCCGTAGCAAACTCGTCAACCACAAGATTTGGAACAATAATTTGACTTAACAATGCATTAATTATTGAAATCTGACGTCTTGAAACGTTAGAAACCAAATTATTCAAAATAATATTATCTATGTTGTTACGTTCAAAGTCTTTTTCCGTAATACCTTTACCCAAGATGTTTTGAAGGGTTAGTGTGGATTTTTCAAACGCTTCTCTAAGTGCCGTGTCTTCGGATTTCAACAAGAAACTTATTACAAATTCTTTTTTTGATTTGTCCGTAATATCAAAAAGCAATGAAACTTCTTCTCTTTTTACGTCCATTGGCACATCTTTTTTACGGATTTGCCAAATCGAATTTTCCAATGTTTCAAGGTTCGTTTTGATAAAATCGTCCTCGGCAGGCGTCAAAATCGGGTCAACTTTTTGGGCAACCTCTTTTCGGTGTTGTTCGGTTCGCTTTGTATCAATAACGGTCAAGGTCTTTTGTGCAATGATATCTTTTTTGCTTATGCCGTTTTCAATAATTCCTTGAAAAAAGAAGTTTTGCGAGGCGATTACCGCCGTCATTATGATTGTAAAAAACAAAAATCCGCAAACCTTTAATGCTTTTCTTGAAAAAAATAAATCACGAACTTTTGTGATAAATAATAATCTATTCATAAATATTCCTTGTTGTTACGTAACTATATTATTTTATAACTTATTGTTTATTTTGCAAGTCTGCACTTTTGACACGGCTCTGAATATCTTCCAAAAGTTTGCGGTTAATAGCAATAAGTTCGGATAAAACAGCGATTAAGGACACCTGCACCCCTGTCAAAAGCAAAATTGCCGCCAAAATTAAGGATTGGATGTGTCCTTGCCCGTCACCTGTCAAAAAGTACCAAACAAATCTCACACCGGGGATTAAACCTGCAAGCAGGAACAAAATCCCGACTGTTATAAAAAATCTGAACGGTCTGTAGACGATGAACATTCTTAGCATTGTGAAAATAGACCGTCTTATATATACAAAAATATTAGAAAACAATCTTGATCTTCTAAGTTCCGGATTTACATCGATTTCTACATTTTCGATAACCAGACCTTTTGCTTTTGCCTGTATAATTGTTTCGAGGGTGTAGGTGTAGTTGTCGAAAATATTCATCTGAATTGCAGCGTTTCTTGAAAATGCCCTAAATCCGCTCGGTGCGTCTTTTACGGAGGTCGAACTTACACAACGCATTACAAATGAGCCAAAATTTTGCAACAATTTTTTGATGATTGAAAAGTGCGAAATTTTGTTTACGGGGCGAGAACCGATTACGATATCGGCGTTGCCGTCGATTATTGGACGAACAAGTTTTTCGATGTCGCTTGCATTGTATTGGTTGTCAGCATCCGTATTAACTATTATATCCGCACCCATCTCAAGAGCCTTGTTTAATCCCGCACTAAATGCTTTTGCAAGTCCTTTGTTGTGCGTAAAATTCACAAAATCCGAAATGCCATGCTCTTTTGCAACTTCAATAGTCCTGTCGGTTGAGCCGTCGTTTACAATTAAAACTTTTATTTCATCAATTCCGTCGATGTGTTTTGGTAACGCCGAAAGCGTTATAGGGAGTGACTCTTCCTCATTCAGGCATGGTATTTGTATTACAAGTTTCATAATCAACCTCTTTAGTAAAATGTAAAATTTGCACCTCGTATTAATCTACAAAGGGCTATTTTCTTTTTTTTATTATATAATTAAAATACAATCTTTACAATCAGGAGGGATGATTTGGGGATATTTGTAACAGTCCTTGTCGGGCTGATTTTGAGATTAATATGTATAGACAAGGCGGAAGGGCTGTGGAACGACGAATATATGTCGTGGATGATTGCTTCACAACCGTTTACAAACGGGTTTTGGCACAGCGTGGCATCGCAATGTCACATGCCTTTTTATTATCTCTATTTGAAGTTTTTCATGAATTTCTTCGGACAGAGTGACTTGGTATTGAGATTAACCTCCGTCTTTTCGGGTGTCTTGTCCGTTGTCGTGATGTATTTTACAGGATTGGAAAAAAATAAAAAGACTGCATTTTTGCTTTCGTTTTTTACTGCAATAAGCGGTTTTTTAATATATTATTCGCAAGAAGTCAGAATTTATTCGCTTTTGTTTTTGTTGTCGGCATTTTCGCTTTTATTTACTTTGAAAGCTTTAAAAAATCCGAACAAAAAGAATGTTTCGGGTTTGATAATTTCTGACGTTATGATTTTGCTAACGCACACAATCGGTTTTGTGTACGTGTTTTTCCAATTGATTTATTTAAGTTTTGAACTCTTTAAACAATTCAAAAAACAGATAATAATAATGTGGGGTGCAATTTTGGCGGTTGTGGCGGGTTTGACACCGTTTGCTTTGAAAATATTTACCACGCATACGTTTTCTCAGTGGTGGGACGGATTCACCTTCGCAAAATGGGGATATTTTTTGACGGATTATTTTTCACCATGCCTGACAAATTTGGTCAGCTCCCCTGAAAAATTCTTCTCAAATATAACTCCGATGTTTGCCTTTTGGGGAATTGTTCCGACGATTATTGCCGTTGTGTGGCTTGCTCGAGCATTAGCTAATTCAAAACAAAACCAAAAACTGTTTGGAATTTGTTTGGGCGTAGTGTTCGTTTTGACCCTTGCTGCGATGTTCGGGAAACTCGTTTTTACAACAAAATACTCAATCGAAATTTACCCGATGTTACTTTATCTGATAGCAGTCGGTGCTTTGAAAATCGACAAAAAACTATTGAAAATTTCATTAATATCTGTTTATTGCATTTTAATGCTCGGGTACAATTTTGTAAGCTCGACTGCCGCACCGAGAGCAAGACGAGCTCAAGGAAATAAAATTCCCGCAGAATTTATCGAGCATGCTCAATTAAAAAGTGGCGATTTTATTATACTGGAATATTATCCGCAAGACAGATTTGAAAAATATATTGATTTTTCAAAATATAATGTAATTTCTATAAATAAAGGAAACTTTCCGGAATATTTATCAATGAATATGGACTATCAAAAAGCCTATAAAAACGGGAAGAGAGATTACAAACAAACCTTTATGGCTGATAAAAATACTTATTTTGCCGAAAAATTAAACAAAGAAATTATTTCAAAAATGAAGCCGAATCAAAATGTTTTGGTTGTCATGCTTAATGGGGTATCTCAATATCCGCCGGAAAGCATAAAAACAATTACGAGTGATGATATTTTATATGAAAAAACTCCTCTTTTATATTTAGTTTTTTCTCATATAAAAGCACAAGTATTCAATACAATGTCCGAAAACCTCACTCTCACAAGAGGAGAGAGCAAAGGCGATTGGTCAGCACTCACGTTTACAAAACTTAATAAATAAGGGCTAAATTAGCAATTTTTATTATGTTTAAGACTATATATATATGGAAGGTTACATAAAACGGGTAGTTATGAAGTTAGAAAAGGTTAATTACAACGTATACAATACACCACTCAAGGTTATTAACAATTCAACGCCGAAGGTTAAGCCTCATCAATCATTCACTGGTACGGCAACACCAAAAGAAGTTACAAAAGAGTTGAAGGGCTTGATGCCGTTTGGAGTAAGAGTGGTCAGCAAACTTGCAGAAGGTATGGGCGAAGTTCAAAATATCTGTATCAATGCTTTAGGTACGGGTTTGGTTGCTCCGATATTTATCAAGTACAACCCTTTGTCAAAAGCTGATGAAGATACCAGAACTTATTCGGCTTGGCGTCAACCGATTTCCGCAGTGCTTGCTGTTGTAACACAAGCCGGCATGGTTGCTCCGTTTAACTCCGTAATCAGCAATATGGCGTATACAGGTGAATATCCTGAAGAATATAACATGAGCAATTTGAAGGATGAAAAATATATAAGAAAACTTTTGAAAAAGTCTGATCCTTCTCTAACCGCAGATCAACTCAAAGTCAGAGTTCAAGAAGAATTAAAACGTCAACATACCAACTTGCGTGACGACGTTATTAATAAAAACAAAATTTTGTTAAAAACTCCTAAAGGTTCTGTTCCGTTGTCAGAAAGAGCTTTCAATGGAACAATTTCTGACACAATTCAAGAATTAATCAAAAGCGATACTGCAAAATTGAAGAGTACGGAACTTAAAGAAGAAAGACGTTTGGCAAGAAGTCTTTTCTATAGCGAACAAAGTGAAAAAATTATTCCAACTCTTGAAGGTATCGGTAAAGACCTCGAAGGTATCAAAACTCTTAAAGAAGCTGAAAAATATTTCAAAAACAAAATTAAAGAGTTGAAACATGAAAAAGCTCCTAAAGAAATGATTAGAATGCTCAACGAAATGAAGGGTAGAATTCAGATTATCGCAACCCCTCCAAAAGTTGACGGTAAACCTCAGCTCGATCCTCAAGAAGTCGTTTTGCAAGAAATTAAAGACAAAAATAACAAAATGCTTGAAAGGGTTAAAGAGTACACAGGCATGACAGATAAAACCGAAATTGAACAAAAAGTCGCAGCCAGTGTCGCAGACAGAAAATCTGCCCTTACAAAATCTCTCGAAGCTCTTGAAGAACTTAAAACAAAAATTTCAAGCGGTGAAAAATTAACGGTTTCTCAAATTCAAAAATTCTTGGAAGAAAAAGCCGGTGGTATCTCTTTCAAAGACAGTGCTTTGCATTGTGATTTCACAGAAGAATTTTTGACAAAATACAAAAATAATATCGAAAATAACTTAAAAGGTCATAAACAGTTTACTGGCTTGGTAATTTCCCTTGCCGTCCTTCCTATTACCTGTTGCCTGTTGAACTGGGTATATCCTAGATTTATGGATGCTGTATTCCCGAACCTTTCCAACAAAAAACACGACAACGAATCAAAACAGTTGATTGATAAAGCCCCTAAACAGGTTGGAGGTGTAGCATGAGTAAAATAGATCCTATCATTAATTACGGTATCAAAAAACCGTTGCAGGCTCTTGCTAAAGCTCCCGGCATGGACACGGTTCGTAAGAATTTTAGAAATACAAATATGAACTTTATCAACGGGTTGGCAATTACCTCAATCATCTTGAAAGACGGTGCGGGTTGTGCAATGTATGTTGAACAGAGTTTGAACAACAAGAAAATCCCTGATGATAAAAGAAAATTCGTTGCAGCTCTTGACCTTGCAAATGGCGGTTTGATGATTTTGATGCAGATTTTGATGCACTTTACGATTTCTAACAAACTCGTTCAGGCTAGGATGTTCAACAAGTTGTTGGGTAAAAACTTTGACCGTGCAGCATTGAAAACCTACCAAAAAGTTTTGGGCAAACGTGAAAAATTCTCAGAAGTTGACGGTAAAGAATTTCACAAGGCAATGAAGGGCATTAAAGACAACGCAAATAAAGCGTTCAGTGCAATTACGGCATTGGCAGCAGCAACAATTATCGGTAAACGTGTAATCGTTCCATTCATCGCAACCCCTCTTGCCGACAAAACTAAAAACTGGATGTGCAGAAACGACAAACCTGTCGAAATTCACAAAGATACAGTCAATACTTATGATGAAAATAAAGCACCGGCAGAAAAGAAAGCTGATTTAGAATTAAATCAAAATCAGCCTTCAAATCTCTTAGATAGAATTAAAACCAACGCCTAGAATGGTTTTGTTTGGTTAAGTTTTAATCTCAAATCTCTAAAGCGTGCAATATCGTCTTGAGTTTTGCCCGAATCTTTAAACACAGCCTGAGCTGACGGGTGAACCATCAAAACATAATCCATGTGGATTTCCAAGAAGTTATATTTTCTCGGAGCTTGATTTGCGTTTCTTGGGTAGATTTCAGCGTTAGTTACCGCAAGAAATCTTCTTTCTCTGTCGTTCAACAAGTCGGTTAATTCACGGTTTGTGTTTGTGTACTTTGAAACGTGAACGATACCTTTGATGTCGTGATCTACTGTTAAAATGCTTACCTCTATAGGAACTGTATCTGCGTGTTTTGCCATTTTTTTATCCTTACTACTCTCTTTAATACTTATTAGTATAATATATTTTGACAAGATTGTCTATATGTTAAATTTTGTCTATTCTTTTTGACTGTCGCTTTCCGTAAGTTTCGTGAACATCTACGACTGATAAAAATGCCATAGGGTCTATTTGACGAACCGCCTCTTTTAGTTTTGCAAGCTCCAATCTTGATACAACACAATAAATAATTGTCTTGTCTTGACCTGAATATCCGCCTGTTGCAGAAATGTATGTGACACCGATTTCCAAATCACCAACGAGTTCTTGACCGATTTCTTGAGCTTTGTCACTTATTATTCGGACAGATTTTGAAGTGTTGACGCCTTCAAGTACGACATCAATGACTTTGTAGGCGATGAAGTATGTCAAAATTGAATACATTGCCTGCTCCCAACCGAAAACCAACCCTGCTGCGGCATAAATAAATACATTAAATCCCATAATTATTTCGCCGACCGAAAGTCCGAATTTCTTTGATAGTACTAACGACATAATCTCTGTGCCGTCAAGCGAACCTTCGTTTTTCAGAACAATTCCGACCCCCGTACCGAGAATAATACCACCAAATACCGTTGCCAAAAGGTGATCGTGTGTGATTGTGAGGGAGTTGAAAAGGTTTGTCGCACAACCAAGCATTGCGATTGCGTAAAAGGTTTGGAGTACAAAGTATTTACCCATTTTTGTGAAGGCAAGGCACATAAACGGAATGTTCAAGATGAAAATCAACATACCTAAGTTATACTTTGTCAAATAGCTCAAAATCATTGAAACACCGACAACTCCGCCGTCAATCATGTGGTTAGGTACTAAAAAACATTCGATTGCAAAACCTGCGATGCCCGCACCAAGTGTTAAAAAGAACACTTTCTTTAACAAATTAACAAAAAAAGCTCTGCTGAAAATCTTGGTGTGTGCCATCTTTAACCTCGTTTATTTTTCTTTGTTGTGGGTATTTTTACGTATTGTAATTAAATTATTAATCTTAAAAATAGTCTTTTTCTCTTCTGTAGTTTTGTCTTTGTAACCCAAAATCGTTTCTAAATCATTTTTAAGAGTAATCAAATCTTCATATCTTTTCAAAGTTCCGCCGAGTGCAATCGAAACATCCCCTGTTTCTTCCGAAACAACCAAACAGGCTGCATCACTGGTTTCTGACATCCCAATAGCGGCTCTGTGACGAGTTCCGTATTTCCAGCTCAATTTCGGATCTTCCGTAAGTGGGAGTAAAACACCCGCAGAAATGATTTTTGAACCGTTAATTACGACAGCTCCGTCGTGAAGTGGAGTGTTCGGGTGAAAAATCGTCAACAAAAGTTCTGTTGAAAGGTCTGCATTGAGCCTTGTTCCGACATCATAGTAGGTATTGCTCAAATCGTTTTGGAATACGATTAATGCTCCCGTGTGCGATTTTGAGAGAAATTTCACTGATTCAATCAATTCTTTTATAACATCGATTTCTTCGTTGTGTTCGATTTTTGAACTTGGCGAAAATGCCTTGCTGATAAAATCTACCTGTCCCAAAAATCCCAAAAATCTTCTGAGTTCAGGTTGGAAAATTACGATTAAACTCAAGGAAATCAAGGTTACGATTGATTTTAGGAACATTCCTATGATTTTCAAATCAAGTCTTGTCAAAATTTCAGAGAAAACCCACAAGAAAATCAGGAAAAATATCCCTTTTACAAATTTTTCGGATTGAGTATCTTTGATGAATTTTTTGTAAAAAACAAACAAAATCCCGACAATAACGAGTATTTCAAGGACATTTGTCCAACTAAAAGACAAATCCATTGATGCTAATTGAAATTGTAAATATGCCAAAATATCGTTAAACATTACGCTCTCAATCTATCGGGTACGATGTCTTTGGAGATTAAATCCTTCAATGTCTCTCTATTTACTATAATATCAGATTGTGAATTATTTACAAGTACCATTGCCGGTTTTTGTACACGATTATAATTTGATGCCATGGAATAATTATACGCACCGGTGTTAAACACGCATAAAATGTCGCCTTCTTCAATTTCAGGAAGGTTAATATCTTTTATTAAAATGTCCCCGCTTTCACAAAATCTGCCTGCGATTGTAACGTTTTGTGACAATTCAAAATCAGGTTTGTTCGCAATTTGTGCAATATATTCTGCTTCATACATTGCCGGACGGATGTTGTCAGCCATACCGCCGTCAACTGCGACGTATTTTTTACCATGCGGGACTTGTTTTGAGCTTCCTAGAGTGTACAAGGTTACACCGGCAGTAGAAATTACGCTCCTTCCCGGTTCTAAAAACACTGTCGGAGGTTCAATTTTGTATTTTTGAATATTTTCATTCAAACTGTTGATGATTACGTCGGCTATTTCATAAGTTGAAGGGGGAACATCTTTTTCTGTATATTTGACGCCCAATCCGCCGCCGATATTGATTTCATCGAGTTTTAGGTTGAATTTTTCATCAAGTCTTGAAAGTTCTTTTATCAGAATTTCGATTTCGTCGTGATAAACCTTCGTTTCAAAAATCTGCGAGCCGATGTGTGCGTGCAATCCGTGCAATTTCAGATTTGAATAGGTGTTTAAAATCAAATCAACAGCCTCATCAATTTGAGTTAAATCAAACCCAAATTTTGAATCCAAGTGCCCTGTTTGAATATATTCGTGCGTGTGGCATTCAATCCCCGGAGTAATTCTGAGCAAAATGTTTGCTACCAGATTTTTGCTTTTTGCAAGTTCGTTCAAAAGTGAAAGTTCCAAAAAGTTGTCAACCGAAATTCTGCCGACACCCAAGTCAAGAGCGAGATTGAGTTCATCTATGGATTTGTTGTTCCCGTTAAAAAGTACGTTTGACATATCAATCCCTGCTTTGTGAAGGGTGTAGATTTCCCCGCCCGATACCACGTCAAAACCGAAGCCTTCTGACGAAATAAGAACCGATGTTCCCATTGTGCAGAGAGCTTTTGAGGCGTACATCATACGGACTTTTTTATATTTTGAAAACGCTTTTTTATAATCTCGACAAATTGCACGGATTGTTTCTTCATCTAAAACATACAGTGGCGTGCCGTATTTTTCGGCAAGTTCCGTCAAATCACATCCGCCAATCGAAAGATTTCCGTTGTCGTTTGTTTTTAGGGTAATCGGTTTTAAAAGTTGGTTAGTGCTTGAAGTCATATCAGGGCTCCTATAAATCTCGTGTCTTTGGCTTTATTGTAGCACAAAATCGTTTTGAAAATAAATTTTCTCTGCAACTTTTTGAGAAATTTTCCGTCAAAAGAAAAAAGAAGGTTTACGCATCGGTGGAAAGTGCCGAAACGAAAAGATGAGAGGAATTTTTAATGGGGTTGGGAATAGCAATTTGCAAAGAATTGGACACGCTTTATCAGAATTTTGATAAGAGAGAAAATTTCATTGCAAGAGATGAGGAATTCTCAGAGAATGAGGAGAAGGAAATTGAGCAACCGAAAACCTTCAGCTCGATTGCAAAAGAGGACGATATTTTGCAAATGTATTTGAAGGATGTTGGAAAAATCAAGCTGCTCAACGCAAAAGAGGAGAAAATGCTGGGCAAAGAAATCAGAGAGGGCGAGGAGAAAAATGCCGAAATAGCTAAAAGAAAGCTGGTTCAGGCAAATTTACGCCTTGTCGTAAGCATCGCAAAAAAATATATAGGGCAAGGCGTTCTTTTTATGGACTTAGTGCAGGAGGGTTCTTTGGGACTTATTAAGGCTGCCGAAAAGTTCGATTACACAAAGAATTTCAAATTTTCAACTTATGCGACGTGGTGGATAAAGCAAACAATAATGCGGGCAATAGCAAACAATTCAAAAACAATCCGCATTCCTGTCCACATGGCGGACAAAATCAGAAAATACAAGAAAATGTACTCAACTTTGTCGTTTGAACTAGGAAGAGAACCGACGGATAGAGAAATTGCCTTGAAGCTGGGTCTGACTTTGAAAAATATTTCAGCGATAAAAAAAGCTATTATAAAAGAGCCGATAAGCCTCGAAACTCCGGTTACGGACGACTTGTGTGTAGGTGATTATATTGAGGATAAGAGTTACAATTCACCTGATACTCATTTGAAAAAAGTCGAGATAAAATCGGGCGTAAACAAGATTTTGGAAACCTTAAACGAAAGAGAAAAGAAAATTATCAACTGTCGCTTTGGGGTGAATGGTGAAACTCCGATGACGTTAGAGCAACTCGGTAAAAATATGGGGTATTCAAAAGAACGCATTCGACAACTCGAGGATTGGGCACTTACTAAAATTCGTGCAAAGACCGAACTCGCACATTATAGAGATTTTGTGGAATAAGGTTACTTCGCCCAAATCGAGCCCTACAAGCCCGCAAGTGTTGCAAGTTCGATTATACAAATTCAATATTTCTAATAGACAAAGCCGCTATAAAACTCTTCATGCCATCTGATTTCAGGTGGCATTTAATTTTACTTTCGGGATATTTTTTGTATAGCATTGCTGAAGAAATTACCGCCGCTTTTGAGGCTTCCAAAACCTCCATTTTTGAAAAATCAAGTTCAATATTTGAGGTTCTCGATTTTTTAATTTGTTCTCTTATGGAGTTTAAATTTTCTCTCTCTAATATCGCTGTCATACCTGTTTTGTCGTCAAATTTTTCCAAAAGTTTAACTTTTGTAGCAAAACTACACTTTTTATAGGATTTTATAGTATAATAACTTTAAGACGAGGTGAAACTATGATGACAATCGCTGGTATGAATGAACTTGCAAAAGAGGTTTTCGATATTGAGGCAAATTCGATTTTGCGTTTGAAAAACAATATCGGAGAAGATTTTGATAAAGCAATAGATATGCTGTACAACTGCAAAGGCAGAGTTATTATTACAGGCATGGGAAAATCAGGGCTTATCGGTAAAAAAATTGCCGCAACTCTGACTTCGACCGGAACGCCTTCTTACTTTTTGCACCCTGCGGAAAGTACCCACGGGGATAGCGGTATTATTACAAAAGAGGATGTTGTTATCGCTATTTCAAACAGTGGCGAAACTCAGGAACTTTTGAACCTTTTGCCTTTGATAAAAAGATTTGGCGTAAAAATGATTGGTATGACAGGAAAAATCCATTCTACACTTGCTCAAGCAAGTGATGTGGTTTTGGATATTTCGGTTGAAAGAGAGGCATGTCCGCTTAACAAAGCTCCGACGGCATCTACGACTGCAACATTGGCAATGGGCGATGCTCTTGCTGTTTGTCTTTTGAAAAAACGTGGCTTTACGGAGGAAGATTTCTTGATTTTCCACCCGTCGGGTGCGTTGGGCAAAGGTTTCTTGTACAAGGTTTCGGATTTGATGAAAACCGACGATTTGCCTGTTGCTCATGAAAATGACAAATTTAATGACGTTGTCCAAATTATTACTGACCACAAACTCGGCATGGCGATGATTTTGAAGGCTGACGGCGGACTTGCAGGGGTTTTGACAGACGGTGACATCAGAAGAACTTTGATGAAATACGGTAACACTTCAAACCTTGTAATAAAAGATGTTATGACCGTAAATCCGAAACGAATTACCGCAAATTCTTACGGGGCGAGTGCTTTGAATTTGATGGAAAAATACTCTATTACGGCGTTGGCTGTCGTTGATGAAAATGACAAACCGATTGGCGTAATTCATATTCATGATTTGTTGAAAGCAGGGGTGGCATAATGATTAAACTTGCAGCATTTGACGTTGACGGCGTAATGACCGACGGAAGTATCACTTACGATGACAACGGTGTTGAATACAAAACTTTTAATGCAAAAGACGGGCATGGGTTGGCTATGCTTAAAAAGTCAGGCGTGATTACGGCGATTATCACGGGACGAAATTCGGGAACGGTCGCAAGACGTGCAAAAGATGTCGGAATTGAAGAAGTTCATCAAGGCGTGCATGACAAATTGGCTGTCTTAGAGGAACTTTTGAAAAAATATAACCTTGAATATGCTCAAGTTGCGTATATGGGGGATGATATTCCAGATATTTGCGTTCTTGAGAAAGTCGAGATTGCTGGATGTCCAGCCGATGCTGTCGATGAGGTAAAAGAAATCGCAAACTTTGAAGCCTCTAAAAACGGCGGTTGCGGTGCCGTCAGAGAGTTTTGCGATTGCATTTTGAAACAAAATCAAAACTAAGTTAAAAATATTTATATAGGGGAAATATTATGTACGAAATAAAAACACAAGCATTTTTTTCAGCAGCTCACCACCTTTTGAACTATGACGGTGAATGTGAAAACCAACACGGGCACAACTGGATGGTTGAGGCTTATGTTTCAGGCGAAACCTTGGACAAAAGCAACATTTTGATTGATTATAAGGTTTTGAAAAAAGAATTGAATGCCGTTTTGGATATGCTTGATCACAAAGATTTGAACGAACTTCCGGAGTTTGAAAATGAAAGCCCGTCAAGCGAAATGATTGCGGCATTTATTTACGGAAAATTGAAGGAGAAAATCGTTCAGCTCAGCAAAATTTCGGTTTGGGAAACTCAAACTTCTTGTTGCAGTTATTTTGAAGCTGAATAAAGCGGACTATCAGATTAGGGATTTTTAGAGGAAAGAAGAAGAGAAAATGAATTTTATACAGACAATTTTAATGGGAATTGTTCAGGGTTTGAGCGAATTTTTACCGATTTCAAGCTCTGCACACCTTGTTTTTACATCAAATTTTTACAAAGTTTTAAAAGGTATTGAGATTGCAAAACAATCTAACGAAGAGGTTTTCTTGGATATCATGCTACACCTCGGAACTTTGGTTGCGGTTTTGATATTTTTCAGAAAAGATATTTGGAGAATTTTGAAGGCATTGGTTGTGGCTTGTAAAAACAGAGATTTTTCAAATCAGGATGCAAAAATCGGTTTGTATATTATCGGCGGTACAATTATTACCATTGCATTGGCGTTGCCGTTTGAAAAGGTTGCGGATTATCTCGTTTACAGTCCGCAAATTGTCGGCATGCTCCTTGTGATTACGGGTGTTGTCCTTTTTGCAAGTGAATATATGTCAAAGCACATGCCGGCAAAAAAAGAACATATTGATTTGAAAAGTTCAATTTTAATCGGGCTTGCCCAAGGCTTGGCTGTCCTTCCGGGATTTTCTCGTTCGGGTTGGACGATTGCAACAGGTTTGTTTTCAGGTTTGGACAGGCTGACTGCCGCAAGATATTCTTTCTTGTTGAGTATTCCGATTATTCTCGGGGCGTCTATGGTTTATCCGTTTATAAAAATTGATGTAGCGGAAGCTGTCACATATAACTGGACTGCAATCATTGCAGGAACGGTAGTTTCGGGACTTGTCGGATATCTTTGCATAAAATATTTCTTGAAATTTTTGGCAAAATTCTCCCTTGCTGTTTTCGGATATTATTGCATAATTGTCGGCTTGTTCACTGCGGTATTTTTCAGTATTTACAAGTAAAATTGTTTCTGTTACGATAACATTGTCAATATCTGCTTTTTAGGGATTTGGGGATAAAATTTTTTGTGTAAAAAAATGTAAAGAATTAATCTCAGATGGCAAAAAATAATCTTGACATGTATTATATCTACAGACTTATTTTGCGGAGTAAAAATGATTTTACCTATTACAAATTACAGAAGTAATACAAGTTTTTCATCCAATCCGACGGGCGAGGAGAAGAAACTTCCGTATTCAAAAGATACGCTTTTGAAGAATAATATGGCAACAAGAGCTCGTATTAATATGGATAAATTCACAAATGCGTTGACGGTTTATCCTGTTAAAGGCTTGAGTGGCAGTAAAAATGCCAATTTCTACGAATTTCTGACAATGGGTACAATTCCTTATGTTGTTGGCAGTGCAATGTTGATGGGCGTTTTTAATGGTGCAAATAAGATGTTTCCGCATTTTGATAAGAAGAATGCTTCCGCATTAGGTAAAAAAGCCGCACTCGGTGTTTTGTTCTTCGGAATTATGAAAGAGGTTTCAAAATCATTCATTACAAAACCTGTAAAATGGTTGACGGGAGTTGATACTACAGTTCCTTACGCAAAATTTATTTATGAACTTCCTGAAAATATAAATGATACGGATATCACAAGTATTGAATATCATCAGGCAATGGAGAGCGTTGAGTTTCCTCGTTGGGATTTGTTCTACGAAAACGCTGAAAACGGTAAACAAAGAAATCATTATTACGACAATGTTGCAAAAAAACTCGGACTTGGTGAAAACTTGAAGGATTCCGATCAGGAGGTTAAACCCAGAATAAAAGAAATCGTTACCAAAACAATGACCGCAAAAAATATTTCCTCATATCTTTGGGCAGCAACCGGTGTATGCTTGGCTGCACAAACACCTTGGGACAAGTTCTTTGAAACAAAAGGTTTTAAAGAATCAGCAAAACAGTTCCGTAAATCCTTCGGTGATAGTGCGAAAGCGTTCTTCCTCGGGGAAGGTTCGGGTCTTTCAAAACATGCCGGAAAACTCCTATTGGGAGCTGCTGTTTTGTCTACGGTTTTGGGTATTACAAACGTTATGTCAAGTTCTAAGAAGCCGTCAAAACTTGATTCGGCAGATCTTATAGACAAGACAAGAAAGTATGTGGTGAACTAGTATGCCAAACCTTATTTCTACATACGTTAATAATTTAAATAAACCTGTTGTTCAGCCTCAAAAGAACAACAAATCAAATGATGTTGAACTCATTCACGTAAAAAGAGAAAAACCTGATTTTGATATCCATAGAGAACTTGCAAACAGAACTTTTATAAAACCGCTTCCCGCAAGAGCTCATCTTGTAAAGAACAGAATTTTTGATGCTCCTGCTGTTTTTGTAAAGGATGCGGTATATGACGTAAAAGCCTTGAAGGACGGTTGGAAGGGTGACGCTAACGATCACCAACTCGGCAAATTGAACGACTTGGGTATGAAGTTGGGCGGTCTTGGAATTGCGGCTTATTTGTTCACAAAAAGACAAACCCCGACGACAAAAGCAATGGAATTTATCGGGTTCGGTACTTTCTTTGCGTCAATGGCATTGTGGCCTAAATTGGCATTGCAGTTGCCGGCAAAATTAATCCACGGTTTTGACGTAATGCCTCAGTATGAAGACAGTTTCGGACGTAAAAAGCCGTTGTATCAAGACCCGCAATTTATTCCGTGGGATGCTGCTTATTCTGACAAAGAAATTCACAAGCTCGGTGACAGATGGAATATTCCGAAGGATATCCCGAACAGACGTGATTTTATTCAGGAAAAAATGAGGAAAATTGCACTCCAAAACAACACTTTGTGGATGTTGACCGCAGGTTTTGCAACTCCTGTTATGAGTGCTTTGATGTGTAATGCTTTAGACAAGCCGACAACAAAATTGCTCGACAAATATTCAAGTAAAAAGGCTGACAAAATGCTCGTTTCTTTCTCTGAATATGCGGCAAGAGCTAAGGATGACAGAATTGAAACAAGAGTAAATTCTTTGATTGAAATTTCAAAGGACAAAATTATTGATAAGAATATGATTCACAGTTTTGCCAAAGCTCTTGGGGAAGAAAGAGATGTTTCGCTCGTAAAAGCTATTGAAACAGACCTTACGAACATTCTTATCGGCTCAAACAGAGCTTACGCTTTGCCTGAAAAAGTTCTTGTAGATATGTTGGAAGGCACAAAGGCATCGATTGCCGAAAGATTTGGTAACGAGGTCGCAGACGCTCTTGTTCCGAAAAAAGCAGATGTTTTTGAGCGTTGGTCAAACCCTGAAGTAATCAGAAAATTAAATGTAAACGAAAAAAATCCTAGATTTAATAAAATTATTGGCGGAACTTTGTACAAGGATGAGCTTTCAAAACTTGTTTCCGATATCGACGATATGGTTCGTGTAAATATCAGAGAATACAACAAAAAAGTTCCTGCCGACAAACAGATTACACCAAATCGTGAAGCTGTTATTCTGAGAAGAATTCTCGGGGACGGAACCGGTGTTGAATCCGGTGCAATCGGTAGGCAGCTTGTAGCAGTTCCTGCTTCTGTTCTTGATGATGATGCTGTTGCTTTGTTGAAAAGTTTGAGCAAGACAATGACAGATTTCACCGCAAAAGGAAAAGTCCTTGATAAATATGCCTTTACAAAATTCGGTGCAACTTCAAACCTTGCAAACTACTGGAACGATGTTGATAAGTCTATTTTGAAGGCTGTTGGGTTTTCAGATAGCGATTTGAAATTGATTAAGGATGACAGAAAACTTGTCACTCCGATGTTGATTGAAAAATTAGAGAAAATCGCATCTGACGGAAATGCTTACAAAGAAACGTTAGAAAAGATTTGTCAAAAGGTCGCAAGGCTCGGCGAAACAATTAAAGACGATATGGTTTCACCTGAATATAAAGAACTTACCGCAAAGGTTTATGAAGAAACGGCAGACAAGTTCAGAAATATTAAAATGGGTGGTAAAGACGTCAATATGTCAGCACTAATTAAACAGCTTGTCGGTTTTGACGCACTTCTTGAAAACCAAAGACGTAATCCGCATGCAAAAGCATATTCCTTGAAAGATATTCAAACCTCATTTGCAGAAGCAAGACTTCTTGGGGTTAGAAGTTCTTTTGACAGAGTAATCAATGCATTGGACTTTTTCAGACGTGCTGCAACAAATACTAATATGGGCACAATTTATGACGGCAAAAATAAAATTCCGGCAGAAGTTGTAGAAGAATTAATTGATTCTGCCAAGAAAATTCTTGCAGATGCTCACATGGCAGACTATGAAACGAAATTCTTCACCTTCAGAAATCCGAAATATGACAAAATTGATACGGATGATGTCACGAGAGCTAAAGACGGGAAAATAATTCCAAGACATTTTGGTAAAACAGTCGGCAGAAAAGTTGATCTTCCGTCAGATGCTGTGTTCTTCAATAACTTGATGCGTATGATGTACGAAAACGGTATGCACGATGAAACAAGAAAACTTTTGACAAAATACAATATTCAAGAAATGGACGATTTCAGAAGTGCAATGCTTCATGATGTCGGTGATGTTGATTATTTTGCAAAGAAATTCCACAAATTATACAGTGCCTTTGGCAACGGTAGCAAGGCAACTTCTGAAAATAAATTCAACAGAATAGGTAAATCTTTCACAGATTTAATCTATGATGCCGCAACTCAAAAATACAATACAAAATCTTGGATGAAAATCTTTGGTACGGCAGGCGGAGTTCTGCTCGGCGTAACAGTTTTATCACAATTCTTCTTCGGAAAACTTCCGCTTCCGAAAGAAAACAATAAGGGTTAATGCAGAATGATTAATACAACAAATTTACTCGCTCAAAAATTTAATAAACCTGTATTGGACACAACAGTTCAAAGACCTGCTGATAAAGCTCCTGTTGCGGAAGCTTCAACTAACAAAAATAATATTTTGGCAAGCTACCTCCAAAACCTTTCTAATTTGAACAAAACAATGGTTGTAACTAAGCCGGAAATTAAACCTACGGCTACAGCAAAAGTTCAAAATGCAGAATCTTCCCAAAAAATTGTTTACCACAACAATCTTCGCTCAATGATTCAGAGCAACAGTGCAAATATTTTGGCAATCGTTCCGAGAACCTTCAATGCAAAAGATACAAACGGAAACGGTTATATTGACGGAAATGAGCAGTGTGGAACTTTCTTGAATGCGATTGACAGACTTGACGAAGTAAAAGCTGACGGATTTAATACCCTTCACCTTTTGCCGATTAACCCTCCGGGAAAATTGAAAGCAATGGGAACTGCCGGTTCTGTATATTCCCCGTTGGATTTGTTGGAAATCGATCCGATGTTAATTGACAAAAACGACCCGAGAAGTCCGAAAGAACAAGTAAAAGCTTTTGTCGACGAATGTCATAAACGTGATATCAAGGTAATGGTTGATCTTCCGAGTTGTGCATCTTATGAAATGTTCACCCAACACCCTGAATGGATGGCTATGGAACGTGACGGACTTGCAAAAACTCCGCAGGGCTGGAATGATATCAGAATGTTTCAACCTTGGGAAGACGAAAGCAAGAGAACCTTGAACCCGAAACTATTGGAACTTCACAAACAATTCGTTGATATGTGTATTGACTTGGGTATTGACGGAATTAGAGCCGATGTTGCAAGGGCAAAACCTGTAGAATTTTGGGATATTATTATTCCTTATTCAAGAATGCGTGACCCTCAGTTCGGCTGGTTGGCAGAAACTTACACTTATGAAGATGCTTCACCGCAGACAAATATGCCGTATGACAGACCTGAAGACTCACTCAGAGCAGGGTTTGATATGATTTACGGTCAGTACCATATTTTTCACGAATGGCCGGATGCAAAAACTTTTATGAACTATGTCAAAGAAAACCTTGATATGTCATACCGTTTAAATCCGGGAAAGACAGTAATGGGTTCATTCGCAACACATGATGATATCTCCCCGATGTTCCACGGCGGAGCTGACTATTGCAAAATGACAGCAGGTTTGCAGGCAGGACTTCCGATGTTGAATATGTATCAGGTAGACGGTTTCCAAAACGGGGACTATTACATCTATCCTTGGGCTAACAAGTTCAGTGCGAAAACACAAACTGATAACCATGAAATGACTGTTCACGAAGGTAAGCTTGATATCTTCAACCTTTCAAGAAAACCGGGCGGTCACGACGAATCAATCAGAACCTTTATGCGTGCTGCAAACAAATTAAGAGCGGACAACAAGGATTTGTTGGGCAGACAGGGAACATTCATCGAACTTGATAAAGTCGGTGATAAAAATGACCAGATTATCACATTTGCAAGACACTATCGTGGAAAAACCTTGTTGTGGGTTGCAAACAAAAACGTCGACAGAGCTGTAGCTTGCACGATTAAAATCCCGACATTGAAGGCTGATCAGCAGTTGGATAATATGTTGCCTTCATACGGGCATGAAAGTATTTTCCAGGCAAAAGACGGCGAATTGAAGGTTGATGTAGGACCAGCAAGAGTTCACGTTTTTGAAATTGATACACCTGATATCGAAAATCATACAAGAAAAGTGTATAAACAAAGATAACATTTTGGCACACATTAAATAAACAGAAACTACACAGCTTCGTCATCGTGGTTGTGTATTTTTTTGCGGACAGATAGTATTTTTTTAGATTTTTTAGTATAATCAAGGCATGGACATGAAGAAATTCTTGATTATTTCGGTATTGATGATGTTTTGCGGAATGGGTTCGCAAATGCCTGCTCAGGCAAGGGTTTGGCATACTCACAAGGCTAAGATTTCGCAAGAGGTTAACAATGATACCGCTGTTAAAGAAATAAAAAATTTGTTTGAAAAGCAGGATAAATTGACTAACAGCTACAATTATGAGGAGTTGTATAAGATTTATTCCGAGGATTTTGTGAATAGTGACGGGTATGACAAAAAGGTTTATTTTAAGCAGATAAAGGAAACTTGGGAAACTTATCCCGATATTACTTACAAAACCGAAGTCAAAAATATTAGTGTGACTTCGCAGTATGCAACCGTCGAAACCTCTGAAACTGCATTTGCTGTTGCCGAAGAAAAAGATTCTGAAATTTCGGCAGTTGGTGAGCTTCACTCTACCGCACGATGTATTTATCACTTAAGAAGAGATCCGAGTGGATGGGTTATTACCTCTGAAGATGTTTTGGAGGAGCGTTCTTCTCTGAAGTTTGGCGATGCAAGATTTATCAAAATGGAGCTCAATTCGCCGTCGCTTGTTCCTGCAGGTGGCGAGTATGCTGCGGAATTGAAGGTAGATATGCCGGAGGATCAGGTGGTTATTGCCTCAATCAGTCAGGAAAATATTACGCCGTCTGTTGAACGTAATGCAGAAAAATACAAACAACTTCCGCTAAATCAAGAGATTGAAAGAATTTTTCATGCAAATAGAGACAATGTGAACGAGTACAACATTGCTTCCGTCGGGGTTACTAAGACAGAACCGCTTGACGAGGAAAATGTAAAGGTTTACATGAGCGGGCTTGCGTTTTTGATGACGAGAGTTAATGTAATTCCGAAAAATAATTTTGTAAAATTAGAGGACAAAGAAATTGGAAAAGCTGAGTAAATTTATATATATGGTTGTGTGTTTTGTGTTTTTTCTGTTGACAGATTTGTATTTGTCAAACGAGATTATCAGAAATATCGCAAACGGTTTTACCTTGCACAACAATGTTTTTAGGCTTAATTATGTCAAAAACACGGGGGCGGCTTTCAGTCTTTTGCCGAACGCAAGAGAATTTTTGATAATTTTTTCCGTCGTGTTGATTACGTTGTTTTTTGTTTATGTTTATAAACATTTGAAATCAATTTCGCTCAAAACTATTTTCACGATTTCGTTGTTGTGTGCAGGGATTGCAGGAAATCTGCATGAGAGAATTGTTTTCGGATTTGTGAGAGATTTTTTTGAATTCACTTGCTTTAATTTTCCTGTTTTCAATCTTTCCGATGTGTTTATTAATATCGGTGTCGTGATTTTGATAATCCTTATTTTAGCAAAGAAGACGGCGTAAGTTTATGATTGTTGTTGATGAAAACGATGTCGGAAAACGCTTAGATTTACTTGTTTTGGAATTTTTTTCGGAAATTTCACGTTCAAAAGTCCAAAATGCGATAAAAAATGGTGAAATTACGGTGAATTCTTCCGTAAAAAAGCCTTCTTACGCTCTAAAAGAGGGTGATAAGGTTGAAGTGAATTTGAAGGAAAATGAGCCTGTAAAAATTTTGCCCAAGGATATTCCGCTCGAAATTGTCTACGAGGATGACAATATGGCGGTTGTGAATAAGCCGTCCGGCATGTTGACACACCCGACAACGCTTGAAACCGAACATACGCTTGTTAACGCTCTGCTTTATCACTTTGGTGAAAATCTTTCGGAGGTGAACGGTGAATTTCGCCGTGGAATTCTGCACAGATTGGACAGAAACACTTCTGGCTTGTTGATGGTTGCAAAAAACGACAAAGCACACGAATTTTTGGCAGAGCAAATTAAAAATCACACGATTACAAAAAAATATCGTGCTGTTTTGAAGGGAAATTATCCGAAAGACGTGGACGTAATTGAACTGCCGATAGGCAGAAACCCTAATCACCCGCACAAGATGATGGTGCGAGAGGACGGCAAACCGAGCAAAACGATTTTAAAAGTCTTGAAACGATTTGGAGAGGCGACTTATGTCGAATTAACCCTTGTGACGGGCAGAACTCACCAGATTAGAGTTCATACCAGTTATATGAAATTTCCTGTTTACAACGATACTTTGTACGGTGCGGGGCAGGGAAAAGTTAAGACTGACGAGCAAGTGTTACAATCGTACTATTTAAGGTTTACAAAACCGTTTTCTGATGAGATAATCGAGTTAGAGATAGAACCTGACGAAAAGGTGACGAAGGTTCTGAATTATTTTGAAAGCAGGGCAAAATGAACAAATTATCAATACAAATAGCGGCATTTTTCTTGGCATTGGGCGTAATTTATATAGCGATATTGAATGTTGCGGACAGCGTAACCCTGCAAGTGTGGGGACCTACGGTAGACACGGTTGCACAGGTAGTAAACCATGCAACGAAAAACGTCAATATTGCCTTGTTTACTTTTGTCGTTTTCGGAATAGGAATGTTTGTCGGCTTGGCATTGTTCACCCCGTTTTATTATGCACAAGAGGACAAATTGAGAGCATATAAAAGGGAATTGGAAAGAAGTTCTGTAAAAACAGATTCCAGTTCCTCACAAGTGCAAGTTTTGCAGGCAAAAATTCAGGTTTTGGAAAGAGCATTAAAAGAGGCTTTGGAAAAGTAAGCAGGGGCTGTGAGTATGGTAGTGGAAACGAAGTATTCTTAGTAAGAATTTTACGTAAAACAAATAAGATTACAAATTTGGCAATCGGAAAAAATAAAATTCAGAGAAAAAATAAGAACGGGCGGCACTTTGAAAAAGTGCCGCCCGTTGGATATTAATGAAAATTTATTCGTTTTCTTTAGCTTCTTTTTGCTGATTAATTATGTTTTGCAATTTTTCTTTCAATTCTTCGCCTTTTTGTTGCATTTCTGACACAACATCGTCGGCTTTGTCTTGAATTTCTTTTACTGTTTCTTCAGCACGTCTTGAAACGTCTTTGGCTGTTTCTGCGATTTTTGCTCTTGTTTCTTCGCCTGATTTAGGGGCAAGCAAAATCCCTGCGATTGCACCGATTGCACCGCCTACCAAAAAGCCTGTTAAAAATTTAGTTCCTGACATAGTTATACGCTCCTTTACATTTCATATTGTTGAATATTTTTTGCAAAATTAAATTCCCCGAAAAGGTTATTTTCTAAACAAACCCAAAACGGTAGTAAAACCTTTTAAAATTCCGCCGATTATAGAATCCGAAAGATTTTTTGTTTTATTAAGTGTGCTGCCTACGGCAGATTTCAAACTGTCAACACTTTGATCCGTACTTTTTATTATTGAATTTACGGAATGCAATGTCTCTTTTAATTCATTAATTGTCGGTTTTAATTCGGTATTAACAATTTTTGTTGTAATATTAAGGTTTTTTGTCAACTTGATGAGATCATACAAAAATTTTGTTAAAAACCCGCCAATTACTATCAAAAATACAGCAGTAACCCAGTATAAAAAAGTTAAACTCTGATTAAGTGCCACTTTCGATAACATTTCCATAGATTATGTTCCTTTTTATTTCTCTAGTAATCAAAATCATTTTCTGCTGATTCAAGTTCTTTTGCTTTCAGCATTTTATTTGATTTTACCATATTGTTAATTTTTCTGAATTGTCTTTCTAGCTTATATTTCATTAAATCAACATTTTCCATAGCTTGTTTTTTTGCTTCTTTAATTTCCGGAGCATGTTTTCCGTAAAAATCACAAGCTGCATCTTTAATTTGTTTTCTGGATTCTTCACCCGATTTCGGAGCATAAAGAACACCTGCAACAATACCTGTCACAACGCCTGCAATAAGCCCCATTCCGAACATAAACGCTTTATTGTTACTCATAATCAACCTCGTCTTTCATTTTGTGAGTTCAATATAACATATTTTTCAAAGAATTACAATACCATTATGCTAAAAACCTTTTGAGCAGGGCTTTTGAAGCAGTTATTATCCCTCTGCATTTTTTTGAATTACAAAAAGACATTTCCAACATAAACAGTAATGCATAAATGATTATTGTTTTGGTAACTTTTAAAAGATACTCTTCACGTTTCCGTTTGACGTATCCCAAAACCCAATCAATGCCTTTTTCAACATACACAACACTGTTTTTTAAAGTTGCAAAACTTTTTAAAATTTTTTCACGAGAT